>Ga0208633_100008_pt1 | contig 402064 bp, 366 predicted proteins | sample LakWasMet63_LOW9_2_FD_183895 | JGI IMG/M metagenome (GOLD analysis project Ga0208633, IMG submission 183895) | Freshwater sediment methanotrophic microbial communities from Lake Washington under simulated oxygen tension - Sediment Metagenome... | ecosystem: Environmental > Aquatic > Freshwater...
ATAAAGGCGATAAGGGCGATAAAGGTGACCAAGGTAACCAAGGTGATAAAGGCGATAAAGGCGATAAAGGTGACCAAGGTAACCAAGGTGATAAAGGCGATAAGGGCGATAAAGGTGACCAAGGTAACCAAGGTAACCAAGGTGATAAAGGCGATAAAGGCGATAAAGGTGACCAAGGTAACCAAGGTGATAAAGGCGATAAAGGCGATAAAGGCGATAAAGGTGACCAAGGTAACCAAGGTGATAAAGGCGATAAAGGCGATAAAGGTGACCAAGGTAACCAAGGTGATAAAGGCGATAAAGGCGATAAAGGTGACCAAGGTAGCCAAGGTGATAAAGGCGATAAAGGTGATAAAGGTGACCAAGGTGATCACGGCGTAAAAGGTGATAAAGGTGACCAAGGTGAAAAAGGTGACAAAGGTGACAAAGGTGACCAAGGTAACCAAGGTGATAAAGGTGCCCAAGGTAACCAAGGTGATAAGGGTGATAAGGGTGACCAAGGTGCCCAAGGTAACCAAGGTGAGAAAGGCGATAAAGGTGACAAAGGAGATACTGGTGCACAAGGTGAGCAAGGCCTAAAAGGTGACACTGGAGCAAAAGGTGACACTGGAGCAAAAGGTGATACTGGAGCAAAAGGTGATACTGGAGCGAAAGGTGACACTGGAGCGAAAGGTGATACTGGTGCGAAAGGTGATACTGGAGCAGCTGGTGCTCAAGGTGCTCAAGGTGACAAAGGTGATAAGGGTGATAAAGGTGATAAAGGTGACAATGGTTCAAAAGGTGATAAGGGTGATTGTTGGTATCCAAAAGATGGATCAATCGCTGCTCACTGGGGCGCTTGTCAGTAATCTTTAATCATCAACGAATGATTTTTAAAAAAAGGGGCCCTCTTCGGAGGGCCTTTTTTATTACCTAATTATTTCTGCAAAATTATAAGACTCATAATTAAATCCTCACCCATGTTAAATTTGATTTCTCTTGATTGAAAATTGAGCGTCATACCCTTGTTCATTAAAAGAATTTTTCTTAAAAGCTTCCCCGAGATCTTTTAGATCGAAACATTTTAGAGGAGGTTTCTGTGTTTAAGAAAATGACCGCGATTCTCATGGTAGCAGCTGTAACGAATGCTTATGCATTCACACCTGTGAAGCATTCTTTTGATCAGGCCGCTGAATTGAAAAGAACTTATGATGAACTAAACTACAAATTGAATGTAGAGTGGGATCAACATGATTCAAAATTCCGCGATGACGCTCTTAATGATTTCCAACAAGATTTAGAAACACTTCAGAGACAAGGTCTCACTAGCGACACGCTTGTTGAATATACAAAAAGCCAAATCAAAGACAAACAAGTTCGGGATGACATGAACAGCATTGCAAAAGCTATTCATGAAAACAAAATGAGCCCAGATGAAGCTCGTGCTTTTGCAATGTCAAAAGTTAACGGTCTTTACGCTAAAGGTGCAAGCTGGTCTGGATCAAGAATCCATATGAAAGCTGTTCTTCTTGTTGCGGTTATTATCATTCTCGTTAGCTGTCTAAAAGGACATGACGGAAAAGATGGTAAAGATGGAAGAGACGGAATTGACGGTAAAGACGGCAAAGACGGAAAAGATGGCACAGATGGAAGAGATGGAGAATGTGAAGAAGATCACAGCCAGGACAATGGCGGTAACAATGGTTACGGCAACGGTGACCAGGATGCTCCAGGAAACTCTTGTGAAAACAACAATGCTGAAAACAGTGGCTGTGCTGCTTAATTTTTAGTTGATCTGCCCCCAGAAATGGGGGCTTTTTTTCGCTTCGTCCCTTCCTAAATAGTGCATTTCGGTGAATGATTAGAGACCAATATTTACCACACCACTAAGCACTACGAAGGTCACTAAATAAATGACAGCTGAAATAACCATTAAAAATGGAAATGAATTAATTATCGAAGGCGCTCTCGAAGCAGGATTTCACCTCTACACCGGATACCCGGGGTCACCTCTTGCCGACTATTTCAATATTCTTTACGAAAGAAAAAATGAATTTCACCAAAAAGGGGCGAGAGTTGTTATCGCTAACAGTGAAGCGAATGCCGCTGCCATGGCCAGTGGAGCAAAACAAGCAAACAGAAACGCTCTTGTTGCGATGAAATCCATGGGACTGCACGTGGCCGCGGATGCATTGTCAGTCGGAAACTTCGCCAATCCCGGTACTGGAGGAGTGGTTGTTGTTGTCGGCGACGATCCGTGGTCGATTTCCACTTCATCACCAGCTGACTCGCGCTATCTTTTTAAACATCTCCATATTCCTTTTCTCGATCCATCAACTCCTTCTGAATTGAAAGACTGGATGAAAGTGGCCCTCGATCTTTCGCAGAAAACATCTGTGTATCAGGGACTGCTTCTCACAACTTTTATGGCCGAAGGGGGCGGGAGAGTTGCTGCCGGCATAGAGAAAAAAATAGATCACGAGAAATCAACTTTGGATCCTTCGACATTTGATCTTTCAAAAAACGTCATGGTACCGCCGAATTCTTTTCGCGCCGATATTTCTATGATCAATGAACGTTTTCCGAAAGTTTACGATGCTCTTCGTGAAGCGAACCTCGACCGCGTGTATGGAAATCGTGATTCAAAAATTGGTTTCATCACAAGCGGCGCAGTTTTCGAAATTTTAAAACACGTGCTCGACGACAACGAGGCCCTCGATCGTTTTTCATTGTATAAAGTGGCCGCTCCGTATCCGCTGGTTTCCGATCTTCTCGTTCCCTATTTGAAGAATCTGGAAACGCTGATCGTCGTCGAAGAAAAGCGTGGCTTTCTCGAAACAGAAATTTATGAGCTTTGTTCACGCCACAATATCAAGCTTCAGATTTTTGGGAAAAAAATAAATGCGGAAGAGGGATTTCCAGTCTATGGCGGTCTCAATTACGAAATTGTAGTAGAAAAAGTTTCACGCATTATGAACGTCCTTGGACTGACTCCTTGTCACACGCACGAAAAAGGCGATGCGCTTTCGGATGTTCTTCCAAGACGTTTGCCGACTTTTTGTCCGGGCTGTCCCCACAGAGAGACTCTGTCTCTTTTAAAAGATCTGCGCGCTCATTTAAAACAGCAAAACATCAACCTCATCTCTCACGGAGATGTGGGCTGTTATTCCCTTTCTTTTCTCGAGCCTTTCAAAGAAATGCACAACCTCTCGGCGATGGGCCAGGGCGGAGCACTCGGTGCGGGCGTCGATATGTTTACAACGAATCCATCTGTCGTTCTGATGGGGGACTCGACTTTTTTCCATTCGGGCATCACTGATATTTCCAACTCGGTTCAGATGAACCACGACATTACTTATATTCTTCTCGACAATGACAATACGGCGATGACCGGGCATCAGTTCACTCCACGCACAGGAGAAAACGCTGAAGGATTTAAACGTCCTTCGCAGGATATGCTCAATATGGTGAAAGCGATTGGTGTGGCTGAAGCGCTTGAAGTGAATCCGAGCGACCGTTATTTTTATCAGAATCTTCTTCGTGAAATCGTGATGAAAAAAGGAACCAAAGTCATCATTTCCAACAAAGAATGCGGACTGACTTTCCACGGCCGTAAAAAATCAGAAGAAAGAAAAGTTTTTTCTAAAGGTGGAACGCTTGATGTTCAGCGTTTCTATCAAATCAACACTGATGCGTGCGAAGACTGCAGGGCCTGTGTGGAGATGACCGGCTGTCCGGGATTGTCTCAAACATTTGATGCCTACGGATCCAAAGTGATGATCGATCCGCAAATTTGCGTGGCCGATTCTTATTGTACAAAAATAAAGGCCTGTCCTAGTTTTGAGATGGTTGAAGTTTTAGACTACCATCCAAGCAAATATAAAAAAGCAGGTGAGACCGTTGTGGTCAATGAGCTTCCGCTTCCTGCAATGAAAAAAACACTTGAAGATATTGCCGGCGGTTCTGATTACAGAGTTGTTGTCACAGGTGTCGGCGGCTCAGGTGTCACGACGATTTCCCGCGTTCTGGCCGAAGCTGCAAGAACAATGGGCGGACGAAACGATATTGATTTTAAATTCGTCGACCAAAAAGGACTCGCACAAAGAAACGGAAATGTGACTTCGCATTTAGCGCTTTATAAAATGGGCAAGTCCCACGCACAGGTCACTCCATTGGGAGGAGCGGATCTTCTTCTCTCGCCGGATCTTTTGGATGGTTCTCAACATCTCGCATTTGTTTCTAAAAATGGCGAAGTGATCCTCGATGAAAAATTCCAGGTTCCTCTGTCAATTCTTCTCGATCGTGGAACAGAGAAAAATCCGGTGAATGCTGACATCTTGTCTGAAAAACTAAAGTCGCTTCTTGGAAATAAGTTAACTCTTCTTCCAATGAAAGAAGTTTGTGAAAATGTTCTTGGAAAAAGTGTCTACGCCTCTGCCATGATTTTAGGAGCAGCTTTTCAAAAAGGACTACTTCCTTTTTCAGAAAACGATTTAGAATCGGCCTTTGCCCGAACAATGAAAAAACAAGAACTCGAAAACAATTTGCTGGCCTTTAAACTCGGCCGCGAGCTGGTCGGCCGTGGAAATCTTCACGCTAAAGAATTAGAGAAAGAAACTGTATCGATACTTCGACAGTCAGTTGAAGAAAGTGCTTTGTTTTCTTCATCGGCGCTTTCGTCGCTTTTTGATTCAAAACTCAGTGAGTTGAAAAAAATTGTTCCGACATTGGATGAAACCCACCTTGCCCAGTACATTCACGATCTGATTATTTTTGATCGTGGCGCAAACATTGAAGAGTTTTTGTCTCAGGTGAAAAGGCTTTCGGATCTTTACAAAGGAGATCTTTTGTCCATGGCCGTGAGAACTCTCGCAAAAACTTATTTTGTTAAAGATGAAGTTTTCATCGCTCATCAAATGATTTCTCCAATGAGAAGAATTGCAGATGAAAAACTTTACGGAGATCTGGGATCATCTTTCAGAAAAGGTTTCATTAATCGTCCGAGTTTTGATTTCGGCGGTAAAAAACTGGAGTTTGATTTTTCTCCTAAACCATGGATGCTTTCTCTGATGAGACATGCCCGCTTTTTAAGAGGACTTTTGTCCGACTGGCATAAGCGCGAGCGCGCCATTGCCGGGGACATCAGAACAAAACTTCTTGGCCCGGCCTTAATTTATTCGGAATTAAAAAAGCTGGAAAACATCAAAGGCTACCGTGAAGTTCGCTATGCTGTTTATGAGAATTCATTGAAATGAAAAATTGGCTTAAGAATAGATCATTCAGCGACTGGGCCTTTGCTACCGTCGTTGTTGTAGTGCTCTTTTTGCGCGGACCTCTTCTGATAGAGCAATTTCGTCACGAAGGAAAAAGTCTGGCCCCCACCCTGGTGGATGGAAAATTAATTCCGCCGCCAAATGAGAAATCCGTTTTAATTTTTTGGGCCAGCTGGTGCGGGCCATGCAGTGTCGAGCTCGGCCGTATTAATAGCGCTATTTCAAAAGGAGAGATTTCTACTCAGCATATTTATGCTGTGAACATGGGTGAAGAACGCGCTGTTATTGAACGAACCATAAGAGAAAAAAAATACCTTTTTCAAATTATCAGGGACGAGCGTGGAGAAATGGCCTCAAAACTGGGCGTCACCGCCACACCTACCATCGCTTTTGTTAATAGAGATAACACCGTAAAATGGCTAAGTTCCGGCCTTAGCCCGACTTTAATCTACCGGTTGCAATTTTTTCAGAAGAACTAAGCCGACATTATGTTAAGCTTATTTGGTGAAACTTTTTTTCTTCATATTCATTTTATTCGCTTGTCCTCTTTTATCCGCCCATAGCGATTGTGGGAAACTCGTCAACGCCCTTTTAAAATATGATCCGGCCACAAAATCCGCACGTTTTGAACAATTCTATTTTACCAATGAAGAGTTCTGCGATGGTGGTACAAACGAAATGAATGCGAATCTGGAAATCCAGCTGATCGACAAAGCAGCAAAAGTGGTAAATGAGAAAAAAATCTTTATCAATACTTTTACGATGGTTGAATCTCTGGGAAAAAAAGCGTCTTCCAGAATAAAAGAGAATCTTAAACAGATTGAACCGCAATACAGAAACGTAAAATTTTCCATTAAAGTTCCACCATCACAAATCGCTCTTTATCGAATTGTGGAAAAACCCGGACAAACGTTACTCGGAACAGGGGAAGTGAAATGAAAAAACTTTTATCACTTTTGTTGATTGTTTCACCTTCGGTTTATGCCTATAAGATGACGATTTATACGGATCAACCTGATCAGAGCAAAGCTCAGGAAGTTGTCGCCACTTTTAAAAATACCTATCCCTTCAATCAATTTGATATTGATTTTGAAGTGAAAAATGTCACTGCTTCTGAGCTGAATTGTGAACCGTATCGTTTTACAAAACCTGATGGAACGGAAGAAGTGATCAACCGGAATCTGACTTGTCATTCATCGAATATCGCCCGCGATGCTGCCCGAAATGGTGCGGACCAGGCCATGATTGTAAAAAACGTAACTGAGTATGGCGGATCGGGAGGTAGTATTCCGGTCATGTCGATTGGATCGACTCCGCGAATGATGTTGCATGAATACCTTCATACGCTTGGACTTTGTGATGAATATGAATACAAAGCGAGCGAGGCGGGAGAGTATTGCGGAATTGAAGGTCCTAACATGACTTTTATTCAGCCGGAAGCTTCCGGTTATTCCAGCGACGGGAATGCCCGCGCCAAGCATTCTGATGATATTCCCTGGTATGGTTTTATTAAACAGCAAACGCTTATTACCCGTGGTTCTCCATTAACGCTCGGGACGGATTCAGTGGATAATTCCATTCATGCCACTCCCAACTCGACGAATAGTCCTTCCGCCATAGGGGCCGCCATTGGTCTTTATGAAGGTAAGACGTGCAAGAACGCCAATCCACCAAAAAAAACCTGGCAACCGGGCAGAGAAGCCTCGATTATGGAATTTCTGGATGCTGGTCTTGGGGCCGGTAATGAGCAGCTCGTTGCTAAAATTCTTGAATCCAAAGGAGTCAGAAGAAAACTAGCAGAAATGGATCCACCTGAACGTGGAGTCTATGGTGTGCCTCGCAGACCTAAAGAAATGATGGAGTCTCCTGTTAACAATTCTACGGAATCTACAAATAGTTCGCGATAGAGCTATAATCTTTTCACTCTTTCCCAAAAAAAATTTCAGTAGGCTAAAATAACCGTGAATTTGGCTTTGATATTGCTATTTAGTTTCACGGTATAAACTCCACCAAAAAAAAGGATGATTTTTGGAGACGAAATGACAACGAATGCGTTTGCATTGGTGTCGTTTTGATTCCGATTTCTTATTTTGGTGACTGATTGGGAAGAGAGGGCCTATGAAGTTTACGAAAATTTTACTGCTTGCGATTACCATGGTCGCAGCGCTGGTAAGCCAGATGAGTCTGGTGATTGCCGGAGAGATTCCAGGGTACATCGGACAACAAAGTTTCCGCTTAACAGATGATCCACAACTTTATGATCTGACAAGAAGATCTGAAGACGCGAAAGTGGAAGTGGCCCGCATCGATCAGACTAGAGCGCAGATCGCGGATCAGGTAAATCGTCTGGCGAGAGATCGCGACCAGATCGTGGCCAATATGAATGCTCTTCAAAGAGCTATTGAAAGTTCAAAGCAAACCAAAACTCAGCTTCAGGCAAAGATTGATGAATTAAATAAAGCCCCTGAAGCAAACAAAGATCAAATAACACAAATTAAAGCTCAGATGGATGCAGAAGATGCAAAAGTTGTCGAGCTTTCGAAGCAGTTAGGCGCAAGCAAGCTTGAATTGGGTCAGATCAATCCAAGATTAGAGCAGGCCAATCGCGATCTTCAGATTGTGAATCAGAATGTTCAGAATGCTCAGGCGAGACTTCAACAAATTGTTCGCGATAGAGAACAGTACAGACAAGATCTGATAGCAGCTCTTTCAATGATCAACAGAGAAGGTGCAAACCGCGGACAAGTTGATGGTTCTAATGATGGTGCCGGTCTTTCAAGAAAAATTGGTGTTGATCGCGGATCTCGCGATGGCGACACTGACGGATTTAATCAGGGAACTGTTGATGGCCAGGACAGATTTTACAAGCGTGGTGCTGATCAAGGTGAGCGCGATGGTTCTGCGAGAGCTCGTTTAGATGGGCAACGTGACGGAACAAATGAAGGAACGCGTGCCGGAAACAGCAACGCAGGTAACAGAGAAGGCCGCATTGCCGGATTAAAAAGAGGTGATGCCTCTGATGCAGCAGTTGTTGGTACAGCTCAAGGGAAAAAGGCCGGAATGGAGCGCGCTGTTCGCACAGGTGCTGTTGACGGTAACAATAAAGGTGAAACGGAAACAGTTCAAAAATTTGAATCAGGAAATCTTGAATCAGTTTCTGTGAGCGGTCCGTTCGCAGGATCATTCCAAAGAAGAACTCCGGAATATCCAGGTGATTTCCAGGGACCATCTTATAATCCATCAGTATGGAATTCCCGTGATGTTATGAAACGCGCATACGCTGACGGTTACGTTGAACAATACCGTGGATACACTCGCTATGAATTTTTAAGAAGAATCGACACAGATTATAATCAATCATACGATGCCCGTTACGCTTCTTCTTATGATCAAGCGGCTAACCGCGAGTACCCTGAGTACTATGAACGCGGAAGACGTGAGGCAGACGCCCGCGCTTACAACCGCGATTACCCGGTGGTTAAAGCTCAGGCTTACCGTGTGGCCTTCGATGCAGCTGATGCCAATCCAGCTCGCTCGTCTGATGATTTTAAAACATCTTATAAATCTTCTGAACTTTCTGCTTTCAATGAACGTTATGAGCAGATCAGAAGAGCGAATTTTGATAAAAATGAACTTGAAACATTCAATGCTAATATTGGAACTCAAACTGAAATCTACAGACAAAAAAGAATTGCTGAAGTCACAACTGTTTACAGCAACAATGCAGTTCTTGATTTCGTCGGATCTGAAATGTTCGATGGTGGAATCAGCGGTGTTGCAAAACTCGACGGAGTTTTCCAGCCAGGTGAAACTACTCTTCACTCTGTTACATTGAGAAACTTCGGTTTGAAAGCAGCGGAAAATGTTTCAGTAGCGCTTGATAATGGCTCACTTGTAAAACTTCCGGCCATTCCAGCTAGAAGTGTCGTGAAAATCACTGGTGCAGGTCTTTCTAAAATCTCAGCAGGATCTTCAATTGGTTCAACTGCAAAAACGTCTTTGAAAGTTGTCTCAACTCTTAAATCTGGCGACTATATTGAAGGCGCGCATTTTGATAATTTAGGCGAAAGCGTTCTTAAAACTGCTGACGTAAAAGCTGTTCGCGTGGCATACCCACTGACTCTTTCTTCACTTTCACTTCAATCGCAACTTTTAAAAGGTGTTGCGAATAAAATGTCAGTCACTGTAACAAACAATTCGAAACGCGCTTACAATGGTGAGTTGAAAGTTTCAGTTCTTGCTAATTCTCAGTCGCAAATTCTTTCAAAAGAATTCGCAGCTATTTCTTCACTTCAATCATCAGCAACTCTCAGCGACGCTGAAGTTCTGGTAACAGATGAAAAGGATATTTACCGCGATCTATCGTTCTCTGCGACGATTTCACAAAACGGTGTAACGTTAGGTGTTCTTGGATCTGATCTCGTGACAATGGCCAAAGCTCAATACGCGGAAAAAGCGGGAGCACCGGTTATCGTAGCGAACTCTGATAAAAACCTGAATGCATTGCTTGATGCTCTTGAAACAGCAGGCGGGACTGCAAATGCGTCAGTTCTGGATCTCTCTCTTGCTTCTCTAAACTCTGGCATTCTTTCTAATGGTTTAAACCAAAAAGTTCTTCTTATCGCTGATGATGAAAGAGGATCGAACATTTCTACTTTGAATACTTTTGTAGCGAAATCAAAATCATCTGCATTCGTATTCATTGACGAAGCTAACTCTGGTTTAAAGAATGTTCAGTCGCTTCCGGCCCTTAAAGACAACCAAAAATTATTGTGGGATAAACGCCAGGTTGTTTTCTCCAACCCTCACAGAGCAGAAGGTGTTCTTAAGTCTTCAGCAATGATCCAGTCCTCTCTGGCAAATTTCGCTCAGGATATGACTCTGGCAAATAATCTGACTCTTTCTGCAAATGATTTGATCAACAGAATGAAGTCTGAAATCAACCGCACTACATTCTTCACACCAAGCAACACTGTGAAAATGTATTCACTGAAAGCAATGGCCGAAGTTCTTTGTATCAACAAGGCGTACGACGAATCAGGTGGAATCTTCTCTCGCGATAAAAAATGGGCAGAAATGATTTCCAATGATAACACGCTTTTCATCAATGTCTTGAAGTCTGCATCTGCAGGGGACGTAAGCGAAGCGAAATTGTCGACAGTTCTTCCGGCAATCGCTATGAAAGATACTGTAGCGAATGCGATGGCAAACTCTTACAGCATCTCAAAGCTGATGATGCCAAAGATATTGAACGCAACTAATAAAGTTCTGGATAATATGGAAGACAGCTTCAAGAAAAGTTTGAAAAATTTCAACAAAGACCTTTATAATAAGGCCTATGAGCAAGCTTCTATTCACCGTCCGTTCTATATTGAGCCAGCTCAGCAACCTGGTAACTAAAATGATAAAACCGGCCCTGATTCTGGGGCCGGTTCTTTTTTGTTTAACAGCAGCAGCAGCTCCCGTAAAAATCGCTGTCATTGATACCGGTTTTTGCACTGAAACTTTCAAAAAATCTTTTATTCTCCCGGCCCTGGATCTCACGGACTCCGTCAAACTTGATTGTAAAAAACCAGACTGGAACTCACCGCGTTTTCATGGACAAAAAGTCCTGAAAGAATTTTTAGCGACTCTCAACCCCAAAATACAAGTAGAGCTTTATCCGTTGATCATTTTCAACGAAAAAGGCGATCAGAAAAAAGAGTATTGGTTAAAGGCCATTGATTGGGTGAAAAACAAGAAAATGGATCTTGTCCTTACGGCCGCCGGAATGATTACAACAGAGGCAGAGTTAAATAAACTTCCTAAAGAGCTTCCAGGAATCTGGTTTGTTCCTTCGGGACGCATCGGTCCGGGCATAAATGAGAAAACGGTGCTTTTTCCACAGCATCTGGCGGGAATCTCCACGCTTTTTCTGATTGGAGATTATTATGACGGCAAAGTTGTTCTTTACGACAATGGCCTTCTCTATAAAGACAAGATAGATTTCTATTTTCCCAGTGGGAGCGGCGCCTTTACCGGTACATCCCGGGCGGTGGCAGAGGCCAGCGCAAAGGCCCTGAATCTCTGTGGCCTGAAAGATTTGCGCGAGTGCCTTGTTAAGCGGAGCCGCGACTATTTTGATTCTATGGCGGGAAAAAAAATCAGAACGTATTGAGGAACAATGAAAGAGTCAGTGTCAGCAGTTTTTGTAACAGATCATTCGGTGTTTTTTATTAAAAGACAAAATTACCTTCCGGTTTTTCCAGGCTACTACGCAACACCTGGAGGGAAAGTTGATAAAACGGATGTGAATGAAGAATTGCCAGGCGATGTCTGGCCCAAATCTGTTCGACCGCAGATACTTCATGCGCTCGTTCGCGAAGTGAGAGAAGAATTAAACTACGATTTACTGGCCGCTATTGAAAATGGGGAAGTTGTTCGCATTGACGATATAGGAATTGCTATCACGCCTGAATTCAATCCCTATCGGTTTAAAAATTACTATTTTAAAATTACTCTTACACACGAAAAAGAATTTGATCTGGATCCCAATGAAGCCGAGTTTGGAGAGTGGAATACTCCTATGGGATTGCATGATAAATACAAAAATGGGCATGTGCTTGCTGTTCCACCTGCCATTACTTTATTAAAAACTTTCAGCAATAATCCTCACCACGATAAACCAATCGACATGAGTCTGCCTCACGATCCTGAAACAGAAGTTCCGATGATTGAATCGATTTTTGGTGTGAGACAATTTCTTCCTCTCTCCAATACATTTCCACCGGCCAATAGAACAAATTCTTTTATCATCGGTGATGAACGGAAATTGCTCATTGACCCAAGTCCGAAAGATGAAGCCGAGTTAAAGAAATTTTTAAAGTCTGTTGCTAAAATTGGCTTTGATTCTATTTTTCTTACTCACCATCATCCGGATCACTATGAATTTGCGGCCCAGATTGCGCGCGATTTTAAAACGGGAATCGAACTTTCTGCAGATACGTTTGCCCGTATCAAACAACAAAGCGGCGATCACTACTTTGAGGGTATAGCTGTTACCATCCGAAAAGAAGGGGATATCGTGACGACTTCGCTCGGGTCTCCTGTAAGGGTTTACGAAGTTCCTGGACACGATGAAGGCCAGCTTGCTCTTGCCCCGGAATCCATGAACTGGTTTCTTGCCGGCGACTTAATTCAGACAGTGGGCACAGTTGTTATTCAAGCACCGGAAGGTGACATGAAAAAATACTTTGCCACTTTAGAGCGGATTATAGCGTTAAAACCTAAGAATATTATTCCCAGCCATGGCATTATCATCGGTGGCACACATAAGTTAGAGGAAACGCTCAAACATAGACGTCAAAGAGAAGAGCAAGTCCTTAACCTTTATTCACAACATAAAAGCATTGAAGAAATGCTGGCTTCAATTTATCCGGGGCTTGAACAAAGCCTTCTTCCTTATGCTCAAAGGCAGATTGAAGCGCATCTCAAAAAGCTCCGTGAAGAAAATCGTCTGTAGCTTGTCTTTTCATTTGATTCGCGGTTTATAAGGCTCACTTTAATCCAAAGGGAGATCTTATGAAAAAACTATTCGCGCTTGCTGCTCTTATGATGTCAGTCTCAGTTTTTGCTGTCGAAATTGAAGGAAAGTACGAAGTCGTACGGCCACTCTTCATGCACGGTTATAATGCGAAAGCTTGCAAAGCAGATGGCGGTGTTTATGTCGGTGACGGTCTTTGTAAGTGGGAAAAGGGCGGAGGATCTTCAGTCGTGATTTCTTCCACAGAAACAAATTTCGAACTGGAAATTTCCAGCGTAGGAACTAACGGTCACACTTGTGATTTTTCAGGAAAGGCCGCACTCATTTCAGATTACCATTTAGTTTCAAAAGAAAATGGTGATGAAGGAAAATGTGAGGTTAACGTTTTCTTTACTTCGGCCAATACAATTTCGGTTAAAACGAATGGCGAATGCAGTGAGTACTGCGGGGCCAATATGATGCTCGATGAAGAAAATTTAAACAGAGTAAAATAAAAAAAAGGCCACCTGAAACGGTGGCCTTTTTATTTCTCAGTTAGTTTTTTTTGCCTTTAATAATATCTTCAACACACTCTGGATTCAGAAGTGTCGATGTATCGCCGATATTGGCAATATCATTCTCAACAATTTTACGCAAAATTCTTCTCATGATTTTACCAGAACGCGTTTTTGGCAGTGACGTTACAATCTGAATTACGTCTGGACGGGCAATGGGACCGATGATTTTGTTAACCATTTCTTTAATTTCAGCAGTAATGACTTCTTCTGTTTTTGAATGGTCGTTGCAAGTGACGAAGGCATAAATGCCCTGGCCTTTTACGCTATGAGGGAATCCAACGACAGCTGATTCAGTAATGAGTTCGTGTTCGTTGATAGCATCTTCAACTTCTGCAGTTCCGATTCTATGACCGGAGACATTGATAACATCATCAACCCGACCGGTGATTCTGTAATATTGATCGCTGTCTCGTTTGGCGCCGTCACCGGTAAAATAGAGACCTTTGTAAGTTGAAAAATAAGTTTGCTTGAAACGTTCGTGATCGCCGTAAATCGTTCTCGCAAGAGAAGGCCACGGATATTTTATACAGAGATTTCCTTCTGTGACTGTTTCAGTTTTTTCAGTTCCTTTTTCATCGACAATAATCGGTACGATTCCTTTGAGCGGAAGAGTGGCGTGTGCGGGTTTTGTTTTTGTCTGTCCGGCAATGGGAGAAATCATAATTCCTCCGGTTTCCGTCTGCCACCATGTATCGACTATCGGACAACGCTCTTTTCCGACGTGAGTGTTATACCAGTGCCAGGCTTCTTCGTTGATCGGTTCGCCGACAGATCCTAAAACACGCAAAGATTTCATCGGGAAGCTGTCAGGAATTTGAGCGCCAAATTTTTCCAATGAACGAATGGCCGTCGGGGCCGTGTACAGAATGGAGACGTGATGTTTTTCTACTGTTTCCCAGAAACGCGCTGGACCTGGATAATTCGGAATACCTTCAAAGACAATCGTTGTCGTTCCGTTTAAAAGCGGGCCGTAGACTAAATAGCTGTGGCCGGTAATCCATCCGATATCCGCTGTACACCAGAACACATCATTTTCTTTGATCTGGAAAACGTCCTTAAAACTGTTGCCCACATGGACCATGTAGCCGGCAATTGTATGCAACAGACCTTTTGGTTTTCCTGTCGAGCCTGAAGTGTAAAGAATGAACAATGGATCTTCAGCTTCCATTTCTTCGGCCTTGCAATAGATGTCGCAATCTTTGATTAAAGTTTCGTACCAGTAATCGCGGCCGGGTTTCATCACAACTTCGGCGTGAGTTCTCTTCACAACCAGAACTGTTTCAACGCCATTAAAATCGTTAAGGGCCTCATCAACCATGCTTTTTAAAGGAATGGTTTTATCTCCGCGGAAAGCTCCGTCGTGAGTGACGATGAGTTTAGCTTTTGAATCTTCAAGTCGCCCACGAAGAGAAGTAGGTGAGAAACCGCCGAAGACGACTGTATGAACGGCCCCGATGCGTGCGCAGGCCAGAACGCCGATCATCAACTCCGGAGTCATGCCCATGTAGAAAGCAACGACATCGCCTTTTTTAATTCCTTTCTTTTTTAAAAGATTGGCGAAACGACAGACGGCCACATGAAGTTCACCAAAAGTTAAATGCAGTCCCGGTTCATTCGGATTATTGGGTTCGAAAATCATGGCCTTTTTTTGTCTGCGTTTTTCAAGATGGCGATCGAGACAGTTTTCAGTGATGTTGAGGCGTCCGCCTTTAAACCACTCGACATTGACATCGTTAAAATTTCCAGTCTGGACTGTGTCCCACTTTTTTTTCCATTGGAATGTATTGGCGATTTCGCTCCAATAGGTTTCAAGCTCTGCTGGAAGGACTGTGTTTTGATTCATAAAAACTTCCTCTAATAAATAATTTTTCTCAAGGGTTTAAAGGATTTTTCCACTCAGTGGCCAGTATTTGAGGCAGTTTCAGAAGAGAAGAAGGCCCTTTAACCTGTTAAACATACGTATCTCTTAAAAGTGTGGCTTAAAAGACCCCGTTTCTCAAGCATAATGCTTAAAATCCGATAAGATCCGTGGGTGAGGTATTGAGATGCAAAAATTATTCTTGTCACTAATTATAATCAACGGAATTTTCGGCACTTCTTTTGGTGCTGAAACGTCTGCGGAACCAACAGCGGATTCTGGTACGGAGCCAAATTTTGCTGATTCTTTTGTCGTTCCTAAAGTTGATTATACATTTGGCGGATTGCTCAAAAAAGACACTTCAAATGGTCTCAAAATGCCTACTTACAGCGGCTCTATTGGTGAAGACTCACTAGGAAGCGGACTCACACTTAATTATTCTTCAATGTTTGTGGATAAAGAAACGAGCGATCTCATTAATTGTGGGGGCATTAAGCTGGAACTTCCGTCGCCTCAAGCTGTCGCTCTTGCGCAATCCGGAATGCTGGCTTCATGTACAAATGTTCTCGAAGAAGATGAAGTCGTTTATTCAGAAGAAAATTGCAGACTGCTCAAATCTTGTTCTCAGGCCAAAACTGGAAACGAAGAAGTCAATTTCGCAAACTATTCAATCGGCAATAATATGGCCGTTGAAGATCTTGCGGCGCTTTTATTGGGTGACAAACTTCCAACAATGGAAAAGGTAGAGGCCTTAAGAAAATACGCTGATAAGAAATTCGGTGCTGGTTTCTCAAATTCATGTCGACCACAGTTTGATTTAAAATCGACGACCATTGAAAAATGCGACAGCAAAATGATGGAAATCGGATTTAATTACCTCAATGACACTTGCTCAGCAGTAGAAAAAAGTTGTTATAATGTCGGACCTGATTTTGGAAAAAATACTCCTGAGAATGAAAGCTCAGTGGTTAATTTTTTCAATCAGAGAACGGATGCAAAAGTCACGGACTCTCTGGCCGCTGATAATGAAATACTCGATGGTCTTTCGCAAATCATGTCCTCTAAAGACAGCGTTGATTCTAAAGTTAAAGCAGCCATCTTCAAACTAAAACAACTGAGCGATGAGAAAAAACTTGATCCGGTATTTGGTTATGATGCTGATGATTTTGCTGAAAGAGACATCTCCAAAACATCTCATTATAAATTTTTCAAATCTCTGGCTGCAAAAAAATTAACAACAGCTGCTTTTAAAACTGAGATCGAAAAACATCGTCGCGACTATGCAAAGAACCTTCTTAAGAATGACTGTAAAGATACAGTGAACTATGGCGCCTTATGTGAAAGAGTAACCAGTGCTTCTTTTGGCAAACATGAAAATTATCCTAATAAAATTTCTGCTGCTCAAAAATTTAAGAGACTGGATTCAAAGCATACCGAGTTTTTAAAGCTGGTTTTTCCTAAAACAGTCAAGTCAGATAAAGATGCATTAATGATTCTCAATGCAAGCAGATGCGTCGCTTTGGGAGTTGTTCCAAACAGCACGGTTCCAGGTTATATGGATATCAGCAACTCGATCTCTTCTATAAATCTTGGCAACAGTTTTGGCAGTAATCTTGGTCTTCGTCTTGGACCTGACTTCTGGAACTCAAGCAGCTCACCCTCTGGTACGACTGTCGTGACCCAGCAGAAAGAAGAGTTATTTTCGGGAAATGGTCTCAAGATGCCTTCGGCGGGCATGGAAATAAAACCAAAATTAAACGAATCTCAAACTGAAATCAGTGAAGTTCAGGAAAAATCACTTTCAGATTCTTTCTCTGAAAATTTTAAGAATGTAAATCCAACAACCAATACAGGTTCGATTGGATCAAGCAGCTATAACAGCGCATACAACACCGTTTCCAACACAAATTACCGTGTGGAAACACCAGTTGAACAGCCGGTTGAGAAAAAAGTTTCAAACCCGGGACCTGCGTCCAATCCATTAAACGATCGATTGTCTGAGTTGACTAAGAAATTGAGCGCGACTGAAGACCATCTGGCAAAATTACAAGAAAGCAAAGATGAAGAAGCTTCAGAAAAAGCTCTTCAGAAAAAACGCGATGAAGACAACAAAACTATTGCTGATCTTCAGAATCAAATTGCTGAGTTGAAGAAAGAGTCTGTCAAAGCACCGGAGAAAACTCCCGTAACAATCGCTGAAACAAATATGGGCGGCCTATCGCGCTCACCGGCCTTATCCGGTTCTGTTCCTTCCGTAGAAACTAAGAAAGAAGAAAATGATAAAGGTTCATCGGCCACTGAAGGAGCTGCGGCAAGATCGTCAGGGCAGTCGGCACAGTCGGTTTCTTCTGGCGCGGAGTCTTCGCCCATTGCCAAAAACAGCGGTTCTGGAGGAAGTTCAACTTCATCTTCAAGCTCTTCTACTGGAGGAAAACCTCTTCTGGTACTTTCTAAATCGGACGGAATGACTGCAGAGAAAATCACTGAGTCTATCAATGAAAAAATTATTGAACTAGGCGGACAATCTTTTGAAATTGAAGAAAACGGCGTGAAGATGGAAATTATTCCGGAAATTAGAAACGGAAAAATTCTTCTCGATGCCAAAGGAAAACCGCGCTTTCTTAAAAAGGTGAAGAGTGGAAAGGAACTGGCGTCTGCAAAAAGCAGAGTTCCGGCCAGTGTCACTGACCAGGCAGATCTGAAGAGACTGGAAGAAGAAAAAGTTAAAAGAGATCGAGCAATGCTAAGAGATTTAAAAAATGTTACTAATAAGGCCGTTCAAAAGGACTAGAGTTTCAGGATGAAAATTAGAAAATTATTATCTGTTTTATTAATTGCTTCATTAACTGCACCTGTCTACGGACAGAATTTCCCTTTGGGGTCGGATCTGATTGATCCAAGCATCACGGCCTTTTCGACCGCTCCATTTTTTATGCATACAGGAGGGCAGTCTCAGGGATGCAAGGCGAGCAGATCTCAATCGCGACTTCTCAATTTTTTTGACAATAAGACTTGTCAGGATGCAGGAAGAGATATTCTCGGTGAAAATATTTCCAAGCCAATGTGTGAAAGTGTTTATACCTGTACTGAACGCAATGAAATGCCGCTTTCTCCTGATGAACAAAGTTTTTTAAAATCTGAATTTATGATGTACGTGATCAGTGAGAACGTACAGGATGAATTGACAAAATATCAATCTCCGGAAGCAAATGATCTTCGAGTTTTAAATTCATACATTGATAAAATGCCTGCGAAGTACAAAGAAAAAGTAAAATCGTGTCCGGCCTTTAAATTATCGTCGCCAAAATGTCTTAATGAAGATGAATTCGATCTTCTCGCTAAAATTTCCATCAAGAATTTTTACGGGACGAATCAAGCTCAGAACTTTTTTAATTTCAGCAAACGTTCCGCAAGTATTCAGGCCCCGACTGAAAATGCTCCAGGCAGATCGGCGCATGGTAAAGATGTGGATAAAAACAAACACCCTTCCGGTTTTCAGCTTCCACTTCCTGGATTTGCTGTTGATGGCGAAGTGGACGATGCCATTAAGCTGATGAGAAACGTGAAGTTTGGTAAAGATGTGACTCCTGAAGAGCATTATACAAGTATTTTGAAAACAGAAAAAGAGTGGTCAAAACAGGGACGAAGCGAATTAAATTTTGACCCGGCCGAAGATGTTCTCGTCAATGAGATAGTTAAATCGGTCATGCTTGGACAAGGAATGCCTTCCGAAGCTGAAATGAAATTGCGGATTAAAAAAACAATTCTTCAGTTTGCAAACAGTAAAGAAGATCCCTATTTGTCTTTTGACAAAGCAACCATTGAATCTCTGGAAAAAAATATTGATAAACTCACTATCTCATTGAAGGATATTGCGGATTCCAATCGCGCCAATCTCGCTGCCAAGATAAATGAGTTGAGAGTAAAAACGGTAAATGATGTTTTTGCCCGTGAATGCCAGGATAAAGTCGTCAGTTTAGGGCAGCTTTGTCAGTCAGTTTCAACCAATGTAAAATCAGCGAAAGTTAAAGGCGAAATCGTTCAGACAAAAGACCTATTCAAGAAAATGTCTGAATCGTATATGAAAACAGGATTTAAAGCGAGTTTTGATAAAGTCAATCAGCTTAACCGTATGATTAAAGCGAAGGATCAGGTTTACGATCGATTCGTGACCGTTATGTTTAACTTGAACAGTTGTAAGGAAAAATTCCCATCGACTTATGTGGCGACAAAAGAAGATAAAAAAGCTTTTGAAAATCTGGCGAAAGCAGAAGATGAAAAAGCTTCAGCGAACTTAAATGAAGCTGCAAGAAACATTGCTGAAGTCGTCAATAAAGATGACAGTTTGAAAAATGTTTTCAGAAATCGCGGTGTCGATATTGAATCTTTTAAGTTTGAACCGAAACAATCTTCGGCCAATGTCGATTTCAATGCCGGTCTTCTCGCAAAAGAAGGAACGAAGATAGCTCCTGCTCAGGAAAAAGAAAAAGAATTAAAACCCTTTGTCGCCGAAAATCAGTTGCCGGCCTCAAATCAAAATGTGGTTAATCCGATTCAGAATCCCAGCTATAATTTCATGAACAATATGCTTCCTGCAGTAGACAACTCAGCAGCAATGCAGGTCAATCGTCCAGCGACAGATGCTATTGAAGAAAAAATTAAATCTCTTGAGAAAAAAGAATCAAAATTGCGAAAGAAAGTCGCCGTTAATGATTCTGTTGATGAATCTGAAAGTGAAGAGGGATCGGAACTTGCTTCGCTTCGACGACAAATTGAAGATTTGAAAAAAGAAAAAGACCGCGTGGCCGCGGGCCCTTCTGCCGTTCAAGAGACAGCAGATAAAAACAATACTCAAATCGCGCGAACACCTGCGAGCACTGACCAGACAGCTTCTATCAAAGTGGCCGCTGATAAAACTCCGGTTGAAAATGGACCGCGAGGAGAAGAGGCAGCGCCTGTACGCTCTACTGCAGCTTCTTCAAACGCAGATTACGGAGCAGAGGCGCAAGCCGCCATTGGTAGTGCACGTGGTCCGGCCAGTACTGCAGCATCAGCAGCAGCAAATGCCGCAGGGAAAGGTGGCGCTGAGAAAGGGTCCAACGCCCTGGTTCTTTCAAAAGGCGGTGAAAGCGCCATCGATACGAATACGATTCTGGAAAATCCAAACGAAGGGGATATTTCAAGCGTTATGGAGAAAACGAAAGGCGAGCCTTTTATCATTCGTGAAAACGGTGAATTGATCAAAGTCACCCCTGTCCTCGATGCAAAAGGTAAACCTGTTCTTTCGAGCAGTGGAAAAATTAAATTCAAAAAAATTAAGCTCACTAAGGCCCAACAAGAGATCATTGTTAAAGAGACAAATGTAAACAAGGCCGCAAAAGAAGTCGGCGTTGAACCGACCCGTCTCTACAAGCTAAAATCACTCTTGAAAGAAGTCCGTCGCGAGTAGTTATCTGCATTGATTTTTGGACGTTTATTCTTGCTACAAGGCCCGGAAATTCTTAAACTAGGATGGCAATAAATAGCCGCTAGTTTAAGAGGAAAAGAATGGACGTAATTGAGTCGCATATCGACAGAAATTCAAAAGAATTTCAGGACAACAGTGCTTACCATAAGGCCCTTCGTGCCGAACTGACCGAGAAGCTTTCAACCGTAAAAGGCGGGGGCGGAGCTGAGTCAGTTAAAAGACACCACGATAGAAAAAAATTTCTTCCGCGAGAAAGAATTGAAAAAATTCTCGATGACAATTCTCCGTTTATCGAACTCTCAAGTCTCGCTGCTTACAATCTGTATGAAGACGATGTTCCGGCAGCAGGAATGGTTACGGGAATCGGCCGGGTTCACGGCATTGAATGCTTGTTTGTCGCAAACGATGCCACAGTCAAAGGCGGAACGTATTTTCCAATGACGGTGAAGAAGCACCTTCGTGCTCAGGAAATAGCCTTAGAAAATAAATTGCCATGTATTTATCTCGTCGATTCCGGCGGAGCCTTTCTTCCAAAACAAGATGAAGTCTTTCCAGACAGAGATCACTTCGGAAGAATTTTCTATAACCAGGCCCAGATGAGTGCTCAGGGCATTCCTCAAATTGCTGTGGTTCTCGGTTCATGTACGGCCGGCGGCGCTTACGTGCCGGCCATGAGTGATGAAACAGTTATCGTGAAAAACAACGGAACTATTTTTCTTGGAGGACCGCCTCTGGTAAAAGCAGCCACAGGTGAAGAAGTCTCTGCTGAAGATCTGGGAGGTGCTGATGTTCACACTCGCATCAGCGGTGTTTCTGATCATTTTGCTGAAGATGAAGAAGAAGCTTTTATTATCACCAGAAACATTATCGAAAATTTAAATTACAAATCTCCAGGTAAAGCGCAAGGCCTTCGTGACATTTCTCACGAAGTAAAACCTCCTCTTTATTCAATGGAAGAGATTTACGGAATTATTCCAAAAGATACGAGAAAGCCTTTTGATGTCCGTGAAATTATCGCCCGTCTTGTCGATGGAAGTGAATTTCATGAATTCAAAGAGCGCTATGGGAATACTCTCGTTACCGGTTTTGCACGCATTCACGGCCACCAGATCGGTATTGTGGCCAATAACGGAATTCTTTTTTCTGAATCAGCACAAAAAGGCGCGCACTTTATCGAGCTTTGCGGTCAAAGAAAAATTCCTCTGCTGTTTCTGCAAAATATCACTGGCTTTATGGTCGGGCGTCAGTATGAAAATGAAGGAATCGCTAAGCACGGAGCAAAGATGGTTACGGCCGTTTCAACCGTACAGGTTCCGAAGTTTACTGTCATCATCGGTGGATCTTTCGGCGCCGGCAACTACGGTATGTGCGGACGTGCTTACTCACCGAGATTTCTCTGGATGTGGCCTAATGCCCGCATTTCTGTCATGGGCGGAGAGCAGGCCGCGAAAGTTCTTTCATCAGTCAAGCAACAGGGGTTGAAAGCATCCGGCAAAACCGAAATGAGCGCAGAAGAAATCGCTAAATTTGAAAAACCTATTTTAGATAAATACGAAATCGAAGGAAGCCCTTATTACTCGACAGCTCGTCTGTGGGATGATGGAGTTATTGATCCGGCCCAGACCAGAGATTTACTTGGGCTCGCGATTGCGGCTTCTCTCAACTCCGGCATCGGCGAAGCGAAGTTTGGCGTGTTCAGAATGTAAAAGGAAACAAAGTATGCTTCATAAAATTGAAATCGATAAAAGAGGAGTCGCGACGGTCACATTAAACAGACCTGAGCTTCACAATGCTTTTAATGACGAGCTGATTGCTGAACTTATTAAATCGTTTCGCGAACTGGATGCCAATGAGCAAGTTCGTCTTGTGATTTTGACAGGTGCGGGAAAATCTTTTTGTGCCGGTGCAGATCTCAACTGGATGAAACGAATGAAAGATTATGACTTTAATGAAAACGTGAGAGATTCAAATCAGCTCGCGGAACTTTTCACTGTCATTAATCATTTCACAAAACCGACAATTTGCCGGATGAATGGAAGTGCTCTCGGCGGAGGCGCAGGCCTCATCGCTTGTTGCGATTACGTTATTGCTGAAGACTCGGCAATGATTGGTTTTACTGAAGTCAGGCTGGGGCTTGTTCCGGCCGTGATTTCTCCGTTTGTCATCGCTAAAATCGGAGAAAGCAATGCGCGCGCAACCTTTTTGACTGGCGCCCGTTTCGGAGTAGAGCGCGCCCTGCAGATGGGACTCGTTCATCAGATTTCATCCTTTGATAAAATTGATGAGGATGTGGAAAATCTCGTAAAAGAATTTTTGCTCGCTGGTCCCGTGGCCCAGAAAGCGGCGAAGGAATTAATTACGGTTGTTGTTGGCTGCAAAGAAATTTCAGAAGCAAGAAAATATACAACAGAACTCATTTCAAAAGTGCGTGCAAGTTCTGAAGGGCAGGAAGGCATGAGTGCACTTCTTGAAAAAAGAAAATCAAGCTGGACGTTAGGATAATAAAGAATGAAAAAGATCAAAAAAATTCTGATCGCCAACCGCGGAGAAATTGCTCTGAGAATTATTCAGACGGCGCGCGAACTTGGCATAAAAACTGTCACTCTCTATACGGAAGAAGAAAAGGGATTGCCTCATTGTACAGCAGGAGATGAATCTTTTTGCCTCGGCAGTGGAGCTTTAAAAGACACTTACCTGAACCAGGAAAAAATAGTTTCCATCGCAAAATCCTGCGGGGCCGATGCCATTCACCCCGGGTATGGTTTTCTTTCGGAAAAATCTTCTTTTGCAAAACTTGTGACGTCTCATGGATTAATTTTTATCGGTCCCACTCCAAATTCAATCGATTTGATGGGTGATAAGAAAACATCGAAGATTAAAATTCAGGAACTCGGTGTCCCAAGTATACCGGGTTATCATGGTGAAAATCAGGAACTTTCTCATCTTAAAAAAGAAGCTAAGAAAATTGGTTATCCTGTACTTGTCAAAGCTTCTGCCGGCGGCGGCGGGAAAGGGATGAGAATTGTCGAAAAAGAAGAGGAATTCGAAGCGGCCCTTGAAGGCGCCAAGCGCGAAGCGCTCAATGCTTTTGGAGACGATACAGTTCTTTTGGAAAAATATATCACTTCTCCACGTCACATTGAAATTCAGGTGATGAGTGATTCACACGGAAATCATTTGCATCTTTTTGAACGCGAATGTTCTATTCAGCGCCGTTACCAGAAAATTGTGGAAGAATCGCCTAGCCCTGCTGTCACTCCCGATCTTCGTTCTAAAATGACGGAAGCTGCACTCAAAATTACCCGTGGAATTAATTACCTCGGTGCCGGAACAATTGAATTGATTCTGGATACTGATGGACAATTTTATTTTCTTGAGATGAACACGCGTCTTCAGGTTGAACATCCGGTCACAGAAATGGTGACAGGACTTGATCTGGTTGCCCTTCAGATTCTGGTGGCCGAAGGCGGAGTTCTTCCGTTTAAGCAGAACGATCTCAAACAAAATGGACATGCAATCGAAGTGCGTTTGTATGCTGAAGATCCGGACAATAATTTTCTTCCAAGCATCGGACAAATTAAACTTATTGGAAAAACTTCTCTTCGCAATGTGCGCCTGGACTCGGGTTATATTGATGGAAATGAAATCAGTATTTCCTTTGACCCAATGCTGGCGAAGTTGATTGCCTGGGGAGAAACGCGCGATCTGGCAGCGGATAAGTTAAATGAAGCTTTAAATGACGTCGTTTTTCTCGGAGTGAGAACTAATCGTTCCTATCTAAAGCGCATTCTGACTTTACCTGAGTACAGACAAGGACTGACGTTTACTCACTTTGTAAAAACGTATGAAGAAAAATTAAAACCAGTAAAGAAATCAAATGAGGAACTTGCTCTTGCCATCGCGGCCGCAATGTTCAACAAACAAGGATCGTCAACGCCTGCAGGATTATCTTCTGCCGTCCCAAAAGATCCCTGGATTGCTTTAAGCGGTTTCAGAAATATTTAAAAAGAATTTTTAGGATAAGAGAAAATGTCAAAAAAACAGTTATTGATTGATGATGAATTAGTTGAATTTGAAGTGGTTGATGAAAGTGCAAGTTTTGTTCTTTTTAACGTCGAAGGCGTTGAGTACAAAGTGAATCTTTCTTCGCTTCAGGACGGAAAGATGGTTCTCAATTTAAACGGCAGAAATCGTCCGGTCATTCTTGTTGATGAAAATTATGTCGTCGATGGAAAAGAATTCACAGTCACTGCGCCAAAGAGAAACAGAAGCAAAGGCCGCTCTCACGATCTGGGGCAGATGAAATCTCCCATGCCGGGAAAAATATTGAAGGTGTTGGTTAAAGAAGGCCAGGAAGTTGAAGCGGGAACGCCGATTCTTGTCATGGAGGCCATGAAAATGGAACACACAATTAAGGCCAGTAAAGCAGGAAAAATTGAAAAGATTCATTACAAAGAAGGCGATCAGGTTGCCGGTGGAGTGGAGCTCGTTAAATTATGTTAAATCAATTGCCTAAAAAAGTTCGCATTGTTGAAGTCGGTCCACGCGACGGTCTTCAGAATGAAAAATCTATTGTCACCATTGAAGATAAGGTCACGTTTATCAAAATGCTGGCAGAGGCCGGGCTTTCGGAAATTGAAGCGACCAGTTTTGTCCGCGCGGAAAAAATTCCGCAAATGAGTGACGGGTGCGAACTCAATGCCCGTCTTCAAAAAATTCCTGAATTGAAAAATACGCATCTCATTTCTCTCGTTCCCAATATGAAAGGAATGGAAGGAGCATTGAAAGCGGGCGTAAAAGATATCGCTGTTTTCACAGCGACTTCAAATACATTTAATCAGAAAAATATCAATGCGACGATTGATGAATCTCTTGGGCGCATTGAAGAAGTGATGAAAATAGCGAAGGAGAACAATATCCGCACGCGCGGTTATATTTCGACCGTCTTTGGTTGTCCTTATGAAGGACAGACTTCACTGGAAACATTAAAACGCGTGGCCCACAAACTGCAGGACCTTGGCGTTTATGAAATTTCTTTGGGAGATACAATTGGTATCGCTAATCCCAAGCAAGTCACAGAGGTCATTGAGTTTATCTCAAAAGATTTCAGCAAGGATTTTTTCTCAATGCATTTCCACGATACACGCGGAATGGCCGTTGCCAATATTCTGGCCTCGCTTGATATGGGCATGACCAGCTTTGATTCGTCTGCCGCAGGCCTTGGTGGCTGCCCTTATGCCGTCGGTTCATCAGGAAACGTGGCCACTGAAGATCTTCTCTTTTTATTTCAATCGATGGGAATTGAAACCGGCATCGATATGAAAAAACTTTCACTGGCCTCGCAATTCATTCTCTCCAGACTCAACAGAGAAACTCCCTCAAAATACCTCAAGGCCTATTTAAGTTCCGGCCGTTAATATTCCAAGAAGGACCACAATGAGCTTTTACACCCAGACTTTTCCTCATTTGAAAGTAGAATTAAAAAATACCAATCAATTGTGGGTTACGCTCGACAATCCCGATCAGATGAATGCGATTACAATTCCAATGATTGAATCTTTGGTAAAAGTTCTGAAGTTTGCTGATTTTGACAGTACTGTCCGGGTTATTGTTCTCACTGGCGCCGGAAAAAGTTTTTGCGCCGGCGGAGATATTAAGGCCATGCTGGATAAGAGCGGGATGTTTGAAGGCGAAAGCAATGAGCTCAGAGTACGCTATATGCACGGGATTCAGCAGATTCCGCGCGCGATTGAAGAAATCAGCACTCCAATCATTGCGATGGTGAACGGGGCCGCTATCGGGGCCGGATGTGATCTGTCCATGATGTGTGATCTTCGCACGGGCTCAGCGCAGTCTAAATTCGGTGAAACGTTTACGAAAATGGGATTGGTTCCAGGCGACGGCGGAACATTTTTTCTTCAGAGAGTTTTAGGTTATTCAAAGGCCATGCAGATGTTTTTGACAGCAGAGATTTTCGAAGGACAGAGAGCTTTTGACTTCGGATTACTCAATTTCTTCTTCGAAGATTCACTGTTAAAAGCGGAAACTGAAAAACTAGCAGAAAAAATCGCGGCCCTTGCTCCCGTGGCCCAGTCCATGACAAAAAAAGCGATGAAAATTTCTTACCTCTCAGACTTATCCACATCACTCGATGTTCTTGCGGCCTTTCAGGGAATTTCCCAGAGAACGGAAGATCATTTCGAGGCCCTCCACGCGTTTAATGAAAAAAGAAAAGCAAATTTTAAGTCAGAATGAAGAAACGCGTTCTAAATCGTTGACATAATAAAATGAAACGATGGACAATTTAATTAAGTAAAAAAATTTCAGTGGAGAATCGCAAGAGTGAATAAATCGAAAGAGAAAGCACGATGCCTTTATCTTTCTTGTTTATTCATCACTTCTTTCATCTTCGGCGGCTGTTCGCATTTGGATTTTGAAGCAGGTGGGAATACGCCTTTCAAAATTTCTGCAGAAAAAAACAGTGATGAAACAGTCGAGGTGGAAGGGACGGCCGATTTTTATTTCTGGGGACAGTCTCCGGGCGAAATGAAAATTGATCTTGAAGATTTTGAAACAAAACTCGGAATGACCAGGCCCTCGTTTGTTTCAGTGGAGCAAACGTGGAAACCCATGAGTGTCTTTTTAACTTTTGTGACTCTGGGCCTTTATTGTCCAGTTGATTACAAAGTGAAGATGCTCAAAGTAACCGGAACGGCAAAATGATCAAGCGACCGTTCATCATTCTGGCCCTCTTATTTTTTTGCTCATGCGGTTCACTTCGCGTTTCTCCTCAAGGATGCCGTACACAAGGCCAGTGGGGAAAAACAGCAGAAAGATCGCAGGAGATTGAACAAGAATTTTCGGAAGAATACACAGTATTCTTGCTCGATAAAGAAGTCAGGCTTCGCGATTTTTTGAAAGAAAAAGGTGTGGCCTGCGAAGATGTGAAAAGTTTAAGAGTGCGAATGGAAAGTCTTCTGTTTGTGAAACGAAAACTAAGCATTTTTATAAAAAAGTGAATTAAGAATTAATTTCAAGGATGAAGATTGTTTGCCAGGGATTGGCACCAAGGACGGGATATAGGCCAAGGATGGCCTCCTTCTCTTTTCTCTTTCAGGCGACGGCCGCCAGCCCTTTCGGAACTTCAAAGACAAATTTAGTATTAGGACAATTACTATCCACGTAAATCTGACCGAAATGCGATTCTACAATTTTTTTAGAAATAGAAAGCCCAAGTCCGGTTCCTTTGCCAGTTTCTTTTGTCGTGAAAAAAGAGTCCGTCAGTTTGTTTGTTATACTCGCGGGAATTCCTCGCCCGCTGTCGATAAGAGCGAAGCGGACCACATCTCCAGCGTCTTTGATTTCCAGACGTATCCAACGCTCATCTAAACCCGAAATCGCATCTTTTGAATTGCCGATAAGGTTCAACAGAATTTGCGAAATCTGTCCCGGACGACAGTCGATCTGAAGATTGGGATCAAAATCATCAATGATCAAATGGATTTCATGTTCGCGCAGTTTTTCAGAGCAAAGTTCAAGCGAATCAGAAATAAGATTTGTGACAAGTGTACTTTGGAACGGATCCTGTGAAGAGTCTCGTCCGTACATTTTTAATCCACGAACAATTTTTTCTATGCGGAAACTTGTTGAAGTGATTTTATCCAGGCGAGTGAGCAAATCTTGTTTGGCTTCAATAGATAATGATTTTCTGATCATCGAACGGAGCATTTCAGCTTGAGACAGGATAATCGTAAGCGGATTATTAATTTCGTGACCAATTCCCGAAGTCATTTCTCCCAGAACGGCCATTCGTGAAGCTTCTGCCAGTTTTGTTTTTAAAGTTTCAATTTCCTGATTTCTTTCTATTACCGGTGTGATGTCTTCCAGAGTGAACAGGATCATTCGTTCGCTTGTATGACATTTTTGCAGCGTAAATTTAAAATGAGTTTGTTTTCGGTTCAATAAAAGTGTTTCATGATAGTCGCCGCTTGCTTCCATGCTTTTCATAAATTGAGCGATCGTGCTCATGAAGCCATAGCTGTCAAAAATCTGAGAGAAATGTTCTCCGATTAACTCATCTTCTTTTACGTTAAAAGTCTGGAGAAACTTCAGGTTCGCACCCATGAAGTTTAAATCTTCATCAAACCAGCAGACTGAGACTGGCAGCCAATTAAGCGCGGCCTGCGCTTCGTTCGTAGTACTCATAATCTAGATTATAAAGAGACCCGGCCTAATTCTTAAAAACCCAGTAATTTCAGGGGGGAGTCCTAAATAAGAAAATTTACGTGACATTGAAAATTGCCCACTTTCAGGGGCATGAGTTTAATCGACTTTTAATCGTCCAGTGAGTGAAGAAGATTGGAGAAAAAGCTCTTTTTATACGTATCTGCTTCTTCTTCGGTGAGGTGGCCAAACGTCGTTCTGTCCTGTTCAATGAAAAGATTTTTTCCCGCAAGATCGTTAATAAAGCGCGATTTCATTCGAGGTGTTTCTTTCCCGAAAATTTTTCTCTGCTTACAGTAAGTCATAATCAGGGTTTCCTGAGCACGCGTAATGCCTACATAAGCGAGTCTTCGCTCTTCACTGATGTCTTCACCTTGAGTGATCGTCTTTTTATGAGGAAGTGTTTCTTCTTCCATTCCCACGAGGAAAACTTTTTTAAATTCGAGTCCTTTTGATGAATGCAAAGTCATCAGAGTGACTTCATTTTTTCGGACATCGCTGTCCTCATCTTCAAGTTTATCTTTGTCCTGAGAATCCTGCAGGAGAAGTCTCTCGACAAAATTTTTGAGATTGGCATTTTCTTTATAATAAGTCGTAAAGCGATTGGCCGACTCGATAAAATGCATAACATCGTTTCTTCTGCGCTCAACTTGTTTAGCATTGTCGTACTGCTTGTCGATAAAATTGAGATAATCAATTTCTTCAATCAGTGTACTGATTCCTTCTGCAAGGCTCATCTGTTCAAATTTATTTTTGAATTTGACGATGATGTCTGTAAAAGTCTTGATCGCACCTGCTCTGTTGGGATCGAGGGCCGGATATTTTTCCAGCGCGCGGAAAAGAGGAAGGTTTTCTTCTTCCGAACGCTTCAGGTATTTATCAAGAGTCGCATTACCAATTCCTCTATGAGGAATATTGAGAATTCTTCTGAGGGCCATGGCATCGTTTGGATTTAAAATCACAAACAAGTAACTCATCAGATCTTTGACTTCTTTTTTATCGTAAAATTTCTGGCCGCCAATAATCTGATAGGGAACTGACGACATTCTCAGCTGATCTTCAATAGGAGGGGCCTGAGTGTTGCTTCGGTATAGGATGGCAATATCGCCCAAATGGCCGCCCTGGCCTTGATGGCGGACAATTTCTTCAACGATGACTTCTGCTTCGTGATCCGTGTCTCCCATCGCCCAGAGAATAGGCGTGTGGTCGCTTCGTTTTGAACTCCAGAGCGTTTTGTCTCTGCGTTTTTTATTCACTTTAATAACGTTGTTGGCAAGATCGAGAATACTGATAACCGAACGATAATTTTCTTCGAGTTTAACAACCTTCGCATTTTCAAAATGTTTTTCAAATTCAAGTATGTTTGTTACATCCGCTCCTCTGAAAGCATAAATCGATTGATCGTCATCTCCAACAACACAAAGATTTTTGTGAGTGCAGGTGAGGTGCAGGATCAATTCGAACTGCAATGGATTTGTATCCTGGTATTCATCGACCATGATATAGCGGAATTTTTCAGAGTAAGCTTTGGCGACTTCAGGAAAGTTGCGGAAAAGTTTCAGCGTGAGAAAAAGAATATCATCAAAATCAATCGCATTATAAAACTTCAGTTTTTCCTGATAAAAACGATAGGTGTATTCCGTCGCGTGATCGTAAGCATCTTCCGGATTGAAGTGAACTGAATCAGCAAAATCATTTTCATGAATGCCGGCATTCTTTAAAAACGAAATTTTCGCCATGACGTCTTTTTGATCAAATTTTTTATCAGCGTGATAAAGCTTTAATCCTTCGCGGACAATCGCGAGCTGGTCAGATTGGTCATAAATAGAAAAGTTTTCATGATAGCCGAGCTTGGTGATTTCTTTTTTTAAAATGCGAACGCCCAGAGAGTGAAAGGTCAGAAGGGCCACGCCCCGCGATTTTCTCGCTCCCAGTAGCGCGTGAACGCGCTCCCGCATTTCTTTAGCGGCCTTATTGGTAAAACTGACCCCCAGGATGGAATCGCCTTTAATGCCCAGGTTGTCCACCATATGCGCAATTCTGTAGGTGATCGTGCGGGTTTTGCCCGAGCCGGCGCCTGCCAGGATAAGGACTGGCCCTTCGACCGTTTCGGCCGCTTCGCGCTGTTTGTCATTGAGACCACTGAGAGAAATCATAAGGCAAAACAGTACTAAAACTTCTCTACACTTGCTATAATTTTCGCTATAATTTTCGAACTCAAACATTATTATTGAAGTCACAAAGACTCTTGTCTCATAATTGGAGATTTTCATGGCAAAGAAGATGACAAAAAAAGCTGCTTCTAAAAAAACAGTAGTCAAAAAAGTAAGTAAAAAACCAAAAAAAGTTGTTGCTACTCCGAAAAAAACGAAAGCGGCACCGAAAAAAATTGCACCTAAAAAAGCGGCAGCAAAGAAAGTAACAGCAAAAAAAGTTGCTCCAAAAAAAGCTGCACCAACAGCGAACACTCAAAAAAATCTTGAAGCGTCTTTATTGGAACTGATCAGAAGTACTTCAGCAGTTCTTCCGGACGATGTTCAGAAAGTCATTCTTGAAGCTCTTGAGCGCGAAGAAAAAAATACGACGGCCGAATACGCGATGAATATCATCAAAGCGAATATCGAACTCGCAAAGAAGAAATCTCAACCGCTCTGTCAGGATACGGGAACAGTTCTGTTCTACGTGAATCACCCGATCGGCTTTGATCAGGGAGCTTTTACAAAATTGATTGAAAAATCTGTCGTTAAAGCAACTGAGATGGGTTACCTGAGACAAAATTCAGTCGACTCACTGACAGGAGAAAACTCGGGAATGAATATCGGTCCGGGTCATCCTTCAATTCACTATCACCAGCACAATAAACCTACTATTGAAGTTCGCTTGATGCTTAAAGGCGGCGGCTGTGAAAACGTTGGCGCTCAATATTCTCTTCCGTACGGTCCTCTTGAAGCGGGAAGAGATCTCGACGGTGTCAGAAAAGTTATTCTCGATGCTGTTCATAAAGCTCAAGGGAAAGGCTGCGGCCCGGGTGTACTCGGCATTTGTATCGGCGGCGACAGAGGCGCAGGTTACATCGAATCTAAAGAGCAACTTTTAAGAAAGCTCGATGATAAAAATGCCGTTCCATCTCTTGCTGAACTTGAATCAGAAATTGTTGAAACATCCAACAAACTTGGAATCGGACCTATGGGCTTCGGTGGAAAAACAACTCTTTTAGGTTGTAAAATTTCTGCGCTTAACAGGCTTCCGGCCTCTTTCTTTGTGTCCATTTCATACATGTGCTGGGCATACAGAAGACAAGGTGTAGAACTTTCTGGAACTAACGAAATTAAGAAATGGTTATATTAAGGGAAAAACTATGAAACGATTAACATATCCTTTTACACATGAAGCTGTTCGCGATTTAAAAGTAGGAGACATGGTTCTTCTCACTGGAAAACTTTTTACCGGAAGAGATGCTGTTCACAAACGTCTTCACGAAGGTGTAAAGCCTCCTGTGGATCTAAACAATCAAATTATTTATCACTGTGGTCCCGTTATCCTTCAGGATAAAGCGACTGGAAAATACACTGTCACAGCAGCAGGTCCTACAACTTCAATCCGTGAGGAGCCTTATCAGGCAGAAGTCATGAAGGACTACGGAATTGTCGGTGTTATCGGTAAAGGCGGCATGGGCGCAAAAACTCTTGCAGGCTGTAAAGAGTACGGGTGCGTGTATTTTCACGCTATCGGCGGTGCTGCTCAGGTTCTTGCCGAAAAAATCGATTCGGTCGATGCTGTTCACTGGCTGGACCTCGGATCTCCGGAAGCTATCTGGGAATTGTCTGTGACTGACTTCCCGGTTGTTGTCACAATGGATGCTCACGGCAATTCACTTCACGCAAAAGTAGAAGCGAGTTCAGCGGAAGAATTGAAGAAGGCCCTTCAAGACTAATTTTTTAAGGATCAAACATGAGTGAACTTTTGTGGTCTCCGGATGAAAACCGAATTGAAAAAACTCAATTGAGAAAATTTCAAAAACATCTGGGACACGTCGGCGACTACAAAAGTTTTCATCGCTTCTCTGTCGATAATAAAATCAAATTCTGGTGTGACCTTTTCTCTTTTTATGATGTTTCATACGAAGGAAGTCTTACGCCTTCTCTTCTCGATGATAGCTTTAAAACTTATTCATGGTTTCCTGAAGTTCGTTTGAACTTCGCTGAAAACCTTTTAAAGAAGGGAAAAAGCGACCAGACAGCTCTTCACTTTCAGCATGAATCAGGACTTTCAAAAAAAATATCTTACGGTGAATTGCGTGAAGTAACGGCAAGTCTTGCAGATCACCTGAGACCGGTTTTGAAAAAAGGAGATGTCCTCGCTGCTTATATGCCCAACATTCCTGAAACAACGATGGCGATGCTCGCGACTTCTGCTTTAGGTGGAACTTTTACATCGACCAGTTGTGACTTTGGCATTGAAGGTGTGCTCGACCGCTTTTCACAATCTAAACCTAAAGTCCTCGTGGCCGCTGTCGGTTATGAATACAATGGAAAATATTTTGATCTCACTGAAAGATTAAAAGAAATTGAATCGCGACTGCCGGGATTGGAAAAAATTATTCTGGTAGATTTTCTCGGCAAAGGAATACAGCTTGATGGATTCAAAAAAGCTGTCAGCTGGACTGAAGCAGTTTCTAAAAAAGCTGAGCTCAAATTTGAACGTCTGGCCTTTTCTCATCCTCTGTATATTATGTATTCGTCGGGGACTACGGGAAAACCAAAATGCATCGTTCATTCCCAAGGTGGAACGCTTCTTTGTCACATAAAAGAATTGGGTCTTCATACGAATCTCACTGAAGAAAAAAAGATGTATTTCTTCACAACGTGCGGCTGGATGATGTGGAACTGGCTGGTCAGTTCACTTTTTTTTGGTTGCGAAGTCATTCTTTATGAAGGTTCTCCTGCTTATCCTTCTCCTGAACATTATTTCAAAATGATCGATAGAGTGGGTATTTCAATTTTTGGAACTTCTCCAAAATTTCTGAAAGCGCTTGAAGATACAAATGCAAACTTAAATTCAGATTTTCCGAGTCTCGAAGTGATTCTCTCAACAGGATCGCCGCTTCTGCCGGAACAATATGATTTCGTCTATATTAAAATTAAAAAAGATCTTCAGCTCTCAAGCATTTCCGGCGGAACGGATATTGTAGGGTGCTTCATGCTTGGCAATCCGGTCCTTCCCGTTTATCGCGGGGAAATTCAATGCCTGGGACTGGGACTTGACGTGGCGGCCATTAACGAAAAAGGCGAATCTCTCATTGACCAGGAAGGAGAGCTTGTTTGCCGTCAGACTTTTCCGAATCGACCTGTTTCTTTTTTAGATGATCCAAAAAATGAAAAAATCAATGCGGCCTATTTTGAACAAAACCCCGGTGTGTGGACTCATGGAGATTTTGTTAAAGTGACCCCCCATGGCGGCGTCATTGTCTACGGCAGATCGGATGCTACGTTAAATCCTGGCGGTGTCCGTATTGGAACGGCAGAAATTTATCGTCAGACTGAAACACTGCCTTTTATTCTTGATTCTCTTTGTGTGGGAAAGAATACCAACGGCGATGTCGACGTTCTTCTTTTTGTGAAATTAAAAGAAGGCGAGGAACTGACCAATGAGAGAAAAAAGCAGATTAAAGAGCAAATAAAAAAGAACACAACTCCACGACATGTCCCAAGAGAAATTCATGTCGTTAGAGATATTCCCTATACGCGTTCGGGAAAAAAAGTAGAGCTCGCTGTATCCAAAATTATTCATGGAAAACCGGTGACCAATGTCGAGGCGCTTGCCAATCCTGAATCGCTCCAGGAATACGAACGATTTATCTAAAGCTCATCACCCTTGAAACTCATGCCGGACAGGTGATTTCTAATTGCCAAAAATTTTCTTTCTTAATTCCTGGTATTCTTCAGCAGTAGGATCACTGTGATATTTTTCCTTAAAGGAATTCAGGACGCGCTGGAATTGATCTTCTTTAAAATCGTCATCATTTTTTTCTTTGATGGCACCGGAATGGATGGCCTCTGACAATTTCTTGAACTCTTCCATGAAACGCGATTTGGCCGCTTCATTTTCTTCATCTTCTTTTGCCTGAGCTTCTTCCTTTAGTTTTTGGAATTTATTGTAATAAAAAATCAGTCCCGTTCCAAAAGCTATCGGGCGGTAAACTTTTCTGAAGCGCTCGTAATGATCAATGGCGTTCTGGCTTTTTAACTCAACGATCAGTTCACTTTGATGAGCATCCAGTCCATCTAGAAGAATTTTTTCTAATAAATCATCAGAAATCTTCACGCGGTCTATCCACGGCAGATCATAGGGAAGTGCAAGCAATCGCCAGGCCTTGTACTTGCGCACGTTTTTGACAAAGACCTGTGCCTTTTCAAGAGATGTTTCGAGATTGCTTTCAGGAATTCTTTCCAGCGTATCTTTAAGGCCTCTCACGAGCATATCTTCTTCAAGAGTGCGAAAGAGGCGCTCATTCATTGCTTTTGTTTTGTTCACTGAAAAATAGTCCAGAACAGAAACGGGAGAACCTCTGATGATCATGAAAAATTCTGTTGAGAATTCTTCCAGATTTTCTCTGGTCGTTTTTTTTGAAAGATCAAATTTCTTCAGAAGTTTTTGCAGTTTTCTCAGTTTGTAAGCGTTGAGTTTTTCCAACTCTTGTTGAATGCCGGGATGATCCGCAGAAAGAACATAGCGCACTTCCAGAGATTCTATTAAGGCAAGTTTATGCTCAATAGTGGCGGGATTAATTTTTAAGAGATTCGGAGACTGGCGTTCATCCTTGTAAATTTCGAGCATGCGAAAATATTCATTTTCGTCGAATGAATTAAACTCTCGCGTCGCCAGAATTTTATTCCAGATGGATTGTTGAAAACGAAAGTGGCGAAGTTCAGGAGTATCTAATAATTTCTTTTGCGAGAAGGGAACACTCACTTCTGTTTTTTCCCGGGCCATAATCGACAGAACAATATCATTGCAGTCGTTGGAACGAGCAGATGCGATTTCTCTGGCCGGAGAATTAAGCTTGAATTGCTTGAATCCAATCAAGGCAAGAAGAAGCAGCAATGAAATGTATATTTTAAAAGGGCGAGTCAGAATTCCTCCAGGGCCTTATGTCGGCCTTATCATATCGGAGTTTTCAGCTCGGGAATAAAATATTTTCGAGTGGAATTGTGTTAATAACTTTAACGTTATTTAGAGCAGAACTGAGCTGCGTGAACTTGCCAGGATGGAACACAGTAATCAATCCATTGGCCATTATCGTAAGTCGAATAGCCATAAAACCAGACAAGTTTGTCTTCATTACTGCCAAAAAAATAGTCACTCGCAAGTACATCTGGTCCTACATTATTGACAGCGTAACACCAGCCATGCGCGCGCATTTTTGTATCGCTTAAAACCTCAATAGAATCTAAACCTACAGGAGTGCCAAGAATTGAACGAAATCCGTAATCACCGCCATCATAGGCGATTTTATTTTGATTAAAAATACTCACGCTGACAGCACCCACACTCTGTTTTAAATCTTCCACTGTATAACTCCCGGTATGAACCGCTTTTTCAGAGCACGGGCCGATCACTTCAAAAGTGACAGCACTGGCGCTCATTGAGAAAACAAGGGATGAAAGTATTAGGGAGAGAAAATGTGATCTGATCATGTGAACTCTTTTTATTGGCTTTTATTTAAAATCGGCTAGATAATGAACCTAACAAACAATTTTTTCAAGGAGGAATTATGGGGTTTGTAAAGAATTCAGTTCTCGCCCTTACAACTGTCATCGCATTAGGCGTGTTTTCAGGTGCTGCCAACGCGAGTTTATTAATTGAGCCACACGTAGGCTACATCGTGGGTGGAACATCAGATTTCACGGCCAGCGGTACTAATGTCGCGTTGAAATGGAATGGTCCTGATTATGGGGCCCGTTTAGGCGGACAATGGCTGGGCTTTCAGGCCGGTCTGGATTACTCTCATTCAACTTTTGATCTTGAATTAGCTGCTCTAGGCACTACGGTAAAGACAGCGCAAAAGCGCGATATGCTTGGGGCCTTCGTAGGATACAAATTTCCGATTCTTCTAAGAGCATGGGCAACGTATTTCTTCTCTGGAAAAACAACTGCAACTGAAACGACGACATCGTCTAATAGTGGTGATTTTACGAAAGGAAAAGGAATGGAACTTGGGGTAGGCTTCACAGGTCTTCCAATCGTCAACCTGAACCTTTCTTATCGTACATCTACACAAGATAAAGATGAAACAGGAGCTATGAACCCTGAGATTAAAACAAAAGAATTTCTTCTTAGTGTAAGTGCGCCGTTTACCTTGTTATAATTCCGCTGGTATTGATTTCGGGCAGAGCGATCTCTGCCCGTTTTTGTTTCACCTTTTCATGAACAGTTCTGTCCCAGGTTTCCGTCACAAATCCCGTATCTGAATCAACGAGCGCATGAAAGCTTGAATAGTTTCCATTCTTGAAAACATAAGTCACAACGACTTGTTCAAGATAAATTCCTTTCCCATTTTGAACTTTTATAACCGGAAATTCTTCTTTGATCATGACTTTTGTTTCTTCTTCCTGAAAGCGAAGAAGATCGTTGCCCAGAATATTTTTCCAGTCAGGATTGATTTTGTTGAGCATGACAAGATCATTATTTTCATTCTGATAATCAGTGCGGTCAATATCGCCAATTAAAAGTCGATTCTCGCGAATCTGATAAGCGCGGTCTTTGGGAAGAACGGCCTTGCCAAAGGATTCACTTTTCTCCTGGGCAATCGATCTCTTCGGAGAAGGAATACGTGCTTTTTCAAGTTCCTTTCCCGTCGAGGGATGGGCCGATATATGGTTTGCTGATTTTTTTTCAAATGTATTCCAGCCGGGTTTAGTGGCCAGAGATGACGGCGCCTTCTTGCTGTAATAAGCAATTCCCGTGGCGATCAATGAAGAAAAAATAAATAACCAAAACTTTTTCATCGTTAATCTACAATTGGTATTTGAAGATGAAGAATCTTATAAGGACGAGGACCATTCATCTCCACATCTGTAAAGTCATATCCATCTGCACTCGGATCTGACGTGTAATTTGTTTTTGTGTTGTCTGCTTTTTGCTTGTGATAGCAATCGTCACAGTTCGTGAATCTCACTCTTAAACGACAATCAATAACTGTTCCCGGAGGAATATGTTTTGAAACTTCAAACATAAGCACGTTACCCCAATCGAGGCCTGGTGCTTTTCCCGTCTCTGGATCGGCCATCGTCTGACCCCAGGTTGATTTAGGATTTAATTTTGAATAATGCGCTTGATCCGCTCCTTTGATGGCCCGGATGAAACAATCTTTTGGATTATTTTTGTTCAAACACATTGAAGAATCGAGTGCGAGTTTTGTTTTGAACTCACTTTGCGAAACCCATCTTGTCGATGAAGGTTCATTTAATTGCATGAAACAGACAGGAGCAAAATTATCACTCGTCAGCGCTGCATTTGGAGAAGGAAGAGTACACGGAGTGCCACCTTCAGCAGTTTGCGGCCAGTTGTCTTTTGATTCCGAAGTAGAGAACTTGCACGGCTTGCCCAAAGCATCTGCATGGTTCCAGTCGTTGGCCAGAATCTGAATGCCACCCATTGTTGAGTTGGAATTATTGTACAAGTTTAAAGCGATGGCCACGACTTCGCCCGGACTGATTTTTCCGTTGTTATTATTAAAGCCAAGATCGCTTGGTGTCTGAGCTGATAATGAATTTGTCATCAGACCTGCTGATTGCAATGATGTAATTCCCGAAAGCATTGTTGTTCTGTTGTCAATGACGTAAGCAGAACTTGCTGTCGATGACGGATCAAAGATGAGAAGATCTTTGCTGATCAGGACCGATTTTTTTCTGTTGTTTGAATTGACGGCCGTCGGAGTCTTTGAAGAATCGACAACTCCGGCGCCAGTGTAAGAATGATTTCTATTTTCATTGTATGTTCTGAACAGAAGAAGTCCGTAATCATCGATCAAAGTTTCGATCTGATCTCGGGTATAAATACTTCCTGCACATCTATTGAGAGAAGAATTGCCCAAAGTCTTTAAAAGATTTTTAGCAAACGTCTGCATGAAAGTGCGGTAGTTGATTGGATTGACCAGACTGAACCAGTCTCTTGATAAGGTCGAGTCAGGATCTGTTGGATAAGCAGACGACAAATTAATACGTCCGTCTGTTTCGCCCTCGATTCCTTTACCACTCAAGTCGCCATGCTCAGCAAGAGTTTCCGTTAAAAGATACATGACAGTATTTGCAGCACCTGTTTTGCTCATTGAGCATTTGTCCTGCAGATCTTCCGTCAATGCGACCAGGTAATGGGAAATAATCATTCCGGCCGTGTGAATATCTTCATTCGGCAGTGAAGAAAAATTTGGATTGTAATTCAGATAAGTCGGATAGGCGAGACGCTGATCCGGATCTGATGAAACGGCAGAGATATGAAGCGGATCATCTTCTGTCATTGGTCTTGAAGCAGCTAAATATCTTCCTGCTGCCCATTCCGCAAAATGTGCGCGGCCGTTTACGAAGTAGCTGTAGAAGTCCGAAAGACCTTCACCGATGGCGCCTGCCTCATCGTAAAATATATTTCCCATTTCGGCCTTTGAGTAGGCCAGAGGGTTTCTGATATTGAGTTGAAGTCTTTGAAAGAAATGTCCTGCTTCATGGTAGACAACAGTGCTGTCCTGGGCCCATTTCATCGCGGGATGCTCAGTGAAATAACCAAAACAAAGTGTCATGAGAGCGCGGTCAAAATAAGCGTTGTCAGCAACATCGCAGTCAGCATAAGCGATCAGCGGATTTTGAAGAGCATAAAACTGATCGAGGCCGTTTCTGTAAGTTAAAGGTAGTGCTGTTTTATAATTGGCAGTCGATCCGGTGTAAGCGAGATCGTAACCGCTCACAAGATTGTTGAAGAAATTATCCATGACTCTGTTGAGATGGTAATACGTATTGACCTGAAGAAATTCCGGCGTGGAAACACCATAGGCCCATTTGCCATTCGTTGTCTGCAGGGCCGATGGAGAGTCTTTGTTCTCACGAACTTCAAAACAATAAGTAAGACCGTTGCACGAAGAGTTTCCGGTCAGAAACGTATTGCTGGTAATGTCTGCAACACTCAAAAGTTTATTGAGATCAAAAGAATCCGAAAGTTCTGAATTTTTGGAAAGAATAATAGGGTTATCAGCGAGAATCTTTCCCTGGTAGAGCCCGACATTGGTCGAAGTCACTGCACTGGCAGAATCGCGCGATCTAAGCCCGCTGCCAGCATTTGGTACACACGAAGAAAGCACCAGCGAGGCCAGTGCTAAAGTCGAGAGTGTAAATGTTGTCAGAGTTTCTTTTTTCATCGGGTACTATTATTTCCTAAAACTTTATTGTCGAATGAACTTGGGTCAGTCATCCAAGGCATCGACTTCGCCATCGTGCCGGTGCTGTTTTGAGCATCACACGCTGTTTCTTCGTCAAATTTCTCGCCAAGTTTAGTCAATCTTAATTTTTGTGCTGATGGACCAGAAGGTTCCGGTGCTGAATTGGCCGAACCGAGGGCCAGGAGAGCATCGTCCAGAACTTTTTTCTTCTCTTTTAAAGAAGAAACTATTTTATCTTTTTCAGCTACTGCATCTTTGTATTCTTGAGAATCCGTTTTAAGGCTTGCGACTTTGCCTTTGAATTGATTTTCAACCCCTGACGTATCGACTTTAGAAGCGCTCAGCAGTTTCTCACAAATTTTTCCGTTGCTACCGTCCATCAATGAATCCACAGCTCCCAGGAAAGAGAGCGTGCTGTCAGACAAATCACCTTTGATCTTAAAAAGATCGGCCATACTAGTTGCACTCGACACTTTAGAAGCATCCGCTTTGGCGACTTTTGCTGAAAGTGCTGCAAAGAAAGCTTTGTTGTCTGTATTTCCGTCACACAGTCTGAGAAGTGGAACCGCCGGAGCAGCAGCGCTTGAACCAGACCCTTTCATTGAATTGGCAAATTTCTTTCTGGCAGCAGCACAGTATTCTTTTAATGAAGGTTTTTCTTCGCCGTCACATTCCGGAGGCATTTCAGTTCCTTCATTATTAGAAGCTCTACAAGCAGAGTCGTACTGAGAAGCGAGTGAAGCACTTCTGTTGACGATACGGCCATCGCCACCTTTATCAATAATTTTATCCATGATGTCTGTGAGTTCTTTTGCCTGATCACAACCACCGTTTGGATTTTCTTTCAGGTTAGAATATTTCGTACAGTACTTAGCTACGAGGTTATCAACTTCACCTTGCTTTTTCGCGTTTTCAGCATTGGCCTTAGCGATGTTGTTTGTGGCCCCATCGATAGCGGTTTTACATTCGCCGGCGAGTGATTCCCATTTCTGAGCGTTCGTGGCCATCGCTGATTCCTGCCCAGAGATATATTCAGTGAGTTCTTTTCCAACAGTCTCTTTTTGACGTTTAAACATTTCTTTTAAGAGTGAAATTTTATCCGGCATAGAAGTCGGACCTTCAAGGAACGATTCAATTTTACCGTCGCCGGCCATCTCTACGCCGTAAGCATCTTTTTTCAATTCAGGCATTGAAACAAACATATCTTTTGGAATTTCAAAGTTTGTTCCAGGGAATCTTTGTTGAATAACTTTTGTAATGTTGGTGACTGCAGCTTTTTGTTGTTCGTAAAGAGCATTTGATCTTGCAACCATCGCTGCCACGTTATCGTTGAATTTTTTCGCAAGATTATCCATCTTGGCCTTTCTTGTCTGAACGTGAGTATTCACTTCAGCATAGCAACCCTGAATTTCGCTTGCACATTGACTTGCATGGGCCACACAAAAGTTAGGATTGTTTTGACCACCTGAAAGAGCTTCTTCATTACAAGAACCTGCTTTCATCGAAGACCCGTTACAAGTGAGGAGTTGACTTAAAACGGCATTGGAAACTTTTGAAGCATAGCTGTCATTAAGTGTTTTTAATTCAGCAAGAGCAGCTCTGGCGCGTTCAACCTTTTTATTGTCGCCTTGAACATATTTCTGCTCACACTTTTCAGCAGTTTTCATGAAGAGAGAATAAGGAGTTTCAATAACTCGGTTTTGATTGGCATCTTTATAGGTAACAGTCATCCCAGGATAGTTCTGGTCCAGTTCTTTGATCTGAGCAAGAATTGATTCTGAAGAATCACCTGATTTTAAAATTCTTTGAAGAGCGATTCTGTAATCATCTCTTGCAGTACCTTCGCTGTTTGTCGCTCTTTGTTCAAGCGAGCGAAGAATGTCATCAACTGGAATCGCAATACCTTTATCAGCTCCTGTTACGCAGTCGCCGATAAATTGTCTTTTAAATGTTTCATTGGCACTTGAAAGAAATTCATCCATGTTTGAAGAGAAGCGGGAATCGAGTGGTGGAAGGTCGTAATTTTTTACACCGCCAAGATCTTTTTTAATTCTGGCCTTCGCCACTTCAAATTCACTGACGTTTTTTGCCACTTGAGAAAGCATCGATTGTCCGTAGACACCGAAAGTCGCATTGTTCTCAGGAGCAATTTTATTGTTTTTTGCGAGTTCGTTGAAATCGTCTACACCGTTTGTTTTAATTGAAGCGGCCAGTTTCTCAGCTTCGCGGCGGATGTCGCTTTCAATAGATCCTTTATTCATCTGAAAATCAACAGCAGATTTATTTGGAGCGCTCAAACCTTGCAACATGCCGTTCAGACCTTTGGTATTTCCATTGGCAAGTTCTTTTCCTAAAACGCCCTGACAGCTTTGTGAAAAGTATTTCGCAAAGTCTCTGGTCTTTAAGGCAAGATTGCTTTTTGTAGAACCAAAGAGCTCGTCATTGGTTGTATTCATTTCTTCAAGAAGCTTTTTGTTGTTGTCGCGAAAAACTTGTTTATCCTGATTCAGTTTATCCTGAAGACGTTGAAGGTTATTCATCATCTCAGTCAATTGAGAATCCATTGCTTTTTGTTTGTCTAATAAACAGCGAACACCAGTAGGGTAGCTTGCATTTGAATTTCTATTCGACATCTGATCGTAATAATTCTTCCATCCCTTCGCGATGGATTCATACGTGATCATTGAGCCAATGGCATTTGGATCCTGCGTGTTTGCACTACAAACGTTTTGAGGCATGTTGGACATTGATGCCGGAAGATTACATTCAGGAAAATATTTTGCCTGTGTCACATAGCAAGCTGTTCCGTCCGGCTTGCGGCAATTCGGACTCAGCTGGGCCATGAGCTGCTGGTTTCTTGCTGAAGCTATCTGTGCCTGAATCATAGCTTGTTTCTGGCCTAGGAATTTTCCATACAAATCAACAGCACCACCGGCGATCTTCATGATGTCCTGAACATCGACAGCACTTTTTTCTGCGGCCATTGCATTTGAAATGAATGGATTTTGTAAAAGAGAAAAGATGAGTGAATTAACCACTACAACTTTCATTGCTTTTAAAAACTTTGGCATTTTCATCATAAGACATTCCATTAAGGTTAGGATGATTCCCTAGTCTTTTCGGTAGATTCCGAAAATCTCTGAGGAGTTCTCCTTATTTTAATGCCTGATTAAATTAATCATGCTCTTTTTGCCGTTTAAAAGGGGCGGGAACTTGAGGTTTGAACCGGGTTGGTCTTATATCAAAGGGTTGTAAGCGATTTCCGGCCGTGGCCGGCATCACAATGAAAATGCTGGATTGACTATTATTGTGGGCAGTTTTTAGAGTCGAAAAAAGTAGTACGCCAGTCCCACCGCAATCCTGTAAAACGCAAACGGGGCAAGGGATAATTTCTTTAAAACGGCCAGGAATCCTTTAATGGCCGCAATGGCCACGATGAAAGAGACAATAAAGCCAACTGCCAGTTGAAAAGCGTCAGCTGCATTGAAGGCTGAATATGATTTTAAAAATTCATAGACAGTTGCAATGGTAATGACTGGCACAGAAATCAGAAAAGAAAAATCCGCTGCCGTTTTAACATCAACTTTTCTGACCATCGCTGTAAGCATAGTGGCCCCCGAGCGCGAGACTCCGGGAATAAGAGCGAAAACCTGAGAAATTCCGATGATAAAAGCATCGCTATACGAAATATCGTCCACCGTTTTAATTTCTGGTTGGGGTTTGATTTTTTCAACGATCAACATAATCACACCGACGACAACTAGTGATCCGACGACAACATAAGGATTAAACAAATGCGTCTTAATAAATTTTCTCGAAAGATAACCAATTGCCAGCGTTGGAAGAATCGCAACCGCAATATGAAGGCCGTTGAGGCCGCGGGTGTGAAGATTTTTTTTTAATTCCATCCATTTTCCGGGATTAATGAAATCCTGAAAGCGGGTGTGGTAAAGAAAAACAACAGCGAGAATAGCTCCGAGCTGAATGATGATATTGAATGAAGCGTATTTTTCCTGATCAAGGTGAAGCAAGTCAGATGCAATAATCAAATGTCCTGTTGAAGAGATCGGAAGAAATTCCGTCAGACCTTCAACAATACCCAAAATCACTGCCGTATATAATGCTTCCATACATTCCTTCTTTTCAGTTATCGAAATATTATGAAAGCAAGCCCGATGAATGTAAAGAGAGTGATTTTACTGTCCGCAAGAAATAATGGTGATGTCCTGGCTGCTGTTGGAACCGGCAGGGTAACAATAAGCGTGTGTATTGAGTTTCACCCCTTGATTGTAAATAGAAAGAATACCATTGGCATCATCTGAATTTACGCTTCCCTCAAGGAATCTGTAATGTTTGTCTTCAAGATCTTCCTGGCCCGGAGTTTTTAATCTTGAAACGAGAACACCGTAAGCGAGAGTTCCAGAGGCGCAGATACTTTTCTCACAGGCAAGCTGGGCCACATAAGAAGGATCTTTGATATAACCGTTCTGATCAAATAAGGCCGCACTTAATTTCTTGGCCTCAGAAGAAACGTACTTATTGGTGTAAACACTGACATCGACGAAATCCGGCAACTGGCATTTGTTATTTTTAGCATTGATAAATCCTGTACAACATAAATTCGCATCTGCTCCGACTGCCATTGTTGTTCCTGCAGGAAGACAGCTGGTGACTTCATCAGATTTAAAAACTTGCTTCATTCCCACAAAGTTTGTGGCATCGACTGCAGAGTAAAGTCTCTTACCGTTTGAATCGCTGTATTCCGCTCCGGCCACTCCGTTGGTTCCATCAGTATAAAGACCAAGAGGGTAGGCATATTTGTCGGCTGCACCTGCACTGGCGCCTCCTGGGTATGTGTCATCAGTCACTGCATTCGGTTTTGAACGGCATGACATGTCACCTTCAATTGTTGTGTTGAAGAATTCACCAGTCTCGACAGCAATTTGTGGAATCCCCATCAATTCAAGTTTTCCAAGGAAAGTCATAACTGCTTTCGCTTTTCCGGAATAAGGCGAAGTTTGAACCATATTACATCCCGGATCATCTTTTTCGAAATCTTTACACGTGTAAGGAGCATTTTCCGCCGAAGGCAGCCAGTTAAAACAACGGAACATTGATGGAGAGAAAGTCTGGAATCTCGTTTTATCCCATTTGTGTTTTCCGTCGGCGAAGTTTCTGATCCAATCGCCGGAACAACTTGTTCTTTCTGCATATGCTGAGAATGTGCTGAATTGATTGTTGAGACCTGATGTAGATTTACATCCTGAAGAACACTGATCTTTTGAGGCCACATCCAGCATCGGAAAATCTGTTGGTTTTGCTTTTTGATCTTTATAAACCGTTGCCACTCTCGAGTAACGGATCGAAGAAGACATTTTTATATCTACGCCTGGAGCGCTCGACATATCGAGAAGATTCGTTGAATCGTGACTTGGAATAGAAATTGTTTTTCCGACTTCGCGGCAACAACGGTTGTTAAACGCACTGTAAGCAGCATCGCTTTTTGCAGTTGCCTGAGAACAAACCAGTTCTTCCTGCCAGAATTTCACTTCGTACTTATTCAGAATCGCCGTAACTGTTGTATCCTCGGCCGAAATGGTTTTAATTTTATCAGCGATAACTTTTGAAGGAGCACAATCGAGATCTGAAAAACAGCTTGCTCCTGGAGCTCGCATACATCTGTTCTCTGTAAAGGTCATCGAGTTAAGAACAGTAGAGTTGTTGGTGAGAAGAGGGAAAGTAATTCCTTTCGAGTTAAAAATTGAGGTGAAGATAGAAAGAGCGTTCGTCGAAATCGACTGAGTGGCAGAGGCATAGATCAAATCTGTGTTGGCCGAAATAGACGACGATGGATTTGATTTAGCGTAGAAGTAATTATTTGTTGCATCCATTACCGAACAGCCGGCGAGATATGTCTGAACACCAGTGACTGGAGTTGAATTTTTTCTATAAGTCATCCCGATGCCAAGAATCTTGTCACCCATATAATCGCTGGTTGGCTCATTTGAATGAGAAGCAGCGAATGTATTGTATTCCGGTGAACGTCCCGGAACGCACATTGATACAACTTTATTGGTTGAGAAATTTTTTGATGTTTCAGATCTCATTTGCTCGCTGCCGTTGTATTCCATCGGCCGGCCCGGAACTTTTGCGGCCATACCGAATGTATCTGATAAAGAATCCGTGCGAACTTTTCCGTAGCGGGCAATTCTATTATTGAATTTAGCAGCGAGAACATTATTGCTTGAAATAGACTGACAGTAATTGTTAGCACTACACGTGTGCATTGATTGATTCTGAGTCTGGTTCCATGTCGAATTCAGATTGATTGCACTTTCAAGGTAATTTTGTGTACACGCTGATCCGCGGCCTCTGTAAACACAACGTTTACCAACTGAAGAAATGCCGAGAATGTTGACGAGCTTGTTGTCATCTCTTGAGACATCAGGGATTTCTTTGGCGTTATCATCAAAGACCGGCCAGGATGTCGTCGTGTCGTTGACAGTAGAGCAGACATAATCCCAACCAAGAGTTGTTGCACAATCATTATCAGTTGAACATTGATGGAATTTCTGGCATTGGGCCCCGTCAGATTCTAAATCCGTTGTGACCATATTTGTTCCAACAGGATTCAGAGAACCATCATTAATTTTAACAGTGAACGTATTTTCCAGAGTGAGGTCACCAAAGGGACCATTCACAGCGATGAACATTTTGTTTGTTTCCGCTTTTACTCTTCTGTTGGTTCCGATCGCAAACCATTTCACGCCGTCGAAAGATCCGATAACGGCACCGTAATCGAATCCATACCAGTCGTGCTGATATCCGTTGGAGTAGTAAAAATGTTGAGCGCGGAGTCTGCTCAGACGTTGAGTCTGTGAATCAGATGTAACTGAATGCGACCATGGAATCATTGAGGCCGGAACAAAGCAAGCGCGGCCAAAGGCCATTTCATCTGCGCGAATTCCATTGGCCTGAGTACGGTCAGTTCTTGCCTGTAGAGGAAGAAGTCCGCTGCCAAATTGAGTGAGAGGAAATAATCTGTTGAGCGTTGAATAGTAATCATTTCCACACTGAACACAGTTGGAATAGGTTCCGCCATCAACATAGATGTCGTAAATTTTTCCTTTCGTCAAAGGAACTTCTTTTGCTGGTTTTGCTGAACCCGCTACGTATGAAAGCGATCCGTAAATTTCATTGAAGCCAACATAGTTGTCACCGGCTACAGGATTTGTAATGTCCGGCATGTTATTTGGATTCAGAAGATTATCTTTTCTGTATGAGAATGGAGTTCCTTCCTGAGCGGCGGTCGATCCGGTCAGAGTCGCTTGAGAAACACCAGAACTGTCGAAGTATCTCACCGGAACTGTTTTTGAGCTTAAATAAATTGTTTGTGAAACAGGTGGAACGATCGGTGACGGGTCGGGATAGACGCAAGAGTAATCGACCAGCTGGCCCGAAGTATTTTTTATCGGTGCAAGAGCACAATTCAAATCGGCACAGTGACATAGAGTTTTAATCTGTGAAAGTGCTTCCAGTTTTGAATCCATGACTTTGTAGACTGAGAGATCGACAAAATATGTGATTTTTACTTTTTGAGTATCGTTGACTCTGAGTCCGCCACCACTTGTCGGAAGGAACTCAACACTCGCAGGAGGAGTTGGATTCAATTGCCAGTCGACATCCTGCTTTTGCGTAATACCATCTACTGTGACAGTAATTGTTTTACCGGTATTTGCATAATAAGGAAGTTTGAAAGTATTTGAAGCAGGGTAATGATCAGTCACACGTCCGCGACGTTTAGAAGCGAGAGTGTCTCCGCTCGATTTTTGTCCCTGGACATAATACTTCTCACATTTGGCGAGTGAAGTATTGAGCTGCGTACAGCTTGCATCGTTTTTGTAACGAATAATAAGTTCTTTAGAAGCAGCGCTGGTCGGAGCGGCCGTTAAAGTAATCGCAGCACCGGTTGTGTGATCGTCATTGTGATGGCCGATCATTGTAAAATAATTTGGAGTCGGCACATACGGTTCACCGTGCATGGCCGAATCAGAAGTCAGCTGATCGTAATTGAATAAGGTCACTTCACCGTAAACGATTTCCTGAATACTGATCAGATCTTCTTTTGCCGTAGAAGCGATATCGCTGTTGGTGTATGTTCCGGCAAAAGTTCTGTCGTCTTTTCCTGAAGAATAAAGTGATCCGACCGCAGCGTTGGCAAAGGTCTTGGTACAGATTCCCATTTCACCTTCAACCTTAGTCGTACAATTATAAAGATCGGTGAGGTTGCGAATTCTCGTGGCCGCTTCATTTGTAGGGTTAGTAGGTGTCGATGGATTTGTCGGTGTAGAAACAGCACTCGAACAAAGATAATAATAATTTGGATAATTATAAATGTGATTCGGGTTATTGAGAATATCGGCCAAGGCCTGGATATAATCTGTCGATGTCGTCACAACCCCAGGTTTAAGAGCAAGATCTTTCACACAAATACCAAGACTGCAGCAATCGTAACCCTGGGACTTACATTCAGTATTTGTTACACAAACGTTGCCTGAAGGTGTCGATATATTCGGATTGTTGGTTATTGTATAACTCAATTGTCTGGTGGCTATGTTTGTAAGGGCCGTTCCACTTTGAGCGTAAAGCTCAAGAGGTTGTGACGTATAGGTAGTCGAGACACACGTACCGCTCGGGCAGAGAGCTCCCATTTTGTACGTCGGAGTGAGAGTGGGGTAAAGATAGTTCAGCTTGTTAATTAAACCAGTTTTCTGACAAAAGTTTTTGTTGCTGGTTTCATCCGCAGGCGACAAATTGAAATAGTATTCAAGTGTGTTTGTTGTGAAGTTATAAACTGATCTCGGAACGGCCGCCAGGATGACAACCTGATTCACTGTCGCAACCGAGAAACGTCCGGTGAGACAGGCAATGGTGGAAGTTCCGCTGTTGCGAATGTAGCTGTCTACATCTTTCCCGCGAAGTTGAAGCGAATCTGTAAAACTCAAATCAAAATTAACAACCGTTGTATAAACGGAACCGCCATTTTGAATGAAATTATTTCCTTCAGTAAAAGTTGGAATTTTAGTATCAGTTCCATTGGTTGTTGTTGTGTTGGAAGTGATGAGAGATTTTCGAGTTGAAGAAGGTGCTTGAATACATGATGAAACAAAAAGAGAGAGCATCATTACCAATGGTAAAGATTTGAAAAAAATTGAATTCAATTTTTGTTTCAAACTCACTAGCATCCTTTCAATGGCCCCGTTTTCGTATCCTTGATTTAATAAGGGACAATTTCTTTTCGGCAACTCGGCCTTCTTATTGATTTTATTTTATCGTCTAGACCAAATGACATTAGAGAATAGTTGAGCTTTCCGCTCTTTCATGCGTTTAGCTCCTTGTTTTAACAATGCTTTTTCCAGGGGAGTGCCAAAACTTCGAGGCGGTTCATTGGAGGGCGTGGGAAGTCCTTGCCTTTCAAACTTGTTGAGAAGTCGTGGAATTGTTTAATTTCCGATCGAAGTACTCAGGTTTTTGGTGAAGTTGCCCGATAATAGACTTACCACTTCTTCACCTTCAACCTTACAGAGGATTTGAATGAAATTGCACAGCTCACTAAAAGTATTTTGTGTTTCACTAATGATCGCGTCTTCATCAACTTTTGCTACCGATCAATTAGATGCTGAATACAAAAATATGGAGCAGATGATGGGGGCCATTCGTCTGGAGAAAAAACAAGTGGAGAGTATGGTGGATAAAATGGTGGCCAGTGGAAGAATCAATGCCGAAGATGCGGCGAAAGCAAAGCGTGAACTGGCGAGTATGAATGACAATGACCTTGAGAATTTAAAAAACAAGGCCATTGCAGAAGTTAAAGACAAGCGACTTCTGGATCACTGAGATCACTGATTTATTTTTCCTTCCATTAAATGCAACAACATCAAAAGGGCCATATCTGAAAAGCGCTCTTTTCTTCTGATTCTGTCTCCAGGAAATAAAAATTTCTGAGCTCCCGAAAAATTTTTTCCAGCATACCCGATGGCAACTGTGCCTTCCGGTTTTTCCGGTGTTCCGCCCGTTGGTCCTGCTATTCCGGTTATTGAAATAGCAAAATCTGTATTGAATTTTTCGCGGGCCCCTTCTGCCATTTCCTTTGCCGTTTCTAAACTGACGGCCCCAAATTTTTTTAACGTTTCTTCTTTGACTCCAAGTAAATTTTCTTTTGCCTCGTTGGCATAGCTGACAACTCCACCCATAAAAACTTCACTTGAACCGGAAAGATCTGTGATTTTTGAAGAGGTGAGACCTCCGGTGCATGATTCTGCAAAAGAGAAAGTGGCCTTTAGTTCGCGTGCTTTCGCAAGCACCAGTTCATTGACAGGACTATTTCCGTATTGCCAGACATGGGGACCCAATGGGGAAGATGAAAGATGATTTTTTATCGCGAGTGATTTTGAAAGATGTTCTTTTTCATCGGCCGTGTAACTGACAACAATATCAATTCCGATCGTATGAGGAAGCGAGCTCACTTTTCCAAAACGCTCCAGTTCTTTCCAAAGTGTCGGACAAAGTTCAAAAAATATTTTTTCTTCTGAAACTCCGGTCGTTCTTATGACCGTCTGATAAAACTCACCGATGCGCTCGCTGTAATATTTTTTGATAAGCGGAAGAAATTCTTTGTCGACCATCTCAGTAAATTCTCTCGGCACGCCCGGACCGGCCATAATGAGTTTTTTCTGAGCGTCCTGATAGTACGCAATGCCGGGAGCGAGTCCGCGTGGATTGCTTACCGGTGTGAAATCTTCCGGGAAAAAATGATAATAGTTGTGGCCAGGTTGCCAGGTTCTTCCAAAGCGGATGTAATTTTTTGTCACAATGTCCGCCACATCATCGCGCTCAATAATTTTTTTACCGAAATAATTCGCCATCACTGTTTTGGTTTTGTCATCCAATGTGGGACCGATGCCTCCCGATGTAATGACAATGTCACTTTCATTTATTGAGTCAGTAAGGGCCTTATTTATTTCTTCCACATCATCGCGGATAAAGCGAAGAGATTTAAAGTTGAGCCCTTTTTTGAAAAGATATTTCGAGAGGAACGATCCGTTTAAATCAGTCGTTCTACCGTTTAAAATTTCATCACCGATAACAATCATGGATACATTTAATTGAGACATCTTTTCCTCTCGTATTTTGCGATCAATGCGTGCAATTCTGGCACAAATTGGTTAAACTTAAAACTTAGAACATTGAGACAACGTCATGACAAAAAAAGTCCAATTCACCGTCGATTATAACGAAGATGTCGAACAATACCTGGATAACCATTTTCCAGGTTATGTGGATTTTCGTATCCTCAATCAGGCCCTCGACGCCCGCGGTGCCAATCGCGGAAAAGTTCCGCGCTACACCTACAATATCGAACTTCTTGGTCCCGGTGAACAGTTTGAGGCCATCAGAGAAACTTTTAAAGATCTCGGCGCATTCAGCGAAAAACCTATCATTATCGGAGCTGGTCCCGGCGGATTGTTCTGTGCTTTAAGACTGGCCGACTACGGAGTGCCAAGTATTGTCATTGAACGCGGTGACCGCGCTCATGCCCGAATGATTCATATTGCGAAGTTCTGGCGCTACGGAGAGTTCGATACCGAAAATAATGTTTGTTACGGCGAAGGGGGAGCAGGTCTGTTTTCCGACGGAAAACTGATTACCAGAATTAAATCGCCCTTTGTTCAGTACGTGATGAATCGCTTCGTGGATTTCGGTGCACCTAAAGAAACAGCGTATATTTCTAACCCGCATTTGGGATCAAACAAGATCAGAGGTCTCATCAATCAGATGACAGATTATCTGCGCGGGAAAGGAACTGAGGTTCGCTATAATACCCGAGTGGATCGCTTGCTGGTTGAAAATCAGAAGATTGTCGGCGTTCAGCTGAATAATGGCGAAAAACTTTTTTCAAAATACGTCGTCCTTGCCACAGGTCACTCGGCCAAAGAAATGTATTACCATCTCCATGATCTGAAAGTGGATATGAAACAGAAAGATTTTGCTGTCGGTGTTCGAATCGAGCATCCGCGCGAGCTCATCGACTCCATTCAATACGGAAAATTTGCAGGTCTTGAATTGGGAGCGGCCAGATACAGGCTTTCTTACGAGGATGCGCAGACTAAAAAAGGAACATACAGTTTTTGTATGTGCCCCGGTGGCTATGTGCTTTCAAGCGGAACTGAAGCGGACGGTATTGTCGTCAACGGCATGAGCAACTACGCCCGAAATTCACGCTGGTCGAACGCCGCTCTCGTTGTCAGTGTAAAGGCCGGTCAGGATTTTTCATCTGACAATTTGCTTGCTGGCATGGAATTCCAGCACGGCATTGAGAAAAAGGCCTATGAAGCAAGCGTACAAAATGCCAGCGGCCGCGAACTTCCGGCGCAGACATTGAAAGAATTTATGGAAAACAAACTGAATCCCAATCTGGATAAGATCAAAACATCGACTCCTTCGGGAATTGTGAGAACTTCTCTCAGAGATATTCTTCCATCATTTGTTACGTTACATTTGTCCAATGCTCTGTTAAAATTTGATGAAAGTTTAAAAGGCTTTGTGTCTGATAAGGCGCTTCTGATAGCTCCCGAAACCAGAACAAGTGCTCCCATTACAATATTGCGCGATAAAGAGACGATGGAGTCTACCAGCCACCAGGGACTTTTTCCTTGTGGTGAAGGCGCCGGTCACGCCGGAGGAATCACTTCCGCTGCTGTTGACGGTGTAAAAATAGCGATGTCTCTGCTCAAAAAAGAAAAAGGATTTGAACCATGAAAAAACAAACTATTTTATTTTTGTCGATGGCCTTGGCGGCCAATATTTCACTCGCAGCTCTTCCTGAATACAAAGCGCCGGAAATTCTCGCGCGCGCGAATATCAAAGATGGCTACAATCTTCCACCGCTTAGTTTTTTGAACAATACGAGTCCGATCATCAATGATCGCGGAGACGTTGCCTTTAAACTTATGGCCGTAGAGGGAGAAAACAACCAGGCCCTTTGGGTAAAAACAGTTGAAGATGAAAACGGAAAAATTATTTACGTGGCCCCTGATGAGCGTTTTCTCACTGAACCTGAATCCATCAGCGAAAACGGTAAAATTGCTTTCAATCTTTACGACGAAGGTGTGACTGACGGTCTTTTCATTCTCGACGTAAACACTTTAAAAGTAGATCAGGTTCTTTCACCTGATAATCTTCCCATTCAATTTTACACATATCCTCAGTTAAAAAATAACGGCCGTATTTATTTCCGCGCAACTGACGATGCCAACGACAGAATGTTTTATGAATATGCCGGAAAAAATCTCAATAAAATTATTGCTGAAGGTGTAGAGAGTTCCGGAATTAAATCATCTTATCTGTTTCGTCCCACTGTAAACGATTCTGGAGTTATTGCCTTTAAATCGCGCATGGGTGAAAGAGGACAATGGGATGAAAGCAATCCTGATTCAATTCTGACGTTAACTCAGTCCACTGATCCAAAAGCTCCTGGCTACAAAGTGGCAACAATAGCGCGCGATAAAGATTCTGATCCACGTTCTCCATTCTTAGGATTCGGCAATACAGTTTCACTTTCCAAGCATGGTGTGATCAGCTTTACGGCGACTTCGCTTGAATCTAAAAAAGAAATTGTTGTCGCAAAAGATGGATCGTTAAAACCTGTGGCCATTGAAGGTCAGAACGATATTTCAGAAATTGAAATGTTCGGTTCGCGCGTTAACGATACTGGAACTGTTTTATTCCGCGCTAAAAACTCAGAAGGAAAACGCGGTCTTTATCTCGCTTCTGAAGAAGGCGTGAAACGTCTGATCGGTGAAGGTGACGAAATCATGACTGACGTCGGTCCTGCTAAAATTCTCCACAACCCGAATTACCCGGGCTTCGGAGGAGATGTGCATATGAATGAAAAAGGCGACATCGTTTTTTATTGTCTAATCGTTAGTTACCCGGACAACAAAGAATTGGGCTCTGCAGTTTTCAAATTGTCTCCTGTGCGCTAGTCTCCTTCCATTATGTTATTTTCATCAAAAGAAAAAATTGAGAAGTCCTACGACGTCATCGTCGTAGGCGCAGGTCTTGCGGGAATGACTCTCGCAAATAAAATGGGAAGAGACGGTCGTTCAGTTCTTCTTCTTGAATCTCACAATAAGCTTGGCGGTTTTGCAACCTGGTTTAAGAGACCAATGCAAGGATCTGACGGGCAACACGTTTTTGATGTCAGTTTGCACGGTTTTCCGGTCGGAATGATCAAGACCTGTAGAAAATACTGGAACAAGGAAATCGCAGACCGCATTCATCAGCTCAAATCTGTCCGCTATATCAATCCGCAATTTGAAGTCGAAACTGATTTCACAAAACAGCATTTTACAAAAGTGCTGATGGAAAAATTCGGAGTGGCAGAAGAAACCGTTCACGGTTTTTTCACTGAACTCGCCAATATGAATTTTTATGACAACTCCTCCATGACCAACGGAGAATTGTTTGAGAAATTTTTTCCGGGAAGAAACGATATTACCCGTTTTCTTCTGGAACCAATTGTTTATGCCAACGGATCGAATCTGGAAGATCCCGCGATTTCATACGGAATCGTTTTTTCGAATTTCATGAGCAAAGGCGTTTATATTTTTCAAGGCGGAACTGACGTCATGATCAACATGATGAAAGAAGAGATGTTGAAAAACGGCGTCGACATCCAGATGCAGGCGAAAGTTGAAAAAGTTTTGATTGAAAATGGCAAAACCGCCGGTGTCGTTGTGAAAGGCCATATGATCAGATCAAAAGCTGTGGTCTCTAATTCCAATTTAAAAAGCACAGTACATAAAATGGTTGGTGACGAGCATTTCACCAAAGAGTTTGTTTCTAAGACGGATAAAGTGCGTTTAAACACATCTTCCTGCCAGGTTTATATGGGACTGAAGCCAGGCGAGAGCATTCCGTTTATCGGCGATTTGATTTTCACTAGCGATGATAGTGATTTTAAAACGGACCTGATTCTTTCACCGAAAGTCGGATCGCAAACCTTCTCGGTTTATTATCCGGAAACACGACCTCATCTTCCTCCTCAATACGCCATCGTTTCTTCTTCGAATGCGCGCTACGAGGACTGGAAAAATCTTTCTGAAGAAGATTACGAAAAACAGAAAGCGTATATTATCGAACGCGCTCTTTCCGGCCTTGAAAAAATTCTACCAGGCATTCGCGAAAAAATTGATTACGTCGATGCGGCCACACCACTCACAGTGGAACGTTATACTCACCACGAACGTGGAGCTTCTTTCGGAACTAAGTTTGAAGGATTGGAAATTTCTATGAATATTCATAAAGAAATTGATGGTCTTTTTCATGCGGGTTCTGTGGGGATTATCATGTCTGGATGGCTTGGGGCCGCCAATTACGGAGTCATTGTCGCGCACGACGTGGACAATTATCTGTCCCGCCTTGAAAAACAAACTCACTAGTTGTAGCGTCTTCGCCTTATGGTGAAGACGATTCTTTTTCTCTCACTTACATTTTATTTCTCACTCGCATCCGCAGAAATTTCCTGGGAGAATCCGGCCGTTCTCTGTCCGGAAGAAGTCATGCCACGCGGTTTTCATTGTCCCGACTTCAGCAGCGTAAGCGATCCTTATTCAGAATTTCCGTCTACTTTATCTATAGAAGAAATCAATGAATGGAATACAATTCGTCTTGCCGATCTTCGCCTCTGCCGGAATGAAGAAATTCTTCGTCGTGAAAAAGAAAAACCTGGAACGTTCTCTGAAAACAGTTTGAAGTCGGCCTGGCTGGTCGTTGACGGCGGCGCTAATGTAAAAGAGAAACTAGATGAAATAGAGAAAGCGGGGCGGGAGTTTGGAATTCCCCCGCAAATCCTGATTGGCGCCTTAAAACAGGAATCGCAATTATCTTCTATTGGAGTGCAGCCTGACGGTGGAAATTATTCCTGTGGCATTGCCCAGCTCAACATCAGTGAATGGTGCGAAAGCATGAATTCTCTTCCGGTTGAAGATCAGAAAAAATTGGGATGGTCTTCCATTTCCTGTGACACTGCAGTTCTTCCCACGGAAAGTGTAAAATATTTCTATGAATTAGCATTGAAGAAAACAACGGGAATCAAACCGGGCTATCAGATGACAGCTGAAGACTACGCCTGGATAAAACCTACTGAAGTTCCTCTAAAGGAAGAAGTTTTCACTGCCGTCTCTTCCTATCTGATGCATTGTCAGGATTTCACATTATCCATTCCATTTAAGGCCCGCATTCTAAAAAATTTGTACGATCATTTTGTTCCTGCAAGTTTAAAATTGAACGAGCATTATACAGAAGGAAAAACATTTTCCCGCGTCTGCCATAATCCATATCCTGTCGATGTTTTTCCCCTTCATACAGGCTGGCTTTTGACGACGGCGATGTACAACGCAGGGCCGGTTCAGGCAAAACTTGTCGGACATTATTTCAAAGTTCAGAACAATCAGTTTCCTCAAATGTCTCCACAGGATCTCATTGAAGCTCTTCATTGGGGAGGCAAGTGGAAGGAAGGCACAGAGCAGATCGTCTTTGCCGATCAAAAGGGAAAAGAATTTTCCCAGAAATGGCTCAAGAGTTGTATTGTTCAACGACATGTCGCTCGCATAGTCCAGCACGTCACTGAGCCCACAAAAATAATGGCACGTTCCCTCGATCAGGAAGGATGTAAATCCACAGTTCCGCTCTACAGGCAACAGAGCAGTGGTGTTAAAGAAATTCCGGAGTAATATTTCTCTTCTCAAAAGCCCTTCGCACCGCTAAAATTCCTCTGTTAATTACCTATGAGGATTTCTATGAAATTTGAAAATCAAACTGTGATTGTCACCGGGGGAACTCGTGGAATCGGGCGCGGAATCAGTGAAGCTTTTTTGAAAGAAGGTGCGACTGTCATTGCGACTTATGCCGGCAATGATCAGGCCGCGATGAAATTTAAAGAAGAGATGAATACAGACAAATTGTCTGTGAAGAAGTGTGATGTGCGCGACGAAAACGCAGTTATTGCTTTTTTCAATGAACTTGAGACAACACATCCAAAGATTGAAGTGCTTGTGAACAATTCTGGAATCAGAAAAGATCAAGTGACTGCGATGATGAATCTCGCAGAATGGAATGATGTCATCAATACCAACCTCACGGGAACTTTTCTCATGAGTAAGCATGCTGTCCTAAAAATGATGAGCAATCGTTATGGAAGAATCGTCAACATGTCATCTATCGGCGGACAACTTGGATTACCTGGACAGGCTAATTACGCTGCTTCCAAAGCAGGACAGATTGCCATTTCTAAAACACTGTCAAAAGAAGTAGCGAAACGCGGAATTACAGTGAATAACGTTCTTCCCGGATTTATCGATACTGAGCTTCTCGCTGATCTTCCGGAAGAGCAGAGAAAAGAATACATGAAAGATGTTCCGATGAAGCGTTTTGGAAAAGTGGAAGAAGTGGCCGCAGCAGTTTTATTTCTGGCAAGTAAAGAGGCGAGTTATATCACCGGCGCTTGTCTTGAAATTTCCGGAGGACTTTAATGTCATTTCCAGCTATCACTGATCTCATTCCGCAAAGACCACCGTTTCTTTTTGTCGATAAGATTGTCGATAAAGCTGAAAACAAAATTTTCACTTCATTGAAGCTGACAGGTGAAGAGGATTTTTTTAAGGGACATTTTCCTGGCAATCCGATTATGCCCGGGGTTCTCTTGCAGGAAGCGCTTTTTCAATCGGGCGCTGCCTTGATGGCCGGTCGCGAGGGTGGTGGACTTGGTGTTGTGACCAGAGTTCAGAATGCTAAATTTAAAAATATGGTTCGACCTGGAGATGAACTTCAAATGGAAGTTGAACTTACTGAATCCATCTCCAATGCTCATTATATGAAAGGAACGACAAAAGTGAACGGCAAGACAGTTCTTGTCATCGAATTTGCAGTAGCGAGTGTTTAAATGTCTTTTTTAAATCTTGAAAATAAAACTTTTCTTATCACCGGTGTAGCTAATAAAAAATCTGTCGCGTATTTTTCAGCGAAGACTTTAATTGAAAATGGCGCCGATGCCATTTTCACAGTTCAGAATGAAGAAATCAAAGAGCGCGTGGAGAAACTCTTTCCGGGAAAAAAAGTTTATCTTCTGGATGTGGAAAATGAAGAGAGCGTAAAAGCTTTCGGTGACACAATTAAAAAAGAAAATCTGAAACTCAGTGGTTTTCTTCACTCCATTGCTTTTGCGAATTACTCCGAAGGGATGAAGCCTTTTCACGAAACAAAACTTCGCGATTATCTTCAGGCCTCTACGATTTCCTGTTTTTCGCTCGTGTCTATTTCAAATGCATTAAAAGAATCTTTTGATGAGAACGCTTCCGTTGTGACCATTTCTATTTCAAGTACACGTGCAACGAACTATGGCTATATGGGGCCGATTAAAGCATCCCTCGATGCGACGGTGGCCTTTCTGGCGAAATCATTTTCAAAGGACACTCACATCAGATTTAATGCTGTTTGTTCCGGTCCACTCAAGACTTCAGCTTCTGCCGGAATACCCGGTTATATTGAAAATTATCTTTACGCTGAAGAACTGACGATGAGAAAAAAGGCGCTTGAAACTCAGGAAGTCGCCAATTCAGTTGTCTTTCTTTTGAGTTCAGCTTCCAGTGGTATCAACGCGAGCAATATGCTGGTTGATGCCGGAATGAGTGCCAACTACTTTGATGAAAACGTTGTTCAGGCCTTTGCGAAGAGAACCTAAGTCAGTCGCTTCATAATAAAAATAATACAGATTAAGTAGAGGACGATGGCACCGAAAACCATCGAAAGGAAGATTTCTCCGTCGCGTGCGCGTTCGGCCTGGGATTCCTTGAAATATTTCCCGACAGTGGCCATTTCATTAGTCACTGAATTATCGCGGTTGAAATTATCTAAAATGCGTTCAATTTCTTTTGTTCTTTTAGCAATGACTTCAATGTTGTTTGCATATTTTTGCACAAGAGGATTGGGGGCCTTGGCAAAACTGATAATTTGCGCAAGAATTTTTCTGTCTTCAAGAAGACGGGCCTCATTATCTTTGTGAGGAGCTGAAATATAAAAGAGCGCATCCACAACGCATTCACGGTAGAAATCTCGTTTATCAACTGTGAAGGTAATTTTATTTTTAACCAGTTCATTATAGTTTGGGTTTAATCCATCAACGGCGAGCTTTAAATCTTTCAGGGCCACTTGAAACTTTTCAGTATCGGCCAGTTTGTGATTGAAATACACCTGAATTTTTTTTACAGAGGTGACAAGTTCTTCAGTACTGCGATTGACATCAGTGATGATGTTCAGCAGTTCTCTTACGCGATCTACTTCAGCTTCCAGAGTTTGCGGATCATTGAGAAGATTCCTTCTCATCATCGCCGCCGTTGCATTAATCTGCAGATCAGTCAGTCTCAGCTCTTCAAAATCTACTTTCCCGATTAATCCCGGCCCCTCCATTAAAAAGAGGTTTTTATAAAAAAGTAGACCGCTACTAATAGTTAAAAGCAGGATCGATGAGACCAAAATGATTAAACGTGTTCCTTTCATAAGCTCTTATTCTAGCAGTTTATCGCGGGCCGAGGAAAAAAACTGGCGGTTTTGATCCACAACTAGTGAGGCTAAACGACGGGAACTAAAACAGTCAAGTTTTCTTTAGGGCGAGCCGAAAAGACTCTATACAATGGCGGCTAGGGGCCGGGACTTATGAAAACAAAATCTGTCATTCGATTGCTATTAGTGGCCATTGGGATCATGTGGAGTCATGCGTATGCTCAGGACTTCAATTATCTGAACATCAGCGATGCCGATGGACTTTCAAAAAACTACTCCACACCTGGAGTAGGTAATTCCATTGATCCTTTTGCGACAAAAAACAATCTTTACCAGCAGATCCTGGATGAAATGAATCTTGAGTACGAACACATCGGACAGCGCGAAGCTGCGAGAGTTCTTTCCGGAAATCAATCATCAGTCACAGGTGGTCTTAACAGTATCGGATTTACTTATAAAAGACCCTTCATTGATTTTTCCATCAGTGTAGACCGAAACTTAGCTCCAGATTTGTTTGATGATAAAAGATGGATTGTCACTGATACTTTTAATATCTTTATCGATGCTTCAAAAGTTCTATCAAACCTGAAAAACAAACAGGTTATTGATATCACCGAAAAAAATCTCGCGGCCTTTGCAGGAGTGGTTTTTAAAAGAACATTTACCTGGGTTCACTTTGCCAATTCATACAATGAAGGTCTCACAACTCACTTTGAAAAACTCTTCCTTCCTTTTACCGCTCTGACTTTCAACAATATTTCTAAAATGCAGACGAATGAATTGATCTTCAAGGAAGACTCATTGTCTTTTCACGCAGGTGGATTTGTTTCAGCTCCGCTTTATACGGGCATTACGGGGATGGCCGGAGTTCTGGCAAAGTTTCAAAAACTTTCCCGCGTAGAGGTGGTATCGGCACCGTCTAAAAACGGCAATGGCGATGAAATCCATCTGTCTTATGAAAAATCAAAAGCGGCGAGTGCCGGCATTTCAATTGCTGTGCAAGCGGATTTTCTCAAAATTCTGAGAATGACTCTGCTTTCTTATGACTTTAGTTATGAACTGACTTCTTCTTATAAAATTTACCTGAATTTCATGCAATCAGATCTTCGCGAAATGATTCCTGGTGATTCTGTTGCGGTGGAAATCGGACAGCTTTTGAAAAACCGCGAAGGAGATCTCGATGTCCTCGCGCCTTACTTGATTTCTGAAGAGAAGAAAGTTTCACAGGCCATAGCACACAAGTACAATTTTCTTCTTCTTGGCGGATCAAAGAGTTCAAAAACTCAGCAAATTGAAGTTACCGGACAAGGAAGAGTTAAAAACTTTTTCAGACATTATTACGAAAAAATAAAATACACTGAAGATTTTATGTCGCGCTTATTTGCTTCAGTTATTTATGCCATCACAAACAGCGATGTGAGCGCTACGAAAATGGCCAGCGATTCACGCAAAGTGACCATCGAGTACGACAGTGAAAGAAACCTTCTGGAAAATAAAGAAGACATCAATATTCAGGACAACACTCAAAAATTATCGATGTCTTTTAATGCTGAGTTTATGACGAAAAAGAGCAGCGGCTTTGGCGGAAACAAATACCGCGAACGCGCGATCTTTATTCTTGAACGCTATTCAGGTATTGATCCGATTGCCGTTAACATGGTGAGAGATGAACATTTGAAAGCACCGTTTACTATATCGGGCCGCTACCAGGTCAATACAGAAGGGATACGATTCCTCAATTCTCAAACTGTAGGTTCTGTCTTTGATCACCTGGATGGATTGTGCGACGAATATCCTAAAAACAAATTTTTTAATTTCAGGAACCTTTTTGACAATTGCAGACGCTCTCTGCAAAACGATTATATGAATTATTTCAGTGATCTTTCTCATGATAAAGTAACGGCCGATGCCATTGATACTTGTGAAAGAAAATCCGGCAAATACTTTTTCTCGGCCTCTAAAAAACGTGCCTACCTGAAGAGATGTCTTTCGGAAGTGACTCATAAAGACCGCGAAGACTGGGTAGAAATCCCTCTTTGGTCTCTAAAGAATTTTACGAGCAATATTGTTAACAACTGCAACAGCAAAGTTCATTATTACAATCTGTTCGGACTTCAAAATGTCTTCTTCTATGGAAATTTCAATGCAGTGACTGCTGATGGCAGAGATTTTACAACCAGCTTTCACGAAGGAGATTTTAAAGGGTTTGGCGTTGTCGACCATTATATGAGACTGGAGAATTTAAGAGCTCCGTCCTCAATCGTCGTCGATCAATAAGCGATAGGTCTTATAACAAAATTATATTGTCAGAAAAGAGGGATCTGGTTTATCCATAATATATTATGGAAGAATTCATTCAGACCGGTCCCGTTCTAAAAAATCAATTCACCGAAGATGAGCTTTTAAAAAGCTATCTTAAATTCCGATTGCCCGAAAAAATTTTTAATGATGTCTTTTTGAATCTTTCACGATTTGGTGAACGGGTTGTCACGGACATTTTAAAAAGTGCTGAAGAGGCCGAAAAACACCCGCCAGAACACGTTCCGTTCAGTCCCTGGGGAAAACGTGTGGACGAAATTGTCACGGCCCGAGGATGGCAGGAATTGCACGCAGTAAGTGCTGAAGAAGAGTTGGTATCGCTCGGCTATACCAGACGCTATCAACATTATTCCAGAACGGTTCAATTCGCCAAACTCTATCTTTTTCATCCCTCGAGTTCTTTTTATTCCTGTCCTCTTGCAATGACGGACGGAGCGGCCAAGCTTATTGAAGTTTATGGAGATGATGAATTAAAGCAAAACGCTTTCATGCATCTCGTTTCCAATCATCCCGAAACATTTTGGGTATCGGCCCAATGGATGACTGAAAAAAGTGGTGGTTCTGATGTGTCCGGCACAGAGACGATTGCGAGAATGGAAGATGGCCAATGGAGATTGTACGGAACTAAATGGTTTTGTTCTGCAGTCAATGCCCAGATGTGCATGTTGCTTGCCCGTGTAGAAGATGAAAAAGGTGAAACGATTAAAGGCAGTCGCGGACTTTCACTTTTCTATGTCGAACTCCAAAACCCGGAAGAAAAAACAAATTACGAAATATTGCGGCTGAAAGATAAATTGGGAACCAAAGCGCTTCCCTCTGCTGAAGTAAAGCTTAAGGGCCTCAAGGCCAGAATGGTCGGAGTGCAGGGAGAAGGTGTCAAAAACATCGCTTCCATGTTTAATGTGACGAGACTTTATAATTCTGTCACGAGTATTGCGGCCTTCAGGCGCTTTCTTGTTCTCGCTGAAGATTATGCTGGCAAAAGAACGGCCTTCAAAAAAACAATCAATGAACATCCACTGACTGCATTGATCTTCGCCAGGGCCAAAGCGGATTTTCATCTTTCATTTCATCTGACATTTCTTGTTTCAGAACTGGCCGGTTATGAAGAGCGCTTTGAAGAAAAGAATCATTTTGGACTCACTCATGAAGAAATCAAAAAACTTCTTCGCCTGCTCACACCGGTGGTGAAACTCTATACAGCTAAAAAAGTAATCAAGTGGAGCAGTGAACTTCTGGAAGTTTTTGGAGGGGCCGGGTATATTGAAGATACCGGCATACCACGCTTACTGCGCGATAATCAGGTCTTTCCTCTGTGGGAAGGAACGACAAATGTTTTAAGTCTGGATTTATTGCGGGCCATGACTAAAGATGGCTCTTTTGCCATTCTGGTTAAAATGATCGAGAAGAAATGTGAGCGCATTCATTCAAACGATTTAAAATCAGAAGTGAGAATCATCCTTTCTGCTTTAAACCAGCTAAAGGCCATTCTCAAGGACACGAGTGAAGAAAGTGAAGTGGTCATGGAAGGCAAAGCGCGCGACTTAGCTTTTTCTATCGGAAATCTTGCCGGAGCCGTTCACATGCTTGAGTTTTGCGACAGTCCTGAAGCAGATAAAAAATCCAAAATTATTTTGAAATATTTTCTTGAAAATAATCCGGTTCACGTAGAAAGTTTCGATCTTGATTCATGGGAAAAAATAAAAAAGATGATCTGAACAATTAAAAGATTCGCTTCATTCCTTCTTCTATGCTGATTGAAGGTTTGAACCCGAGATCGTGTTCCAGGTTATGATGAGAAAAATAATGTGATTTCCCCAATTGCAAGGCCACAAATCGGGTCATTGGCGGATGGATATCGTAAATGCCTACGAGCTTCAACAAGCTCTCAATGATGAAACCTGCCACGTAAGCGGCCTTGACTGAAATCTTTTTTGTCACAGGCGGAAGACCGGCCAGTCTTAAAATCTCATTGGTAAAATCCCAAAGTTTTACCGGACCTTGTCCAAGAAAATACGCCTTACCTGCAATTAAAGATTCAGGCGAAAGTTTTTTCAAGGCGAGTATGTGAGCATCGGCCGCATTTTCTACATAAGTGACATCGACAAGATTATTTCCATCACCGACAATTTTGAGACGGCCTTTTTTCTGCGCTTCAATTACCCTTGGAATGAGATTCAGATCACCCGGACCAAAAATTAAATGAGGACGAAGAGAGACTGTCGAGAGCTCTGCTCCGTTAGCAGCAAGAACCATTTTTTCAGCAATGGATTTTGTAGCAGCATAATGAGTGAGATAATTGTCGGGGTAAGGTGTTTTTTCATCCACTCCGCACAAGTCTTCTTTTCCAAAGGCCACCGAAGGTGTGGATGTATAAACCAGTTTCCCGATTCCTAGTTCTCTCATAGCTTTTATTATGTTTTCAGTGCCTGTCACGTTGGTTGCATAAAAGTCTTCATAGCGTCCCCACATGCCGACCTGAGAAGCGGTGTGAATGACAGCGTCCATTCCTTCAAGGGCCTTTTTTACATCTGCAAAATTTTTGAGATCGCCGTGGCGTTGATTGACCCCGAGTTGATCCAGAGTCGCGTAATGGGAACGTGAAAAACTATAAAGTTCGTAACCGGGATCGTTCGCCAGTTTTCGTGCGATATAGGAACCGAGAAAACCACCCGCACCCGTAATAAGAATTTTAGTTGTTTTCATATTGTTCAATTTCTTCTTTGAGTTTCAAGCGATCAATTTTGATATTGTGTCGAACATCTACCGGAAAGCTTCTTGAAAGGTAAATTTTCTGAATGTCTCTTGTATGCGGATATTTTTTGGCAACAGCAAGGAGTTCGCTTTCAAAAATAGAACGGCCTTTGCCAGAAAGGTATTGTCCGTCTTTACGTTCAATCACGATTGCAGGAATTTGTTTTCCAGGTTTGCCCAGTCCAACAAGGGCCGATCTTTTAACGGCCGGATGTCTGTTGAAAATAGCTTCCACTGGAATAGGGTAAAGCACTTCTGCACTTGATAGAACCTGGTGAGTTTTTCTTCCGCAAAACCAAAGATACCCATTTGTATCAAGATAGCCGACGTCACCCATACGATGCCAGAAAGTATGGCCGGTATCTTCAATTTTTGCTTCGCTCGTCTGCGCGGGAAGATTGAAATAATTTCTGGTGACTTGTTTGCCTTTCACGATAATTTCACCGACTTCTCCAGGTGTGAGAATGTCCGCTTCATTCAGATGACCGATCACTGCGTTTGTTGAACGAATAATTTTTATTTCGATTCCTGGAACGGGTTTTCCGATGCAGGTTCCACGGCCTTCATCACTTAAGTGAGCAGTGTTCTTTAAAATAAACTCACCCGAAATATTTGAAACCGGTAGGGCCTCAGTTGCCCCGTAAGGAGTATAAGTTGTGCCGTGTGGAAGAAGTGCTCTGAATTTTAAATGCAGACGTGTTGAAACAGGAGCCCCAAACATGACGACGTATTTTATTGTTGGAAGTGAAATGCCTTTTTCAATACAATAGTCCGCCACTCTTTCCCAGATTGCCGGAGAGCCTGCGACAAAGGTAGGTTTACAGTCATTGATATTTGCAATGAGCTTTTCAGGATCGCACTGTCCTGGTTTCGAGGGATCCATATCCGGAATACAACTTGTCATTCCCATTGCGATGGTAAAAAGAGAGAAAAGAGGAAAGCCAGGCATATCAACATCATTCATCGTGAGGTTAAACATCTCTTGAAGAACGTCTGTCTGTTGATTAAAAATTTCGTGAGTATACACAACACCTTTTGGTGTTCCTGTTCCGCCACTGGTGAACAAAATTGCGGCCATGTCAGATGATTCACAAACAACAGGAGTAAAGCTCTGCACTTTTTCCTGCTTCATTTTACGAAGAGAAATCATTTTTCCCCAGGTCAGACGTCCCGTAGTGACATTCATCTTCACTGATTTAAAAGTGTCTCTGTAAAGTTGTTTGATGTAATGAATTTCGGCCTCTGAAATGAGAGCAACAGGTTCGGCCTCTTTTATACATTTCAAAAGATTCTTTTTTCCCATTCCGGGATCAATGAAAACAGGAACCACGCCGAGTTTAAAAAGCGCAAAGGTCATTGCCGGAAAATCTAGGCTCGGTCTTAAAAAAAGAAGAGTTTTGTCTCCTTTTTGAAGGCCAAGTTTTTGAAGAGCGACGGCGTATTTATTGGAGAGAACTTCAAGTTCTTTGAAAGTTAATTCACTGTACTCATAATGATCATGAGTTTTATGGTGAACGGGAAATTTTACTGCCGGCTTATCGGGAAATGTCTTGGCATTTAATGTAAGTCTCTCGGCAATGTTCACAATTTAATCCTTTAAAAATTTTTCCATTTCACGAATGACGGCTTCTTTTTCGTCTTCAATCAGATAATGGCCGGCCTTAGGGAATGTGACGGATTTCGCCTTTGGGAAAAACTCCATCCACTTCTTCTGAAAGCTCATGGTGAAACAAAAATCTTTCTCTCCCCAAAGAAGCAGAACAGGGGCCTTAATGGTTGAAAGTTTTTCTTCAATATCTTTGAGCGTATTGTAAGTCGGATGAGTTTCCGACATCGGGATATCCTGAACGAATTTGGCCGTAGCAATTCGCGATTCAAAATTATCATAGGGAAGAACGAAGCCTTTTTTCACTAGAGGCGAAAGACCTTTTTTAGTGGCCATGAATGTGGCAGGACCTGCAAATCCATTAAATTGTCTGATGAACCATTCACCAAGAGGATTGCGTAGAATATTTATTCTCGCCGGAATTTCTATTGAACGGAAAGCGGCCGTGTTCATCACAACCATCTTTTTGATGAGTTCCGGATGTCTTGTGGCCAGACCCATTCCGATAGCTCCACCCCAGTCGTGAACGACGAGTGTGATATCTTTCAATTTCAATTCTTCTACTAAACGACAAACGTTATCGATATGAGATTTGAGTGTGTATTCATAATCCTGAGGCTTAGAAGATAATCCACAGCCCATATGATCCGGCACAATCACCCGATGAGTTTTCGCAAAGTGTTTTGCGAGATTGCGGTAGAAAAAAGACCATGTCGGATTTCCATGAAGCATGAGAATTGTTTCTCCGCTTCCTTCATCCACATAGTGAAGTTTGTTATTTTGAATCGGCATAAAATGCGACTCAAAAGGATATTCAGTTTTTAATTCATTTGGAATTGCTGTTACCATTCTACACCCAACATGATCGATGAAAGCCCCGAACCGATTCCCAGAAGGGCAGCTTTTTCACCTTTTTTAATAAGGTTTTCTTCTGCGGCCATCATAAGAGTAATCGGAAGCGCACTCGATCCGGTATTTCCTAAAAAAGGATATGTTTTAAAAGTTTTTTTATGTGTCAGTTCAAGTGATTCAAAAGAAAGTTTTTCGTGGGCCGTTCCTACTTGATGGGTGAGAACGAGATCCGGCGTATCGTTGGTCCAGGAAAGATTTTCTTTCAATGCTGACCACGTTGTTTTCGCCAGGGCCACTCCGTATTTAAGCAGCTCTTCAGAATCCGTTTCCATCACAAGAGAGTGTGTATTGCCATCACCACGGCAAAGATGATTTGCACTCGAATCCGTTTCAACAGCTCCTCCTAAAATTTTAGGGGAGTCAGGTGAAAGAGATTTATGAGTTAAAAGAATCGCCGTCGCGGCCGATCCAATCGTGAGGTTGGCGATGTATTTTTTTATATTTTTTCTATCAATTGATGGATTGGATAAAAGTTCCTGAATCGTGCCCTCGAGAAGAGGACCTCCGTTTTCACCACTGACAATCAAGGCCGTTTTAATCTGACCGTTTTCAATCATATTGCCCGCTACGACAATGGCATTAATCACACCAAGGCACGCATTGGATAAATCAAAAATCATCGCCTTTCGCGAAAGTTCCAGATTGGCGTGAACGACAGAGGCCGTTGCGGGTTCAAGAAAATCACGGCATACAGATGCGTGAATCAATAGATCCACGTCATCTTTTTTTATTTTCGATTTTTGAAAAAGATTGAGAGCGGCCGAAGTCGAGAGATCGCTGGGTTTTGTTCCTAAGGGCCAGGTCCGGCGGGCCTTTATTCCCGTCATCAATTCCAGTCTTCCTTCTGGTAATTTCAATTTTTCATATAAAGGAGCAAGACGGTTTTCAATCGCCTCACTGGTCATGATGTCTGTAGAAAGAGAATAGCCGTAAGATTCGATGACGACGTTGTTAAATTTCATGAAGATGATCCTTGCAGGACGTGAAGATTCGCCATGGAAATTCCCGAGAGCATCGATCCCACAATGCCTAGAAAGCCCTGGTCTGTTCCGCAAATATAAAGTCCCTGCACAGGAGTTGTTCCGTTTCTTGATTTATCAATCGAGCCGTAAACAGTTCCACCGAAATGTCCCGTGTAGCGCTTGATGGTTGTCGGTGTAAAAATATCTTTGAACCCTACTGTATAGCCATCTTGTAAACCGCAAGCCCGAAGAATGGATTGGCTTTGCTGAAAAACCATTTCTTTTTTAGCTTTGTAATTTTCTTTAGAAATCATGAGTTCCTGATTCCAAAGATCGTAGTTGGCTATATTAGTGACGCGAAGAACGCCTTCTTCGTAATCATCTTTAAAGGAATCGTACTTAAAGTTGTTCGGAAAGCACACGACAGCGCTTTCAGAATCAAAAAGCGTCTGCGGTTTTTGATAGAGATATTCCGGACGATTGTTGTAAAAAATAATCGTCGCATCCACGCCTAGGTCGCGCGGTTTTTTGTCAGTAATTAAAATACTTTCAGTAAATGAAAGCGCTCCGGTTCTGGGAGTGTAAGCGGTCTCGCGGTCGAGGACATTCATTGTTTCAGGTAGTCCCATTGAAGAGAGAACATTATCGCATTCGATAATTTCACCACCGTTTAATTCAACGGCCGAAATTTTTCCCTCTTTGGTGATCAAACGGGTGACTTCAGCTTTAAAACGGATTTCTCCACCAACTTCACCAAGGCGCTTTAACAATAAATCTATAATGGTTCGCACGCCGCCTTCCGGCCGGCCGAAGCCTTCCAGAAAAATACTTTTGAACATGATCACAAACTGAGAAAAATCCATGTCGTTTTCCCACGCCGATCCGTAAATCAGAAGGGGACAGAAAATCATTTCGACCAGGGATTTATCCGTTATAAAATTGCGGACAACATCTTTGGCCATTACCGTTTCATTAGTCAGATCAGTTTCATTAAAATTTTTAATGTGATTGAGAAGATTAATAAAGCCATCGATCTGAGAGGGAAATTTTTCTCTGATTTCTTCTGTCAGAAATTCAATTTCATTGGTGAATTTCAACGTCTGATCAGGGAACTGAATCAACGAATAGTTCTGAGGAGTCAGCTTGAAATCGGCGAGAGGAATGCGCAGCTGTTTCATCAATTTATTGAAAGGCTTTCCTCTGTCGTTTGGAGAAACAAAATTAGTGAGGGCGTGTAAACCAACATCAAATTTTCTTTTCCCGCGGGCATAATAAGAATTGAGACCACCAGTGATGGTGTGTTTTTCAACAATCAGAACTTTTTGATTGTACATCGAGAGCCGGATGCCTGCGGCAAGTCCGCTCATGCCGGCCCCGATGATAATTGTATCTACTTTCACCGTCGTTTAAAAATGACTAGGCATTAGGCTTAAGAGTTAAACTTAGGCGCAAGATATTCAACACAAGACTTCATTGAAGCAAGCTTTGTGTAGTCTTCCTGAGGCACTTCGATTTTGTGACGTTTTTTAAGTTCCATAACGATATCAAGGAAATCCATTGAATCGAGGTCAAGTTGTTCTCTCAGAGCAACTTCATCTTTAATAGCAGTAACATCGTCGTCAAGAGCGATGTCCGCGATGATGTCCAGTACTTTTGCTCTTACTTCTTCGTTCGATAACATTTTTTTCTCCTAAGAAAATTCTACTTAATACTTCTTTATGATCAGCGTGGAATTAATTCCAAGCATTCCAAATGAATTGTTCAAAATAATTTTTACATCGTGAGCGACTTTTTCACCGTTAACTAAACCAGAAATCGCACATTGAGGATCGAGATTCTCAATTTTTTTACAAGGGTGAATATAGCCATCAGTAAAGGAAGGAATATTGCCCGCAAGTTCAAGGGCCCCGGCCGCACCCATGGCGTGTCCGATAAAACCTTTGGTCGCGTTAACGTGAACATTCTTGTGAGCGCCGAAAAGTTTTTCGACGGCCTGACATTCCTGAATGTCTCCTTGAGTTGTTCCTGTTGCGTGCATGTTGACGATATCGATTTCAGAAATATCGATACCGGCCTTTTTAATCGCCATCTGCATACATTCAATTTGTCTTTCTGTGTTGGGTAGAACGAAATCTGAAGCATCAGAGTTTGAATGGTAGCCGATAATTTCAGCGTAAATTTTCGCGTTTCTTTTTTTAGCATCTGAAAGTCTTTCAAGAACGTAAACAGCGCCGCCTTCAGAGACGACAATTCCGTTTCTCTCCAGATCGAGCGGGCGAGTGGCCTTTGTTGGATCTTCATGATGTCCAAGAGCACCCTGAGCTTTAAAAGCAGCAAAGATACCAAATGTTTCTGTCGATTCAGAAATCCCGCCGGCAAAGGCCAGATCTACCTCATCTAATAAAAGCTGCTGAACTCCCTGGATAATTCCCAGGTTTCCGGCCGCACAAGCGGCTCCGATAGTATAATGAGGACCAGTAATGCCTAAATTCAAAGTGACTTCGCCTGCAGGATTGTTGGCGACTGTTCTTGGATTGTGGTGGTGAGACCAGAAACTCACGTCCATCTTATGTGTGTTATAGAGATCGTGAATTTCATTTTCAGTTTCAACGTTTCCGTGCTCTGTAATACCCAGATAAACACCCACGCGGTTTTTATCGACAGAATCAAATTGAATGCCCGAATCCGCTAAAGCTTCGTTCGTCGCGTAGATAGAAATAGCACCGGCGCGAGTTCCGCGCTTTCTCATTTTCTTTGGCTGATATTTTGTTTCATCAAATTTGCAAAGACCTGCGGCCACTACGCCCATATGTCGAATTTCAGTGTGAGTAATTCCCGAACCGTTGTTAAGAAGTCCTTCGCGGAATTCTGAAAGATTATTTCCCATTGGCGACGTTAGACCGATTCCGGTTATGACGATTCTTTGATTGTCTGGCTTCATCTATTGTTTCCTTATCGTGTCCTTCAAGAAATTATTCTTTAAGGCCGTTGTAAAATTTTCTTTTAACGAGTGGGTGATATCAGCAAGAGGTCCTGTTGTCGTTGCAATTAAATCGAGCGCCTTCGGGAGTTTCTTCACCATGGCATCGTATTGTGCGACTACGTTTTCGTGCCCTTCGCGCGATTTATTGTGCGCGATTGTAATGACAAAGTTCATGACACTTTCTGCGATTTCACAGGTGCTGATGATGGATTGCATGCGCTTTCGTCGCGCCTGATTCAATTCCCCTTGAGAGCGATCGAGAACTCTCTGGGCCATGTTTTTAAAATCCTGGATGTATTCTTCTTCACGCTTTCTGAAAACGGAGGCCACAATTTGCAGCGAATCTTCTTTGGCGGTATGAACTTTTGCTTTTGAATCGCGGGCATCGCGGGCATCTCTTGTTTCAATCGCTCCAAAATGAGCAAGAGTTTTGAGAGAAAGTGAAACGGCCGATTGAGAAAGATTCAGGACTTCTTCAATCTCTTCTGAAGTGAGTGGCTTTTTGGCCAGCAATAATAAACCAAACACCGAGCCATCGATTCTTTTAAAACCGATCCGGTTGAAAAACATTTCAAAATGCGGCAATTCTTTTAGAAGTTCCGACTCGACAATGTCTGTTGGGTTTAGGCGTTCCATGTGCTTAGCAAACCTACTGAAAAAATTCACTTATTACAAAAATATAATAAATGAAATATTTGCGGTTTAAAATCTCTTTGTCCAGAATAATATTGTGATTTAAACTTTTAACGACAAAACTTTTACGAATGAACTCAAGAAGGAGCAAATGAATGGATTCTAAGAATTTATTACTAGCAGCAGCTTTCTCTGGCCTGGCGCTTACTGCAACAGCAAATGATGCAGCAAAAACAACGGCGACAAAAGAAACTCCGAAGGAAGCAAAGGAAGTCATGGGCCAATGCCACGGCATTAACTCATGCAAAGGAACTTCAGCTTGTCACAGCGAAAAGAATTCTTGCGCAGGAACTAATTCTTGTAAGGGAAAAGGCTGGATGAAAACTAGCGAGAAGGAATGTAAAGAGAAGAAAGGCAAGTTTAAAGCTTAAACAGATTTCTGTTTACGGATCGGTTGGTTGTTGGGAGTTGGATGTTGGATGATCTGATTTCTGAGACGGAAACTGATCCGTAAACTGATTACTGGATCTGTTTCTTCCAACGTCCAACTACCAACCGTGTCGGTTTAATTAACCGTCGTATTCTTCCACATCGCTAACGCCATTCGAATCACTTTCATCAATGATCGTCGGAGGCGTTCCGTTATTATTTGTTGAGGGTGGAACGATTGTTTCTTCTTCAGGTAAAACATCGTCCTGGGCCATAGATTTTAATGGGGCCGTTACCGCCATCGCTACAACTAATGCCACTAAAGAAATTCGAGTTAAATTTTTAAGATTCAGCACAAAAGCCTCCATTCATGTTCCTGGAATCAGTATAGCATCGACCTGGACCGGAGTGTACTCTAAAAATTTCATCAAAGTGTTGATTTTCTAGTGATTATTCTTAAAATTTTAGTCTAAGATAGAAACTGTACAAATTACTGGCGTATTTTATTTAAGGGGAAGACCTGTCTATGGGTGGATTCAAAGACGAATTTGACGATATTGAAGAAGAACTGGATCTAGATAGCGACGGAGATGATGGCGAAGACTTCGGGTATGACGACGAAGACGGAGACGGCGAAGGCAAATCTTCCGGCAAAAAAAATAAGTCTGAAGGCTCTGGATTTAACCGGGACACTTATTACTTCTACAAAGATAAACTCGTTCAGCTTTCTGGAACAATCAGACCGAAAGAGCGATCGAAAGAAGGCAAAGTGATTTCTCTGGATTTTAAAACAGACGACAAAATCTACAGCGTCGTTATGGATGACATGGGCAAAAAGCTTATGAACTCTTGCTACCAGGAGCTTTTGGTTACTGGTCTTGTTTCAAAAATTACTGAGAAAGATTATACGATTGCCATCAAGACTTATATCTAGAAGATTTTTTCAAATGATCTGAAATCGTGGAAATTGGGCCTTGTATCGTGATGAGATAGGGCCCAATAACTGAGACCACCACTTTGATCTTTAATGACACTTGAAATTCCCGCTTTCAATTCATGATTTCCGTCAAAAAATCCCTGCGGAAATAATTCCTTTCTGATTTCAGCAAATAGAAAATAGTGATCAAGCGAAAGAAGGATTTCTGTCGCGGGTCTGTTCATGCGCGACCACTCTTCCAGGGCATCACCTTTTTTCGCAAAATAAAAACAATTCCATTCAAAATTCGGCGAAAAGTTAAATTCAACGTAAGCGTCTTTTTCATTCTTGATGAAAAGCTCAAAACAAGTCTTTTCCCACAATTTCATGACTCTCTCCTTATGCGGAGTAGGGCCACCGAGATCGATCAAAGGAACGCCTTTTTGAATGCGGTAGCTGATAAAAACACATTCTTCATTTTGATTGAGTTCAACCTGAACTTCAGTCGCAGGAGCAGTCGCTTTGTTATAAGGAATCAGGGAAAATTTTGCCATATTTATTACCCGGGTAAAAACGTTTCTTAATTTCGTCTACATTCCTGACGAAAAAATACCATGAAAATCTTTCTAGCTCTTTTCATTATGGCCTCACTCTCGTTTAAGCTCAACGCTTTTGACGTGACAAATTTACCCAAGACTTCTCTTGGGGTGAACAGTCTCAATTCTCCGGAAGGAAAAAAAATTCAGGAATTTATTAAGCAGGCGAAGGAGGCCCAAAAGGCCGGAAGAAATGATGGAAAATATATTCTCGAACAAGAAGCAATGATCAATGATGAAGGCCCGTGCAAACACTGTCCTCGTTATATGGCCCTCACTTCTGAAGTGAATAAAATCATCGGAAAGATGGCCAAGGATCCTGCAAGAAATCCGGAGATTGCAAACAGTGATTTGCCTGTCCGCCTGAACCGATTAAAATTTCTTTATTTTACCCAGAAAAAAAATGAAGAGGATGGCAGTGTTTCTTGTAAAAGATTTCTGGATCTGACTCCCGATCTACGCCCGACCAAATTCGATGGCCAGTTTAAATTAATAGCAGAAGAAGTTTTGAAATTTTCGGCCGTGTCCGACGTTCAATATTTCAATCCGGACGTAGAAGAGACTGTTTATTATTATCGCGGTGAAGGTGCCGACAGCAACGTTGTCGTTCAGGCCATTCTGACTAAAGAAGGAGGCAGGCTTCGCACCTTCAGATATTATCCTACTGAACAGGAACTCAATCCTTATAATCTTCCCGATATGAATAAGGTCTACCCAAGCGCGGATGAAAAAAAGATTATCCCGATCGTCATTTCAGAATCTAATTCCACAACAAATCCTCGCGGCATTTCTTTTCTAGAGCATACGTCGGCGGAAGAAAAAAAGAAGATTGAAGCAGCCGTTGAAGAAAATAAACTGGCCATGGAACAAATGGGTGAGGAAGAGACACCCCTGCTTGGCCAGGGAAAATACGATATGAAATTCAAGGCCGAAGTAGAAAAAAGAAATAAGTACATTCCAAAAAATATTCATTTTGTAGAAGCGTCAGCTGATCAGGAACTTCTTGGCGATCTCACCATGAAGGCAACTTCAGATCTTTCTTTAAAAGGGAATGAAGCCAAACTTGCCTTGAAAAAAGGCGGTGATGACTTGATGCTGGTAGAAGTGAAAACAAAATTAAACGGCAAAACAGATCACAAAATTGTTGTGCCTTTTTCAGTGCGCATGTCTGAAGAACTTCCTCAGGTCAAAGGCAGAGCGGAAACCAATTCACAGGGACAGGTGCTGAATCTTTCTTTAACTGATGCTGGCGTGGATATTGTTCGCAGTGAAGTTCGTCGCAACGGCTCAACCGGAATGACCAGCTATGTTCTTGCCCGCGATATCGCCATCGCTAAAAATGAAGTCATGTCGATGCAATATGGTGCCGGCGAAGATAAAAAACAGTTCATCGCCATGAGACATGCTAAATCCATTAAAGATAATGTCACCCTTGTTCTCGACGTAAGAGTCACTGAAGATCGAAAAGCGACTCTCATGTATCAAGTTAATGCCCGCTGGTAATTACAGATCGAGATCGAGCACGATAGGGCAGTGATCGCTCCCTTCCACATGAGTCTGATGTTCTACTTTTTTAACTTGAGGTAACAGTCCTTGGGTGGAAAAAAAATAATCCAGACGCCAACCAATATTTCTTTCACGACAATCCCCGCGATAAGTCCACCATGTGTATTGTTCGGGCTTTCCGGGATGGAAATGCCTGAAGACATCTACAAAACCTTTTTCGATCATCTCATCTAAGAAAGCTCTTTCGTGAGGGAGAAAGCCAGTGGTTTTAGCATTGCTTTTGGGATTGGCGAGATCAATTTCCGTATGGGCCGTATTGAGATCACCGGTAATAATAATTTCTTTCTTCTTTTCTTTGTGAAGCCTCAACGCTTCATTCATAACCTTGCGGGAAAAATCCAATTTGTAGTCGACTCTGGAGTGATCTCGCTGTCCGTTCGGGAAATAGCCGTTCATGAGGATGACTTTTTCAAATTCGGCGGTGAGAAGCCTGCCTTCAGAATCAAATTCGGGAAGATTGAGGCCGCGTTCAACATGGAGCGGCAGGCAAGAACTGCCCTTTTTGAAGAGCAATGCCGTACCGGAATAGCCCTTCTTTTGGGCCGGAAACAGAGTCGCCTCGTAGGACTTTGCCCAATTCTCGAGCAAATGCCTCACGTCTGGTTCGGTCGCCTTTATTTCCTGGAGCGCAATAACATCAGGTAGATAGACGCCAAACCAGTCGTCAAACCCTTTTGTTGAGACTGATCTTAATCCATTCACGTTCCAGCTAGCAATGCGCATTATAAACTCCAGATTGTTAACAATTTTTTTTATCGTTTCTTTGATTATTTATTTAAGTTTTCTCTAATCTCTGTTAAGGTAATCTAAAGATTGAGTTCTTAAGGATAAGAATTCTGTTCTTGAGTAAACAAAACAAATAACACACATTTATAAGGAGAATTTAATGAGATCATTCAAAAATATTGCTACCTTGGTAAGAACGAAGAGGATCGGACACCCGAAAAACTACTCTCAATCTGATTTATCACTTCTACTAGGTTACAAGAACGGCCAGTTCATTTCGAACGTAGAGCGCGGTCTGTGTAACGTTCCTCTGAAGATGATGAAGAAGATTTCTGAAGTTCTAGACATCAATCCGGAAGAGTTAAAAGCAGCGATCCTGAAAGATCACGAAGAAACTCTTACGAACTACTTCAACAAGTCTCCTGGTGCAGCTAAGAAAGCTTCATCAATGGACAACGAAACTGTTGTTTAGTTCCTGCCTTATTAAAGTAAATTTTTGTATTTTAAATAATCATCTAATGTCCCCATGCTCTCTTCAGTATCAGCGCTGTAATCAGCGGCGCGCTGAGATTGAAGATAGTGTGGGTCTTCACTCTCTCCCTCAGTGACAACGACTTGCCCTTCTTCCACAATTTCATGATTTGAAGTGTAGATCGTATCGGGTCTCAGGCCATTATTTCTTTTTTCAAAAAGCTCACGCGCTTCAGGGGCCATTTTATTTTCAAACTCCCGCACGTCAGCGAGTGTGTTGTAGAAATTTCTTTCAAGCTTTGCTTTTTGGGCCGGTTCAGCTCTGTAAAACATGTCGTGATATTTTCTTCTCGCAATCAAATGCTGATCGAGAAGATTAAGATATTTTTCATAAATTCTTTCAAGATTAATCCCGTGAGGCTGATGTTGATTCTGGTTCTGGTTCGAACCAGGTCCTTGTCCGCCTTGTCCCGGAGAACGATGACGGTTTTGCCCGCCTCTGTGACGTCTTCTATGGTTATTTCCACCGCCACCTTGCTGATTAGAGCGCGGTTGTTGGTTACCTTGTTGTGGCTGACCTGAGCGCGCCTGCTGTCCACCTTGCTGATGACCCTGGCCTTGACCACCTTGCGATCTGGGCTGTTGCTGACCTTGCTGGCCTTGTTGCTGTCCTTGCTGTTGTCCCTGCTGTCCTTGAGGACGGCGGTTTCTATTGTGGTGATGACGACGGTTGTTGTTATTTTGGCCGCCACCGCTATTTTGCGGACGGTTTGATCCCGAATTTTGTTCGCTCATAAATAAACTTGTTCCTTAGCTTTTCAGTAATCCTTCCATTATTAGGATGCCTCTCGTTTAAGTCAATTCGCACAAGACTAAAAAGCATCAAAAAATCTAAGTAAAATCCTCTTTTACTTTATTTACCAAGAAGAGAGTTTTCGTTAATATGCTCTTGTTTTAAGTCCTCTCTATCATGACGGTTGTTCACATTTTTATTGGAGAAATTATGAGCGCAAAAAATCGCGTTAAAGTTGCAGTGACCGGGGCCGCTGGTCAAATTGGTTATGCTTTATTATTTAGAATCGCATCTGGACAAATGTTTGGACCGGAAACAGAAGTTGAACTTCAATTGATTGAACTTGAACAAGCTCTTGGCGCCCTTAAAGGTGTTGCAATGGAACTTGATGACTGTGCTTTTCCTCTTCTAAAAAAAATCACATGCACATCTGACTACGCTGTAGGATTCAAAGATGTAAACTGGGCGATCTTAGTAGGATCTGTTCCAAGAAAAGACGGAATGGAAAGAGCAGACCTTCTGAAAATCAACGGTGGTATCTTCACAACTCAAGGTCAAGCGATCGCAGCCAACGCTGCTAAAGACGTTCGCATTTTTGTTGTCGGAAACCCATGTAATACAAACGCACTTATCTGTATGAACGCAGCTAAAGGTGTACCGTCAGACAGATTCTTCGCGATGACAACACTTGATGAAAACAGAGCGAAAACTCAGCTCGCTCAAAAAGCTGGTGTCGACGTGACAGCTGTTTCTAACATGACAATCTGGGGTAACCACTCAGCGACTCAATACCCTGATTTCTACAACGCTAAAATCAACGGTAAATTTGCTCACGAAGTAATCACGGATCAAGAATGGTTGAAAGGAACTTTCATTGAAACTGTTCAAAAGCGTGGAGCTGCGATCATTAAAGCTCGCGGTCTGTCATCAGCTGCTTCAGCTGCAAACGCTGTTGTCGACGGTATTTTCCACCTTACACACGAAACAAAAGCAGGTGAGACATACTCAATGTGCCTGGCTTCAAACGGCGAATACGGTGTGGATAAAGGATTGATCTTCTCTTTCCCATGCAGAACTGAGAATGGAAAACTGAAAGTTGTTGATGGTATCAAACACAATGACTTTGGAACTGAGAAGTTTAATTTAACTCTTAATGAGCTTCGTGGTGAACGCGATGCTGTTAAGGAACTTGGTCTAATTTAATCAGTAAACTGATCAGTTGGATGTTGGAGATGGACGTTGGATGTTGGACGATCTGTTCACCGTTAAACGTTTCAGACAACGTTCAACTGATCATCAATCCTCCAACATCCAACAACCAACCGATCCCGATCCGAAAACCGCAAACCAGTCCTAAAACTGCCCACGAACATATTGTCTATTAGTCTCTTTATTACGAAAATCAGGCGCACGTTTCACTTCTTGTTCCTGAGCTACTGTGCGGGCATTGCTTGAACAGCTGACCATAGTAAAGGCCGCGATTAAACAAAGTGCGATGCTAAAAATTGAACCCATGATAACCTCCGTGTAGTCTCTGCAAAGAATTCTTTTCTTTGCTTACTTCTTACATCTGCGAGCACCATGCCAAACTTTTAGTGTCAGAAATTCACCGAGGATTCTTCTACAATTTCTGCTTATGCGACTCTACGATTTTGAAAACGCGAGTTTGCTCGCTTATGTCGAGGGGTTTAATCGACTCTACATTTTTTTTACGGATTCCTTTTGACCGGATCAATTCGTCACCTTCGCGGATCTTGCGGGTAAGGCTTTTCCCTAAAACTTTCAGCCAGGAAGGAAAATACTCGTTCATTTCATCTGAACTGATTTTCATAAATTCCGAGTCTTCCACGCAGAGAATGCCGGCGCTTCTTGGACCGTCGTCAAAAAAAGAAAGCTCTCCAATGTATTCGCCCGTGTCGAGATAGGCGACCGGAATAATCTCACTGCCTTTTTGAACGAAGACCATGACTTTGCCTTTACGGACAATGTAGAGATCATTCTTTTTTTCATCGGCCAGAAAAAGGATTTCATCTTTCTTTTTTGTAATTGGGCGGGCCATGGTTGTCTCCTTAATCGTTTCCGCTGAGAAAGTTTTTAAGCGTTTCTTTCAATTCACTGACCAGGTTCTGGTAAAAAAGATTCTGTGGAAAAAGCTCGTCGCTGAAGAGGCCGTCTTTGGAAAGCGATGAGGACATCATCTGGTCAAAATCGATAAGTGATAATTGTCTTTTTTTAGCCTCTGCTCTCATGATGGAATTATAGACAGCGTTTCCTCTCCAGTTGGAGCAATCAAAGACCGTGGCCTTTTGAAAAGCTTCGCGAGCGTTCGCGAGATCGCCCAATCCCATGCTTGCTTTACCCAGCAGAAAATAGGATTGAGCATTTCCTGGTGTTTCGTTGGCGAGTTCTTTGGCATCAGTGAATGCCTTCTTAAAATTGCCCTGCTGTAAAAAGAAATCGATTTCCTGCTGGACTTCAACGACAGTAGTTCCGGTTGAAGTTGAACATGTTTCTTTCGGTGGAATTTCCAGATTGAGGGGAGTCGTGATCAAAACCAGTGAACTTTTTTTGTCTTTGACCAGATCGATCATTTCCCTGAGTTCGTATTGAAACATCATGAAAGACATTTCTTTTTCTTTCATTTTCAAATTGGCCGGCAATCCGTTTTTGTATTCCTTTATTGCACCCAGTTCGAAGTAATTCATCTTTTTATAAAGAACTTTCGAAAGCCATGGGAAAGTGATGATAAGGGAAATTATTTTTTCATCGTCGTAAATTTCGAAATTTTTGGAAACGGCACGAAAGTCATTGATAGAAAAAGTTTTCTCGTACAATTCAGAACTCGCGCCTAAATAAACAATGATGGAAGGGAATTTCTTCAAGGATTTTAATTTAAAAAGAGTGCGATGGAGTCCTTCATGAGGTTTTGACCAGTTGTAAATAACTGGGGGCGATTTAAAGTTTTTGCCCAGTTCTTCGGAGAGTTCTTTGGTATAGTTGGACAAAGGAGCGGCCATGCGATCGCCTACAATTAAAATCTTGGCCTTCTCAGCTGCCGGCAATTCGGTCTCTAAGGCCTTGCTCGCATTGGCATTGAAAAAATAGGGATAGGGCACCAGAAGCGTCTTTTTGCCTGCGTAAGTATACCAGGCGAAACCGCCCGCCCCCATCACCAGAAGGGCCAGAGCTATGAAAATCTTTTTCATCATTCTTTGATTGTAACAAAATCTCTGGTATCTAAAAGAACTAAAAATAGAGGATTGATATGAGTTTCTGGACTCCCGAATTATTGTCTCCGGCCGGAAGCCTGGAGAAGCTGAAAGTCTCCGTGCTTTATGGGGCCGACGCCGTTTATCTGGGCGGGCAGAAGTTTGGTCTTCGCCAGGCATCGGACAATTTTACTTATGAAGAACTCGCTGAAGGCGTGGAGTTTGCGCATTCCCGCGGCTCTCTCGTTTACGTAGTCCTCAATTCCTTTCTGCATGATAAAGACTTGGCAGAACTTCCGGAATTTCTGAATCTTTTGTCTGAACTTAAAGTGGATGCCGTCATCGTCTCAGATCTCGGTGTTATTTCGACCATAAAAAAACATTCCAATTTAGTCATCCATTTGTCGACTCAAGCAAGCTGTCTCAATGTTGAATCAGCAAAATTGTGGCAGCAAATGGGCGCGCAAAGAATTGTTCTTGGCCGCGAGGTCACAATTAAAGAGGCCGCAAAAATTAAAAAGGCCACTGGACTTGAAATTGAAATGTTCGTGCACGGATCTATGTGCATGGCCTTTTCCGGCAACTGTGTCATCTCAAACTATACTCAAGGCCGCGATTCAAACCGCGGAGGATGCGCGCACTCATGCCGCTTTGAATACTCCATCGATTTCGACGGAAAAAGTGAAGAAGCTAAAAAAGCTTATTTCATGAGCTCAAAAGACCTGGAAGGAATCCGTCTTCTGCCAGAATTTATCGACGCTAAAATCGATTCATTAAAAGTTGAAGGCCGCAATAAAAGTCATCATTACGCTGGAACGATTTCCAAAGTCTATGGGGACGCTCTTCGCTATTACCGCGAGCACGGCAATTTCCTTTCTACAGATATGCTTTTGTGGGAAGAAGAGCTTCGCAAAGTTTCACATCGTGATTATTCAACGGGCTCTCTTGATTCTTATGCAGGCGAAGACACGATTTATAATCAGCGTGAACACGATGATAATGAATTTGTTGTTTCAGGAATTGTTCTTGAAGCGAGTAAAGATCAACATCTCCTGGTCGATGTCAAAAGCGCATTTCTCCCTGGTGATATTCTGGAAGTCATGCCTTTTAAAGGACCAACAACCAAACTTCGCGTCGACTTTCTGAAAACTCTTTCGGGAGTGGATCTCGTGAAATCAAAACCGGGAAGCGTTGTTAAAATTCCATTTCTTCCGGGAGCAGAGAAGTTCAATCTTATCAGAAAGGCCGTTCGCGTATGAAGCTAGTCACCTATATTGAATCAGAGGCCGATCTAGACCAATTTTTAAAAGCAAAAAAGCCCGGTCTCGACTACGAACTCATACTGGGATGTGATGCTCTTTCCCGCTATTCAAAAACGACTATTGATGAGCTTCTCACTCTGGTCAATCTCGCGGTGAAAGACAATCTTCCTGTCGTCCTTGAATGGGATGCACTTTATCAGGAAGAACGTTTTCAAAAAGCTAAAATGATCATTGATCATTTGCCGCTTCACGATTTCAAAGCGATTCGCGTTCAGGATCCAGGCGCTGTCCATTATATCAGGACTCAATTTCCCTGGATGAAAATGCAGGTGATCTTAGAAAACGGAAATCACAATCTTGAAGGTTTAAAGAAATGGCAAGAATACCTCGGGGAGCAATGTGAGCGCCTGATTCTTTCCAATGAACTTTCCAAGGAAATGCTTAAAGATTACGCCGGTGAATTAAAAACTCCGATAGAAATTCAGGGCTTCGGTCGCATTCTTCTTTTCTACAGTCCAAGACTTCTTCTTTCACCTTTGGAAAAAGAAGAAATGAAAAAAACTTATATTGAGGCCAGCGGATCCAGCGAAGAAAGTCCCCATACGGGTTTTCCACTTATTGAGAACCAGCATGGAACTTTTATGTTCAATGTGAAAGATCTATCTCTTCTCGATCATTTGAAAGAAATTGAAGAGATGAAAATTCACCATGTTCGTGTTGATCTTCGTTTTGATCATGGTTTTGAAAATTATCTCAACTCGATGATTGATCTTTTTTCCGGTGAAATTGCAGAAATTTCCCCTGAAGTAAAAAAACTCCATCCGCGCCCTTTGATAAAGGGATTTTATAATATCAATAAGACCGATGTTCTTTTTACGAAGCTTAAAAACAAGCGTACTCAACGACAGGATCAGAATTACGTCGGTGAAATCGTCGATGTTGAAAGAGACCAGCAACTTGCTCTTCTCATAAAAACTGAAGCGTTTAAAGAAGGCGTGGCCTCGTCTGTTTTTATGATTACTCCGGAAGGGAAAGAAAAAACACTGACACTTCCGTGGGTTAAATTATCAACGGGAGAAGAAATAAAATCGGCCGGAAAAAACGATCTGGTTCTGATTCCGTATATCAACGGCGTCACCGTCAAGACACAAGTCTACACAAAAGCAAGAACGTAAAACACAACTTCAATTCCGCCATTTTTAAAGGCGCGTGTTTTCTTCACTGTCCATTCTTCATTTGAATAAATTTTAAATTCGTCGGGAATAATGAAACCGGCGATGGATGGATGAAATTTATTTTTCACTGATCTGATGACTCTGAGGAAAAAATCAAGGTTGATATTTTCTCCGACGCGGATTCCGTAAGGAGGATTCACGATCACAACCGGATTTTCAAATTCGTGAGTCGTTTTGCTCATCAGATCTTCCGAACGGAAATCTCCTTCCGGATCATTTTTCTTGGCCTGGGCAATGACATCGGGACTGATATCAAAACCAACAGCATTTTTCACAAGCGATTTTCCACTGAGTGAATTGTGAACAAATAAAGCAGGGGCTTCAATGACCACCGGCAAATGAAAAAAGGCAAAGTCGCGCTCAGTGCTCATCTGATAAAAATGTTTTGCTTCGAGAATAAATGTACCCGAGCCGCACATCGGATCAATTAAGGTCGAATTTTCCGGAGCGTTTTCGAGAAGATCTATAAGCAGCAGCGAAGCGAGGTTCTCTCTGATGGGAGCAAGTCCGGCGGCCATTTTTTCTCCACGCTTATGAAGACGGTCGCCGGTCGTGTCGAGACTCAAAGTCACCAGATCTTCTTCAGCGCGGAAATAAAGTTTAGGGAGATTCTTTTTTTCTGTGACAGCGAAGCGGTCGAGATATTTTTTCTTCACCGGTTTATGACGGTAAAATTCATTGATTCCGTCGCCGATAGCTTTTTCTATTTTTCTCGAATCAAATAATCTTGAATTTTTCGAGCTGCATTCCACTTCCGGAGTCTGGCCTAACATCCAGTTCGCCCAGTTGAATTTAGATACTTTTTGATAGAGCTTGGGAAAATCGCGGCACTTAAATTCCGTCAGTCGAAGCAGAATGCGCGTTGGAGTCTTCAGAACGAGATTTAATTTAAGGCCGGTATGAAGGGGACATTCAATTTCAATTCCACCGGACGTCACCATTGTCACGTTTAGGGGAACGGCCGCTTCTAAAAGAGCGTATTTTTCTTTTAATTCTATGAGGGCCGGTTCTTCCAGTCCTGGAGGATAGATCAGAAAAAAAGAAGCATTATCTGTGGGATTCATTGAGGCAGTTTCATCCAGTTCGGGCAAGATTGTCAGCAAAATTCATTACATTTTAATTGCGACTCATTTGCATTAATGTTTTTTTATGCTCTAATAGATTATCATTTAATTTAAAGGAGTCTTCTCAATGAAAAACGGAATTTTAGCAGGACTTTTACTCTTCTGTATGCCGGTCTTTGCCGGTGAACACGCTCTGGGCGCTCATGAACATGGCTCTGTAAAGCTCGCTCTGGCGGTGGAAGGCATGACGATGGATGTGGATTTTGACGGCCCATCTGAATCGCTCATTGGTTACGAACATGCTCCAAAATCAGATAAAGATAAGGCGATAATGAACAGTGCAAAAAATCTCTGGGAAAAGAAATTGCTTTCTATCATTTCTCCAAACGCCGGTCTTGGATGCAAAATTTCTGAATCTTCTTTCAAGCAGGAAATCGAAGGAACGCACGCTGATATCGAGGCAAAAGCGAAGATTTCATGCGCTAAAAATCTGACGGGAACTGAAGTGAAGATTTCACTGATTAAAGCTTTTCCTCACATCAAAAAATTAAAAGTAGAAGTGCTTTCCGCCACTGCGACAAGTGTGGATATCACTAAACCTGAACAGACTTTGAAACTGTAAAAAAAAAAAGCTCCTGAAACGGAGCTTTTTTTTTATTTTTTTAACTCAGCAATTTTTCCGGCCACTCGATCTGCATCTTTTATCGGGTCCACATCCTTGTCGATATCGCGGATAATGAGGTTGGGATCGATGATGAACGTCCAACGTTTTGAAAAATTCAGCAAAGGCATTTTTGTGCCATAAAGTTCAGTGACCTTGCCTTTCTCATCAGCGAGAAGGATGAAGTTGAGATTGTGATTTTTTGCGAAGTCCGCTTGTTCTTTTACTGAATTGATACTTACACCAAAGACTTCAGCGCCAAGATTTCGGATCTTTTTAATATTGTCTCTGAAAGCACAGGCCTGTTTGGTACACCCGGGTGTTTCGGCCTTTGGGTAAAAATAGAGGACGGTCCACTGACCTTTACGACTGGCAAGTTCGAACCCTTTCCCATCCATGGCCGTCAGGGAAAAGAGAGGTGCGGGGTTGCCAACGCTTACTTCTGCCGCTGTAACAGTCTGAAATAGTGCTTTGCTGAGAAAACCGAAGACGATAAATGCGATTATTTTTTTCATGTCAAAATTAAACAATAAATCTTGGTCGAAATCCAGGAGATTTTAGCTTGTCTTGCTCATGTCCATCGCCACTTTTTTTACCTAAGTTCAGGGATAATTTTCACGTCTCACCATTGGTCTCTACCCATTACTCCCGCAATTTGCTACCTTGGGACCATGACGATAAAAGGAACACTCACATTAATTCCGACTCCACTTTCTGAGACGGGCGTTCTCGAGCCCGTGGCCTTCGAGCTTCTCACCAGGGCCGCGACGACAGAACGCGAGCAATCGCTTTTCGTCATTGAGGATCTGAAACCGGGAAGAAGAAGATGGCTTTCGTTCAAGCTCCCTCGTGATGTTGTTGAAGAGTTCGTTCTCTACAATGAACATACGGCAAAGACGGCAGCTCCGGAACTTTTGCAGGCCCTTAAAAATGGAAAGAATGTTTATCTCATGAGCGACGGTGGTTTGCCTGCGTTTTATGACCCTGGTGTTGAACTCGTTTCTCTCTGTCATCAAAATCAAATCAAAGTGACTGCGACACCTTTTGCCAATTCGGTCGCCCTCGCGCTGGCCCTCTCAGGAATGAATCATAAAAAATTCTGGTTTGAAGGATTTTTGCCTCTGGAAAATGCCGAGCGAATCAGTGTTTTTAAAAAACTGGTTTCTCAAAAACACACAAGCATAGTGATGGACACTCCTTATCGGTTAAAGCGTGTTCTGGAAGAATTGCAGGAAGTCTGGCAGAGCACCGGAGGTCAGGGAAAATCCGTCTTTGTTGCGATGGATTTAAATACGGATAGCGAAGAATTACGCATAGGGACTCCCTCTCAGCTGCTCTCTAAGATAACAGATTTCAAACGTGAATTTATCCTGATTCTTTCTGAATAATCCCAAGGGGTTAGCAGAGGGGGACAGGCACAAAAAGAAATGACGGCAAGGGTTGTTCATGATAAGTAAGAACTCTATGGACATTAAACAGGAAGAAAGGAAAAAAGATCACATCGATCTGGCGGTCGCTGCCCAGATTAATCGCGCTCGCGTGGATGATCGTTTTTACTTTGAACCTCTGTTGTCAGCCCATCCGGATAAGACCGATCTCTCACTTTCATTCTTAGGCAAAACAATGAAAGCACCACTTTGGATTTCATCCATGACTGGTGGAACAGGAGAGGCCCGTCATATCAATCAAAATCTCGCTCGCGTTTGTCACAAGTTCGGTCTGGGCATGGGCCTTGGGTCTTGCCGCATTCTTCTCGATGACAATGCTGAATCAAAAAAATATTTTCCGGATTTCAACCTTCGTCCCGTTTTAGGAAAAGACGTTCCGTTTTTTGCCAACCTGGGCATTGCTCAGGTGGAAGCTCTGATTGAAAAAGGCGAAACTGCTAAAATTGAAAACATGCTCGGTGCTCTTTCGGCCGATGGACTTTTTGTTCACATCAATCCTCTTCAGGAATGGTTTCAGCCAGAGGGAGATCGTTTGAAAAAAGCTCCACTGGAAACGCTGGAAAAACTTTGCCAGAAACTGAAGACTCAAATAATTGTCAAAGAAGTAGGGCAAGGTATGGGACCGCGAAGCTTAAAGGCCCTTCTTGAATTGCCGGTTGCCGGTATCGAATTAGCGGCGTTCGGTGGAACGAATTTCACACGTCTCGAGCAATTGAGATCAAAAAATAAAAACGCTGCCTTTACGACTGTCGGACACACTGCTCTTGAAATGGTTCAGTTTCTCAATGAGCTTGCCCGCGGAAATTCAGCTTTCACGCAAAAACAAATTATTATTTCAGGCGGTATTGAAAACTGTCTCGACGGATTTTACCTGCGCGAAAATCTGGAATACACCTCTGTCATCGGACAAGCGAAAAACTTTCTCGTTCATGCAGAAACGTTTGAAGAACTTTCAGCGTTTACTGAAAACGAAATTGCAAGTCTTGTGCTTGCTCAATCATATCTGGTGGCAAAGCCTTTGAACGCTTTGACAAAAACCAAGGAATTGCTATGAAAAATGAACGCCAACCGATGAATGGTTTTTCGAAACTTTCAAAGTTTGAAAAAATCGATCTGGTCGTTAAAAATTATTTTTCTGATTCTGATCTGGTAAAAAACCAGATTAAAAATTTCTGGCACGATGATGAAAACGTTCAGCGCACGCTGGACGAATTCAGTGAAAATACTTTGACGAACTTTCCTTTCCCGATGGGAGTCGTTCCCAATTTAAAATTGAATGATGAACTTCTCTGCGTGCCGATGGTTATCGAAGAAAGTTCTGTCGTGGCGGCTTCTGCGCGTTCAGCAAATTTCTGGCTTTCTCGCGGAGGATTTCATGCTGAAGTTCTCTCTACAGTTAAATCAGGACAAGTCCATTTTATCTGGAAAGGCGAAAGTTCAGAAAAACTTCAAACGTATTTTCATTCAATCAAAGAAGAACTTTTAAATGAAACTAAACCTCTCACATCCAATATGGAAAAACGTGGCGGGGGAATTCTTGCTCTTACACTGATCGATAAAACAAAAGATGAGCCTGGCTACTACCAGCTCTCTGCAGAGTTTGAAACTTGTGATGCGATGGGGGCTAACTTCATCAACTCCATTCTTGAATTGCTGGGAAGAACTTTTAAAGAAAAAGTAGAGGCCTCAAAAGAACTGACTGAGTCTGAGCGCGACGTTCAGATCGTTATGGCGATTCTTTCTAACTACACTCCAAAGAGCCGCGTGAGAGCGTGGGTACAATGTAAAATTGAAGATCTGAATGATCCAAGCTTTGGTATGTCGGCCGAGGAATTCGCAGAGAAATTTGCGCGCGCTATCCGCATTTCTAAAATAGATGTAACAAGAGCAACTACGCACAATAAAGGCATCATGAACGGAATAGATGCTGTCGTCGTTGCTACAGGAAACGACTACAGAGCTGTCGAAGCGTGTGCACATGCTTACGCTGCCCGCGACGGTCAATACAGAGGTCTCTCTGATGTGACTGTTGAAAATGGTCTTTTTACTTTCGCGCTGGAAATTCCTATGGCGATCGGAACGGTAGGTGGACTGACTTCGCTTCATCCTCTGGCAAGATTGTCTCTTGATATGCTGGGAAGACCGAACGCTCAGGACCTGATGAAAGTTGTGGCCGCAGTTGGGCTTGCTCAAAACTTTGCCGCTGTCAGAAGTCTTGTGACGAGCGGAATTCAAAAAGGTCACATGAAAATGCACCTGATGAATATATTAAACCACCTTGAAGCAAACGAAGCTGAACGTGAGTCGGCAAAGGTGCATTTTGAAAACGAAATTATTTCGTTTAAATCTGTGCGCGAATATATTTCTCACCTCAGACATTACGTCTGATTAGTTATAGATGAGGAACTACGTCTAATGAACGAGATTAACTTGAATCAAATCAACAACGACTTAAAAAAATCGACGCCTGAAAACGATCAATATTATTTTGGTCACGGAAAAATTCTTCTTACAGGAGAGTATTTTGTTTTAGACGGCGCTCTGGCGCTCGCTCTTCCGACTAAAGTCGGCCAGTCACTTTCTGTTAAATATTCACCTTCTTTTTCACCAACACTGAGCTGGAAATCATTCGATATTCATGGCAACTGCTGGTTTGATAGTAAGTTTGAATTCTGGCATTTTAAATGTCTCGATGAAAATCCAAGTGAAGAATCTCTTTTTCTTCAAAAAATTCTTCAGCAAGTAAGAAAACAAAATTCTCATTTCCTTCGCGATGATGTCGATGTGAAAGTTGAAACGCGTCTGGGGTTTCCTCTCGACTGGGGTCTAGGAAGCAGTTCTTCTTTGATCTATAACATTGCTCAATGGGCCTACGTTTCGCCATTTGAACTTCTTTTTAAAACTCACGGTGGCTCAGGCTACGATATCGCCTGTGCACAGTCTGATGGCCCTATCACTTACAAAAAAGTGTCGAGTGGTCCGAACTGGTCGCCAATCTATTTCTCTCCATCATTCAAAGAAAACCTTTATTTCATCTATCTCGGCAATAAGAAAAATTCCCGTGAAGCTGTGAAGGATTATTCAAAGAAACGTCCATTTCCACAAACATTGATTTCAAAGATTACTGACCTGACGATGGAATTCATCAATGCTCAGACGTTGAAACAGTTTCAAGCTGCCATCACGGCCCATGAAGAACTTGTCGGTGCTTCGCTTGAAATGACTCCCGTCAAAACTGATAAATTTTCCGATTTCAACGGGGCGATTAAATCCCTTGGTGCTTGGGGCGGAGACTTTGTTCTTGCTGCTTCAGAAATGTCGTTGGAAGGCGTGAGAGACTATTTTAAAGGAAAAGGACTCAATGTTGTTTACCGTTATGATGATCTTGTCACTCCACCAGTAGAAACATTATCGAAAGATGCGGTGAAGATGGGCTTTGCCAATCACCTTATCCATTAGTGACCTATGAAGCCGTTACATACAATTGAATGGACATCGCCGTCGAATATTGCGCTCGTGAAATATTGGGGTAAATTCGGCGACCAGCTTCCAAAAAATCCTTCCGTAAGTTTTACTCTTAAACACGCTGTCACCAACATGAAGCTGGAGCTTTTTTCAAAAGATCCAGGCACTGTGACAGTTGAATTTTTATTTGAGGGTAAACCTAACCAAAAATTCCAGGATAAAATTCAAAAATACCTGGAGAAAGAAAAAAATCTTTTTCCCTGGCTTGAACGCTTTCATCTGAAACTTACCTCATCCAATACTTTTCCTCACTCTTCAGGCATTGCCTCTTCAGCTTCTAGCATGAGTGCCCTTTGCCTTTGTCTGCTCTCAGCGGATGAATGGGTGACTGGCAATGAAAGAAGCGACAGTGAGTTTTTTAAATTTGCTTCAGAATTGTCCCGCCTGGCCTCAGGCTCTGCCGGACGGTCAATCTACCCGACGATGGCGTCGTGGGGTGAGTGTCAGTCAATCAGAGGCAGTTCAAATCACTACGCAACTGAGTTTGAAGATCTTCATCCGTTTTTTCATGATTACTGCGACTCCATTTTGATTGTTTCAGATAAGGAAAAATCTGTTTCCAGCAGAGCTGGACATTCATTGATGGAAAATCATCCTTATAAAGAATCGCGGTACGCACAGGCAAATGCCAATATGGCCGAGCTGACGAAAGTTTTAAAGAAAGGGGACATTCATCGGTTCATGGAAATTGTTGAGGAGGAAGCGCTTTCGCTTCACGCTTTAATGATGACCTCACATCCGAGTTATATTCTGCTCAAACCTGAGAGCCTGGACCTCATCGAAAAAATCCGCGAGTTCCGCCATCAGACTCAAATTCCAGCTTGCTTTACCATTGATGCTGGCCCTAATATTCACCTTCTTTACCCGGCCAAGAATGCTGCGGCCGTTAAGGCCTGGATTGAGAAAGATCTCAAGTCCGAGCTCCCGGGTTTGAAATGGATCCACGATGAAGTGGGAACCGGACCAGTACGATTACAATGAGCAGCTTAAGCAATAATTTGGAAGAAAAAAAATTTTATTCAAAGATCATTCTCTTCGGCGAATACAGTGTCATTCAAAATTCGATGGCGCTTCTCATTCCGTATTCTCTCTTTGAAGGAAAATTGACTTTCAGAAGAGACAACACAACGACAATCGATCCTGAGTTAAAGGCCTTTTCTCTTTATTTAAAGCAGCTCATTGAAACGAATCAACTGAACTTCAATTTTGATGTGACCAGTTTTGAATTCGATATTTCACAGGGATTATTTTTTGATTCTACAATTCCACAGGGATACGGAGTCGGTAGCTCTGGAGCACTGGTCGCGGCCATTTACGACCGCTATGAACAGGATCAAATAGATTATAAAACGAATCCGGCCAATATCCTTCGTTTGAAAAATATTTTTGCTCAGATGGAATCGCATTTTCACGGTGCCAGCTCGGGTGTCGACCCGTTAATCAGCTACCTGAATTCGCCTATTCTCATTAAAGGTAAAAATGACCTTGGCCCCGTGGCCATTCCAAAATTTTCAAAAGGAAAAGGCGGTATTTTTCTTTTGAATACTAAACGTTCCAGAAAGACTGAGCCGCTGGTGAATTTGTTCCTGGAAAAAACCCGCAATGAAAGTTTTTATAACCTGGTTGAAGACGTGTTAAAGCCGATCACCAATCATTGCATCGATAATTTTCTTCACGTGAATATCGATCTTCTCTTAAAAAATTTCAAACTTCTTTCTGCTTTTCAACATGAGCATTTCTCTCCGATGATTCCGAAACTTTATCGCGACATCTGGAGCGAAGGTCTTTCCAGCAATGCTTATTCTTTAAAACTTTGTGGTGCCGGTGGCGGTGGTTTTTTGATGGGCGTGACTGATGATTTTCAGAAAGTGAAGCGCGTGCTTAGTGCGCACGAGCTTCGACTTCTTTTATCTTTTTAATTTTGAATTTCAGAAATTTTTTCTTTGAACTCTGCAGGGCTCATGAAGTTTCCTTCACGAGTGTAATCTTTAGAGTGAACAACAGCATTGAAAAGTTTTTTCTCAGTTTCAATCTCATGTTCATTAACAGCGTCGTGAGAACCAAAGAGTCCACGTTTGGCCTGCATGCGGGCTATCGGCGCTTGATTGAAAATATTAGTCAAAATAGTATTGGCCTCAACTTCAAATTCGCACCAGCCGCCTAATGCAAGAAAACTTTCTTTCTTGAATTCACTTCCTGATAGAAGAAGTGATCGAAGGACATTCTGATTTAAGAATGAACGAAGAAATGAAAATAATCCACAGGTAGGAGTGAGTCCTTGTGAAAGGTGATCAAAGCAAAAGACGGCTTCATTTTTAGCAACACGAATATCAGCGGCCAGAGCTAATTCAAGACCAACCCCTCTCGTACCTTTTTTCATATCCACGACAACAGTTTGTGGAAGACAAAGCAGCGATTGAGCAATTGTACTCACTTTTTGAAATTGTTTTTTTACTTTTTCTTCAGAGAGTTCGCGAAGATCTTTCGGGTCGAATCCCTGGATAAATTCTTCACCGTAGCTGGTAATGAAAAGCGATTGCACTTCAGTATGAGTCGCAGACCAGGCAAGAATACTTTCCAGCTCAAAGAGGGTTTCAGAAGTAAGATAATTTTTTCTGAATTTGATTTCCAAAGATTTGGTCGGAATGAGAAGAGTCGTAGCGATAGTGTTGTAACTGAAGATGGGAACGCGGGTGATTGCTTTCATTGACCTTCCTTGGTTTAAAGCTGTGCCGGCACTGTTAGGGAAAAATCCTTTCTTCCCTTAAACTATTCTTTCAAGAATGAATTTGCTCTGTCAAGCTTCGGTCCTGGAGTTTTACGGACAAAAAAAAACCGAAGCTGGGCCTCGGTCTTTTTTTATTTAAATCAGGAAAAAATCGGTATTAAGCGTGAGATTTGTCGTGTTCAGCTTCAAGAAATCGCTCAGCTCTGATCGCTGCCTGACAGCCCGAACCCGCCGCTGAAATGGCCTGACGATAGTACGGATCCTGTACATCTCCGCAAGCAAAAACGCCCGGAACGCTCGTGTCCGGATGTCCGCCCATCGTTTTGATGTAGCCGTGATCATCAAGGGCCAGCTGGCCTTTAAGGAACTTTGTATTTGGCTCATGGCCGATGCCGAGGAAGAAACCATCAGTTTTTCTGTCGGTCATTTCATTTGTTTTGTTGTTGTGAACGCGAAGGCCGGTCACACCAGTAGTATCAAAAAGAATTTCTTTTACTTCTGTATTCCAGACCACTTCAATTTTTGGATTGGAAAGTGTTCTCGCCTGCATAGGTTTGCTGGCACGGAATGAATCTTTTCTGTGAACGAGATAAACTTTTTCTGCAAATCTTGTCAGAAAGTTTGCTTCTTCAAGCGCCGTATCTCCACCGCCGACAACGTGAACGATTTTGTTTCTGTAGAAGAAACCATCGCACGTAGCACAAGCTGAAACACCTTTTCCGATGAGCTGCATTTCATGAGGAAGACCTAAATATTTTGCAGAAGCACCAGTTGAAATGATCAATGTTTCGGCCAGGAATTCCTGTCCGTTTTCACATTTAACATGAAAAGGTCTTTTTGAAAGATCGACATCCGTGACTTTTGTTGAAAGAAATTCAGTGCCGAATTTCTTAACCTGATCACGCATTTTCGTCATGAGATCAGGCCCCATAACACCTTCAGGGAAACCTGGAAAGTTTTCTACGTCAGTTGTAGTTGTGAGTTGTCCGCCAGGCTCATGACCTTCGATCACAATAGGAGACAAACCTGCTCGGGAAGTATAAAGGGCCGCTGTATATCCAGCAGGTCCTGAGCCGATGATGATGACTTGTTTTGTTTGCATTTTGTTTCAATTCCTTCTGAGAAATAAAATGTGATGGAGTAAACTACTCGGTTAGGGCCTTGAAGGCCGCTTCTTCTTCTTCTTTAGCTTTCAATTTAAGCTTTACTTCAAGAGGGCGGTCGTCATTTTCAGGGTGAAGCTGGTAGTAGGCCGCAACTGTTGTCAGTTCGTCAGGGTGCTTGGCCTCTTCCGTTGTTTTGAACATTTCACCAGTAATGGTGCATTCGTATTTATAGATTTTCTTAATCTTCTTTTTCATAAGAGATTCCTGGGGCTAAGTTTGGGGTTTTTCCTTAAAATTTTATCCTCTTAGTTATAGTCAAAATTGACCCGTGAAGCAAGGATTTCCCTCATGTATGCAGAGCGTTTTAGCATGTTAAAATCAAATTACTATGATGAAAAAATTGACTCTGACAGCACTCCTGATGAATCTGGTCCTTTTTTCGGGCGCGACCCTGGCGGTCGGTTTAGATGAAGTGACCTTAACAGACGTTTCCAGCTCCGGAAAAAGCGTGGTCTTGAACCGTGGAAACCTTGAAAACTACAGCGACGGACAATACGCCAAATTTTTTGTTCAGACGGGAGCGCTCGATTTTCCCAAGATTTTTTTGATCGCTGAAGGTGAATTAATTAAAAGCTTTCCCAAAAAATCTTACTGGCTCCTGAGTAAAATACATCAACCAAAACTTTTGCAAAGAAACAGCAAAGTTCTGGTACTGAATTCACAGCAAGTGACGGCCGGCAGGCCAATCGTTCAGAAAAGACGCCATGTTGTTCTTTCGGCCGAACAATATGACAGCGTAGATAATTATCTTTCACAGAATACAAACAATGTTCCTGATCGTTTATTAGAAGAACTAGATTCTTATGAAAAAACCGACGATCTTTTTGAAACGAAAAAAGTTCCAGAGGCGGATCAGCTGGTGGAAACCTACGAGACCATGAGAAAAACCGGCGGTCAGCACATGAGCGACGATTACGATGATGAAAGCACCGAAAAATTTTTCGTTGGTAAAAAAGAAGTTCATCTCGCCGATTTGAAACGCGCTGAAGATAAAAAACTTCTGGATTCGATTGCGGCCAATTACGAGACTAAAACAAACGCACAGAAATTCGGACTGACTCACGGGCTTTACAAAGATCAGAAAAAAGTTCCTGGTTCTCGCGAAATCAATGAAAGGATTTCGGTGACCTCTGTTTACGATGATATCAAAGATGAGAAGAAAGCACGCGAGATCATCGATCCGCATGCAGTGGCGAAAATTAAAAGAGATGGCCCCGCCTGGTCGGAAGACATGGATGATGAAACTCTTCGTCGTTATTTTATCCGCACTGGACTGGAACGTGAATCACGCCGACGTGAATTAGCTCTCAACGAGCTCGACGGCAATGAGATTCTCTTTCATTATTCCGGTTCGACTTCTGATCATACTAATAGCGGCGATCCGAATTATCGAAACCTCGGCTACAATCTCGGAGTGGGCTATGATCTTCATTTATCCAGAGTCAACAAGGATATGAAATTCTGGTCGATTCAATTTATGCTTGAGAAAGGTGTTTCTGATTACGACGTCGGTGGGATGAATGCGCGCGGAGAAGAAGGCTATTACGGAGCCTATCTCAACTATTATTTTATCAATAACCCGCTAACTTTGAATTCATTCATTGTTCTCGGTGGAATTGGAATCAAGGCCGGTTCAATCAATATGTCTAATGAAAGTCTTTCAAAAGAGTATTCTTATCAGGTTCTCACATTGCCTTCTATGCAGTTAATGACAAAATATCGTTTCAGAAGCGGCGATCTGACTGAAGACACGGCCAACGTAGGGGCAAGTCTCAATGCCGGAATTGTGATTGATAATAAACGACTCTCTGTCATCGATCAGCTGAATGATGATATCAATGGAAAAATTTCTTTAACCGACATAAGATATTTAGTAGGAATGAGCATTTATTTTTAGGATAGTCTGACTATGATGAAATCGATTTTACTTCTTTCCGCGATCCTTGGCAGTTCACTGACACACGCACTTGAGATCGATGAAAAACTCACTTTGCGTTTTCTCAAAGTATCAAACACAAAAAAGACAGTACTCATCAATCGGGGTGCCGAAGATGGTCTGGCCGTAGGTGACCATGCCAAATTCTTTATCACTTCCGGAGTCATTGCCAGAGGAGTTGTTGAAAAAGTTTCTCCTTCTCGTTCTATCTGGTCTTTGTATCGTGTGGTCGATCCCGCAGAGATAACTGACAATAAAGTTTTAAATTTAAAAATTGCTTCGCCTGTGAAAATTACGGAAGACCCGAGCAAAAGTTTAAAAGATGAGCCTATTCCAGGCGGCAGTGAGAAGATGGATATCAATGCTCCTTCGGCCGGTGCAGATGCCAATGAAGAAGCGCCAGTTTTAGATGAAGCGGACAAAAAAGAGCTGGAAGGACTAGGCATCGAAGATGAAGCTCCGGCGCCGAAAGCAAAGAAAAAAGAAAAGGCGTCTACGTCTAAAAAAGAAAATCAGGAAATTGTCTACGATTCTCATTCAAACGGAAGAGTTTTTCAGGACCGCGACTGGGAAGTTTTTGGCACTCTGAATGTGAGTTCACTCTCAGGAACACATACCAATCCAGCGGCGGATACCAGTACAAGCTCGAGCCGCTCTCAAATGGAAGGAACACTCGGTTTTGAAAAATATTTTTCTACGGCTTCTTCTGAATTCTGGAGAAATTTTTCAGCTCAACTTTTTGGAAGTTTACAGAGTCAAAAAACCGGTGCGGGTGATTCATCTTCAACTCAGACACACACAGATATCGGTGCAGGAGCAAGTTATCATTTCTTTCACGCGCCAAATACCATCAATCAGTTTATCGGCTTCGGTAATATCAGCTTCGGTGTAGGCTCAAATGCACTGACAACAGAAACAACGGGAAGTTCGACCAACTACAAAGGGTCGGAAAACTTTTTTACCGTTGGTGCAGGTTCAAAATATTATCTTTCAAATGGAATCGGGATTCGTGCGATGGTCGATTATATTCATCGCTCAGAAGGTCTTGATATCGAAACAGCAGGCGAAACACATACAGAAACAGATTCTCTCAGCGGTTTTCGGGTACAGATGGGATTTTCGTACAGATTCTGATCATTTCAACGGAATCAAACCATATTTTTTCATAATGGCCTGATAAGTGCCGTCTTTTTTCATGTCTTCAAATGTTTTTTGCCAGCGAACGACTTGTTGTTTATCAAAAGACTTTGAGGCCCCAACGTATTCTTTAAGCACTGTGAGTTCTGCGCCCACACGGATTTCTTTGCGTTCAATACCAGCATTTTTTTCATATTGATCCAGTCCGCTTAAAGGGGCGACCCAGGCATCAATACGGCCGAGTTTTAATTTTTTTACATTCTGAACATCATTGCTTGCCACCTCAAGTTTGGTGAAGCCAAGTTCTCTCAAAAGATTATCGGCAACGGAACCGGTGAGAATACCTATTTTGAGTTTTTTTGCTGCTTCAACACTGGAGATGTCGACCTTGGCTTCCTTCAAGGTCACAATGACATACGGATCGTCGAGCACGTGGAGCAGCCATGTATATTTTTCTTCTCGTTCTTTCGTGCGCGCCAGTGGAATAAGAATAATGTCGGAATTGTTTTCCGTTTCAAATCGCGCGCGCGCCCAGGGGATGAATTCAATTTTATTTTTATGTTGATGTCTTTTAATGATTTCTAGAAGCACATCATGCATGGCCCCTGCCCCGCCAGTTTCAGTGGGATAAGAATAGGGAGGGAAGTTTGCTGCAAAGAATTTCAATTCAGCACTGAATGCAGTTTCAGCAAACAGAAACATACAAAAAAAGAGCGGCCATAATTTTTTCATTTGATCACCTTAAGCGGCATCGGGAGCTTGATGACAAAGCTTGTATTTTCAGACTTGCGGTCTATATAGAACTGTCCATTGTGTTTTTTTATAATCGTCATTGAAAGACTGAGGCCCAGCCCCGTTCCTTTGCCGGCATCCTTTGTTGTGAAGAAAGGCTGCATAACTTTATCGTGAATTTCCAGCGGAATTCCTTTACCGGAGTCAGTGACGGTGATGATCATTTCTTCATTTTCAACGGAACAATCAATCTGTATCCATTTTTCGGGAAGAGAGGCGATTGCATCGTAAGAGTTGTGAAGCAGATTCAAAAGAACCTGTGAAAGCTGTATTTTGCGTCCCTGAAAAGATTGATGAAGCCATTCAGAATCGGGAATGCGAATTTCAATTCCGGCGTGTTTGAATTTTTCACCACACAGTGAAATGACGTCATTGATAATTTCATTCCAGGTGAATTGAGTCACATCTTCATTACTGGCATCCCGCGAGAGAGCAAGCATTCCATTGATGATTTTAGTAATGCGGTCAGTGGTCTTATCAATCTTTTCAAAATAACCAGATAGTCGCTCTGGAGAAGAATCACCTTTCTCAATATTCTTTCTGAGTAGTTTGGAAGATGAGCCGATGATTGTCAGAGGGTTGTTGATTTCGTGAGCAATACCTCCGGCCATTTCTCCCAAAGAAGACATTCGCGAAGAAATCTCAAGCTGGCGGCGCTGCTCTGAATTGACTTCCTCCATCTCCATATAAGATTGATAGATTTTATGTCTCATTTCATTGATGGAAGTAACAAGTGAACTCAACTCATCCGGTTCTTTGAAAAAATAATTTTTTTCCAATTGAAGTTTTTCATCTGATTTAACATCAATGTTTTCCACAAAGGCCGCAATGCGAATGAGATGCTTTGTGAGAAGGTGCTGAATACAAAGTAAGAGTAGAATAGAAACAAGAAACGTTTTCACGAACTGGGAAATAAAAATAACAAAAATCTTATTTTTAATTTTTGCCCAGACCTGATCCTTGCTCCCGTGAATGACAAGAGTGCCGAGATAGACGTCTTCGCTTTGATTCGAGTAAGTGAGTTCAATGGATTTTTCTATGGCGCTTTCAACCGGGCGTCCCGATTCATACGTTTTTCTTCCGCGATATTCAATCAAGACGTGCTGAATTCCCGGAATACTGATGATCCCTTCCAGCTGGGTTTTAACCTGAGCTTCATTGAGCTCCCAGAGGGAGGCCGCAAGACTGGGAGAGTAGCTGCGTTCAACAAGGGTCAGGCTTTTTTTTATAGAATTGATTTCCTGGGTGTAATCGAAATAGAGCTGAAAACCTGTTGTGAACAAAGTGACGATGGAACTGATGAGCAGAACGGCAGCGAGGATCTTCTGAGTAATTGTATGAGGTCGCAATACGTGTGAATTTTCTTTCATTGATAAGGTTTCCTACACCATTAGTTTACCTCATCATGAAGTTAAAAGAACTTTATTTAAAACCGATAATTTCTTCCTCGTCAATCCTTATGTATTTCCTTAAAAGCAGCAGGTGAGAGAGGAAGTATTCATCGAAATTGATCTGAGGATTGCGCTCTGTCCAGAGTGCCCGGGATGAAATGCCAAGTCGTCTTTGCACCAGATCCTGAAAAGTTTTGGGCATTTCCTCTTCACAAATCAGGCGTAAGTCATTGGGGCCGGGTACTTTCCATTCGAAAGGAATCACAACAGATTTTTGACGAAGTGGCTTGAGCGTAATATCGCCATTGTAGGCGGCACCAAATTTATGACAAATTTCTTTTGTAATCTCCTGACCCATCACGCGAAAGGTCGTATATTTGCCACCAGCAATCACATAGGTATGAGAGAGCGGTTGAAAAATTTTATGTTCGCGTGACGTTTTGCCGCGGTCATTGCCTGATCCTTCGCGAACCAATGGTCTTACCCCGGCAAAAGTTGAAAGCACGTGCGACTGATTCAAACCCAGGGATGGAAAATAATCATTGAGGGCCGAAAGGAGATAATCCACTTCACTTTGACTAGGTTTAATGTCGTTGTAATCTTCTTCGGCCGGAACTTCAGTTGTTCCCACCAGAACTTGATCTCCGTGAGGGATAACAAAGATAACTCTGTCTTCATTTTTGCCCTGGCCTTTCGGCGTCATAACGATGGGGTGAGTGAGAGGTAAATCTTTTGCAGAGATCCAGAGATGAGATCCTTTAGAAGGCAAAAGAACATTTTCCCAGTTATAACCTGGAACTTTTTTTAAAAATTTATCGGTAAAAGGTCCGAGAGCATAGATGACCTGGCGAGCACAAACCTGAAACTCTTCATTGGTCATTACGTTTTTGCAATGAAGAATAGTCCCGTCCGTCCCAGGCTCAACTTTAGTGACTTCAGTGTAGTTCATCGCTTTTGCATGCGGTTCTTTTAAAGCATCATAAATCACTTCGAGAGTGATTTTAGCATCGTCCATAATTCCATCGTAATAAACTCCGGCCCCGGTGAGACCGTCTTTTTTTAGACCGTAGATATCGTGGACAACCTCCTCAGGTCTTTTAATCGAGAAGGGAGAGTTTTTGAAACTGGAAAGAAGATCGTACAGAAACAATCCGATATGAATCATCCACAAGGGACGTTTGGCATCTTTATAAACAGGAAGATAAAAGGCCGATTCGCGCGCGAGGTGAGGTGTTAATTTCAACCAGAGATTTTTTTCATGAAGCGCTTCAAACACGAGCGCAAAATCCATGTTTTCAAGATAGCGGATTCCCCCGTGAAGCATTTTTGAACTTCGCTCGCTGGTTTGGGAAGAAAAATCATTTTTTTCAATCAGAAGAGTTTCGATACCATTTAAAGCAAGGTCGCGAAAAATTCCTGCGCCGACAATTCCTCCACCAACTACTACCGTCTTATAAGTCTTCATTTATTACTCAGGAGAGACAACGGCCATGGTTGCACTGGCCGTCAGTTGATAACAATTTTTTCCATTGGGTGTTTTTTCAAAAGGCAGCTGCTGAAGCTGATAGGAGAGTCCCAGCAAAGCATTGGCCTTTTCTTTTTGCGCTTTGGATTTTAAGTCTTCGGCGAGTGTCACAAAAAGATAATCAAAAGAGCTGCGGTAATCCATGAAAGCTTGCTCACTGGAAAGTGTTTCCTCTTCATCCGGATTGTATTCGCTCAACTCACTTTGAGAACGTTCCTGCTTTTGCACGAACGCCAGTCGCTCAAGCTCTTCTTCATCTACAATGGCAAAACTCGTGCGAACGCCGACATACTTGTGGATCTTATATCCTTCAAGCTGGGCCGTTGTGGTCACGATAATTTCTTTGGATTCCGCATTCGTTGTATTGGCCACATAAGATTCGGAAATATTCTGGCGAAGGCTTTCTTTTTTTACAAGGCCCTTCGGATTTTGTTCCCCTGATTTTGAGGGATGAACTTCATCGGAAAGTCCCACTTCCAGGTCGCAGTCAAAGCGACGCAATTTGTGAGCAAGAATGATGGCGCTGTATTCATTAATCTGAGGAACGAGCAGATGACCCATTTCAAGAGCTTTGGTTGTTTCGGCAAGATTTTGTTCCGTCACGACTCCAAATTCGGTCAATATTCCAAGAATGCTTTCTTTATCATCTTCATATTTTAAATTGCGGACGATCAGACTGTATGGAGGATTTCCGCCTCCTTGAATCTGGCCATATGAAAAATTCTGGGCGAAAGCTTTTACTTCCGTAAAACGCTCAGGAGGTTGTTCCTGAGGGGCTTCTTCAACCGGAGTTTCTTCGTACGAAGGCAGGTCGTCAGTCGTAAAAGGTTCGGAAAGTGCTTCATCTTCAGAGGGAGTTTCAAGCGAAGATTCAGCAAAAGAAAAGTCATCGGATGTTTCCAGCGAATTTTCAAAGGAATTTTCTTGTGAATCATTTGAAAAATCATCTGATAAATCATCTGATGAATCTGGCAGTGAAGTTTCAAAAGATGTTTCACCCGACGATTCGTCAGTTAAGTCGAATGGAACATCGGGCATGCTGATGAGTTCTTCAGAATCATTTTCAGAGGATTCAAAAGGAACTTCAGGCGGAGCTTCCTCGGTTGCGTTTTCATTTTCCAGATCACTCAAGTCTGAAACATCCGGGAGATCAAGGCCACCAGTGGTGACTTCAGTACTGGTCCCGTCAGCTTTGTGATAGGACTGGTCGAAATCACCAAATTTTGATTCGAGATCAGGATCTTCCTCATGCAAGAACTCAGAGAGGTCTTCGATTCGGGTTAAATCTTTGCGATCATCATCGTCATCATTATTGTGGCCATTGCCCATTAAGCGTCTACTCCGTGACATTGTTTGTACTTCTTGCCAGATCCGCAAGGGCAAGGATCATTGCGGCCGACTCTCGGATTTCCGCGTTTGATGGCCTGTGCTTCTTCTTTTCTGGTTTCTTCTTCAATCAATCTTTTGTGCGCTTCCAGTTGAGCTTCCAGCTCTTCCTGGTGACGTTTTTGAAGTTCTTCAATTTCATCTCTTGTGTAAAGTCTTACAGTGAAGAGGTTGTTGACGATTGAACGTTTAACATTGCCCTTCATTGTTTCAAAAAGAGCAAACGATTCTTTTTTGTATTCAGTCAGCGGATCTTTCTGTGCATAGGCGCGCAGGTTGATTCCTTCTTTGACGTGGTCCATCTGCAGAAGGTGATCTTTCCAATGCTGGTCAAAGCTGGAAAGAAGGATTTCGCGAAGGGCGTATCTGACTTGTTCTTCTTCGTGGCCTGCAAATTTCTTTTCAAGAATTTTCTTAGCAGTTTCACCAAAATATCTTTCAAGTTCGTTGTCATAAGATTTCATGCATTCTTCAGCAGTGACTTCAAAATCAGTGTTGAATGTACTCTTGAAGCCCGTCTTCATTTCCGGCCAATCCCAGTGATCAACTGGAATTTTCTTTTCAGGACGGTAGACTTCAAGAAGTTCAATTGCAATGTCTTCCACCATCTCATTAACGAATCCCATGTTGTCCTGGTCGTTGAGAATATCGCGGCGGATTTTATAAATAATACGACGTTGTTCATTCATAACGTTATCGTATTCAAGAAGGTGCTTTCTGATATCGAAGTTGTGCGCTTCAACTTTCTTTTGTGCTTTTGCGATCGCGTTTGAAATCATTTTGTGTTCGATCGGCTCATCTTCCTTCATCCCCAATGTATTCATGAGTCCGGAAATTTTATCTGAACCGAAAATTCTCATGAGATCATCTTCAAGAGATAAGAAGAACTTTGAATTCCCCGGGTCACCTTGACGACCAGAACGACCGCGAAGCTGATTGTCGATACGACGAGATTCGTGTCTTTCAGTTCCAAGAATGTAGAGACCGCCTGCTGCTTTTGTTTCAGGGGTGAGCTTAATATCCGTCCCGCGACCCGCCATGTTTGTAGCGATTGTCACAGCACCAGGTTGACCGGCATTTTTTACGATCTCTGCTTCACGCTCGTGTTGTTTAGCGTTCAGAACTTCGTGAGGAATGCCTTCTTCCTTCAGGTATTTTGAAATGAGTTCAGATGTCTCAATGGCAATCGTACCCACGAGAACGGGTTGACCTTTAGCGTGGAGTTGCTTGATAAGTTCAGCAACAGCTTTGTATTTTGCTGCTTTATTTTTGTAGATGATATCGGCTTCATCCAATCTTCTCATCGGAAGGTTTGTCGGAATAACAACAACGTCGAGGTTGTAAATTTTCTGGAATTCTTCCGCTTCAGTGTCAGCTGTACCCGTCATACCAGCAAGTTTTTTGTAAAGCTTGAAGTAGTTCTGGAATGTAATTGAAGCGAGAGTCTGGTTTTCAGATTTAATCTGAACACCTTCTTTTGCTTCAACGGCCTGGTGAAGACCATCTGACCAGCGCGAGCCTTCCTTTAGACGGCCTGTAAATTCATCGACGATGATAATTTGTCCGTCGCGGTTAACGTAGTCCACGTCAATTTTAAAAAGGGCGTGAGCTTTTAGGGCCTGGTTCAAGTGGTGAAGCAGGTTAGAGTGTTCGATATTGAAAAGGTTTTCAATTTTCAAAATTTCCTGAACGCGAACGATCCCGTCTTCAGTGAACATCGTTGTTCTTGCTTTTTCATCAATCGTGTAATGAACATCTTTCTTTAGTTGAGGAATGATGTCGTTAGCAACGTAGTAAAGAGACGGATCGCCTTCACTTGGACCTGAAATCAAAAGCGGAGTTCTCGCTTCATCGATAAGAATCGAGTCGACCTCATCCACGATACAGAAGTGGTGTTCTCTCTGAACATATTCGTCGAGAGAAAATTTCATATTGTCGCGAAGATAATCAAAAGCGAATTCGTTATTTGTTCCGTACGTGATGTCTGCGCGGTAAGCGACTTGTCTTTCTTCATCTGAAATTTGCGACAGGATACAACCTACAGTCAGTCCCATCCATTCATAAAGAACACCCATCTCAGTGGCATCGCGTTTTGCAAGGTAATCGTTGACTGTAACAACGTGAGCGCCTTTGCCTTCAAGGGCCACTAGATAAAGTGGAGCTGTTGCTGTGAGCGTTTTCCCTTCACCCGTTTTCATTTCGGCAATAGAGCCGTTGTAAAGAGTGATTCCCCCCATGAGCTGAACATCGAAATGTCTCATGCCGAGAACGCGTTTAGAAGCTTCTCTGATAGTAGCGAAAGCTTCCGGTAAAAGTTCCATCGTCGGTTTGCCATCGGCAATTAATTTTTTTAATTTTGGCGTCTGTGCTTTGAGTTCATCATCAGACATTGCCTGCATCTTTGGCTCGAGAGCATTGATTTGTTCAACAAGTGGTTTTAATTTTTTTAAATCGCGATCGTACTTCGTTCCAAAAATCAGCTGTAATGGGTTCATCCTAAAGTGCTCCTAGTGCTTATATAAAAAATCTCAAAATTAGTTCAAAACGTAATAGAGTGGATCGACCGGCGTACCGTTAACGCGTACCTCGTAGTGAACGTGAGGTCCGGTAGAGTAGCCGGTGTTTCCGACTGTGGCAATCTTGTCGCCTCGGGCAACTTTTTGCCCTTTTTTCACTGAGAGCGTAGAGGCGTGACCAAAGATAGTTTCAACGCCGTAACCATGATCGATTTGCACGAAATTTCCAAAACCTGGTTTTGGTCCCGAGAATGTCACAACGCCATCAGCAGGAGCGACGATCGGTGTTCCAATAGGAGCTCCGACATCAAGACCTTCGTGCATTTTAATTCTTCCCGCATACGGCGACATTCTCGGTCCGTATCCTGAGGTCAAGTGACCCAGGGCCGGCATAAGAGTTGGTGTAGAGCGAAGAAACGAATCTTTGTCGAGTAAATGCTGATCAAGTTCGTGGATGTGCAGTTCCACTTCTTTTAAAAAACCGACGACGACTTCGTACTTGTAATCAAATTCAGCATAAAGCGGCGCCATGGATAAACTCTGGCGAGTCAGAAACGACCATTCTTTGGAATAGGTCATACTGCTGCCTTCAAGCCCAAAAGAATTGGCGATTTTTTCTTCGTATAATTTTTTTGTGTCCTGATATTTTTTGTCGTCTTCAAACTGAGAAAGCTTTTCAACCGCTTTCTTTGGTTGAGACTTGAAAACTTTAATCATTGAACCCGGTGTGTATTCGCGGTCAGGTTCAGCTCCCCCTGTTGCCGCCATACGTCCCGTTGAATTCGGAAGAGCATTGATTCCAGAATCTACCGTTGTTGCTTTGATCGCTTCCAATCCGGTGATCGCGCGCAGTTTTCTTTCAAACACGTTAATGCGTTCAAGATCTTCAGTGATCGAATTGAGTTTCATCTGAAACAATTGAACTTGTTCTTTCAGCTGGCGGTTCTCTACAAGCAGATGTTTATTTTCATAAACCTGAGAAAGAACATTCCAGTAATCGTATGTAAGAATTCCAAGAAGAATAACGAAAGTGACAAACAAGAATATCAAACTTTTAAAAAGCAGACGCGGGATCTTGATTGATCGAACTTCTTTATTTTTTTCGGGAATGATCATCAATGTATAATAGCGATCCAATGGATCCTCCAATCGTAAGCGAAAAGTGGGGAAAATTGTCTATAGTAAATTGTAAGTTTACAGAGAGGTCATGGCAATACTTTATTGGGCGATGACCAGAATCGCCGTGATATTATCCTGACCGCCATTATCGTTCGCCTGATCAATGAGCGCTTTGATTACATTGTCGGCCGCGGCCTGATTGGCCGTTGAGGGATCGGGAACGAACTTATTGATCAGGTAAAGAATGTCTTCATCGCTGACTTTTCCATGGAGTCCGTCAGAACAGATGAGAAAAATATCATTCTTGTTTACCTTGTAGACAAAGACATCCACTTCAACGTCATCTTCAAAGCCGACAGTGCGGACCAGAACGTTTTTTTGCGGGTCGAGTGCAGCCGCTTCGCGATCGTACACACCGTAATTTAATTTTTCCTGAACAAGGGAATGATCGCGGGACAATTGAAATATTTTCTTGTGGTTAACGAGATAGGCTCGAGAGTCTCCGACGTTTCCGATGTAGAGATTCTGGCCTTTGAAGAAAAAAGAAACAATGGTTGTTCCCATTCCCACCAATTCAGGATGGGTTTCTCCGAAATGCTTGATGGAACGGTTGGATTCTTTAATAGAACCTGTGAGCAAATTAACCGGATCCATCGACAGATTTTTTATTAGGTAATCCGGCAAAATTTTTACGGCCATCTGCGAAGCGATGTCGCCGCCGTTATGTCCGCCCATTCCGTCGGCCACAACAAAAAGTTTGTGCTCAGGATTCATGTGATATGAATCCTGATTCGTCTTTCTTTTTCTTCCGATATCCGTGTTGCCAGAGGCAATCAAACCCATAATCGAAGGTCCTTAAGTTTTTAGTCCGGTGAAGTATTTATTACTGATTATTCTCAAGGCCTGTGTAATTTTTGTCAACATTAAGCTGTAGAGTTGGAGTTTTTTGCTCAGGTTTATAAGTTTAGGAAATTTATTTTTTCTATGTCATAATTACAAATGAGAATCATTAAGAGATGCACTCGTAAGTTTTTTAGGGGGATCAATGTCGAAATTAGATATCAACAAATTCATGGATGAGAATTACAAAATTTCAGATTTTTCTCATTTGCACTGGAGCGGAACTTTTCAGCAATACCTGGATCTGGTGGCTGAAAATCCTCGCATTACAAGAAACGCTTTTCAACGTGTTCATGACATGATCATGTCCTACGGAAATACGCAATATACAGAATACAAAAAAGAAGTTGTTCGCTATCACTTTTTTGATGATCCGATTCAAAATGGTAAAGATGCTGTTTTTGGTATCGATGTTCACTTGATGAAGCTTGTGAACTTTTTCAAATCGGCTTCAGCTGGATACGGAACAGAAAAACGCGTTTTACTTCTTCACGGTCCGGTTGGGTCAGCGAAATCATCTATCTCACGTATGATTAAAAAAGGTCTTGAGCATTATTCGCGCACAGATGACGGTGCTCTTTATACTTTTGAATGGATTGACGATCACGAATCAGACATTCTCGGTGGACAAAAAGTGTTCCCGTCTCCAATGCATGAAGAACCTCTAAAACTTCTTCCGGTTGAAGTCAGAAAACAATTTCTGGACGAAGTAAACAAGGGAAGAAAAGACGGGCATAAAATTAATATCAAAGGCGAAGTTTGTCCGGCGGACAGATGGATTCTCGATGCGTATTTGAGAAAATACAACGGCGACTGGAAAAAAGTTTTAAGTCACGTGCGCGTGAAGAGACTTCTTCTTTCTGAAAAAGACCGTATCGGTATTGGTACATTCCAGCCAAAAGATGAGAAGAACCAGGATTCAACAGAATTAACAGGTGATATCAACTATAGAAAAATCGCTCAATACGGTTCTGATTCAGATCCGCGCGCGTTTAACTTCGACGGTGAATTCAACATCGCTAACCGCGGTATCGTTGAATTTATCGAGATGCTGAAACTCGACGTTGCATTCTTGTACGATCTTCTTGGAGCTTCACAAGAGCAATCAATCAAGCCTAAGAAGTTTGCTCAAACTGATATTGACGAAGTTATTTTGGGCCACACTAACGAGCCTGAATTCAGAAAACTTCAGTCAAACGAATTCATGGAAGCGCTACGCGACCGTACAGTGAAAATCGACGTTCCGTACATCACACGTCTGGATCAAGAAGTGAAAATCTATCAAAAAGATTTCAATGCTGAAAGAATTCCTCACGTTCACATCGCGCCTCACACTATTGAAATGGCAGCGACATGGTCGATTCTGACAAGACTTGAAGAACCGAAAAAATCGGATCTGACAAAACTTCAGAAATTGAAACTGTATAACGGAAAAACACTTCCGGGTTACAACGAAGACAACGTTAAAGAACTTCGCAAAGAAGCGATCAGAGAAGGTCTTGAAGGGATTTCTCCACGTTATATCCAGGATAAACTTTCTAACTCTCTCGTAAAACACGGCCACGTGGGCTGTTTGAATCCATTCATGGTTTTCAATGAACTTGAATCGGGTTTAAAGCACCATGGTCTGATCAATTCACCTGAGCAACTTGAGCACTACAAAGAAATGCTTGCGATCGCTCGTCAGGAGTATGAAGACATCGTGAAAAACGATGTTCAGAAGGCCATTTCTGTTGATGAATCAGCGATTCAGACACTTTGTGCGAACTATATCGACAACGTTAAGGCGTACACTCAAAAAGAAAAAATCAGAAACAAGTACTCGAACAAACTGGAAGATGCTGATGAGCGCTTCATGAGATCTATCGAAGAAAAAATCGATATTCCTGAGTCGAGAAAAGACGACTTCAGAAGAGAAATCATGAACTACATCGGAGCTCTTGCGATCGAAGGAAAAGTTTTTGATTACAAAATGAACGAAAGACTACACCGCGCGCTTGAACTGAAACTTTTTGAAGATCAAAAAGATTCAATCAAGCTTACAACAATCATCTCTAAAGTTGTGGATAAAGAAACACAAGAGAAGATCGACGTTGTAAAATCGCGCTTGATTAAAAATCACGGCTACTGTGAAATCTGTGCGACTGATGCTCTGAACTTCGTAGCATCTATCTTCGCAAAAGGTGACTCAGCTAAGTCGTAATAAGTTTTTTGTAGGGACTACGAATGGATCATCCAATTAAGAGAGACCACGCGCGTTTTAGAAAAATCGTCAAAGGTCGCATTCGAGATAATCTTCGCAAATATGTTTCAAAAGGTGAAATGCCGTCTCCGAAAGGAGATGGCACCTTTAAAATTCCTATGCCGTCGATTGATACGCCGAGATTTAAATTCGGCGATAAATCGCAGGGGGGGATGGGCCAAGGAAACGGAGAGGCCGGTGATCCGGTTGACGGACAAGAAGGTGAAGGTCCAGGTCAAGGCGGTGATGTCGGTAATCAAGCTGGCAACAAAGAGCTTGAAGTCGATCTTTCTCTTGAAGAACTCGCCCATATTCTAGGTGAAGAATTAGCTCTTCCAAATATTGAACCGAAGGGAAAAAAGGCGATGCCGTCTGTGACGAATAAATATACGTCAATCGGCATGACTGGTCCCAATTCACTCAAACATTTTAAACGCACTTACAAAGAGGCCATGAAGCGCCAGATCGCTTCCGGGACTTATGATTTTCTCGATCCAAGAGTTATTCCTGTCAAACGCGATTTTCGTTATCGTGCCAGCGACGCCAAAGTCGAATTTGAAAATTCTGCTGTCGTTATTTATATGATGGACGTTTCAGGATCGATGGGTGACGAGCAAAAAGAAATCGTCAGAACTGAGTCGTTCTGGATTAACTTATGGCTTAAATCACAATACAAAGATATCGAAGTCCGTTATATCATCCACGATGCAACCGCAAAGGAAGTGGATGAAGAAACTTTCTTTAAAACACGCGAATCAGGTGGAACGTTGATTTCCTCCGCACTGAAACTCTGCCGCGAAATTATCCAGGCCGATTATGATCCGAGCGAGTGGAATATTTATCCATTTCATTTTTCTGACGGTGACAACTGGTCGGCGGACGATACAAAACTGTGCCTGGAAATTCTGGATCAGGATCTTCTTCCTGCTTCAAATGTTTTCTGTTACGGGCAAGTTGAAAGTCGTTACGGCTCGGGACAATTTTATAAAGATCTTGTTTCCAAATATGGCGAACAGGATGAGAAAGTCATTCTTTCAAAAATTAAAAACAAAGATGCTATTCTCGATTCCATTAAAGATTTTTTAGGGAAAGGAAAATAATTCATGGCCGACAGAACGAGACCCTTAGAAGGTGAACTTTTAAGAATCAGAGATGAGATTTATTCTTACGCCATCGAGTTTGGCCTGGATTTTCATCCGGTCAGATTTGAAGTCTGCGATTACGATACAATCAATATTCTCGCTGCTCAGGGGGGATTTCCTTCACGTTATCCGCACTGGCGATTCGGGATGGATTACGACCAGCTTTCAAAAGGCTATGCTTACGGTCTGCAAAAAATTTACGAGATGGTTATCAATACCAATCCTTGTTACGCTTATCTGTTAAACGCGAACCATATCGTTGATCAGAAAATTGTTATGGCCCACGTTTACGGCCACGCCGATTTCTTTAAGAACAATGCCTGGTTTGCCAATACAGACAGAAACATGATGGCGGTAATGGCCAATCACGGAACAAAAATCCGCCGCTACATGGAGCGCTACGGACAAAATCGCGTGGAAGAATTTATCGATCGAGTGAACTCCATTGAGAACCTGATCGATGTCGGACTTCTGTTCGAAACTCAGGAATTAAAACGCCAGCGCGAAGAGAGAATGAAAACGGCCAAAGAAGAAATTGCCAAGGCCGAGGATGAAAGATCGAACGCACTTAAATCTTTCATGCGCCACAAAGAAAGACAGAACAGACCGGAACAAGTTGAAGAAACGGTCGATCTGCGCGAAAAGAAAATCAATGCTCCAAGAGACGTCATGCTTTATCTGCTGGAGAATGCTCCGCTTGAAGAATGGGAATCCGATATTCTTGGTATTCTTCGAGATGAAGCGTATTACTTTCTTCCTCAGCGATTAACAAAAATCATGAACGAAGGATGGGCGAGTTACTGGCATTCGCACATCATGACGACCAGAGCGCTTAAGGCCTCTGAAATTATCGACTACGCCGATCACCATGCCGGCGTTATGGCCATGAGCCGTCAAAATATCAATCCGTATAAAATCGGAATTGAGCTTTACCGCGATATCGAATACCGCTGGAACACAGGACGATTCGGAAAAGACTATAATGACTGCGAAGACATGCATAAAAAGCTCAACTGGAACAAAGACTTGGGGCTTGGCCGTCAGAAAATTTTTGAAGTCAGAAAAACACACAACGACGTGAGCTTTATCGATGAATTTTTCACGCCGGAATTCTGCGAACGCCAGCAGCTTTTTACTTACAAGTACAACCCTCGCACCGGCCGCAATGAAATTGAGACGCGGGACTTTATGGAAATAAAGAACAAGCTTCTTTCTCAACTTTCAAACTTCGGTTCTCCGGTTATTGAAGTAGAGTCGGGCAACTATCACAATCGTGGCGAACTTTTATTAAAGCACGTTCACCGCGGTGTGGATCTCGATTTCGGATACGCTTCTGATACGCTGAAGAATATTTATGCTCTCTGGAAAAGACCAGTGAACATTGTTTCCAAGCAGGAAGAACAGACAGTCACTCTGTCATACGATGGAAAAGAATTTAAGCAAAGTAAGTAAGCTTTGCTTTGATCTCCTGAGGAAATGCCAGTAGAATAAACAAAAACTACTAACTATTTCCATGAAAGGATGTCATGAGAATCTTCACTTCCATTCTTCTCTTTTTATTACCTACATTTGTTTTCGCTGTCGAAAAAGGAGCTTACATTGCTGAAGTTGTCCGCATTCGCGGTGAAGCGACTCAGCTTTCTCCTGGCGCAAAGATGGCCCGGGCCGTTGAGATTGGCGACAAGTTTATCGAAGATACTTCCATAGTTACCGGCGCAAAAAGTTTCCTGAAGATAAAGTTCATTGATAATTCTGAAATGAATGTCGGCCCTGAAAGTAAAATCGTCATCGCTGAGATGAAGAAGGAATCACCGGGAGTCATTTCACTTTTAAAAGGTAGAATCCGTACTGAAGTTCAAAAAGACGCTACGTCGAACACCAATAAACTTTTTATTAAGACAAGAACTGCGGCCATGGGTGTTCGCGGGACAGACTTTCAGACAATTTATAACCCAGACAACAAAATGACTTCACTTCTCACTTACCGTGGTGAAGTTGCTATGGCGAGAGTAGACGAAAAAACCTATCAGAAACTGGAAGAAGCTCCAGAGAAGACCATTGAGCGCAATGATGTGACAAAAGATGTTGAGGTCAAAGAAGTTCCAGCAAAAAAACTTGATGAAGCTACTGAACTGAACAAAATTTTAAAAAGCAATACAACAGTTCTCGTTCCTCCTGGTCAAAACTCTTTTGCTTCGGATGCACTAAAAAAAGCTTCACTGCCTGTTAAAATTTCACCTGTCCAGCTTGAAGTTCTTTACAAGAATAAAGAGTTTGCTGAAAAATCGCGCGATAATATCAATGCTGTCAGTGAAGCTGAAAAGCCAATCAACACGACTTTAAAAGTGGCCGATCAAAAAGCACCTGCCGAAGGTCTCTTCAATGAGAAGACCGGTGATTTTGCTCCGAAGGCGGGCGGTTATATCGATATCGCCACAGGACTTTATATCGCTCCTGAAGCTGATGCAAAACTGGATAAGGAAAAAGGCGTTTATGTTTCAAAGAAAGTGGGTGATATCGATGCTGATACCGGACAGTATGTAGCACCGAAAGGTCTGATTCTCGATGCCAAGAAAGGTTTCGTTTTAGCGAGCGAAGCTGATAAGAAACCTGAACTTCTTGCACTCAAAGAAGACTTGAACAAAACAATTGCAAAAGATGTCGTTATCAAAGACGAAGAAGCTGTCGAAGTTCCTTTTAATATTGATGAGAAATTCATCCGCGACAGAATTGCACTGTCTGTCTGGGGACTTGATCAGGATCTGAAACTCAACGCCAATCGAAATTCTGCTCCCTATGTCGGTCTGTATTCCAACAGCTCAGTTCGTTTTGGTTTGGACTGGATCATGTCGAGCAATAACCGTTTTTCACCTCTCGTCGGAATCGATTATGGTGTTTTAAACTTCAGCGGACAGCGGGCCACTCAGCAATCTAAAAAAACTCTGGCGCTTTCCTTTGGAACTCAGTTTGCTTTAAGTAAAGTAGTAAACCTTTTTGGAAAAGTCGGACTTCATCAGGAGCATTTCATCGATCAGACGGACTCCTTTTCATATGCTTTAAAGAAAGTCACGCTGACCCGACTTACCCTTGGGGCCAACTCTGAATTCTGGAGAGGAAAACGTTTTTCTCTCGATGCTAAAGTTGCTGGCTTTTTTACCTTCCGGAAAAAGATCAACAACTTGATCATCAAGAACGGTTCAGGTGTACAACTTGAAGTTATGCCAAAGCTTGCCATTGGCAATCACAGCTGGATCGGACTTGGCATTCAATCAGAAAATCAATTGCAATGGATTAATGGTTCATTCGGGGGCGCAGACAATAAGCAGGAAAGAAAATCTGCAGGTCTCTTCCTCAGATACATTCACGATTTGTAAAATTTAAGGAACTACTTTCATTAATTGGATTCCTTCACCGTCGAGCTCTTCTATATCACGCTGATCGACGGTGACGGTTTCTGCAAGGGGGGTGACGACCTTTTTGCTTTTCAAAGAATCAAGTGTCATGTCTTTATCTGCAAAGGTGGCCTCTTCGCGCTTGATGGTTTTTCCGAGATTTTCCCATGAAATAAACTGCAGAGAAATCCAGCAACTGATTCCGTCGAAAGTTCTGCAGGCGGCCTCTGTGCTTTCTTCAACTTTTCTCACGTCGAATTTTTTTTCTTTTTCACCCATGATGAGCGCTACATAGCTATCCATAATGCTCACTTCAAATGGTGGTTGGTTTTTAAAATCATTTTTTAGCAGAATCAGCTCGCGCTCTGCTTCCTCAAATCTTTTTTCGCGAATGAGAAAGGCGATTTTGATCGCTTGTTTGTTTCGCGGATCTAGTGAGCGGTTTGTATTATTGTCGAGCATGGAAAGGCCGTCTTTCCATTGGCCCAAAATCCAGGCGAGGGGAATCGCGCGTTCAAGCGAGTTAGTAGAGTCTTGTTTTTTAGAAAGAGCCAGGCGGAAATGACCAAAGGCGAGTTCGTATTCTTTATTTTTTAAATTGATGTTCCCTTTAATGTTTTCTGCATTGGCCGAATCGATATCATCGACAAAAGAAAGGGCGCGTGCGCGGTCTTCTGCTTTGCCTGAGCGAAGGTACATAAAAGCGACGATTTCACGAAGACGTTTTGATTGATAAGAATTTTCAGGAAGAATAGAAAGAATGTTGAGGAGGTCCTGTTCCTTGTTCAGATACAGTCCGGTTTTAAGCCAGAGTTTGCTCATTTCATCATCGTTCAACGTGGATTCTGCATCAGTGATAAGATTTCTGCGAACACCTTTGCTGTCTTTCAATTTCAGCTTGACCATTGTATCGAGCCAGTACTGATCATTTTTAGAGGCCTTGCCTGTATAGAACATGCAGTAGTCTTTTTCAGAGGACAGTGAGCTCGTATCATTCAGGGCCATGTAGTTAATCATTTTTAAAAGACAAATTTGTGGATAAATCGAGCTATCCATAAATTTTTTGCCGGAGAGATGATCCAGCGATTCCTTGAATTTTCCTTCGATAAAAGCAATCACTGATTCGTAACGTTTTTTTACGGCGAAAACCCGGCTGCGTTTCTCATCGATTCTGCCAAGGTAAAATCTCGCCATTTTCAGATCGCCATTGATGATCTTATATTTGGCCAGTGTGAGATTATCAAGATCCGCATTGCGGTTGTGTACATCATTGGTCATTTCCGCTTCGAGAGCAGCATAATCGCCGTACTCGTCGCCTGGAAAGGTAATTTCTTTAAAGCCAGCGGAGGAGAGGAAAACATCTTCAGCATGAAGCAATCCCTCGCCGTAAGAATAGGCGAGAAAAGCGATCAGGAATAAAAGTGCTTTCAGGTATTTCATATTCAATTTTTCGGTCAACCACCCGATAACTTGAATATGATTTACAGAATTTGTTTCATTTTTCTGCTGGGCCTGTCGTGCTTGTCTTGGAAGACTTCCTGGGCGCTTGCACCGATTGAAAGTCTGGTCCTCGGAAATTTTTCCGAATCTTATTCAGAGAATGAAACTGATCCGCTGAATTACGTCTTTTCACGCGATAAAAATATGGGAAAAAAAGAGGAAGCTTTTAAACGTGAGCTGGCCCTCTATCGCGGTTTTTATGAAGAAGGAAAAAACCTGAATAACTACTGCAAGGAAACCCGTCCGGTCCGCTATTCCACAGAATGGGAAAAAGTTCAGGTGATGAGATCTCTGCTCTCTGAGATCCAATACATTGGTCTGGATCTCACCGCAAGAGCGATTCCCCAATACGCGAAAGCTCTGGAATTTACCCGCGAAGAATATTCCAATCTCGTCGACAATCTCGTTGGCAATTATTGTTCGGCCAATCTCTCCGTCATTTCCAAAAAAGAATTGAAGAATAATTTACTGATCAAATTCGACAAAGAAAATACTTTCCGTCTCCCGACAGTCAAAGGCAATCCGCTGTTTCCGGATAATCTCGATTCTTATCTTCCTCCAAAAGCAGCGATTGAACAGGAATTCAAATACACTGTTAAACTTTTTCAAAGCACATGTTCGTGGGGAGGCAATCCCACTAATCCTGGATTACTTGTTCCCATTTTGAAGAATCCGGCGCTCATGTCTTTTTTCTTTCGTCAGATGGACAACAGGGCCATTGAATGGAAGGAGCTCGACAATTCCGTCTTTACAAAAGAAGACAAAAGCACCGTTCAGGTCTGGTGCGATAATCTTATCTGCAGAAGAACAATCCCTGAAACGTTTTATAATAAAGTTTTTTATTCAGTCGGTGGCACGAACTTTACTGAGGACCTGAGACGTCTTTATTGCGAAGATTTGCGACTTGTCGATTACAAACCAAATCAGAGTGATGAACGTCTGGCAAAGATGATGAAGTCAATTACGTTTGATGAAGAAAATTTTATCAACTCACAATTCATTGCTCTCATCACCGGCGTTCCTGACTTTCTTTTAAGAGGAGAAAAATTCAATCAAGGTCTTGAGACACTCAGATCCAGCATTGATTTTACCTGGAATAAATGGGCAAAAGCGCAGACTGAATTACAAGGTCGTGAACTTTATTTTGAAGAGCCGCTCACACTTGAACTTGTAGAAAGAAATCAATACTTCAGTATTTTTAGTCCGCATTTTAAAGTGGCCTTTGATGTGAATCTCGGCGAATTCGACCGCATTGCCCAGAGACTGGGTAAAGTTCGTGTCGTTTTTAATGTGAATGTTCAAAAAAGTTTTCTTCGTTATTACAGAGAAGCGTTGAAAGATCTCGATCCGTCCGATAAAGCAGAACGCGAGCGCCTTCTTAAAAGATTCAAGGCCCAGATCTCTTCTGATGTTCAAAGCGCACGAACGAAGTTTCTTCTTCCTCCCTGGAAAGGAGATCTGGAACAATTAATTGCAACTGAACTGACTGAACAGATGTTGTCAGTGGCCGACCGCAATTTCAAAATGGAAGGAAGTGGTTTTCAAGCGATTCCGATTGAACTCAATTACGGTCTGTTTGCTTTAAAATACATCAACCATCAAAAAACAGTTCAGCAAAATCACACCAAATAAACTAATATCCCGGCGTAGAATTCGTCAGCGTTTTTGTATGAGAAATCGTCCATTGATCTAAAGTGACCGAACTTGAAATTGAGCCTGCTGCTCCGGCCGTAAATCCATTCTGGACTGTGGTTGAAGTCGGTAAGTTTGTAACCGCTGATGGTTTATTGGCGTTGACGACTCCCAGAAGAGTTGTGGGAAGAAAAACAATATCCGTGGCCGCGGCCGAACTCGAAATCGTTGTTCCCGCTGTACATCCGGTATAGTTTGCATTGACCCCTGTGGCATTAAAGCCAGTAGAGAAACCGACGGCATAGTAGCCGCGCGGAGAAAGCTCATAACCCATGACCGACAGACAAGTCGCATACGTGTCCCAGTCAGCGCTCGATCCGACTTCTGTATTATACAAGGCCGCCAATCGAATTTTTGCTTCTGACTGTTTAGACTTCGCCTGGTATTTTTTAAAATTAGGAACAGCAATGGCAGAAAGAATTCCAATGATGGCCACGACAACCATGAGTTCCACCAGAGTAAAGCCCTGAGCAGTTTTTAAGAGTGGTTGTTTCATGCGCTTACCTTTTTATTTTTCGTTTAGAATCTAAAGAATCTAAAGTATTCTAACCCTTAAGATCAATTTTTTGCAAGTGTTTGGTTTTCCGTCAATTTTGGACGGACTATTGAACAGGTCAGAAACAGGCATTAGCGAAGTTACGAGAACATACAAGACAAGGATTCCCAAATAGGCTAGAATTCCTGTCATGCCAAAAAAATCTTCTTCCAAAGACAGAGCAAACAAAGAAGCGGACATCGTCCTTCCGGCCGTCATTTCTGTTTCAAATGGCCCAGTGGATGGTGGGATTGAAAAAATGCAGCACGACCTGGAAATTGTCGATCACATTCTTCATCCGCCAGTGAAATCCAAAGGCCAGTTGCCCGCAACATCGGCCTCAACTGATCCTCTTGCTCAATACGTAAAAGAAATCAGTCGCTACAAACTTCTCACCAATGAAGAAGAAGACACGCTCATTAAAGAACTAAATGAAACAGGTGATATCGAAGTCGCCAAAAAACTTGTCCTCGCCAATCTTCGCCTCGTCGTCAAGATTGCTCTCGAATACCGTTCGGCCTGGCAGAACGTGATGGATTTGATTCAGGAAGGAAATATCGGTCTCATGAAGGCCGTTTCCAAGTACGATGCAACTAAAGGCGCAAAGCTTTCTTATTATGCGAGCTGGTGGATTCGTTCCTATATTTTAAAATTCATCCTCGATAACTTTCGTCTGGTTAAAATCGGAACGACGAACGAACAAAAGAAATTGTTCTTCAATCTTCTGAAAGAAAAAGAACGGTTAATCGGCATGGGGATTAATCCCGACAATAAATTAATCGGTGAAAACCTGGGCGTTTCCGAAAAAGCCGTGGCCGTTATGGACAGACGTTTAGGTGCAGGCTCCGGAGAACTTTCCATTGAAGCGCGCCTCGACGACGATGGTCCGAGTCTGGGCGATATTCTGACCAATCAGGACGAATTGCCCATTGATGAACGGCTTTCTGATTTGCAAGGTGTCGAAATTTTAAAAGATCACCTGAAAAATTTCCTGGAAGGACTTAAAGAGCGCGATCGCGAGATCTTTGAAAAACGTCTTCTTTCGGAAGTTCCTGCATCGCTTCAAAGTATCGCTGATCAGTATGGGGTTTCGCGCGAGCGCATTCGACAGATTGAAGAGCGACTCATTGGTAATTTAAAGGTTTACATGTCGGAGTTTATCCGCTAAAACATCAAAACTATTATTAAACACCTATGCCTCGGTTTTAAAAATCATTTTATTACTGGGACACTGGCGAGGAGAACAAAATGATTACTTCAGCAGAATCAAAAAAAATCACAGCTGAATTCGGAAAAGAATTCGGTTCATCAGAAAAAGACAGTGGATGTTCAGCAGTTCAGGTCGCGCTTATCACAGCACGCATCAACAACCTTGCACCACACTTTGCAGCTCATAAGCATGACTACTCTGGAAACAGAGGTCTTCTAAAGCTTATCGGTCAAAGAAAGAGACTTCTTTCTTACCTAGCAAAAACTGATGAAGCTAAATACCAAGCGCTAATCAAAAAGCTTGGACTAAGAAAGTAAAAAAACTTACCAAAACGGGGACCTTCGGGTCCCTTTTTTGTTTTCGTTTTTAGTTACGAGTACTAAAATTTAAACATAGGAAGTCACAAGGGAATGTGAGGCTTTTCGAATTTGAGGGATATTTGAAGAGAGTGTTTTTAAAAATCTAAAACCACTTTTTTGAATTATCTTTTAAATTCAGTTTCAATCCTCGAAAGACCTTCCTCAATATTCAACTTTATTTCAAATAAAGTAACAGGAGTTATTATGGGATTGAACAACAAAAAAACTTATTCACTGAACTACGGTGGAAAAGAAGTCACGATCGAAACAGGTCGATTGGCAAAACAAGCAGACGGATCAGTTCTCGTCAGCTGTAACGGAACACAAGTACTAGTTGCTGTGTGTTCTGCTCGCGAACTTAAAGACGGACAAGATTTCTTTCCGCTTTTAGTTGAATATCAAGAAAAATTCTACTCTGCCGGAAAATTCCTTGGCGGATTCATGAAGAGAGAAAACCGTCCATCGACAGCAGAAATTCTTGCTTGTCGTTTGATCGACAGACCTCTTCGTCCAATGTTCCCTGGCGACTACATGTTCGACACTGTCGTGACATGTTCAGTTCTTTCATACAATGAAAAAGGTGATCCTGAAGTTCTCGCAGGTCTTGGGGCTTCAGCAGCGATCGCTATCTCTGACATTCCTTTCACAGCTCCAATCGGTATGGCAAAAGTTGCTCGCATCGATGGAAAACTTGTTCTTAACCCAGATCACGCTGAATGGGCAAAATCGGATCTTGAAATTGCAATTTCAGGTTCTGCTGACGCTATCTTGATGGTTGAAGGGGAAGCAAAAATTGTTCCGGAAAAAGAAATTCTTGAAGCGATCAACTTTGGTCACGCTCAAATTAAAGAATACTGTGCTGTCGTAGCTAAAATGCAGGCAGAAGTTGGTAAGAAAAAACGCGAGTACGCTTCAGCTGAATCAAATAAAACTATGAGCGCAAAAGTTCAGGCGGATTTTGCTGCAACAGCAAGAGCAGCTCTTGCTATCAACGATAAAATGCAACGTCAGGATGCTGTCAGAGCGCTTAATAAAGCTGTGACTGAAGCGATTAAAGCTGATCCAGCTGCGTTTGGTTTAAAAGACGATAAAGGAGCTTCTAAAGAAGCTTACAAAGCAGTTGATAACCTTATGTACGACATGATGAGAGCGGACATCTTGAAAGAAGGCAAGCGTATCGCTGGCAGAAAACTAGATGAAGTTCGTAAAATCGAAACTGAAGTAGGTATCCTTGCAGCTCCACACGGATCGTCACTCTTTACTCGTGGTGAAACACAAGTTATGGCGACAGTTACTGTTGGTGGATCAACAGGCGATCAAATGCACGACCGTATCACTGGTTTAACTTACGATAAATTTTACCTTCACTATAACTTCCCTGGATTCTCTGTTGGTGAAGCAAAAGGATCAAGAGGAGCTGGTAGACGTGAATTAGGTCACGGTAACCTTGCAGAGAGAGCTCTTAAAGCAGTTATGCCACCTGAAGAAAAATTCTCTTACACAACAAGAGTTGTGTGTGAAGTTTTAGAATCAAATGGTTCTTCTTCAATGGGTTCTGTTTGTTCTGGATCAATGGCCCTTATGGATGCCGGTGTTCCTATCGTGAATCCAGTTGCAGGTATTGCAATGGGACTCATCACTGATGGATCAAACTATAAAGTTCTGACAGACATCCTTGGTGATGAAGATCATCTTGGAGATTTGGACTTTAAAGTGGCAGGAACTAAAGATGGTGTAACAGCGATTCAAATGGACATCAAAATCACAGGTCTTACTCCACAAATTATCGAAGATGCTATCGGACAAGCTTACAAAGGAAGAATGCATATCCTTGGCGAAATGGCGAAAACGATTTCAACTCCAAGAGAAGGATTCAAGCCAGGTGTTCCAACAATCATGACTGTTATGATTCCGACAGATAAAATCGGCGCTCTTATCGGTCCTGGTGGAAAAAACATCAAGAAGCTTCAAGAAGATTACAAAGTCACAATCGAAATCACTGAAGAAGGAATGGTTAAAGTTCTTGGTTCAGATGTTGAAGTTCTTAAAAAATGTACAACAGCAATCGATCTTCAAATCAATGGACCTGCTATCGGCTCAATCTTCACAGCAAGAGTTGATTCAATTAAAGAATACGGCGCATTCGTAGAATTCGCTGGAATTTCTGGTCTTGTTCACGTCTCTGAGCTTTCTGATGACAGAGTTCAAAATGTTGCTGATTACTTAACTGAAGGCGAAGCAATTCAAGTTAAAGTTATGGAAATCGACAAGATGGGAAGAATCAAGCTTTCAGCTAAAGCTGTAGCTCCAATCAAGAAGAAAGAAGCAAAATAATGATTACTGTAAAAGTTCAAAAGCTCCCGCATTATGACGGGGGCTTTCCTCTTCCTACTTATGAAACGACAGGCGCGGCCGGAGCAGACGTTCGCGCAAGTCTCGGTGCTGGTGAAAAACTTATTATCAAGCCTGGTGAGCGCGTTCTCGTTCCCACTGGGCTTGCGATGGAAATTCCGCACGGCTTTGAAGTGCAGGTAAGACCACGTTCTGGATTATCGTTCAAAACTGGCCTTATGGTTCTCAATGCTCCTGGTACGATTGATTCAGATTACCGTGGCGAAGTGAAAGTCATTCTGGGCAATCTCGGAACAAAAGAAGAAGTGATTAATCACGGCGATCGTGTGGCGCAATTAGTGCTGGCGCCCGTGACTCAGGCCCATTATGTTGTGGCAGAATCTGATCTTTCAGAAACGGCCCGCGGTGCAGGCGGCTTCGGTTCAACAGGTAGATCTTAAGGAGGCCCTCGTGGGAGTTAAAATTAATTACCATCAAGTGACAAACGCAGACGATGCTTATAAAAAAGCGCGCGCGCTTATTACTCCAGAGTATATTGAAAAATTTCAGGTGAAAGCGGATTTAACTTATGACGACGCTAAAAAATTAGTGACCGCCAAAGGGACAGGCTTTACTCTGCAACTTTGTTTTTTGCAGGATCACTGTGATCTCGATTTAGATCTTTCGTTTCTTCTTAAACCTTTAAAAGGGAAAATTTTGGAGAAGCTTGAAGGGCAAATAAAAAAGAATCTTTAACTAAAAAATTATAGAACGCATATAGGAAAGAAATGAAATACAAGGTGACTCTAAGACCAACGGGTGAAGTCGTTGAAGTGGAAGAGGGAAAAAATTTACTGACTGCTCTTCGCGAACAAAATATCTATGTGAAATCAAGCTGTGGCGGTCACGCAACATGCTCTGATTGCATCATTAAAATCGTTTCGGGTGAAGACAACCTGACTCCGCCACCCTTTAATGAATTAAAACTTCTCGGCAATGTTTTTCACATTACGAAAGAACGTCTGGCTTGTCAGACTTGTGTAACTGGTGGTGATATTACTATCGACATTAGCAAGCACGATAAAGCGAGTGACGAAGTTAAACTGAAAAGTAAAACGGCAAACTTCTCAAAGGCGAAGCAAAAAAAACCAGTCATCAGAAAAGAAGCTGATGTTCAAAAAATTCGCGAAGAAAAAATGAAAGAGCGCGATGAACTGGACCGCTCTCAAAAAATGAAAAACGAAGACTGGAAAAAGCATTGGGAAAAAGATAAAACTGAGGCCGGTGCTCCAAAAAGACTACAAGGTGGTAAACGCCCTAAGTTTTTTGATACTGATAAAGTAGACTACGAGAAAAATGATTACACTCGTCCATTGTCTGCTGAAAAACAAAAACTTCGCGATGAGCGCATTGCTCGTGAAAAAGAAGAAAAATTACAAGATAAGATAGTGGAGGAAAAATCAAAAGAGATTCCTTCAACTTCAGATAAGGATTTTAAAAAATTCAGAGGATAGGGGGACATTATGAAATTGAGAACCTGCATATTCTTTCTCTCGATGCTTTCAACTTCTGCTTTCGCCATTAGCGAAAAAAATTATCAGACAGATTATTCTTCAAAAATTTCTCCTCTCATTCAAAGAATGAAAGAAGGAACATTCGAGGGCGCTGAAGGCGTAAAAATCCATTACAGAACTCTCAATTCTCCATCTGCTCAAAATTGTCTGGTGATTCTTCCTGGACGAACTGAACCGATCGAAAAATATGCTGAAGTCGTTTATGATCTTCTTCAAACTCAGACCGGAAAAAATATGGACTACTACCTGATGGATCACAGAGGTCAGGGGCAGTCTGGTCGTATGGCCGCCCCATCAGATATGGGCCATGTCGATAAATTTGAAAATTACGTAAAAGATGTAGAAACATTTGTGAAACTTCAAAACCTCGACAAGAGATGCGAACACAAATTTCTTCTTGCTCACTCAATGGGCGCAGGAATTGCGACGGCAGTTCTTCTGAAAAATCCAAAGGCCTTTGATAAAGTTGTCCTTGGATCTCCTATGTTGAAGATTCAAACCAAACCTTATTCGTATACCACTGCCCGTGCGATTGTTCAGGGAATGGTTATGGCCGGTAAAGGATCGAAATTTGCCGTCGGACAAAAGCCATTTAATGGCGCTGCTAAATTTGAAGACAACACTTTCACGACCAGCCCGGAACGCTTTAAAATGGCGATGGGAATGTTTAATGCTTATCCACAGACAAAAGTGGGAGGCGTTTCCAGCCGCTGGATTCTTGAAGTGATGAAAGGAACTAATCCACTTCGTTCACGTTACCATGAAATCAGCACACCAATGATTGTGATCAATGCCGGAATTGAATCTTATTCAGAACCTTCAGAAATGGCCGAACTTTGTAAACAGGCAGCTAACTGCAAGCACGTTTTTTTGAAATCGAGCAAACATGAAGTCTTCATGGATCGCGATGAAAACAGAAATGTCGCTGTAAATGAAGTTGTTGAATTTTTCCGTTAAAAATAATCTACCGCGGACTGTTTTATTTCCTCAATATGAGTTGGTGAACAGTCCGCTTTTGTTTTATCCACTTCACAGATATTAATCAGCGCCGGTGCACACCAGGGCACTAGTTTTAAGGCCATTTGCCACAGAGACACGGCCTTCTCTTTTTCACCTTTGTGATAAAAATCCATCCCATTGGCCAGGTAAATCCAGGCATACTGTGAAAACAAAACTTTTTTGCTATGCCCTTGAACGCCCTCGAAAAGAGCTGGTTTCTCTAACCGAAGAATGTGTTCTTTAATTTCTGCAGAGGGAGAAGTTTCTCCTAGATATTTTCCTAGCATCATTTGAGTGACAATAAACTGGCCGGTAGGAGAATTATTATTTGTCCAGAGAATGCCCTTCTTCACATTGGGGCCGATTAAATCTGCTTCCAGATTTAATTTTTTATCCCGCCAGATGACTTCTTTATTTTTTAAAATGAATCCTGGAATGGTTTCCTCTATTTTTTGGGCCATCCATGGGTGAAAAAGCAGAGATGTCGATACAACTGCAGAATCAGTATTTTGCTTTTCATACTGCATGTATTTAAGGGCAAAGTAGGAATTGTCATTGTCTGCAAGAATGAGTTTTGCACCTGTTTTTTCGGCCACACGTAAAACGTCCTCAGCATAATGAGCAATGATTTCATCTTTTCGAAGTGAAAAGAGCCTGTCTGTATTTTTAAAACCTAAAAAAAGAACAATCAAAAGCGCTGCTACTGCTGCGATTTTTTCAAGTGATTTATTGAGTTCAGCTTCTTTAAAAAATTGAGTGATCGTGAAGGCAAGAAGAACCGAAGGCATGACGTGAAAGCGGGTGATAATTTCCTTTCCCATTCCATTCATCTGGAAATTGACCATCAGAAAAAAGACGATGCTGGCGGCAAGGCTCAACAGAAGTGACACTGTTTTTGCGTTGTAGATTTTTTTCTTCACAAAGAGCAGGGCCAGAAGCGATATCATCGCCCATTCCAGACCTGTCGTTTTGAAGAAAAACAGAAGAGCTTCCAGTTGCCCGCCGGCCTCTTTTGAAGAAGGAGCAAAAGCGAGCGTTCCATAATCGGAGCGCAGAAAATGATTCAGCAGATCTTTAAAAGTTTCGATTCTTCCCCAGGAGAAATAGGAATGCGTATTGAAATTAAACAGGCTCAGGTAAAAAAGAGTAGTGAGAAAAAGACCTGTGCCAAGACCGCTGAAAAATTTTTTTAAGTTGTTTTTAGATTCCATGGCCTCATAAAAGAGACCAAACATGAGTGGGGCAAGAAAGATGATGGTGTGGTGATGAGCAAGGCCAAGCGCCGTGAGGAAAGGAGCAAAGAAAAATTTCTGAGGTTGATTGGAAAGAGTTAAAGCACATATGCCCGCAACAAGGAGTGCATGAAAAGAAAATACATCAGGCAACAGGGCCGATTCCATAAACGCCGTTGTAAAAGCGAGCTGAAGAACGAGTAAAAAGGCCAGGAGTGGTTTTTCTTTTAACGTCCAGCCGAGCAGAGCAAGTGTTCCGACAGCGTAGAGCGCACTTAGCGTGCTGGCGCAAAAAAATGTGTTGGTCGGTGAAATGAGATATAGCCAGGCCGATTGTAAAAAAATCCAGAGCGGATAACCGGGAGGATGGGCGACAAAGAGCCCGCGCGCTGCTGTCACTAATTCAGCTGTGTCGCCGCCTTGAATTGAGCGGGGAAGTAAAAAAAAGTACAGCGCCGCAATCAGAAGCAAAACAAGTGAGAGAAGATTTTTAAGTGCGAGAATTTTTCTCATGAAAAATAATTGCACTTAAATGAAAAATATTCAAGAACTCTAGTAGCGTGAGAGAAGGTCTTTGATTTTCACCAGGTCGGCCTTTCGCGTATGGCGATCTACCAGAACTTTTTGTCCCTTAGAAAATGCGCGCAATTCAAAGTATCCTTTGTTTTCAAATCCACGGAGCTCGTCTTTGTTATAGATCTTTGCCATATTGGGTGAATCCATGAAGTGCTCGACGAGAAACGAATCTTTGTCATCTAATTCGATTGATTTGGAATAAATTGGGATGAAGAATACGCGGTAAATCAGTTTCAATTTTTTGCCCGACTTCACCATAAACTTTTCATAGAAGAAGAATCCAAGAAGGGTCAAAGGCGCCACAATAAGGGTGATGTAAACCAGGTATCCAAGCGCATTTAAGGTCGGATCATCATAGGCCAAAAGCTTTGTCAGAGTCGCCTTGCTTGCCAGCCACATAGCAAAGAAAATAATAAAGCAACCCGCCAGGTATGACCAAAAGACCATCGGCAAACCATAAGTTTTCAGCACTATGGCCTTCTCTCCGGTTGTTTTATCCGTTTTAATCTCTGTGCGTTCTGTCTCGTCATCGCTGACCGGAAAAAGATACATGAGTCCCATGGCCGGTTTCTTCCTTTAATTTACAAGATTGAAATAGGCGCCTATCATAGAAGTTAGTTTGAAAAAAAGAAAGATGAAATCGCCCTGGAGAGTTGATAATGTCAAAGCGCCTTTTAGTTCTGATTTGTTTGTTCTTATATTCCTTGCCGATCTTTGCCAAGACGGTCGTCATTTCAGATTTAGATGACACGCTTAAAAAATCAAATTCCATGGGAAAGCCGATGGAGCAGGCCTATCATTTTCTTCGCAAGGTGCCTTATTTTGAAATGAGAGATTTGTTTATTGAAATGAAGGGTGAGGCCCGCAAAGCTGACGAGGAAATCCGCTTTCATTACGTTTCTGCGGCCCTGGCCGTGACTTTCAAGGCCCAGGCCTGGATTTCGAAAAATCATTTTCCTGCAGGTTATTCTTACCTGAAAACGAAAGAGACCAAAGCTCCGACTTATGAATTTAAATACAAGACGATTCAAAAAATTATCGAGCAGGAAAGACAAACTCTGGCCGTCGGCGATTCCCTTCATGTTTTAATGTTTGGAGACAATGCTCAGGTTGATCAGATTGTTTATTCTGATTTAAAACGCGATATGAATCTCGATGCTGATATTTTTATTCGAGACGTTCGTTGTGAAGCAACGTATTTTGATTCAACTCTTCCTGTGAATAAACTTTCCGGAGTGAATTATTATTTCTCAGAGGTCGAATTGTTTTCTTTACCGGCCTTTGACTTTATTTCAAATGATCTTCGCATGAGAACAATTGAATCTTATAAAAAAGAAACGTTGGTTCCTCAGTACACATTAAAAACGCTTGAGCGCCGCTTAGTGACGCTGTTAAAAGATAAAACGCGTGCCAAAAATGAAGCGGGAAAATACTGGAAAGATTATTACGGCCGTTTCTAATTGTTTATCCAACAACACTTTCATAAAGCCGCTTTTGGCGGCTCTTTTCAAATCCCATTGATTTCAATGTTTAAGACATGTCTAAAGTTTTGATACCTCTGTAAATATCCCTCGCTTTTCTTGTAGATTGTTCCATAGAGCTTAGTATCTGGAGATAACCCGTTTCATGGAGCTCTCATGCTAAGACATCTGTTTATAAGCTGCCTTCTGATTTTTTCAATGACGATTCAAGCGAACGAAACTCTGTATGATGTATTAAGCAGAGAAGATGAAACGACAGATTATTTTAAGGATGTTGATTTCAGCAAAATAGAACTCGTTCAACCCGAGAGCGTAGATTTTCTCGACGTCAGCTTTTTGAACAAAGTTTTAAAAATTGATAAAGAGAAATCGATCTTTGTTCCCCTTGAATTAACCAATCAGGAGCTGATTGCTTTGGCGGCAGCTACAAGTTTAGGTGTTATTGCCTTTGCCAACGATCAGCAGATTTCGGATACAGTTCAACAAAACCAATCTGTCGTGGCAGATAAGATAACTTCAGTGGGAAATTTTATCGGAGAAACTGCGTTTGCGTACATTGCGGCCGGTTCTTATTTTCTTGGCGTTGTCATGAAAGACAACAAGATTAAGCAAGCTGGACTTTTTATAGTGGGAGCTGAATTAGCTCAGTCGATTGTGACAACAGCTGTGAAAGGAGTTGTCGGACGAAGCAGACCAAAAGAAAATGTCGGACCTTATGAATTTGGTAATGCCGGTCAAAAATCTTTTTATAGCGGACACACGGCCACGGCCTTCACGCTTGCCACAGTAATCAGTGAAACTTTTAAAGACGATTATCCGATTGTTCCGTATGTGGCCTATGGCCTTGCTTCACTTACGGCCTATGCGAGAGTTCACGGTGATAATCATTGGGCGAGTGATGTTCTGATTGGCGCGATCGCCGGACATCTTATTGCGAAGCTGGCCCTCTCTGCCTTTAATCAGGACCTGGATCGCAAGGGCATAACTATTACTCCTGAAATTAGTCCTAATGGAGATTCATTCCGGATCTCTGTGAGATGGACACCGCGATCTAAAAAATCTATTTTCAATTAAAAAAAAGGCCGCAAACAATGCGGCCTTTTTCATTCGTATTTTTAAGACTCTGTCGGGTTTGGATTATTGCATTTTTTTTAAGCGACGTGCTGGCTTTGCCAGAATTTCCAGGTAAAAACTTTTCAATTCTTTGGCCACCAATCCATCGATGGATTTATTTATATCAGCAACGGCCACATCATGAGCGTTTGAAGAATCTTCTCCGATTTTGCAATCGAAGTCCCAGTAATCAAAACCATCAGTGAGTTTTTTTCTTCTTTCTCTGGCGATGTATTTATTGATTTCGTGTTTTACGGCATCGACTTGTCTTGCCGGTGCGAGCTTAGTGTCTGTTAATTGAAAATTCTTTTTCATTTATAATCCTATTTAGCAGTTTTAACTTTTTTAAATTCAAGGTGAATGCGTTCATTGTCATTTGAGAGCCAGATTTCTTCGTCTTCAATTGTAAGACCCAGGTTCATTCCTCGTTCTGCAAACGCTTCGAGATCCTGACCGTCGAGAACACTCAGGTGAGTGATATTTAAATGATCAAATCGCGGAACAATATTTTTTACTTCTTCAAACCAATTGAGGCTCATTTGGTTTTGGTACGTAAAAACAGAAACCATTTTCGCGCGGCCACAGGCCTGACGAATTCTTCTTTCATCCAGATGGCCGAGTTCAATCCAGTGATCAATGCTTCCGTCGTAGTTAAGCTTCCACAAGTCAGGTTCTGAGTCAGTGGAAAGTCCCTTGGTGAATTCAAGTTCTTCCTGACAAAGAAGGGCAAAGGCAATCAATCTGTACATCAAGCGAAGATCCGTTTCAGAAGGATGTTTTGCCAGTGTCAGCTGATAGTCCTGATAGTGATGCAAATTGAGATTCGCAATCGACAATTTTGCTTTATGAATAGTTGCTTTTAAGGCCATGGAAGAGTCTTACACCTTGTGACCGGCTTGAGCAAGTTTAGAGCTTGATACCGAAGTATTTCACTCCTTGAACATACACGAAATAGACTCCTGCCATTAAGGCCGAAGACGTGATCAAAGCAGGATAGAATTTCCAGCCGATTTTCAGTAAGAATGGCAGGCATAAAAAAAAGAATAACGAAGGAATGACCATCCAGAAAATTGTGTAAGACAAGTCAGTCACTGCCTTGATGTCTTTAGTGTCATTATAAAGCCAGATGAAGGCGAGTACTGAAGTCAGAGGTAAAGAGGCGAGAATACCTCCGATCATTGAAAAGCGTTTTCCTGCTTCAGCAATGCCGACGACTAAGATGGCAGTAATAAGAGTTTTTAAAACCAGGTACATTCATTTCTCACTTTGCTTGAACAATAAAATCTTTAAATTTTTTAAGAGCTTTTTGAGGGGCCACATGGGCCATAAAAGCTTCATCTTTCGTGTAGTAAATGCCACTTTCACAACTTAGGGAGATATGCACATTGTTTAACTCATCTTGTATGTCTTGAGTTTCTTCTTGAGCTTCTTTGATGTGCATGAAAATATGCGTGATGGCCTCTGATTCAGGAAACCCTGGCTCCAGTTTTTTTACTCCACTAACCACCTTATCTACTACTAAAACGGTCTCTTTGGCGATTGTTAAGTTTCGGGCAGAACGGTTTTGAACAACGATGGCACATCCACTGTTGTAAATATCTTTTTTCCCGAAATGTTTAGTTGAATTGGCCTCGATCGAAAGATCTTTTTTCAAAATCATTTCAGTTCCGTTCATTGTCTCGGCCTGAATCGTCGGGGATAAGATTGCAGCGATTAAAAGAAAACTCAAAGTGATCATCTTCATGGGTATGTCCTGATTTAAGTTTTTCTAAAAATATCACAAAGGGATGTGGCGGTGGGAGAAGTGCCACTTTTTTTCACGGTCAACATTACCTATTGGCTAATGCATTTGCAGGGTGCCGACGACCAGACCTTCCCAGTTTTTGATTTGGGGGTGCAGGAATTTCTGCAGGACTTTTTCTTCATCTTCGCTGATGCAGCCAAATTTTTTTAAAAGACAGGCAGTTGCAAACTGAGAAGCACGGTTGGCCCCATCTCTCACTTTTAAAGCAATATAGATTTTCTCTTTTGGCGAAAGCGCACAATAAACCCCTTCGGCCCCGACCTTGGCAAACACCCGGCCATTTGTGGCGCGGGTAATTTCGGTTGGAAAGTTTCCTGCCCCTGAAATGAGGTCTGGATGCCTGGACACACCATCCAGAATTAATTTACCGCTGAGGCTTTTAAAGAGGTTCACATGTCCGACGGCCAGATTGTAGACAGGAGTCGCCATCGTAGGAATTCCGCATCCATCAATACCATAGGCAGCGTTCGTCAGATCATATTCATAAACTGAGCTCAGAAGTTTCATCAAATCTTTCTGCACAGGATGAGTGTATTGATCATAGTGAGCGACATCGTACCCTTTGTGGACACAGACAGATATCAGACCGCTGTGCTTGCCTGAACAATTATTGTGGCCGCGGTTTGGTTTTAAATTCGCAAGAAGTAGCGAGTCGCGAACAGCTTCGCGCGAAGGAGATTGAACTCCACAGCGAAGATTGTCTTCATTCAACTTATACTTTGCAAGCCACTCATGCACGAGTTCAGTGTGAACCGGATCCGCGTAATGAGAAGATGAGGCGAGAGCAAGATGGCGGTGATCAAGCTCGTGAGCTTCATAGGCCCCTGATTCAATGATGAGCATGGCCTGAAGTAATTTAATGGCCGATCGAGGATAGACAGGTGTCTGAATATCGCCCCACGATTCAAGTATTTTTTTATTCTCATCCATCACCACAGCATCGACCAGATGAACGGATTCGCTCATTGGTCCCCGTGTGACGTGAATTTCGAGAGGTGCGTTCATTTTAATTTCTTGCAATCGAAGGAGCTTCATGACAAGCAACCCATCGCCCTTGTTTCTGAATCAAATCCGGAACAACTTCTTTACAGCCGAGAGTTGCATAAGGGCAACGCGGTTCAAACGCACATCCTCTAGGCAGATTGAGCGCCGAAGGAAGTTCTCCATTTAAAATATGGTCGGCTTCTTTTTTCTCGCGATTGGTTTTAGGCGCACTTTCGAGAAGAATTTGAGTGTATGGATGAAGCGGATTATTGAAAATTTCGTCGCGTGAACCATACTCGACAACTCGTCCCAGGTACATGACAAGAATTCTGTCAGACATATGTTGAATGACGGAGAGGTCATGTGAAATAAAAAGATAAGCGAGATTAAACTCTTTCTGTAATTCAAGAAGAAGATTCAACACCTGCGCCTGAATCGAAACATCCAGAGCAGAAACCGGTTCATCCAGAATCAGAATTTGTGGATGAAGCATAAGCGAACGGGCAATGCCCAAACGCTGTCTTTGCCCGCCGGAAAAATGGTGAGGGTAGCGCTTGGCAAATTCTTCGCGCAAACCAACTTTTTTCATCATGGCAAAAACTTGTTCTCTCACTTCGGCCGCGGATTTTTCCGGTGTGTTGATCGTCAGCGGATCTGAAATGATATCAAAGGCCTTTTTTCTTGGGTTGAGAGACTGATAAGGATCCTGGAACACCATCTGAATAGCGGAATGAAATTCTTTTGGATTGAACGTATCAAAATTTTTTCCAAGAAGTTCGATCGAGCCAGATGTTTTTTGTTCAAGCTTCGTCAGAACTTTTGCCAGTGTCGATTTTCCACAGCCAGATTCACCGACAATTCCCAGTGTTTCTCTTGAATTCAAATGGAAATTGACATTCGACAACGCTTTTAATTTCATTGTCGGTTTGAACATTTTTTTAATGTCGTAGACTTTATCCAGTCCACTGACTCTTAGTAATTCACTCATACCACTTCCTCCTTCATTGGATGCAGACAGCGAATGCCTTTTTCCAGCGCAATAGGCGACGGAATACAGTCATTCTGCACATGCGGACAGCGCGGATGAAATTGACATCCTGACGGTCTTTGATGAAACGCCGGCACAATTCCCGGAATCGAAGGAAGAACGCTTTTAGCGGGACGTACAACTGCGCCCGGACGACTTGAGAGAAGTCCATAAGAGTAGGGATGAAAAGGATGCTTGATCAGATTTTTCGTCATGGCCGTTTCAACCAGCTCACCGGCGTACATGACCTGTACGCGCTCACTGAATTCGCTGACAACTCCAAGATCGTGCGTGACCAGAATCACAGACATATTGTTTTTTTCCTGAAGCGATTTAATCAACGTCAGGATTTGTTTTTGAATCGTCACATCGAGAGCAGTCGTTGGCTCATCGGCAATGAGAAGTTTGGGCCCGGTTGAAATGGCCATTGCGATCATTACTCTTTGGGCCATCCCGCCCGAAAGCTCGAACGGATACGCCTTCAATCTTTCAGTTGGCGACGTAATTCCCACCTGCGCGAGGAGATCAATAGCGAGCTCACGCGCTTCTTTTTTACTGATTTTTTTATGAGCGAGAATTGTTTCGACAATCTGAAATTCCACAGTGAGAAATGGATTAAGCGCAGTCATCGGATCCTGAAAGATCATCGAAATTTCACCGCCGCGGACTTTTTGCCATTCTTGTTCCTTTAACGTCAGCAGATCGCGATTGTTAAAATGCAGTTTATCGGCCTTGACGATCGAATTGTCGCCAAGAATTCCCATAAGAGCGAGATTGGTAATACTTTTACCAGAGCCGGATTCTCCAACTACACCAAGCATTTCTCCCTGCTTTAATGAAAAAGAAAGATCTCTCACCGCATGGATGGGTTCAGGATTTTTATCCGATTTAAAAAAGATATTGAGGTTCTGAACCTCGAGAAGTGTTTCACTCGTCATCATTGTTTCTTTGGTTAATTCTGTTTTTTCAGGCGTGGATCGAGTGCGTCTCTTAATCCATCACCGAGTAAGTTGAACGATAAAACGGTAATCAAAATGCAAAGACCCGGAAGTGTCACCATCCATGGACTAGATTCAATAAAACTGCGTGCATCCGAAAGCATGGTGCCCCATTCGGACATCGGCGCCTGTGCACCCAATCCTAAAAATCCCAGCGCGGCCACATTCAGAATACCATCGGAAAAACCGAGTGAAGCCTGAACAATGAGTGGGGCCATACAGTTAGGAAGAATTTCTACAAACATTATTCTGAAATTGCCGGCGCCAAAAAGTTTTGCTGCCGAAACATATTGTTTATTTTTTTCGACTAAAACCTGAGCGCGGATGATTCTGATGAAGTTTGGAACAGCAACCACTGCGACTGCGATGATGGCGTTGGTAATCCCAGGTCCTAAAACTGCGACAATGACGATCGCAAATAAAATGCTTGGAAGAGACATGATAAGATCTGTCAGTCTCATAATAACTCTGTCGACAAGGCCGCCGTAAAAACCGGCAAAAACGCCCAAGAGAGTTCCGGTAAAGAGAGCGAGGATGACTACCGAGAAACCGACGGCAAGAGAAATTCTCGAACCGTAAATAAGACGCGATAAAATATCGCGGCCGATATCATCAGTGCCAAAGAAAAATCCGGTCTTTCCGCCTTCGATAAAGGATGGAGGAAGTCTCAGGCTTTCTGAAAAGACTTCTGTCGGATTATGAGGAGCAATCACTGGGGCCAGAAGGGCGATGATCACAGAAAGAATGATGATCACGATACCAATCATGGCGCCGCGATTTTTTTTCAATTCAAAATAGAGCTCATTAAAAAATTGTTTCATTTATAGCTGCTGGTTATCTCATTTTTGGGTTGAGGAAATAATAAATCACATCGACGATAATATTGGTCATGATGATGATAAAAGAAATGATAAGAACCCCGCCCTGGATGACAGGATAATCTCTCGACGTAATACTTTGAACGATCCACTTGCCGATACCCGGCCATGAGAAAATCGTCTCGGTTAAAATTGCACCGGTAATAATGGATCCAAATAAAAGAGCGAGAGTCGTCACAATTGGGACGAGGGCATTTCTTAAAGCGTGAATATAAACGATGCGTGTCTTTCCCATTCCTTTAGCGCGGGCCGTGCGAATATAATCTTCGCCTAAAACTTCCAGCATGCTCGATCTTGTCATTCTTGCGATGACAGCAAGAGGAATAGTTCCCAGCGCGATCGATGGCAAAATAAGATGCTTAATAGCGCTCCAGAAAGGAGCAAAGCCTTCTGCTTTCACTACTTCAGATTGAAGAGTGTCGATGAGATATAATCCGGTCATGACCGGAATGTCGTAGGTGAGTTCAATTCTTCCAGAGACAGGCGTGAGTCCGAGTTTAACTGAGAAAAGAAGAATGAGAATGAGACCCCACCAGAAAATCGGCATTGAGTATCCGATCAGTGATGTTCCCATGAGAAAATAATCAAAGAATGAATTGCGCTTTAAGGCCGCATAAATTCCCAGTGGAATTCCGATGATTGTTGCAAAAAACAAACTGAACATTCCCAATTCAAATGTAGCCGGGAAGCGCTCAATAAATTCTGCCCAGACCGAATTGTTGGAAACAATTGAAGTTCCCAAATTTCCCATGCAGGCATTTTTCACAAAAAACCAGAATTGCTGGATAATCGGAAGATCCAGTCCAAGATTGTGTTTCATTTCAGCGTAACGAACGGGATCAACTCCGCGCTCGCCGACGAGATTTAAAACCGGATCTCCCGGTATCAGCCTGATGATGAAAAAACATATCAAGCTGATACCAAGAAGAGTCGGTATGAGATCTAAAAATTTTTTGAGAAAAAATTTCATTATTCAATCACCAGGAATGTAAAGAGATCGTGTCCAAGTGGATCGATCTTGTATCCTTTTACATTTTTTGCCATTGCTTTAAACACTGTTGAGTGAGCGATTGTGACCCATGGGGCCTGTTCTTTAAAAATTTTCTGAGCGTCTTTGTAAAGCGCAGTTCTCTTCTTTATATCAGTCTGAACTTTTGCATCGACAACGGCCTTGTTGAATTTCTGATCACACCATTTTGAATAATTTGATCCTGCTTTAACAGCGCCACAACCAAGAAGAGTGTTTAAGAAGTTATCCGGATCACCATTGTCTCCAGTCCAGCCCATTTGCAGCATCGAGTGCTCGCCCTGGCTTGCTTTTTTCAAGTATGTCGGCCAGTCGTAAGTTTGAAGTTTAACTTTGATTCCCACTTTTGCGAGATCAGCTTGCATTAGTTCGCCCATTTTTTTTCCATTTGGATTGTATGGACGGGCAACAGGAAGAGTCCACATGTCAGTTTCAAATCCATTTGGATAACCGGCCTTTGCAAGGAGCGCCTTCGCTTTTTCTACGCTGTATTCGTAATCTTTAACAGCATCGTTGTACGACCAGATAGTTGGAGGAAGCGGGTTCTTTGCAACCACTGCATTACCCATATAGATGGCATCGATATACGATTTTTTGTTAAGAGCGTGGTTGACTGCCTGACGAACTAAAAGATTGTCGAAAGGTTTTTTAGTTACGTTAAGAGCAAGGTAACCTACGTTCAAACCTGCATCTTTCATGACTGTGAGCTTTGCATTTTTTTGCATTTCAGGAATATCGGCCGGTGCCGGTTCATTGGCAAACTGGCATTCGCCTGTTTTGAGTTTCTGATGACGAACGTTCGCATCCGGTGTGATAGCGAAAATCAGCTTATCAATATTTCCGTGCTGGCCCCAGTATTGCGGGTGAGCAGCGTACTTAATGACCGAATCTTTTGCGTAAGATTGAAACACGAACAATCCTGTTCCCACCGGCATTGAATCCATTTCTGATTTTTTATTGGAAGCAATCAGCTTAGATCCGTATTCTTCAGAAAGGATACCCATGAATGACATGGCCATGTTGGCAAGGAAAGTGGCATCCGGAGTATTGAGTACGAACTGGACTTTGTAAGGATCAAGAGCTTTTACTTCCTTGATCGTTTTGCCCATTTCCATTCCGTCGAAATATTCATACTTGCCGCCGCTCACATCGTGAAACGGATGAGTTTTCACACGCTGACGATCTACTGAGAAGATGACATCAGTTGCGTTGAAGTCGCGAGTTGGAGAGAAATATTTTGTCGTGTGAAATTTTACACCTTTTCTCAAATTGAAAGTGTAGACGAGTTTATCTTTTGAAATGTCCCAGCTCGTGGCCAGTTGTGGAATGATTTTTGTCGATCCCGGTTCGAATGTCACAAGATTGTTATAGATAACTTGTGCTGTTGCGTTTGTTGAAGTTCCGTCTGTCACCAGTTGCGGGTTGAAAGAACTTGGCGAACCTTCTGAACAATAGACAAAGCTTTTTGCCTGGGCCGTTGCAAACGCCAAATTTGTAATAAAGAACAAAGAAAGAACTGTCTTCATTTTAAGTCCTCGTGGTTTAGTTAAATAGGCTTAATTCTTTAATATTTGATACGTTTTGACAATTAAAACTCGTTAAATTTTATTGACTTAACAGTAGATGATATAAAAAGTCAGTTTTTTTAAACTTGATCTTTTCTTGAGAATTCCGATACGGATTAGGTGAATAAATTATTTAGAAACCTCACTCTGGCCCAAAAGCTCACTTTTCTCACGCTGGTCATTACAGTGATGAGCTCTGCTGTGACATTAGGTTTTGTCTATTTTTTCATCTTAAAACTTAATGCCCAATTCCTGGAAGGTGAGATCAAAGAGCGTGAAAGTATTATTGAACACGCCTATGTAGAACCGCTCTGGAGCTTCGATCAAAAACAAATTGAAGAGGTGTCAAAGTCTCTTATTTTGAATACTGGTTTTACTTATATTGAAGCGGTGAGAGTTGTTGATCCTTACGGAAATGTTCTCTACGAACGCTCGATGGACAAAGATCGCGTGGGCAATCTTGAGGACTATGCCAAAGCACCTTTTACCAAAGTTGGTTCAACAAAAATTTACAAATCAAAGGAGCATCTTGGCACCGTTTGGATAGCTTTTACATCGCAAGGAGTGATGGACAAGTACCAGGGTCTTTTGACCAGCATCTTTCTCTTCTCATTCCTCATTGTGGGATTTACTTGCTTCTGGATCAATGTCTTTTTCAAAAAATTGCTGAGCGAGCCATTGAACGCTCTGCTTTGCCATATTCAACAAATAAAAAATGCCCAGTTTATCAATCATCCTTATGATGGGGTGACGGATGAGCTGCGGGATATTGGAAATACGCTGAATTTTACTGCGGCCCTTGTAAAGAAAAGAAATGACGATTTAAAAAACCACTCCGAAAATCTGGAGCGAATGGTTGCCGAAAGAACCAATGAACTTCAGGAACAGATTCTAAAAAATATGAATGCCAGTCGCCTTGTTGCCGTCGGCGAAGTGGCCTCAGGGATTGCTCATGAAATCAACAATCCACTCACAGTTATCAATGGACAAATTTTAAAACTGCAAAGGCAGATGAAGAATTATCCACAAGATGAAATGCTGACTGCTCCGATTGAAAAAATTAATTTAATGAGCAGCCGGATTGTGAAAATCATCAATGGTCTTAAACTGATTTCGCGCGATGGTCAGTCGGATCCGATGCTCAATTTTGACCTGAATAAGATGGTCGAAGAAATTAAACTTCTGACAGAAATGAAAATTAAGTCTCTTGATATTGATCTTCAATTCGACATTCCTCAAGATGAAATCATGGTGTATGGACGTGAAGTGCAGATTTCACAAGTTCTGGTCAATCTGATCAATAATGCTGTCGATGCGATCTCTGCCAATGAAGAAAAATGGATTCGCGTCAGAGTTTCTGAAGAAGACGGAAGAGTTCAGTTCCGGATTACTGACAGCGGAAAGGGAATTTCCAAAGAAGTGCAGGAAAAAATCATGACACCGTTTTTCACCACGAAAGGTGTGGGAAAAGGAACGGGGCTTGGTTTGTCCATCTCCAAAGGAATCATCAGTGATCACGGCGGAGAGTTTTATTACAATAGTGAATCACCTAACACCGAATTTATTTTCACTCTGAGCACGTGCAGAGGCGAAATTAAGGCCGCATAAATTTCATGAAATCATCTCTTTTATTTTTCACATTCTTTTTTGCATCAACGTCAGTTGGTTTAGCTGACACCATTACATTGAGGGCAGACGCCTGGTGTCCGTACACATGTGCACCGGAATCGGACAAACCGGGGTTTATGATTGAAATCGCCAAAGCGATTTTTGAACCGGCCGGGCATAAGATCGACTATTCGTTGATGAACTGGGCACGGGCCGTTTCCGATACCCGCAAAGGAAAATTCAATGCTGTCGTCGGGGCCAATGTTGCTGATGTACCAGGATTTATTCTGCCGAAAGTTCCACAGGGAATGAGTGCAAATTATTTCTGGACTCGCAAAGATTCCAATTTTACCTATCGTGGGATTGATTCAATCAAAGAGAAAAAAATAGGGGTTATCAACGGCTATTCCTACGGCGGCGATGAACTCGATAAACCAATTGGCAATCATCATCCTTCCTTTGTTGTTCTTCCCGGAGACGATGCTTTGGTAAAACTCATTAAGATGGCCGATGCCAAACGAATTGATGCTTTCGTAGAAAATCCTTATGTCCTCGAATATCTCCTTTCAACCGAGCTGACTCAATTTCAGAATTCTTTTAAGGCCGTGAGTAAAAATATTGTGAGCGATCCTGAACTCTATATTGCCTTTTCACCGGCAAAGGCCGAATCCAAAAAATACGCCCAAATTCTTTCAGATGGGATGAAACAGCTTCGCAAATCAGGAAAACTTAAAACGATTTTGAAAAAATACAATATCAAAGACTGGAAATAAAAAAGGCTTCCATATGGGAAGCCTTTTTTTATTGTGCTGAATTTTTAATTCTATTTGAGCGCTTCTCTGATAACCGATGATGCCCAGTCCATTGTCCAGACGATCACTGCAATCAAGATGACCAGAAGGCCAACTTCATTCCATCTCGCCTGACCCTGGTATTGCATCAGAAGGTTACCGATACCACCACCACCGACAAGACCGATGACTGTCGCCATACGGACGTTGATATCCCAACGATAGATTGTGTATGAAAGATAAGGAAGAACGATTTGCGGAACAACCCCGAACCACACAACTTGAACCGGATGTGCACCAGTCGCTGTCATCGCTTCAATCGGGCCGTCATCTACTGATTCAATCTGCTCAGAGTATTGTTTCGTTAAAGAGGCAATTGAGTGAAGGCAAAGAGCAAGCATCCCTGAAAATGGCCCGATACCAACCCAGACAGAGAAAATAATCGCCCAGACCAATGGCTCGATTGAACGAGACACGTTAAGAACAGTTCTCAAAGCCGTATAGATGAAAAAGCCTACAGGATTTCCTGTCATCAGGTTTCTTGCAGCAAGAAAGCCAAGAAGAAACGCGATCGGAATAGCAATCGCTGTTGCAATAAAGGCCATGTAAATAGTTTCGATGGCCGCGAAAAGACCTTGTTCGAAAATGCTCCAGTTCGGATGGAAAAGAGCAGTGAAAATTCTTTTTGCCCCTTCAAGTCCCTGAGCAGAGAAGAACTCTTTTAGTGAAACTTGAGATACGTAAAAACCTGTGACGAATGTAAGGATGATTAATAAATAACCAATGAAAGCGAACGGTTTTGTCGTCGCTGATTCATCATCTTTAATCTTTATAAGACCAAAACTTCCTCTTCCCAGCGAGAAATTCGTAAAGAAAAGAAGGGCCGCTGCCGCCAGACCAAAATAAAGAGCGTAAAGCGGTTGCTTCCACGTAAATTCCGGATAACGGTTTTCAATATAAATTCTATCGTAAAGGACTTTGTAACTTACAAGCGCAATGTATGCCCAAGCAAGCGTATCAAGGATATAGGCCTTTACCATTTGAACATTTTTATTTTTAACTTTTGATATTTTCTTTTGCATGTGTGTCTCTGTAGCTTTTTTTAAGTGTAATCGTTCTTAGTTAATTGTTACTTCTACAGCATCTTCACCGTAAATCGTTTTAAACCATTCTTCGTTGATCTCAAGAGGTTTTCCATCGTAAATGAGTTTCCCTGCTTTAAGAGCAACTACACGGTGAGCGTACTGACGAACGAGAGAAAGAAAGTGAAGGTTACAGATAACCGTTACTCCCAATTCTTCATTAACTTTTTTTAGATACTGCATAACTGAGTGAGACGTTGCAGGGTCAAGAGACGCTACTGGTTCATCAGCAAGAAGGATTTTAGGATTTTGCATAAGGGCACGGGCAATCGCCACGCGCTGTTGCTGACCACCTGAAAGATTATCAGCGCGGTTTTTTTCTTTTCCGCGAAGACCTACGATATCGATGTATTTCATCGCACGTTCTTTTTCTTCAGCAGAGTAAACGCCGAAAATTGATTTTAGAATTCCTGTGCGCGATAAATTCCCTGAGAGAACATTCGCCATGACAGAGCTTCTTGGAATGAGGTTGAAGTGCTGGAAGATCATCCCGATCTCAGATCTGATTTTTCTAAGAGCAGATCCTTTTAATTTTGTCGTGTCGACACCATTGAAAAGAATTTCTCCTCCCGTTGGATCGTGAAGGCGGTTAATACATCTAAGCATAGTCGATTTACCAGAACCCGATAGACCGATGACAACTAAAAATTCCCCTTGAGGCACGCTGAAATTGATGTTGTGAAGAGCGTGGTATCCGTTCGGGTAAACTTTGTTCAGATTTTTGATTTCTAACATATCAATTCATCCACATAAAAAAGGTTCCAGAAGACTTTGGTCTCCTGGAACCTTTTTGAAAAATTATTTAACTAGATTAGCAGCGTCTGTATTTGTTTCTTTAAGAACTTTTCTTAGAGAATCGTAATCTTTGTTTGTTGCTGGAACAACTCCGTCAACAGCATAGATATTCTTGAAAGACTCTTTCCCTTCTTTAGTTGCAAGGTACTTGTTAAGTCCATCAATGAATTTTTTTGTGATGTCAGCTGGAACACCTTTTCTGAAAACGAATGGATCGTTAGGAATTTTGTCTGTGATTTTTAGAACCTGAACTTTCTTTTCTACGTCCGGGAACTGAGTCATAACTCTTTCGCGAGCGTCTTTGATTTTTCCATCAAAAGCGTCTGAGTAGAAAGCTGCACCGGCATCAACCTGACCATTGTAGATCATAGTGATAACGTTATCGTGTTTTACAGCAAAGACCTGGTTGCCCAATTTTACTTTTGCGTCGTTTAGAATTTTAAGCGGGAACAGGTAACCCGATGTAGAAGATGGGTCAGTGAAGGCGAATTTTTTTCCGTTAAGATCTTTAACAGATTTGATACCTGCGTTTGCGTTAACATAGATGGCGCCAGCGTAATAGTCTTTGCCGTGACGAAGAGTTTTAAGTTTCGCTTCAGCACCGAACTTAGAGTTTGCCAGAAGGTAACCAAACGAGTTCATAACAGCGATATCTGCGCGTGCTGAACCGAAAGCTTCAACAACAGCGATGTAGTTTTGTGGAATACCAGACTTGAAGTAAAGTCCTGTTTCTTTTTCCATGAATTTTAAAAAATGATCTGAGTTTGTTGCGATAGAGTTCGCATCAACAGAAGGCGTGAAATAAATTTTCACTGGATTGTCTTTAGTTCCTAATTTATCTTCAGCAAAACCAGCAAACGAGACCGCAAGAAGGCTTAGGCCTAACAGGGCTTTTCTTAAGTTCATGAAAACTCCTTAAAAGAATTCAACAGTTTGTATAATAAAAAATGATGGCCAAGAGTAGCACAACTTATCCGAATGTGTCAGTCAAGAATTCGTTATATTGGGCTTTTTTTGAAAATAATGGTAATTTTTTTATATAAATAGCAATTACTTGGAGATTAATGCAGTGAAAACATTTGTTAGTGCTCTTCTTCTAGCATCAGTATGGTTCGGGGCTTCTCAAGTCTCGGCAGAGATTCCGGGATATTCTTCAACCGACAACACCGGACTCAATAAAAAAGAAAGAATTGATGCCGTCGAAACTTATTTATCCAATCTCACGCAATCTCTGACAAAGCTTGAACAAAAGCTCGATGAAAATTCCAAAAAACTTTCTGATCTCGATCGCGTAGTCAATGCACTTAAAGCAAGTGAAGCCAAAAAAGTTGATTCTAAATTAGGCGAAGCCAAGCAACCCACTCCTGGCAACCCAGCAGGGAAACCTGAGCCGAGTGAGCTTGAGAAGTTGAAGGCCGATGTTCTGGCGCTTAAGAACCAGGATATTGAGAAGCTGAAGACTAATTTGGAGGAGCTTTCGGATACTGTTAAGGCGATTCAAAGTAATCTGAAAAAATAAACTGGATCCGTTGGTAGTTGGACGTTGGACGTTGGTTGTTGGACGATCTGGTTTCAGAAAACAGATCTGTTTACTGATCTTCCAACGTCCAACATCCAGCAGTCTCTACCAACTGATCTGAAGACTGTTAATTAGAAACAAAGCCCACAAATTCTCTGGCATCAATTTCAACTTCATTAACCTTAATCCGCACAATGTCCGACACCTTCGGATCCGCCTGGCCGCTTTTAACGACAATTCCAGTGCAGTCTGATTTCAGCAGTACGCCTTCTGGCAGAACGAGTCCTTGCATATTTTTGATGGAAACTCTTGAGCCTGCGCCAGTGAGTTCGCCCATCTTAACCTGGAGGCCTTGTTTCAGAAGAACATCGACAGGAACAAGTTCGCGGGCCTCGGCCTTCATCAAAAAAGAGAGTGTGAGAAAGAGTGTGGCGATAAAAAATTTAGCATTTAAAGCTTTCATTGGAGGACTCCAGTTGATGATTCTTTCGTTGGGGTAAGGCCCAGGATATCAGAGAGGACGACGGCGAAATAGGGAATGGTTCCCTGCATGGTTTCGTCATTCATCACTTCAAATATTTTTTTGACGGCCGTGAGTTCAATCTCTTTTATTTTTTTGATTCCTTCTTCGCTCATACCTTCGGAGAGTGAGTAAAAAAGATTCATCCCTTTTTCAACGTCTTTTGGTTTGTAAAAGTCGACGAGCGAATGGGTGAGTTTGTGAGCGAGGGCCAGATCGACTGAGAAGTTTTTATCGCGGGCGTGGAGGCGGTCGTTGTCATCTGTCAGGATGATGCCCTTATCGGCCATCTCCTGCAGTTTCTGCAATCCCGTCAGGCCGAAAACATCTCTTATTTCGCGCACGCTTGTTCCGCAGGCATTGGCCGCCAGTTTGTAAATAAGATAGCACGTCCGATCTTGAAACAATGTATTCAGATCGGAGTGCATCTCATGTTTTGTTTCTTCGTCGAAAATAAACTGGTTGAACGATTTATTTAAGAGTTCAGCGACTGGCCCCTGAACTTTGCGAAGGAGTGATGAAATTTTCTTTTCTTTCAAAAGATACGAAACCAGAGCAAGAACAGAATGAGGCGCAAGCTCGCCGCCACTGTTTTGCATAAGCCTTCTCATAGTTGTGGCAGGCACACCCGAGCGGCCTGCAAGAGCGTTCAATGTAAGCCCCGGGTGTGTGTTGAGATAGGCAGAGGTCATGTCTCTGAGTTGATCATTGACTGTTTGTGAATGTGAATTTTCAGTTTGTGATAAATTCATATACTTTGTTTTTAATCGAGTACGCTCGATTGAAAAACAAAAAACCAGCTCAGGAAAGAAAGAGTAAGATAGTGCATTCATAGTGCAGATATTTTTTACATATTCAGAGTCACAATGATCCTCGCATCTTCTGCATCAGGATCATTGTGACACTGAGGTTTTTATTATTGGCAAACCATGACAGCGCGGCCGTTTTGTCTTTCCACGCGGCAGTTGCGTCCCGGACCTCTTCCGCCCCCATTACCGTTGCCTCCTCCACCTGGCGGACCTTGACGACAAATGGAAGTCGTCGCTCTTAAGCGGATCCCTCCGGTCATATCAGAAGAATCCATAGTGATTGTTCCTTGAGTTCTTGAATCACCGGAAACAATCTGTGTCCCCAGTTGGTGTTGAAGATGGATTTGTACTTTTTCTCCCGCATTTCCATTTCCACACTGAGATGAAAGCAGAATTGTCTTCGTCGCACGAACGACAAAATCATCTGTCTGATCAATGCTCGTATTCAACCACGACCGCTCCTGTAAAAGTTCAGGGCCCCGGCCGCCGCGTTCAGTTCCAAGACCAGCGCTGCTCATCAGGAAAGAGCGGAAGTTTCCGGTGACGCCTCTGTCGAGAAAAGTATTTCCCCGCATATCATAAGAGACTTCGAGAGATTCTAGTTTCTGTCCGGCCGGCAAACGAATGTCGAGGAACACATTACAGTTGAGAAGAGAAATGTTTGTTCCTCCCTTTGGAGACGGAGCAGTCGGCACGTGAGATTCGAAACCTTGAAACAGTAATGAAGCAGACGAAAGATCCGGAGCTGTCACAATCTGAGTTGTACTCGATGGACATCCGGAGCCGCCCACGCGGATATTTTGAAATTCAAAATTTCCTGCAAACACATTGGCAGTTGCGAGTGTTGAAAACGCTAACGCTAAAAAAGATGTTGATAGTTTCATAAGTATTATCCCCCTTAGTTAGATTTAATGGACGGATGCAGGTTGTTCAAGGAGAGATTAGACGTTCTGTTTTTTTGATCGCCAGGTGGCGATGGCGAAAAGTGTAGAGTAACCATGTGGCGGTCAAACTTTTTGTGAGTATGTTTTGTTGTTTCTTTTGAAAAAAAAATTCTTTAAAAATGAATTAACGAAAGCGATGTGCTTTTTGATTATCAACATTGAGGGGAAAAAATTATGAAAATGAGTTCATTACTAAAGGCCGCACTACTAGTCTCAACACTTGCTACTACTATTGTTCACGCAGATGATATCTCAATCGGTATGCCAGCGTACGGCGGAAACGGATGTCCAGCGGGAACTGCTTCTGCTGTTCTTTCGCCTGATGCAAAATCGCTTTCATTAATCTTCGATCAGTTTATTGTTGAGGCCGGTGGCGGAAACCGGTCTCTTGAAAGAAAATCATGTAACGTTGCCATTCCTGTTCATATTCCACAAGGCTTTTCAGTTTCTGTTGTCAACGTTGACTACCGCGGATACGTTTCACTTCCAGCTCAGGCCAGTGCACGCATGACTGCTGAATACTTTTTAGCTGGATCAGTAGGGCCGCGTTTTGATAAAATGTTTATCGGCCGCACAGATACAGATTACCAGTTTTCAAACCAACTCGACATCAATGCGCAAGTCTGGTCTCCATGTGGAGCTGACACTATTCTTCGCGTGAATGCAGCGATGCTTGTTAAAACAAACCGCTACAATGACCAGGCCACTGCTACTGTCGACTCGGCCGACTTTAAGACAGGAATTTTATACCAGCTACAATGGAAGAGATGTTCTAGATAATTTGTTACCCGCGAGAGAAATAGAGAGAGAAATAGAGAGAGAAAAAAGGGGCCTGCATAAGCGGGCCCTTTTTTTATTTGCGAATGAATCTTTCCAGAACAAAGGCCTCTGCAGCAGGAGCGCCCACTGAGCAACCGCGAACTGTCATGAGTGATTGTATATTTTCCCAGCTTCTGGGATGTGGAAATTCGCGAAGTTCTTCGCGATAAAAATCAAGTGCCTGCTTTTTTTTCAAAATATCTTCTTTTGATAAACTTTCAAACACTGTCGGCTTAAACGCCGGAACGGAGTGGGCCTGACCAAAATCTGTGCTGGAAGGAACTTCATAGGTGAGAATCTGTTCGATAGGCGATGAGGGAAGCGGGCGACAAGCAATCATTGAAGCTTCAAAAGTCACGCGATGATCCTGGTTGAGATCAAATGGTGAATGCGTGTACACAATGTTTGGACAGATTGTTTTAACCGACTCTTCGATTTTTTGAACAATATCTGAAACCGGATAAGAATCAAAATGATTGTCTCTAAAAGAAAATTGCATCAAGTTTTTGATCTTGAGACATTCACAGGACAATCTGAGCGCTTCCTGTTTCATTTGCACTGAGGAATGATCTCTGGCAAAGCCTCCGTCGCTCAGAACCACCAGAAAAACGTCGTAACCTTCTCTAACGAGCTTGGCGATTGTTCCTCCCATACCCAGAACTTCATCATCGGGATGAGCTGCGATAACCAATATGTTTTTTTTTGTCATAATGACTCTCTTTTTGTTTTAGGAAATTCCCAGTAGTCGTCACAAACGCAAAGCCTGTGCGGACAGATGAGGTCTTTTCCGCGAAAATCAGTTGTAAGAATATGCTTTTTTTCATTTCGGCAGGGAAGGGAAACATGGCCGTCATAATGAATAATGAAAGCTTTTAACTCACAATTCCAGCCTTCAAAGCTGTTGGCCCTTTGGTCCACGAATGCAAATTTGGGGATCTGTTGCCATTGACCGTCTTGTAAGACAGCGACGGTTTCAAAACGATTCTTTTTTTGCAGTTTTTTATTTTGTTCTTCAAAAAATAGTTCAATGTCTTCGGGATAATTAAAATACTCTTCGCTTTTTTGTTCAACTTTATGAAGTCTCATAAAGCTGGTCACGACATTTTCATTGGTAAGAGAATCAAGGAGATTTGCCAGTTCCTTCATCCTGGGAAGATATTTCAGATCAGGGTGAACATTAAAAACCAGATCTATCTTAAAACTATTTTGAAGCTCTTGAATTTTCTCAATGAGAAAGTCCTGAGGATATTCAACGTGAAGACTGATGACGAGTTTGACTTTATCTTTGTATTCAAGAAGGTTTGTCCAGAAGGTGAGCGGTTTCTCGAAATTGGTAACAATGGCAATAGACTGACTGTTTTCTATCTGGTGGAGTTCACCAATTAAATGATGAAAATCCGGATGGAGAGAAGGTTCTCCGCCTATCAATGTTATTTTAAATTTCTCTGGAATGGTTTGCAGTTTTTTTAAAACCAGCTTTGCCACTGTTGAATAATCAGTCGAGCTCTTGTGTGGTTTAAAATAACAGTATGAGCAGTTGAACTGACAGTGCGAGACGAGTTCCCAATTGATGTTCATGAGCGGATTTTTGCCAACTTGAGCAACGTTACTTAAAGACAACATTTTTGCCTCAAGCTTTCAACGGCCATTCTTTCTGATCCGTAAAATTCCGTGAATCCTTTTTTGATCAGAATTTCTTTATAGAGAAGGTGTTGTTCATTATAGGGAAAACAAAAACGGTTCACCGAAATGTTCTTTTTCTCAAATTCGGCCATCATTGATTCAGTATCCGTCGACAGAAGTTGATAAAGTTCTGTTAATGAGCGGGTATTAATTTTGTTATGTGAATGTGAATGACCGCCGATGAAGCAGTCCGGAGAACGGATGATTTCTTCAATCTGTGACCATTTCATAAAGTGTCTTTTGTCGCCTTGCTTGAAATACGCTTCATGCGCACAAGAGCTTTCCGGGAAGTCTGCCAGTTGCTCCTGTTCATCAGGACAAATAATGGCGGTGCTGATAAAAAAAATCTTTTCTGTCTTTATTTGCTTTAGTTTTTCCAGATAAAAAAATTGATTATAAAGACCGTCATCAAAAGTCAGTACATAATCTTCCAAAGGAAGTTGAAACATCCAGTCGCTGATTTTATGAATCATCAACACAGGTTTTTTTGTCATGCGCCCGTCGTTTTTTGTTCGATGATGGAAGCCACAATATCTTCAGTGGTATATCGGCATTCGTAAATTTCTTTAATTTTATTGTTATTCATGATGCGAGTTTGAATATCGGCCGAATTTGACGAAAATGAATCGGAAAAATTCTTTTTAATGATCTTTGATGAAGAACCGCTTTTTTTAATGATCATATGGGCCAGAGTCTCAATATCAGTTAAGTTTTGAGGATTGCCTATATTATAAATGTTTCGTTCGCAAAGTTTGTTTCTGGCGAGGCGATCGATCATTTCAACTGCGTCTCTTATGTCGCAGAAACTTCTTAACTGCTTGCCATCGCCGTAGACCACAAGATTTTCCTGTTTCAGAGCTCTTTCGATGAAATTGGGAATGACCATACCATGGTCGGACAGTTGTCCAGGGCCCGAAATATTAAAAAAGCGCAGGACAATAAAAGGAAATGTATAAGAATGAAGAAGAAACTCACTGGTGAGCTTTCCGCAGGCATAACCCCATCTCATCACATGCGGGGAGCCGATTTTTAAAGCGTCTTCTTCTTTGGCATCGCGGGTTTCACCGTAGACTTCTGAGGAACTCGCATAGAGCACTTTGTTTTGGTATTTTTCAAAAAGCGGAAAGAGTGTATGGCCGGTTCGAAGTAAAGATTGAAAACTTTGTTGTGGATTTTTATCGATGTATTTCACTCCGACAGGACTCGCCAGATGAAAAACGAGATCAACTTTTGTCAGAATGTCTTCTAAGACAATTTTTTCTTCAGATGTTAATTGCGACAAATCCATCTGGTGAAAGGCTATTTTTTTGTCTTTCAGCAGTTCAGAATCAGGAGATAATGTATTGGTGGATAGATTATCAATGATGAAAAGAGAATCACATTCGGAAAGATATTTTCGAATCAAGTGCGATCCAATAAAACCTAAACCACCTGTGATTAAAATCTTCAAAAATAAGTCCTTTTAAAAACGCGCAAAAGTCCTTTACAGGAATCATTGATATAGTGTGAAATAGGAAATATATGGACTATTTTAAGAGCTTTCTGACGAAAGTCAGCAAAAAAAATCTCACCATTGGTGTTGTGGGACTGGGCTATACCGGTCTTCCTCTTTCTGTCCGTTTCTGTGAAAAGGGTTTGACCGTCGTTGGACTCGATATTGATGAGCAGAAAATTGCTCTGCTTGCAGATCAAAAATCATATCTCAAAGATATAAGTGATTCTCTCCTGAAAGAACTGGGGAATAAATTCAGACCGACGTCTGATTTTTCTCACATTGCTCTGTGTGATGCTGTTATTTTATGTTTGCCGACTCCTTTACAGGAAGGGCGTATCCCAGATCTTAGTTATCTCAGTGAGTCCATAAAAAAGATTTCACCTTATTTGAGAGAAGGACAATTGATTAGTCTTGAAAGTACTTCTTTTCCGGGTACAACTGAAGAATTCATCGTCACTCCTTTGAAAAAAATGGGATTCACCATCGGAAAGGATTTTTTTGTTGTCTACTCACCCGAACGTATTGATCCGGGGAGAAGAGATTTCACAATTCAGACGACACCGAAGGTGTGTGGTGGCGTGACTCCCGATTGTCTGACGCTCGGAAAATCACTTTACGAAATGATTGTCGATCAAGTTTTTTCAGTGAGAGATACCAAAACGGCCGAGTTCACAAAACTTCTTGAAAATGTCCAGCGCATGGTCAATATCGGACTCATGAATGAAATGAAAATCATTGCCGATAAAATGGGAATTGATATTTATGAAGTAATTAAGGCCGCTGACACAAAACCTTTTGGTTTTACGGCCTATGGACCCGGACCAGGTGTTGGCGGGCATTGTATTCCTGTTGATCCCTTTTATTTAAGCTGGAAGGCGCGCGAGTATGGAGAGAGTTCTGTGTTGATTGAAATGGCAGGCGATATTAACAACCGAATGCCCGATTATGTCGTTCAAAAAACTATTTCTGCACTGGAAGTAAGAAATCTCAAAGTTGAAGGGGCGCGGGTGCTCATTCTCGGCGTGGCCTATAAACGCGATGTCGAAGATTTAAGAGGGAGCCCTGCTTTAGATATTATTAAAAAACTTTGTGAGAAAAAAATGTTTGTTCATTTTTTTGATCCCCATGTCGCGTACATTCCAGTGGACATGGGAGAGCAATTTTTAAATCATTCGATTGATCTATCAAAGAACCACATCCATGATTACGACGTCACCGTTCTCATCACAGATCATTGCGAACTGGATTACGATTTATTCTTTCAGGAAAGCTCCATACTGATTGATACCCGAGGTCGTTTTCCCAAGCATGAAAAAGTCATTAAGGCTTAATGACCTGTCCTGATTTGCGCTCAAGTTTGTTTGCGATTCTTTTCAATTCTGTCATGATCGCTTTGTTTTCTTTCTGCAAAGACTTCAGTTGATTTTTCAGCATTTCATTTTCTTCATGAAGATATTGAATAGAGGCCACAATCGGAGCATTGAGCGAGTTGGAACGAACTGATAAAGTTCCATCCGGATTTTCAAGAACCAATTCAGGAAAGACGCCCTTCAGATCCTGAGCGACAAAGCCGAGATCACGGCTCAAATTATGTTTCCACGTAAAAGAAACCGGACGCAAAAGAGAGACTTTTTTAAACGACTCGCTTGCATCCAATTTTTTAATTTCATTTTTAGCAGAGCGATCGGAAGTGACAACCAGATCGGTTGCTTTAATGGTTCCGTTGACTTCAAGAAGCTGAGAAGGAGTGGCCGTGCCAATGCCGACATTTCCCCCGTTATAATAAATAATACTTCCCGTTCCGCGACTCCAGATATCTGAAGAACTCGCAGAGAGCGAACGACACTTAGTAATATTGTTGGCGCCATCGACTTCGACATAAAGATTAACTCTTTTTGTGATTGAAGTCGCACCCGTATTACCTTTTAAAATATTTTTATTCTGATATCTGATAATAAGAAATGAATTGTTTGAAGCAACCTCTACGGCCGTGGCCGCAAGAGAATAACTGGCAATCTGAACACCAGCATTTCCGTAACCATTCGTTGGTCTAGGAGGTGCTCCGACTGCCATTGAATAGTATTTTGTTGTATTGATGGCCGTAATACCAACAGTGGTTGAAAGAGCGTTTTTCCCGCCCAGAGTTGTGAAACATTTTGCAGGATCAGAAAGAATTCCGACTATCTCATTGGTGATGAGACCAACGTCGCTGTCAAAAGACGCTTTGACAGATGATTTTGTCATTGTCTTTGTTAAGTTCATTCCAACGATTGCGAGACCACCAAGGATGGCAGCAGTGATCATCACTTCGACTAATGTAAAACCAGAATTTTTTCTCATACATTTATTCCACAGTTCTTTTTAAGTTCAGTCAATAAAAAAAACCTAATCAGCTTCTTGACAGTGATTATTATAAATCATTCAATTATACATAAAATTTTTTTTTGGGAGGGTATGGATGCCTGGAACGATTCGTAGTGTAACCATTACTAACAGTTCAACCTATGCATGGGGAGCTGGAAATGATCTGGCCGTTTGCGGAGGTGCAGTTCCGTCGACCACGTTGAGCCAGTTAATCGCGTCTAAAGTCTGGAATGCCGTTTGGAATGATGTCGCAGACTTTCAACAATTAAATGACAAGTTGGAATTCGGAAAGTGTTATATCGATCACATCGAAGGAGCACGCATTGCTTATGAAAGATGCCAGATGGGTGTTATCGGTATTGCGTCAGATACATTCGGTCATGCTGTCGGTGCAGGGGCCAATGAAAAAGAAGTTCCGATTGCTGTGTGCGGATGGGTTCTTGCGTTTGTTGATCAGGAGTATCCCTGTGGAACGCCATTAACAAATGACGAGTTTGGAAATCTCACAGAAATGACTCTTGAAGAAAAAAGAAATTATCCGGAAAGAATGGTGGGCATCTATAAAAAGAAAGAGCTCGCAACCGAATTCGGACCCAATGGAAGTAAAATTGCTGTCAACGGCAGACATTGGATAAAAGTAAAATAGTTAAAGAACTTTTTGGTCTTCTATGATTATTATGTCGCTGGCCTTATCAGAACAATGCAATTTGAATTGCACTTATTGCAATGTGGACAAGTATTCTTCTAAGAAAGTTTCTGCTGAACTGTTTTTGCAGGAATTCAAAAAAAAAAAGAAGGACCATCCGGCAGAACTTTTTCAGATTGATTTCTACGGTGGTGAACCCCTCTTACAATGGGATATCATTCAAACAATTATCGAAGAGACTAAAAACGAAGAGAATCTGCAATATTTTCTTCCGACCAACGGTCTTCTTTTAAATGAGGAACGCGTAGACTACCTCAATCAAAATGGCGTCAGCGTTTCATTGTCCTTTGATGGTCTCTGGCAGGATCACAATCGCCAGCAGCACGACGGCAAACAGTCGCGCACATCTTTTCTCGCCAAAAAAGGCGTGTTTAAAAAACTAAAGAAGAAAAGCTGTCACACCATGATCTATAAAAACAACTTCAACCTGCTCGAAAATCATCTTTATATTTTAAATGAACTGGAACTCAATCCTGAATTCACTTTGATCCGCGATGTCGGCGTCTGGGAGAAGGGAGATGCTTTAAAGTTTAATCAAGCATTCACTGAATTGCTTGAGTGGTACATGGAAAGAGTGGACCAGGTCGAGATGCCTTCTTTAATGAAGGAATATTTAAAGCACATTGTTCTTTATACAAGCAAAAAAGTGAAGGTTGACTACTGCGGGGCCAGTGAAACGCATTTTTCATTCACGGAAAATAAACTTATTGCGTGCAACCGGTTTAAAGATCAGCAGATGACTGATCAGATTGGGAAGTACAAAAAGATGGATGAATGTGAATCCTGTTCGGTTAAAAACTTCTGCAGAAAAGGTTGTCTCTTTGAAAATATAAAAAACAAAGGGCCCATTGCTGAAATTTGCGAAATGTACCGCCACATCTACGGTGAACTGCTGAGAATGACCAAAACGTTGAAAGACAATGAATCTTTTAAAAAAATTGTCCTTGGAGTTATCAATGAATGTTAAACAACTCAATTACAGCCTCTACAAGGCAGCGGAGCATTTATCCGAGGCCGGCAAATATATGATGGTGCTTGATGTGAATCGAGGTATGGCCCTGCTGGAAGAAGCCGACGCTATTTTATCCATCATCAAACCTGTGCCTGAGAAAATGGAAAAGGCCAAGCTTGATTCAGTTTTAAATGAAATTTTAAGTATCAATCTGGAGATGGAATGAAACACGTAAGCAATTATTTTACTCTGGAAATCACAACAACGGCCCTTTGTGATCTGGGTTGTACCTATTGTTTTGAAGGAGAAAAAACAGATAAGAATAAACTTGATGCGGAAATCGGAACAATCTTTAAAAGAATCGATGATATTTTAAATGATGAGCATTGGTTTAAGAAAAAATATGATTATCTGAGCATTTCTTTCTGGGGGGGAGAGCCGACTCTGAATCCGAAGTTCATTGTAGAGATCATGAATCAATATAAAGACAACGATCGGGTCTTTTTTCACCTTTATACCAACGCTTTCAATATTCATAATATGAATAAAATTATCGATAACGTTGATACAAAGAAATTGAAAGTACAGGTCTCGTATGACGGACGTGTTATTAACGACGCCTACAGATTAACTCAAAATAAAAAAGCGACCAGCAACCAGGTCCTGAATAATCTTTATATCCTTGCTCAAAAGGGAATTGATGTTTCTTTGAAATCGACGCTTCCTATTGAAGAAATGAGCGCGCTCGGAAAAACGTGGGATGAATACAAAGAGATTCAGAACATGCTTTGGAAAGTGGATAAGAATCTGAAAATTTCTTATTCGCCGACAATCGATTATGTCTCTAATATTCCCGATGATAAAAAAGAGGAATCTGTCGTGGCGTTCCGTCAGGAATTTCTTCGTATCGCAAAAAAGGAAATTGAATTTTATAAAGAAAATGGACGTTATCTTTGCTCATGGTTTGGCGGTGAAGATAATCGCAAACATTGCAGCGCCGGTTACAATATGGCGGCCATTGATCAAAGAGGTCAGCTCTATGCCTGTCACGGGGCCATTTATTCTTCGGAAAAAGAAAAACTGGTTTCCGGTTCAATTCACGATGAAAACTTTATTCAAACATTGTCGGCCTATACAGAGCAATTTGCGGAGCCGCTGAAAAAAATTCCCAACGAATGTGTTAACTGTGTGGCCACCACCTGTATGATTTGTCCGGTTGTCAGTCACTCAAAAAGTAAAAAAGAAGATTTCTTTGATAAGTGGACTGATTCGCACGTCAACAATTTGTGCTCATTTTTCAAGACATTTGGTGAAATTGATCGTGCCGTGTCTGAGTACATGTTCAGAGAAAGTCTTAAAGTTGAAAAAACGATCGAGCCTGCGGTTTATTCGGAGTAAATATGGTTACATCTACTGGAACAACAACTTGTGTAGGACACCGTCCGGTCAACTCTTCAACGAGTCCGGTGATATCTCCCACTTCAAGCGGGACCATCATCACCGCTTCGCAAATTGATTCACTCAGAAACGCGATTAAAATTGAAATTGACCGCTGGGCCCAGCACGCGGCCTATGTAAACGTCAGAAGCAATCCTTATTATACAACTCTTCAGACAAGCATTGTCAGCAGCTCTATTGCGGATGAACTTCCGTCAGTCAATGCTGATGATGATGCCATGGTGAGAGTCGGCGGGGCAGGTTATCCGGGTTCGGCCACAATCCCCAACACATCACCTTATCCGGCGGGGGCAACCGTCGCGGTGGGGCCGGATGTTTCTCCACCATTGCCGGATAATTCTTTTTTTGAAGGAACATTTGTCACTGCGGCCAATTATCAGACTTTATTGAACAGCTACAATCAGCTTCGCGCCGATTGTATCTGCAATTCGGATTGCAGTTGTAATGCAGTCTGTGCCTGCCACGGAGATTGCGGCTGCAACTATAGTGATGCCAGATTGAAAAAGGAGATTGTCTATTGTTGATGCCTAAAGAGATTATCCAGAAATTAAAAGTCTGCCGTTATAAATACAATGAAAAACTCCCTCTGGGAGACAAGATACAATACGGTTTTTTAGCGCAGGATCTGCTCTCTGATTTTGGCGATGAGTACAACTTTGTCGTTAAAGATACAGAGAGTGATTATTTTAAAGTTAATTATTATCAATTTATCGCTCCGCTTGTTTCAGTTGTTCAGGAACAACAAAAAGAAATTGAGAGTTTGAGAGAAGAAATAAATTCATTAAAAAGAAGGTTTAGCAATGATGATTTATGATGTCGCTATGGTGGAAGACCATGGCAGTTACTGGGCCGTAAACGGTGTCAGTCAGAATTCTTTTGATTCAGTTGATAAGGAAAGCAAGTACCTGAAACTTTCTGCCGTCAGTGCAAAGCTTATTCAGGACGCGATTCTTTCAGGTAATGAGGTTCGTATTACGAAACCTTTGCGATCGATGGAAGTTCTTCCTTCAGAAATTAAGATCGTTAAAGTGAATATTGATGAAATCGAAGCGATCAGAGACAGCCACATTAAAAGAGTAAGGATGTTGATTAATCCTGAGCTCGCCGCAACGAGTGGTATGACTTTCTATTCGTTTATGTGCCTCAATAATGAGCTCGCCGATAAAGGTTATTTTATCACTGATTCAAATCGTGAATCGAAATATCTTTCAATCCTGGAAACAGGAAATGAGAAATTAATTGCTCAGCTCGAGGAATACTTAAATTGCCGTGATGAAATCTCGCGTGTCTCGAATTTGTACAAACAGTTTGAGAAAATGCGAAAAGAAATAAAGAATGAAAATTCTCCGGGGAAAATTCAAAAACTCGCGGATGATTTCATGCAAACTTTTTACGCACGTTTTTAAATAATGAAGGCAGTTCTCTATTATTTTAAATCTCATAAAAAAATAAATGGAACGCTTTTCTATTGTTTTGAATATTTTGTTTCGGCCAGAAAACAAAATAAAGATGTCTTGTTCGTCATCTATAATATTTCTGAAGAGGACTTGAAAAGAGTCATCGAAATCTTCAGAGAAAAATACCTTTTCGATGAAGATCTTCTGGCAGATATTAAAGGGCTCAATTCTATTCAGGATCTATTTGATCTCTCCTTGCAAAAGGCCCTTATTCTCGACATGCATTCTTTTGAAAAACTGCACTATTTTATTAAAGGGGATATTGTCTGCTATTCAAATGAGCCCCATGAAATGAAACGTTCCGACTTAAAAAAAATTACCTATTTCGGTTTTTATGATTATCAGCCGCATGACTATAAAGAACGGCTGAAAATTAATTTTTCTATTTTTGCTCCACTTAAACAAAAGGCAAAGACGGGAAAAGTGATGGTCAGTTCGCGACTCTACAATTACTCAGAAATTTCTCTTCCCGATGAACTTAAGCATATGACGTGTGTCTTTAAACATCAGAATGATCATTTGGATAATCTGTTTGATGAAATTGAGGCAGTTTATTATTTTCACAGCGATCTCGATACAAATAACCGGCTCATACCGGAAAGTTATTTTTATAAGAAAAAAGTTGTCGTTGATTACAATGGCGTTTTTAATGACAGCGTTTATCTCGGTCATCAATCAATTCTTCAAAACGGTCTTGAGGGCCACAGTTTAAAAGGTGATGAACTGATGTTGAAAGCGTTTTTGGGGCAAAGTTAATGGCCAAAATACTTCAACTCGATCAAAAAAATTATGATTTATGGATAACGTATACCTGGAGTGATAATAATCACGGTATTTGTGGCCACACATTTGAAGTGATTGATTATTATTTTTTTCTGAAAAAATATTTCCGTGTAGGCATTTTGCTGGCCGAAGATATTACTGAGAGTTCTTTTTGTGATGCAATTGTTGATAAATATGATGTCAGCTCTGAAGAATTGCACGAACTCTTAAAAAATACGGTCTTTTGCAACCGGCCGACTTTGCTGAGAGGAAATAATATTCTTTTCACTGATGGCGGCGTTGTGGCCATGCAGCGTTTAACACTCTTTTTTGATAATATTTTTCTCTTTGCCTGTGGGAATCGAGAAATTAAAAACAATGCCAAAGAGAATATTTTTGTCTTACAAGACGAACGCATTTATGAAAAATGTTTAAACAGCGTTCACTACGTGAAAAAAATTCTCTTTTCTAAGTATAAAAAGATTCCTGAGTCGAATTGTACAGATGTCCTTCTTTACGGCACGAAAAATTGCCGGAATATAGAATACGAAATGTATTTCGAGCTGATGGATCTTTATCCGGCGTCACATTTTATCTGCCTGACGAGTAAAGAAAACCGTCCAGAGCTACCTTCAAAAGTTTTTTCTTTTCCCGAAATGCCTGTAGTGGATTTATTCCAAAAGTTCGGAACCTATATTTATACACCTGTTCCCAGAAAATTTGATTGCAGCCCGCGCTTTCTGGCCGAATGTAAATTTTATGGGAAAAAAGTTTTGTTTCATAAAATTGATTATTGGGACGAAGACAAAGGCCTGTATTGGAGGCAGTGGGATATTGATCATCAATTCGAATCTTTGTTTCTGCATGAGGGAGACGATATCGTTTCATTCTTAAGGAGCAAAATTGAATTATAATCTTTTTAGTTCTAGCGAACTTCTTCTCATTAAGGATGATCTCAATTCAAGGGCCAAGCTCGATACCGGAACTCATTGCAATTATAAATGCGGTTTCTGTTATTACTTAGACAAGCTCGATCAGAAAACAGATCTGGAAACTATTAAGTCCCGGGCATTGAAACTGCGCCGAATGGGAATGCGGGAAATTGATCTGAGCGGGGGAGAAAGCAGTATTCACCAAAATTGGTTTGAAATACTTGATTATTGCCGAGAACTTGGATTTAGCAGCATCAGTACTCTTTCCAACGGGGCGACGTTTTCTAATAGAGATTTTTTAATAAAGTCCAAAGAACATGGACTGTCAGAAATTCTTTTTAGTCTACATGGACACGATGATGAATCTCACGCGAAACTGGTGGGCAGAAAAAACTCTTTTGAAAAGATATTGCAGGCGATTCATCTGGCGCGTGAATTGGGCCTTAAAGTACGCCTCAACTGTACAGTTACGAGTTTCAATGTTGACTCTCTCAAAGTCTACGCGACCCTGGTCAACTCGATTCTTCCAGCACAGATGAATTTTCTACCACTCAATTATTGGGATGCGGCCAGTGAGTGTCCTTCTGAAAACTATGAAACTTTAAGTGCAGGTATAAAGGCTGCGATTGATCTTCTGAATCCATCGATAGAAATCAATGTTCGCTATATTCCTTTTTGCTTCATGCAGGGATATGAAAAATATGTTGTGGGAATTTACCAGCATATTTTTGATAAAGGGGACTGGAATATTATTGGTTACGACGTAGACACCTGGGAAAAGCCTTATGATGATGCACCCGGGGTAGAAGAGTATTTTGAAACAGCTAAAAAGAAACGTCTGCTGACTTATCATAAATCCGCAGAGTGTTTCAATTGCCGCTATTTTAATATTTGCGATGGAGTGGAACACAAACTTTCATCCCATCAGACCGTTTATCCGGTCGTTGATGCTGAATCAAAAAGAATAAAGGATGTTCTTTATTTCAAACGCACCATGAATCAGGAAAGAATGCATGACTGTGAGTAAACTCGAAAAAGAAGATATTTTTGAAATCGAACTGGAATTGACAGGCACATGCAATCTCAATTGCCCTCTTTGTACAAGGAACTATGTCAATGCCCAGCACTTGTTGAAATACAACGAGAGACCTCTTCAGGAAATCATTGCTCAGCTTGATGAGTACCCGAATTTAAAATCCTGCTGCATGGCCGGAATTATTTCAGAGCCGACTCTCTATAAAGATTTTTTCCGGTTGATTGAATATTTCGTGGGGAGAGGCATTCAACTTGAAATTTATTCCAATGCCTCTTTGCATTCTGAAGAGTGGTGGGCAAAACTGGCGGGGCTCTTATCGCCGCAGGATCTGGTCTTTTTTACTGTTTGTGGAAGCACACAAGAGCTTCATGAAAAATACCGGGTGGGATCCTCACTCTCAAAGGTTCTTGAAAATCATATGGCCTTTAAAAAGGCTTGTCCTTATCCCATCGATACCCTTCAATACATCCGGTTTGATTACAATGCGGAAGATTTTAATTCTCCGGCCACGCTGGAAATCCGAAAGCGTTTCAGCAAAGAGTGCAATATCGACACACTTCCATATAATGAACGATTTGGATTTATAGATGATGAGTCCAATCGTATCAGACTGACTGCAGAACTGGCGCGAGCCTATCATCTTATTTCTACCTTTGGAAAAAACCGCTATGAACAAAGCAAGGCCGGAAATCTTTCCTGTAAAATGAGATGCAACAGCCTTGAGTCGCGCTTTATTGCGATTGATCAGTTCGGCGCGATTTTTCCATGCTTCCTTTATCGCATTTACAATACCAATGAACAGTTTAATCTTGATTATGAAAAGATTAATAAATTCCAATACAGTTTTTGCTATGAATGTGAATCGACTACGACCCATTTACTGGAGCAAAGCAAGCTACAAAGGATGTCTTAAATGAGTTGTTCAAAAAGTCTTATGACAAAAGCAGACATTCGTGAAATTGAAATGGATTTAACCGGAACATGTAATTTGCGCTGTCCTCTTTGCACAAGAAATTATGCGCATGCGGCCCACCTTATAAAACCGAATTCACGATCGCTCTCAGAGATTATTGCACAGTTGGATCAGTTCCCGAATCTGGAAGTGTTTTATCTCGCAGGCACAATTTCTGAACCCACTTTGTACAAGGACTTTCACGGTCTATGTGAATATCTTGTGAAGAGAAAAATTGCTATTGAACTTTATACCAACGGCAATACTCATGATGAACAGTGGTGGACCGAGCTCGGAAAAATTCTGACTTCAAATGACCGCATTTATTTTACGATCTGTGGTCCCACTCAGGAATTGCATGAAACTTACAGAGTTGGTAGCTCTCTTGAAGAAATTCTGAGACACCATCAGGCGTTCCTTCGCGGCAATGATGAAAAGATTGATACCATTCAATATATTGTCTTCGATTACAATCGCGAAGCCATGGACTCGCCGGAAATGCAGGCCCTTATTGGCAAATTCAGCAGGAAAAAACCTGTCAATACCGAGGGACGCCGTAGCCTGAATGAATACATACGCAGTTTTGATAAGTCAGTTATCAGACCGGAAGACCAGAGAGAGAAATCCATAAACGCAATTTTTGCCATCAGGCCCAGACCAGATGATAATCAGAAGTATGAAATAAAATGCATGAGCCTGAGAGATAAGAAACTTTATATCGATCAGTTCGGCAGGATCTCTCCTTGCTACGGTCATGCGGAATTTCAAGGAGCGGGGTATTTTATGAATGAGGATTTCGATTATTCGGAAGTTCTCAGTTTCAAGTTTCACGACTGTTTTAAGTGCGAAAGACGTATTCAGAAATTTATTGAAGCCATGGATTTAGACTTTGTTTGCTAAAGAGACTATCAACAGACTGGAAATTGACTTGACGGCATCTTGTAATGCCCGCTGTCCGATCTGCGCGCGAAATTATAAAAATTTGCAGGTGAGGTACAATGAGCGCTCACTGGATGAAATTAAAGCGCAGCTGGATGAATTCATCAATTTAAAATTCATTCACCTTGTAGGTGCTTTCAGCGAACCCACTTTGTATAAGCAATTTTTTGATCTTTGCCACTATCTTGTCAGCAGAAAGATTGCCATTGAAATCTGCACTAATGGGGACACACACGATGTTCACTGGTGGAGCAAGCTCGGAACTATTTTAACCGAGAGAGACAGCGTTTACTTTTCTGTGTGCGGCAGTACCCAGGAACTTCACGAAACTTATCGAGTGGGCTGCTCTCTCGAAAATTTACTCAATAATGCCAGAGCTCTTCGAGAGTCTAATCCTTACGGCATCGATTATATTCAACACATAGAATTTGAATACAATAAAAAAGATCTTGAAAGCGAGCGAATGAAAGAAATTATGGCAGAATTCAGCCATATCAACTTAACTCTGACTTATTTTACCAGAGATAAATCAATTTATCGCAATCCTTTTAATGTAGATAAACTTCTCGTTTCGGACGAGTACCTGGTCAAGTATGAGGCGGCCGATAAATTCTCCCGCGCCAAATGGGAAAATAGACACATTCAAAAATGCGAGATGGATTGTCAGAGCATTGAAGACCGTTCTGTTCATATCGATCAGTTCGGAAAAATTTATCCATGCTATATCTGGCTGGAAGAAAGTCTTCAGAGCGAATGGAATGGAAGTTATCAGGATATTCGCGATTTTAAGTATGAATGCTGCCGATTCTGTGAAAAAAACACCAAAAAATTACTTAATATGTGGGGATGCGAGCTGCTGTAATGAGAACCGGAATTGCCTTTACCACAATAGAATTGTCGCTCACAAATTTCTGTACTCTTAGTTGCAGAGGTTGTCCGAGTTTATCTGTTCATTCCAGACATAAAAATGAATTAAAACTCGGGCCTCTTTTAGACAAATTGAAAAACTATGAAGTGAAAAAATTTGTTTTGTGTGGCAATTCCGGAGAGCCGCTTGAGCATTCAACAATTAATCCTTTTCTCTTTGAACTGGCCGAAACCTTTCCTCAATCCTCCATTGAAGTTTGTACCAACGGAGAAAAAATTCTTGAGAAGTTTTCACTGGATGATTTAAAACGCCTTCCAAAGACAGTTTCTTTCCAGGTGGCGGTTGATGGTCCGGACCAGTCTACACACGAACTGACCAGGGTCGGGGGGCAATTTCAGAAAGTGATGGATGTATTGCAGGCACTCCATAACGGCCAGGTTTCTTTCGATGTTGTCTTTTCCCGACATAAAGGCAATGAACAGACAGTTCAACAAACAGCATCTTTGATTCGCGCTCGCTTTGGTAAAGAGTTGCTCTTTAGAGATACGACAATTGTTACTGATTCCATTCTTCCTCCAACAAGTCTTAGTCTTAAAGGCAACGTGAGCGTTCTTTATAAGAATGAAAAAAGAATTGCAGAGCGGGAAATTATTCCGCATGGAAAATATTTATATATTCACACAACCGGGGAGTGTTATCCCTGTGTCTCTTTTGTTAAAGAATCTACTTCTCATGTTGCTCCCAATATTCTTAATGAAGAGTCCTGGGCTCGGTTCACTCAAACTTTTTTCACTTTTCGCTCTCAGTTTTGCGAAACTTATCAGAAGACAGGAGATATCCGGCAATGTGAATTAAATTGTGGGGTTTATCACTCTTTTCAATACGACCACATTTCAGATTTACCGGAGAGAAATCATGATTAATTCCAACACCTCTTTTGGGAAATTAAGAGAAGTGATTGTCGGTCGTGAACTGGAACTTAAAAAACGCGTGGCCGATTTTGCCTTCAAGCATTTTTATAAAGATAATCTGGGGCACACCGTCTATGACCGGCTCGAAGAAAATGGCAATGAGTACTATGTAAACTTTGATCTCATTGAAGAGAGAAACAGCGATCTCGATTCTTTATCATCTGTTCTTGAATCAAAAGGAATTATTGTTCACAGACCCGATCGTTTAAAAGAGATTGTTCCTTTTCAAACACCACATTTTAAATCAGAGTTGTCTTCCGCCAGTAATGTTCGCGATGTCACTCTGGTTTATAAAGATTATATTATTGAAACTCCAGTTTTTGTTTTGAACCGCTATTTTGAAAATACCTTATTGTATGGTGTGTACCAAAAAGCTTTTGAAGCAGGAAAAGGCGGAAAATGGATCAGACCTCCGCACACCAAACTCACTGAAGAGACCATGGATCTGACTCCCTGGAACACGGAGCGGAATTACGAAGATTTTGACAGAACAAAATTTGCCATGGCCATTGATGGAGCGCAGTTCTTACGGATAGGGCGTGAAGTTCTCGTCAATGTCAATTCGTACAATCATTATCTCGGGTTGGAATGGTTGAAATCCTTTTTTCCTGAATCGCGGTTTCATATGTTGAATATCGCCGACAATCATATTGACGGGGCGATTGTTTGTTTGAGGCCGGGAGTGTTTCTTGTAAATCCACTCTATCAGAACATCGTTGAGAAAATGCCCGCGGTCTTTAAAAACTGGACTTATCTTGTTCCTGAAAATCTCGAAACTGCCCCAAGAGTTTTGCCTGGAATGACTTCTCTGGATCTGCAGCTCGCCAGTACGCGCGGGATGGATATTAATATTTTAAGTCTTGATGAAAACACTGTTGTGGTGAATAAACTGGCGCTGAATGTAATTGATGTTTTGGAAAAAAATCATTTCGACATTGTAGATGTTAAATTAAATCATTGTGAGATCTTTGGCGGTGGAATTCACTGTAGTACTCTTGATCTGCTTCGCCAGGACGAATATATCAGCTACACCTGAAAGGAATTTTTTATGAAAGTGGCCCTCATTACAATGATTGAAAGCAGTGATTGCAATCTCAATGAACAACGCGGAATTGTTTTCTCGGAAAAACGTCTTTATGAAGAGGAAGCCGTTCTTTGTTTTCAGAACTGGAGAGCTAAAGGTGGCTGGTTGAAAGATATTGCTATTTATGCCTATTGCCCGACGATGAACCGCATTTCAGATAATACAAAAGAAGAGTTAAAAAAGCTGAATGTGACCTATATTGAGAAATATCATCCGGAGACCGAGTCTTTCTTTTCTGGTTTTTTGAACGTCCCTTTTTGTGGAAAAATATTCGAAGAAATTTTGGAAGAAGATATCTTCATTCACATTGATCTTGATATGAATCTGATTAAACCTCTGCCCGAATCACTCGTTCATTCGGTTTCTGCCAATGAGTTTGTTCTTGTCGGCCAGTACGATGATGAGACGGCGAAGAATCAGCGCAAGATCGGTGACGATTGGGACAATCCTCTTGATACCGGGTTCATTATTTCTCATCGTAAATCCGGGTTCTATCATTTCTTTTTCGAGAAGCTCGCTGCTTTGATTGAGACAAAAGGGGATGACCGCTGGAAAGAAAATTGTGCTGATCAACCGCTTTATTTTCTGGAAGAATATGTCATCGACAAGGCCTACAATGAAGGTGAATTTCCCATTCGTCCGGTTGCTCGTTATCAGATAGGTGAAGGTTATGCCAAGGTAAATACATTTTCGCGCGAAGAACTTGAGAACGTGTATTTCTGGCATGAGCACATTTTATATGAAAAAGGGTACTACGATAAAATCAGAGAAAAGCTGGAGTACACCAAAAGAATGGGGTTGTACGTTGAATGAGTTTAAAAAATACCTTCGAATTAAAAAAGTAGAATGGCTCCATAAAATTCACGAAGATTTTCATAGGGAAACGGGAATCGATCTGCCTCACGGGCACGGTTTTACCCGAAGCGATTTTTGTCACTTTGTTGCTTATGAAGGCAAAAAATTTGTCCACAAAGGAGCGATGAAATTTATTCTGACGAATGGGGATACTTATTCTGTTCATGAGAAATTGCAGGATACATTTGAACAGAAGACCATTGATAAAAAGAAAATAGACGATAATGTTGAAAAAATGTTTAATTTTTTTCGTCATGAAATCAACGGGAACAAGTTATTTCCACGGTTTCTTGAGGAAACAGAAAATTTCTTTATCTTCCAGTTTTACGAAACCGAAGACTGGACGCCTTTGGAAGAATTGACCATTGAAGATTCCAGTTACATTCGCAAAATCTTTCTTGAGTTCAATAAGGGAAAAAAAGAAATCGTCTCTCCGTTTTTCAATCAAATGGTAAATAAACTCTTTCGCCATCAGAAAACAGGGGAGATCGTCATGATTGATCTCAAAGGGCTTGAATTTCATCCCAACGGCCCCCTTTCTATTTTAATGAATAACGGTTACGTGAATGATTTATATCTGCTCGAAAGACGATACTGGACGAAATCTTATATCCTGAAACCCTATTCATTGGATTATTCCGTAGCAAAAACGCGGTTAATAAAACATTATTAATTAAATGAGAACGATTCCTTTTGCACTTCCAGAGATCGGCGAAGAAGAAATTCAAGAAGTCATAAAGACTTTGCGAAGCGGATTCCTGACCAGCGGACCCATGGCCTTGAGGTTTGAAGATGAATTCAAAAAATTCATTGGATGCCGTCACGCTCTTTCTGTGAACTCAGCAACGAGCGGTCTGCACCTGGCCTTAATGGTGGCAGGAATCAGGCCCGGTGACCATGTCGTTGTTCCAGTGAATACGTTTACGGCCACGGCAAATGTTATTTGCTATCTGGGGGCCATTCCTGTTTTTTGCGATATTGACCCGCTGACTTTTAATATCCATCCCGGTGAATTAAAAAAAATTTTAGAGGCCGATACAGAGAAGCGAATTAAGGCCGTGATGGCCGTTCATATTGCCGGACAATCGGCCGATTTGATTTCGCTCATGGAACTAAAGCGCACTTTTAATTTTATTCTTATTGAAGATGCGGCTCACGCTTTTCCATGTACACATTTCAAGAAAATGATCGGCACAATCGGTGATCTCACTGTTTTTAGTTTTTATCCTACTAAAACCCTGGCCTCGATAGAGGGAGGAATGATTTGCACCGAAAATGACCAATGGGCCTCACGTCTCAGGATTTTAAAAGACAGCGGTATCAACCGCAACGGCCCTTATTATGACGTTGAAGAGCTTGGATATAAGTATGGAATGAATGATGTGGCCGCAACAATTGCGATTCATCAGCTCGCCAAGGCCCGAAGATTTTTAGAGAGACGGTGCGAGATCGCTGAGTATTACAATCTGGCCTTTAAGAATAATGAAAAAATATCTATTCCGCATGTTGCAAATGATGAAGATATTCACTCCCGTCATTTGTATATAATTAAAGTAAAGAATCGCAATGAGCTGGCGAAGAAACTTTCAGAAAAGGGAATTCAGACATCCCTTCATTTCAGACCTCTTCATCTTCATTCATTCTGGAAACAAAGTTTTCCGCACTCAAATTCTTTTCCCTTCGCAGAGAGTGTTTATGAGCAAATCCTGAGTTTGCCGATTTATCCCGGCCTCTCACAGAGTGATGTTGAGTTTATTGCCCAATCGGTAACAAAATTAGCTTAAAATGATCCAGCCGACATCGGGACCTGTGTACTGCAGATAAAATTTCTTTCCTTTCTGGACCAAAAGTTCTTTTGTCACATTAATTTTTTCTTTCAAATGGGCATCAACTTTGTGACCGTTAGGAAGAATGACGGGAGCTTTTCCGATGCGGTAGTGAATCAGATCAAAATGAAGAATACTTTGCACTGGAGTGGGATTTTCCGGCAACTTGACGATTGATCCGCGTGTTAGATAAATAACTCCGCTGTGATCATCTGTTATCTGAAAAATGTCGTTTTTTATGTATTGATCAAGCTGGCCTTTCGCTTTAGAGGCAATGGTCTTGATTGTGCCAAAGGTAATCATACTTCCAACAATGAAATTTCTTCTTTTCATCTGCCACCCCTGATAGGACTAAACTTATAAGTATTATTGTGACTAAAACAGCGGGCTTTGAGAAGCCCTATTTCTTTTCGTTCTACTCAGCTTGTATAAGCGTAGATAACATCCAGAATGTCGATACGGGGAACGATGAAATTCTTCGTTGTCAGATGGAAAATCGCCTTTGGGATTTTCAATTCCAGATTATAAACGGCCCTTAATTTTGGATGGATAATTTTATCTTCTTCAATCGTGGCCGAGTTCGTGAGAATGCGCTCGAGCCTTCCGATAAACAACAGACAATGATCATTCAGTGTCTGGGGCAGATGGCCTTCAAGTTTTTTAAAATCGTGAAGAAGTGTTGTGAGAACTTTAGTGTGGGTTTCATACAAGTACTGAGCAATTAGAAAATAAAATTCCGCCACACAACGTTCTGGATGATTCTCGAGGTGGTCAATGGCAAATTGAAGATTGTGGTAAACAGATTGGGCCTCTCGTTTGTCAAAACCGTGCTGGGCCTCCATTAAGGCATGAAGTCCCTCCCAATAATCCTGAGAAACGTGTTTCTCTTTTTTCTTTGATTTCAATTCGGCCATCTGAGGATGAGTAAAGGCCTCAGTGATTGAAAGGAGATTGTCCCGGTATAACTTCGGCGCAGGACCATCGATATAAAGAGAAGTTGCGGCCGTTGGATTCAAAGTCATGACTGTCAATGAAGAAGGAGTGATGTTATCCATTTTGTAATCTTCATAATGGCCTTTCTTAAACTTTTGTTCAAAAGGGGTTGCCATCATTTTGATCAAGGAGGCATCAGTGCGTTCTTTTTTCTTCAGGTACTGTTGAATTTTTTTTGCGGCCATTTCTTCTCTCATCAGATTGTACTGATGAAAGCCAGTTGGCAGCATTTCTTCCTGATTGATTGTTTTATTTTCCAGGTGATTGCAGAAATAGAGAACGCCTTCATCAGGAACGGTGAGTTCATTGTAGTAAAGGTCTTTCCCCATCACATCAACGCCGAGAACATCGCCGTTTTTAAAGGACATATAAAGACACCACGTCGTAATGCTTTGATGATTGCGAAGATAATCCAGTACTGATGCTTTATCGCCGGCGTTTTTCAGCATATCGAAAATCAATTCAAAGATTGAAAGTCCTTTAGTGTTCATCACATTGGTGAATTTCTGGTGAAGAGAAAGAGTCATGCCGTCTTCGGTCATGAGAGTAATGGATGGATAGGGAATGCCTTTTGTTCCAAATCCCAATGTGCGGGGCAGACCATTAAGGTCGTAAAGGACCCCGCGCTCTTCGCGGTCGTAAGTTCCCTGCAAAGGAAAATCGAGAATCCGGCCGTGAACGATTTCACCTTTTTCATTTCGCATGAAAAAACTTGAACATCCAAAATTTCCTTTGATAAAACCCGGTGCCCATTTAGTCATGCAGCTGACAATTTCCGGGATCAGCATTGTATAGGCCGCTTCTTCAACCTGAATGCCCAATCCGTCTGCGTAACTCTTAAGGTGATTGTAATAGTCGGTCTTTGCCAGCAATGAATTTTTAAGAACGGCCTTTCCGGCCTCTTCAATCACTTTATTTACCGGCGTCCACGGGGTCGCAAGCATATTTTTAACCGAACGATGAACATCTTTTGCCGCCGTCTTATCGGCCAGGCCTAACTGATAAAAATTTTCGTCGATATCGCCGATTAAAGTCGTGAGGTCCATATCCATCCTTCAAGGAGAGTGAGTATGTTTGATATTGTAAGCGCAATTAACGGCCCAAGCAATCAATGGATAAATAGTGCAATGCTGATGATGGCACTGGTTAGAGTTTACCTGGAAATTATCAAATTCGATTTTACAGAATTGCCGGTGACCAAAGGAATGTTTAAAACGAAAGAAGACGCCTTTAAATTTCACAGGAATGGTTTGTACCTGTCACTGGGCTATATCGTCTTGTCAGCGCCGTTTACACTGCTGTCCTGAGCCTGTTTTAAGGCTTCATATTCGCTCTGATAAAGTCCGTCGTACATCTCGACCAGGTCGAGAAGCTTTTTTTGTTTTTCAAAAACTTCAGGTGGCGTAAGCACGTCCGTTTTAAATCTTTTGCGGATATAAATTTTAATAACGGGTCTTTTATTCTTTTTGTCTTTTCGTCTTCGTGTGATCAGGTTGTCGAGCTGATAAATCTTATTTAAAAACTGTGAATTTTGTTTTTTCTTCAGCTGAAAAAGATCCTGTTCTTTTATGCTGTTCCAGACGACCCATGGATCAATATCTTCACGAAGAATTTTTGCCAATGTGAGGTAGATGGCCGGATCGGATTCGAAATTATCTCCCATGAGAACCAACTCATCCGGGATACCGGTCATGAGCAAAATATCCAGAAGGTGATTGAGCTTATAAAGACCCTGATACTTCAAATCTTTGGTTGTAAGTTCTCCCTCGAGAAATGAGAAGAAATGACGGTAGTCCTTGAGAAAAATTCCCGCAGAGAAAATATTATTTTTATAAAGCCAGTCTCTCATTGAATCTTCATAAAAATGCGGTGAAGCGGAAAGAATGAAGGGGTGATGGCCTGTTTTAATATAGCGGTGAAGAAGATTGACTGAACTTGTGACCGTCGGATTGACATCAATTGGTCGCGTGAGAGAACGGTAAACTTCTTTCGTTGTCGAATATTTTGTATCTACCAGTGTTTTGTCGAAATCACAGATGATGAGCTTTTTAGGTGAAAAAATGCGTAGAGGAATATAGGTTCCCAGGTGAAGTTCGAGACCTGGTCTCTTTTTTACTTCAAACAAGTGAAGCATCTCAATTTCAGAGCGCTCAGAAGTAAGAGGTATTTTAAAGTTAAAGTTCCCGAAGGAATCCGATTCGAAGGATTTTTTGTAAATCTCTTTCTGATCTTTTGTTACGCCTACGATTTTCATTGTGAATTGATAAGCATTGAGCAGTCTCAGCGCCTGAGTCGGAACTTTCGGCGTGGGAATGTCCAGATCGAGGTTTTGTGCGATCAAATTTTCCTTCATAGTGATGGAAGCCTTGATACTGATGGATTCGTCTGTCACTATGGCCAAAAAATGGACGAGATGTGGTCTTTTCATAATTAGGAATTTGATCTTATAATAGATTAATTAGCGTTAATTTTCGCTCACAAAATTCATTATAGCAAAGGGACAGTAGAGATGGTAGTGGCAACAGAGACAGTTTTTATCGAACATTTGGGTCAAGTTGATGCCTACCTCGGAATGGGAATCAAGATTGTCACCGGTCTGATTCTGGGAAGTCTCGTCGGTTATGACCGCGAACAGAAAATGAAAAATGCGGGGATTAAGACAAACGTTTTGATCTGTCTGGGGGCCACACTGTATACGGCGATCTCAATGCTTGGAATTGAGTCCGGCAATGGTGTGCACTACGATGCGGCCAGAATTCCGGCACAAATTGTTTCCGGGATCGGCTTTCTGGGGGCCGGGGCCATCATGCAGGATCGCGGTAATATTATCGGTCTGACAACAGCGGCCACAATCTGGGTTGTAGCGGCCATCGGAATGACGATCGGCTACGGTTATCCCGTTGTCGCGACCATTTTTACTTTGACGATTCTTTCAGTCTTGAGACTTCTAGGCCCGATCTACCAGGGCTTCGAATCAACAAAAAACCACAAATATTTTCATATTGAGATGCTTTGCCATGGCGATATTAAAAACTTCGTCAAAGAAATCGTTTTTAATACCACAGACCGCATCGATGAACTTCATGAAGAAATCGTCGACAAGGAGAAAAATCTCCGACATTTGGATTTCTATGTTTATTTACACCCGAAAAAGATGCGTTTAATGGGCGATGAGCTGCGCGATATCGTTCAGGTCGAGAAAATCCATTATCATCAGATTGAAAGCAAAGCGATGAATAAGAACTTTGCGGACGATTAGAGATTCGATCAGGCCTTCTGAATTTTAAACGTCAAAATCCCTTTGTCGTATTTTTGCCCGATATGCTTAGGATCGAGAATATCTCTCGACGTGAATTCCTTACTGAAAAGTTCATTTCGGGTTGAACGATTGGTTGATCCATCCGTTGCTTCCATAATATCAGTGTAACGTCTGTTTAACGTCAATTTCAAATCGCGGCCGTGAACTGAAAGGTGGACGTTTTCTTTTTCATAATCAGGTACTTTTAATGAAACCGTCAGTTCTTTTTCAGATTCAATCACAGAAGGATTCAGAGTTTCTATGCGGTAAAATGAATCACCGACCTTGCTTGAGATATCTTTTTTCTGAGTGGCAGAACTCTCAACCATTTTTTTCATATCAGTTTCAAGATTCGATTTCAGCTGTGAAAGAATGGCCTCGTGTTCTTTGACCATGTTTTCATAGCGCACTTTAAAATCAATATTGCGCTGGTTGATCATTTCGCGCTGGTGATTGTCGAGAAAGGTGAGTTCCTCTTTCTGAACCTGAGTTTTTTCCTGCTCCAGCCTTTTTCCCGTTTCTCTATTCTTATCCAGACGGGCCTTCTGTTCATCACGTTGAGTGCGAAGCATTTCATCCTGGGCGATCCTGTCGGCCTCCAGGCGTGATCGAAATTCGCGTTCCTGACTGGCCGTTTTGCTGTTGAATTGAGCCCCGAGAGAGTTGATCGCAGCGCGGGAACTCGATTCAAGATGGGCCTGTTCATTGCGGGATTTATTCTGAACACTTTGAACGCTGGACTTCATCTGATCCTGAACGGCCTTTTGATTTTCATTAGCGCGGAAATACTCATCTTCGATATTGTTAGCGTATTGTTCTTTCAGTCCGCGCATTTTTTCTGAATGATCCGTTTTAAATGATTCTTCAGTCTGGGCAATATTTTTTTGCGTCCGATCGAGTGAGTCTTTATAACTTTTTAATTTTTGTTCATAATCGACGCCAACGCCTGCAATAAGTTCATCGTTTTTTTTCAAAGCTGATTCGTACCGGTCTTCACCTTCGCTTTTTGCGCCTTCAACTTTTTTTTCGTAAATTTTCTTTACGCGTTCAATCTCTGCTTCTTTTGTTTTAGAAATATTTCTCAATTTATCGTCGAGATTTTTATTATATTCAAGTGAGTTTGAGTCGCTGACTTTCATTGAACTGCTCCTAGCGATGGAACTTCATTTAATTCTTTGCCTTCGCTGATAGTGCAAACGGGAAGTTTAGATGTGTTTCCCATACACTGCCAGGAACGGAGCAGGTTGACTTCAATCGCTTCGTTGCCGCCGTGATAAGCGACATACGCTAAAGGATTTAAAGTCGAAGTGACGACTTCAGCTGGAACATTGGTGATATTCTGAATCTTCGTGCGGACATAATACTGATACACTCTGTACTCACAGAAAGCTTGTGATGAAAAAATCAAAGCAGTGAGCAGGAGAGTTGCTTTCAATACGTTTTCCTAGTGTATTTCCGGTTTCTGATCGAGGATTTTCCCTTCAACCAGTTTAAAAAATGCTTTCATAAATAATTTTCTGTCTCCATCTTCCATGGAAAGGAGAACTGTTTTCTTGTGCTCGAGCTGTCTGTGTTTAGAAACGCGCTGAAAAAGTTTTTTTGCTCTTGCGCGCTCCAGACCAGTGATCTTTGAAAATTTTCTTTCTTTGATTTCCGGATCGTTTAACCATGAAGAATGAAAAAGGGGAAAGTGTCCGAGAGTTCCCATTTGAATGAGTGCTTTCATTGAATCTTCAGGGCGATAAGTGATTTCCAAAACTTCCTCCAGAAAAAAAGAGATCTGTCTTTTTAATGGTAATTGGAAAGATGTGAGAATTAGGAGAGGGTAACTCTTTCCTCGAATATAAAAACAATATCTTGCCTCAGCAGATTTTTAAGAAAAAGTAATGTTGTCAGTATTGCTCGGATATTTTTGCAGGGGATGCACTTTTTTAAAATTAGGTTATCCTATAATGGAGGATGCCCAAAAGGATTTATGGAGCATCAATAGTAACCTGCCAAGGATTGGTCATGAAAAAATCTTTTCAAAAAATAATACCTTCAGTTTTGTTCGCACTTTCCTTAAATGCTCACGCACTTGTGGATTATTCGGAACCGGTTTCCGAATCTCAATCGAATAAAATGACAACAAAAGCTCAGTCTCCGAGACAGGAATCAAAATCTTCCCTTATATGGAAATCCGATTTCTCTTTGACAACAAATTATGAAGCGATCGAAATAAATAATCAAAAAGCGGGAGTTTTAAATTTCAACACTCACGTTCAGACACCTTTCAATGTGTATTTTGATCTTTCTTACTGGCAGGCCCAAACGAAAATCGGATCACAAAGCGGAAATCCAAAGTTTATTCTTGGTTTTAACTGGCTTCGCTTCGGTTCACCTTCAGAAGAGGCGCGCCTGGATATTTATGGCGGCGCTCGCATGAAAGGTTCAAGTGAGCTTGCGAGTTCAAGAACAGATAAGATTTTTGGCGTTGAAACGACTAAACGTTTTGGAACTTTCGGTCTGGGCCTGGGTTATGACATCACCATGACGGGAACACCAAAAAAAGAAAACGATATGAGTCTGGGAAATATTCATCGAATTGCCGTAAGCGGGGGATGGATGGTTTCCAATGATATTCAGTTTGAAGTCGAACTTGAAAACTTCAAAATTAATCCGGCCAAAGATCAATCGCGTCCGGTCAGACTTTCTGAGGCCGCAAGTTTTTCAACTTTATCACCGAAACTGAATCTTACGATCGTTCCGGCGGTCAATCTCGAAATGGGAGCGCGATTCAGAACCAATAAACCCAAAAATGAAGGTCAATTGTCTCAGGCCAAATTGTTTGATCTTCACGGGGCGTATTCTAACTCTCTTTTTGCTGGCCTAAACTTCAACATCTAAGCATAATTTTTTGGATGAAGTTTAATCGCCCTCTCTATTATTGTTCTGAATGCAAGACGGTTGTTCCAGAACTGGATCAGCTTTTGTTTATTGAATCAGAGACCAGTAAAGGTTTTTGCAGCGAACGCTGTATCGAAGATTTTTATAATCCATTGATCACTCATTTTGAAAATCTGGAAAAGAAAATCAGAGAAGAGCTGTCTATTGGTCATGAAGTTGTCCGCTCTTCAATGGACGATAAAGCCTTAATAGAGGCCGTGATCAGCGAACCAGGTGAAGTGTGGCAAAATAAAAACGAACTCCACGAATCGCTCTTTACCTATATCCGGCATTTCGGCGATTATAGCGCTGTTGTGATCGCGACTATATATAACGAAGAAGCTTCGTTTGTTTTTTTCCGGACACTGACAAGATCAAAAAAATTTCTGGAACAATTCAGGTCTCCCCAAAAAGAAAACAAGCAAACACCTGTAGCTAATCCCGAGAGAAGTTTCAGCGAAGAAGACATGCTCTTTATGCAGGAGCTCGAAAATAAAAAATCCCGCCTGCTGGCAGAACTGCTGATCAAAAGAGTGGATAACGACATTCCGTTTGAGCAATTTACTGACTATGAAGATTGTTTTCAGGATTGTCTTGAATCACCTGATGAAGTTTTTGAAAGCAAAGACAAAGAAGGCGATACATTTTTTGTCTACATCAAATCCTTTCTGCGCGACGGACTCAATTTCTTTTACATCATTTCATGCTTAAAGAGAAAAGACACAGAGACTCCGGATGATGTTCACGTCTTTCCTGTACTGGCCTTTCCGACTTTGGATGTAGAATTGGTCCGCGATTTTAGAAATGGCACTAAAATCGCGGCAGGACCTTTAAAAAATTAAAAACTGCCCCACTTGCGTGGGGCTCTTCTTTTTCATTCTTGTGGTCAGTTTTTGAAAGAGATGCTTTTCTTCGAGAATGATTTTGCGAACTTAAGTTTTGTCTGTGATCTATGCTTTTGAAGTATCAGCCGTATGAACACAGGCTGCCCAAATCAAAACTGCAAAATCTACCTCCAAAATGTTTTTCAAAAAAAAGACGGACATTATTTTCGTGCTGATGACTCCCGCTTTATTCAACGATTCAAATGTAAGATCTGTGGGAAAAAATATTCTGCCTCTACACACAAGCTTGAATATAGACAGAAAAAGCGAAGGTTCAATCAACGAATAAAAGAAGATTATGTCGGTGGAAAGTCCATGAATCGGATGAGTTTGAACTTAGGGCTTCACCCCAAAACCATTCATCGAAAAATAGAATACCTGGCAAGAAAGGCAAGGCAATCGCAACGGGAGTTGCATAAAAAATTGCGTGAGGATAAGGCCCTTGAAGTTCAATTCGATGATCTCATCACCAGCGTCCACACAAAACTGAAGCCAGTTTCAGTAAGCGTTGTGATTAATCCTGCTGATAGGTATATTCTGGGTGCTGTTGTTTCGGAAATTCCTGCCTTTGGAAAAATTGCTGAAATCTCGAGGAGAAAATACGGGCGTCGGCAAAACAACCACACCAAAAATTTAGATCTACTTCTCGAAAAACTCAAACCGCTGATACATCCGAACGCCGAATTTAAAACTGATGAACATAAAAGATATCCCGAATTAATTCACAAGCACTATCCAAAATCGACTCATTTAAAATACAAAGGAGAGCGAGCTGCAGTTGCTGGATTCGGCGAATTGAAATCAAAAAGATTCGACCCTCTTTTTGGGATTAACCAGATCCTTGCCATGTTCAGGGCAAATATTAACCGGCTTTTCAGGCGTTCGTGGAACACGACGAAGAAAGAAAATCATCTCCAAGATCATCTTGATATTTTTATGGATTATTTTAATGAAGTCCTAAGAAATCAATCTCGAAAAGTAAGAAAGAAAAATAAATTATTATTGAAATCGTAAATCTAAAAAAAAAGTAATGGTGAAACGATGGCCGAATTTTAAATGTAGCCCCACTCAAGTGGGGCAGTTTTAAAATTGCTTGTAGACGTACTGGCCGACATTTTTAAAAGCGGTACAGTAAGAGCTGTTGTAGTAAGGATAAGCAAGCATGTTCATACATGTCTTATAAGCATCCAGAGTCATCACATACTGATTGAATGGATAACCGTAATACCAGCTCAGGTCTTTAAAGAAAATCACGCCTGTGATCGTCGCACTTGAATAGGCCGCATATTTAATGAAAGAAATTTTGCGAACTGATTTAGGGTCTTTAAAGTAACCGCACATTGGATTACCTACGTAAATTGAATTAGATCCGCTGTTTGTCGTAGGAATTAAACAGATGCTGATATCGCCGTTTGCATTTGTCGGCGGAGTTTTAACCTGAAAGTAAACAGAGTTTTTATCACTTGAGCTTTGGCAAAGTGTATATTCACCTAAATGCGAGCTAGTTGATTCATATCCACTTGATCCATCAGTTGAGAATTTACAGTGGGAAGCATCACTTGGAATAGTTGAAGTTGTTGTCGGAGTGGTCGTACCAGAAGAAGACGAGCCACTGCCTGAACCAGAACCTGCATCAGACGATGAACCGAGATTAACTCCCGTTGATCCTCCGGTTAGTGAACTTGATGAACCACTGCTCAATGCCCGCTGTGTTCTGGGAGCATCACAAGCAACAATGGCAAAAAGCATGGCAAGAGTTAAAACTGTCTTCATTTTTATTATTCCCGCACCTTTTTCAGGGCCGTTTTACACCTTTTCATTATACTTATCGGGCAATTGGCAAAATAGTTGAGGCAAATATTTGCCACCGTTGAAAATACGTTAACTTAACTCCTCTTTTTCCCGATAAGAGGACCATGTGGAAAAAAATAATAATCCTGAGTATTGCGCTTTTGCTTCTCGCCGGAACCGGTGTTTTGATGGCCATCGCTCCTTACCACATTTACACACTCACATTGACTGAAGGAGTGAACACTCGTTTTCTGGTCATGAAGCCCTCAGCATCGGTTTTTTATGACGGTCATGAAACTCCACTTGCAGATAACAATTCTCCTGAACAAAAAGTTTTTTTCCGTGAATTTCATTTCTCGCATTTTCTAATGCCGTTGCCATTTAATCACCCGACATTTTTTCTTATTCCAACGATTAAAAACGAAAGTACCGGGACGCGTTTAGGAGCGAGCTTTCTCGACGGAAAAAACACTGAGCTTCTCTCTTTTATGGTGGAAAAACCTTACAAGCTCGAAACCATTTCTGGTGACCAGAAAATTTTTCTTTTGCCAGTTTTCCGCAATCACATTTATCGCAAAAGTGAAGAAGAAGTCTGGAAAGATTTGTTTTCAAAAAAACTTTCTTTGCCTTCCAATGTCGGTCAAAGTTTTTTTGAATCACTTTTTGCTTTGAAAGAAGTGACCTACAACGATCTCGTTTACAATCTCTATATTCTCTACAACCGGACGCATTTGTTTCCTGAACAAACCAAAAAAGTTTCTTTTAATCCGGTGACTGGACAGGGGATTCTTGAACTGGAATCTGACGACCCAAAATACAGAGTGGAGCGTTTGTATTTAATTGAGAAGGGAATGATCTATTCGCTGACAATTAAAACCAAAAAAGGGCTCGCTCAGTCTGAAGATTTTAGAAATAAAATGCTCTCAGAAGTGAAGTATAAAAATACAACGACAGATTCAGCGATACCGATCTATGCTCAGTATAAAAATATTTCCTATGGAAACAGAGTTGATCAGCAGGGGATGACTTATTTATACGCTGCCTGGTCTCACGATTTAGGCAATCGCGATTTTGTCCGTGTCATCATTCTTTTTCTCGAGCGGGGAAAATCCAATTTAAAATTTCTTAAACCATTCTACGAGTATGCTTTTAAAAAATTTGGGTCCAATCTTTCTGCCGACAATGAATTTCTGCTTGAAACTCCTGATGAAAAACTCAAGCGAAGAATGAAGGAAGAATTGGAAAACGAAATTAAAAAAGAAGAGAATGCCAGCGCACCTAAGTTTGAAGGAAACTTCAGCACTCCGGATGATAAAATAAAATTCTATCTGCAAAAAGCGAAAGAAGGAAAACAGAATTCGGATGATTCAGAAAAAGTGCTTCTTCAGGAATAAATTTTAAAGTTCTATCGCGAGACCGATGCCGATATTTACACCAGTCATTTTTGTGATGCCGGTAACTGCATTTCCATTGGCATCAGTAAAAGAATCCAGTCGATCGACCTTGTAGCTTCTAATGCCCATTGTTCCGAACAGGTGATAAGTGTTTTCCGGAAAGAATACGATTCGGGCATGAACACTCGGCCCGTAGGCGAAACCATTTGGTTCATTTTCAAAGTTATTATTTATTGTCAGCTGTGTAGACGGGAGAATGTCCAGCGCCCCGTCAATATCAACCAGAAAAAGTTGCGAGCGGAAGGGAGTGTATCCTAAAATAGCGCGCATCAAGTAAGCTTTCAGCGCAATGTTTGAAGTTGAAACCGAGCTGTACTCAAAGCCTGCTCCCCAAAGCATCCGTGAATTTGGTTTTCGGTGAAGCAGGGTCAGTCCGATGCCCTGAAGACTGGATTTGTCTTCTCCATCAATTGCTTGAAAGACATCTTTCACGCCTTCTCCCGCTCCAAATTGGTGAAGGTCCAGATAAACTGAATTGTTTTCTGACAGCTTATCTTCCGGCTTGACCAGGACGAGATCGATATTGTGTTCCTTGGGAGCGCCTCTTTTAGATGCCTGCATTTCCATGGATTCATTTTCATAACTTAAATTTTTGGACTCGATAAAGGCCAGGCGCCCGTAAACAACCAATGGAACCAGGTCTGGATTTTTCTTTCTGGGATTTCCTACCGTGACCAGGCGGTCATTGGAAATATAACCCAGAGGGCTGTTCATATTTTCATCGGAATAAACTATGGCACGCGGAACGATGATTCTGGCGAGGTGAGTTGCTCCATCTGCTTCATTGTCTGAATCCTGGCCCATTATGGGAGTGACGAAAAGAAGAAGACAGCCTAGAATAAGAGCAGTTAATTTTGTGTGCATGAATAAAATTATAAGAGGCATTCGGTGAAATTTCCAGGTAAAAGAAAGACGAAGCATTACTTCCCCGTTTCTGAATCAGGCCGTATTCCATTCGCTCCTGATTTCTCCGACAGAGGCAGCGTTTACATCGTAGGCATTGATCAGCTGATTGTAGATATCGAGGCCAATGTACCCAATGAGTTTCTGGAAAAATACAAAATTCAAAAAGGCGAGTCAGCAGTTCTCGAAGATAAAATAATTGAAGAAATTTATCGGGAATTAAAAGAGTCCGATGCGATTGAAGGCGAGTTTGCCGGAGGAGCGATCGGAAACACTCTTCACAATTACAGTGTCCTTTCTGATTCGCGTTCAGTCGCTCTCGGGGCCATTTCAAAAAACATCTCTGTCGGCGACTACGCCTTTAAATATATCTGCACTACAAATTCATTCGTCGATTTCTCTTACCTGAAGCCGGTCGAAGGCGCGATGGGGCGGGCCTTCTGCTTGTTAACTCCAGATCGCGAAAGATCCTTTGCTATCGGCAAAGGTATCATGAATGAGTTGACTCCAGATTTTATTCCAGAAGACATCGTCAAGGGAGCAGCTGCCCTTTTAGTGTCGGCCTATTCTCTTCGCGATGAAAGTTCTTCAATGTATAAATCAAACATTGCGGCCTGTGAGTATGCTAAAAAACACAATGTCCCTGTAGTGCTTTCGTTGGGCACCAGTACGTTGATCAGTTCGCGTCCGGAATTTTTCAATCAATTTATCAAAGATTATGTCAGTGTTCTTGCAATGAATGAAGATGAAGCCTTTGCCTTAACGTCTATTAAAGATCCTCTTCTTTCGTGCGAAAAACTTCTCGACAGCTGCGATATGATTTTGATGACAGTTGGTCCTCGCGGTCTTTACATCGCTGCCCATATCGATGATCAATACAAACGTGAAACGAAAGATTTCATTCATTCCAAATCAATTGCCGAGTACAACAAGTTTGAATACTCCCGTGCAATGAAAAGAAAAGATTGCAAAATACCGCTTAAAATTTATTCTCATATTAATCCCTATATGGGCGGCCCGGGGGTGATTAAAAACACCAATGGGGCTGGAGATGCGGCCTTATCAGCTTTGCTGCATGATATGTCTTCCAATGTTTATCACCGTCAGGTCACTCCCAATTCTCCAAAGCATGTGGCCCCATTTCTAACTTATTCATCTATTCACCAGGTAAGCAAGTATTGTAACCGTGCAAGCTTTGAAGTCTTAAAACAAAACTCACCCCGATTAATCAAAGGTCTTCCGGCCCGAGAGGAATCGTTGGAAGATGCTTATTGGGATACATAAAAAATGAAAATTGAAAGAGAATCATTGATTCCTATTCAGGCGAAAGTTTTCGATGCTCTTTTTTATGAGGCCCAGACGGCCTTTGTTATGTATCGAGGACCCGACCTCGTTTATGAACGTTTTAATAAAAAATACTCAGAGATCTACGGGCGTAAAGATATGCTCGGGAAAAAACTGATTGAAGCTGTTCCTGAACTTGCGGATTCTCCTTTTCCTGCGATTTTAAAAAGAGTTCACGATACAGGTGAGCCCTACCTTGGAAAGGAAGGCCTGGCAGTTCTTCGCAATCATTTGACCGGAAAAATGGAAGAACGCTATTTCGATACAACCTTTTCCAGAATTGATTATGGTGACGGAGAGTTTCGCGTCCTGGCCTGTCCTAATGAAGTTACCGACAGAGTCAAGGCGAGAAAAGTTCTGGAGCAGTCGCTGTCTGAACTGCAAAGAGAGCGCGACATGCGCGACCGTTTTGTTTCTGCTCTTTCGCACGATCTGCGTACGCCGTTTGCTGTCGCGAGAGTCAGTGCCCAGCTCCTGAAGAGAAGGGCCGATAATAAAGAAGCTGTTTTCGAAATTTCCGAAAAAATTATTTCAAACATGGATCGTGCAGACAGAATGATTAAAGATCTTCTCGATGCCAATAGAATTGAAGGCGGAGAGGGACTTCCTCTCAATTATCAGGAAGTCATTCTGAATCTGACTGTAGAATATGTTATCAGTGAACTTGAAGATCTCTTTGGGCAGCGGTTTATTTTTAAAAATCACAGCGGGGAAATTAAAGGGCAGTGGGATGTTTCCGCTATTCAGCGAATTATTGAAAACCTCGCGAGCAATGCTATAAAATATGGTGATAAAATTTCACCTGTAACCATTTCTGTCCGAAGACAAGGCAGCGATGCGGTTCTCTCCGTTCACAACGAGGGACCTGCAATTTCCAAAGAAGATCAAAAGCATTTATTCACCCAATACCATCGCACTGAAGCGGCACTGCAAAGTGAACAGAGAGGATGGGGAATCGGTCTCTCTCTGGTTAAAGGATTGGCGATGGCCCACGGTGGTTCAGTTTCAGTAGAAAGTCTGGAAGGGCGAGGAACAACATTTACTGTTCGTCTCCCGCTTTATAGAAAATATTTGGAGAGTGTATGAAATCATTTTTATTTTTGTTAACCCTTCTCGCAGCAACGGCCCAGGCCGCCAGTCTTAATCTCGGGTGTGTCACCGAAACACCGACGACAACTTTTATTGCTGAAACAAAAAATGGAATCATTCAATTTGATCTCATTCACCACTTTGGTGTGAAGTACATGCCCATCCACAGCGGAGTCATTACACCAAATGACCTCGGAACACTCAGTGACCGCGCTTCCTTGCTCGCTGATCTGGGCGATCATCTCACGTTTACAATGCCTGCTGAAAGCTGTCAGCTTGATGGTTCTTTGTTCAATTGTTTTGGATCTCAGCCGTCAGTTGAAATCAATGGACATAAAGTCAGTCTATGGGCCGCGTACAATACAACCTATAGTGAAACTAGTCTTTCCTCTGGAACATTTAATTACATCACGACCAATCTTGCTATTGAAGTAGACGGTCAGTCGCTGTTTCTCCCAATGAGATATTTTGAAAATGAATGCTATCAGCAGTTTTCAAAAAATAAGACATTAAAAAAATTATTGAGAAAATAAATGAAAGAGATCAAAGGAAAATTTGCTCTAACATCTATTCCACAAACTCCAGATAAGGCGGCTGCCTCAATCGGGGCCATGTGCATGCATTTTGAAAAAACTTTTTCCGGTGATATGTCAGGAACCAGCATCGTCAGCATGCTCGGGCTCATGAATAAAGAACTTGGGTCTGGGGGCTATGTTGCTCTTGAAAAATTTGAAGGAAGCGTGGAGGGGAAAAGGGGAACCTTTTGTCTTCAGCACAGTTCGCGTATGAACCGTGGAAGATCATCTCAAAATATTGCAGTCGTTCCCGATTCAGGAACAGGTGAACTTTCAAAGATCGAAGGCGAATTGAAGATCGATATTATTGAAGGCCAGCACTACTACACATTCAATTATAAGCTCAGCTGAGTTCGGCAATTCTTTCGGCCAGCTGAGTGGATTTTGTCAGCGATCGCCCCATGACAATAAAATCCGCGCCCGCCTTGAAGGCCTGCTTTGGTGTCGCCACTCGTTTTTGATCCTGAGTTTTTTGTCCCAATATTTCCGATTCAAAACGTATTCCCGGAGTCACGGCGAGAAGTCGTGGATAATTTTTCTTCACCAGTTCAATCTCGTGAGGTGAGCAGATAACTCCATCTATTCCACTGTCATTGGCCGCTTTGAAAAGTTTCAAAAACGCCTGGTCCATATCGGTAATTCCATAGAGCGCCGATAAATCACTCGATTCTAAAGACGTCAGAAAGCTTACGCCCAGAATTTTGCAACCTGGAATACTTGCACGCGCTTCAGTGACCGCTGCCTTCAGCATGGCCTCTCCACCGCTGATATGAATCGTGAGAAAATCAATGGGAAGATTTTTGAGAGAGTGAATGGCCCGCTCGACTGTCACTGGAATATCGTGAAGTTTCAGATCAAGGAAAATATTTTTTTTGTATTCACGATGAATTTTGTGAACGAGATCGGGGCCGTATTTAACAAAAAGCTCAAGTCCGATTTTAACTCTCGATAATTTATTTTCCGGACGAGAAAGAAAAATATCGATCTCGTCGAGAGACATCTGATCCAGGGCCACGATGATTCTGTCTAAACTCATGTATTCATCTCTTGAAGTGCCAGAGGGGTTACATCGCTCTCATGAGTTCCAATAAGGGCCTCGGCCACAGCGCGGATATTTTCCGGTCTGGTAAAGCAAGGAATCGCATATTGAATCGCCGAGTTTCTGATGTGCTCACCATCGTTTTGCGACTGACCCTGGTTTTGAGGGGTATTGAAAACCATTTTCATTTTCTCATCTTTAAGGGCCTCGAGAATTGTGAGTCCACCTTCATCAATCTTTTTTACCTGCTCGCAAGGAAGACCTTGTTTCTTGATGTAATCGCAAGTTCCTCTGGTCGCTACAAAAGTAAAACCAATTTTATAAAGAGACTTGAGATAAGGAAGTATCTGGTCTTTCGTATGATCCGCAAGACTCATGAGAATTTTTCCACGTTCGCCTAATTTGGGATAATTGCCCTGATAAGATTTAAGAATCGCTTTTTCTTTGTCGCGGTCAATTCCCATTGTCTCGCCGGTAGAACGCATTTTGGGTCCGAGGAGTATATTGTCCTGGATAAAACGATCAAAAGGAAACGTTGATTGTTTTACGCTGAAGAATCCCGACAGAGGCTGCTCAAGGTTTTCAATTCGCTCACCCAGCATGGCATCTGTAGCAATTTTAGGAAGAGAAATATTGTAGGCCTTCGAAAGAAACGGAAGAGTTCGCGAGCCGCGAGGGTTCGCTTCAATACAGAAAACTTTTCCTTCTTTAATGGCAAATTGAAAATTTATCGGGCCCACAATTTCGAGTTTGTTGGCCAGATCAAAGGAAATAGTTTTCAGATCATTATAAAGTTTCTGAGTGAGAACTACCGGAGGAGTAATCATCCCGGAGTCACCTGAGTGGACGCCGGCGTATTCAATATGTTCACATACTGTAAAACAAAAGTTTCCGAATTGATCGCGGACAAGATCTACGTCGTATTCAATTGCATTTTCAAGGTAATTTTCAACCTGGAAAACGGCATTGCCGTCAGAGAGCTGATCTTTCATTGATTTTGGAAGATCGTTTAAGTCTTCGTGGTTGTAAAAGATATACATCGATTCGCCGCCGATAACAAAAGAAGGACGAATGATAACTGGCAGTCCGATTTCAACCATGGCGTTGACAAGATTTTTCTTTCCGGACACTTCTCTGGAGACGGTGTGAGAAAGTTTAGTTTCACGAGTCAGCTCATAAAATTGCTTACGGTCTTCCGTGGTCTCAAGCATTTTCCAGGTTGGTCCCAGGAAATTAATTTTAAAAAACTCTGCACGGAAACTTTGCTCAAGATGTTCGCGCAACTGAATGCCCGTCTGGCCGGAGAAAGAAGCAATCACACCATAAGGTTTTTCATTGAGAAGGATATCAAACAAATCCTCAGAGAAAAGTGGCGACAGGTAAAGACGATTAGAACTGTCGTAGTCTGTTGAGACTGTTTCAGGATTTGAGTTGATCATAATGGATAAAATATTTTTTTCGCGAAGACGCTCACATGATTTTACACAAGAATAATCAAATTCAATTCCCTGTCCGATGCGGTTTGGTCCAGAGCCGAGAATCGCTACTGATTTTCCCTTCTGTGAAAGGGAAATGGCCTCATTTTCTTCTGCATAAGTCGAATAGAAATACGGAGTCTCTGCCGTGAATTCGCCCGAGCAGGTATCAACGGCCTTATAGACCGGAAAGATGTTATGCTGAAACCTGAAAGCCAGAATATCTTTTTGAGATTTATTGGTCAGGAAAGCTATATGTTTATCAGAGAAACCTGTTTTCTTGATTTCCAGAAAAGAATCGGCACATTTGAAAATGTTCTTCTCTTTTTTCATTTTCACTTCTGCAGCTAAAATCAATTCCATCTGCTCGATAAACCATTTTGTGATTTTCGAATGATCATGAATTTCATCCACGCTCATTCCAGCGCGAAGAGCTTCAAGAACGGTGAGAAGAGACAATTCATTTGGTGTTTTTAAACGGCCGCGGATGTACTCGATATCCATATCGACTGGTGTACTTTTTAATTGCGACAGGCTCGGAATCTCAAGTCCCATTTCAAGTGCTCTGAGGGCTTTTAAGAAGGATTCATTGAAACTTCCGCCGAGAGCGAGAACTTCGCCGACTGATCTCATTTGAGGGCCGAGAGTCTTGCTTGAACTTGGAAATTTATTAAAAGGAAAAATCGGAATTTTAAGAGCGACGTAATCCAGTGTCGGTTCAAACGCCACTGGTGAAGCCTTAGTAATATCATTGAGAATTTCGGCAAGAGTATAACCAATGGCCAGAAGTGCAGAAATTTTAGCAATAGGGTAGCCCGTTGCTTTGGATGCAAGCGCCGACGAGCGCGACACGCGCGGGTTCATTTCAATGACAGTGATATCATCTTCATTGTCGGGATTAATGGCAAACTGAACGTTTGCCCCACCAGCGACAACACCCATGTGCTTAGCAATCGTGAGAGTCATTGTACGAAGTTTTTGCATACAACGATCACTGATGGTCATCGCCGGAGCAACAGTGATTGAATCTCCAGTGTGAATTCCACACGGATCGACGTTTTCAATGGAACAGATGATGACGCCGTTGCGTTTTGAATCGACCATGACTTCAAGTTCGATTTCCTTCTGGCCCACGAGAGATTTTTCCATTGTCACCGGAAATTTAATATCGCTGGTGAAAACTTCTTTGAGTTCTTCTGAATTCCAGACGAGAGCTGCTCCCTTTCCTCCGAGCGCGAAATCGCGGCGAATGATTAATGGGAACTGAACCATTGTTTCGGCCATCGTCAATGCTTCGGCCTCTGAATTGGCCGTGAAGCGTTTCCCTGTAGAGTAGCCGAGCTTATCGAGTTCTTTTGCAAAAAGTCCGCGGTCTTCCGTTTTTTTGATTGTATCGACGTTCGCACCGAGAAGAGCAACGTTGTGATCGCGAAGAAAATGTTCTTCTTCAAGTTCTACACAAAGATTAAGCGCAGTTTGTCCGCCCATTGTAGAGAGAACAGCATCTACTTTTTCTTTGAGAATAATTTTTTTGATGGTTTCTTTTGTAATCGGTTCAATATAAGTGCGAGCGCACATTTCCGGATCGGTCATGATGGTGGCCGGATTGGAATTCAGAAGAACAACTTCAATGCCTTCTTCTTTCAGCGCTTTCAGCGCCTGTGTCCCTGAATAATCAAACTCGGAAGCCTGGCCGATTTTAATCGGACCTGAACCAATTAAAAGGATGCGTTTGTACGGCGTCGGCTTTTTTAATCTCTTATTGAGTTTGTGGAAGGGATAAAGTTTTTTAGTATCGATTGATTCTTTTAATTTTCCTTCGAGAAAATCTTTGATCTCCATGAAAAATTCATGGGCGTCATGAGGACCAGGATTGGCCTCCGGGTGAAACTGAACTGATTTTACAAAATGATCAGAGCTTGCAATCCCTTCGATGGAATCATCAAAGAGAGACGTATGCTGAACAAAAAGCTCTCTGTTCATCAGATTATTTGTTTTCTTCTGATTAAAGGCTTCAGTGTCGATAGCGTAACCGTGGTTTTGTGAGGTGATGACAATTTTATTGGTGACGTGATCAATCACCGGGTGATTTGCACCACGCTGACCGAAAGGAAGTTTAATAACTTTGATATCGAGAGCAGCTGCAATCAACTGATGACCGAGACATATTGCTCTGACCGGAACTTTACCCTGCAGCAGTTCGCGGACAACGGCAATTTCAGGTTTAAAATTTCTTGGATCCCCCGGACCGTTTGATAAAAGAATCAGACGCGGATTGAGCGCAAAAACATCTGCGGCCCTGGCCGTGTGAGGAAGCGAGATGGTGGGATAACCCAAGCTCACTGTCTGATCAATGATTGCCTGCTTGACTCCATAATTGATGATGACAATCGGATTGGCCCCATCGCGATGAACGATTTTTTGTTTCTGTGAAACGAGCGGCAAATCATCTGTGATTAACCTTGCCTGAGCGAATTCTTCTTTTGAAGGTGTCGTGCTTTGAAAAGTTAAAACAGATTTGTGAGAGCTTTTTTTCGGACCTGTCAGATAACGGACAAGTCTTCTTGTATCGACGCCGGAAAAAAGCGGCGAATCGAGTTTGGCGAGAGTTTCATTGTAGGAAAAATTCCGGGCAATGATACAAGTAGCGAAAGATTTTTTCGACTGGGCAACGTCTATGTCAGGGTTTCTTTCATAGTTGCCGATATGAGCATTGGTAAAAATAATGTGCTGACCGAGAAAAGAAGGATCAGTGATCGTTTCCTCGTAACCACTCATTCCCGTGGTAAAAGCAGCTTCTCCCCATAATCCCTTTTGTAGCTGGGGATCATCTCCCTCTCTGTTAACGTAACCTTTAAATTTAGTTCCATCTTCGAAATGAAGATAGGCAATAGACTTCTTAAGCGAGAGATTAAAACTTTTCTCCATTGATGATTCCAATATTTTTGTCGTTGTTAACGAGCATTGATTGTATGATGGCCATTCTCATAGGGATTGAGTTCTGTACTTGCTCGTAACCTTTATAAAGGGATGACTTGATCAACGCATGATCGAGTTCTACTCCAATATTGGCAGGCCCTGGGTGCAAGACAGGAATGAGTTTATTCATTCTTTTTAATTGATCCAAAGTCACACCGAAGAGTTTGTGATAATCGGAGGAATCAGAAGACGCGATTGCTGGATCGTGACGTTCTTTTTGAATTCTTAGAAGATAAATAAAATCGCATTTTGCCAGAGTTTCATCGCGGTTGTCAGACCACGAAACACCTGCTGGCAGAGTTTGTTTTTCAGGAAGAAAATGTTTGGGTCCGCAAAGAATCACTTTCATTCCGAAAAGAGGAAGAAGCTTGCAAAGCGAATGACCTACGCGGGAATGAATATTGTCGCCGAAAATAGCCAAGGTTTTTCCTTCGAGATCCGGTTCTTTTTCAATCAGAGTAAAAAGATCCAGCAAGGCCTGAGTCGGATGTTCATTCACACCGTCGCCGCCGTTGATTATTTTTATCGGTGGATTTTCTCTAAACTGACTCAATTGGTGCGAAACACTTCCTCTGAAAATACAGAGGTTCACGCCTTGATTGAAAAGAGTCAAAAATGTCTCTTCTAAACTTTCGCCCTTTTTTAAACTCGAAGTTTCCGCATTAAAATCGATATACATCGCACCCAGTTTTTGAATGGCGATAGCAAATGAATGTTTTGTGCGCGTTGAGTTTTCTAGAAACGAAGTTGCTATTATAGGACGCTTGTAAGTAAATAATGTTGATTCAGATTCGCGATGTTTAAATTTGGAAGCAAGAGAGAGAAGAGCGTCGATCTGAAGTTTATCCAGATCGCTAATACTTTCAAGTAATGAAGGAAATGAATTCATTTTCTTCCTTGAGGGCCTCTGCTACTATTTAAGTGACAATAGGACAGGCCAGTTCTTTGTTTGTACTAGTCTAGAAAGAGTTACATGCTTTGAAAAGACTTATTTTGAAAAGAATCATTCCATATGAAAAATGTTGACTACAGTAATCAAATCCAAAAAGAAGCCATCTTAAATGAATTTAAGGGCAATCTTTTTGAATTTCTTGTCGCTCAGGGACTGGCGAGAAAAAGTGAAGTAGAGCACCAGTTTTTACTCGATCTTCCAGCTGATTTCAAAGAAAGACTCGGGTCTTATGAAGAAATGATTCGCACACATGAACCGCGTTTGCTTGTCAAACTTCCGACACTCGCTGGAGTGACTGTTCAAAAAATCTGGGAAGAAATTTCGGCCGCGTATAAGTTTGATCAATGGCACGTCATTGGGAAAATGGTTGCCACGAATGATAACGATCTCTGGAATGAAACGGATATTGTCGGAACTTATCTGACAGAAGAGGGGGAAAAGAAAAAACTGGCCCTCAGTCTTAAACTCACTAAAGACCATAGTTTTGTAAACACTAAAAGTGCGGGCGTTAAAAGTTTTCTCGCCAAATATTTTTCTTCCTTCGGTGCCATGTCTGTCCGATTTCAAGCTGAACTCAATCAGGAAGTGGATGAATCTTTTCTGGTCATGGGGCACAGACTTTATACTCTTGCAGATCTCGACTGGAAGGGACAGTTTGATTCAAGATGGGCACAGCAATACACCGAACTTCCCGGTGAGTTGCCGTCAGAGATGAGAACGATTGTTCATGAAAATTATTATCGTGTTGCTTTAAAGCTCAGAAGTCTTCTGGAAGAATTGCAAAAAGAAAATCCAAAGACATTTTTTGATTCGCTCTACGCACTTTGCGGATTTGGTCACGCAGAGATCGTCCAGGTGAATTGTTTTCATCAGGACTATGAACTGAAAAATATTTCCATCAAACGATTTGCGGATCTTTTTGAAATAAAAGAAAAGAAATGCACTATTCTTCCGATAAAAGATTTGTCCAGCTCAGTTGACATCCAGATTGGAAAAGTTGTTTTGCAGGTGAGAGTTAAACCCATGAACAAATTCACAACCGCTGCGTATAAAATAAATTGCTCAATAAAGGTAAAAGAATGACAAAGGCCCTGTTTTTAGATCGCGACGGAATTTTCAATGTCGATAAAACCTATACCTATCGCTGGGAAGATATTGAGTGGGTGGATGGCATTTTTGATCTTATCCGTTTTGCCAATGAAAATGGATTTCTGGTTATTGTTCTCACCAATCAATCAGGTGTTGCCCGCGGCAAATACCGCGAAGAAGACATTCTCGTTCTTCACAAAAAAATGAGCGAGTACCTTGCGTCCAGAGGTCTTCGCGTGGATGATTGGTTTTACTGTTGCGAATTTGACAGCGTACGAAGAAAGCCCCGACCTGGAATGATGCTTGAGGCCCGCGACAAATACGATATCGATCTTTCCCAATCATTCATGGTGGGAGATAAGCCAACTGACATTCTGGAAATAGAAGGTCCCTCTGTTCCCAAAACACTGTTGCTGAAAGGCAATTATTCTTTAGTGGGCGCCAAAGCTGAAATCTATGAAACTCTTGCGGACATTTTGAAACGCATACAATCTTTAACTACAATTAAAACAGATGTCTAAACTTTAGACACTTTCATGATTTCCTCAATTCACAACTGCAGGGATACTAAGAAGTTAGGGGGCGGGCCTTTGGTCCCAACTTTGCTTTAGTTTCAATCATGAAAACGTTGCTCATACTATTCGCCTTTTTCGCGCTTCCTGCGCTTTCCTCTGAATTATCAATTCAGATCAAAAAGGCGTCCGGTCATGAAAAAACGGCCCTTCTCCTGGCCTTTCAAAAAGTCTCTGATCTTCTACCTGAAAATTTCAAGGCCGGCCTTCCGGGCGATATTCAGTTGAAAGTTGAAAAGCTCAGCGAGCATCAATCCATTCCGGCAGACATCTGTGAAAATAAAATTGATAAAACAAAAAAAGCTTTCATCTACGGGGAATATAATCACAGAACCAGAACTTTGACGTTGAATCAGGCCGTCGTAAATGAGCTAATCAATGGCCCGGAAAAAACAACGGCCATCACTTGTCAGCACAAAACACTTTATGATCAGGCCCTTTCAACCATCGTCCATGAACTTGCTCATGCCTTTGACAATAACGGACACAATATTTCGACGTCTGTAGATTTTCTTCAAAAGGCCGGCTTTAAAAAAAGTCTCTTAAAAATAAAGAACAGGAATACAGAGGCCATGCGACCTGCTGATCCTTATGAATTGCAGAACTCAGTCGAGGCCTTCGCCGTTAATGCTGAATATTTCGTCATGGATTCAGAATTTTCCTGCAGAAGACCTGCGATGTTTGATTATCTTAAATCAGTGCTCGGAACCGGCAAAATGGCCGATGGCAAATGCCAGCTGAATAGATCCGTCATGATGTCCACGTCTGCCGGGTTTTATCCTGTTAAGCTGGATTCTTCTCGCGTCTACCGCATAGATTATCTGCTGGCCGCACCCGGAAAAGAAATTTCCAGCGGGTTTGGTCATTCGATGTTCAGAATTGTTCTGTGTGCGCCTGAACATTATGATCCGATTACGAATCAATTAATTCCTGCCACACCTTTTGGGAAGAAGTGTCTGGAAGATAAACTCTATCATCTCGTTGTCAGCTATAGAGCGAACGTTGAAGATGCGACCCTGAACTATATGAAAGGGCTTTTCGGCGGATATCCATCGATGCTGTTTATTCTGAATTTTGGTGATGTCCTTGATGAGTATAATCGGGATGAATTGAGAGATGTCATTTCTTATCCACTCAACCTGAATGCAAAAGAGAAAACAGATATTTTAAACAAGGTTCTTGAAGATCACTGGAATTATCGTGGCTCTTATAAGTTTGTGACGAACAACTGTGCAGTTGAGTCTTACAATCTTTTAAAAGGAGCGCTTGAGCGTTCAGAGCTCGACCAATATCATTCAGTCTCTCCAAAGGGAGTACTTGAAGATCTCGACAGGCTGGAATTTGTATCGCTGAAAAACGGCGACCAGGAAGTTTTTAAAGCACGCTCTCTTCAGTTGATGATTGCCTATCAACTTGCCTATGGCTACAAATTGAAATCAGAAAAAAAGGACAAAGAACAGCTTTTGAGTTTTATCCAGCAAAGTTCAAGCGCCAATCGTCGTTCACATTTTTTGAAATTTACCACTTCACAAACAGTCACTGAAAATCTTCACGATGAGCTTGTGACTTTGAAAAAACGACTTGTCGTGGCCTCGTCTTTTTCAGTTATGGAACAGCAGATTCTTCGTTCAAGAGCAGCTGTATTTCGAAAAAAAGCAGCTGAATATCTGATGAATAATAAAGATGAAAAAATACAGCAGATCGAACGCAAGGCCCAAAGTGCAATGACCTTGAACTTTGAAAAACTTGCTGTAAATGGTTACGGCGTTCCTTTGCAGGAAGAAATGCAATCGAGAACTGAAGCGGAAGAAAAAATGTCTTCTTCTCTTGAGATTATGACTGAGATTGAAAACGTCGTTAAAGAAAAATTGCCTGACGAAGTTGCGGCCCTCGAGCTGATCAAAGAAAATATTGAGTCCATGAATCAACACTCGCTGGTGCTTAGAAAAACGTATAGAGCAAAACTGGAACTTTATATCCTACAGGTGATAAAAAATCTTTCTCTCGGGGAGAACGGGCGGGAGCTGCTCATGAAAGCTCTCAATTCAAAAACGGACCTCGATAAGGTCAGAGAGCTTCTCGATTCCTCCCTTGTCTCGGAAAAAGAAATCCTTGATATTAAACTTCGTAAAATTATTACAGAGTTGATCACCGTCTAAAGGTGAAATTGGAATCACTCTAACACCAATTTCCCCTCTGAAATGAAGAAAAGGGCCAAAGTGCGCCCGAAAAAATGTCAGCTTTCTACTAAACACTTACGGCCCTTGTTAGGGGCTCGACTTCCTTTTTAATCCCCTGATATACATCGTTATAGAGAATAACCTATGTGGATCTAATAGAGGGGGAGACACACATGAAAACTTTGAATCTGAAAAATGCATTAAAATTCGCAGCACTTGTTTCTATGCTTGCTCTGGCAAGCTGTGGAGGCGGTGGCGGCGGTGGTGGTGGATCAACAGGTGGAACAAGTCCAGGCGGATCAACTGGCGGTGGTTCAACATCTACTTATGGTGCTTACACTTCACCAAATATTCTAGCTTCAGAATTTGTTACAGCTCTTAACAATGTCGATGGAACTTATTCTTCATCGGTGCAACTTTATACAAACGAAACACTTCGTTCTCAACAAGCAGGCCAGGAGCAATGGTTTGTTATCTGGGATGCAAAATACAGCGAATACAAAGCGGTTAGTCTGAACTATGTCCGCACGATCGTTTACTACGACTATTATTCAAATAACCGCGCAGTAGCTTCTGAATTCAGATCAATCGAACGAGGCGATATCCTCGCAGGCAGAGTAAGTGGAGACACCTATGGAAATGATTATGAAGTTGTCGATTACAATACTGGTTCTGGCTACTATGAAGGAAGAAATTCTGGTTACCTCTATGAAGATGAAGCTGGTACGACGGACGTAAGTCTTCAGGCCCGCGAGCAGGAGAAAAAGAGATTCTACGAAAAAGCAGCTAAAGTATCTTTCACTTATAACGTGAGCCTTGAAACTTCTATGTCGATGGTAACTCTCGGATCGAAAATTGAAAAAATGATGTCTCGCGGAGGCGGAGAACTGACAGTTGAAGATCAATCAGCACTTCTTTCTGACCTTAAAACTCTTACTGGTGTAAGCCTTGAAGAGATCGCTCAGGCGGCACAAGACCAGAAAGCTAAAAAAGATGTTCTTTCTAAAATTGCTGAAAAGCTTGGAACGACATCACAAAATCTTGAACAGAAATTTCTTCCGGAAGTATTTGGTGTAACCCTCTAATTACTTACACAAGAAATTCTAGTGAAGGGGGCCGGAAGAAATTCCGGCCCTTTTTTTTAAAAAAAAAAGATTACTTTAAAATAATTTTTGAAGCTTCAATTAAAAGATCAACAGCTTCGTCATCAGAAAGAGTTGCATCAAGCTCTTTTGCCATTTGAATTTTACTTTCCAAAAAGAGAGATGTTTTTCCAGTTTGTAAATACAGCTGAGCTTCATTCTGGATTCTTTGAGCTTCGGCCTTCTGGCTTTTCGAAGAAACAGCTAAACTTGTGGCCTCAGTTGTGGCGACACCTAGTGCTGCAGTATAAATAGTTTCTGCCAGTGTATAAGCGAGGGCGTTAGTCCCTGCTTCAAGAGCAAAAGATCTACCAGTAAAAAGGGCGGCCATTGCGACTATAACTAGTTTTTTCATTTGAATTCTCCCATTGTTTTATCAGGTTCAACTTACCATGCTCAGGAATTTGGTGAAGGGGCGGGTGTAATTTTTATCTGACTAAAGACCTTTACAGAGGCCAGCTTGCAAGAAATCTGGTATTTATAGGCCATATGAACACTACCCCTCAGGAAAAAAGATTGACCTTTGCCGATCGCTTCAGCCGTCTGAAGACCCGGTTGATTATCGTCAGCTGGCTCCTCCTGGCGGGACTCTTTGTGAAATTGCTCTATCCAACGATGGTTCGTTTTTATGCGATCGTTAAAGCACAGGAAAGTTATTACGTCGTCACGGTCAATGACAATAAACCTGCTTATGAACGAACAATGTCAATGCCTGGCAATTGGGTTCCGCTCGAAAAAATTTCCAAACGCATTCAGGGCGCCATCATATCGAGTGAAGATGGAAAATTTTATGAACATCCGGGCTATGATCTTGAACAGCTCACTGATGCCATCGACAAAACAGTTAAAACAAGAAACAAGAAAAAGAAAAAAGTGCGGGGAGCTTCGACTATCACTCAACAGCTGGTGAAAAATCTTTTCTTAAGCAGCGATAGAACTTTATTCAGAAAAGGTCAGGAAATGGTCATGGCCCTTGCCATTGAAAAGCACGCCAATAAAAAGAAAATTCTGGAAACCTACCTGAATGTCATTGAGTATGGAAAAGGTGTTTACGGGATTGGTGCTGCCACAAAATATTATTTTAATAAAAGGCCTGATCAAGTGACTGCCCGCGAAGCCGCTTTTCTCGCTATGCTTTTGCCGAGTCCGGTTAAGTACGCAAAGTCATTCCACATGAAATCGCTCACACCTTTTGCTCAGAGAATTGTTGATTCAGTTCTTTTGAAAATGAGACAGGGCGGTTACATAGGCGAACAGGAATATGCTGAGCAATTGAATTCTCATTTTACATGGGAAAGACAAGCTCCTGATCTCTCAGTCGCCGAAGCGACGATAAGCGAAGAAGAAACCATTGAAGAACCTGAAACAATCTAAAAGAGTTTTATGAAAACAAAATTGCGTGTACTCATTTCTGATACCTTTGATCCGTGGTTCAATATCGCTACGGAAGACTGGATTTTCCGGGATATGCTTTCGGATGATGAACTGGAAAACACCAAGATTCTTTATCTCTGGCGCAACGATAATACAGTCGTCATTGGACGTTTCCAGAATCCATGGACGGAATGTAATACAGAAAAGATGGATTCAGACGGGATAAAACTTGCCCGGAGACAGAGTGGAGGCGGAGCGGTTTTTCACGACCTGGGCAACACCAATTTTACTTTCTTATCCGGAAAAGCTTCTTTTGATAAAGCGGTAAATAATAAAATTATCACCAATGCTGTAAATTCTTTTGGGTTGAATGCTTATGCTTCAGGAAGAAATGATTTGCTCGTGGATACTGTAGAAGGTGAAAGAAAATTTTCAGGAAGCGCGTTCAAAGAAACAAAAGATAGGTCATTTCACCACGGGACACTTTTGTTAAATGCAGATATGTCGAAATTATCGCAGTATTTAAATCCCAACAAAAAGAAACTGGAATCCAAAGGTATCACTTCTGTTCGTGCCCGTGTTACCAATCTTTCTGATTTAAAACCGGACATTACTCACGATGTGATTTGCCAGAGAATTATCCAGGAATTTTTCAATCACTATCAATCTGAATGTAAAATTGAACTTCTTGATCATCAATATCTTTTATCGATTCCGCGACTGAATCAGCACTTTTTAAAAATGGCCGATTGGGGATGGAGATTTGGAGAGGCCCCAAAGTTTAATCACACAATGTCTGAGCGTTTCTCTTGGGGAACAATGGATGTCTACCTCGATGTTCACCATGCTCTGGTGGAAAAGGCGCAGATTTTTTCGGATTCTCTGCACCCCGAAATGATCGAACAACTCATGGCCTCTTTGCAGAATATTCCCTATACTAAGGAAGCCTTCCAAAATGCCATCGCTGGCGTCGGTCATGAATTACCGATGATTCAGGATTATCTGGCCGAATTTGAAAGCTGGATTGTGAAGGAAATCAGTTAAAAAAAACTTTCAAAAAAAGAGAAACATGAAGTTTCAGACACACGCAAAACATATCTGGAAGACGTATCTGGCAGACCGCTCAGCAATTTATACCTGGGGCGCGTTTTCTGTTCTTCTCACAAATTTGATGCAGGTTCTTTCGCCAAAAAATATCGGCTGGATTGTCGATTTCATGACAGGCAAACCGATTCCAAAAATCCTGACAGGGAAAACACCTCACGAAACCTTTCTGATTTTATTTGCCCTGTTATTTTCATCGCGAATTCTTATTAATATTTTTCGTTTTATGTGGCGGATTACACTGGGCCGTCAGACTCATTATGCCTGTGGAATGTTAAAAAGAGATGTATGGGATCACGCCCGTTATTTTAAGAAAGAAGATCTCGACCGCAAATTCACGAAAGGCGTTCTGATGAATGCTCAGACCTCTGATACAAACAGTGCCCGCTTTGTTTTTGGTTTTACTCTTGTCGCTGTGACCGATGTTTTCTTTCTGGGCATTTTTACTTTTGCAGCGATGGCGATGATTCATCTTCCTATGGCCTTGATGTCTTTTTTCATTCTTCTGTTTGTCCCGATGTTTGTAAGAAAACTTTCGCAACGTGAAGTTGAACAATACAGAGTTGTCCAGGATGTACTTTCACATTTCAACGATCTTTCCTCTCAGGCCGTTTCAACGATTAAACTTCAGCGTCTGACACAGACTGGACCGTTTTGGGAAAGACGATTGATGAATGTCGCTGAAAATCACCGTAGAGAAAAATTAAAAGGAATCGGCCTGAATCTTCTCTATATTCCAGTCATGGGAGTCGCGACAATTATTTCTTACGTCGTTTTATTCGCCATGGGGATCACTTTTACTCTTCAGGGAAAAATGTCTCTCGGTGAATTTCTCTCGATGCAGGGATTAATTTTCTTACTTCATGATCCGTTGATGTCATTGGGATTTATCATTTCAGAATGGAAGAAAGGTTTTACTGCGCTTGAAAGGCTTTCAGAAATTTTTCTTCATGAAAAAGATCATGGGCTCATTCAACCTGGTGAACCTATAGAAGAAAAAGATGAAGTTCTTTCTGTGAGCAATTTAAGTTTTGCTTTCAATGAATCCTCTCCGCTTTTTTCCAATCTCACATTCAAATTGAAAAAAGGCGAAAGGCTGGGCATTACGGGACCTATCGGCGCAGGAAAAAGCACCTTGCTTTCTATTTTGACCGGGCTTAACCGCCAGACCAATTCCGGTGAAGTGACTTTTTACGGACGTCCTTTTTCTCATTATTCGCATGAAGATCTTCGCAGGACGATCGGTCTGGTTTCACAAAAACCGTTTCTGTTTGCTGATTCTATTAAGATCAATGTTTCCATGAATCATGAAATGACGGATGAAGAGATCTGGAAATACCTGGAGCTGGCAGGCCTAAAAGAAGATGTTCAGAATTTTCCTGATCAACTTGAAACACAATTAGGGGAATGGGGAATCAATTTGTCCGGCGGACAAAAACAGCGTCTCACACTGGCCCGTGCGCTGGCCGCCCAACCCAAAGTTTTGTTTCTGGATGATTGCTTGTCTGCCGTTGATACAATTACCGAAGAACGCATTTTGAAAAATCTTGATCACCATTTAAAAGATACCACTCTGGTCTGGGTTGCTCATCGCAAGTCCACTCTTAAATATTGCGACAGAACGTTTGAGCTGAAGCCTTTGATGGAGGGAGTGTAAATGGGCCCCGTAAAAATAACGAGAATATCAAAGCGCTTGATTAAAAATCACAGACCACCTGGACTGGATTCAGAAATCACTAAACGCGCTTATATGATGGCCGACGATCAGGACGAATCGCGTCTGCAGGAAAAAGGGATGGGGGACTTGAAGTCTTTAACGACTTTGCTTTCCTATGCCAAGCCATTCAGGCTTCAGATCAGTGGAGCACTGTCTCTTATTTTTGTAAGTTCTCTTACCGCCATCTATTCATCGAAATTGATGGGAGATCTGCTCGAAAAAGGTTTGCTCGCGAAAAATTTAAATAAATCTGTTTCCTATGCAGTGGCGATTTTATTTCTGGAAATTTCCAGTATTTATTTTATCTGGACCGGACGGAAAATCCTTGCGGACTCTGCTTCAAAAGTTATTTTTTCTGTCAGGAAAAATCTTTTTTCCAAACTTCAGGAATTGCCGCTGCAGTATTACGACCGCCAGCCGCAGGGAAGAATTGTCACTCGGATCACTCACGATGTTGAAGGGATTGAAGAATTCTTCACCTCGAGCTTAGGAAATTTACTTTCAGCGTGTATGATGACCATGCTTGCAATCGCGGCCATGATTGTGACTAATCATAACCTGGGAGCGATCATGACTTTGTCGATCATTCCTTCGCTTATTCTCACTTTTAAGACAAAAGACTTTTTAAGAAATTCCAACAGAAGAGTTTCGAAATTTTCTTCTGCAATCAATGCACGCCTGTCTGAATACCTCAACGGAATGGATGTCATCAGAAGTTTCGGGCTCGAGAAATGGACGATGGATAAATTTTCTCAATCCGTCGATGACTATTTATATGCTCAATTGAAAGGAAATTTTCTTTTTGCCTGGAGCATGCCGCTGGTTTCTTTCTTTGCGACGATTCCTCTTATTGGACTCGTCTGGTATGCCGGTCCCCGCGTGTTAAGCGGCGTTTTCAGCGTCGGTCTTTTTGTTTCATTCGTTCGCTATTATGAACGTTTCTTTAACCCGATGATGCTTCTCTCGAGAGAAATTCACGTTGTTCAACAGGCCTTTACCAGCACAGAGCGAGTCATGAGTTTCCTTCATGAAGAAGATGAAGAAAAAGTTCTGGACAATAGAGGACACATGAAGCTGACACACCTCGAAGGTGACATCAAATTTGAAGACGTTTTCATGCAGTATGGAAATGGTGAATGGGTTTTAAAAAATCTTAATTTTCACATTCGCTCCGGTGAAAAAATCGGACTCGTCGGCAAAACCGGCTGTGGGAAAAGCTCAACAGTCTCGCTTTTATCGCGCCTTTATGAATTCCAGAAAGGTGAAATTAAAATCGATGATATTCCCATCCGCAATTTTGACCGTCACGCTTTAAGAAATCAAATTGGCTTTGTCTCTCAGGATGCCATTATTTTTAAAGGCACATTGAGAGAAAATCTTTCATGCGATGAAGGTCTTACTGATCAGCAGTTAATCGATGCTTCGAAAACGACCGGACTTGTTCGGGCCCTGTCTCAGGGAGGCGCTCACGACGGTTTTAATCTCGATATGATCGTTTTAGAAGGTGGAACGAATCTTTCGGTCGGACAGCGCCAGCTCGTCTCTCTGACACGCGTTCTTCTCAAAAATCCTTCAATCCTCATTCTCGATGAGGCCACGGCCAATATTGACCCTTTTTATGAGGAGATTATTCACGAAGCTGTTATGACGATGATGAACAACAGAACCTGTCTCATCATTGCTCACAGACTGGATACGCTGAAGGCCTGCGACCGCGTCTTTGTGTTCAATCAAGGAGAGTTGGTGGAAGAAGGACCGCTTCAACAATTGCTCAGCGAGGGCAATTATTTTTATCGCCTTCACCATGCTCAATCTGTTCACTAAAATAGTTTAAACTGTGGTTTCAGAATAAAGAAACGCGCGCTTTCTGATGTTGGTAACGATTTCAGAAGACTTCAGTTTTGTTTTTGTTTTCACCTGAGTTTTCTTTGCTCGTTCAGCATACATAGAAAGAATGGCCTTTCCTAAAGCTAGTCCCAGACCGGGAGGGACAGCGTTTCCGATTTGTCTCCACTGCGCCGATAAAGGGCCATGGAATTGAAAATCGTTCGGGAAACTTTGCAGGGCCGCAGCTTCACGCTGAGTGAGGTAGCGGTTTTCCGTTGGATGGAAATAATTATGTCTGTGGGTCATGATCGTCGGGCTTGGCTTCTTTCTGTCGAGACGCTGATATTTCGTCTGACGAAAGCGGTTTTCACGGAGGTTCTTCCAATCGACGCCCAATTTTAATTTCTTTGTTTTGAAGTAAGCTTTTTCATCAGCTTCGTATCTGACACCTTTGCCTTCAGGGATACATTTAATTCTTTCAAGCTCCAGTGGTTTTTTTATCGCCGCACCAGTCAGGTCGTGATTATAAACTTTACCGTCTTTTGCTTTCAGATTTTTCAAAGCATCGCCGACAGTCAGAATCTTTGTCTGAGTTTTCGGGAAAACGATTTTATCATTGAGGCGAGAACCGATAATGATCGTTCTTCTTCTACGCTCTGGAACGCCGTAAAGTTCGGCCGACATCACTTGCACGTCGAGAGTGTAGCCCATTTTATGAAAGAGAGAAAAAATCGCCTGAAGCGTTTTCTCATTTTTCTTTGCGAGAAGCCCTGTCACGTTTTCAATGATGACGTAATAAGGATTGGTAATTTTCACAAGACGAATGAACTCACGGAAAAGAGTATTTCTAGTATCGTTGGGATCACCCAGACCGACAGTTGAAAAACCCTGGCAGGGAGGCCCGCCGACAACTGCGTGAACAGTTTGTCCTTTGATTAATTCTTTGAGTTTCTTTTCGGTCAGGTCAATGACTGAGCCGCAATAAGCGTTGGCATAGCGGTGATTGGCCTTAAAAGTCTCGATGGCATTTTTATCCATGTCGATGCCGAGAAGACAGCGCATGCCTGCTTGTTCGAGACCGCACGAAAGTCCGCCGGCGCCTGAGAATACGTCAATAAAATTAAGTGGTGTGTTTGTTTTCGTCATGTGTATGACTATTATCTAAATGTCAGTGTAATATTGTCAAATTTATTAGGCCGATTTTTTTTCGGATATTTTTTTCTTGAGAGGACCCGGAAGGTGAAATTTGAGGCCGGATTCTTCGGCAGCGGCCGCCGGTTGATAGAATTGATCGCGGTCTTTTTTCCAATTCCAGTCCCGGACGATTTTTTGAATTGAAAAACTGTAATCTTTCTCGCGTTTCACGTGATAATTCACATGAGGCATCCATAAATTGAGATCATGAGAGAAAATAAAAACATTCTGTTTGTGTCTGCCAATGCTTTCTCTGAGGGCGGCGATGAAGATTGAGACAGTTTCCTGATCGAGATCTTTTTCAGGTTCTTCCAGAAAAATAAATTGTCCTTCGCAGACAACGGCCTTTAAAAGGGCGCTGACCTTTCTCATCTGCGCATCAGCGTGAAGAGGAAGCTCATTGGGAAGGGCCACTTTCTGATAGAGATGTTCAAGCGTGCTGTTATGAGGCTCTTTTAAAAATTCCTGAAACTGCATGTCTTTGGAAGCCGTTAACGAGTTCGGACTCCAGTCCATTAAAATATTCTGAATAAGAGTCAAATCGGGAATGAGGTTGTCACCGCGTGAAACGTAAGAAAATTTGTAGGGAAGATTTACGCGGTTGAATTTTAGAAAGCTGATGAACTCAGACAGACGCGAAAAATTGTCACCGGTTTCTTCGGTGAAAAGATAGATATCGAATGTGTCTTCGAAGTTAACTTTGGTCATCGCAATCTTATCGGACCCCGACGACTAGGGCTTAAGAAAAAGAATGCCCGAGGGGGTTGGTCCAGTACCTCTCTTTTCCACTTCTTAAAAACATTTTTAAAAATTTAATTGTGGGCCATAATGAAAGAATGAATGAAAAAGCGTCCAATCAAACAGTTTTAGTTGCCCTCACGGGTGGGGTGGAATCTACTGTGGCCGCCTATCTTTTAAAGAAGCAAGGCTATCGTTGCATTGGAATCGGATTGCAATTTTTTGAGCCAGGTGAAAGTCCCGGACCGTTTGGCGATGTCATCGTCAGCGATCTCACAAAAATCAAATCGATCTGTACTTATCTCGACATTCCTTTTTATGCAGTTAATGCCAGCGAGATGTTCGCTGACTACGTTCTCGATCCTGTGGTGGGAAGAGTTTTATCAGGTCATACTTTTGAGCCCATGGTCTTTCTCAATTACGTTTTGATGGAAGTTCTTCTCGAGAAAGCAAAAAAATTTAATACGAATCTGGTTGCTACCGGACATTACGCAAAAGTTTTAAAAAACCAAAAGACCGGGTCCTATGAATTGTTGACGGCCAATGATCTTGAGCACGACCAGTCTTATATTCTTTCGAGGCTTGAACAAAAGCATCTCGCCTCATTAATTCTTCCTCTCTCTGAAATCCGAAAAAAAGAAGTAGAGAAAATCGGAGAACTCATCAAGGTCGAGTATTTAAAACGTCCAAAGGGAAATGTTCCTCACATAATGCGCGACCCGCGAATTAAGGAACTGATTGAGGAACGTTCACCAAAAGATTTAAGAAGAACGGGAACCATTTACGACTACAGAAGCGAAAGTTCTATTTGCGAGCATCAGGGAATTCATTTGTATTACGTTGGGCAGAGCAACCTCCCGTCGAAACCGGAAATCCAGATTGATCCGCTTAAGCAGGTTGTGTCTATTGTTCCTTTCAAGGGAAATATTTTTATTGATTACCCCGACAGGCTCAAATATTCGCATGCGCTGGTGACCAAATTTATACCGGCCGCGAACCTGGATATTACTCTTCCTATCGGCGCTTACGCAAAGATAGGGGTGAAAAGCGAAAAAATTCCGTGCCGTATTTATTTTAAAAATAATCAAACGTGTTTAATTGATTTTGAAGCTGAACGCCCGGGACTGCTTGTTCCTGGAACCTTTATTGCTTTTTATAATCGTCAGGGCGAAAAAGGAAAGATTGTCGGCTCGGCGATCGTCGAGGCCGCAGGGGTTTTTGCCAATGAACAATTCAATACGCTCCCAGTTTACAGAAAGGATTCAGATGAAGAAGAAGAACAAAACGCCAATGATGAAAGATTCACTTTCTAAAATAGCTTTAATATTTCTTGTCGCGACAAGTGCGCACGCCTGGGATATTTCTCCCTACGAAAAGAAAATCAAGACGACTTACAATGTAACTTCAGTTACTGAAAAAATCTCCAAAGATGAGCTGGAAAAAAATCTTCGAGATTTTGTTGCAAGCACGAGACCCTCGCGTTTTGTCGGAACGCCGGGACATCAGAAGGCCATCGATTTTATAGAAAAAAAATTAAAGGACTTAAAATCACCGGGCGCTTCTTATGAGCGAATTGAATTTACTCCTGATATTGCCAAAGCGGGAGAGTTCTATGCTGAAGATTTCAAAAAAGAAGTTGTCGCAAAAATTCCTAAAACTGATCCGAATTATGATCATTGGAAAGGGTTTACTTTATCAATGTTGAAAACTCTTGATTCTCTGAAAGGTGTGAAGGGATATAATCTCGTCTGGGAAAAAAAGGGAACGACAAAACCGGAAGAGGTCATTGTCATCGGGGCCAATTACGATACGCTTTTGAATGATCCTAAAACGATGATCGTTGACACGAAAGGAGCAATGCCGGGAGCAGATAACAACGGCACAGGAGTGGCCGCCCTTTTGTCGATGGCGCAGATTTTAAATAAACTGGATCTTCCAAAAACAGTGCGACTGGTGTTTTTTGATTTTGAGGAACTCGGCTTTCTTGGATCAAAAGATTATACGGCTTCACTGAAATCAAAAAATGAAAAGCTTGCCGGATATATTAATCTCGTCATGCTCGGCCACGATTCAAAACGCGACGATAAAGAAAAAAAGAACAACAACATGAAAGTTTATCTGCGCAATCCAAATGAAAAGGGAGCGGATGATGACCTGAAACTGGTGACGATGTTGACCAATGCCGGAAAAAAACTCTACAGCACTATCGACTTTAAACCTGAAGCGAATTCGATGAATTCAAGCTCTCATATCAGCTTCTGGGAGGCCGGTTACCCCGCTGTGTGCTTCTCACAGAACTGGGAGAGTGATTTTAACCCTCGTTTTCACACCCCTAACGATTTTGTTGAGACTTTGAATATCAACACTTACACAAACGCCTTTAGATATATTACAGGGGCGCTGATCGCCTGGAATTACGACATAGTCAAATAGCCAGATCTTTGCTATAAAGGCCTCATGAAGACAAATGAGGCCCCAAATAAACCAAAATCAGAAACGATGGTCATCGTCGGTATGTCCGGCGGCGTGGATTCGTCAGTCTGTGCGGCCTTATTGAAAGAGGAAGGCTACAACGTCGTAGGCCTCTTCATGAAAAACTGGGAAGAGCTTGATGAACACGGTGTTTGTCAGTCTTCAAAAGAATATGCCGATGTCATCGCCGTTTGCGAGAAACTGGATATTCCGTACTACTCGGTAGATTTCATCAAAGAATACAGAGAACAGGTTTTTAATCATTTTGTTGAAGAATACAAACTCGGCTATACGCCAAATCCCGATATTCTTTGCAACCGCGAAATTAAGTTTAAAGTCTTCTATGAAAAAGCGCGCGAACTCGGCGCTGATTTTCTGGCGACCGGACACTATTGTCAGAACAAAATAATAGACGGGAAAAATGCACTGATCAAAGGTGCGGATCCACTGAAAGATCAATCCTATTTTCTCTACACCATCAAAAGCGATGTTTTAAAAAATGTTCTATTTCCTATTGGGCATCTTCCAAAAACTGAAGTGAGACGAATTGCTGCCAAGTACGATCTCGCAACTAAAAATAAAAAAGATTCAACGGGGATTTGTTTTATCGGTGAAAGAAATTTCAAAAATTTTCTTTCGAATTATATTACTTTCACTGACGGCAATTTTGAAACGCTGGAAGGCAAAGTCGTTGGTCGCCACACTGGCGCTACATACTACACTCTTGGACAGAGAAAGGGCCTAGGGCTCGGTGGTCCGGGAGAACCGTGGTTTGTTGTTGGAAAAGATATTGCCCGCAATGTGGTCATTGTAGAAAGAGGCGAGAACCATCCTGCCATGTTTTCGGATTCCCTTGTGGCCACTGATTTAGAATTCACTACCGGTGAATGGAACCGGCCGCTTCCGTTTAAATGTACGGCAAAGGTTCGTTACCGTCAGAAAGATCAGGCCTGCACAGTGACGAAGATCGAAAACGGAAAAATCTTTGTGGAGTTTGATGAACCTCAACGCGCAATCACGCCGAGACAATCTGTTGTCTTCTACGACGGAGAAATTTGTCTTGGGGGAGCGATGATTGAAACTTCAGGACCAACTTATTACGAACTCAAAAAAACAGTACCGGCCGTGGCTGCAATCAGCCCCAGTACTTCGGATCATTAAAATCTTTTTTTCCACCGTCATCACCTTCATCTGATTTTTTCACTCTTTCCTGAAATGAGGTGCAGTCATGTCCTGTGGATTGCTTCACCAGAACATAGGGCATCGTCGTTGATTTGAATTGATAAAGCTTACATCCTCGCGGGGCCTGAGGATCGAAAGTGACCTGGTAATGAATGCATTTCATGCACTGGATGCGTTCCATAAGCTTAGTATACTGCTGGTTTTGAGGGGCGGCAGAATTTGCCCTCCGTCCACTTTTTAGACACCCCTGGAGTCTTTTTACATGCCCTCTGCCCCGGAAGCTTCCATGGAGTTAGAATCTATGGGACAGCTTTAGGCAAAGTGATTGCACTTAAGGCAGAAGGTTGAGTTTACCAAGGTATCGTTTTTTTATTTAAGGACACCCATGAGCATCAATTTCCAAGGCAGCAATTCAGGCAACCAGAACGAAAACGAGAACCTTAATCTGGTGATGTTTCCCGCCTCAAAGAACTTTAAAGTTGACCCTGAAGACCATTTGGGAGCTGATCCTCTTCATGACCTGCTTCATGAATATTCGCATGTCCGCGAAGAAGATATTCCAAGTTATCTGGATGATCGTTTTGAACTTGAAATGCTTGAAGACAGCGACGCTTTTGACAGTCTGGAAGCGTTTATGAACCGCCATCAGAGACAAGAAGTTATCACTCCTGATGATAAGCTTGCTGGTCTCATTAATGAGCGTCTCGACGCAATTAAAGAGGCGAAAGCGCGCATAAAATTTTACCTCGATGAAATAGAGATGTTCTTACCTGCAAAAAGAAAATAATTTTGCGCTCACTATTTTTCTTGCCAACGAATTTCCGCGCTTTTATTATTTCAGAATCATTTTTATGCCCAGGTGGCGAAATGGCAGACGCACTACCTTGAGGTGGTAGCGCCGCGAGGCATGCTGGTTCAAGTCCAGTCCTGGGCACCATTCATTTCATTATTCATTTATAAAAATTGGCGTTATTCTTATCTCATGAAAGGACTTCCACATGAGGCGAGAACGCTCGTTTCGCATTTAACACCTGATCCTGCCGAGTACTCTATCTATCACGAGAAGGCCCTTCAATTTATAAATGAGTGCAAGCTTGCCTTTCCTGTGGCAAAGGCGGTTTTAAGAGAATCGGTCATTTTTCAAAAAAAATATCTGGTCGTGTACGTTGATGATGGTTGGTTTAATGAAGTGGCCGGTGATCTGGCGGCCTTTGTTATGCCTGATTTAAATTTTCTTCAACAGAACTCACCGGCCGCCGCTGTCGTACCAGTTTCTAAAATGAGATCGCGAAGTAAAAATTTTCTCTCCATCCTTGAGCACGAATTTGTTCATCTCAATCAATGGATAAAAGGTTTTAATCCGGGGGCCGATTTCAGAGTGGCAGACCCTTCCGAAGATTTTATTCGCTATCTGAATGCAGAATTTCAAGCCTACTTCATTCAATACACTTTTCATCCTGAGGCCTTTCGCTCATTGGAAAATGGCGCTGAAATTTTGCGCGACACTTGTGCAATAAAAGCGCTTAATCAAGCTACGATCAAACTCGCCCGCGCTGTTTCTGTTGAAAATGCTGATCTGAATATAGAAAAAACTTTTTCTTCATTGCAGGCAAAGTTAAAGAAAACACTTGGCAAAATGGGCGTTGGCCCCTCTTTAAAAGAAGAGCTCGCCAAAAATTTTCCCATTTATTTTATGAAAGCGCTGGTTGAAGTTTGTAATGGCAATGTCTTGTCATAAATTTTGACCACTGGATTTTTGACCGTCCTGGTTGCAAAATTTATCTTCACCACTTTTTTGATTCCTTGAATAAATTCCGGATTGGTTTTATCTACACAGTTTGAAATATCAAGTGTGATTTCCTTGTACGTTGAAGCATCATCTGACTCTTTAAAGTCGAGAGTTTTAGCGCAGGAGAGTGCATTGATATCTTCTGAACCGTTCATTCCGCAGCCGAGGTTGCCAACCACATAGGGAGTCGTGAGTTGTACCAGCTCGGGCCCTTTCGGCATTCCATAACATCCCACAAGAGGAGCGCGCTCGATAGCATACTCACCAGACTGAACATGGCGGATGAGAATGAAGACGCGGGTGTTGGAATCAACTGTCGCAAATGTTGTCGTCGCCAGTGAAAAAAGAAAGAAAGAGAAAAACAATTTCATAAAAACTCCCGGGTTTGATCCGGGCAGAATTAGCGCAAAAGCCGTTAATGGGAAAGATGTTCTTTGATAGAAAATAATTATGAAACAGATTTCAATTTCCTACTGGAGCGCTCTTTCATTAAAGCAATGATCATCTTGTGGGCCTCATAGTTTTTGTAATGAGCGGCCCAGTGAAGAAGGGATTTTTTCTTATAAAGTGAATCGATAAGAGCAGGTTCTGCTATCAGGTATTCTTTGAGTGTTTGATTGTGTCTGCGCTGAATACAATTAACAAGAGAGTACTCGATATATTTTTTATCGACAAAATGATCAATCTCTCTGCCGAAACGATTGAGGAAACGATAGTAGAAACAAAGAAAAACGACAAACCAGAAAATCGGAGATTGAAAGGCCAGAATGATCATCGCGAGCAGGAAGAAATTGGAGTCGGAGAGTAAACGATAGGGATGGGATGAGGTGAAATCGGCATACTTAATCCACAAATCTTTGTGCGATTCAGTTTTCGGTTTTATTCCGAGAATGACCAAAAGGGCATCATAGATATGCATGAGTTTAGTATAGACCGGTCTAGTTATGTCTTTTTGAATTTTTGTATTTGTGACAGTTAGAATTCCAAAAGATTTTTTTCACTGCCATGAAAAATGGTCAATGCCCTCGATAGTAATCGGGGGCATTGAATGAATAATTTACGTATTAAGACTTAGGCGTGTCGAACATTGAGCGCAGTATCTTCAATGACTAGTGGTTTTCTAAAGTTCGCCATTGAACCGATAGCTCCTCCACCAACAGCAGCGAGAGCGCCTAGAACGACAAGTCCAAATAGAGTCCAGCCTGTCGATTTGAGCGCGACGGCTGTGGCTTCCTTCGCGTCGTTAACTGCTTTATCTACATCTGCTCTCATCGTCGCAATTCTTTGATCGGCCTCAGCGACAGTCATTCCTGATTGATAAGCAAGATAGCGTTTCGCACCTTCCGTATCTCCGCGGACCAGACGAGTTCCTAAACCTTGAGCAACTGTTGTCGGATCTGATTTAAGATTCAAATCACCGAGAGCTGATTCTGTAATATTGCTGACGGTATTTGAAATGGCCGGGCTTCTGCCTGCTTTTTCTGCTCCAGCAACCGCCACTTCACCGGTTTTACCAATAATGGATCCTACGGCATTTCCCGCAGCGCCGATTGCAGCCATTGTTTGCCACAGAACTAATCCTAAAAAGAGTGCGGCAATGACAAGGCCTTGGGCAGAACCAATTCTGCTGGTACGAAATTTCGAAACTCTTGCGGCAAAATAACTTCCGGCAAAGAGTGAAATGATCGCCGAAGCGAGAAACCAGATTCCGGAAAATAATCCGGCACTTTTTGCACTCGTGTCTGCATCAAGACTGATACCGCCAATGGCGAGACCGAGTCCGATAAGACCTGTCATGGCAAAAAGAGTTACCAATAATCCGGCAACGATAGATCGCCAGCTTATTAGTGCATGCATATTCAGATGATCTGTTTCGAGTGGGGCTGTTGAAGTCGTTCGCGTTTGATATATGGCCATAAAATATCTCCTTTTTTATCCTTTGGAATTCCATTTTATGTACTTAAACGGATCATCTCAATTTGCGTGGCTCCCATTCGCATTTAAAGCGTTGGTTAAACGTTAATACATAGGGAGGAGTGAGATCATTCAAAGTTTAAATGGATATAATCAAGATTGATTAAGAAATAGTATTGAGTGTAATATGTGATGTTTTTTTGATAAAGCGAACAGAGGAAAGTTTAATGGATTTCATGCCCCACGGACATTGTTATCTTTGGAAACCATGGCTTTTATCTATTCATGCTCTCTCTGATTTTTTAATCGGTCTTGCATACCTAGGTATTTCAATCACACTTTACTTTCTTGTTAAAAAAATTCGGCTGAATTTTTCGAATGTTGTTTTATGTTTTGGTGTTTTTATCGGTGCCTGTGGAATGACTCACTTCATGGAAGTGTGGAACCTTTGGCATTCATCCTACTGGATCTCAGGTTTTATTAAAATTGTGACGGCGCTCGCTTCAGTTTTCACCGGGATTTATCTTTATAAACTTCGCCATCAGATTGTTGAGTTTTCTGAAGCCGTAAAAGTTTCTGAATCTCGACGTCAAATGCTTGAATCTCACAATATCGAACTTGAGCAAAAAATTGAAGAGCGCACAGCTGCTTTGAGGGAAGCTGTAAGAGCGCGTGACGAGTTCCTTTCTCTGGCCTCTCACGAATTAAAAACACCTCTGACAACTTTAAAACTGCAGTCACAGTTTAGATTGCGCAAACTCGAACATAACCCTGATTTACTTCTGGGGTACGATCAATCAAGGCAATTTCTGGAGATGATTGACCAGCAGACAAGCAGGCTCAACAGGGTTGTCGAAGACATGCTGGATGTCTCGAGGATTCAATCAGGACAAATGCAGTTAAAAATTGAAAGAGTAAATATCTGTCTGCTCATCAATGATCTGTTAAGGAGATTTACGGCCGATCTTCACAAAGCAGGTAACTTTATTTCGCTCGAATTTAATTTTTGCGATGAAATCGATTTAGATATTTTCCGCATCGAACAAGTCATCAGCAATATACTTTCCAATATTGTCAAATATGCACCTCGAAGTGAAATACAAATCTCCACAGAACTGACTTCCGATCAGCAATTGAAGTTATCAATCCGCGATCACGGTCCTGGAATTGAAAAAGAAAAACTGGAAAAAATTTTTCAACGATTCGAGCGCGTCAGCGGCATCAATGGCCCATCGGGACTGGGGCTCGGGCTCTATCTTTCCCGACAGATTATAGAGGCCCATGGAGGGAAAATATGGGCCGAAAGTGAATTAGACAAAGGGGCATCTTTTATTATTTTACTGCCGATCTCTGCCACGGTTCAGGCTACTGTTTAGGAACGAGATAATAGAGTTTTCCCATTCGCTTCATTACGCCCGCTTTTTGAAAAGCTTCGTCTCCTTTTCCGAAATAGAGATCCACGCGGTCACCACCTTTGATGGCACCACCTGTATCCTGATCAAAAACCAGGCGGGGAACTTTAATCCATTGAGAGGGAACCTCTGCCATTTTGTTTTCAAATTGCGGCTCTTCAATATCGAGATAGGCGAGTGCTCCTTTCGGAAAAAAAACATTATCTGTGGCAATCGTTCGACCTTCACTCACTTCCATTCCGGCATAGGTAATGGCCTCGCCTTCAAGTTTCTTAAAGAAAACATAACTTGGATTTTTATTTAAGAGATCTTGTTGCTGCTCTTTAGTAAGCGTTTTTAAATACGCTTTGATTTTCTGTGTACTCATTTCATCTTTGGGAATGACGTGATGGAGTAGTTTGCCAATGGCCTGATAGGGGTGACCGTTTTGAGCATCGTATCCCACGTGGAGTTCTTCATCATTTTCAAAACGAACGACACCGGAGCCCTGAATGTGCAGGAAAAAAGCTTCGGCCGGATCGACCCAGGCGAGCTCGAGGTTTTTTCCTTCAAGCTTTTTATCGATATCAATTTCTTTTCTATCAAAGTAGGGAACGAGCGTTTTCCCTTTCAATTTACCTGTTAACTGGGCCGGAAAGTCATACCGCTTGAACATCGACTCAAAAAGCTTCAGGTCCACTGTAATCAAATCCTCAGGCGCTTTATAGAGCGGGGCCGAGAAACGCTCTGTTTTTGTTCGCGAGCCATTTAATAGTGGTTCGTAATAACCGGTGGCGAGGACATCTCCCCATTGGTTCCGTCCATAAACTTCCATCACATCAAAATGTTCATTGATATAGGCGAGATAATTTTCTTTGGATTCAGGTATTTTTTCCAGGGCCGCAATATAGTCAGCTTTTGAAATGAGTTTTTTTCCAAAGACCATAGGATCGCGGACGAGTTTTGATTGCTTCATGACTTCGATGTGTTTTTTTAAGGTGGCAAAAAAACTATCCGCACCAAGAGAATCTCTTGTAATGGGGCGCATATTTCCTTTCACGGGTCTCAGCGCATCTTCTACGCGGTTGAGTTTAGTTCTCGCGCAGGAAGTAAGTAACAAACAAATGACCAGAATTTTTTTCATGATTTAAGATTAATTCCAAGTATACTTAATTGAAAAGGAGACATTTATGAACTTTAGAGATTATTTTCATCCTAAGACTTATAGTAATTCTATCTCATCAGCTTTGCTTGTCATCAGAGTGATCATGGGACTGGCCATGGTTTTACACGGTTCAGGTAAAATTCAGCATCCATTTTCCTGGATGCCGGCAGAAGCAGGAATACCTGCTCTGTTTCAATTCCTGGCCGCCGTCTCGGAATTTGTAGGCGGTTTATTTATCATTGTTGGTTTACTTACACCGCTTTCAGCTCTTGGCATTTTCTTTACCATGTCCGTAGCAGTTTTTTTTCACGGATTCATTCGCCACGATCCATTCGTCAATCAGACAGGCGGAGCATCTTTTGAGCTCGCCCTGGTTTATTGGGGAATCTGCCTCGTTTTAATGATGACAGGTCCCGGCGCATTTTCTCTAGACGCTCAGATTTTCAAAAAGAAACATTAGTTTTTTTTATTTTTTAGTTATCTCCTTGTGTGAAATGCTCACGAAAGTCTTTTGCACAAGGAGGTTCTATGAAGTATTTTTTCTATTCAACATTCATCGCTGCTCTCGCACTTTCTTCCGTCCATTCATTTGCTGATACCGAAACGATTGAGAAAGGAGAGAAGATCAAAATTGGTAACGGCCATGCTTACAGTTATGTGATTTATAATCACAAGCATGAACCTAAAACAATCGGAATCGCACTCTCTGAAGCCACTATGCAGGGGCTTCCAACTAAAATGACAGAATACTCTATGAAACTTCCACATGGTAAAGAAGTTCGTCCCTACAAAAACATTACCATTGACTGGAATCCACAAGGACATGAGCCACCTGAGATTTACGGGCTTCCTCATTTTGATTTTCATTTCTATTTCATTCCGGATGCTGCAAGACACGCGATCAAGTGTATGGATGAAGACACTTCCAAATGTATGAAACAGCCTGGGTCAGATATGATTGCTCAGTATTATGTCCCAACACCCGCAGGAGTTCCAATGATGGGCTGGCATTGGCTTGATTCAAGATCGCCTGAACTGCATGGTGAAAAATTCACTTCGACATTCATTGAAGGATACTACAACGGTAAAATGATTTTTCTGGAGCCTATGATTACCAGAGAATTTTTCATGAACAATGGTAGTGTGAATCAACTCCTATCCATGCCGAAAAAATTTGCTTACAAGGGATGGTATCCGGGGAAATACGTTCTTACTCATGACAAAGCTGCAAAAGTTTACAGAATTGAATTGAAAAATTTAAAACTGGCGAAATAAAAAAGGCCCCTTTCGGGGCCTTCTTTTTTTATGTTTTACTGACAGTAGTTGTTTTCAGAAAAGTATCTTGAACAAAGATTTGTCGGAAACTGACAGTCACTTGCCATTGAAGAATAGTAGTAACCCACTCTTTGACAAACAGATCTTCCACCATCAACCACGTTAACAATGAAAGTTCCCTGTTCAGTTGTTCGACCGTTTTGTGAAAGCGTATACTTCACAGTATTTTTTCCGAAATCCAGAAGAGGTCTCTGAAGAACTGTACTGATCCAGAGATTAAATGACTTTTTACTTTTACCGGTTTCGCCATTGTACGATGACGATTTTGGTTTCGAAACTGATCCATCTTCGTGAGTCGCTACAAGAGTGACTGTATCTGCTTCTGATTTTGGTCCAAGAAAATAAGAATATTCACCTGGGTTGAGAATCTGGCCGCGGCAATCCGCAAATCCAGACGACGTACCTTGAGGACCCGAACACTGAACATTCAATCTTCCATAGATGTTCATTGTTGAATATTGATCACCGCCTGATAATCCTGCGGCCATTGCCAAAGGCGCTGCTGAACAAAGTAGCATAGCTAATAAAAATTTTTTCATAAAATCCTCCACTGCTTAATAGGCTAGCGAAGACGAGTGGAGTTGGTCAATAATGATTTGATGTCAAACGTTTGACGTCTTTCTAGAATTTGAAAAAGAAAAGGCCCGCGTCCGCATATTGCAGAGGCAGGCCCTTATTTAGGAAATTTTAAATCTTATTTGCAGTCTGGAAGAGCAAGAGTCTTGTTGAAAAGGTGTTGCATATAAGTTTCACCAACAGCACTTACCACTTCAACAGAGAAATCTCTTGGATAAGTTCTTACAACAGTCTTCCATTCTTTACATTCACCTGAAGAAGCTTCTGAAGGTGGAAGCCATTTTGTACAAACTTGTTCTTCGTGTTCTCTTTCAACAGTGATGTCTCTCATTTCATAGTTTACGCAAACGTGTTCAATCCATCCGCCTGCTTCTGAATTCGGATTTCCGTGAACAACTTCTTTATAAGCTGTACAAGTTTTAACCGGATTAACGCTTCTTAATTCAGTATCAGTTGCGCATGCGTTGAATGCACCCATTTGCATAAGAACATGCGGTTGAAGAATGATTACGTTTCTGTCTGCGCGAAGTTTTGCCCAAGAGTCTTTTGGTGATGCTGCAAAAGATGCTTGTGAAAAAAGTGTTGCAGCAGTTAAGGCCATCATGAAAAATTTCATAGAGTCTCCCAAATTAAAGTTCATCGGATTGATGAGTGGTTAATAAACTTTTCGCTTAAATGAAAAGTGTCTTCCCATGAGCAAGTCAGGTGCCAAATGATTTGTCCTCAAAATTACATTACAAAAATGAAAGGGATGGGGCAAAAGAGTTGCCCCATAGGGAATATTGCGACCTTTAAAATTTTTCATTTTAAGGTACAGCCATACTCAGGCAGTTGCGGATCATAGTAAGCTTTGGCCGTATATTTGTTTCTGGAAAAGATCCTTGAGAGACCGGAAAGCCGTACTCCAATTGAAATATTGCCATCCATTTCAAAAGATTCTTTCACATTGATTTTTGTTATGTGTTTAGTCACGCCGAAGTCGTGTCTTTTCAGACAGGTTGGAATATCGACTCCCATGACCAGATGGCAGGAACACACTATTTTAGCGATAGAGTTTTGAAGTGTGCGTGCTTGAAAGATATTTCGAATATTTTTGAAAATCTTTCCAATACTGATTTTAGGATGCTCAAACTTTTGAACCGGGGCAATTTTTATTTTAGGATTGTGGAAACATGAAAGTGCGCGCGTGACAAACGCATCGAGACGATCATTGAAAGCGTGATCGTAACCCGTTCTTACCAGAATCATTTTTTGTGAGGGCAACACTATCAGGTTTTGTCCCATATAGCCGATGGCCGCGTACATATCTCCTGGTGAATAAGGATAAGGTTTCCCTTGTCCTTTTTTAACTTCTTTATTGAGCCAGAGCGATCCGCCGTACACACCAGTTTTTTGAACATCATAAATCACAGTGCCCGGTGAAACATAGCCTGGACTCGGCGTGAGCATGATATTCATCCATTCAGGAGGAAGAATGGTTTCGTCTTTCCATCGTCCGTTGTTTAAAAAAAGATAACCGATTTTAGCGAGGTCACGGGAAGTGGCGTAGGAATTGGCCCCGCCGATAAATGTTCCGGATAAATCTTTTTCAAACGAAGCATTTTGAATTCCTAACGGATAAAAAAGATTTCTCCAGGGCATTAAATCATATTCATCGCCGTAAACTTTTTTCAGAATTCCCATTGTCAGAGTCGGTAGTCCTGTAGAGTAGTTCCACCGATAGCCAGGTCCCTGAGTAATAAGTCGTCGCGAAGCCGTGTAGTAGGCCATATCATTATGTCCAAGGCCATAGAGCATATTCACGACCGGATTTTCCGTCGCATCAAAGAGACCTTCATGCCACACATAACCAGCGTCGAGATAGAGTAGGTTTTTTAAACTGACCTTAGGATAATTTCGACTTGGATTCGCCTCGGGATAATATTCATCGACTGCCTGGCCCAAGCTGATGCGCCCGTCGCGCACAGCGGTTCCGAGCAGCACTCCCGTCAGCGTTTTTGTCACTGACCAGAGAATGTGAGGTTTATTGATTCCATTTTTCTCATCATAATACTCATAACGAATCTTTCCATCTTTGATGACAACCAGACTATCCGTGAGATATTTTTTAGTTTTGGTTGCGTAATCGACAAACTCTTCGCACTGAGGTGTTTTCAATTGCTCTTCATTGACTTCTTTTTCCCAGTCGGGAACAGGCCAGCTGGTCTCATCGGCCCTGGCGATTTGGATGATCAAGGTAAATACAAAAGTAAGGACAAAGGCCCACAACGGGAAAAATTTATTTTCCTTCAACATAAAGCTCTCCATTCTATAAAAACGAATTTTAAAATTTATTCAAAACTACGATCGGCCTGCTTCGTCTGGCCTCTTTGCTCTGCGGTCTCACGATCAGTTCTTTCATGCATCGACTTGTTCATCATTTCTGTTCGTTCGCAAAGTTCCTTATTTTTAGCAACGTCACAATTAACTTTTGTCGTTGATTTTTGCCGGGCCACTTGTCTGCTTTTTTTGTGATTGAGAGGCCGTGTTTCGTGACTTGTTGCGCTCGCTTCGCCCTTAGCGCTCAAATCGCCCGTTTCCACCGTCGGAGTTTCATAGCTGTCTGCACTTTTTGGTGCTGGCAGAGTCTCTTTTTTTACTATCGGTTTTAATGACGGATTGGGCGTTGTAGGCACTGTTTGTTCAACAGTGTTTGTACTAGTTGTTGAAATTGCGGCGAATGCGTTTACTTCCATGATCATGTTGATGATAAGCAATGCCGTGAGGTGTTTCATAAAGACTCCTTCTTTAAAGTCCTTCTCAAGTTTAAAAAGGTGCCGGTGACTTAAAAAATATATTTTTGGAGACCGCTTTAAAGACAATCACTATGGATGGGCCCAAAAATTCTTACAGTGGATAGACGTCTTTGACTATGAATGCTATCAATGAAACATATAAAACGGAGAGACCTATGCGAATTCATTTAAATCTACTTGCTGTTTTTGTTCTTCTTGCCGCTCTTATGACTTCTTCAAACCTTTTTGCGAGAGAAGAAACTCTTTCAATTACTGACAACGATGACAATAACGAAGTTTATAATCTTGTTGTCAATGTTGATGATGCCACTCAGACATTGAAGGATCTTTATAAAGATACGTACGTCGGTGGAAAAAAAATCAAAAGAGATCATCTCAATCCTGAAGATTTAAAAACAAAAGACGGAGTCATTCTTGAAAAAAGAGACAACTATAATGTTCTCAATTTAAAAAGCGACAACCTGGATTTTGATCGCGGCGGAAGAATTGTTATTGATACTCTTTACAACGGGATCACGGGAGACAGAAAGCAAATTGATGTTGAGCTGGCCAAAGACAAAACTTCTTGGAAGCTTTTCCGCGATAAAAAAGCTGTTTCAAAATTTCATGTTCGTGTGAATAAAGTGATTGTCATTGGAACAGTTGGAATTAAAACAATTGTTATGGAATAAAAAATTTAAACATACAAAACTCGGGGCCGGTAGAAATACCGGCCCTTTTTTTTTAGAGTTGCGGACTCATTCCAACCGCAATCACCATGACGGCCAGAAATAAAATGGCCAAGTCGATCTTGCTGATGTTTTTTTGAATGATGGAAGAAAGAGACTTGAGTTTCATATTCATAATGACCTCCAGAAAATTACGCCAAAGCAGTTTTAAATCTTAATTTCATTCTTGATAAGGGCCGATGAGTCGGCCTTATTTAATTCATCGGATTTTCCCCAATACTGTCCCAGATATCCGAAGACCAGCCAGTAAATTCTGTCTGCCATGCCGCCTAAGGAAAAATGCGCATGATAAATAACAAAAACCGGTAAATGCGATAATAAGAAAAGTCCTATGATTTGCCGGTTGGGGTCGGTTTGATTTAGCCCTTTGATGGCCCCTGCGATCATGAGAAGATAGCCAAGAATAGCATAGACGAATAAAGGATACCCCCCGATAACTGCGGCGGAAACAAAAAGGTTGTGTGGATCTTTAAACGAGTTGTAAGACTCAACTTCAATGCCTTCTTCTTTATTGTTCAGGAATTTATAAAGAAGCCCTAAACCGAAGTAAGGACTGCGCTCAAACATCGACCAGCCGCGAGTGACTTCTTCCATTCTTGTGGAAACTCCATCCTGAGCTTTTCTCATACCGAAACTGGTTTTGCCGGTTGTGACGTCGTACATGAATTCACCAGTAGGTGCACCGATAAGAAGTGTGGAGACTAATAATGTCGAAAGGGCCGCAAATTTAAATAATCGCACAGCTCTTTTCCGGGAGCCAAAGAGAAAGGCACCGACGAAAGCAGTAATGGCAATTGTTCCGAAGGCCGCTTTGGTTGAAGTGAGAAGTACTGTGGCGGCCAATAAAAGAACGGCGAAGAGTTTCAAAGGTGTATTGTTTTTAAGGGTCCATTTATCTTCACTGAACAAGGTCGGGAAAAAGAAAATAAAAGCTACTGTACTCGCTGTCACCATATGAGGAATGTGTTTAAAAAATCCGACAAAGCGTCCACCGCGAAACATTTCTCCAAAAAAGAGAGGCAAATTCAGCACACTGCCAATAACCAGCATGACGGAAATTTTTATTGTATAAAATATAAATTTCTTCAACGGAAATAATTGAGGAATAATAATTCCGTAAACAAGAACGAGAAGAACGGCCATGCCGAGCCCTGCGATCTGAACAAGGACTGAATTTCCCACATTCACCAGCGTAATTTGAAACATGGTTTGAACAGAAAGAAGCAAAAGCAAAGAATAAATATAGGCCTTGTAAATCAGAGACAAAGGAGTTTTTTCTTTCGTTTTGACCCAGATAAAAATCAGGATAAGCGAAATAATAAACTGCAGTCCGAAATTGATATAAGGATGAAGTCCGTATTGGAAAATCACTGGTGGAATGGAGTAGGGAATAATCTTCATCCATTTCAATGAAACTTTGCAAAGAAAAATTAAAGCTATCAAAGTGATGCAGCAAAGATCAATTAATCGCTTAACTTTCAGACTGGAATTCATTTCTTATATCTGTCCTTGATGACAATTGCAGTGAGAATAGATGTGAGAATAACGGAAACAACAGAAATGGTTCTGAATGCGTCGTTGCTCACAATCGGACTTTTGTTTTGTATCAGAACAATATCGTTGGCTACAAGTGTGTAATCGGTATTGGCCCCGTTTTTTAAGGTATCCTCAAGGTCCAGCTCCAAACTTTTGGAATCAATGCCCTTTTCGTTTTTAATAAGTCTCTGATCATTACCAATAATAATTTTTCCTAAATCCGCATCACCTGAAGTGCCGCCGGCAAGAGCAAGCAGCGTTGTTAATTTCATATTCGCGGGGATGTGATATAGACCTGCATTTTTTACTGACCCTAGTAAACGTATAGGAATAAGCTCTTGGTTTGGATAGGATTCAAATATGTATTCGGACGCGATGTTCACATTATATTTCGAATTTTTAACAGCCTCATTTTGAGCGGCCATGCTTTGACTAATAAGAACACAGTAAAGTATTACTAACGCCGTAAATCTTCGCATAGAAGTGTCTCCTTAAATTCGTAATAAAAAATCAGAACAGAAAGAAAAAAAGTAAAAGGTTAGTTTATACAGAGAGGGAAAAAACTTATGAATACCAGTGATGAAATAAGTCTGCACCAGATATTACAAATTTTCACAAGAAGATGGAAATATCTTCTCATGCTCGGGCTCGTCTTCACACTTGGTGCTTTAACAAAGCATAAGTATTTTCCGTCTTACCCTGGAACCGGCAAACTTATTATTAAAGATGTTCGCAATAGTCAACTGCAGTCTATCATCGGACATGCGGCCGGAGTGGGGTCTTTGATCGGTACTCCAGAAACAAAAGGAGAAGATCCTGCAGTTCGTGCAGAGACGTTGCTCGACATTCATGAGTTCTACGTCGGTGTGGCCCAACGTTTGCTTGCAATAAAACATGAAGTCAGAAATCCGGCGCTTGATAGTTTCTTTGCTTCAGTTCGAAAAAAAGAAAACGATCCTGAATACATTCACGAAGCCGCTTCAAGAATTTCTTCGATGCTCAATTTTAACAATACAAAGGGAGACATTCTCACCATTGAAGCTAAAAGCGGCAATCGTGATTTAACGGTCATGCTTGTCAATGAAACATTGAGAGAAGCTCAGAAGAAACTCACTGAACGCGAGCTGGATGATCTGAACAGAGCAGAAAATTATTTTAAACTTGAGATAGCTGGAGTGCGCGCGAATTTAGATCGCATTGAAAATGAAACTGTCAAAAAAATGCAAAAAGGACAGATCATTTCTGTCGAACAGGAAAAAGGCGAAAGCGCAAAATATATCAGTGAATTAAAGAAAAATATCAACGATACAAAAATTCTTATTACCAATAATAAAGAGCGGATTTCCGAATTGAGAAAAACATTAAAACAAGTGCCGGCCGGTGAAAGTGTAGGGCTTGCGAAATTTAATGAGTCTTCACAGATCAAAGTTCTGGAAGATCAAAATAATGATCTGGCAATGGAGCTCAAGACGAATGAGGATTACCTGAAAAATTTTGAAATTCAAAAGAATGGACTTGTTCCTTTTCAATATGAACTTGAAAAAATGAATGCCAGCCATGATTTTGAGTATAAAATGTACGCTTCACTCAACGATTCCTTAGGTCGAATCGGCCTGCAGAAAACATATGCGAAAAATAAAATTGAAATTCTTGAACTGGAAAGAATTTCAACAGTCAGATCGAGCCCTCCGTTGATGATCATGATTCTGATTGCGCTGACTCTTTCTCAGGTGATTGGTCTCTTCAGTATCTATGTCTATGAATTATTCAAACCAACACCGGTGATGCAGCCTTATTAAGGCAATTGAGATTTGTGATAGCAAAGCTGTTCATCGCTGTAGCGGTGTTCAGCTTTGTAAGGGCAAGAAAGCCTGGCCTCGTAGAAATCGGTTTTAGTCAGACAGATTTTTTCCGCACAGGACTCACAAATTGAATTTTCTTTGCTGGAAATCATCAGCGGAATTTTTTCTTTAGTCGTAAACAGGCATCGATAGGCAAACCACAAACCAAAATCAGCATTGATATCAATTCCAATGGGACTTTGGTCTCCCATGTTCATCATTCTTCCGATTTGCTGAAGAGGAAAAAGCTGATCTCCGGGAAACAAAATGGCAGCATCGGGAAATACTTTTTTGACCTGCTGAATGCTGTATTGATCAATTGGTGGGGCCGGAAGTTTCTTCCAGAGGTCAATTCCTCCGTGGGCGACGAGACAAAGACAATCATCTTCTTCAATTTCCAGAGAATATTTTTTCAAGAACACTTTGTTTTCAGAGGTGAGGTTTGGAAAAGGGATGGCCCCGAACAGATTCAACCCTGAAAGCTCCAATTCTTTAATGGCCTCTTCATAGTGCATGTTGATTCCCTTTTTCATTAATTAAGGCCAGACATAAAAGAGCAAGAAGAGTGCTTACTAAAATAACGGTGGTCATCGGTACGGCCGTTTCATTGTGGAAATAGCTGACAAAAAATGAAGAGAAAAAGGCGATGGCCCACTGAAGTGTTCCGAGCAGAGCTGAGGCCATACCTGCACGATGTCCCTGGTGAGCAAGCCCCAACGCCGCAGAGTTGGGAAATATAAATCCCATCGAGGCCATGAGCAGAAATAGCGGAATGATTATCGCGACAACATGAGGAATGAAAAGAGAATTCACTAAGAGAAGTCCGGCAAGTGCAGCGGAAATAAACATGACATTGCGATAAATTTTTTCCAGTGAAAATCGCTTCAGGATAAAACGATTGATTTGTGAGCAACCGATAATACCGACAGCATTGCTTCCGAAAATCAAAGCATATTTATCAGCGGGCACATGAAATAACGTAATAAAGACAAAAGGTGATCCGGCAATATACGCAAACATGGCCGCCCTCATCAATCCACCGGAAAGAGAATAACTCATGAAGCTTTTATCTTTGAAAAGATCGGCATAGCCAGACAGCGTTTTTTTGTAGAGAGAAAAAATGGAAGGGCGTCGAATTTTTTCCAACGTTGGCCTGTGAGTTTCCGGTAAAAAAATCAGCGTACAGACAGAACTAAGCAAGCTCAGTCCACCCAGCGTGATGAAGATGCTCTTCCAGCCGTATGTCTTAGCGAGAAATCCGCCAAGCATCGGAGCTAAAATCGGGGCGACACCCATAACCAGCATGAGAAGCGAATAAATATGCGCGGCCTTTTTCTTGTCAAATAAATCACTGACAATGGCCCGGGTGATAACCATTCCTGCACAACCGCCCAGCGCCTGCAGAATCCGGAAAAAAATAAACATCTCAATCGTTGATGAAAAGGTTGCTCCAAATGAAGCGAGAGAGTAAATCACAGTTCCTACGAGCAGAGGTTTTTTACGTCCATAAATATCAGCAAGTGGACCGTACAGGAGCTGCCCAAGTGAGAGTCCGATAAAAAAGGCCGAGAGAGAAAGCTCAACTGATGAAGCCCCCACGTTAAAGTATTTTCCTATATCAGGAAAGGCCGGAAGATACATATCAATGGAGAGCGGGTCAAAGGCCGTGAGAGAACCCAGAAGAATGATAAAGGCTGCAGATTCGTAATTTGTTTTTTTGTCGGTCATTGTAGGCCTAGCTTACACCACGGCCCTTTAATTTAAAAGGCATCTGGTTTACAATGTGGGGACTTTATCGAAGGAATAGTTATGAGTGAAAATGAAATTACCAAAGAAGAAACTGGATGGAATGAAGCTGTCGTCATGATCTGTTCTAAATGCGGAGAGCAGGCAGAGAGAATTAAGGGTGAATTGAAGTCCATCTGCAAAGAGCGCATGGGAAAAGATGTCAGAGTGATCAATACAGGCTGTTTAAATATTTGCCCTGAAAATAAAATTGCTATCACTGTTGCTGATAAAAAAGCAGATAAGGTTTTCCGGTCTTATTCGGTTCCGACTGATGTCAATGCAGAAGACTTATTCGAAGAATTATTCTAAGCAAAAAAACGGTGGGACAGATCTTCTAGTCCCACTTCCTTGATGAGCTGGTCCAGTTTCTCGGCCGCTTTTTTGCGATTTACATCGCGGTTGTATTTTCCAATGATCAATTCATTTTTCATTGAGTGCTCCCAGCCAATCAGTTCCGTCACTGTCACCTGGTAACCGTGAGCTTCAAGCATAAGGCATCTCAAAACATTTGTGAGGTGACTGCCGAATTCCCTGGTGTGTATCGGATGTCTCCATAATTCTGAAAGAGCAGGCATTGAAGGCGATTTATTTTTGCGAAGAACACTTGCAACTTCGGCCTGACAGCAGGGAACGAGCACAAAATATTTTGCTTTTTTCTGAAGACCAAAACGAATGGCATCGTCAGTGGCCGTATTGCAGGCATGCAAGGCCGTGACAATATCAATTTCTTGCGGAAGAGTTTTATCTTCCAGAGAATCAGCGACTGACATGCTTAAAAAATGCATTCGTTCAAAATGGCATTTCTGTGCAAGCACTTCAGATTTTTTGATGAGTTCGTCGCGCCATTCGATACCGTAAATTTCGCCGTGATTGCGTTCTTTGAAAAACAGATCATAGAGAATAAATCCTAGATAAGATTTTCCGGCCCCGTGGTCGACCAGCGAAAAATTTTCTCCGCGCGCATCGAGTTCTTTCAATAAAGGTTCGATGAAATTAAAGAGGTGATACACCTGTTTTAATTTTCGTTTACTATCCTGATTAAGTTGACCCTCACGTGTCAAGATGTGTAATTCCTTAAGAAGGTCTATAGATTGATTGGGGCGGATGTCATTCATGATCCTAGATTAGCGAAATCCTATAAAAACCTCAATAAGAAAGCTCCTGAATCTCCTCGAATTGCCTCTCAGATTACTTGACTCAAACGCCCGTTAAACGTAGAGTTTTCTATCAAAAATTTTAATCGATTTTCATTGGGAGATTGGTCTATGAGCACTCAAGAATTACCTAAACATGCCCGCGTTGTTATCGTAGGCGGTGGGATCATCGGAACATCTGTGGCCTACCACCTGGCCAAAATGGGCTGGAACGAAATTGTTCTTCTTGAGCGCGACAAATTAACCAGTGGAACAACCTGGCACGCGGCGGGCCTGATGGTTACCTTCGGATCAACTTCTGAAACATCGACTGAAATGCGCAAATATACAAAAGATCTCTACAGCAAACTTGAAGCTGAAACGGGGCTTGCGACAGGATTTAAACCGGTAGGGTTTATCGAAGTCGCAACCGATAAAGACCGTCTTGAAGAATACAGAAGAGTGTCGGCCTTTAACCGTTACTGCGGCGTCGATGTCCAGGAAATTTCTCCTGCTGAAGTAAAAAAACTTTTCCCAGTCGCAAAAGTTGATGACATTCTGGCCGGCTTTTACGTTAAAGACGACGGCCGTGTAAATCCTGTGGACGTGACCATGTCGATGGCCAAAGGGGCCCGCATGATGGGCGTAAAATTTTTTGAAGAAGTAAGTGCGACAGGTATTCTAAAAAAGAATGGCGTCGTCACTGGTGTCCGCACGAATCTCGGCGACATTCACGCAGAGTTCGTGGTGAATACGGCAGGGATGTGGGCAAGACAATTCGGTGAAATGGCCGGAGTCAATATTCCTAACCAGGCCGCTGAACATTACTATCTCATCACAGAAGATTTAAAAGAAATGACTCCTGATCTTCCGATTCTGGAGGATCCATCTTCTTACGGTTACTACCGCGAAGAAGTCGGCGGACTCATGATCGGAATGTTTGAGCCAGTGTGCGCTCCGTGGAAAGTTGAAGGCATTCCAAATGATTTTTCTTTCGGCGAAATTAATCCTGACTGGGATCGCATGGCCCCATTTCTGGAAAAGGCGATGAACCGCGTTCCAATGTCCTTAAACGTTGGTGTAAAAAAATTCTTCTGTGGCCCTGAATCGTTCACACCTGATCTTCGTCCTATTGTCGGTGAAGCTCCTGAACTAAAAAATTATTTTGTAGCGGCCGGATTAAATTCAATCGGCATTTTAACTGGTGGTGGTCTGGGGCGCGTTCTCGCTCACTGGATTATGAATGGAACACCGGATGTGGATGTCACCGGGTTTAATATCGATCGTTTACAAGTGTATCAAAACAATCCTGAATACAGAAAAACGAGAACAGTTGAATCTCTCGGCATGGTTTATAAAACTCACTATCCGACTAAATCACCTGAGACAGCGAGAGGAGCAAAGAAATCTCCATTCCATGATCGCCTCGCTGCTGCCGGCGCTTATTTTAAAGATGTTTCCGGTTGGGAATCACCGGACTGGTATGCGCCAGCTGGAGTGAAGCCTGAGCAAGGAGAGCTTTCATTCGGAAGAATGCACTGGTTTCCTTACTGGCAGGCGGAGCATAAAGCGGCCCGTGAAAACGTGATCCTGATGGATATGTCTTTTATGTGTAAATTTATGGTTCAAGGCCGCGATGCAGGTAAATGCTTGAATCACATCTCCGCCAATAACGTAGATAATAAAACAGGCGAAATCGTTTATACGCAATGGTTGAACAAAGAAGGAAAACTTGAGGCCGATTTAACAGTGACTAAACTGGAAGATGAGAAATTTTTCGTTGTTGTCACAGATACGCAGCTTCGTCATGCTGAAACAATCATGAAAAGAAATATGGAAGACGCTCATGCATTTGTCACTGACGTCACTGGTGCTTATGGGCAACTCAATATTCAAGGACCGAAGTCGCGCGACCTTCTTCAGTCCATCACAAACGTTGATATGAGCAACGACGCGTTCCCTTTCAGAGCAGCGAAATACATCGACATCGGTTTTGCCCGCGTTCTTTGTATCCGCATCACTTACCTGGGCGAGCTCGGCTATGAACTTTATATTCCGACTGAGCAATGTGCGCATGTTTACGACCGCATTGTTGAAGCTGGAAAAAAATTCGACATGAAACACGCTGGTCTTAAAGCGCTCGCTTCTCTCAGAATGGAAAAAGGCTACCGCGACTACGGTCACGATATCGACAATACAGATAACGCTTTTGAAACAGGCCTTGGCTTTGCTGTCGATTTGAAAAAAGAATCTTTCATCGGCCGCGAGCATGCCATTAAACAAAAGGCCGAAGGCCCGGCGTTTAAACGCAGACTTCTTCAGGTAAAAGTTCTGAACCCTGAAGCTCTTCTTTACCATGCAGAAATTGTGAAACGTAACGGTGTTCCTGTCGGCTACGTCCGCGCAGGCTCTTATGGGCACACTCTCGGCGGAGCTGTCGGACTTTTCATGTGCGACGCCGGGGAACCGATTAATGCAGAATACGTTTCGAGTGCAAAATGGGAAATTGAAATTGCCGGGACAACTTATCCTGCGGAAGTTTCTATTAAGCCTATGTTTGATCCTGAGAATAAGAAAATTAAAATGTAATGTCAGTTTGAAGTTGGATGTTGGTAGTTGGACGATCTGATGTCGGAATTTCTGAATCAGATCGGAAACTGCCAACGGACTTCTGATCTTCCAACTTCCAACATCAGTCGTCAGTCCGTCTTATTCTTCCTTTTTCAAAGACAAATAATTTCCCCCAAGACAAAAAATCATCCCGAGAAAAAACATTCCTGTAATCTGAACATTTTCAAAGACTGCAGATAAGGCCACCGCGATTGTCGGTGAAACGATACTGCTGTAAGCGGCGCGATCGGCCCCGATGGTGCCGACGAGAGTCTGGTAGGCCCAGAAGGCAATCATTGTTCCGAAGACGACGAGATAGAGAAGCGAAAAAGTAAAGCGGGCCGACATCGGATAGACAAAATTTTCGCCTGCAATCAGACCAATAAGTAAACTGCAGAGCGAGCCGTAAAGCATTCCATAAGAATTGAAAACGACGACGGGAACATTTTCTTTGTGATTTTTGTAAGCGAACATATTCCCGCAGGAAGCAAAAAAAGTTGCGACGATTCCGATCACAACTCCACCAAGCGCAGTAGAATCAGAATTGAATCCAGCAATTTCTTTCCAGAATAAACTGAAAATCCCAAGACCTCCCAAAAGCCCGCCGAGAAAAACATTTTTGGAAATAGGACGTTTATACCAGACACGAAGCCCGATCATATTGAAGTAAATAAGAGTGGTAAAAGTGAGAGCTACCAGGCCTGAATTAATTTTTTCTTCTGACATATAAGTCAGAATATAATTCAGGCAGAAATTAAAAAGTCCCTGCAGAAAAAAGTACAGATGATTTTTCAACGGATATCGGATGGACTTTTTGGTCACAACCGCATTGAAAAGAAACATCAGAAGACCTGCCAGCAAAAAACGATAAAAAACTCCCACGATGGCAGACGTTGAATCAATTTGAAATTTAATCACAAGCCAGGTGGTTCCCCAGATGACTGAGCAGAGAGTGAAAAGAAAAAAATTGTGGGATTTCATTTTGGCAAATCTTGGGTGTTCATTTAGAATACTTGTAAAGATTATCTGTTATCTTTATTGGAGTAAACCTTGAGACCGATTTTTTTTGCCATTCTAATGACAGTATCAATGTCCGCTTTTACTGCTGAGCCAGTAATCAAAGAATTTGAAGCCGCCTCAATGAAAAAAATCGAAATAAAAAATCCCAAAGGTGAGATTACCGTTCTTGGAATGAAGGGACTAAAAAAAATCTCGGTTAAATTTGAAAAAATTCAGTTCGATTCCAAATGTAAATTCGTCCAGGAAGAAAATGCAGGGAAACTGTTGCTCTCGGTTGTTCATGAAAGCGGCCTTTTTGAAAAGGCCAATTGCGTGGGCAAACTTACCGTCAACGTCCCTACAGGCTTAAGTGAAATTGAAGTCTCAACTGGCAGCGGACAGGTTAAATTCGCAGGTGTAGATTCCGCAGTGGATTTTAAAACTGCCACTGGCAATGTAGAAATCAAAGGGGAGTTTTTAAAGTCGGTAACGGGAAAGACCGCAACCGGTGCCATTGCCTTGACGTATTACTCATGTCCAAAAAGGGCCGACATTGACCTGATAACGGCCACTGGTGATGCGGAAGTGAACCTTGGCCCTGGCTGTAAAATCAGAGCAACCCACAAAAGCGCTACCGGTGAATTGTTTAATGAAATGGGCGATAATGAAGATTACCAGGTCTTAGTCGCGATGAAATCGGCAAGTGGCAACCTGAAAATCAAAAAACTGACAAAATAAAAGCTTTGTCTAAAGGAAAAGTACTGCCAAAGATCAGCACTATTGATTAAACTACTTAAATGAAATCACTTTTAGGCGAAGATTCTTTTGAAAAATTATTAAAATTGATTGCCCTGGGCAATTTTGCATTCGGATTGGCAATTCTTTTGTTCCCTCAAGAAACGCTCCAATTACTGACCGTTGCCCCAACGCAGGGATCGATCTTTATTCAAGTCCTCGGTCTCCTTTCGATTTCTTTTGGAGTGGGTTATCTGATTGCCTCATTGGAACCGTCCCGTCATTACGGAATTCTCGTGGTGGGGTCATTGTTTCGAGTTTTCTTTTTTCTTCTCCTTATTAAAGAACTGGCCGCAGGTCAGATCGGCCTGTCAGGGTTTTTCTTTTTCAGTGCCTATCTCTGGATAGGACTCATTATTTTTAGTTATATTTTAGTGGACGCTTACGAGGTCAACACCCGCGAAGAAAGTGCTCCGAAAAAGTTTCACGACCTTATTAAGTATGTCCGCACGAATCAAGGGCAGACACTGCTTGAACTTTCTGAAGATAAAAATGTTCTTCTGATTTTTATCCGTCATTTCGGCTGTACGTTTTGCCGTGAGACCGTTTCAGAAATCGCTAAATTAGATACATCGATCAAGGGAAAAAACCTCACTCCGGTTTTCATCCATATGAGCGATCCATCGCATGCCGATGAATTTTTTGCCCGCTATTACGATCACCCGGTTCTTCATATTTCAGATCCATCCCGCGTTCTTTATAGAAGCCTGGGTCTTGCCCGGGGTAATCTTGTTCAATTGTTCGGACCAAAAGTTGTTGTCCGTGGATTTTGGGCAGGTTTTTTTAAAGGTCACGGCTTAGGCCCTTTTGAAGGTGACTTTTTACAATTGGGTGGCTATTTTGTGCTCTCGAAGGGTCAGGTGGTTTTTGAACACAAGACTCGTGGGGCGGCAGACTTTTTTAAACTTGATCTTCTCCCACAAAAATAAAACTTTCGTGTTACAATTTTTCTTGTAGATCACGTCCGGTAATCACCGGGCGATTGTCCAATTCATAAATTCCTAAACGAAAAGGAGTATTCCATGTGCGGCTTCGTCGTTATTGCGGGTGATTTCGATTCTTCGAGAACTGAAGATTTCAGAGCAGATTTTCACAAATTATCGCACAGAGGGCCGGATGATCATCAGCTGGTGCATTTTCCTCAAGGGCTGATCGGATTTCATCGCCTGGCCATTATGGATTTATCTGATCACGGTCGCCAGCCATTTACCTCCGCTAAAAAAAACATGCTCGTCTGTAACGGCGAAATTTATAATTATCCCACTTTGAAGAATGAATGTGTCCATCACCATTTCATTTCTCATTCTGACTGCGAGGTTCTGCTTCCTCTTTATGAAATGAGGGGAATGAAAGGGCTGGTCGATGCTCTCGATGCAGAGTTCGCTCTGGTCATCTGGGACGCCGACAAAAAACAGCTTCTCGCTGCCAGAGATCCGATGGGAATCCGTCCGCTTTTTTATGGCAAAACTAAATCCGGAAAAATGGGATTTGCTTCTGAAGTAAAGGCCCTGCTGGATTTTTGCGAAGAGATCAAACCGTTTCCACCCGGGCATTACTTTGATGGAAACGATTTTCATTCTTACCTCGATCTGGGCGAAGTAAAAGAATTTCACCGCCTGAGCGACGCCGATATTTTAAAAGGAATTAACACGAGATTAGTGGCAGGAGTTGAAAAAAGACTTCAGTCAGATGCAGAAGTCGGCTTTCTTCTTTCAGGAGGCCTCGATTCAAGCCTTGTCTGCGCGATTGCGCAGCGACTTTCTCCTGGTAAACCTATCCGAACATTTTCAATCGGTATGACAGATGATGCGATTGATTCAAAATACGCAAAAGATGTGGCCGACTTCATTGGGGCCAACCACACGAACGTCACCATGACGACTGATCAGGTTCTGGGGGCGCTCAGAGATGTTATCTGGCATCTTGAAACCTGGGACATTACAACGATCAGAGCAAGTGTCGGAATGTATCTCGTCTGCAAACACATTCATGAGAAAACCAACATCAAAGTTCTCCTCACCGGTGAAGTGAGTGACGAATTGTTTGGCTACAAATATACGGACTTTGCTCCGAACGCAGCTGAGTTCCAGAAAGAAGCTCAAAAAAGAGTGCGCGAACTATACCTCTACGATGTCCTTCGCGCAGACCGCTCGATTTCGGCCCATTCACTTGAAGCGCGTGTTCCTTTTTCAGACAAAGACTTTGTCTCTTTCGTTATGGCGATTCCGGCCGAAAAGAAAATGAATACGACAAGTATTGGAAAATTTCTTCTTCGCGAAGCTTTTAAAAACGACAAACTTCTTCCTGATCATATTCTTTGGAGAGAAAAAGCGGCCTTCTCCGATGCTGTCGGACACAGTATGGTCGATGAACTAAAGGCGTTTGCGGAGTCCAGATACACCGATGCTGATGTTGAAAATGCGGCCAAGAAATATCCTTATAAAACCCCTTTTACTAAAGAGTCTTTGTTGTATCGTGAGATCTTCGAAGAATTTTATCCAGGAAAAGCAGAACTCATTCCAGATTACTGGATGCCGAACTCCAACTGGGAAAATTGTAAAGTGACTGATCCAAGCGCTCGGGTACTTCCAAACTACGGACTCAGTGGAAAATAAAACATCTTTTTACTCACTCGTTTTTCAAAATGAACACTTTGTCGTGGTCGACAAGGCCGCCATGGTTTTATCCGTTCCGGGCCGAATGGGAGAAGAGGATGACCGTCCTGTCCTGGGGAGAATTCTGGAAAAAGACCTGGGAATGACTCTTTATCCGGTTCACCGCCTGGATTTTGAAGTCCAGGGTCTCATCATGTACGCCAAAACTCCGGCCGCTCACAGGGCGGGGAACGGATGGTTTGAAAATAAAATTGTCTCTAAAAAATACAGCGCCCTCACACAGGCCCCGACGGCAGATCATCCTCAGGATTTTCAGACAGGAGTTGCTCTTGAGTGGAAATGTCGATTGCTCAGAGGAAAAAAACGCGCTTACGAATCCCCTCACGGCAAAGATAGCCTCACTTATGCCAACCTTGTTTCTAAAAATCACCTGGGGTATTTTCATTGGGAACTTTCACCTGTAACGGGGAGATCTCATCAGCTTCGCTATGAACTTTTCCGTCACGGAATGCCGATTGTAGGAGACGCTCTCTACGGTAGTACTGTGAAGTTCGATCAGGATGGAATTGCTCTCCGGTCTTTTGAAATCGATTTTACCCGGGCAAAAAATCGAGAAGAGTTTTCTCTCCCTGAAAAAATTGTCTCCAAAACTTTGTAAAAAAAATTAAAAATTTTTGCGTTTCTAATTTGCCATCGTGTTTACGATGTCTTTATACTAAATTTACAAGCATACTTTTTTTACTATGAGGGTGAAAAATGACGAACATAAAGCTTTCGTTTCTTGTTGTCTCTGCACTGTTGTCTTTAAATTCATGGGCCAATATTTCTCCGTCTTCAAAGATTGAAGCCACTGAGAACCCACAGATAATTAATCTGAACATGCAGTTTAAATCTCACAACAAAGTTTTAAAATCTGACCTGACAATGCCTTTTTACCAGACAGCTGAGCTGGAAAGAAAAATCAACAATAAGAACGTTCTCATTGAAGTGAACCCTCGCCATGGCAAGAATGCCGGTGAAGTCGCCATTGAAATGCGCTTTTATAAGGCCGCAGGACAAAAAGCATTCGCTAAAAAAGAAGTGATTGCGAAGTTGGGCGAAGAAGCAAAAATCTCTGTCAAAGGGATTTCTGTGAAAGTCACACCGGTTCTGTAATACAGAATTCTATTTGAATAATTTCTGAATGTGTTCGAACAACGGAATCAGCTCAAGCGAAATGAGCGCAATGACCGTCAATTCCAACAAATGGCTCTTTCTGTGATTGATATGATCCAGAAGGAGCTTGCAGATCTCCGCCAGGTTCTCCAGTTTATTATCAATACTTCCCTGCCAGTCTGAAAAACGAAATTTCTTCGAGGCCATTCTAAAAACAGTCGAGTGATACAAATCACCAATCACTTTAAGAGAGTTTTCCACCGATTCAACAATTTCTGCAATCTCGATATAGCGTTGACCTGCTTCCAGAGCGAGATCAGTATAACGGGTCGAGAAAATGCTCATATCTTTAAGTTCAATGGCCGAATAAATTTCGCGCAGTTTTTTATCCAGAAGATCGTCATAATAACGCATTTCCAGAAGCTGGTTGAGAGCAAACTCAATGACGTCCGGAATATCCAGCGATCCGCTAGGCTCGATAATAAAAGCAGAGTTCCAGTCGATGACGGCGAGATCGTTTTTATAATACTGCAGTTTCGTTTCATAAACGCGGTCGTAAATCGGTGCGGCCAGAGTGTCTTTATCTTCTGTCAAAATGAGTGATGCAACATCTTCTTCGATGAGAATTTTTGAAGCATCATCATAATCTCGGGCCAATTTTTCAATGAAGTAGAGAATATAATCCTCATTCACTTCAGTTTCTTTAATCTCTTTATGTTTTCCAATCGCGGCCATGAGCTGATTGGAGAGTTCCATCGCTTTGTTACGGGCGTAGTCTTCAAACTGTTCATAGTCCTGAATCATCGAGCCCAGAACTCTTAAATCATCAAACGTCGTTCCTTCGGGAATGCTGTAATCAAACGTAAGCGAGAGCGAGCCGAAGTCCCAGACCTTAGCGCTCATTTCAAAAACAAATTCCCGGCCTTGATCAAGGTAAGTGTATTGCCCGAGTGTAATGGCCAGAGGATCATTTGAAACGATAACGGCCTGTCGGTTCATTTTCTTTAAACGGAATTTAGATCTGGTCGTCGGGGTCTCGGCCAGAATTTTCTCTGCCTTTTCTAAATCAATTTCTTCGCCTACGTCATAAGCTCTGTAGACTAAAATACGGCCTTTGGTGATGGTGTTTGCTGTTTCGCTCATAAACCTATTCTAACATATTTAAATAACGCGAAAAGAAGTGGGTCATTTATGACTTTATCGTGACAAATAAGTGTACTCCAAGGCTTAAAATAGCTTGAAACTGATGCTATAGTTGCCCTTGTCTATCAGGCAAATTAACCGACCAAAAAAGTGAACAATAAATGATCAACGATCGCATTGAAAAAATTAAGCAGGACTTCGCTCGTTTCAGTGAATGGGAAGGGCGCTATAAACATCTTATCGAACTGGGCAAGCAAATGCCTGCGATGAATGAAGACTACAGAACTGAGGCCAACAAAGTTAAGGGCTGTCAGTCACAGGTATGGCTCGGAGCTCGACTTGACGGCGACAAAATTATCTTTGAAGCCGACAGCGATGCTTCCATCGTTAAAGGCATCGTGGCGCTTCTCGTTTTTGTGTATTCGGGATCCACGCCAGATGAAATTCTCATCACCAAGCCAACCTTTCTTGAAGACATTGGTCTGCGCGAGCACCTTTCTATGAGCCGTGCGAACGGATTAACTTCAATGATGAAGCAGATTTCTTTTTACGCCATGGCCTTTAAAGCAAAACTTCAAATGAACAAATAGGAAAAAATCATATGTTAAATTTATCAAGACCCAGAAGAAACAGAAAAAGCCAGGCGATCAGAAATCTGATCAGAGAAACTCAACTGACTCCGCATGATCTCATTGCTCCGTTGTTTGTGATTGAAGGATCAAATATCAAAGATCCAATCCATTCTATGCCGGGCATTCATCGCCTTTCTATCGATCTTCTGGTGAAAGAATGCAAAGAACTTTATGACCTTGGTGTTCCTTGTGTGTCTTTGTTTCCTGCGATTGAAGAGAAACTGAAAACGCCGGAAGCAAAAGAAGCTTATAACCCGAACGGACTTTATCAGCGGGCCATTAAAGAAGTGAAGAATGCTGTTCCTGAACTTCTTATCATGACAGATGTCGCTCTCGATCCGTATTCAAGTGATGGTCACGACGGTCTTGTAGATCCGAAGACTGGTGAAATTAAAAATGATGAAACTCTTGAAGTGCTTGCACGCATGTCAATTGTGCAGGCGAAATCTGGCTCAGATATTTTGGGCCCGTCAGATATGATGGATGGGAGAGTAGGTTATATCCGCGATGCTCTCGATGAAGAAAATCTGATCAATACGGCCATCATGTCTTATGCAGCTAAATACGCTTCAGCTTTTTACGGACCTTTTAGAGACGCTTTGAATTCTGCTCCTAAAAAAGGCGACAAGAAAACTTATCAGATGGATTATGCAAACGTGAGAGAAGCTCTACGCGAAGCTTACCTTGACGAGAGTGAAGGCGCAGACATTTTAATGGTGAAGCCGGGACTTCCTTATCTGGATGTCATTAAAACAATTCGTGAAAACACAACTCTTCCAATGGCCGCTTATAACGTAAGTGGAGAGTATGCAATGGTGAAGGCCGCTGCTGAACGCGGCTGGGTTGATGGCGAAAAAATTATGATTGAAATGCTCTGGAGCTTTAAACGCGCCGGTGCTGATATGATTTTGACTTATTTTGCCAAAGAAGCAGCGACGTATTTAAATCACTAAAGTCCAGGGACGTGGTTGATTCTCATGACCTTCTCATATGTATTGATAGAATCATTTGAGAGGTGTCGTGATTCAGAACAACCGCGATCCTGATTAAAAATAAAATCCTCTGCCCCTTGAATCAGAATTCCTTCTACTTTACCCGTATCATAATTAAAAACAGGCGAGCCTGAATTGCCGGCGAATGTATCGAGATTGGCAGTGAAATAATTTCTTCGTAAAAAGACTGAGCGGAAAGTTGATTCTTTTTCGATGTTGTTCATTCCTGCAACTCGACCACCATCGGTAATTTTCATTGGCAACCCGAGTGGGTGTCCAATAACAACGAGTGGTGTTTCGTGATCAACAAAACCGGCCTTTCTGAGTTCGAGTACAGGACGGCCGAACACAGGACGATCCAGTTCGACAACGGCGTAATCGTTTACCTGAACTTTGTTATAGACATATTTGTGAGCAAGAATTTTTTTGCATGAATAGACATTGGATTTTTTCAAAACTTTTGTCTCAGAAGTAAAATCAAAAACCCATTTGCTTCCAGTGCAATCTTGTTCGCTGGTAATACAGTGGCCGGCAGTTACAATTTTTGTCGGCGTAACAAGAAATCCTGAACAATCGCCAAGACTCACTTGATTGACAAAACGCTCATCCGGACAAATTTGAGGAACAACTTGTTTTAATTTTCTCGTGGCAAAATTCACAAGCGTCGGGTCTTCACGATTCTCTGATAATTTTCTGGCCGAAACTTTTAAGGCCACGGATTTTGCTTTCTGAATAAACATGGCATTGGCATATTCATTCACTTCATAGCGATCATCGGCGCCATAGATAAGGTCATTATTTTCAAATGAATAGCGAAAGGGAAGCGCTGTCGCCGCCGTAGCAATTGAACTGGAGAAGAGCAGGACAGTTAAAAGCAAAGTGCCTTTCATATGAACTCCGAAAAAGTGTTAGCTAAAACTAACACTTTTCCGGGGTCGAAGAGATGTTTTTGAAAAATTTACAAGGACTTAGAACCAGAAAGAGATGGTCGTCGCCAATTTATACGCATTGTTGTTTGGGTAGCGGAAATTGTTCAATGCTCTTGCGATATCGACTGTCGTTTTACGTTTTTCGTAAAGAGCACCCATTGTCAGGAATGCTGATTTCGATAGGTTATATTGAGCGCCTGTCTCGATTTTATAGTTTTGAGAACGTGCCGTTTGACCGAAGTTTCTCGTCACATCACCTTGGTAGTATTTCCCTTCCTGGACAAAAGACGTACTAAAGTCGTGATACTTATCTTTGACGTGAGTAAATTCGGCGTTAGCTAACCAGCTCCAGTCCGTATTGATGTGATATTGAGTTCCCATCTGAACAAAATATTCTTGCTTTAAGTAAGTACTGTAAGCTTCAAACGGTCCCTTTGATTGTTTACCCCACATAAGGTCTACCCAAAATTCCCAGTCATCAGCATCGCGAGTCGCACCCACATCAAAAGCATAGGAACCAGTGTGAGCAAATTTATTTCTGTAGTAGATCTGACCAGCTGTCAGGGTCCAGTAACCACTTCTGTAAAGTTCAAGTTTATTAGCAAATCCTTGCTCTTTGCTTGTGTTAAAAGCAGGAACATTATCGCCAGTATATCCAGTGACCTTAATCGGGTTGCTTAATGTACCTGGTGTTCCAGATGTTCCAGTCGTTCCACTTGTTACGTATGAAATGCTTCCATTGTCGTAAGTTTTAACTTCAGTGCTGTCACCAAAAACAGCAAACGTATCAGCAAAACCCACACCTCTGTATCCGTAAGTCGCAGAGATAAAATTTTTGCGGGATACTTTTCTCCAGCCGTTTTCTGTACCGATTAATGAGCCACCGTCCAGGTATGAGTTTTCAATAACACCCCAGTGAAGGTTTTGAAAACGGATGATCCCTTTTCCAAGAGAAAATCTCCAGCCTTTTATTCCGCGGTAGCTTGCGTAAGCTTCTTCGAAAATATTATTGGCCTCACTTAATTTTGAGTTGTCGAGATCGAGTTTGATTGCAGCTGAAAGATAATCTTGTTCAGCAAAAACTTTTAGATCGAGAACGCCGATACCGATGACGGCCGCGCCTGGAGCATTAGAAATTTTTTCGTAATTGAGGGCATCGAGAGCGATAAAGCCTTTGAGAGCTGTATCGAGTGAAAAGGCAAAATTAGGTAGCAGTAAGCACAGTAACAAGCATAAGCTTCTCATGAATCCCCCAGTAATGTCTTAATGGGGGATTATGTATCATTTATGATCTTGTTTTTCTATACATTCTTCGACGTTATCAAAATAAGTTTGATATTCGCCTTTAACGTGATTCCAGCAATCTTTCGTCTTCTCGGAAGCGATTGAACGATCCGGGGCCGCCTGCTGGTGTGAACATGACACCAGAGTTGATCCTACTGTAAGAATAAATAACCAAAATTTGATTTGAGTTTTCATATTTTTTACTCCCGGATTCATTTTACGATGAAAATGAATCCGGTTAAAGTGAAGCGATTTTGCCTATTATTTTTTTGCTTCTTCTTTAGTCTCAGCTTTCTTCATATCGCATTGATTATTACAGCAGCTTTTATCTTTCATTTTACATTGGTTATCACCGTGGCAAGCTCCGTGGTGAGCGCAAGATGTGAAAAGAACTAGAGCAGAAAGAGATAATGCTTGAATTAAAATTTTCATAAAGAACTCCTGGATTGGTTTTTTCTATAATCAGTATTATAGACCAATTCAGAAAACTAAAAAGAGTGAGGAAGAAAAATTAAATACTGAACTTTTTTGGTAAGAATTTAAGGGTATCAAATCCGTGATATTGATCCGGCAAAAGGGCCGCAATGGACGTCAAGGCCTTCATGGCAGAAGCAGTTTCATAGCTGGACGACAGAATAGTCATGCGGGGAAATCTTGTCGCTATCTCAAAACTTTTTGAAAGCCCGATCAGCGAAGGTTTAACAATAAAATAGTTTTCTTTTAATTTGTTTAGATGATTCAGATGAGAAATCAAACTTTCATCAAGAGCGAGTGGAATCGAAAACATTTTTTTGAATAAAATATTGTCTGCATAATTTTTAAAAGGTTCTTCAATATACTGAACAGATTGCAGGTTTTTTTTCGGAAAAATTTTTAAAAACGCCATCAATGATTCTATTTCAAAAGTGCGGTTGCCATCTAAACGGAAAAGAACATCCGGATTTTTTGAAAGACAATCAGTCATTGCTTGTAAACATTGAAGTGATTCGCCCTGGCGGATTTTTATTTTGACAACATTGGGAACTTTTTCAAAAGGAATGTGGCCCGAATATAAACCGTTGACCAGAACCTCTTTATTCGATTGCGGAAAGTAATCAGGTTTCTTCACACTGAGATAAGCAAATAATACTTCTTCGACAATATATAAAAGTTCGCCTGTAAAATTAGTGGTCGCTGTACCAAAGGCCGGTTTAAAAAGATCAAACTTTTGAACAGCAATTTCATTTTGAGCGAAAAATTCATTGAGAACATACTGCCATTCTTCAATTGTGTAGTGATGAAGGCCCGGTAGAGCGGTTAGATCGACAATGGCCTCTTCATTGACAGACACCTGAAGTGCTGTGTTTGATGAAACTCTTGAAGTTCCTACTGTGACGGGAGTTGTGTACGTAAAAGATTTTCTTTCAAATGAAAGTTTTAATTTCAAAACAGTTTTCCAGTCGAGATTAAAAGGGCCAGCGACGTTAAAACACAATAAACCAGAAGGTACTGGGCGGTTTTTGCGAGGGCCATGTTTAAACTCTTATCAATAGGCTTCTTTCCGATGTGAATCCAGTTTCCTGTGAAGGCCAGAGGAAGAAAACATACAGGAATGAGCCAGTTGTAGTGATAGACAAAAGAAACAATTAAAAGCAGCAGTGATGAACTGATAATCAAACCAAGACATAGTCTGCGCTGAAATTTTTCACCGAAGCGAACAGCAATGGTGCGTTTGTTAGTCTCAGTATCCGTTTCAATGTCGCGAAGATTATTAACGGCAAGTATAGTTGCAGAAATAAATCCAGGCCCCATCCCCATGATGAAATCGAGAAGACGAAATTCATGTGTCTGAAGATAGACAGTTCCTGTAACTGCAATCACTCCGAAGAAAACAAAGGCCGCAGCTTCACCCAGTCCGTTATGCGAAAGCGGGAAAGGTCCTCCCGTGTATCCATAGGCGAAATAGAGCGAGAGAAGACCGATAAAAATAATAACCGGCCCTCCGACATACATCAGGTAGATGCCAAGAAATAAAGCGAGAAAGAGAACGCCTATGAGTGCATTTCTCATTTGAGTCGCAGGAATTAAACCGGCATGAGTGACTCTCGTCGGTCCCAATCTTTTTTCTGTATCTATGCCTTTTAGTGAGTCGAGATAATCATTGGCGATATTGGATGCAATTTGCATGAGGAGAGCGCAAAGGAGAGTAAGTATGGCCACGACCAGGTTAAGAGAGCTGGCGTGGATATAAGCGAGCGTGAGGCCTAAAAGAACAGGTGCGACTGAAGCAAAAAGAGTTTTAGGTCTCGTTGCGAGAATCCACGGATTTGGATTGGCATTGGCCGCCTTCATAGTTTGATCGTCCTTAATTTATCGTAAACATTTTTGTTTGTGTCGTGATCAATGAAAATTTCCATTAATGCATGGGATTTGGATTCCTGCAATTCATTGAACTTTACATTAAGTTCTTCTCTGTTTTTCACGGGCAGATAAGAAATTCCCGCCAGTGCTGCCGCCTTCTCAAAGTGCTGGCCATGAGGGCTGGTAATGTATTTTAAAACTTCCTGTTCTTTATGAATCGGAAGTAGCGTGAATATCCCGCCGCCATCGTTATTGATAAGAATAATTTTAAGCGGAGTCTTCATATCTTTTAAAAAATAAAGTGAATTTAAATCATGAATGAAAGCGACGTCGCCGATAATCAGATAAACTTCTTTTTGTTTTCCGTCGATGAAGCCTGCACTTGAAGCAATGAAGCCTTCTATTCCGCTGACACCTCTATTCGTCGCAATTGTCAGATTTTTGCGGTTTTCATAAGAAAAATAAGCATCAAAAGAGCGAACAACCGTGCTGTTTCCAATGTAGAGAATCGAATCGTTTTTAATTTTATCGACGATTGTTTTACTGATGGATGGATACGCAAGCGGGCCTTCGTCGATTAAGTTCAGTTTTTGTTTTGTGAAGGCCTCAAATTCAATCTGTAGTTTTTTCTTTGGAAGACCGGCCCCCAATAATTCATTTAAAGCGCGGATGCTCGAGTTGATATCAGCATTAATGCGCATTTTTGTGTGATGACTTGGATCTTCTTTTTCAATATTGCGACTTAACGTCATCAGGTTGATTGAAGGAACTTGTTTTAAAAAGGAATAGTAATGTTTTGAAGTGAGTCTTCCACCAATATGGAAAACCGTCTCCGGTGGATTCTTCACCAGAGCTTCCTGAACTTCCGGATGATCGAAAGTGGGAAGAGCATTATCAGATAAATTGAAAGCATATTTAAGAGAGCTCGATACATCAAAGTAAACAGGCCAGTTAAGCAGCTGGATAAATTTTTTCACTTCTTCCGTGTCGTCATAAGGATTCAGACTTCCAATCACAAGAAGTCCTGTTTTCGAATGGCGAAGAATTTCCGCAATTTCTTCCAGGTCTGCTTTATCGGGAGTCGTGCTCGAACTCATATAGCGAGTGGACGGGCCCGTTCTGTTTATCTGATCTTCGGCCAGTTTCAGATAGTGAGCTGGAATTGACTGAACTGTGTTTTCCAACGGCTCTCTGAAAGCACAGTTAAAATGCACTGGTCCTTTTTGAGGGTATAGTGATTTATGAATTAAATTTGAAAGAGATGAAGTGAGAGCGAGGGGACTGATTTCTACTCCAGGAGCACCGAGACCCATTTCACCCTGAACATAATTGCCATAAAATTTGGTCTGATCCATTGTCTGGTTGTCGTCGCAAAAAGTGAGTTCAGGCGGTCTGTCGGCCGAAAGAACAATCAGCGGAAGATTGGATTTTTTTGCTTCCACGACTGCAGGCATATAGTTGGCCATCGCCGTACCGGATGTACAAACGAGAACACTCGGTTTGCCAGTTGCTTTGGAATATCCCAACGCGCGGTAAGCGGCGGCGCGCTCATCCATGCAAAGGATGAGATTCATTTCTGGTTGAAATTTTTGAAAATGCGTCAAGGCCGCAATCAGGGGAGCATTTCTCATTCCAGGTGAAAGATAAAAATGAGAAATTTTATTTTTTACAAACTCGTCGATGATGAGTGAGGCCCACACGCGGTTGATATTTTCTGATAATAATTTATTCATTATTCACGACCTTTAAAAAAGGATTCATTTTCGTTCCGGTCTCAATCCATTCTTCTTCGGCCACTGAGCCTTTGACAATGCCCGCCCCTCCGAAAAGAGTGATTTTATCTGATTGAATCAAGGCCGAACGTATTCCTACTGCGATTTCGGAAAAATGAGCTGAGATGATTCCGATGGGCGCAGCATAGACTCCGCGGGAAAAGGGTTCAATTTCTTTTAAACGGGTCTGTGCTTTATTCCATGGCAGACCGCCAATGGCCGGAGTCGGATGAAGCAGCTCGATTAAATCCAGAGCATTGATAGTTTCTTTCAATGTGGCCTTAATATCCGCTTGTCTGTGCTGAATATAGGGAAGCTTCATCGTCACAAGAGATGAAATTTCTAACGTGTCCGAAAGTGGACCGAGTTTTGTCCGGATTTCCTCAGTGACAAGTGAATGCTCTCTTATTAACTTGTCATCTGTACGCAAAAAGTTTTCCAGCGCCTGGTCTTCTTCATCTGTTTTTCCGCGAGCTGCACTTCCGGCCAGCGAAATACTTTCAAAATGTTTTTCTTCCAGAGAAAATAATTTTTCAGGTGTGATTGAAAGAAAAGCTTCGCCGAAACGAGGTTGAGAAAATATTTTAAAACTTTTATTTTTGCTGTTTTTTCTTTTGAGTTCCCGAAAGAAGGCAAAGGGATCAATGATTTCATTGTAGCCGAAGATTTTTCTACGCGATAAAACAATTTTTTGAAGTTCGCCTGTTGAAAAGAACTCATCGGCCCTGGCGATCATTTCCGACCATTCATCATGTTCAGGATTCTCTTCGTAGGAATTCCACGTCGGAATGAAATCCTCATTTTCCACCGGAATGTTGGGATCAATTAAAAGCGATGGTTGCGAAAACGCCCTGCTTTCGCCATTCTTAAAAACAACCAGAGAACAGCGATTGTCTTTGCAGACAAAAGTCCATTCATGAAGATTGTATTGACCTTCTTTAGGATTTTCTTCAAAGCTCAGATCGGTAGTAAGAAAACAGTCCGGGTACTGGATGAGAAATCCCGAAACCTCTTTAGCACTCAGATTTTTCGCCAGACCAAGACCAAATAAAGAAAAGTTTTTATCTTTTGATGAAAAATAAAAAACGCGTTCGCAGGCAGCGTAGGAGAGAAGATCGCCCAGCTTTACTTCGCCTAATTCAAAAAAAAGCGGCTGTTTTCCTGTGGGGTCTGAATGCCTTTTCAGCTCATTCTGGATTCGTGGCAAATCCTGCTGAAAAAATCGCGACACAGTCTCCATTATTCGACTTTATCTCCGATATAGAGCATCGCTATTCCAAAAGTCAGCGACTGACATTTTAAATTTTTAAAGCCGGCATTTTCCATCAGCTTTAAAAAATCATTTCCGTAAGGAAACTGCTCAACTGTTTTATTTAAGTAAGTGTAAGCATCTTTATGTTTGGAAACGATATTGCCGATCATTGGAAGCAGATGACGGAAGTAAAAGAAATACACATTTCTTACGATGAAATTGCTTGGAATCGCAAATTCCATAATCATTACGCGTCCGTCTTTTTTGAGAACGCGGTAAATATCATGCAAAGATTTTTGGGGATCGGAGAAATTTCTGATGCCAAAAGAAATCGTCGTTAAATCAAATGAATTGTCGGCAGCAGGAATATTGACAGCATCGCCGATCATAAGATTAATTTTCTTATCGAGATTTTTCTTTTTTACTTTTTGAACGCCGATATCAACCATGCCTTTAGAAAGATCAAGACCTGTTATTTTTTTGATGCGTTCGTCTTTGATTAAAGTCAACGGAACGTCACCTGTGCCCGTGGCCAGGTCAAGAGCGTTGATGCTGTCTTTTTTAGGAAGGTGTTTGAGTAGCTTGTTGCGCCAGTAAATATCAATTCCCAATGAGAGTGTATGGTTTAAAAGATCATAGGTTCCGGCAATTTGATCGAAAATCTTATAAGATTCCTTTTTTCTTTCAGAAAGCGAATTATTGTTTGCATTGTTCATAGCGATCGACCAAGTGGTTAGAGGAATAAATTGTCTAAGTTTTAGTGATTCTTTTTACCTTAAATAGAGTGTGCCTAGCAAGAATTGGATTTACAAAAATGATTGTATTTGTTAACTTTTCGCCAAATGATTAAAGACTTTCTGGATTCACTTCCACCACATATTCTTGAGCGCTCTAAAAATCTGGACTTAAAAATTCGTTCGGTAAACGCCCATAATGCAATTGACGAGATTCTTACGCGCACAGTTCTCAAGGGCGGAAAGCGCCTCAGACCGCTTCTCACATTTCTGACGGCCCATTTGTTTAAGGTTGATTTAGAGTCTATCACGCCTTTTGCCAGAGCTACAGAGCTTGTCCATGCGGCGTCTCTGTCACACGACGATGTTATTGACAACGCAACGATGAGACGAGGAAGTCCATCGATAAATATTCTTGCTACAAATAAAAAAGCTGTACTTGCAGGTGACTATCTTCTCTCAAGCGTCATTGTGGATCTTTGTTCAACCAATGAACTCAATCTTGTCAAAGAAATGTCTCTGGTCATTAAAGATCTCTCTGAAGGGGAGTGGCTGCAATTAGATCTCATTGGAAGTCGTGACTACACCCGCGAATTAATCCGCGAAGTGGCGATGAAGAAAACTTCTTCGGTCATGAGTTACTGTACAGTGGCGCCCGCTCTTTTTGCTAAACAAAATGAAAAAGTGGCAAAACTCTGCCGCGATTTTGGTCTTCACCTGGGCCTTGCTTTCCAGTTGATCGACGATACTCTTGATTATTCCGGCAATTCACTAAAAGACCAGGAACTTGATTTGAAAAACGGCATCGTCAACGCCGTTGTCTTCGAACTTCTTTCGACCCGCACGGATCTTATGGAACGTTTTAAAAAAGGCGAAGACCTCACAGGCCTTCTTGATTCAGTGGATATCAAACCTTTTGTCGAAATGATTTCTAAAGAGGCCCAGGGCCATTTAGAGCAGGCACTTACTTTATTGCAAGTTCTGAAAGGGGAACTCTCGGAATCGCTTTATAAAAACGATTCTGCCAGTCTGGATGAGGCGCTATCTAATCTGGAATTGATTGTTTCCTATATGGGCCTTCGTACTCATTAATTGAATCCTTAATGTCTAAAAACTTTCTTACTCAAAATGCGTGTACCCAATTTTAATGGTTTATCTTTTTATTTCTTAATTTCCTTTGCAATGAGAAAAGAAAATTAAAAGGAGATGAGGATGATACATGTTTTGAGGTATACTGAGGAATTAGAGAAGGTAGGTTTTTCTACCGAACAGGCCAAAAAGTCTGTACAACTTTGGATGGAGCTTATGGATCAAAACTTTGCTACCAAGGCCGATTTTAAAGAGTATTATTTGATGACCAAGAATGACCTGAAAGATCTTGAACATCGCCTTACTGTGCGTTTAGGAATCATGCTCGCCAGTAGTATAGGTGTCATTTCTGCATTAATTACTTTGAAACATTAAAATTAAAAAGGGCCAGTTAACTGGCCCTTTTTTTATACTTCAACTTTTAAAATTATCTCAATTGACAAGTTTGTCTTCCGCGAAGATCGCGTGAGCAGTCGTTGTATGCTTGTCTGCACGCTGCCCCTCTTACGTCTGCATCCCATGGACCAGTGGCCGAGGCCATATAAGACTGGATGAACATTCCCGCTGGATCGTATCTGTTTGCTGTACACGATTCAGTTTTCATTCTTGGTGGAATCGGACCCGGGCCTGGACCTGGTCTGTTAACCACACCTCTTGTCACACAACGCGAACCGTATGAATCGTGTCTTGCCAGTTCTGATTTACAGAAATTGTCTGAATGAGCGCAAGCTGATGGTTCATTCGGGCCTGTTCCCGTGAACGATCTGACGATACGACCGTAGTAATCCACAAGGTCAGTCTGGCACATAACATCTCTGCGGCCTGGACCTGGATCTGGATAAGGATTTGGGTACGGAGGATATGGATTCGGGTATGGATTTGGGTACGGATCATTAGGGTATTGAAGAACGCATTGAGCATCGTAATAACGCCCTTGTGATCTTGCGTATGACAGAGCCGAATTACAGTCGTATTGCGCTTGATCGCAAGCGGCCTGTGTTGAATACGATGATCTAGTGAAAGTTTCCCACTCATATCCTCTGCTGTCTCTGATGACTGAAGTACAAACTTCGGCCTGAGCAAAGGCCGCGAAAGCAAATAGAGCTAAGGCCATTAGTGATTTCATAAATTCTCTCTCCCTTTATGATGATCGGTTTTTATTCTGTTTTATTATCTTTGTTCTATCTTGGTCCAGGTCTTCTTGGTTCAGACCCTGGATAATGTCTTGGTGGTTCACGTGGATCTCTCGGTGCCGGGTAAGGATCGCGAGGGTAGCGTGGTGGCATTGGTTCGCGCGGGTAGCGCGGGTAATCTGGATAGCGTGGATAGTCTGGGTAGCGTGGGTAATCTGGATATCTTGGATAATTGGGATAATCAGGAACGCGGTTTGGATAGTCTGGATAAGGATACGCTGGTGGAATTGGTGGAATCGGCAAGCTCACGCTTGTACTTTTGATCGAGCATTGAGCATCGTAGTATCGTCCATACGATTGGTGCTCAGAAAGTCTTTGCTGACATTCGTAGCGTGCATCACTACAAGCAGCATCTACCGTGTAGCTGGTGCGAGTAAAAGATTCGTATTCATATCCATAGTGGTCGCGAATGACCACAGTACAGTAATCAGCAAAAGCTGTTGCTGTTCCTAAAAGCATGGCAAAAGCAAAAAGTGCTTTTTTCATTTTTATGTCTCCCTTTAAAAATGATCAATTACCTTCCATGTAACTCGCACTCCTTCAGAGTGACAATTTCAGAAATCTTGAACCATGTAAAAAAGGGCCCATTTAGGGCCCTTTGTAAGACTTTTTCTAACGCAGTAAGTGTGCGAGGTTCTGATTGGAATCTTTATGGCACCAGAAGTTTCAGCACTCGCTCCTGTCCGATGGTGCGGATAAAGCCCGCAAGCTTAGGTCCTTTTTCAAGACTGATAAGTTTTTTGTATAAAAGAGTGAAGATTTCCATTGGTTCAAGTTCAAGCGCATTGATCATCTCATACATTTTTTCATGAAGAGACTTATCGTCACTTATATTGTTCCATTCGTTTTTCAGATGAGCGTGAAGGTTGTTTAAAAATTGAGTTTGCTTTTCAGTCATATCGACTTTCACGGCTTCTTTGTTCAATGAGAATTTAAATTCTTCAGGCGCAGAGTTCTCAATCCAGTAAGCAGCTCTCTGAGCGCGCTCTCTGAAACGTCTTTCATCGCGGTCATTCTTAATGTCAGCATCGTAGAATTTTCTTGCACGATTCACATCGAGATCGTTGATCTGAAGAACGTTGCAAAGGTGACGGAACGCCGGTTGGAAAGGCATTTCGGCCGGATGCTCGCCAATTTGAGAAAGTTCATAAACTCTCTTGGCCATAGCGACTTTTTTCTCGTTACCTGGCTCTAGTCCATAGGCCATTCTCTCCATGCGATCGAAGTCTTCGTAGTTTTTAATAACGTCGAGATCGAATGAAAGACCGAAGTCGATATTTGTTTTGTAACTTGCGAAAATCCAGCGAACCATTTCCGGCTCGTAGACATCGAGAACGTCGTTAACTGTCACGAGGTTCCCTTTAGAAGAAGACATTTTTCCGCCCATGCCTTTTATAGACACGAAGTCGTATTGAAGATACATCGGCGCTTTCCAGTCATAAACCTGAGCGACAATATCTTTTGCCGTCGTGAATGATCCGCCTTGAGAAGAGTGGTCTTTTCCACCTGGCTCAAAATCGACTTTTTCAAAGGCCCATCTCATCGGCCAGTCCATTCTCCACGGAAGCTTCACTCTTGATGTTGTGTTCAGATCTAGAGTTGAATGGTTTTTACATTCTTCGAATTCGCACACGTAAGTGATCGTGTGATCGCCGTCGTAATGAGTAACTGACGTCTTATCTCTGTTGCATTTTTCACAGTAAACAGACAGCGGCCACCAGTTGTCTTCTAACGGAGTTGATCTCCATTTATTGAGAATATCTGCGATGACTTGTTTTTTCTGCAGCGTTGTTTTGATGGCATCTTTGTAAACACCAGCGCGGTATTTTTTTGACTGGTAAATCGGCTCGAGCTCGATGCCCATTTTTTTTAATTGCGCCTCAAACGATTTCTCGTGGTGAGCAGCGTACGATTCGTGATCGCCGAAAGGATCCGGAGTGTCTACGATTGGTTGAAATAAATATTTTGCAAGTTCATCTTGCTTCGGAAGATTGGCGGGAACTTTTCTGAATGTATCGTAATCATCCCATGAGAAAATGAAGCGAACTTTTTTTCCGCGTTTTTTAAGTCCACGGGCCACAAGTTCAGTCGTCATTACTTCGCGGAAATTTCCGAAGTGAACAACGCCTGATGGAGTAATCCCTGAAGCGAGTGTGTACGTTTCTTTGTCTTCCTGGCGGATCAATCTGTCTGCCGTTAAATCTGCCCAGTGAACAGCGTCGTTAAGTGCCTGGCTCATATGTTTTCCTTTTAATCTATACCTAGTCTTTCTTTTAGTTGATCTTCAGTGATTTCACCTTTTTCTACCGCAGTTCTTGTCTTGATTAAAGCTTTCTGCGCCACTGGTCTGTCTTCAGCAAGGCTCAATGAGAGATCGATGTGTTTTTGATTTTTAACTTCAGAAAATTTCACGTACTTTTTTAAAAAAGCAATCGCTTCATCCAATGATAAGTGAGTAGTTGTTGTCATGCAAAATTCCTTTGGAAATAAGAAGCTCCATCATAATGCATCTAAGAGTGCTTGAAAATTAAAAAGTCATCACGAATTGAGCACCGTTTAAACTTCCATAAGGTGAGAAAAGGGGAGCAAACGTGACTTGAGACGCGTCTGTTGTAGGTGCGGGTGTTCGTCCGTTTTGGGCAATGGTTTTTCCCGCCATGTGTCCGATACCAATTGCCAAAGGAAAATCCGACGCCCAATGGGCCCCGGTGTTCATCAGTTGAAATGACAAGAGCGCAACGAGACTGTAACCTACCGGCCTGATCCAGCTCATTTCCTCATAATTTTCAGCTAATATGGTCAGGCTCGTCATGGCCGTCATCAGGTGGGCCGAAGGAAACGAATCGTATCGGGCCTTGTTGTCATTAAATTCTTTAGGAGAGGCAAACGGCGAAAAACGCCCGCGGTCCTTAGTGCGCGCGTTGGGAATTTCCCTGCCGCTGATTCGCTTCAAGACCTGCGACGAAAATCCGCTAAACAACAAACCTTGCATCAACTCACTTGCCACCATTTTTGATTTAGCATTGTGATTGAGAAGACCGCTGGTGAGAAAGCCCGCAGACAATCCGATGGTTGTCCAACCGTCACCTAAAAACAAAATGGATGAACCCACATCTGTCGGAGCATACATAAAATTGTCGTCTCCGATGGTGAAAGTGGGTTTGGAATGATCTTTGTTATCCAGTCCGATCTTTCTTCCAAAGCGTTGTGTTTCTTCCAGGATCTGCTGATCGAAAATATAAAGCGCACCAGTCGCTCCCGCGATAACTGCTAATCCTTTAATAGAATTTTTTTCAAAACTATTTTCGACAAAGTCGCCGTAATTTTTTGGGGCCGTGGTGATAAAGTCAAAAGCGTGTGGCGATTTGTACTTATAGGCTCCGCTGATTTGTTCAGAGGAAAAAGCAAGGTTTGAAAATAAAAGCAAAAATAAATAAGCGCTTTTCATCGAAGACACTTTATACAAGTTCCAGGCCAAAAGTCTTTCAAAAAAGACTAATGCCCTAGGTAGGCTTTTTTAATTTCTTCGTTCGCCAATAGTTCCTTTGCGCTTCCTTGCAAAGAAATTTCTCCGTTGGTCAGAACGTAGGCGCGATGAGAAACAGAAAGGGCAAGATAGGCATTCTGCTCGACAAGCAGGATGGTCATTTTTTTTTGCTCATTGATTTCTTTAATGGCCTTAAAGATACTCGCAACCAAAATGGGTGCAATTCCCAGTGAAGGCTCGTCTAATAAAAGGAGAGTGGGTTTTGACATATAAGCGCGGGCAATCGCAAGCATCTGTTGCTCCCCGCCTGATAAAGTCTGTGCCAGTTGAGATTCACGCTCTTTAAGTTTTGGAAAAAGTCTGTAAACAAATTGCAGATCCTCTTCAATTTCTTTCTTGTCGTTTCTAAGATAAGCGCCCATTTCCAGATTTTCTTTAATCGTGAGATTGGCAAAAACCTGACGGCCTTCCGGTGATTGGGCCAATCCAAGAGCTGTGATTTTATGCGCCGGCATTTTGTGAATGGGAGCGCCGTTAAAAAGAATTTCTCCGCCTGATGGAGAAAGAAGCCCCGAGATCGTATGCAGAGTTGTCGTTTTACCTGCTCCATTTGAGCCTAGCAAAGTCACAATCTCACCTTGATGAAGTTCAAGGTTAATTTTTTTTACCGCGTGAATGGCGCCGTAGTGAACGTCGACATTTTTAATTTCTAAAATAGTATTCATAGATTGACCTCAGCTCCGAGGTAGGCTTCGATCACTCGTTTATTGCTTTGAATTTCTTTTGCTGAACCTTCAGCAATAAGATTTCCATAGTCGAGAACAAAAATTTTCTCAGCTATTTCCATGACGAGTTTCATATCGTGTTCAATAAGGATAATGGCAATATTAAATTTATCGCGTATGAGGTGAATAAGCTCAGTGAGCTCTTTGGTTTCGGTTGGATTCATTCCGGCCGCAGGCTCGTCGAGTAATAGAAGCTTGGGTTCAGTGGCAAGAGCTCTCGCCATTTCCAGTTTTCGCTGCTGACCGTACGCGAGGTTCTTAGCGTAAAAATCTTTTTTAGATTCAAGTCCAAAAAGTTTTAAAAGTTCGATGCATTCAACTTCGATTTTCTTTTCTTCTTCTTTAAATTTTTTTGAACGGAAAATGCCAGACCAGAAACCGTAACGAATGCGCGTGTGCTTGGCGAGCTTGATATTATCGAGAACAGTGAGGTTTTTAAAAAGCCTGATGTTTTGAAAAGTACGAGCGATTCCAAGTGCAGTGATGTCGCTTGATTTTGTATTTTTTAAATCGTGATCGCTGAATTTCACGCAGCCGGTTGTCGGATTATAAATGCCGGTGATCGTGTTGAACAAAGTTGTTTTGCCTGCTCCATTGGGACCAATAACGGCCACGAGGTCATGAGGAAAAACTTTCAGGCACACATCGTTTACGGCCGTGAGACCGCCGAATTTCATTGTGACATTTTCTAAAGCTAAAAGAGGTGAATGCGCATTGGTCATCCTTCGCTCCTTTTTCTGAAAGAAATCTCATGAGCTCCAAAAAGTCCTTCTGGTTTTGCCATCATGAGAATGATGAGCAGAACAGGGAAGATCGTCATTCGCCACTCAGCGACAGTGCCGCCGGCATAGCGAAGGGCCTCTGGAACGATCGTCAAAATGACAGCACCGATTATGGAGCCGGTCACAGATCCTTGTCCGCCGAGAATCACCATGACCAGAATGATGACTGACCACATGAAGTTAAAATTGGATGGATGTAAAAACTGCTGAGTATGCGCAAAGAGAGCACCGGCCATGCCGGCGATTCCTGCACCAATAGTGAAAGAAAAAAGTTTGCTGTTAAAAAGATTGACGCCCATGTTTTCGGCAGCGATTTCATCTTCACGAATGGAGATAATCGCGCGTCCAAAGGCCGAACGTTTCAAGTTAAACATGAAGAGTGCGATGACAAAGGCCACGCCATAAACCCACCAGATATTGGCCCAGTGAGGAATATTGATGAAGCCGCGCGGGCCCCCAACCATTTCAGTGTTCATAATGCTGATGCGGACGATTTCACCAAAACCTAAAGTGGCGATGGCGAGATAATCACCTCTAAGGCGAAGACAAGGAACACCGATGATGAGTCCACAAATGGCCGCAGCGATAAATCCTACAGCAATGGCAATAAGCATGTTAATTGGTGCGGGCAAGGGAAAAGCATAGAAAACGCTGTAAACCGCACTGGCGTAAGCTCCAGCGCCCCAGAAACCTGCATGGCCTAAAGAAAACTGGCCGCAGAACCCGTTGATCAAATTTAATGAGAGCGTAAGCGTGATGAAAATGCCAACGAGGAGTAATATACCGTGATAATAACCCATCCTAAACTTTCTCCTTCATATTTTTTCCCAGGATGCCTGAAGGCTTCACGAGCAAAATGAGAATCAGAATAAAAAAGGAAACGGCGTCTCTTAAGCTCGACTTATAAAGTCCAGCGACGAGGTTTTCTGCAATTCCGATAATGAATCCTCCGAGAGCTGCTCCCGGTATAATGCCGATGCCGCCGACAACTGCCGCGACAAACGCTTTGGTTCCCAAGTTCATTCCCATCATCGGTTCAACCGACATGGTGTAGCCCATCAGCATTCCTCCAAGACCAGCAAGAGCTGCGCCCAGGAAAAAGGTGAAGGAAATAATTTTATTGGTGTTGATTCCCATGAGCTCTGCGGCCGGAAGATTGTAACTTACAGCACGCATGGCCTTGCCCACTTTCGTATAATGAGTGAGCCAGAAAAGAAAAAGAAGAACAAATAAAGTAATACAGAAAATAGCAATCTGAACGTTCGAAACATTGATTTCACCTAAGTTGAAAATTTTTTCTTCAATGAAAGGAGGAATCGTTTTTGGATCTGCTCCAAAAACCAACTGACCAAAATACTGGAAGAAAAGTGAAGTCCCGATCGCTGTGATCAGCGCGGGAATGCGTCCCGATTTACGAATAGGGCGGTAAACCACTCGCTCCACGATAATGGCAATTAGCCCCGAAGAGAGCATTGCTACAAGAATCGCAGCGGGCATGGGAAGATTTGCGCGAAGGGCATAGAAGCCGCACATCGCGCCGATCATCAGGAATTCACCGTGGGCGAAATTCACCAGACGGATGATTCCGTAAACCATGGTATAACCCAGGGCCACCATTGCGTAGAGTGACCCTTGAGCTATTCCATTGATAAAATACTGTAAACAATCCCAGAGAAAATAAATGAAATTCTGGCTCATGTATTATGGATTAACCTTTGTATGAAAAACGAAACCAGTTTCTTTTGCTTCAAGAACAACAGCTGCTTTCTTTGGGTTTCTGTTAGCATCAAAAGTGATTTTCCCAGTAACACCAGGATAGTCTTTTGTCGCTACTAGAGCAGCATTGATATCAGCTGGCTTTGTCGATTTTGCTTTTTGAATAGCAGCGTTCATGATTCCAAGAGCGTCGTAGCCAAGAGCTGCGAATCCACCAGGATTAACACCGTAAACTTTTTTGTAATCTTTTACGAAGTTTTGAACAACTGGATCTTTGTCATCTGGAGCAAAGTGATTAGAGATGTATGAACCTTTTACAGCAGGACCTGCGATTTCGAAAAGTTTTGGAGAATCCCAACCGTCACCGCCAAGGAAAGGAACGTTGATTCCAAGAGCGCGAGCTTGTTTAATGATCAGACCAACTTCAACGTAGTAACCTGGAACAAAAATGAAATCAGGGTTAGCACGTTTTACTTTTCTCATGAGAGACTGGAAATCTGTGTCTTTAGCAGCGTAAGTCAGCTCTTCAGTAGAGGCCATCTTTCCGCCCATTTTTAAGAACTCATCAGTGAATGATTTAGCCAGACCTTTTGAGTAATCAGATGTGTTCTCGATAAGAACGAGACCTTTTTTCTTCTTAAGTGTGTTGATAGCAAATTTCGCCATAACAACACCCTGGAAATCATCTGTGAAACAGGCGCGTGAAATATAGTCACCAACTTGTGTAACTTTTGCGTTTGTAGCTGTCGGTGTGATGAAAGGAATTTTTGCTTCCTGAACGATAGGAGCGCTTGCCAGAGCAAGTGAAGAAGTCGGTTCGCCGATCATTGCAGAAATTTTATCGATGTTAATAAGTTTTCTTGTCGCTGTCGTTGATTCGATAGCGTCAGATTTATCGTCTTCGATAATCAAATCGAATTTCTTTCCGCCGGCCTTTTTGATTTTCTCATAAGCGAGCTTGATGCCGTTAACGTTTTCCTGTCCGAATGTCGCTGTTGCGCCTGTAATAGGAGATACAACACCAACCTTAAGGGTCTCGGCCGAATAAAGAGAGTTTGAGATGATCAAAGTCAGTAAACATGCCAAAAATTTGTGTGGCAGGCCTTTCAATTTCATTTAGCACTCCTTTGTAAAATGAAGCATATACACAAGCTTAAAAAAATAAAGTTAGTAATAACAGTAACATCAAAGAACCTATTGTAAAGTCATTTAGTCGACTTTTTGGAAATCATTTAAGCACTTAATTTATTTGGATTAAGCGAAATGCATTTTGAAATCATTGTTTCACTCTATAATTTTTTAAACCCAGGGCCTTCCGCGGCCTTCCTCAAGTTTGACGGAGTTCGAATGACGAAAGACGATTTTACACAGACCCTTATTAAGCAGTATTCCGATTCGATTGAAGAAATTATTGTGGAAAGTGAGTCTGTCTACCGCTCGCAGATAGATTACACTTTGCTAGACCATCGGGTTCGTTCGCTCATTCAGGCCGCTAAAGTGGACGGGCTGGAAGAAGGTATCATTTGGGATCTTCTTGAACATAGAGTTCCTGGCTATATTGATTATTTATACGGAGGAAAAATCGCAGCGTAATTTTTACAATTCGTCACAAATTTTTTCACCATTCTTTATACTGATTTCCAGACAGCATTCTTCTGGAGATCAGTATGAAATTTCTTGGATTTTTATTCATTCTTCTTTCACTGAGCACTCACGCATCTGAGTTAAAAAAGACTTTTGACGGGTCAAGCGCCCGCTGCAATCTTTCTGCAGACGCAGGAAACAGTGCTTATCGTTTGAAAATTCTTGCTGAACGAAAAGAGAAAGGCATTCGCATTCTGAACCTTGAAATAGGCTTTTTAAAATGTCAGGAAAATGCTTCAGGAATGGAACTTGTCCCGGCCTTGGGAAATGAAATTCTGCTTCAAAAGACCGTTCTTCCTGATGGAGAACTGGGATTGGTCGAGCATAGAATTCTTTCCTTTTCGCTCACGGCCTTTACCGAATCAGGGAAACTTCTCGACAAAATTCTGATTGAAAATCTGGGAGCGCATGAAGTGCGCGCAGAAATTAAAATTGATGAATCGCTGCTGACATCGACAGATGAAGTGCTTATCAATGGTCTAGGTGTAGAGGCGGCGAAACTTACAACTCAATCGGATGATCAGGCGATCATTCGCGAATTCATCTCCGGAACTTATAAGCTGAAGTGATCAGCGATAGATCAGAATATTTTCCCGTTCACCCATGAATTTATCAAAGCCGCGGGTCTCGATTTTCTTCAATTCAGCAAGAGACCCAAGGTTATTGACCCAGTGTCTGACTTCATCTGTGCCATTAATCAAATCGATCGCCAGTTTATGAAATTCGTATTCATAAGGTTTGCTGTGAAATTCAAACTGATCGCCAAGCTCTCTTTTGAATTCTCGGCAAAGCATTTGTGAAACAGTCCACGAATCAAATTTCGGAAAGTCTGTGGGATGAATGTGAACACCACCGCAGTTTTTTCCCATATGCTTCTGAAAGGTCGGGAGAAAAATAACCGGTCGGAGATTGAATCCTTCGGTCAGACCTTCTTCTCTAAAATTTTTCATGATTCTTTCTCGGAAAGAAAAAGATTCGATTCCAGGAAAGCCTGCGACCTCCAGAGCGCGTGTTGTCCCGCGGCCTTCACTCACATTCGTTCCTTCAAATAAAACCGTTCCTGCAAACGTTAAAGCGCCTACAGCTGTCGGCAAATTGGGCGAAGGCAGAACCCAAGGAAGACCTGTATCTCTCCAATACATCGATCGCTTCCAGTTTTTCATTTCGATGACTTCAAGATCACAATCAGTCTTTAAAATTTTCTGACCGTAAAGGCCGACTTCTCCCATTGTGAGAGAGTGGCGCTGAGGAATCGGGTAGCGGCCGACAAACGATTTGTAATCAGGCTGAAGAATACATCCCTCAATGCGTTCCCCCGCTACCGGATTCGGTCTGTCGAGAACGACAATTTTAATTTTTCTTCCCACACATTTTTCCATGAGAAGAGAAAGAGTTGAGATGTATGTATAAACTCGAGTTCCGACATCCTGAAGATCGACCAGCATCGTGTCGATGCCTTCGAGCATTTCATCTGTCGGTGTTCTCGTTTCTGAATAGAGAGAGTAAACAGGAATTTTAAAAAATGGATGAACATAGTGAGTTGTTTCAACCATATTATCCTGAACGTCAGTCACGAATCCGTGTTGAGGACCAAAAAGCTTAATGAGCCTTTTGCCGAACAAGTTTTGCAGAAGAGAGACGCCGGTATTAAATTCCGAATCAATCGAAGCACTATGGCAGAGGTAGCCGATGTTACCTTTGATCTTATCTTGTAAGGGTTTTTCTGAAATTAAACGCTCGAGACCGGTGATGACTTTAGTTGCCATTATTTACTTCCTAGATTCCTTTCAGTGAAGTTGATGAATGACTTATTTTCGAGCGAGGCCTTATTTTTGTAAAGGATTATCTGCGGGTAAATTCCATGAGCATGTTGCCAGCAATGACCGTATAGACCGGGGCCGTGAATTTAGAGGTATCTGTGACTTTAGAAAGATCTATTCTGATGACAGTTGGAATGTTGTAGCAGCTTGCATTCACCGAATAGATATTGTCTTCCATTTTCGCGCCGGTGCCGTCGCAGGTGAAATAGACGAGGCCATAAATTTCTGCAGTGAGTGTTCCGTCTTCTTTGATGTGAGCGATGCCGCTGGCAATCGTCGATTTCACATCATAATCTCCTGCGAGCGTTTTCATTGTCGCTGCACAGGCAGTCTCAGCTACCACCATCAAAGAAAGAAAAAGAATGAATGTTTTCATAGAAATCTTCTAGCATGAATCTGCGCCGAGTGGGTGGGATTGTAAAAAATTTAGAGTTGTCTTCGTTCGCTTCTGGGGTGAGAATTTTTAAAAAAAGACAACGGAGGTTTTTTTATGAAGTCATGGATGGGGGCCGCTCTCTTTCTTGCGCTTTCAAGCGCACAGGCCGGATTTATTCCAGAAAATACTCTCTCTATTCCCTTCACCTTTTCCGGAGGGGGATTAAATGAAATTCAATTTCACAAAGTCATTGATAAAGTCGCTGGTGTTTATGCGCCTTTGATTGCAGCAAAAGGGGCCACCCTGGATATGAAACGCAATTGGGAAGACGGAACCGTAAATGCCTACGCTTCCCGCGATATGGCCCGGGGAACAACCTGGACAGTGGCGATGTTCGGAGGCCTTGCCCGCCATCCGCTCATCACTGAAGATGCTTTCGCCGTCGTCGTTTGCCATGAACTCGGCCATCACCTTGGGGGAGCGCCTAAAAAAACTCAGGCGTTCCAGGTAGATCCTAAATGGGCAAGCAACGAAGGTGAGTCAGATTATTTTGCCACAACAAAATGTTTGAGAAAGATTTTTGAACGCGATGACAACGAGGCCATTCTCGCTTTTAAAACAATTCCGGCCGAAGTGAAAACCGGTTGCGAAAATGTTTATAAGAATCAGTCAGAAATTCAATTGTGTCAGCGCGTGGCCATGGCCGGTTATGAAGTGGCCGGCTTTCTGAGCGCACTTTCCAAGGATAAAAAACCAGTCAGCTTTTCTACACCTGATAAAAAGAAAGTGTGGAGAGTGGATAATGATCACCCTAAGGCCCAGTGCCGTCTGGATACTTATCTGGCCGGGGCCTTATGCGATAAAAAGGCAGATCTCGAGCTCGGTCAGAAAGATCCTGCTGTCGGTGCGTGCGCCCTCAAAAACGGTGATTTAACGGGAATGCGGCCACGTTGCTGGATGACGAAACTTTAGGACTATTTGATTTCGTAGATTCCTGAGCGTTTATGCAGGAAAGAGCAAGACTTTCCTGCATAAGTTTCATAAAATTTTTAAATCTATCGCCTTTCACACAACACACACAAACACGGGCGATGAGATTTTGAGGGGGAGACATGAAACAATATCATGATCTGATGAGACACGTGCTTGAGCACGGAACCAAAAAAGAAGACCGCACGGGAACCGGAACACTTTCAGTGTTTGGGCATCAGGCCCGCTATAATCTTGAAGAAGGCTTTCCGCTGGTCACGACCAAAAAACTCCATTTGAAATCTATCGTTCATGAATTGCTTTGGTTTCTTCAAGGCGATACCAATATTAAATATCTCAAGGAAAACGGCGTATCGATCTGGGATGAATGGGCAGACGAAGAAGGAAACCTTGGACCTGTTTACGGATCACAATGGAGATCGTGGCATGGAGCTAATGGCGAGACGATTGATCAGATCACAACAGTCGTCAATCAGATCAAAAAAAATCCGGATTCGCGTCGTTTGATTGTCTCTGCGTGGAACGTGGCCGAAATCGAAAAGATGGCGCTTCCTCCTTGCCATGCTTTTTTCCAGTTTTATGTTGCTGACGGAAAACTTTCTTGTCAGTTGTACCAGCGCTCAGCTGATATTTTCCTGGGTGTGCCTTTCAATATTGCAAGCTATGCGCTTTTAACAATGATGATGGCCCAAGTCTGCGGACTACGCCCGGGTGATTTTGTTCACACAATGGGAGATGCCCATTTGTATTTAAATCACATTGATCAGGCAAAGACACAGCTGTCGCGCGATTTCAGACCGCTTCCTCAGATGAAAATCAATCCTGAAGTTAAAGATATTTTTGATTTCAAATTTTCTGATTTTGAACTTGTTGGGTACGATCCGCATCCGCATATCAAAGCACCGGTGGCGGTGTAATGATTGTTTCAATGGTGGTGGCCATCGGCCCTAAACGCGAAATTGGTTACAACAATAAGCTCCTCTGGCATTTGCCGGAAGATCTGAAAAATTTCAAAAAAATCACAACGGGCAAGGCCATTCTGATGGGACGAAAAACTTTTGAATCCATCGGCAAACCTCTGCCTAACAGACAGAATATTGTTCTTACTCGTGATGAATCTTTTTCTCCTGTCGGTGTCACCGTTATCCACGATCCGATGATGGCCTTCGATGTCGCTCTTGACTATGACGACAGCGATGAAAGTGAATTGATGGTCATTGGCGGTGAAGAAATTTTTAAACTTTATCTTCCATACACTCAGAGAATTTATCTTTCAGAAGTGGATTACACAGGACCTGCCGATACTTTTTTTCCTGAACTGGAGGGAGAGTGGAAGGAAATAGAATCACAACAGTTTGAAGGTTTTCGCTATAAAATTATTGAACGGGTGTAAAAGCACCCGGACATGTTCCTTCTTTCCATTGCTCTTCTCTTGGCCCATAGATAAAAATCAAAGCGCCGCCACTTTCCAGCTTTAAATCGTCGCCTTTTTTTCCTCTCAACAGATCGATTACATGATCAATCAATCGGGGAGAGACCATGAGGCATCCGCTCGAAGACATATAGACTTTCTTTTTCGTCACCAGAAAATGTTTGTGAACCACGACATCTCTTTCGCAGGCATTGTCATTGATATCTTTTTCAAGTCCATGTATCACGAGACTTCTTCCAAAATCATCCGCCTCGTAATCCTGACCGCTGATAAAAAAACCTGAGCTTGACGCCATTGAATTGACTGTGTTGCTGTAATATTTGATATCGCGAACTGTATTTTTCTTTTCATCGAGAGTCCGGTTAAAAAATCCTGCCTGATATCGCCCGTGCGCGACGGCCATGGTTGAAATTTTTCCTGTCACCCTGTCGATAAGAAACATTCTTTGCTCACGGCTATTCACAGTATAATCAACGACAGCGAAGACGCGTTTTTTGTTCATGGTTATTTCAGGTGTGGCCTCACAGCGGTTATAAAATTCCGGATTCTCCACAGGACTAAGCTTGAAATTTTTTTCTCCGTACTGATCGAAGAAGCATTGAACGTGCGAGAGGATTTTTGAGTGAGGGGAAACGATGGCAAAGTTTTTTTCTAACTCTTGCCAGGACAGAAAAGATTCTTCGGCAAAAGCATTAGCAATGAAGAGAGTCAAAATCCAAATCATTTTCATAAAGGCCCCCGGAGTTTTGTCGAGAGCTGGTTTATGCGAATTTTCTCTCGAAGACCAATAGCTAATTTGAATAGGTGTTATAGGGATTTCTGAGCGTCTTTCATTTTTTGGGTAAGCGATTCAACGAAACTCTTTATATCGGCGGCAACGACATCTTTTTCAATCGCGCTTTCAAAATCTTTTGCGTTGGAGAGAAAAGTGCGATGAAAAATTCCGAGTGCATAAGCTTCATCGTTTAAAACATCTTCCATTTGCTTTGAATTTAAATCAACAAGTGAAATCCCTTTTTGTCGATCATCAACTTGTCTCAGTAAGAAAGTTTTGCCATTGACTGCGGCGATTTTGGGAGAGAATTCCGGTTGATCATAGGTAGAAATCATTTCAAAGCGTTTACTGGCAGAAGGCTCTTTGATCTCTGTGGCGGTGTTGTAACTTGGCCTGGTCCATTCCTTGGCCTCAATCCACGAAAGTTTACCATCTTTTTCCACCAGGAACTGGAATCGATTCAGCCCCGCCGAACCACCAGTTTGCTTGATGTAGAGGTAGCTGTCTTTGATGTCACCTGTGTCTTTCATGACTTCGGCCCATTTTGCCAGATCAGCTTTTTCAATTTCTGTTGCAGGAGTTTTCTTCGCGATAAACTTCCCCGTCTTTGAATCGACGTCTTTTTTATCGAGAGCGTTGGCCTTTCCTGCTTTTTTAAAAAGTTTTTCAACACTTTCTGAATACGTCCAGTCTTTCGCTTTTAAACCCTTTCGATAGCTTTTTAAAACGTCTTCAATGAGTTTTTCATCAACATCAACACCGGCAAGATTAGCGGAGCCAAAGAGGCGCAGAACATCTAAAAAGACAGGACCTTGTGTGACATCATCGAAATCGTTTACAGAAAGTCGCAGTTCATTCTGGTAAAATCTCAGTCCGTAATTTTCCATGTGAGAATCACCGGCCATCACTGAAACTGTATTTGAAACGGATTTGAATTGTTTTTCCCATTTGAGGTCTGCCGCCATTTTATAAAAAAGGGGAGGAAAAGATCTGTAGAAAAGATGCAAATCGTTTTTGACACCGGCAATTCTGGTTTTAAGAAGATGATTGCGTTCAATGGTGTAAAACGAGGCGATGATGTCGATACATTTTGCTGCTGATTTTTCAGATGAAGGCGCACGGAATGAATCCGATTCCTTCTGAAACAAATCAGAATCTATCGGCAGGGCCAAAAGAAAAAAGAATATGAATAGAATCGTTGCCGCTAATTTCATCAACAACTTATCGGAGAATCAGTGAGATGAATGAGTCTTTAAAACTATAGAAAAGAACTCAGTTAACTCCGGCACGTTTTGCTTCCTGAAGGTCGCTTCTGTAATCCATTTTTAAATTCCGGCCGGTAAAAGAGGCCTTGAGGCCGCAGAAAGTACGGGCCGCGCTGATAAGGCGTTCTTCTTCTCTTTTAAACTCCAGGTAAGGCACAAAGTTGCCATAACCGCGAATAAAGAAACTAGTGTCGCCCGATTTATATGAATAGTTTAAAGACATCCGTGGTGAATTGCTGTCGAGGTATCCGATGTCAAAACCTGTTTCAGATTTTTTCATACCCACAACGAGCCAGGCATGTGAAGTGATGCCTTTGATCTGAAGTTTTTGATAACCGATTTTCTTTTTAACGGCGACATAATCAAAAACTTCTTTCATCATTCTCTCTAAAAGTGGTGCTTGAATTTGAGTATCACCTTTTAGACCGTCCATCCAGCCGCCTAAAACAACACCGTCGTATAATTGCCAGTCGTTGAGTTCAGATTGAATAAATTTTTGATTTTCCCTCGAGAATTCTTCAAAATTCTGAAATCCTGGAATGGTGAAGACGGATACACCGTCGCGAATTCTGCGGATAAGTTGTTTGATTTCGGCCGTGTTTTTTGGTTTGGGTAAATCGGGTCTAAAGACAGCGAGGTAAAGAATATTTCTCTGAAAACGCGAATGCCACCAGCAAACTCCGCCATTGAAAAGACCTCCGTCATTTTTAAAGGCCATCAAATTGACTGAATCTGTTGATAAGTCCTGCAGGACTTCTTTGGCCTCAGGTGAATCCTCAAAGCGCTCGCAAAATTCTGCTTTAGTTTGCGGAAGGGTTCCCGCCAAAGTGTTGAATGAAAGAAGTGTGAGAGCTGTGGTGATGAAGATAGTTTTCATTCAGTTAGTGTCGTTGTCTGCGAAGGACAACGACTACTAATAAAAACTATCAGGATTGTTCTAGTCAGGTATTCTTGATCTGCTTCTATTCTGCTTCTATTCTTCTATAATCAGGTCATTTTTCAATTCATTGGCCTTCTGCTGAGTCTGATCTGCTGGAAAATAATTTTCAAGAACGTCAGAAGCTGCCTTAATAGCGCCTTTGATTCCTTCGACATGATTGCCGGCCTTAACTTTTTCCGTGAATTCGAAAACGATATCATCCCAGACTTTTTGTTCGACTTTGCGATTGATGCCGACGTCAGTAATAATTTTAATTTTCTTTTCCATAACAGAAACGAGAATCAACACGCCGTTGTGGTTGGCCGTCAGATGCAGGTTGTGATGAAAGAAAGCTTCATAGGCCTTTTGACAAACTTCAAATTCAATTTCTTCTTTTGTAATCAACAATCGCTTAATGGCCGGAACATGGCCAAGAAAATATCCTACGTACAGTCCCGGCAGCTGAATCCAGAGAAAATAAATGGGGTTGATAATAGAAAGTGGAGAAAAATAAAGCGCAAGTGAAAATAAAAAAGAAACAATAATCGCTGCGCGAAAGTGAGCAGCTGGATAAATATCGCTGTGATGAACAATCATCGGGACGATTTCACTCTTTGTTCTTTTTTCAGCTTCGTTGATGAGTCCTTTAATCAACAGTCTGTCTTTTTTGCTTACGATCATCATTGGTTTTCTCTCATTCTTATATTTTAAAAAATTATTACCAGTCGCTTGAAGCTCCGCCGCCCGAGAAGCCACCGCCTCCGCCGGACCAGCCACCGCCGCCTGAAAAGCCTCCGCCTCCGCCACGGCCGCCAAATCCCCCAAATCCTCCTCCGATATACGGTCCTCCGCGGCCTCTGCCACTCGGGAAGACGTATTGAAGAAAAATAATTAAGGCAATGAGAACAAGAATGATAAAGCTGGAGCTCGTTTTTCTCGCATGTCTAGGCTGAACAGTTCCGCCTTCAAAATTGAGTTCTACTCCTGCCGTGCGGGCCATAAGTGAAAGACCGAGGGCCACGCCGTTATCATTGTCGCCTTCTTTAAATAAAGCGCGCACTTCCTGTAGAATGCGTTTTGATTTTAAATCGGTAATGGATCCTTCGAGTCCACGACCGACTTCAATGCGCATCTTTCGATCGTCAGAAACGATCAAAAAGAGAGCAGCGCGGTCATCTCCTTTTTTGCCAAGCTTCCATTCATCGACAACTCTGATGGAATATCCTTCTATAGATTCTCCGCTCAGTTTGGGAACAATGAGAACTTGAAACTGAATGCCTGTCTCTTTTTCGAGATTATAAAGCGCCGAAGAAATCGCTGTGTTTGCCTGCTCAGATAAAAAGCGCGATTGATCCACAACCGGACCTGTGAGCGTCGGAACTTCCATGGATTTCTGTGCCTGGGCGTTTGCGCCCAGGAAGAATAAAATAAAAAAGAATGGAACTAATAAAAAATTCTTCACGGTTTAAAATTTAACCGCTGGAGCATTCTGAACTTGTTCTAAATTTTCAACAGCAAATTGTGGCTTCTTGCTCATGTGCAGAAACAAACCGTTGTACCACGATGTTGGTGGAACAGTGACAAGATTGTTGAACTCTTTAATCGCTTCAATATAGCGGTTGCGGGCCACAGTAATTCTGTTTTCTGTTCCTTCAAGTTGTGATTGAAGATCGCGGAAATTTTCATTGGCCTTTAAATCAGGATATTTTTCTGCCACAACCATCAAGCGAGAAAGGGCCTGAGTCAGGTTGCCTTGCGCCTGCTGGAATTTTTTCATCGTTTCATCATTTAATTGATCGACAGTCACATTGACCTTCGTTGCATTCGCGCGGGCCTCAATAACTTTTGTCAGAGTTTCCTGCTCGTGTTTTGCATATCCTTTGACGACTTCAACCAAATTAGGGATAAGATCTGCTCTTCTTTTGTATTGGTTTTGCACTTCTGCCCAGCTGGCCTCAACCTGATTAGCGGCAGTTGGAATACTTTGCATCCCGCAAGAACTGACTAAGAGGACAATAAACAAAAGACTGAGAATTTTTGATAGTGATTTTTTCATAACGTCTCCTAACGAATTAAACTATACTAAGCTTATGTCAAACAACCAAAAAAGTGAACTTCTCCTTCCTGTAGGAAATATGAATATGTGTCTTGCCGCCATTCACAACGGCGCAGATGCAATTTATGTGGGAATGCCTCACTTCAATGCGCGCGGACGCACCACCGATTTTTCTGTACATGAATTAAAAGAAATGATTGAGACCTGCCATCTTTATGGGGTCAAAGTTAATCTTGCTTTCAATGTCGTTATCTTTGAATCTGAATTGCCAGATGTCGTCTCCTTGTTAAAAGAAGTTTTGCCGCTCAGACCTGACGCCATGATTGTTCAGGATGTAGGACTAGCGCGCATGATCCGCCAAATGGCGCCGGAACAGGTGATTCACGGTTCAACTCAAATGACCGTGACCAATCACGAGGCCATGACCTTGTTAGACGATTTAAAAATCAAACGTTTTGTTCTCGGAAGGGAAGTGAGTCTTCCTGAGATGAAGGCCATCAAAGAAAAAACGGACCGCGAACTTGAAGTGTTTGTTCACGGAGCTCTCTGCGTGGCCTACTCCGGTCAATGTTTTACTTCTGAATCCATTGGGGGGCGCTCGGCCAACAGAGGCCAGTGCGCTCAAAGCTGTCGTTTTGAATACGAGATGATTGTCGACGGACAGAAGATTGAATTGGGCGATAAAAAATACCTCGTTTCTCCTAAAGATCTCTGTGGAATTGCCCAGATTCCTGAGCTGCTAGATTTAAAAATAGACAGCTTTAAAGTCGAAGGCCGTCTAAAAACTCCGGAATATGTCGCTTCCGCTGCAAGAAATTACCGGGCCGCAATCGATGCTAAACTTCATCACAAAAAATTCGGCGACGATAAAGTTAATGCCGCCAAAAGAGAAATGGGACTCACTTACTCGCGCGGTTTTTTCACCGGATGGCTTCACGGCGTAGATCACCAGCGACTTGTGGATGGAACTTACGGCGCCCACAGAGGAGTTGAGATCGGTCAGATTTCTTCGCTGTCGCTGAAATCCATAAAAATAAAAACGGATTATAAAAAATTAAAAAAAGGGGACGGGATTCTGCTGGCAGGTTTCGTCAATGGGAGAAAAACTGAAGTTGGCGGAAAGCTTTACGACGTCAAATATCAGGGCAATGAATGCGAACTTTTCTTCTCCCGCGATTTTGATTTGAAAAAAATTAAAGCACATTTCAAGGTTTACTTTAACCACGACACGGTTGTTGAAAAAGAACTGACTCAGACTTTTACTGATAAGAATTTTAAAAAAAGAATTCCTCTTGCTGTAAAAGTTGAGGCCTTTATCGGAAAGCCTCTTCTGGTAACGGTGAGTGATACTCAACATATTGTGACTGTCCATAGTGATTCACTTGTTGAATCTGCCAAAGAAAGACCTCTGGCCGTAGAAGATTTAAAAGACGAACTCTGCGCTCTCTCAGCGACTTGTTTCATTGCACTCGATTTTTCATTTGAGGGCGATGACCATGTCTTCATTCATCAAAAAGATTTAAAAGCTGTAAGAAGAAAGTTTACTGAAGAACTCATGGCCAGAAGAATAGAGCGTCCGGCAATCGCGCTCAATGATTTTTCTCTGATTTCGGAAAAGCAGAGCGAAAAGGCGAAATCCAAATTCAATATTCTCCTCCGCGAATTTAATCAGGTGAAGGATTTTATTTCCTTTTTGCCGGAATTGTCAGCAGAAGCGCGCAATCTTCTTGGTGTGATCTATCTCGATTACGAATTTGGAAAAGATTATGCTCAGAGTATTTCTCTTATGAAAGAGGCCGGGCTGAAGACTGGAATAGCGACAACCAGAATTTTAAAGCCGAATGAATATTATAATTTTAAAATTATCGAGCGCGCTCAACCGGATATAATTCTCTGCCGTAATCTCGGGGCCGTTCAATACTTCAGCAACAGTCAATTTGAATTAAAAGGTGATTTCAGTCTGAATGTGACCAATTCACTTACTGCCGATTATTTTCTTTCAAAAAATCTTTCTACGGTCTGCGCTTCATATGACCTGAATTCCAGACAACTTGAAGAGCTGATGGCCCATGTGCCTTCCGGTAAACTTGAAGTAACTATTCATCAGTATATGCCGTCCTTTCATATGGAGCATTGTGTGTTTGCCGCTTTTCTTTCAAAAGGCTCAAGCTTTCGGGATTGCGGAAAACCTTGTGAAAAACACAGAGTTGAATTGAAAGATCAGTTCGGTAACTTCCATCAGATTAAAGCGGATCAGGAATGCAGAAACACTATGTTCAATGCGACTTCGCAGTCTGCTGGGAAGCTTATTCCCGAGTGGAAAAGGCATGGTTTGGCGGAGTTTCGCTTTGAGGCCCTCTATGAGCGAGGCAGTGAGCTTAAACAAAAAATACTTGCATACGCTGAGGTCATTCACAGTGACTCACTAGTGTATAATGAACAAGTGCTTAAAAAACTTGGTGTCATGGAAAAGTACGGTCTCTCAGACAAGGTTTTCCTGCATAAAGAACACCAGAACCGCAAGAAGAACTGAACTCTCTCACTTCATTTTGTTAACAAAATCACAATATTCTCTTCGTTGTTTCTCATCTTTTTTCGGGTTAAAAATAGATAAGCAATGAAACAACAATTTGATCAAAAAGATTCATACTCCAACTTCAGCGAACAATTTCTGCGGTTGAATGAAGACCGTTTTCGTCTTCTAGTCTCCGGCGTTAAAAATTACGCTATTTTTATGATGGATCCTGCCGGTCATATTCTCACATGGAATGAAGGCGCAAAAAAATTGAAAGGCTACGAAGAAAACGAAATTATCGGAAAACACTTCTCAATATTTTATTCAGAAGAAGATCAAAAAGCAGGAAAACCCGAAAAGGAACTTGTTGCGTCCATTAAATACGGACAAGTTGAAGATGAGGGCTGGAGGCTCAAAAAGAACGGCGAAAAGTTCTGGGCCAACGTCATTATCACACGCATGAATGATGAAAAAGGCAACCTGATCGGCTTCTCAAAAATTACACGCGATTTAACACAAACAAAAATTGAAGAAGAAAAACTGCGCTCGGCCTATAAGGAACTTCAAAATGCTGTCGAAGGAAAAACGGCCGATCTGGCCGCTGCTCTGGTGGCGCGAGATGAATTTCTTATGATCGCTTCGCACGAGCTTAAAACGCCTCTGACATCGCTTAAATTGCGTCTTCAGATGGGCAAGCGCAACCTTCGCCCTGAAATGGATAAAATGCCCACTAAAGAGGAACTGTTGAATTTTTATAATCAATCTCTTGAACAGGTGGATTCTCTGGTTCGCCTTGTGGATGATTTGCTCGAAGTTTCCCGCCTTCAAAGCGGGCAGTTCTCATTGAACAAAGAAGATCTCAATCTTTCTGATCTCATTCATTCAGTGGCCCAGCGTTTTCAAGATGAAAAGAAAATAGTGTTTAAGATCACTCCCGGTGTAATTGTTCACGCTGATAAATACAGGATGGATCAAGTCATTTCCAATTTGTTGTCGAATGCGATTAAACATGCGCCACTTTCGCAAATAGATGTAGAACTGAACTTATCACCTGATTTAAAGCGCGCTTTTTTTATCGTCAAAGATTCAGGGCCTGGTATTGAAAAAGAAATGCAGGATAAAATCTTTCTGCGTTTTGCACGACTGAGTTCTTACACTCACGTTGGCGGAATGGGGCTGGGCCTCTATATGGTCAAAAAAATTGTTGAAGGTCACGGCGGAGACATTACTCTTTTAAGTGCTCCCGGACAAGGTGCGACCTTTGTCGTTTCCCTTCCAGTTAAAGAATTTCTTCCTTAGAAATTTCCCTGAATTCGCCTGCGCGAAGATTTGCCAGTGAGAGTTTACCGATTTTCATTCTGATTAAACGGAGAGTAGGGAATCCAACAGCAGCGGTCATTCGTCTGACCTGGCGGTTTTTCCCTTCCGTTAATTCAATTTCAATCCAGCATGTAGGAATAGTTTTTCTAAAACGCACAGGAGGATCTCTTTCCGGAATTTCCGGTTGTGGGTCGAGAATGCGGGCCTTGCACGGCTTTGTTTTGTAATCACCGATCAAAACTCCGGCCTGCAGTTTTTTCAGAGCATCCGCAGTTGGAATATTCTCGACCTGCACCCAATACGTTTTAACTTTGTCATGAATAGGATTTAGCAATCTATCGATGAGCACGCCATCATTGGTGAGAAGAAGTAATCCTTCCGAGTCTTTATCAAGTCGGCCGCACGCATATACATCTTTTGGCAGATTAAAAATGGAAAGAGTTTCATTCAGGTTATCAGAAGTAAACTGACTTAAAATTCCATAGGGCTTGTTAAATGCTAGGTAGAGAGGTTTTTTCATGCTTAGAATAGTTTCATGAACTTTAGACAAACTGTAAAGTTAAGTCATTTCGAAGGTGGTCTCTACGCTCTGATGGTTGCTTCAACAGAGTCATTTCTCTTTTACTATGCCGTCAGACAAAACGTCACAGCGTTTGAGCTCGCCATTCTCACTACCGTTCCTCTCTTTTTAGGGGCCCTTGCTCAATTTTTTATTCCCAAGCTGGTGAGTGAAAAACATTTAGGCGCGGGAATCGTCTGGGCCATCCTCGTCCAGATCATGGGGGTGTGTGGAATTCTTTACAACGTTGCGGTTCAGTTTTCCTATCCGTCGATGCTCCTTTTCACCTGCGTGCATTTTATCGGAGGCCTTCTGACCAATCCGCTGTGGATAGACTGGGCCGCACGGATTATTCCCAAAAGAAATTTCCGCAAGTACATGGCCGGTCGGTCAAGCTATACGTGGTATTTAATTCTGTTTTTTTATCTTTCGATGGCCTTGCTCGCTCAATACACCGGCTGGTTTAAACTGGTTTATATTTTTGCCATCGGTGCCGTTGCCAGACTGTGCTCTCTCGGATTGCAGACTCTAATTATCCGCGGAGAATTTTCTTCTCAGCTGAAAGCAGAGGCCATTGCTAAAAGTAAAGATCAGGAAAATATCCAGCATCACGAGATGCCAAAAGATCTAAAAGAATACATAAGAACTTTTATTATCTGGACGGCCATTTTTAAATTTGGAACCAATGTGTGTTCTCCATTTTTTGTCCCCTATATGCTGGATGATTTAAAATTATCCATGCTTCATTATGTGATTCTTTCCAGTATTCCCTTTTTTGGACGCGCTTTATTTTTTAACCGATGGGGAAAAGCGGGGAAGAGTTATGCCGCCTTTTTTGGAATACAGCTCACGATGCTCTATATCGCCTTTACGCCTTTGGTGTGGATCATGACCCGCTCGTATTTTGCTCTGATCTTTCTGGAAGTGATCTCCGGCATTGCATGGGGAGGGTATGAACTCAACCAGGTTCTGATGATTCAGAACTTTGTCGATAATTCCATGAAAGAGGGCAGTCGCGTTCTCCTTGGCATTCATATGGCGCTCTCGAATTTCTTCGGTGTCCTCGGGGCCATTACCGGGGCGTTGCTGTTAGAAATGAAATTTACTTTCTATGAGGTCTTCTGGGTTTCTTCGGGTCTTCGTTTTTTTCTGGCCTTTGTGCTTATTTACAAAGCGTCAAGTATGCGAAAAAGTGATTTTACTGCGAAGCATTTTCGGACTTATATCAGAAACCTCTTGCCACACACTTAAATCAATTGCGACAATACCCTATCAAATTTGTAGGGTTAAATATGTTTAAACGACTTGCAATAATTGGCCTGATTTTGGCCACGCTTTTTGCGACTTTGACGGAAGCAAAAACGAAAAAAACGACGGCAAAGAAGTCGGTGACGAAAGCTAAAAGCAAATCGTCTCGTCAGTTTAAACCAGCAAAGCACTCACGCAAATCGCGCCGTTTTCATTCTCGTGGAAACGGGCCGGACTTAAAATCAATTACGACAGAGTCGCCATATAAAGAAGATCCTTCAAATGGTGTGACTCCGGTAGAAACAAAACAACCAGGACTATAGAGGTAACTATGAAAAAACTTTTAGCCGTATTAATTCTTTCGCTCCCATTGGGAAGTTTTGCTTCAATCATCACATTTCAGTGTAAATCAGCTGAAATTGAAGGTGTTCATAAATTCGATGCTAAAGGTGTCGTAGCTGTTGATGAATACAATAAAGTTGATGGCGTGATTTCTCTTCAAGTACAAAAAGCACAGGCCCCTGATTCAGTTCAGGTTTTCGAAGAAATTAAAGTAAACGGAACTCTTCAACATTTTGAAGCAGGTGATCTTGTTCCAACTTCATTTGAACAGCTCACACTTTTTACAAAAGAAACTTACGTAAGATCGATGAACCTAATGCTTGGGTTTAAAGTAGAAAGCGCTTCTCAAGTTTTCACTATCGATAACTTCCTTTACAGATCGAATTGCTACATCATCGATACAGAAAGCAAATTCTAAAATTTAAAAAAATTTGAACTATCAAGAAGGCCCGCTTTTGCGGGCCTTTTTTTTTAGTTCAAATCGTATTCTCCGACACCTGTCAGACCGTTTTGTGAGAAGACCAGAATGAGTGAATTTCGTCCTGAGTGGTAGAGGATGCTCTTCGCTCCTGTACATTTGATGGTTGGTGAGTTCCACGTCAACTGAGTGGTTGTTCCCGCATTGTAATTGTACTTGTATAGAAAGCCGTTGCTTGCGCAATAATAAAGATTCAATCCGGATGCATTCGTATTGTATGTAAAGGCCGATGTATTATGGAGAAGTGTTACGAAGCTTTCAATCGGTCCGCCATTCAGCGATTTATAGATAACGTTTGTATTGGCGCGCGCGACGAAAAGTTTTGTCTGTCCGTCCACCGGATCTGCAAATGATTTTAGTTTCATTAAATCGTTCCACGCCCAGATGGAAGAAGTGTTGAGGTTATTGCCAACAGTGAGGTTAGTTGAACAAGTTCTCGAGGCATCTCCCATAACATGGGCCTGTCGGTATGAATCAGCAATATCGTAGCTTTTTAAAACGCAACCAGCGTGGGCCGTACCGGTCCAGTAATCTTTATTGTAGTAAAGCTTATTATTGATAAGACCTAGTGTGGTTAATGAATAACCGGAGACGAGGTTGATTTCAGCTCCTGTTCGGCCGTCAGAGGCAGCATCGTGATAGACATAAGTTCCACCGCCGACAACATTTGAATAGGTGCCGGTGGCGCGATCGAATTTCTTAATCGTCGCTCCGTTCGGCATCAGAATATCACCAGTAGAACCATCAACTTCAAAACCGAAAGGTCCATGCCATGAGTAATAGACTGGTGCGAGATTGGTGAGGTTTCCATCAATACTAAATTCACGGAAGGTGCTTGAAAAACTGTCTTCAACAATAACTTTATTTACGTCGGAAGTTTTTCCAAGGTTGATATCGGCAATACCTCCGAAGCGGGCAGCTGTCGCCGCGACATTATTTCCATAACTCGAATATTGGCCGAACAGAGTGATGACTTTATTATTGTCGTCAATTGTTCTCAGAACACCATTGTCGATAAAATAAATGCGTCCGTTTCGTGAAATAAAAAATGAATCCAGATCGATGGCACATGATGTGGCCGGAGTGTCATCGGCACACAGTGAAGTTCCGTACGTACCTGTTCCCAGCACTGTCGTCAAAGTATTGGTCGCAGGATCATATTTATTTAACGAAGCTCTATAGCGGGGAACAGTATAAAGTTTTCCGTCCAGACCTGAATACATATAACTTGTGTTGAAAGGAAGATCGTATGGGGCCATCCCGCTGTACGGAGTGGTTTCATTTCCGCTCGTAAGATCAATGCGTGAATGAAGAGGGTATGAGTCGCCTACCCAGCTCTTATAAATCCCCTGGGCCATAAAAGTGAGAGCTGAAGTTGTTGTGTTGTACGCAACTCCAAGGTCAAGCTTACTTTTATCTGTCCAGATGTCTGCCGGATAACTTGTTAATCCAACACCTGTGGTTTCAATCAATTCAATTTTCTGATCGATAGCGCGGTATCGACGATGATGAAGCGTTCCTGCCGGAGCTGTAAAAATAATATCTCCGTTCGGTAAAGGAATGAATGTTCCGCTTGAAGCATTGAAGCTGCCGAGGTTCATATCACCGGCGTTGACTGTTGTAAGCGGATCAGTCTGTGCGCCGCCACCGACAACAGTGGTAATAATCATCGTATCGAGGTTGACTCGTCTGATTCTATTGCTGTCCCAGATAAGCAATTGATTGGAGTGATCGAGTGCAATCGCCAGAGGCGAAGCAAGTGTAGCACTTGAAACAATTCCACCATCACCGGTAATCGTACCGGTTTTTGTTATGAATGTTTTTAAAATACCAGTTGTCGGGTCAATCCACAGAAGACCTCTGACCGGATCGAGATAAAAGAATTTTCCGTCATCACTGACAACGAGTTTATTTTTATAACCGTAATGCCCACCGGAAGCGACACCATAAACATAGAAGACTGCTGATCTTGCTGAACCATTCAATCCGTGTTCAGTATTACCTGCAAGAATTCTGAATTTGTTGTCATTCATCGGGGCCGAGTTGAAGAAGACTGTTGTTCCCAGCGTATCTTTGGCAATAACACGGATTTTAAAATAACTTGAAGTAGGTGCGGCGAGAACAGCACAACCAGTATAGCCGGCATCTACGGTACAGCTTCCATTCACACCATTGGAAAGATTGCCTCCACCTGTCAGATCATAAAAATTGGAGTCATCTGTCGAGTATTTGATAGTAATCGGACTCGCAGCAAGACCTTCAAGATCTGAAGCATTCCATTTGATATAAATATCGCTGCCGCTCGGTGAACTCAGGTCTGCTGCCGTTACAGGATTTGCCGGTGCATCTGAATTGCTTACTTGAACTTTAGAAATAGACGGTGGTGTCCCAGGGTCAAAAGCAATATTGAATGTGTCGACGTTGATTGAACTTGCATTTGTTGAAATCTGGCCTGTTTCATCTTTAACCCATGCATAGATGAGATAATTTCCTTTGGCAAAACCGATCTGATAAAAATAACCGGAAAAACTGATCGTCGCATTTGCCGCAATACCAGGAGAAGGAGCGTTCACATCTTTCCAGCAACTGGCATTGGCATCCGGAGCTACAGAATTGTTGTATCTCAAGCAGAATTGCGTCACTTTGGAAATATTGTCGTGAGCGTTCAAGGCAATTTGAACGTTGTTGTTCGTTGTCGATAAACTTCCACCATTAACTGAAAGAAGATCAACTACTGGTGGAGTTAAATCCGTTTTAAAAGTTACTGAACTTTGAGTTGTATTGCCGGCAAGGTCGGTAAAAGAAACTTTGATAATCAATGAAGTGTTTTCCGCATTTGGTGTCACTACAGTTGTTGAGAAAGTTGTGTTTGATAAAGGGCCATTTTGTGCGGCCACATTTTTATTGGTCCACAGTGTGCCGTCGTAATATTCCACCAGAAAGTTTTGAGCAGCTGAAGAGTTGGCCTCTGTCACAGTAAAAGTCACAGGCACAGTCTGGTTTCCTTTAACATTGTTTCCTGTTGAAATACTGATTGTCGGAGCAATCGAATCAAAAATCATATTTATGCTGGTTGCACTTGAAACGTTTCCGACAGTATCTTTTGCCCAGACTTTCAGCGCGTGTGTTCCCTGAGTCGCTGCAATCGTATAAGTAATTCCTCCCGCAGCTGTCGTACAGGCCTGCCATCCGGCATCGCCTGAAGCAGGCATTGCGCCTTCATTGACGAAAAGATGTGTTCTGTCCGTACAGTTTGCAGCAGTGAGAGTGACACTGGTGCTTGATGAATAAGTATTGCTTGCAAGAGCGATGGCGGGTGCCGCAGGAGCAGTTGAATCGATTGTAAAGGCGCCTGAAAGAACTGAGGCCGTATTCGTTGCCGTTGCCACATCGTTGGCCGAGAGACGAATTTTAGCTGTACTTGTATTGTCTGACGGAATTGTCCAGTTGTAAGAGCTCACACCTGCGGCCAGGTTCGCCACCGTCGCAAAGGTTGCACCATCAGCAGCATACTCAATTTTTATTCCACTGACTCCGGAAGCATCTGTAGCACTGAATGAAAGTGGAAGAATCGTACCGCCTTTATAACTTCCAGATAAAGTCGTTGCGAGATTTACTGATGGAGCGACGTTATCATAACTCATCGACAGGGCCGTCGATGCTGAAACGTTGCCAGCAGTATCTTTTGCCCATACATAAATTGTATGAACTCCTTGAAGAACGGGACCAACCAGTACAGTACTATGAGCGCCGGCGGCAGTACTGCAGGCCGCCCATCCAGCATCAGCTGATCCTGGAGCAATCATACTTTCGGTGATCATTATATTCGGACGATCGAGGCAATCAGAAATTGTTACAGCAACTGTCGTTGATGAACTGATGGCCGGTGTAGAAAGATTTGCAACTGGTGCAGATGGAGGATTTGAATCGATGGTGAAAGCAGTCGTGACAACACTTGCGGTATTTCCTGCGTTGTCCGTTGTGATTAATTTTATTTTTGCTGTAGATGTATTATGAGACGGAACGGTCCAACTGTATGGTGAAACCGGATTGGCGACAACATCAGTAAAAGTAGTACCGTCGCTTGAGTATTGAAGTTTTGAACTGCTCAATCCATTGGCATCACTTTGTGTAAATGTAATGTTCGTTGTCGTTCCACCCTTTAACAGAGCAGCGAGGTTGTTTAAGCTTTGGGCTGGATTGGTAATGTCATAGGTAATGGCAAAATCGGTTGAAGTCGCTGAGACGTTGCCAACAGCATCTTTTGACCAGACTTTGATTGTGTGAGCGCCTTCAGTTCCTGAAATGGAATAGCTCAAGGCTCCGGCAGTGATTGTACAAGTCACCCAACCAGCATCATTGAAAGCAGGCTTTGCTCCCTCAGTAAAAAAGAGTGAAGGTCTGTCTGCGCAGGATGAAGCAGTAAATGTATTGCTCAATAAATTCGTTAAAGCAGGAGATACCAGGGCCAGTGATGGAGCAGCGGGTGGTGTTGAGTCTATGCTGAAGGCATTTGAAACAGCAGAATTTGAATTTCCTGCATTGTCGACAACAACGAATTTTAATTTTGAAGCCGCTGTATTTGATGATGGAACCGTCCAGCTATAAGGAGACACAGGATTGGCCACAACATCACTGAAAGTCACACCGTCAGCAGCATATTGCAGCTTTGTTGACTGGATTCCATTGGCATCTGATGACGTAAATGTGATTGATTGTATTTCGCCACCTCTTAAGGCTGCCGTTACCGCACCAATTGTTACCGCCGGTGGAGTTGAATCAATTGTAAACGCAGCACTTGTCGCACTTGATGTATTACCTGCATTATCAATGGTTATTAATTTAATTTTTGCCGTAGATGTATTTTGTAATGGGATCGTCCAGCTGTAAGGTGAAGCTGCATTTGAAATGATATCTGTGAATGTTATTCCATCACTTGCGTATTGCAGTTTAAAACTGCTGATGCCGTTGGCATCACTTTGTGTATAAGAAATATTGGTCGTTGCTCCACCTTGTAAAAGAGCAGCGAGATTATTTAATGTCTGTGCGGGATTAGTAATATCATAGGTGACTGAAAAATCTGTTGAGGCCAAAGATACGTTTCCAACCGCATCTTTTGACCAGACTTTTAAAGTGTGAAGACCTTCACCTCCGGCAATTGAATAACTCAAGGCTCCGGCGTTTGTCGTACAAGAAATCCAACCGGCATCATTGGAAGCAGGTTTTGCACCTTCATTGAAAAATAGTGAAGGAGTATCAGTGCAAGATGAAGCAGTAAAAGTATTAAGAAGAGAATTCGTCAAAGAGGCCGAAACAAGTGCCAGCGTCGGGGCCGCAGGAGGTGTGGAGTCAATACTGAAAGCATTTGAATCAGCAGAATTTGTATTTCCAGCATTGTCTGTAACAATAAACCGTAATTTTGAAGCAGATGTGTTTGATGAGGGAACTGTCCAGCTATAAGGTGAAACAGGATTTGCAACAACATCTGAAAATGTACTTCCATCGGCCGCGTACTGAAGTTTCGTCGACTGAACGCCGTTGGTATCTGAAGAAGTGAATGTGACCGATTGAGTATTTCCACCTTTGAGTGCAGCTGTGACTGCACCAATAGTCACAGTCGGAGGAGTGATGTCATAAATCATTGAGGCCGGAGATGAAGTCGATGTAACGTTGCCGACACTGTCTTTAAACCAAACTTTTAAATTGTGAGTTCCTTCAGTCGCCGCAATTGAATAAGTGATGGCACCGGCCACCGTGCTACAGCTCTGCCAGGAACCACTGGCAGCGGCCGGTGCCGTTCCTTCATTGACGAGTACGTAAGGTGTGTCCACACAGCTTGCAGCAGTCAATGTGACTGCAGTGGTATTGGCAGGTGTCGATGAAGCAAGTGATATCGAATGTAGAGCTGGAGGAGTTGAATCGATCGTAAAGGTAGAACTAGTCACAGTTGTAATATTGCCGGCAGTATCTTTAACAACAAATTTCAATTTCGCTGAAGTCGTATCAGTAGTTGGAATGGTCCACGTATACGGAGAAGAAGGATTCGTTGCGATTGAAGTAAATGTCGTTCCATCAAGAGTATAGAACAGCTCTGTCGATTGAATGCCGACAGTGTCTGATGATGAAAAAGTTAATCCGTAACTGTCAGTGCCTTTGACTGAAGCAGGCAGATCGGCGAGGCTGCCCACAGGCGCCAGAGTATCGAGAAGGATATTAACAGTACTTGAAGCGGAAATATCTTCAGTTGCATCCTTTGCCCAGACTGCAAAACTCTTATTACCATCAGGGCCGGCCAGTGTGTAAGAATAATGACCTGCGGCCGTCGAACAAGCGATCCATCCAGCATCATTTGCTGCCGGAGTTGTTCCGCTGTTAAGCAGAATATGAGTTGTGTTTAAACAACTGTTGATCGTCAGAGTCACAGTCGTGTTGTTCGTGATGGCGGGTGAGGCAAGCGTGTAGGACGGAGCTGCCGGTGTCGTTGTTGAGATAACGAATTTTCCCGTGGCCGATTCGACAGATTTTCCTGCACCATCTATAGCAGTTATTTTAACAAAATTAGAAAGCGTTTCGAGCGATGGAACATTCCAGCTATAAGTTGTGCTTCCTGCCGGCAGAGTTGCGACAGTAGAATAAGTCGCACCGTTATCTGAAGAAAATTTAACCAGGATCGATGAAATTTCATTATTGTCACTGGCAGAAAAATTCAACGTGTAGGGACTTCCCCCTTGAATCGTTCCGACAATATTGGAAAGTGAAGAGACTGGATTGCTTGTGTCTTTGCGGTAAGCAAGTGTCGAAGGAGACGCAGAAATTGTATTACTTGCATCTCGAGTCCATAGATAAAGAGTTTTGGGACCATCGCTCAGGTCAGAAAGTGTCACTGTCTGTGTTTGAGTTCCGGCCGTCGTACAAGAATAGATAAACTCGCTTTGAGGAGGAGTGATGGCCGACTCTGTGATAGCGAATGTGCTGAAGTTTTCACAATTAATTTTAGCCGCACCGGTATTGATATCAATATCAAATGAATTCGAAATCACAGGAGTTGGATTAGCAACGTTCAAAGCAAAGGAAGGGGCCATTGATGGATAAGTATCAATTACCGTAATGTTCCATGTTTTTTCTTCATAAGGAAGGGAAGTGTCGACTCGATTAGAGCCATCATTTTTTCCGATTCTTGTTTTTAATACGTGTATACCCTGATCGTTAGCTGTCGGAGAATAGATATAACTTGTGCCGGTAATGACAAAGTTTGTATCCAGATACCATTCCTGAACAATGTCGTACTGGGAATACCAGTGATCTGCCGTGATTGAGTAAGTCGTGTTTGTTTTCTCATTCACAATAACCGAAATACTTTCACTGACAACCTGAGGTTTGGAATTTGTCAGAGTGGAAATATCGTTACCGAATACATTTGAAAAAAGAACCGGAACAGAAGTCACGCTTGTTAATTTTGAATAGGCCGATTCAAGAGAAGTTGCATTGGGATCGATGTAAGAAGTGATTTGCTGTAATTGCGCGTGATCGACATCAATGACTTTTTTCGCTGTTGGAACTTCAATAACTTTCGCAAGTAGAGTTGTTCCGATAGAAATATCCTGATTGCTGTAGTAATCAGTCACAATTCTCTGATAATCACCGTTACATCCGGTTACTTTTACCAGATATCTGTTAGGTTTATTCAAATCGAGATTCAGAGTTGAAGGATTGAAAGAAAAAGTCGCATCTGATTTTACGACGACAGAATTTTTTGCTGAAGCTGAGGGCAGAGAGGTGACAGAATCGAGCTCGTAAAGAGAAGCTACGGCAGAGCAGTTGGCCGCATAAGCTTCATCGACAATAAAATTTTTAATCTGTGGAAGAAGTCGTTTATTGTTTTGCTTTACAAGGGTCATTGTTTTGAGAGGAAAAACAACGCCTGTTAGAGTAGGTGAACTCGCTCCGCCTGAACTGGTTGACTCTGTCGAAGAAGACTTTGTTCCGGTTCCCGCTTGTGAAGCCGCCTCTGTGGCCGGGGCCCTGACTGAAGATCCTGCCGCTGTCGTTCCAGTAGAAGAAGTAGACGCAGAGTTTTCGCCACCATTTGCAGTTGCCTGTTCAATCGCCGCAAGAGCTTCAGCTTCAACAGCAGCTCTTTGTTCAGCAATCATTTCACGAGTAAATGCATTGTTGTTTTTAAAGGGTGTCTTTTCTTTTTGTTCTACAGACGTGACATATGAATTATTAGCTTCAACAGAAGCTTTCTCTTTTTCTGCTACGTGAATTTTTCCGTCGGAAGAAGATTCATTGGATTCGGTAATATCCGTCGCTTTGGATTTACTTTTTTTTGAAACGATTTTGCTTTTTGATTTTTTCTCTGTTTTGAGTTCCGGAAGATGTTTAGATTCAACAGGTGAATAAGTTAAAATATGGTCGGCTACTTTTTTTCCAAAATAAACTTTCTGAACAACTGTAACTGTTGCTCCTAAACAGAGAACCATTAAAATTTTTATTAAACCATTCAGGGTCATCTAGACGAAACCTCAAGAATTTATCGGTTTTAACAAATAAAAGTTTATTGTTTCTTCTATGATAATAGACAGTTCCAATCAGATAAAATCGAGGGGTAAGGTATTGAAAAGAACAAGGAAATGGCCGCGCTCCGGCCGATAAGTGCCTACATTTCAAGCTTATTCATGTAGTCCTGAACGACTCTTGGCCACGCGGTCGTTTAAAAGGCGAAATTGTCTGAGAAGATCATCGGCGACTTCTTTGTTTTCTAAAACTTCTAAAGCGTGAATAACGGCTTCAAAAGTACAAACACCGTCTTCGCGGACGCTGCTTCGAAGTTTGTACTCACCCTTCACATTGTCCGACAGTTTCACGCAAAGTAAATCAGAGAGACCCGGTTCACGTCGACGAACTTTCTTTGCCTGATTCCATGTTCCGTCAGGAACAATGAGATGGTACGGTCCTGGATAATTTTCCAGAAATTTTTCGTCCAGCAAAACCGCATCTTCATCCGGAAAAAGATAAAGAGGCAAAACCCCTTCTTCAAGATTTAGATGCTCAATTGAAAATGGTTTATCGGGGAGACCGCGCTGATAAATCTGTGCGTTTGATAAAGTCAACGTCGCAAGTTTCGCTGTATTGCTTGTGAGATGTTTCTCGCGGTGATGCATGATAATTGAAACGCGCGTTTTTGTATCGTGAACTTTGATTTGATCACAAAAGCAATGCATTTTATTAATTCGGCAACGCTCGCAACGTTTGCCTTGAGTGCTTCGTCGTTTACTCATTTTAAACTGGCTTCGACTTCGCGATCGAGACGCGCAACGGCCTCAACAATCGCTTCATAACACTTGTCTTTAAGGGCCGTCGCATCTTCCGGTTTCAGACCGGTTGTTTCGATGGCAGGCAATGCTTCAATGAGTAGTGTTCCCGATTTCCATTTTTTGAAATCGAGATGGCGGATATATGAACTGATGGCAACCGGAACAATCGGAACCTGTGCTTTAATTGCAGTGATGAACGGACCTTTTTTAAAAGGAAGAATTCCGCGGCCGCGTGAGCGTGTTCCTTCGGGCATAATCCAGACAGAAATTTTTCTGTCGCGGATTTGACTGGCGGCCTGATCCATTGTCGAAAAGGCACTTTTTTTATTTCCTCTGTTGATGAGGATATTTCCTGCAAGCCAGTAAAAAAGACCAAAGAACGGAACATAGAGAATATCTCTTTTTCCGATTGTTACTGTCTCATCGGGAACTGCGTGACAACCAGGAATGATATCCAGATTGTCCTGGTGATTTGAAATAAAAACGCATGGACGATGAGCATTCATATTCTCACGATTCGTCATTCGTATTTTAATGCCCAGAATATGATGACCGGAATTGATAATGTCTGAAACTAACTTTGTATTCTTTGCAGAAAAAGGACGAATGAGTCCGACGAAAATTCCGATCGTGCACGCAAGAATAACCCATAAAATATAAAAAAAGATTCTGATAAATTTAAGAAGCATAAGTCCGTCTCTGGTTTTTACTCAGTGTAGCTTTATCGATATATGTTTGTGTGACTTTGGCATCACTATGATTTAAATAATCCCGCACGTAAAGTAGATCCTTTGTTTTTATATAAAGATTTGTCGCACAGGCCTTGCGGAAACTGTGAGGAGAAATGCCGGGGGAGACTTCCGCGCGCTCAATTAATTTCATGATTTGATTATAAAAAGTTTTAAGCGAGTAAGGCTTCCCTTCTTTATTTTGAAACAAAAAATCTGATTTAAGTTCCGTCTGCGATAAATAAAATTCCAGATTTTTAAAAACTAAATCTTCTTTTTGTATCACCAGCGTATGAATGGAGCCGCCTTTTCTGGCAAAAGTAATGACTTTTGCATGACGATCAAAATTAGAAAGTTTCAAATAACAAAGTTCGCTTAAGCGGAGACCGCCGTAATAAAGCAGATAAAGCATCAACCGTTCTTTAGTTCGCCATGTTTTTTCATCGATCAGTTTAAATTCATCCCGCGAAATCATTTTAGTGGGAATGACATCGATGTCTTTTAATGAAATGGCATGCAATTTACTTTTGACGGGGTTTTTTGAGAACTTCGCAGACGAATCTTCATTTACTTCTTTCAGGTATTGAAAGAAATTTTTCAAACTCGAGAGATGTCTACGTCTCGAGGCCACACTCATCGGGGCCTGAAATAACAGCAGTGATTTTTCCGAACGAGTTTTAAAACGGGCCTTGCTGAAAATGACTTTAAACCAGAAGAAAAAGGCGAGCTGCGGATGGCGGATGACTTCTTTATAAATGGGCCCGCCATTATTGAGAAATTCCTTGTACCGGCCGATCATTTCACCGTTAACTTTGATCAGGTCTTTTCCTTCGCAGAATTCAACCCACGCAAAAAATTTCAGCAAATCAGCTCTATAGTTTTTGATCGTGTGTTCCGATTTGTTCAATCGCGAGAGATTGTCGAGATACTCATTCATGAGTTCTAGATGCGGCCGCGAGAGATCGGTGGCCGTGACCTGCGCCTGGTTCATTCGTTTCAATCCTTTGAAAAAAACCATTAAAAAGTTACATATAATTTATATTATATGTAGTTTTTGATTTTTAAGTCAAAGAAATCGTTGAGGAAATGCAGAAATGGGCTTTTTAAGCGATTTTTTTGGGGGGCGAAGGGTTTTGCCTGGGGAAAAAAGCCTTTTTTGGGATGTAGATGTTGGCCGAAGAGTTCAACGGCCAACATCCAGCCAATTACATCGAATCAATATCCAAATCTTCCATCGATTGGTCTTCGCTGTTTAAGCGAAGGTCATATCCGCGGTTAGAAAGACGAGATTGGATTTCATTTAATTCTTTATAAAGAAGGCGGTAGTTGAGTGTACCGACTTCAACTTGAATGGGAGTGAGGTCTTTGCCAATCATTTCCAGTTTCAGGTACGCAAGTTCTTCAAGTTTATCTTGTGGAAGAAGAGAGATCAAAAAGCCGACTCCGATTTTATCGAAAACGCTTCCCTCGTTTAGAGCAACCAGGTCGTGAATCATTCCCTCTGTATTCGGATTCTTTAAAATTGCTCCGATTTTGTTTGCGAGATTGAGCAGGCGTTCTTTTTCAATCCAGCGATCGATAAGAAGGAAGTTTTTTAGTTCTTCAGTTTTGGTGTCCTCATCAGTTTTGTCGATTACGCTAAGTTTTCTTTTCTCATTTACGTAAAGGAGAATTTTCTTTCTCAGTTCTTCGACCGGATAGTTTTTCAAGTATTCAAAACCCTGCGCCTTTAAAACGAGCTGGAAGAAAATGCGCGAGTCAATTTTCTTAGTTCCATCTTTCCATTGTGAGAAGTCGATATCGCGGGCAAGTTTTGTCGGGATCTGTGCCAGCATGAATTTTTCAACTGCTTTTTGCTCATAACTTGTAAAGTAACGGTCTTTTCTTTCAAACGTGAGGCCCAGATCGCCGTTCTTCAGCGTAGAATCTTCCATTTGAAATCTTGGAATAAGACCAAAGTTATTCTGGTAAGTCTGATCTTTTAATTTGAAAAATTTTTTTCCGAATTGTGCTTCAATATATTTTGAGTAAGTCGGGTAATAGAATTGAAGATTCTTTTCTTTTTTATCTATGAAAGTCACGCGGCTTTCAGTGAAGGTTCTGTCTTTCTGGTAAGAAGTGACCAGGAGAGCAAGCTTCACATGGCGAGTGTGTCCGGCGTAGCTGCTGTAACCTTTAAAAATTCTCTGAACACGACGATCTTTCGGTGGCATTTGTTGATCGAGATAAAAGAGTTCGTCTGCTTTTTCATAAGAAGAAATCAGTTTATCTTTCAAATCTTTCGGATTCACCATATCGGCAACAATCAGATCTTTAAATTTAAGTGTTGATGACAGAACCTGGTTGTAGGCTTCCTGCGCATCAGGATCCTTTAAGTCAAAAACGTAGTCGACAATAAATTGTGCGCCTGGATTGTAACTGAATCCGAATTGAGCAAAATCTCTTTCAACAAATCTCTCAATCTGTCTGTCGAGAAGTCTTACTCCGAAAATATTAAAGCTCGCTGCCATCCCTGCACTTGCCGCTGAATCGCGACCGCGTTTAGTAATGAGTTTTAAACGAACGTGAGTTTCATCAAGCTTGAAAACCTGGATTGTAAATTCACCTGAAAGAACAAAAGACACGCCGGCGTTTGCTGAAAGACCGACAGGGCCAAGCATTGAAGTTGAAGCACTGGCACCGACAGCAATATTCATATTGGCCGGCATGCTGACAAAGTCACCAGGGTGAAGATTTTTTAAAGCGAGTTTAGCATTCAAAGGAAGCTTATTAGGAGCATAAGGAAGCGCCTTGAGGGCTTCCATTTTTGTCGGGAACTGACGGACAAAAAAGAAACTGCTCGAACGATTCACCGAGAAACCAAACGGAATGTCGACAAGATCTTTTAAAACTTCACCAACATTAATACCCGCATTGATGTCCCATTTATCGATACGCGTATAAAATTTGTTAATATAAGAAGCTTCAACATCGTAACGGTATTTGTTGCTGAGGTTGATCCCTTCAATAAGATCGATATTGCCCAAATCGACATTAAAGTTGATATCCTGATCCGCAATGGTCTCGCGGATTTTTTTCTGCATCTCTTTGCGATCGAGATAATCAGAAAGCTTGTGTGAGAGCGCTTCTGATTTTACCGAGACATCTTCAGCATAAGCAAAAGAAGAAGTGAGAAGCACTGTCGTTAACAAAAAAGACGAGAAAACCTTTTTCATGGGCCATCCTATCGCTTGGGATTAAAATACCCCCTTATCTTAGACTTCGATTGGACGCGCTGCCACATAGAACCGGATTCGTGTATTTTTTACTAGGTTACCCCGTCACAATTTGATACACTTCCATGGTCGTTAGGATCACACAATTTATGGAAATTTTTGACCAAGTCCTTCACATTACGTCCGATCCATTGGCCTTCTTTCAATTTTTTGGCTACTGGGGACTCTCCATGATTCTCTTTGCAGAAACAGGGCTTTTTGGCTTTTTTCTGCCCGGAGACTCGCTTTTAGTGACCCTTGGCCTTATTTCGGCCCAAGGCCATATTGATTTAAAAGTTCTGATTCCATCCCTTATTGTGGCGACCGTTTTAGGGGACCATTTCAGCTATTTTCTGGGACGTAAGTACTCGACCAAGGTCCGGACGAATATCCACAGGTTTTACCTGGAAGAAAAGCATATGGAGATGGCCGAGTCCTTCTATTCCAAACACGGTGGAAAAACCATTCTCTTCTGTAAGTTCGTGGCCTTTGTCCGCACTTTTGCCCCTTTTGTGGCCGGAACTTCAAAAATGAGTGGACTGAGATTCACCCTTTTTGACGTGGCCGGTGCCGCTCTTTGGGTCGGGGGAATCGTCGGAGTGACCCATTACCTGGCCCAATTCGTCCATTTTGACATTAAAGAGTATTTCCATTATTTCGTTATTTTCCTAATCTTTCTGCTCTTATCGCCCTTCATCTTTAAAGTTTTTAAAAAGAAGGCATAATACCTAATATAGTTTTGTTACCCGTTTAAAAAACATAAGGACTTTGTTTATGGCAAATTCGATGAACTTGAAGCTTACTCTTGATAACAGTGCTCACAAGCATTTCCGTGATGATGATTTCTGGAAGGTGATTCCGGCATGGAAAGACGTGACTCGCGAAGAGTTCAGCGATCATATGTGGCAGCTGAAAAATTCAATCAATAAAGTTGATAAGGCGAAGGCCGTTCTGGGCGATCTTTGTACGGAAGAGTTCTATCAAGACATGGTAGATGGTCAGCACAAAACTCCGATGAACATTAGAATTACTCCATATATTTTTGCGTTGATGGATTGGAAAGATCCGGTCAATTGTCCGCTGAGAAAACAATTTCTTCCGATCGGATCTCAGTTTTTAGAAGATCACCCGTATTATAAAGCAGATTCTCTTCACGAAGATGTCGACTCTCCGGTGCCGACATTGACTCACAGATATCATGACAAAGTTCTGTTCCTGCCGACGACTATTTGTCCGGTGTATTGTTCATACTGTACGCGCTCGCGCTTAATCGGTGGTTCAACTGAAGCCGTTGAAAAAGAAACGTACGGTGTAAATCAGGCCAAGATGGATGCTGCGTTTGATTATATCCGCGCTCACGAACAAATTGAAGACGTGGTTATTTCCGGCGGTGATGCTTTCATGCTGACGCCGAAACAAATCACATTCATCGGTGAAAATCTTTTAAATATTCCTCATATCAGAAGACTTCGTTTTGCTACTAAAGGTGTCGCCATTTTCCCTCAGAAAATTCTTTCTGATCACGAATGGTTCAACGCTTTCAATGCCGTTCATAAAAAAGCGCGCGAGATGGGCAAACAAGTTGTGATACACACTCACTTTTCTTGTCCTCGCGAAATTACAATGTTCAGCAAGCTTGCCATGGACAGACTTTTTGCTGAAGGAATTACGGTCAGAAACCAGGCCGTATTGCAAGAAGGTGTAAACGACAACATCAACGATATGGTTCTTCTCATCAAGCAGATGAGCTATATGAACATTCAACCGTACTACGTTTATATTCACGATATGGTTCCTGGCTGTGAACACTTCAGAACAACGATTGCTGAATCTGAAGCGCTGGAAAAAGCGGTGAGAGGAACAACGGCCGGATTCAATACGCCGACGTTTGTTTGTGATGCTCCAGGAGGCGGTGGGAAACGCCATATTGCTTCTTATGAGTATTATGATCGCGAGAATGGTATCTCAGTGTGGACAGCACCAAACGTAAAACCAGGTGAAGTGTTCTTCTATTTTGATCCAATCAGAAAACTTTCGAAAGAAGCGCAAGCTCGTTGGGCAGATCCAGCTCAGCGTGAAGCGATGATTGCAGACGCGAAAAAGAAAGCGGGCTTTTAGGCCGCTGGAGTCTTTCTCGCGTCTGAACTTCGTCTTTGCGTGGTGCCTTCGATGTTCGAAAGCAGCACGGGATATCGTTTTACAATTTCATTGAAATTCTTTTTAGTGAGCTTATAAAGATCGCAGTAAGTCTGCGACTGAATATTAGCGGTTCTTGTCGTCTCTTTTAAGAGCGCAATTTCTCCGAAAATCTGTCCGTCATGGAGAGTTGCGACTCTTTCTCCCGATTCCAGAATAACATCCACGTTTCCGTGAGCGATGACAAACATCTCTTCGCCGATATCGCCGATATTGATAATCATATCGCCAGGAGAAGAATAAATTTGCTCCAGCTGCATTGAGACTTCTTTCAGACACTCATGAGAACAATTGTGAAACACGGGAATGTTGGAAATGAGTTTAATCTTCATATAGATCTGCATTTCCTGCTGAAGAGCATGGGGAAGATCTGCGATGATTTTTTCATCGTTGTCAGACAGACGCTTGGAATACAGATGCGAGTAATGATTGATGGCCGCCGTCTGAAGTTTGTTGGGAATATTATAATGTTTCATGAACATGAGCAGGTCATTGATTTTCTCGCGAGATTGTTCTTTATAGCGATCTGCGCTTGCGAGCATTCGTGAAATATTACCGATGACGATCCCGTACATACCCACGCCGATAATCATGATAAAGCAGGTGAAAATTCGTCCAAAATTATCGTGAGGAGTAATGTCTCCGTAGCCAATGGTCGTCAGTGTGGTGACGGCCCAATAAAACGATTTAATATAATAGCTGGTGACATCAGTGTCTTTGCCCATCGGATAGATAAAAACCCACGAGCAGGCAATCCAATTGACGACCATGAGACATCCCACAGCGATTGATTGAATTTTAAAAATTTTCGGAACAATAGTGATGTTCTCAATGAGATAATACACTTTGATAATTCTGATCATTCGAAGAAGTCTGAAGGCCGTGAATAGTTCCTGGTGGCCGACATAATAAGTGACCATATCAAAAGGAATACAGGAGAGAATATCAACGCCGAGTAAAAGATGAGTCAGCCATTTTCTCTGTTTGTTATTAATTTCCGTATTTCTTTTCAACTTCTTTTTTTCGCGAAGGTGATAGACGAGATCCGCAATAAAGAGAATTGAAATTAATCCATCGAGGATGAGTTGCCACGTTTGTATTTTAGTCTTGAAAACAAAGCTAAAAGGAGCTTCAATCGCAGTGAAACTGGCCGCCCAGAAAATGACAGCGAGCCATAGAAATTCAGTGGTATTCAAATGTTTTTTATTCAGCATAATATGCATGGATTATCGGAAAATTGGCAGGAAGCCTTGACAGAAATGTTAACAACCCCAGATTATGAACACTGAATTTTTTAAATGACGGAGTTTCTCAAATGAAAAGAATCGTACTTTTTTTGGCGGTTAATATTTTAGTGGTCGCCACTATTTCTCTCCTGATGAGTTTGCTCGGAATAGGAAGTTATATCACTCAGGCAGGACTTCAATACGGGCCTTTGCTGGCCTTCTGTTTTGTTTGGGGTATGGTCGGCTCTTTCATTTCACTTCTTCTTTCAAAGGTCATGGCGAAGTGGATGATGGGTGTTCAAATTGTCACGACTGAAGGTCCTCATCGCGATTTAGTTGAAACTGTTCACCGTCTTTCCAGACGTGCCGGTTTAACGACGATGCCGGAAGTAGGCATTTATCAAAGTCCTGTCCTGAATGCGTTTGCGACAGGTCCTTCGCGCAATAATTCACTGGTTGCTGTTTCAAGCGGTCTTTTGGGTTCTATGAATCAACAGGAAATTGAAGGAGTTCTTGCTCATGAAATTGCCCACGTCGCAAACGGCGACATGGTGACAATGACACTTGTTCAAGGGGTCGTGAATGCTTTTGTCATGTTCTTTTCCCGTGTCGTTGCCTTTGCTATTACTCAGGCGATGGCCGGCAACAATGACCGCGACGAAAGACCAAGTCCATTCATTCAAATGATGCTGGTTATGGTTCTCGATATTGTTTTTGGACTTCTGGCAATGCCGATAGTTGCCTGGTTTTCGCGCTTCAGAGAATACCGCGCAGATAAGGGCGGAGCAGATCTGGCCGGCAAAGAGAAAATGATTGCTGCCTTAGAAGCGCTCACGCGCGCGTATCCGCAGCTTGAGTCTGCGACTGAACAAACGGATTCAAATTTCCGCTCGATGCAAATTTCCAGCAAAGAAGGCTTTATGCAGTTGTTTTCTACGCATCCGCCGCTTGCGGAAAGAATTGCGGTTTTAAGAAAGAATTAATCAATTAAATACGGGGAAGTTTTTCAAGAGACGCTTTATAAGAAGCAATGAGTTCCTGGAAAACTTCCTCAACTGTTGGAACATTTTTAATCAAACTCACGGCCTGTCCTACTTCCAGCTCTCCGTTGTCCAGATCCCCGTCCAGCATTCCATTTTTGGCCCGATATTTTCCAAGATGTTCATTGAGTTTTATTTTTAATTCATCTCCATGAAAGTTTTGTTCAATTTGCATGATCTCTTTTGCAAATTGATTTTCGATCATTCTCACTGGCACCGTGGCCTTCATAAGAGTTTTTGTAGAAGATGGTGTCGCTTTGATGAGAAGGTCTTTATATTTCTCGTGAGCGCTTGATTCTTTAGTCATTAAAAAGCGCGTTCCCATTTGAATGCCATCAGCACCCAATGAAAAGGCTGCGAGCATTCCGCGGCCATCGACAATTCCACCTGCCGCAATCAAAGGAATTTTTAAAGCATCTCTGACCTGAGGGATGAGCGACATTGTCGTAATTTCGTCGCGCCCATTGTGTCCACCGGCCTCAAAACCTTCGGCGACGACAGCATGAACTCCGGCCTCTTCGCATTTAAGAGCAAGTTCCGGAGAGCTGGTTACGTGAACGACGATGCATCCTTTATCTTTTAAAAAATTGGTAAATTTTTTGGGACTTCCCGCTGACGTGAAGAAAATTTTTAGTCCGCATGAGAGGGCCGTCTCAATCTGTTCCTGTGCTTTTTCATACAGAAGCGGAACATTGACGCCCAAAGGTTTATCAGTGAGAGACTGAGCTTTTTCAATGTGCTGTTTTAAAAGATCCGGCTTCATGGAGCCTGCGCCCACTAAACCCAGTCCGCCTGCATTTGAAACTGCAGCGGCCAGCTTTCCCCCTGACACCCAGACCATTCCGCCCTGAATGACCGGATATTTTATCTGAAAGAGTTCGCTGACTTTTGTTTTCATTACTTTTTCTTTTTTAGCGTTTTTTCTAAGGCCTTGATGATAATCGCAACATCAGGACTTGGATAGCGTTTATAAAGTTCTTCCGTCACTGGCTTTGGTTCACCGCCAGTTTCCTTAAAGCGGATGAGCTCAAGAACAAAATGATGAGCAATGATAAAAATTTTGGATAAGTCAGGAAGCTTTTCAATACTGTTTGAAAAACCTTTTCCATTGGTCGCACCATGGTGATGCTTGATAATTTCATCGGCCCCTGTCGGAGCTTCCGGATGTTTTCTAAGGAGAACAGCTGCTTCCATGGCATGGTTGAAAACCATGTCCCAATCCTGCTCAGAAAGATTCGCTTTTTCCAGTTCATCAAATGAATTGATCTTTGTTAATTCTTCTCTGTCTGCCAGCATGATATCGTGAAAGAAAGACGCATAAGCGATTTTCTCATAGGCCTTTGGGTCTTCAAATTTTAGGTTCTTGATCATTTCCGAGGCCACGACTGAAGTCATGTGACAACGTTGGTAAAGAAGACCTGTGTTTGAATTGATAACCTTATGTAAAAGATTGCTCATCTCCGGTGATTTTTCGAAATTCTTCACCATGTTCTGAATAATCGCTTCAGTCAGCTGAATGGTTTCGCTGTTAAAACCAAGCTTGGAAATTTCTTTTACGGCCACCTCGTATGACTCTCCCATGATCTGAACTTTTTTGGTTTCATCCATTGAAGGAGAATCAATTTTTTCTACCAGGCGGTTAGATAGAAAGATCGTAAAGCTTTTGTAGGAATCTTTATCGATATGGAAATTCTCAAGACCCTGATCCATATAGCGCTTAATAGAATCTTTGGAGAATGTATCGCCATTATGAATTCTTTTTACGTACTGATATTCAGTTGGAGATTTCTTGATGCGGATAAAAACATCGCAGTTAACGTAATCGAGATTTAAAAAATACCTCACCGGTACCGCGATATAATCTGGCACTGCTTTCTTAGCGAGAACGTTTTCATTGATACCTAATATTTTTGCAGAAGCATGAACAACCTGTTCCCAGTCTTTTCCATTCGGTATATTGATTGTGAAATCATTTTCTGCAATGGCCGAAGATCCCAGAACAATTAAACCTGTATCGAGTTTGTTTGAATCGATGTAATGAGAGAGAGCTTCACCGGTTTTTTCGTCATCTATTTTTTCTGCCGTAATGATGAGATCGATGTTGGGAAGAATCGCCAGAAGACTTAAAGCATCCTGCGCATTTTTTCTTTGAATAAGATCGACGCCAAGATAGGTCGTCAGGTTGACCGAGATGAGATCGTTTAAAGTTTTATTGTTTTCGATCAAAATAACCTGGGCCATTGAAACGTCCTTTCGTGCTGTCGTTAAACTCCTGGTATTAATGTTAAATCAATTTGGATGTATTTCAAGTGATCAGCTTATGTCCACATCGAGAATTGCTCTGGAAGGCGATCTTGCGAGTTGATCAAGAAGCTCCGGTGATGTTTCGCCCACTAAATTTGCTTTAGTCATGGTTCTTTTCATTGCAAAACCGCGATCATTAATCACCGTCCAGCCCGATTGCAGAAGCGATTTGCGGATACTGATGGAAGAACTGTAGGTCGAAAGACGGACAGAAGGAGCTGAAGAGCTCTTTAAAAAAGTAAACCATTCTACACTCCAGAGCGCAGGATTCTTTTTAGGAGAAAAGGCATCCTGAAAAATGGCATCGAGTGGAAGAATATGACCGAGGTCGCGCGCCAAAGGCAGTGTTTTGCGTCCATCTCCAATGAAAATCTTCATGATGGCATTGCTCACAACACATTCGAAATAAAGAAGGTCGGATTCCGTTTTTCGTTCAAATTTCAGTTCAGGAAGAGTCGCATGGACAGACCAAAGAAATAGATCTTCATCCAGTTCAATTGAATAATAGGTGAGATGATGGGTAAAGGAATGCTTGTCCATTTCCTCTAAAAGCGCCTTCAGACCAACGCCGACACCAAACCCCACATCGAGAACAGCAAAATTCTTATCCTGATGAAAAAGGTCGGGGATGTGACATCCGTGAATATAATTGTGAACAGTTTCTGCATAGGCACCTGAAAGATTGTGACAGGCCTCATCGAAGAATTCCGAGTACAGCGTTTCGGTATTATCTTCTGTCTTCAGAATCTTGTAACTTCCCAGTTTGCCTTTAAATGAATCGTTCAAACTTTTTTCTCTCCGTCCGATAGGTCTCTTATGAAAAAGCAGACCTGCCTGATATTCATTTCATTAACATCATTACTCGCAAGCTGTGGAGGTGGCAATAGCAAACCTCCAACATCGTTTTCAACGAATGCTATTCTTGCTGAAGAGCGTCCGCTGACTGAGGATGAGCGCAAAATTGCGACAAGAATCTGTTATGCCTATCAGTCGAAATCGAACAATTTCAGAAGTGGCGGTTACATCAATCAGAATTTTAATTTTTCTTCAGTTAAATCAGATTGCCAGAATGCTGAGATAAAATACAACGTCACAGCGATTCTCCGTTATGATACTAATAACAATCTGGTGTTTTCTCCACCGGCCATCCTGGATCAGAACCTGAGGTTTTATCCAAAGATTCAGACGGATACCAACGGCTACCTTTCACAACTTTGTACAAAAATTAAAAATAACGAATCGATCAGCAATACAACAGCTCAAGGCAGCTCAAAAGTGCAGATCTCGTTTAACAGTGATGGTCTTGATTATTTTCTGCTGATGTATTTCAACAGACAGTCGGATGGAACGTACAAAGTGGATAGTGCAGAACAGTTTAAAGTGCGCACTCAGATCAATTTTACAACGGGCAAGATTTTGGGAATGGATGAAGTGTATTCAACTCAGAAAGTCTGTTCGACTTACGACAAAGCAAAGAATTCAAACTTCACTCAGACGTTTATTTCTCGTTAATGTATTTCAGAATTTTGTTGAGTACGTCGACGTTCAGGTCCGTTCCTGCACCGAGATTGTCTTTCTTAGGTTTAAGCCCCGCCGATTCAGCATTTTTTTTGATCGTTTCAGTTTGATTCTTATCGACAGAAGGCATATTGGAAGCAGAGCTGTTTACCTCAGCATAAAGAGAGGCGACGTTGCGAGTTTTCTTTCCGCCCGTATCAATTTCCAGGTATGAAGAGACGATGTTGCTGAAGTGAACCAGTTGCTTTAAGTCATCCGGACGTTGGGCGATCTCATCTTTGATTTTACCAATTTTAGATGCATCGTTTTGAGCATTGATGCCGTCATTAGTTGTTGTCTTCTTTTCAATCTTTGCGGCCATTGATTTAATGAGAGCTTCGCGCTCATTTGCAAAGCGATCTTTGATTTCCTGTCGAATTTTTTCTATATCAGTCGCATTTTTGGTCATCTCGCCGATCTTTTTATCATCGTAACCTTCTTCTTTGAGGTATTTTTTAACTTCATTATCGTCTTTTAATTTCTCTTCCAGATTTTGCCCGAGTGCATTCTGGCGGAGAGCAAACTCAGCAAGGGCCTTCTTTTTTTCTTCAGGATTCGTTTCGATAAATTTTTTGCAGGCCTCTGCATTTTTTATCTGTTGTGTATTTTCGTCATAACAGTCGGCCATCTCTTTTTCGACGACTTCCTTATTTTTCTTTTCATAAGAGTCTTCGATTTCTTTTGATGTCACAGTCGTTGCCATGTCCGGATTGATTTTGTCGGTGGCCTCAACGTTTCTGGTTTTCATCAAGGCCATGGTTGCGCCGTTGCCGAGCTTGTCGTAAAAATCTCTTTGCTCATCAGCGATGATAAGACTTTTTCTTGCGGTTTTGACGAAATCCATAATTTCGCACGCACGGGTATGTGATTTATCGTAATCGTATGTAGAGGCCCCTGCGTTTGTTATATTCGACTGGGGCATATAACAAATCTTACTCACCGACGTGATACAAGATGTCCATCTTTTGGAATCGCGGTTGGGAGCACTCTTGGAATCCGAGGCCAGGTTGACTCCTTTAAGAGATTTGATGTTATCTCTCTTGGCCGTGGTAGCATCACTGCTCAACAGGTAAAGCTCACAAGTCGTTTTATTGCCGTCTTCATCCGTACAATCCTGAGTCGTTGTGCTTACTGAATAACTGGATGTTTCCAGACAATAGGCCGTAAAAGAATTAACGATGGATTTACCTAATTCCGTTTTATAGAGATCGATAAACTTTGAATGATCTACGGCCGCCACTGTTTTGGTATCTTTGCGGGCATTTTCATCACCGAGAAGAGCTTCTTCCAGTTTTTTCTCAAAAACTTTGGAGAGTGCTTGAACCGCAGGATCGCTCATATAATCAATGGAAATATTTTTTGATTTGGTCGTTAAGCCGTTTCCACTTGTCGAATTGGTTGAAGCAGGCGATCGTCCACCGGAATCAGGCTTGGCCGCATTTTGCTGGTTATAGGCCTCTGTGACTTTCTTTTTCAAATCATCTTTAAGTGCGGGCACATTTCCAGACCCACTCCAAAGGCATTCCGAAATAGATTCGAGTGGCAGATTTAATTTTTTACAGGCTTCGTATTGGGCATCCACACCTGGAATGGAAAGCATGACTTGAAGAGCGCCGCCTTCAGTACCGTCGTCTTTTATTTTTTTGGATTCACTGATACCGGCATAGACAGACGATTTCCCGTCCGCACTCATGGCAGAAAACGGAAGCAGTAAAAGCAGTAAAGTATGAAGGGGTTTGAGTTTCATTTTCTCCCTATATTGTACCAATCTTATCGGATTAAACTGAATAAAACTGTAATAGGGGAGAAAGTGATGAAAGGGCCGCCAAGTATATGAGGCAGTTTAGCTCGTTTTTTTATTGAGGAAGCCCAGACCAAAGACCGGACTGTCGGAAATCTTCTGGCGGCGTTTATTGTACTCCTCGGTGGTTTTTACCGAGGCATGGCCGACATCGCGGGAGACTTTATAAAGATCCATTCCGTTATCAAGCGCTGAACCGATATAACTGGCGCGCGCCGAGTGCGGAGAAATGCGCTGATTGATGCCTGCTTTTTTACACCAGGTTTTTACAATGTAATCGACTGATTTAGGATTGAGTGGCTTCACGATATTGCCATCGAGAGGATTTCTGGTGGGTCTGAAAATCCAGTCTTCCGGATGAAGGTCTTCTCCTGAATCTGCTTTGAGATAATCCAGGTACTCTTGAATCACTTCCACACATTTCGGGTGAAGCACTTTGGTTAATTGCTTGCCGCCCTTGGCGCGAATTTCAATCAGAAAAATACCTTCGTTTTGCGTGAGATTTTTCAGGCGGAGATTGATCAGCTCGGCCTTTCTGATTCCAGTGGTAAAGAGCGTATAGATCACGGCCTTGTGAAGAAGCCCCGGCCCTTCCAGTTCATTGATTAGATCAAAAAGGCGAGTGACTTGTTCATCCGTAAGATCGTTGGTTGGTTTCACCACTTCCTGACGAGGGCGTTTGATACTTGTCACCGGATTGAATCCGATAATGCTTTTTTCAACCAGAAAATCAAAGAAGCTCGAGTTCGCCGCCATTTTGCGGTTGATACTTTTAGGCGCGAGCCCGCCATCGTTAAGCCAGTTTCTGAAGGCGACAAAGTGCACGCGTTTGATATCGCCGTATGAACTCACAGTCGAAAAATTGTCTCTTATAAATTCAAAAAACTGGGTGATATCTCTGCGGTAACATTTGCGTGTATGTTCAGAAGGGAAGTTCTGGAAAAACTCGTACTCCAGTTCAGCATTGAAAGAATTTTTGTTTTCAATGATCGCCAGATCGTTGGGCGAGAGTTTTGGAGTGAGTTTTTTTACGGGCATGTTCATAGCTCTATTTTAAAGGCGCTTGAACCAAATGCCAGACTGGGAAAAAATCGCTACTTTTTCATCAGGCCATCATCGCCACAGTAAGACTCTCCACGTCCTTTCTCGATCGCCGTATAGTTGTAGTAGAGACTTCCGCCTGAACTCGTATTGGGTGCCTTAATGGTATCAATGATTTCATTGGCCACTTTCGGTCCGACCATTGTACAGCCTTTGCTCAAATAAAAAGGATAAGGATCAGTTTTCAGAGATGGCTTTACATCATCACTTGAGGCCACATCATTTGTGACATCCGGAAATGAGTGCATGACAACGGCACGGGCATAAGATTTATCGTTTACACCTTTTTGTAACCCGTGAAGTTTCATTGAAAATTTCCAGCGTTGTTTAGGATCTGAGGATCCATTTACGCGAGCTCCAGTGATGAAAAAACCGCGGGGAGTGGCGTTTGAGCCGTCTTCATTGGAAAATTCAGTCGCCTGCGAATCGCTTTCGGCGACTCCTTTTTTCCCGCCGGCCCCATGAGAAGAATAATAGGATTTCACTTTACCAGTATCGAGATCGAGAACAAACATGCGTGAATCGAAATAGTTTTTATTCAAATCATTGATCGTTATATAGCGCTGATTTTGAATTTTGATTCCGTTTTTTCTTGAAGGATCACCAGACGCTGTGAAATTCGTCCCGCGATTTTTGTCATAAAAACAAAGGGCCTGTGTGAGAGCTACCGGATCTCCGCCCAATTTTTTGAAATTGGCAGTGAGTTGGGTGCGTACTTCATCAGCGTCAGTGTCATCTTTTTGCGTAAAACCCACTTCTTGTTCATCGCCTTCTTCAGGTTTTTCATTTTCTTCTTCATTTGTGGAAAGTGAAACTGGGGTAGGAGATGGCGCTAAATCGGGAGAAGGTCTTTCTCCTACAGCATTGGAACAGACAGGTGCCGGTGGCATGACAGATTCATTAACTGTTTTTGTGAGGTTGATGGAGAGTAAATTTTTTAAAGACTCCCATATATCGGTAAAAAGACCTGCCGAGGCCACATGGGAATACGTTAAAAGGGAGAAAAGAATGACGATTTTTTTCATTTTTTCAAAACTCCATCCTGACCATCGCGTTCGATAAGATCCGTTTCCATGGCACACAAAATATCACCGGTTTCATTTAAAGCGATGAATCCCAGATGTTTCGGTCTGATTTTAAATTCGCTGATTTGCTTGATTAAATTAAAAGGCGCCGTTTTATTTTTCAAAAGTTTCAGATCTTCGATTTTTACGATGTCATTTTTCTCATTTTTCCAGACCAGCTGAATTTTTCCCACCTGAATTTTGGACTGAACCGAAAGTTCGGTCAGATTGCCGGAAGATTCAGAATAAGTTTCTAATAAAGGCGAATTGTATTTGCCATATTTGCCGTAAATTTTGATTTGTTTTTGAGCGCATGATTCCGGTTGCGCGAAAACGCTGAAACTTACGGCCGTTAAACTGAGAATCCAAAAAATGTTCGTCTTAAACTTCATGCTGTGATTATACCATTAAGGCCGACTGAAGAGATTTCAGGCCGGTTTTAAAGGTCAAATGGGCAAATATGTTCTACCCGATAATAGCAATTATCGGGTAGAGACAGGTAAGGACTGTCCCTGACATCACCAACTTAGATTTTCCCCCATTGTGACCATTCCTGACTGCCGTTAAAATCAGACTTATGAAACTTCTTATTTTATGTGTGTTCTTAATCTGTTCCTTTGCTTCCATTTCGGCGGAGAAAAAATTAAAGCATAAATTCAATGACAACGTTCCGTTTGATCTCATGAACAATATGCAGAACTGGATTATGTTCAGAAAGCCTGGCGATTCCATGGATTTTGCCGGCGGAAAACTTTATCGAATTGATGAAGGCGCTCGTTTTGTCGATGCTATGGGTATTACCGTCGTTATTCCCAAGGAACGTCCGGACTATAATTACATAGCCAATAAAAGCCCCGTTCTGGCCAAATATTGGGGTGAAAAATACGGCTTTAAACCGCTGCCGCTGGATTACGAATACGACAACAAGACCCATGTCGATGACAATTTATCGTATTTTGACAGCATCGTCCGGGCCCTTAAAATTTTGCGTGAAAAAGAGGCCGAAACACGTGCCAAAATTAGTGGTCATCCGGGCGTAAAAAAAGATTTTAGCTGTGCAAATATCGGAATTGAAGTTGAAGAATCAGCGTTGGCAGAAATCAAAAACTTATGCGAAGAACTCAACAAATCGGGGATAGATCATCAAACCCTTTTTAAGAAACTTGTAAAAATAAAATCAGATCTCGATGCCCGTGGAAAAAATGATCTGGTCTTTCCGGCCGAAGATCAAAAATTCAATAAAGATTTCTCCCCTTTTATTTTTAGACTAAAAAATTAAGTTCCGACTGGTGCAATCGCCACGACAGACAAACCAATCGCCTTTCCCTTGCCTGCATTTTCATAGGAATGGTGCATTTCTCCCGGAAACGCAAACACGTCGCCACGAGAAATCTCATACGACTCTCCACTTACAATAATCGTCATTTCACCCTGAATACAATGCAGATACTCGCGCGTGCCGGCCGCATGCGGAACTCCCCTCATTTTGGCCCCCGGATTTAATTCGATCTTATCAATTTCCATGCCTGGAATCGGATCAGGCAAAAGTTTTGTAATGGTTATTTCTCCGCCCAGACGGTTGATTGTTTTAAGAGATTCTGCGGGAATTTTTTTACAGAGTGCGACTGGCGGAACAAGCAGCATTTCGATAGATGTGCTGAGAGCAGATGAAATCTTAGCGAGATTTATCAGCGATGGATTTCCCGTACCGGATTCCAGGTTGGCAATGGTTGAACGCGGAACATCGGCGATTCTGGCAAGATCAGCTTGAGTCAGTCCCCGTCTCATTCTAAGATCCAGAATGCGCTCAGCAAGATTTCTTGAGAGTGAATCGAACTCGGAAAAAGACATAAAAAAGCTCCTCAATGTTCTTATATTGTCATTATGTTAATTTAATAACAAAGATGTAAAAAAAAAGATACATTTCAATTTTTCCGGTTATCCTAATAGTTAATTAAATTTGTTTCTTGTTATTAAACAACCTTAGGAGGTTCACAATGGGTAATACTTTCGCCCTTTTTACAGCTAACGGAGGCGAAATGCTTCTTCGTTGGATGCATTACTTCGCAGGCGTAGTCTGGATTGGTATGCTTTATTACTTCAACTTCGTTCAAGGTGAATGGTTCAAAGAACTAGACGCTGACGAAAAAATCAAATCATCTCGCGGTGTCGCAGTAAGAACACTTGTTCCACGCGCACTTGCATGGTTCCGTTATGGAGCTCTTGCAACTTGGATTACAGGGATTCTGATTATCGGTCTAAAAGGTCACTTAACTGGCGGTATGAAAGGCCTTTTAAGCACTGGCTGGTGGGTATGGATCGGAACTGGCGCACTTTTCGGAACGTTTATGTTCCTGAACGTATGGCTTGTTATCTGGCCTAAGCAAAAAATCGTTATCGCTTCAGCAAAACAAGTTGCTGCAGGTGGAACAGCTCTTCCGGAAGCAGCAGCAGCTGGAGCAAGAGCAGGTGTAGCTTCTAGAACGAACACACTATTCTCTATTCCACTTCTTTTCTTCATGGGAGCAGCATCTCACCTTCCATCATACGTAAATCCTGAATTCAACGGCTGGACAGTTTTTGCTTTCGTAGCAGTTATCTCTGGTCTTCTTGAGCTTAACGCTCTTAAAGGAAAATCAGAATACGTAAAAATGACTTCTGTTAGAGGCGTAACTCACATGGGTATTCTTTTAACTGTGATTCTTTATGTTGGTCTTGAACTCCTTACTAAGTAAGAAATTCGCGGGAGCAGTTTTAATACTGCTCCCTTTTTTGTTTTCTTGCGCAAAAGAAGAAAACAATCTTTCACCGCTGCAAGAACGCGGTCGCCTCGTCTACAATACCAATTGCATCTCATGCCACAATACTGATCCGTCCAAACCAGGTTCAATCGGACCTGAAGTCGCAGGTTCATCGCTGGAACTTTTACAGGCACGGACGCTTCACCAGACTTATCCGAAAGATTACAAACCTAAAAGAGAAACGCGTTTGATGCCAATTCTTCCCTTCGTGGAAAAAGACTTGCCGGCGTTACATGCTTATTTGAATTTAGTGAGAAAGTGATAACCGGTAATTTTTGAGTTCTTCGATTGAAACAATTTTGATTTTAAATTTCTTAGCAAAGGCCAGAAGTTCTTCACCTTTTAAGGCTTCACCGTTTTCATTGAGAGTTTCACACAAAACGGCCACTTCAGTCAGACCGGCCATTTTCATCAGGTCAATGGCCGCTTCCGTATGACCTTCGCGTCCCAAGACGCCTTTGTCATTGGCAATCAGAGGAAAGACATGTCCTGGTCTTTCAAAATCGTCCGGAGCGGCGTTTTTATCGCTCATTTTCTTGATTGTGAGCGCACGGTCTTTAGAAGATATACCTGTATGAGTTCCGACAACGGCATCAATTGAAACAGTGAATGCTGTCTGGAGAGTTCCGGCATTTTCTGGAACCATTAATGTAAGTCCCAATTTTTTGGCAATCGCCTGACTGACAGGATTGGTGATGAGTCCACGGGCATGGTTGAGAAAGAAATTAACCTTTTCTGTCGTGATGAATTCAGCGGCCATTAAAAGATCCGCCTCATCCTCGCGTTCGTGAGAATCGGTGACTAAAACGAGATGCCCCGCTTTAAGGTCTTTGAGTATGTCTGCTAAATTTCCATCCATGCGCGAGATACTACTAGGGATGGAACAATAAGTGAAATACTGGTTTGACTACGTCCTGGCCTTTTTTATACTTCTTCCACTGCTCGAAGTCTTTCTTGATGAATTCATCAATAGCAGCGTAGATCTCTTTTGGCGTCATTGGATGATCAAACTCAAGTGATTTAAGTTCTAAATTTTTGTAGAAGGCATCGCCGATTTTATCCAGGGCCATAAACAATTCCAGCTGGGCCGGAGACATGGACAAGGCAAATTTCTTTTCAATGAATTTGCGCACAATAGGAGTTCTACGAAGCAGCCAGAAAGTGCGTCCTTGAACATCCATTTTTAAACTCGGGTCAATCTGATAGCCATTTTGATCCATGCGCTCGAACATTTTTGTAAGAATGAAATCTTTAAATCGCGACTCTTCCAGCTTTTTTGGGTTTCTCCATTCAGCTACGAGTTCAAAATCCGGATCGAACTGAATGTCTCCGGGAGCAAAGACATCTAGTTTAGTGATATTTTCCTTGTTGGCAGGAACACCAATCGTATTTAAGAAAGGAATAATACCCGATGTGAATTTTGATTTGAATTTCGGAATAAACTCTTCATCAGGCATGGCCATTTTAAATCCGCGTGAAACGACTTCTGAACAGAATAATTTCGAATCATCACGGTAATCCATGCTGAAGTCGTAATCTATATTCTTGCCAGTTTCCTGCTGTTTTTTAATTCTCTCAAACACGGCCTTAGAAGCTTTGTGAGCAACTTCTTCATTCTTATATCTGAAGATCACAGAGCGCACATTTTTTTCATTTACGTGATCGATAAAAGGAGCTGTCACAGAACCGATTTCAATATGGGCTTCACTGGTAAAAAGCTCATGAGAGTCAGCATCACGATAAACAAAACTCAAATGTGAAAACTGGAAATCTGTTTGTGCAATTCTGGCGATGGCCGCTGATGAATAAGCATTACCACGGGATAAAATCACATCGCCCGATTTTAAATCTTCATACGATTTGAAATCCGCGGCGTATTTGGGATTGACTAAAAAATAAGGAAAATCGCCTTTCATGCTGACGTATTCCGACGGAGCTGAAGCTGCTTTATCCATTCGAAGTTCAACAAGATAATCTTCAACATATCTGAGCGCTTTAAAAACATCCTGAGCACTTGTCAGACAGGCTTCATCCACTGAATTGCTTAACGTAAATTTGGCAAAAGAATCTTTGAGCGCAATTCTCGTTTCAAATGAATTCTGAATTTCAGCATCGATTGACTGAAGATCACTCGTATCGAAATAAGAAGATTGTCCTGCGATATTGAGAAGATTTCTATAAAGTGAATCGAATGTGTCTTTACACTGTTTTGAATCAACACCGATAAAGCTTGTTCCTCTCATGACTTCAGAGTAGGCCTGCGCGAGAATTGTATCTCTATCGGAAGCTGGACGACGGCTTTTAAAAAGTGAACAGCCGGTCGATGTCACGGCCACGCAGCCGATCATAGTCATAGTTAGTGTTTTCAAATGGCGCATACAGGTCTTTCCTCATGAAAGAGTTATCACTCTATTCTAGAGGGAAAAGGCGTTCTTCACGAGAAGGGAAAAAAGTTCTTTGCTCGGATTTCCAGGCTATTCCAGAAGAATGTGAAGCATACGGCGCAGAGGCTCCGCCGCTCCCCAAAGAAGCTGGTCTCCAACGGTAAAAGCATTCAGATATTCAGGACCTAGGTTCATTTTGCGAAGGCGTCCGACCGGAATGTCCAGTTTTCCGCTGGCGTATTGAGGAGTCAGGTATTTCATCGTGTCTTCTTTTTTATTTGGAACAAGTTTGACCCAGTCGTTGTGTTCGCGGATCATCGACTCGATTTCATCCATCGGCACATCTTTTTTCAGCTTTACTGTCAAACCTTGCGAGTGACATCTCATTGAACTTACGCGGACACATGTTCCGTCGATTGGAATAAAAGTTTTCGTTTCAAGAATTTTATTGGCCTCAACTGAGCCTTTCCATTCTTCCTTGCTCTGTCCGTTTTCCCATTCCACATCAATCCATGGAAGAAGATTGAAGGCCAGGGGTTTTCCGAAATTGTCTTTTGGAAATTGAGGATCATCCAACAATCCCACAACGTTTTTTTCAACTTGAAGAATTTTATCTGAGAGATTGTCCCCCTGATTCATGACTTTATCAGTGACAAATTTCATTTGCTTTAAAAGTTCATTCATATGGCGGGCACCTGCACCTGAGGCCGCCTGATAAGTCATGCTTGTAACCCATTCAACGAGATCAGCTTTAAAAAGTCCGCCCATCGCCAGCATCATCAACGACACAGTACAATTCCCACCAATAAAATCCAGCTGACCGTTTTTCAGAGCGCGCTTAATGGAGTCTTTATTGAGCGGATCGAGAATAATAACTGCATTTTTATCCATACGGAGAGTTGAGGCCGCATCGATCCAGTAACCTTTAAAACCGCTGCCGCGAAGTTCAGGATGAACTTTTTTAGTGTAATCTCCGCCCTGACAAGAGAGAATGATGTCCATTTTTTTAAGTTCATTAATATCGTACGCATCGGCCAGAACCGGATTAGAGTTCGCGACGGTATTGGGATTTTTTTCGCCTTTTTGTGATGTCGTGAAAAAGGTTGTTTCAAAATGTTTGAAATCAAATTCAGCAGTCATACGCTCCATCAGAACCTGACCAACCATTCCTCTCCAGCCGATAATCCCCAACTTTTTCATTACGAAACTCCCTATTTTTATTCCCACGTTATTTTTTATCTTTTAGAATGTTTTGTAAAATGGATAATTATGCTCAGTTATTCTGACTAATTTGGAAAGAATTGGAAAAAGTTATGACAAAAAAAGTTATTGTCTCTAAATTTGGCGGCACATCTATGGGTGATGCTGAGTGCATGAAAAGAAGTGCTCTGGTGGCCTTTCAACAGGGTGCCAGTGTTGTTGTCGTCTCGGCCACTTCCGGAACTACCAATGATTTGATCGAACTCGCAAAAACGGCCGAAAAAAGCTCTTGGGAAAACGCTTCGCTCATTCTTACCAAAATTAAAGTTAAACATTTGAAAATTGCCCGCGAACTTGAAATGAATCCTGAAAAAATTGAGCCCATCAATCAGCTATGCGAAGAGCTCGAATCGATGTCGCGCGGAGTTCATCTTTTAAAAGACTGTTCATTAAAAGCGCTGGATTCAATCCAGAGTATCGGTGAACGTCTTTCAAGTATTCTCTTTACTGAGGCCATGAACATAGTGCTCAGGTCGCAAAATAAAGACTCAATTGCGAAATGGTTTGATGTACGCGATGTTCTCATCACCGACAATCAATTTTCAAAAGCGCGTCCGTTGACTGATGTGATTAAAACAAAATGTCAGGAACAATTATCCGCCATCAGACATTCTGATTTGATTATCTGCACACAGGGATTCATCGGGAAAACTCAGGACGGCATGACGACCACACTTGGTCGCGGCGGATCTGATTATTCGGCCGCCATTTTAGCGGAAGGTCTCGAAGCAGACATTCTGGAAATCTGGACGGATGTTGCGGGAATTGCCACAACTGATCCACGCATCTGCAAAGACGCAAAAGCTATTCCGGAAATTTCTTTTAAAGAAGCTTCAGAACTAGCGACATTTGGAGCAAAAATTCTTCATCCGGCGACTTTGCTTCCGGCCATCCGCGCCCATATTCCCGTTTTTGTCGGTTCGAGTTTTAATCCTGAACTCGGTGGAACCTGGGTTAAAAAAGATGTGGAAGACATGCCGCTTGTCCGCGCAATGGCGATGAGAAAAAAACAGATTCTCGTTACTTTATCAACGCCGGAGATGCTTTATTCTCACGGTTTTCTTTACCAGATTTTTAAAGTGTTCAACGACCACAAAGTCTCAATCGATGCGATTACGACCTCGGAAATTTCGGTTTCGCTCACGCTGGATGATTCAACACTTTTAAACAAAGATCTTGTGAATGATCTTGAAAAATTCGCTGATGTTCAGGTAGAAGAAAATCTGGCACTGGTTTCGCTGATTGGAAACAATATCAATCACACGCCGGGACTCGCTAAAAAAATCTTTGAATCTATTTCCGACATCAACGTGCGCATGATTTGTCTCGGGGCCAGTAAGCACAATTTCTGTTTTATCATTTCGGAAGAACAAGCAGCTGAAGTCATCAATCGTTTGCACAAAACTTTTATTGCCTAAGAATTTTAAGGGATCATTATGAAAATCGCACTTCTGGGAAAAGGAAAAACAGGCGGAAAAGTTCTGGAACTTTTACAGGTTCAAAAAATTCCCCATACGGTTTTTGATTCACAAAATAAACCGACAGTTGAAAAACTGCAGGGTCATGATGTGATTATTTCTTTTTTATCGGGAGAAGTTTTTAAACATTACCTGGATCTGTTGGTCGAAACTAAAATTCCGGTTGTCACTGGAAGCACGGGGCTTGTCTGGCCTTCGGATTTTGATGCTGATTTAAAAAAGAAAAATATCAAATGGATTTACGCGACCAATTTTTCACTGGGAATGAATCTCGTTCAGCAAATGATTCAGATTTTATCAAATGCTTCGAAAATTTTTTCAGACTATCAATTCAGTATGACTGAAGTTCACCATACTAAAAAACTTGATGCTCCTTCAGGGACGGCACTTTCCTGGAAAAAATGGTCAGGCCATGAAATGGAAATCGAGTCTATTCGTGAAGGAGATGTGATAGGAATCCACGAATTAACATTAACAACACCGAATGAGAAAGTGACTCTCCGTCATGAGGCCTTAGATCGCCGTATCTTTGCGGAAGGCGCTCTCTTTGCCGCTTCTAAAATACATGATAACAACATTAAACCTGGTCTTCATTTATTCCAGGACATCGTACAATCTCAATTCTTAAACCCACAAGGAAAACAATAATGAAAGACATCAACTCGACTCCCCTTTGGACTGCTATTGTCACTCCGATGAACACTGATTCATCTGTTGATTATGAATCCTTCGAAAAAATTCTTCGCGAACAAGAGCGCGCTGGAAACGGTGTCGTAATTTTAGGTTCAACAGGCGAAGCCTTAAACCTGGGCAAGGACGAATGCAAAAAAGTTCTTGAGTTTGGACTTTCACTAAAAATGTCTATTCCGGTGATGACGGGAATTGGCGGCTTCAATCAAAAAGACACGCTTGAATACGTTCGCTATTTAAACTCTCTGGACGGTCTTGATTGTTACCTGGTCGTTACTCCCCTTTACGCTAAACCAGGCGAATTCGGGCAGACAGAATGGTTTAAAGCGATCCTGGATTTATCGACAAGACCATGCATGCTTTACAATGTTCCGGGAAGAACCGGCGTAAAAATGAATTTCAATGCCATTAAAAATTTAAAAGATCATAAAAACTTCTGGGCCATCAAAGAAGCTTCAGGCTCCGTTGAAGATTTCAAGAAGTACGGCGAAATGGCGCCGAAAGCACGCATGTATAGCGGCGATGACGGTCTTGTGCCGGACTTCGCTCCCCATAGATGCGTGGGATTAGTTTCAGTGGCGAGCAACTCCTGGCCGCTTGAAACCCGCGCTTATGTCGTAAAAGCAATCGAGAAAAAATTGTCAGCGCCGGAAATCGAAATGTGGAAGAAAGCTTGCGATACACTTTTCATCGCGGCCAATCCTGTTCCGGTAAAAAACCTTATGCACGCTCAGGGCAAAATCAAAACGAATGTCCTTCGCGCGCCTTTAGACTACCGCGACCTTGCAGACAATTCGCCTGTTTTAGAAGCGAATAAAAAAGTTCAAAGCTGGTATAAAGAAAACGTTTAAGAATTGTTGGAGAAATAAGTCATGAGTCACAATGTAAATGTCTGGGAAAAAAATTTAAATGATCTTGAAGCAGGCCGTGTCCGTTCAGCTGATTTCATCGACGGCAAATGGGTCGCAAATACTGAAGTCAAAACGCAAATCCTGGAAGCTTTCAAAGCAGGGATTCTCAAAGAAGAAAACGGATTTGTCGATAAGCATACTTTGATGCCACAGACTTTTAACGTCGAACGCGGAATCAGAATTGTTCCGGGCGGAACCTCAGTTCGTCGTGGAGCTTACATCGCAAAAGGTGTCATCATCATGCCTCCAAGTTATATCAACGTCGGTGCGTTTATTGATGAAGGAACAATGGTTGATTCTCACGTTCTGGTGGGTTCATGCGCACAGATTGGAAAGAAAGTTCATCTTTCAACAGCAGTGCAGATCGGTGGTGTTTTAGAACCTATTGGTGCTGCTCCGGTTATTATTGAAGATGAATGTTTTATCGGCGCAGGCGCTGTGATTGTCGAAGGCATTGTGGTGAAAAGACGCGCGGTCATTGCACCGGGAGTGATTCTTTCAAAAGGAATTCCTGTCTACGATATCGTAAACAACAGAGTTTTAGACAAGGGAGAACCTATTCCTGAAAACGCTATTGTTGTTCCTGGTAACAGACCAGTTAAGGCGGATAATCCTTGGGCAAAAGAAATGGGGCTTACTCTTCAATGTGCAGTGATTGTTAAGTACAGAGACGAGAAAAGTGAAGCTTCGCTAGTGTTGGAAGATTTCCTACGTTAATAGCGGCTTAGAGGAGATTCCATAACATTAATCTTGTTATGACATTTGTTTTACAGTTCGGTTGTGTTCCCCGCGCTACACTTGGGAGTGGGAGAACACAACATGAAACCATCGACTTACGAACAAACACAAATTGAAACGGCCACTTTTCAAGTAAAAACAAAAAAACCTGAACTCGACTGGGTGAACATTACTTTCCTCACATCGACTCCGGTTATTGCAACAATCCTTTCTACTTTATATTTCAAGACAAACGGTCTGCAATGGTCGCAAATCGTTCTTGCAGTGATTTTTTATTTCGCTACAGGAATTGCCATCACAGCTGGCTATCACCGCTTGATTTCTCACAAAGCGTACAAGGCGAATCCTTTTGTAAAATTACTCTTCCTTCTTTTTGGAGCAGCAGCTTTTCAAAACTCTGCCCTTAAATGGTGTGCTGATCACAGAGTTCACCACCGTCATGTCGATGATGAAAAAGATCCTTACAATATCAACAAAGGATTTTTCTGGGCGCATATGGGCTGGATCTTCTACAAAGATCAGCAAACTGAAACATCTCATTACCCAAAAGATTTATTAAACGACAAACTGGTTATGTGGCAGCACCGCAATTATTTATGGATTGCTGTAGCGATGGGATTTGTTCTACCGACAGTGATCGGATACTTCCTCGGCTCTGCTCTTGGTGGTCTTGCTCTGGCCGGCGTTGCAAGAGTCGTCTTCGTTCATCACTGTACATTCTTCATTAACTCTCTTTGCCACGTTGTCGGCGATCGTCCCTACACTGACACTAACACTGCAAGAGACTCTTACATCATGGCGTTTTTCAGCTACGGCGAAGGCTATCATAACTACCACCACTACTTCCCTAGCGATTACAGAAACGGTATTCGCTGGTACCACTTCGATCCAACGAAATGGCTCATCAAATCTCTTTCTGTCGTCGGCTTAACAAACGATTTAAAGAAAGTTCCTGAGAAGTTAATTCTTCAAGCTCAGGCCCAAATGAAACAAAAAATGGCTTAAGAAAGTATTGGCCTGGCAGAAATGCTGGGCCTTTTTTTTTGATGAGAGATCAGGAATCTACGATCTAAAAAAGAACTGGATTCAGATCGGTTGGATGTTAAACGTTGGGAGTTGGATGTTGGGTGAGCTGATGACCGTTTTCAGTGTCAGATCTGTTGCAGTATTCAGAAGCCTGATCGTCCAACAACCAACTTCCAACTAAGAACAGATCTGACACAGAAAACCAGTTTAACTAAAGGTGATAACGAATGCTCGTCACAACCTTCCCGCTTTTTAACCGAAGCGCTGTTCTCAAAACCAACGTCATCTGATTGTGAAGAAACTGGTGATACCATTTACGCGTGATAAATTCCGGCACGACGACAGAGACCATGTCTTTGCCTGACTCGATATGGACCTGATCAATATAATCCAAGAGCGGGCCTAAAACAGAGCGATAAGGCGATTTTAAAATATTGAGCGGAAGCCCCTGACTCCACTTCTCCCACACCTTCAGCATTTTATCAGTCGCATCTTTATCGACGTCGACATAACAAACGCGAACATCATCCGAAATGGTAAGAGCATATTGAACGGCCATTACGACACCCGGGTGAATCCCTGAGATCGGAACGATGGCAGTGTATTTTCTTTCGTCGCCTATGTTCAGGTCCTGGTGATAAGTATCGCGCGCGAGCTGGTGACCAACGGCCAGGTAGTGGCGCTTGATTGATTTAAAAAAGAACACAAATGAAGGAATGAGCAAAACGATAATCCACGCGCCGTGAGTGAATTTTGTCAGCGTAATAACAATCAGAACTACAAACGTTGTGATCGCTCCGATTCCGTTGATCAGGAGTCCTCTTTGCCAGTGCGGTTCTCTGACTTTCTGATGGTGAACAATCATTCCAAGTTGTGAGAGTGTAAAAGAAAGGAAAACGCCGACGGCATAAAGCGGGATCAATAAGTGAGTTGATCCTTTAAACAGGACAATCAAAAAGGCCGCACCTACAGTCAGACCGATGATTCCGTTTGAAAAAACAAGTCGGTCGCCGATACTTGAAAGTTGTCTTGGAAGAAAACGATCCTTTGCCAAAAGCGAAGATAAGCGTGGAAAATCTGCATAGCTCGTATTGGCCGCGAGAAGAAGAATCAGGGCCACTGCCACCTGAGTTCCGTAATAAAGAACGTTATGACCGAATACTGCCCGCGATAAAAGCGACATTACAGTCTGCCCGTGCATCGGAGTGATTCCATAAATGTGGGCCATCAGTGTAATTCCCAGGAAGAAAACACCCAGAATGGCCGACATCCAGATCATTGTGATCTTCGCATTTGCCTGACTTGGTCTTTTAAAAATGGGAACACCGTTGGAAATCGCCTCGACTCCCGTGAGGGCCGAGCATCCGGAAGCAAAAGCGCGCAAGAGTAAAAAGAGCGGCACCTCTGGATACATTTCATGAAGAATCGGTGCTTGCTGTGGAACACTTCCCGTGGCCACTTTATAGAAACCTACAACGAGCATAAGAATGACAGAAAAAATAAAAAAGTAAGTCGGATACGCAAAGATATTGGATGATTCACGAATCCCGCGAAGGTTTAATCCCATGATCACGAGAACGATAAAAAGACAGAAGAGGACATTATGTTGAGCAATAAAAGGAAAGGCCGATCCGATGTTTTCCACACCTGCGGAAACAGAAACCGAAACTGTCAGCGTGTAATCGATCAAAAGAGCGGCGCCGGCTATAAGCCCTGCCGTCTCGCCCAAGTTTTCCTTTGCAACAGTATAGGCACCGCCGCCGTGAGGATAAGCTGAAATAGTTTGTTGATAAGAAAGAGTAATGATGAGAAGGAGAACTGCGACACCGACGGCCATTGGCATTGACCAGGCCATGGCCGCTGCAGAGAATGTCAAAAGAGCAATGAGAACTTCTTCGGTTGCGTACGCCACTGAAGAAAGGGCGTCACTGGAGAGAACGGCGAGGGCCTTCCACTTGGGAATTTGCTCTTCTTCAAGCTTATCCATAGTGAGAGGATCCCCAATAAAGATCTGCTTCATTCGTTGAAAAAACATTGTTTGCACCATAAAAAAAATCCTTCGCAAGGAAGGATTTGGTCATTTAAAAAAGCTGATTCAATTCTAGCGTAAAATTGCTCTACGTTAAGACTTCTGTCAAGAATGGTTCATCAAGTTTTATGGCCTTTCTGGTGCCGTAAAAAAGGTATGGCCACAAAATATATGAATGCTAAAATTAATAGGACCACTATATATAGTGGTGTTAGGCCTAAAAAATAAATGTATTTTATTGTTTTCCGTTCCTAATAAAGCGATGTAAGTTTAAATTAGATCGTAATTTTTAGATTCATAGGACCAGGTGGAGATCGTTTAAGCCTATGAAATAACAAACTTTTAAATGATCTCCGAAAAGAGAAAAATTCAAAATAGCGAGGCCTGTCGAACAATCGTTCCGGAATTTTTTATTTTTAAAATTCAATGATCTTGTTATCTTTTGGTTATAGGTCTTATTTTTTTGGGTTTTCTGGCAAATTGAACATTAAAAGAATATTACCTGTAAACACACACACAAACACACAGATTGAAGTTGGATGTTGGATGTTGGCCGTTTGATAAAACGGTTGATGTTTGAAGGAAGATTTCGAGAGACATTCAGGAGGCATCACATATGGCAACGGATATTGCTAAGGACACGGCTAACACAAAAGTCATTCCAAAGTCCGCGATTCTCGCACCGAACGATCAGCGTTTCGTTCTTTTTCCGATTAAATATCACCAGGTTTGGGAGATGTACAAAAAACACATGGCGGTTTTTTGGACAGCTGAAGAACTTGACCTTGTTCCCGATCTTAACGACTGGGAAAATAAATTAAATAACGACGAAAGACATTTCATCTCTCACGTTCTGGCATTTTTTGCTGCGTCTGATGGAATCGTTAATGAAAACCTGGCGATTCGTTTTATGAAAGAAATCCAGATCCCTGAAGCTCGTTGCTTCTACGGATTTCAAATCGCAATGGAAAACATCCACAGCGAAACGTATTCGCTTTTGATTGATACATACGTCAAAGATGCTGTTCAAAAAGATAAGCTTTTCCACGCGACAGAAAATATGGCGTGTGTAGCGAAGAAAGCAACATGGGCAATGAACTGGATTTCTTCTAAGAAATCTTTCGCTCACAGAGTTATTGCTTTCTGTGCGATCGAAGGGATTTTCTTCTCAGGATCTTTCTGTTCGATTTACTGGTTGAAGAAAAGAGGCCTGATGCCAGGTCTTTGTACATCAAATGAATTCATTTCACGCGATGAAGGTCTTCACTGTCAATTCGCTGTTCTTCTTCACTCCCTACTTGCGAAAGAAGAGCAACTTGACCACGAAACAATCACTCAAATCATCACTGAAGCAGTGGCGATTGAAAAAGAATTCATCATGGACGCTCTTCCAGTGTCACTTATCGGTATGAACGCTGAATCAATGGGACAATACATTGAATTCGTCGCTGATCACTGGTTGCAACAATTGGGCGCGCCTGCGTTCTACAACACAAAAAATCCTTTTGACTGGATGGAACTTATTTCACTTGAAGGGAAAACAAACTTCTTTGAAAAACGAGTTTCTGAATACCAACGTCCTGGCATCGTTGGCGATAAATCAACAAACAACCACACATTCACACTAGACGCGGAGTTTTAACATGTACGTCATCACACGAAGTGGCGAGAAAGAGCCGATTAAATTCGACAAAATCACGGAGAGAATTGAACAGCTATGCTTTGATCTGGACAGATCATTTGTAGATCCAATGAAGATTGCTAAGAAAGTTATCGAAGGCATCTACGATGGAATCACGACAAAAGAACTTGATCAATTGGCAGCTGAAACAGCAGCTTATTTATCAACTCAGCACCCGGACTATTCAACTCTTGCGGGAAGAATTGCGGTTTCTAATCTTCACAAAGAAACACGCGGCTGTTTTTCTGAAAACATCAAGGCCATGTACAATTACGTGGACCCGATTAAAAATGAACACTCACCACTAGTTTCAAAAGAACTTTATGATGTCGTTATGGCGAACGCCCATAAACTGGATGAAGCTGTTCAAGACCGTCGCGACTACAACTACGACTATTTCGGATACAAAACTCTTGAGAAGTCATACCTTCTTCGCATGAACGGTAAAATCGTTGAGCGCCCGGGCCAGATGCTTATGAGAGTTTCTCTGGGAATTCACCTTGAGAACATCGATGATGCCATCAAAACTTACAGCGGCATGTCTGAAAAACTTTTCACACACGCTTCACCTACTCTATTCAACTCAGGAACTAACAAGCCTCAACTTTCATCATGTTTTCTTTTAACGATGAAAGATGACTCGATTGAAGGGATCTATGAGACGCTGAAACAAACAGCACTTATTTCTCAATCAGCAGGTGGGATTGGTCTTTCTATTCACCACATTCGTGCTAAAGGTTCATTCATCAGAGGAACAAACGGAACATCAAACGGTATCGTTCCGATGCTAAAAGTCTTTAACGATACAGCTCGCTACGTTGATCAAGGCGGCGGGAAGAGAAAAGGCGCGTTCGCGGTTTATCTAGAGCCATGGCACGCTGATATTTTCGACTTCCTTGAAATGAAAAAGAACACAGGGAAAGAAGAGCAAAGAGCACGCGATCTATTCTACGCTCTCTGGATTCCGGATCTATTCATGAAGAGAGTTGAAGAAGATGGAATGTGGTCTCTCTTCTGTCCTCACGAAGCTCCAGGTCTTGCTGACTGTTACGGTAAAGAATTTGAAGCTCTTTATAAATCATACGAAGAAAAAGGACTGGCAAAGAAAACAGTTCGCGCTCAAGATGTGTGGTTTGCAGTTCTTGAATCTCAAATTGAAACTGGTTCTCCTTACATGCTCTACAAAGATGCAGCTAACGAGAAATCAAACCAGAAAAATCTTGGGACAATCAAGTCTTCTAACCTTTGTACAGAAATTCTTGAATACACAGCTCCGGATGAAGTGGCAGTTTGTAACCTTGCTTCAGTAGCGCTTAACAAGTTTGTTGACGTGACTGGCGGCAAAGCGGTTTACAACCACAAAAAACTTTACGATGTTGTTTATCAGATGACTGTGAACTTAAACAGAATCATCGATATTAACTTCTACCCTGTTCCAGAGGCGCGCAATTCAAATATGCGCCACCGTCCAATCGGTTTGGGTGTTCAGGGACTTGCTGATACGTTCTTTGAAATGAGACTTCCTTTTGAATCAAAAGAAGCGCTTAAACTCAACAACGATATCTTCGAAACAATTTACTTTGCAGCTGTCACAGCGTCTAAAGATGCTGCGAAAAAAGAAGGACCATACTCAACATACGCGGGCTCTCCGATGTCTCAAGGCATCTTCCAGTTCGATATGTGGGGTGTTAAACCATCTAGCGGAAATTGGGATTGGAATGCTCTTAAAGCAGAAGTTGCCACACACGGTGTACGCAACTCGCTTCTAGTCGCTCCAATGCCAACAGCTTCAACATCGCAAATTCTTGGAAACAACGAGTGCTTTGAGCCGATCACTTCGAACATCTACGTTCGCCGTGTTCTCTCTGGTGAATTCGCTGTTGTAAACCGTTTCCTTGTAAACGATCTTATCAAGATGGGATTGTGGAATGATAAAATGAGAAACGAAATCATTGCTAACAATGGTTCTGTTCAAAACATCAATTCAATTCCGGAAGAACTTAAAGCGCTTTATAAGACTGTTTGGGAAATTAAGCAAAAGTCGATCATTGATATGTCAGCAGGCCGCGGCCCTTACATCGATCAAGGTCAATCGTTGAACGTATTCGTTGAAGATCCAAACTTTGGTAAACTTTCTTCAATGCACTTCTACGCTTGGAAAGCAGGTCTTAAAACAGGGATGTATTACCTGAGAACAAGGGCCGCTGTTAATGCTGTTCAGTTCACAGTAAAAAACAATGAACCTGTAAAGAAAACTGTTGAAGAAGAAAAAGCAGCAATGGTTTGCTCTCTTGAAAATCCAGAATCATGTGAGATGTGCGGGTCTTAATCTGCACTCTCCACATTTCGATAAATCAGGAAACAAAAAGGCCGGAAGTAAATCCGGCCTTTTTATTTTTTAATCATGAAGTTGAAGCAAGCGTGGTCCTTCGTCTGTTGAAAATTCCCAGACTGGAGTATTGGCCGGTGGAAGAGAGTTATACATTGTCGACTTGAAGTATTCGAGAATTCTATCGCCACCAACTCCGCCCATTTGAGCAATATCAAAACCACCGGTACAAGCACCGGTTCCAGTTACGTTTGTAAATCCGCCTGGACAATAAGTCACAAAGGTCGTTAAATCCGTGAGCGTTTTCGAATCAGTCGTATCACTGAGGGCATAGCTGCTAAAGAAATCCAGCTGTGTACTCGCAGCAAGATTCGCTCCGGTATAAGTGATGTTCGTTGTAGAAAAGGCCATAGGGACGAGCGTACTCAAGCTTCCGCCGCCGCCACCGAAAGATAAATCAAACATATCACTGCCAGCAACTGGGGCCGTACCTACAGTACAATTCGTTGAACCATCCCCCACGCACGCGGCACTTGTACTTGCCGAATTTCTATAAGAAGCAATTTTATTTTCCAGATAATAAACGTAACTTCCAATAGTGCCACCGTTATTGAATCCCACGACAGGGTGAAAATAATCCGACGCTGTTCCTGCTAAACCGGCATTGCTGTATATCAGTTTACCCAAAGAAACAGAGAGATTGACTGATCCTGTGCTTTCGCCAACAAGACCTCCTACAACATGTGTATCGGCGGCCTTTATTCTCGCCCGATTGTCCGCAAGAGCATTTGTAATAGTTCCTGTATTGAGTCCGGTGATTCCTCCGGCGCGAAGTCCATTAGGGGCCGAGGTCACAGCAGTAAAAGTTAGTTCTCCATCAAAAGAAATTTGATCAAGACTTCCACTATTTGTTCCGGCAATACCGCCAAACTGGTCAAATGTCCCGCTCATGCTATTGTCGATTCGGACATCGGCGCGCGACTTAATAATGCTGCCTCCGCTTGCATTAGTGCCGGCAATTCCACCAGTGCTGTTTTTTCCGCTGACACGCCCTTGCTCAACCGTAATTTTTTTCAGAAGGTTTTTATTATGACCAACGGCCAGGCCGATATTTGTTTCTCCCATGACTTTGCTGTTTAAAATCTCAATTCCACCAATCATTCCTAAGTTTTCACCGGCAAGTAAACCAGATCCCAAATCACCAAGCCCAGCTGTATTACTTAGAACATTGTTATAGAGTTTTAAATTTGCGACGACTCCTGTACTTGAAACAGTTCTGAAAATACCTTCGTAGCTGGTTGGATTATCGCCCACAACATATGTCAAGTTTAGTCCATAGAGAATTTTTCCCGCACCATTTAGCTGTCCATTGAATGTAGAAACTGTTGACGAAGGTGATGTCCAGGATGAGAGATTGATATCATCAGCAATTTTATAATATTCAGTAGAGGCCCTGCCGCTCAGTGCGTTTAGTTGGTTGGCATTGCAGATAATAACTGGATTTGATTCTCCTCCTCTGCCAATAGACGAGACCTGGCCCGCAACAGATATTTGATTACTGGCCAGTAGACAATCTCGTTGCTCCCATGCCTGTCTCGGAATGGAACCTGTTATGGATATCCAATCTGCTGGTGTCGTGAAGGTCGGTAAGGATGTTCTGATTGAGGAAGACGTAAGAACTGAACAGGCCCCTGATGCCGGCGACACAGTTGAGTAGCAGTTTGTTCCGCCTGATCCGACAACAAAGACACCCTTCATTGTTGGCGTGCCGCCATTTCCTGAATAACTTAAAACTCCGTCGAAAAGAACATCAGCAACTGTTCCTCCAGTATTATCGCCTACTATTCCACCGATATTAGTAGCTCCAGAAAGATATGAATCGACGGTCATTGTCGAATAGACACTTGTAATCGTTCCGCTGTTTAACCCGCTGATTCCGCCGCTATTTGTACTTCCTGCCGTAACGGCCCCTTCACTATAAGAATTTTTTATATTCGCGCCGGTCATGTTTCTTCCGACTAATCCCCCAATAGCAGATGCGCTACTTTCATCTGTACTGATCTGGCCGCGAAAATGTGCTTTTTGAATTTGTCCTGAATTTTGGCCGACAAGACCTCCGATGTAATCCCGACCTCGAATGTCTGAGTCGTTTACGTGAACGTTTATTAAATTGGTCGTATTGTAGGTAATAGTGCCGGCTATACCACCGGCATAATTTCCATTAGTATTATTATTTGATTTGGCCTCCGCCCTGACTTTTTCGATAAAAACATTGGAGATTAAATTATTTGTACCGTTGATAATACCGGCAATCGCTCCAATATTATTTTTTCCTCTGACCTCAACTTCTTTTAAAATTAAGTTTCGAATTCTTCCGGTACCGCTCAAGAATTTAACAAATCCCAGCCCTGCAACTGTTTTAGCATCGATTCTAATGTTGCTGATGACCCGGTTATTTCCATCAAAAGTTCCCGTAAAGCTAGTTGAGTTATCAAAGGTCGTGCAATCTGCTGAGACTCTATCGAGTGGATTGAAATTTTGATGAAGATCAATAAGACTATTTGTCACGCCTACACATTGGGGTTTGGCGTATGGACCAAAATCAGTTTTGTTCATATCGAGACTGTTCATCAATTTATAGGAACTGCTCGCGTAAGATGCTAAAGCTGTTTTTTCACCAATCTGGTTTAACTGCCATTCTGTACAAATTTTATAAGGGCGCTCTATCGTTCCGTTTCCACCTGCGAACGGGTGTGCGCCGATTTGTGAACTGGAATTGACATAACGGTCGCAAAGAAAAGGTTTTGGCATGGCCATAAGATGTTTAATCGCCGGAGTCTGACCAGGAACTTGTGAAGAACAAGTCGGTGCAAATCTTGTGATAGATAGTGGTACCGAGTTGCACGTGCTTCCACTCCACGATCCATAATACGCTTCGCAAAGGTTTTGTTTTCCTATCTGATCTGCCGGATAGTCCGGTGTTGAAAATGAACAGTTCGTAGTTGATGTCAGAACTTTACTTGGAACAATTGCAGCCGGTGAACCAAGTCCATTATTAAGAAAAACTGTATGAACACCTTTCGCATCCGTTGTATCACAAGTGTTAGTGCCGACGAAAAATTCAACCGAGACCACAAAGGGTGATAGGCCATTTCCGCTTGGAAAATTGACGGGAAGACCTTGATTCATAATATCGTCGGATGGAGTTGCGGGAGCAACTTTTTTACATGCGCTTGTAATAGCTTCGGCGCCAAATCCAAACGGTCCGTTGCCGGGTTTATTAAAGTTTTGAAATTTTAATCTATACGAAAGCGCACTTCCCTGATTTCCAATTCCGCAAAACCAGTTTGTTGTAGCATTAATATCATCACATTCTTCTAAGAAAACATCTGCAAATCTAACCAGCCCACCACTCGTATAATATTTTCCATTTGAAAAATCGACATCGGTACAATTGCTGTTGCTGAGATTGAATGTGAGTGATGTATCAGTCCCGCTGAGTTTCGCTGGAACTTTTGCGCAGAAAACTTTATCATTTAATGGAAGACCGCTAGCATTTGTATCCCACATCAGCGCATAGAACATCCAGTCGCCATTGGGCACATTCAATATATCTTCTGTTCCATTGATGATTTTCCCAAACAGATCACCGTTTGTTGAACGACCAAAAAGAATTGTTCCACCACTACCTGCTGTCGCCGATAAGGCCGAAATTCCACTGACGTTTAACTTGACTCCCGCTTTTGTTCCGCCCGGTTTTGAGCAGGAGACGAGAGACAATAATAGTGCTGCCAGAAATATGAATCTGAATGAAACCGACATAGTTCTTCCCTACAATTCCTTTGAATTTCGTAAATTCAAAAGTTATTCGTAGGTCATTATCGGCATAAATATGTAAACAAATGAGAAATTAATCCAGGATTAATTTATCTCCATTAAAGCTAAGTTAGCTAAATTCTAAAAAGCTGGTCCCAAATTCTCCAGATTGCCATGTACTTTGGAAACCTCAGGAACCTTTGTTGAGCTAGTTGCTCCGTTAAACAACGGCAGCATCCAGGCGCTTGTTCCTTGATTGAAAAAATTAGTTCCAACGGCCCACCCGGTTCCAACAAAATTGGAAATGCTTGTCCCAGCTTGCATAACACTCAATGTACCTGCAGACGGAATTGAGAATGTGAGAGAGTCATCCAGGTAGCGTCCGGCCGCAAGCGGTGGTGTCGACTGATTGCGGACAAGGTAAAGAACATCTGTCATAGGTTTTATGAAGATCTGAGTTTGCAATAAAGAAGGAATCACTCTCCAGGCAGCTCCATTACAAACCATTCGGTCAGCTGTTGTAACAGCACCAAAAGCAGAACTGCCATTACCATTAGAAATATCAAACCATTTTCCTGAATCCGCAAGAGAGCAAGTTCCAAGAGAAGTACCTGGTCCATCAAGGCCAGCATCCCAAGTCCCACCTTGAGTCAGAGTTTGATTAAATAATCCGTTTGGAGTTTGCGAATCAATTTTTACTATACCGCGAGAAACAGAGGCAGATGTTCCATTGTTGTAGTCAAACAAGAAATGCCAAGGGGCGACTGTGTTTTGAAGAAAAATTTTAGGCTCAACTTCAAAATCTGCTACAACGCCTTCGTTCTTTGCAATAAAAGGAGAAATGTGACCACTATAAACAAACTGACAGGTTCCAGATAAGAACGAAGCTCTGAACTCTCCTTCAGAACTTATTTCTCTGATTGATCCTGTTGAATTATTGTAGCCTGCAAAAGTTCCCAGATATTCTGTATCAGCAAAACCGATATTCCCAGAGCCAGGACAATTTAAAAATCTCTCCATTGAAGAATGGGTTCTTGCTGCAATAATAGAGTTACTGTTAACGCCTGCTACACCACCAGCAACTAAAAGTGATCCAAACGGATACGATCCTTGCTCAATAGAAACAAAAGCATCAACATCCATTTTATTAATTGACCCCGAATTAACTCCAACTGCTCCCCCCAGATAAAATGCATCAGTGGAGGTCAGGGTTAATCCAGCTATTTTCACATTACTAAATTCAATTGAAATATTTTGTAATACCCCTTCATTTAATCCTGTAAGAAGACCAGCTTTAATAATGGAAGGTCCAGCTGTATTTACGGTATTTGCCGTCATAGAAGAGTTTACAATCCGAAGATTTTTAACAATAGATCCAGACTGAAGATTAGCAAAAATTCCTGCATTTAAATTACCTGTGATCGTCGAAGAAAATCCATAAACGTAATTATGTAATGCATTTCCATTACCATCAAGTTTATAAACTCCAGCTGCTTTTGGCGTGTAAGATCCGCTGGCCGTTGGAAAATAAATATCCTTTTTAAGAGCGTAAAAATTTGTAGTGTCCATCGCGGCGAACTGTCCAGGCGAACAAATCCATTTTGGATCCAGCTCTGATCCCGCTCCAGCTTGAGTAGTGTACTTTCCCGAACACGGACGTGTTAAGTAAGGAACAAAAGTTTCAGCTTTTTCTTCAAAGGCCAGACGAGGTATATCGTAGCCGTCATCAGGCATTCTCCATAAATAAGGAGTAGATGAAAGAGTCGTTGGTACATTGAGAGACGTAATTAAAACATTCGCAGAGCCGTTACAGAGCAAAATATCACCAGGTAAAACAGAACCGAAACCTACAGTGGAAACTTGTGGAGTTGTCACTGTAATGAAGCGTCCATCATCAGAAGGAGAGCATGTTGGAACATTGCTAGCGTATTGAGCAGGTAAGGCCCCCGCATCCCATTGAGCAAATTCATAAGGAATTTTTAAACCGATATAATTAGCACGCGTTCTCGTTTGCGTGTAATCGAGCTCAGTCCCACAGGCAAATCCATCAGTTGATGCATCAGCATTATCGTAGTAACTGTTACTACAGGATGTTGTTGTTGCGTCTCCTATAAGTCCACCAGAAGTGTGATCGCTTGCTCCTCTATTAGTTGATTTCAAGGTTTGCAAAGCAAGAACATTTGTTAAATTTACGGACGAAGCATAACCAATGGCCCCACCTGTTCTTGTAAATGTTACTGATCCATCAGTAGTACTTGATGAACGAAGCAGTGCTTGCGAATAAGCATCACTAATATTTGTATTGATGGCCTTACCAATTAAACCACCATTGTACATTGAACCTTCAATGCGGCCGGCATTCACAACCACCTCTGAAATGTCCATTGTTCCCGAGACTGTTGTTGAATAACCGATCAGTCCACCGACAAAGGTATTTGTTGCCACAGACCCATTGTTATTATGATTTCCTGAAAGTGATCCTTTAAAAGATGACTGATTCATTGTTGAAGTTGCACTCGACGAAGTGAAACCAATTAAACCACCTAAATAAGAAGTCGCTCCCCAGTCCCCTTTCACATGAACATTTTTGACATTCAGGGCCCCCACTGATGTTCCGTCATGAAAACCAATAAGACCACCAACATATTGATTGCCTTCTGCATGCCCATGAATGCGAATATTTTCAAAGGAAGTAACTGCTGTATTTATAACTTTCCCTGCGACGATTCCTATATTTGCTCCACCATCACAAAAGATTACGGCATTATTAAAAGTGAGGTTTTGTATTGAAGCATTTCCCACTCTTCTGAAAAAACCAATATCGTTATTCGAGGCAGTTCCCCCCGCCGTTTTACAATCCATCATTAAATTAGAAATCTTATGTCCATTCCCGTTAAAAACAGGAGTGTAAGCAGTAGCTCCTTTCCCATACTCATTAGTGGCAGATCCGCCTGAACTCAAGAGTGCATCACCGATGGGAGGAACCGAGGCCATGCCATAATCAATATCAGTCAACAGATCAATACTTGATTCTTTATAGGTCGCAAAATTTGTACGTAAAAGATTTAACTGATCTTTTGTACAAGCAGTTAAAGGACTTCCCGGAAAGCCCATACCTGAAGCAAAACCTGAAGAAAAAAGACGGATGCCACTGCAAACATCAACATTATTCGTCCGAACAAACAACAGAGCATTTCTTGGAGTTGTGCTTACATCCATACCGATTTTCATTCTTGGGCCATCGATCAAAGGAATGATGTCGACTCCTTTTGAACCATCGCAAGCTGTCGCTGATAAAGGTGCACCACCACCGTAAAAAACCTCTACGGCAATATTAAAACCCGCCCCAAAATTTGTTGGAATAGAAAATGCACTTGTAGGATCTGCCGGAATTCCGGATTGATTTGTATAAGTCGTTCGTATACATGGTGATTCCGCAATTTTTACAGGAGCTATCGGATCACCGAAATTTTTTCCTTCCATTACAATCAGTCGATAGGAAGTCGCATAGCCTTTGTTAAAACCAGTTGATGGATTATTGTCACAAGACGTATAAAAATTTGCATTGGCGAGTGATTTACAGTTGATAAAATTAAAAAATGGAAGCTTATATTCTCCAGCAGTATAAACTGTTTGATTTGAAAACGCAGGATCATTACAACCATCATTCGTTAAATTAATCTGAATGCTTGCATCTGTCCCATTCAAATTAGCAGTCGTTCTTCCGCAATAAGTTTTACCTGTGAAATTCGGAAGAGTGCCTGCCGCAGGAGCAACACCTAATTCATAAGAAACTGCAAAGAAATTCCATGTGCCATTTGGAAAAACGAGATCAATCGTGTCTGTATCAACTTTCTTAGTAAATACTTTTCCGTCGTTACTTCTACCGTAAAAAAATAAACCATTATTTGCTTTGTTAGTGAGCAAGGCCGCAAAGTTTCCAGAGACAATCTGAATTTTAGAAGATGTTTTACCAGGTGATTTAGAACAGGCCGAAAAAAAGGCCAGCATAAAGATCATAGGCAATACAATTGCGTTCTTCATAAGTTTTTCCTATTGGCAAACTGGATAACTAGCGGTTCTCACTAGTAGTTATTCTAGAAGATTATCGGTAAATAAAATAACAAGCTGAGAATATAATGTCTTAGGTGAGGACTCTGATATAACCTTCGGCCGGAACGACACAAAATGTTGCCGGCCGAAGGTTTAGGAATGGAACTTAATCCCTTGTGATTAATGAATTGAGGGACTTATGATTGGCATTTTCATTCGTAAACTTGCCAAAATTGGCCCTATTTTTTATGAAGAATTATTTCAGAAGAATCAAAACGAACCTTCTTTGCCGTAGCATATTTGTCATCATCAGCTCTGTATCCAGCAGGGCAAGCGCAGACAGTTTTCCAGCCAGTTCCTGTGAGTCCTAAGATTTCATCGTACTTAACCGGATCAATTCCTTCCAATGGACAGGCATCCACTCCAAGAACTGCCGCTGCTGTCATGAAGTTTCCAAGAGCGATGTAGGCCTGACGAGCGGCCCATTCAGTAATGACTTTGCTTCTTGCTCCCTGAACAAGATCACCAATCATCATTTTCTTATAACCATCCATTGAAGCGGGATCCATGTCGCGTACTTTTGCCGTTTGTTCGATGAAGTGTGTGATGTGAGCTTCGTCCATTTTTTCTTTGATGACGAAAACAACATGATGAGAACAATCACTCACCTGTGACTGATTCCATGAAACTGCTCTCAGCTGATCTTTGATCTGTTGATTTTGAACGACAACAAACTTCCAGGGTTGAAGACCATACGACGAAGGAGTGAGAATCAAGGCCTTTTCTAAACTTGACCAAGTTTCTTCATCAATTTTTTTTGTGGCATTGAATTTTTTAGTCGCATATCTCCACTCTAGTGCTTCAATCAATTTTTCTGGTTTTATAGAACTCATCTTTTTTCTCCTTATTTTGAAAAATATGATCCATTTTATCCTAAGTGAACATACAATGAAAGTTACAGATGGAAAAAATCAAATTGGCCGTACATATCATACTCATGAAAATCATCCTCAAAACTTTTTTGAGGTGGATTATCGGCGTTCAGTTTACCCGAGAAGAAAAACTCACTAAGTTACCTCCATGTATCTATGTGGCCAATCACAATTCCCATCTGGATACAGCATGTTTTCTTGCCTGGATTCCTGCCGAAAAATTTCTCACGACTCATCCGGTGGCAGCAGCAGATTATTTTTCTAAATATCGTTTTACTGAATGGCTGGTGAAATTTCTGTTTAATGTTGTTTTAATCCAGCGTAAAGGCGGCCCAAAAAGATCTGCATCGGCAGAGGAGACATTAAGGCCTATTGATGATGTTTTAAAAAGAAATCATTCCATTTTATTTTTTCCGGAAGGATCAAGAGGCAATCCTGAAGTCATGGGAGAATTTAAAAATGGCATAGGTGTTTTGCTTAAAAATAATCCTGGTCTCCCCTTTGTTCCGATGTTCATGCAAGGTCTTGGCAAGGCCATGCCTAAAGGCGATCCGGTTCTGGTTCCTCACGAGTCCAAAATTATTATCGGCGATCCCATCGTTATCAACGACATCACGAAATTTTCGCCGCCTGAAATTGCAACAATTATCCGCGAAGAAATTTTGAAACTCAGCGCTTCTTCACACTGAGAATAATGTCTTTATTGGGTCTAAGCGAAACCTGTGGATTGATTTTCACACCTTCTGTTTTTTCACAAAATGAAAATTGAAAATTCTTAACTGCATTTAAAAGAAATGTACGCATCTCAAGATAGGCGAGTCTCTCCCCCATGCAAATCCGAGGTCCCAATCCAAAAGGAATGAATGTGTAATTTGCCGGGGCCTTTTCAAATCTTTCCGGAAGAAATTCTTCTGGTCTTTCCCAATAATCCGGATGATGTTGAATAAGAAATGGTGAAAGAGAAATGAGATCCCCTGTTTTCACTTTTTCCCCGTGAATCATGTCGTCTTCAATGGCAATTCTGCCAAAAGACCATGCAGGAGGTCTCATTCGCATCGTCTCTTTAATAAACCAGTCGAGTGAACGATAAGAAGCAAGGTCTGCTTCACCTGTATATGCAAAGTTTTTCTCCAGGCCTTCATCAAAGATCTTCTGCTGCCACTCTGGATGTTGAGCTAAAAAATAAAAGCTCCACATGAGAACATTGGCCGTTGTTTCGTGTCCTGCGAAGATCATGGTTTTTACCTGAGAAAGAATTTTCTCATCGCTGAAATTCTCAGGCGATTCCAAAAGCGCGTGTACCATATTGTCGGTAACATTTTTTTCTTTTTTCTTTTCGCGTTCGATAATTCTTGCCACTTCGGCATCAAGCTCACCAAGCGTTTTCTCGAAATCTTTTTTTAATTTCTTCTTTGCAGGAGTTTGCAGTTTCGTAAAGTAAGTCATTTTCTTTTCAGTGAGATCAATTAAATGGCTTAGGTTTTTACTGATTAAGAGAAAACTTTCTTCAAGAGTTTCATCAAACAAAGAGCGGCCGATAACATGAAGAGGGTAGGCCGTGGCAAGTTTACTCATGTTGAGCTCGGAGGACAATTCCATTTCTTTTTTCATACGGGCCAGAGTAGCTTCTGTTTCCTGCGAAACAATTCTCAAGTAGCGGTCAAATTTGCTCGGATTAAAAGTAGGTTGTATAACCCTTCTTCCCTTTCTCCAGTCTTCGCCGACATCTGTAAAAACTCCCATTCCCAGAACTTCAGAAACCAATTGATAGCCGGGAGTGTTCTTCGGGTAATTTTTCGCATTGTCGAGAAGAACGTAGCGAATTCCCTCCGGATCGTTCACACAAAGAGTTCTTCTCTTGCCAATAAACATCTCCAAAAAATCACCGTACTGTTTCATACAAGTATACATATAATTGAGTCGCCCTGCCTTGAGAGCTAAAGCATGTCCAGTGATCGCTCCCCAGATTTTATCTTTTGGTGGTTGGATCGCTTTCCTTGCTGCATTCCCTGCTGCATTTTTTGCTGCTGGTTTCGTCATAAGATTACCTGTTTAAAAAAATTTTGATTCGTCTATAATTTAAGAATGATTACAACTAAAGATCATATCTTAAATTTTCTGTTTAAACGTCCACAGCACTTTTTTCCATTGCTCATTTTCTCTTTAATGATTTTCTTTTTTGCTAAATTTGTCCTGACAAAAAACCTGTGGTTTTTATCAGCGTTTTTACTAACGCCCTATTTGCTTCCGTTGATCACTCAAAGAATTGTTCTAAGCTTCTATCCTATGACTGAAGGTGCAAGCTACATAGGGCTCGAAGAAAAAAAATTTCAGCCATGGCTTTTCTCTCTTCGCATTCAACAGATCTATCTCGTCTTTCCGCAACTTGAGCGGTTACTTTTTTTTCTTCCGGGAATGTACAGCGCCTGGCTTCGCGCCTGGGGTTCAAAAGTCGGCAAGCATGTTTTCTGGACGCCTGGAACAGTCGTTAATGACAGAAGCCTCATGGATGTCGGCGACTTCGTCATCTTCGGCCACAATACCTATATGTCCTCGCATTTTCTTCGCGTAAAAAACGGGAAATTTTTTGTGTACGTGAAAACAATTAAAATCGGAAGTGGATCTTTCATCGGGGCCTTCACAAAGATGGGGCCGGGAACAACGATCGCTCCGGGCTCTCAGGTTCAGGCCTTGAGTCAATTTTCAGTGAACCAAAAACATCCTTCAGCAAATCAAAAGGCCAGCTCTAATGACAATCTATGATTTAAAACCGGCGTTTCAAAATTTATTGAGACCTGTCGTTCGAAAAGTTCATTCAATGGGAGTAACGCCCAATCAAGTCACACTGTTTACATGTCTGCTGTCGATTTCCTTCGGCGTGTGGCTCAGTTTTTCGCCTGTCTCTCATTTTGCTTTCTTCCCCGTTTTTCTTTTCGTTCGCATGGCCTTAAATGCCATCGATGGAATGCTCGCGAAAGAACACAACATGAAAACTCCAGTTGGGGCCATTTACAACGAAGTCACAGATGTTGTGTCTGACGGATTTCTTTATTATGCTTTCATTCGCTTCACTTTTATCAGCAGCGAACTTCTTTTTTTCGCCATTTTCTTTTCGGCCGTGACTGAAATTACAGGACTTGCTGTTTTATTAAACGGCAAGGCCAGACAATACGCGGGTCCAATGGGAAAAAGCGACCGCGCTTTTATCTTTTCCATCCTCGCCATTTGCATTGCTGTCGGAATTGAAAAACCATTTTTTTACAACGGTGTTCTCTTACTTGTCTGTTTGCTTTTAATTTTAACTGTTGTGAATCGCGCCCGAAAATCTCTAAGCTGATTTTTGATAAGAAACCATTCCGATACCCATAATGATACAAAGAATACCTGCCACCTGAACGACATTCACCGGTGTTTTGTCCACATAATGAGAAATGAGCAAAGACCAGATGTATGTTGTTCCATAAGCTGGATAAACTATCATCATGACTCCGCCAAAGCGAAAAGAAAGAGTCATCAGAACGAGAACCCAAAAAAAAGACACAAGCCCCGAAAGGAAAAACCAGTTTTTATAAAGAGGGATCTCCATGATTTTGAGAGATCCCATTTTAAAAAAGTATTGAGCGCAGGCCCCGATAAAGGCCGCAACAAGAATAATCAATATCGGGACAGTTTGATCCTTCATTATTTTTTCGCGATCAACATTCCCATCGAATAAGGAACGGTCTCCAGCGATTGAAATTCAAATGAAGTGAATCCTGCTTCTTTCAACCACGGTTCAAGTTCATGAGGCATATAAACTCTCCCCTGAACCGTTCTGATTGTCAGTCCCATCTGGTATAGCGCTCGCGCCATCGCTCCTTCAGGAGCTTTTCCGTAGGCATCGAGAATAATTAATTTGCCGCCGGGTTTTAAAACTTTGGCGATCTTTTTGAAGAGAGATTTATTTTCATCAGGTGTCTGGATATGAGTGACATTCCCGAGCGTGGCATAATCAAATCTTTCTGCACCAAATTCAGTCTGATGAAAATTCCCTTCAATGTAGGAAACGCGATCCGTGATTTTTGCTTTCTCCGCTGTGTCTTTGGCCACTTTTAAAACGGCAGGCCAGTCAGCGAGAGTCACTTTCGCTTTGGGATTGGCATAGAGAAAATTAAAACTCCACACACCCGATCCGGCGCCTACGTCGAGCACTTGAAGCTCTCTGTTATTGTCACCAATTTTTTCAACCATCAGACGCGCACAAGGAGTCATCATCCACTCAAGTGATTTCACCTGCACCTGATATTCCATTTCGCTGTTTTCTACCGAATCCATTTTTTTGAATGGAGTTCCGGTTTTTAAAAGCACCGGAAGATGGGCCCAGTATTCATCCGAAAGATTTTTATAATTTCCTTTCAACAGATTCATCACACTGGAAAGATGAAACTGGTCATTCTCTTTTTCAAGAAGACCCATCGTCACAAGTGTATCGCAAAGAACTTTCGTTGGAACAAGTTTGAATCCATGTTTTTCCGCAAGAGCATCTGCCGTAAATGTCTCACCAGGATTGTAAGAATGGAAAAGCTGCATTTCCTGCACAATCCGGTAAAGAGAAGAAGATCCATTGGCGAGCATCAGATCGAAGTACACTTCCAGATTTTTTAAATTGTTTGCACTCATACTCAAGCTGCCTTATTTTTGTTGTATTTTGCAGAAGCAACGGTGAAGATTCCCCACTGATCGATCTTCATATCAAACTTGTCTGCCCCGTGACGTGCAAACAACTGATCGATTTCGGCCTGTGTTCTCCTTCTCATAACCCAGTTTTCTCCCTCGCGGTTAGGCAGAGTATGAGCAATCATTTCCAATTGTGGGTGCCAAGGCTGACCTGTATAAACAATAAAGCCACCGTCTTCAAGAATGGCGGTTGCCCCTTGCACAGCTTTTAAAACTGTTTCATTGCTAGGGAATAATTCGAACAATCCTGAAACAATCAAAATATTTGGTCTGAATGATTGCGCTTGATAAGTCGAAGGGTCAAAGGCATCGGCCTGCATGTGCTCAGAGTTCTTTACACCAAGTTCCTGTGCAATCGCCTTTCCTTCATTCACGTTGGCTTCGCTGTAGTCTCTCAACAAAACTTTAACATCTTTGTTTTCATATTTTTTAGCAGTCTCGAGAAGATAGCGGCCTGGCCCAGAACCGATGTCCATGATACGGACAGGTTTGCCTTCAGCGAGAAGCGAATCAATGCAGTGATTAAGTGATTCTCTCATATGCACTCGACGGGCACGGATCCCTTTCCAGCCGACAGCATTGATATAAAAATAATCGATAATTTTTCCGAGGACTAAATCCCCTTTTGCTTTATTCTTATAAACGTGATCAAGCGAGATCCCTGAATCGAATCCATATTTATAACCGATGCGGATACCTTCAGAAAGTTTTCCCAAAGTCTTCATCGACATGACTTGAAAAACATAGCTCAGTTTATTCACCGGAGAAACTTCGCCGGACTGAATTCTAGTGTATTCATCGTACGTCCAGCCTTTTTTATCGGCTACAACCAGGTCTACGCTCTCAACAGGTTTAGCAAAACACTCATTGATAAAACGGTGGATATGATCAAAAGGAATCTTTCTGTCTTTTTCGTAAAGAACGCCGTGATAAAAACCATCAAGTGTGATGAATTCTTTTTTACTTGAGCTCAGATTTTCAAAGAATTTTTTCTGAGGAACATTGCTGACAACCCAGTCGCTTCCCGCAGAAAAAACTTGTGTTGGCGTATGGATCGCGCCGGCATCGTTCACAACTCTTTCGGCCGCATCGTAAAGACCAACGAGAATATTGACCGCAATATCCGGTGTAATCAATTTATCTTCGTCATATTTTTTTTGCTGTTCAGGATCGTGAGTCAGGAATTTTGATTTTACGTAACTTGAAATGAAGGCCGGATGTTTGATAGCATCGAGCAGACGACAACCTGGAAGAGCAAGAGGAACATAGAGCTTTACCTGAAACGCCGGAGCAGCAAGCACCATTCCACGAATTTTAGGAGCATAATCGTGAACCCACGATGAACACACGACGGCCCCGACTGAATTAGCTATGACAAAAACGTTTTCTATTTTAATGCCATATTCTTTGCAGATGAAATTTACGAATGTATCGAGATCTTTGATGATATGAGCGAATGTCGGAGCGTATCCGCGCGGTCCCGGAGATTCACCATGCCCGCGTGAATCGTAACCAAAGGCCCAGCAGTCAGGTTGGTTCACGCCATCGATAAGGTCAATAAGTCTTCCAGAGTGCTCGTGACCTCTGTGAATGACGATCATCGCTTTCTTTTCACCTGAAGCTGCCTGTGTCGGCTCCCACGCTCTATACACAAGTTTCACACCATCGAAAGTGGTAAAAGTAGATTTTTTTTCAGCTCTTTTGCTCATGCTTATCTCCGCTTATAATTATTAATGTAAATAGTTTTTTAAAGTATCGACAATACCTAGAGAATATTGAGGTTTTTATGTTTGGACTTTTGTCCGTGGGTGAGCAAACAGAACGGTCAATCATTGCGACCTTTGCTTTGATCTTGTTTTTTACCCTGCTTTTTTATGGGTGGGATTTTGTTCGTCCAAAAGAGTTTTTAAAACCTCTTAAAGACCGAGTGAATTCGTGGTGGATTATTTTTATTATTGTGGTTCTGATGATTGCGACCAAAAGAGAAATTCTCTTCGTAGCTATGGCGTTTATGTCTTTTATCGCCTTCAGAGAATTGATCAGTAAATTAAACCTGAGCCATAAGCACAGACGTACAATCCTGGTCGCTTATCTTGCAATTCCTCTGCAATATTATTTTGCTTACTCGAGAGATTTTATAGCCTTTTTGACTTTCATTCCGGTAGGTATGCTTGTTCTTTTACCATTTCGTTCAATCCTTGAGGACTTGAGCGAAGAGAGCATAAAAACTTTCAGCCAGCTTCACTGGTCATTGATGCTCACAGTATTTTCACTTTCACATATAGCTTATCTGGCCTCTCTTCCCAATGTTGAAGCCTTGAGAGAAGGTTCGGCCGGGATGATTTTCTTTTTAATTGTCATCACTCAACTTAATGATGTCTCCCAATTTATTGCCGGCAAACTTTTCGGAAAAAGAAAAATTTCTCCGCTCATTTCTCCTAATAAAACCTGGGCCGGGCTAATCGGTGGCATAATCGGTTCAACAGGATTCGGTCTTCTTTTTCGTGGTCTGCTTCCCCATACCACAGCTCAGGTTATTTTATTGTCAGTCCTGATTGCGACGACAGGTTTTTTCGGAGACCTGAATATTTCGGCGATAAAAAGAGATTTAAAAATTAAAGATATGGGCGATTTGATTCCGGGACACGGCGGGATTTTAGACAGAATGGATTCGTTGATTTTTTCTAATCTGGCGTTCTTTTATCTGAGCTATTACTGGCTCTACAGTTAAAAGCTATTTGTTATAAGAAAGATACTTTTGATTCAATACAGCTTTTGAATCCTGAAAGTTTTCCGTCTTCAGCGCCGAAGCTGCAACCAGTGTTAATGTAATTGTTACGAAAAGAAGTAGATCTTTCATATGCGCCTCAAAATGGTCCTTTTAGGCGATATTAACAAAATCTTTCTGCCAGCGGTGCCAGCTTGAATTTTTTATAAGGGACCGTCTAAAAATTAGACGGGAGTATATTGATAAATTTTAATTGTGTACATCTGAACTAACTCTTGTTCGACGAGATTTCGGTGTTTATCAGTGATATCCGTAAAATGCGATAGATCACAATCCGGAATTCTTAAATAATAACGGTTGACTACAATCGCTCCCGGACACAGACCTGGGCGTATGAGCTGCATAAAATTCTTTTCCAGATCCCCGCTAAAATAAGAAGGAACATCGCTCAAAGAGAGAAAATCATACTTTTTATCACCCTTTTTCAGATGTTCGACCAGATCGACGTTCAGGTAATGAACCTTGCCCTGAAACCTTTTAACCCCAAGAAAAACCTCTTTCTGGGCCTCTATCGGAACACCTGGCAGGGTCTTTATTTTACCGTAAAAGCAGAGCTGAATGAAAAAGCTTTTCTGCGCCAGTGATCTGGTAAAAAGACGTTCAAAGGCCTTTTGATAGAATTCAAAATGTCCTTCAGGGATATTCTTCTCGATAAAATGCCCTTTGTATAAAAGAGCATTGAACATTGTTTTATTCCCAACCAAAAAAAGAACGGCCTTCCAGCGATTGATTGGAAATTCATTACGGTAATATTCTTTCTGAGCGGTCAGGTCATCAAAGCGAAGGATGCGGTCAAAATGCCGTCCCATCAATGTGCGCGTGATTTTTGCGAGCATCTGAAATGTCCGCTCCCATTTGCCGGTGTAAAGAACAGAAACAAAACCATTCTCATCAAAAATGTTTTGAAAATATTCACGCACATCCTGATCTATATTCAGTTTTTCAAAGATCTTTTTTCGTGAGTCGCAAAAATTATCATCAGCATAGGGAAAGTATCCCCAGAATTTGAGAAAATCCTCATACTCCAGTTCGGAATAAGTGCTGTAGCGAAGTTTAGCTAAAAGCAATTGTTCGTGAGAAAGATCTGACAGGGCGAGATCTGAAACACTGGATCCGGCCAGAGGCAACGATCTTCCGCCTGAACCACAGACAGAGAAAACAGATTTTGGAAGATAGTCTTTGACGAGTTGATATTCAACAGTCGTATCTTCATTTCCCAGAGTGTAATTTAATCCCTTAAAATATTTTTTTTCGCTCATTCGCTTATCCTTTCACTTTTTTCAGGGCGTGTTCACGACAAAGATTAAATTCTTCATCAGTAATAAAACCGTTGTGCCCCATAATCTGGGAAAGCCTTACTCCGTGTTCGTTGGCAAGCTTATCAATCTCGATCACTTTTTCGTAATCAATATTTCTTGAAAGCGTGAAGGATTCATATTTTCCTTCCATCGCAAGCAGGGCCGTTTCGGCAAGACAGGCATACACAATATTTCCTTCGAGGCCGATATCGATATTGATAGTTACGTTTTGACCGGGCAATTGAACTTCACCACTGGCAATGACAAGAACATCGGGGCGCTTAATGGCATCTTCTTCACTGATATCAAAAGGACGAGAGACATCGCATACCACACATCCCGGCTTAACTTTCATAATATCGAGAACCGTTTTCCCCTGACCAGAGGTCGTGGTTATGATCAGATCAGATTCATGAGAATGAGAATCTGCTTCAGTCGAAATGGTAATCCGGGCCTCAGGATTTATTTTTAAAATATCTTCTTTAAGCTCCATTAATTTATAGGCCCTCGGGGCAACCAGAATTAAATGGTCCCAGGTGAGAGAAAGCACTTTAGCAGAGACGGCCCCGATGCTGCCTGTAGCGCCGACGACCATCACGGTTCCCAGGAATTTATTATTGTTTTTTTTAACAAGTCCCATTTTTTCAACTGCGAGTTTGGCCGCCCAAAGTGTCGATGCTGACGAAAGTGAATTTCCTGTCGTCACCGGAATAGGACTCAAGCGATCAATTGTTACACCGGCATCACCTACAATTTTGGTATAAGCTCCAAGCCCCATAATTTTTGAACCAGATTCCTGTGCCTGTTCGCAAAGTTTCAGAATTTTTTTGTAAATAACATCCGGCTCTTTTTCCATCAGTTTCTTGGGAGTTTCTGTGACGGCGTAAATGAGACCTTCAACAGCTCTTCCATTTTTTTCACTGACGATTCCAACGATTTTGCCGTAATAAAAACCTGGTGAATAGGAAAGCAATTCTTCTATCCCTTTTTCTAAAGGTTTTGAGTATTCCTTACTGATCAGTTTCAATCCTGGAAGTTTGAAGAGATAACGTGAACTGAGCGGGTGAATGACGAACGAAAACTTAACAACGCCTTCATAGTCGCTGTTGATTTTTTTAATTTCAGGAACGAGATTCAGATCGTGAACCATCTGAACGACATCATCATCTTTAACCGGAACCCCCTGCCCTTTTTTGAGCTGAATAATTCCTTCGAGAATTGCGTAATTAATCTTCGAATGCTTGGAGAGCTGGGGAAGACAAACCAGTGCTTCAGCAAGTCCCGCCTGCTTTAATTTCTCTTCAAACAAAGGAGTTAAAATATCAATGATGAGAGTTTTCCCTTTTAAGTGGGACAAATTTAAAAAATTAATATTGGCCTCATTTCCCACAAGCACTTCGCATGAAAGAAATTCATCGAGGGCACGATTCATTTTTCTGTTCTCTTCTTTAAAAGAAGGAACATGGCTTTTTTTAATCTTCATCCGACGAAGAACAGGCGCCAGAGTCTTCATGTATTTTTCAAGTGCTTTGCTGCCATGAAGAGTAAAAGGAAGTTTTGTCAGGAAATAGGGATCGGCCATTACCAGGTCGTTTCCAAGATCTTCCAATACTTCAACAAACGGCTTCTGAAGGGCCGCGGAATAAAACCCGATTTTCTTCTTGGTTAAGAACGTTTTATTCTTGAGATAAAATCGTCTGAGTGCATACGGCACATAGACATCTTTAATAATTTGCCCATCGACGACTGGTGTTTCCTTCGCAGCTGTTCTGATTCGATGAACATCGGGATGCAGAAAAAAACCTTTTTTGAATTTAACTTTCTGAGGAAGTCCGGAAATACAAATGACGTCGCAAACGCCATCATATTTTTTTATGAGATCTTCGGTGAGTTCAAGATCAAAATTGGTTGAGAACTGGGTAATGCGATAAGTTTCACCATAGAACTCGACTTCTTCATCAAAATTGTAAGCAACCTGTGCGAAGGCCAGTGAAAGAATATGCTTCATAAATCCTTTGAACGAAGATCGTCAGTTCAGATACGAAAACAACTTTTCTTTGTAATCGCTGTAACGACTTTCTTCAATTTCCGGTAACTCTTTATTAGTACGAGTCTTATCGTAAGAGAGTTTGGAAAACATGAATGCAACCAGTTCAGTCGGAATTCCAATCAATTTCAGTATGCCGTTATGAAGCGGATTTTTGGGGACGGGAAGATAATCTACCTTGAGCCCGAGAGCTTTATTGATATCTCCCAGAAACTCGCGCACAGAAGGCACTTCTGCGCTGATAAGGTGGTATGTCTTGAGCTCTGCCTGGAACTGATCGCGTTTAACTAACAACGAAATAAACCGAGCACAATGATCAACAGGAATAATGGGAAGTTTGGTATTGGGATTATACGGTAGCGGTAAATAAGGAAGTCCGCGGATCAAAAGAGAATGTTTTTTCAGGGCATCCATAAAATAGTATGGTCCATCCCCTTTGGGCATCACACCTGTTTTCGAATCACCTGTGATAATTCCGGGTCTGATGATTCTCACAGGAATCGAAAGATCAGATTCGCGAATCATTTTTTCAGCGAGATATTTAGTCTGCGAGTAAAAATCAGAAAAAGTTTTTCTGTTTGGAAGAAAATCTTCTTCCAGGTAAAAAGACTGCTCATCACCAACAGCTATGGTGGAAATGGCATAAAAGGCCTTTAAATTTTTACATTTCTTTGCCAGTCCAATCATATTCTGAGTGGCAAATACATTCTGTAAAAAAGCTTTGTCGTAGCTGCATTTAATATCATAGAGAGCTGCTGCATGGATGATGATATCGACGGCCAAAGCTTCATCAGGCAATGACTGCGCCACTTGAGGATCGGTGAGATCTGCCCTGACGAATTCGACATTTTTCAAATCTTCAAAAGAGTTTGTTTTGTTTCTGCCAAGGACTATGATGTGCTCTGCAAATGAAGCGAGTTCTCTGACGAGATAGTTGCCTAAAAAACCTGTTCCGCCTGTGATTAAGATTTTCATAGCTACATCAAACTAACTTGAGTGCAGAAATTGACCAGATCGGCCTGATCTTTAGGTGAATAAACGGAAAGATAAGAAGGGTGACATTGGATATTCCAATAATGATTTTGAGGAAAAACTTCACCGTCACCAAAGAACGAAAGCCCCTCGCCTTCACTAAGCAGCTCAATTCTGGCAGATGTGGTTTCAAAGCTGCACAAATTTTTATCGTCAGTCGGATAATTACCCTGAAGAATTTTTAATATACAAGAGATCAGCTCCAGACGATTCTGATGTTTGAAAATAGTGATATTAACTTTTCCATCCTGATGATTTGTCTTTGGAGCAACAATAAAATCCCCGCCAAGAGCAGGCTGATTATTAATCATGATTAAAGGAGATGTAAATGTTTCATTCAATTCTTCTGAAGCAATTTTAAAAGAGTAACTTTTTATTTCGCGTTCAAGAAGTTTCTTTGCAAGAAAGAGCGAATAGATGCTTTTTCCTGAGAGCTTCATCAAGCTTTTAAATTGCGGGAAGGACTTTCTAAGGTCATTGATTTCCATTGCGACATCGGCCGCGAATCCAAGTCCGCCGTTGGTCGCCATATAAGTTCCATTGATGCTGACCAGATCAATTTTCTTTTTCACATTCTGACGAATCGTCTGAGTGACTTTTTTAATATTTGCGCTTGAACCGAGAACACGCGCAAAATCATTGGCCGTTCCGCCAGGTAAAACGAGCAGGCTGACATCTGTGCCAGCGAGTTTTTGAATGATAGTATTGACTGTTCCGTCTCCACCGACAGAAAGGACTGCATCTACATTTTTTTCAATATCAGTATCAAGCTTTTCATAAAGCTCATCGAGACTTTCCGGACTCATAAATTCAACCTGGCTTCTAAAAAGCGCCTTGCTGATCTGTCCTTGCCAGTCATTGCTGCCATTGCTGGCCCGTTGGTTAAGATATACTGATATGTTTTGCATAGACCTATTCTAACAAGAATAGGGGCCAGAAGGGACCAAGTGTATTTTTTACAGAACACTCTCAGAGGCCGGTGGATTTTTAGACACCTTAATTTATGTTTAGCTCAAGGATTTCATATAAATGAGTCCAGAGTAAATGCATTTTGCGCCCGTAAGACTCGCTTTGGGCGCCCTCTTTTACCATTGCGGCCACCATTTTATGGACGCCTTCTTCTGCAATCCTGGTCAATGCAAGATACATCCCCCCGTTGGAAATTCCAGTTCCTCTATGCCCTTTATCGATGCCAATGGTTTTAATGACAATATATCCGTTTTCGACAAAGTTGATAAAAAATCCGACGCGCTCACCTTGTGGAGAGACAATGAAAAAAGAATGGGAATAATCATCTTTTTTCGCCTGGGCCGCATAGAGTGTTTTGAAGGCCGTAAAATCTATCGGAGTCGCAAGATAATTGTCTTTAAAAATAGAAACAGACAGGCGATGAAGATCAACCATGTCCTGCTCCGACAAATCACGGCCGAGAGTTTCAAATTTATATCCAAGAGAAATCGCCTTTTCGTACTCACTCTTTGAAAGATTAATGATGTTCTCGAGCTGATCATAGCCTTTTGATGAGAAAAGTTGATTCGTGCTAAATCCGGCCTGCTTCAGCAGATCAGAGTAGGCCAAAGGTCTGTCGGGTTCAAAACTGAAAGGCTCGCCTCCGTCGTTGTAGCTGAACAAACGATAAGGAAGCCAGGTTGAAAAATTCACCGGCCCGATGATAGATGTCGCACTTTCTTTTTTGCCCCACCCAAGAATAATGTTTTTAAATTCTTCCAGAATTTTTAGCGCCTTTTTATTCTGAAAATCAAAATCAAAAAGACCAAAATATAAAAGTCCGTCGTGCGGAGTTTTGCAGATCATTGACCTGAGAACAATTTTTCCGTCATCTTTGATAAGAAAAAAATCATGTTTTAAAGGATGAAGCTTGAAATACATCGCCTCAAGTTCAAAGGGAAGCATTTTTATATTCTGATTTCCTTTAAAAAGATCTCTTGGAAATTGAATGAATTCTTTAATGAACTCATTTTTATCAGCAGACTGAGAATAAAAACTACAATGTAAAGACATAAAAAATTCCTGAATATAAAAAGACCAGTAAGTTAACTGTAGCAACGAGTTCGACTACTTTAAATTTAACTTTGTCTTGTGACAAGGCCATCACAGACAGAATGAGCAACACTGGCGTTGTAAAGAAAATATACTGCTTTGTATTTTCTAAAAAAAGAAATCTGATGGACAAAAGATGAAGCAGGATAAGTGTTCCTGTTATGCGGAGAACTCCCATGAGGCCGTAGACATAGCGATAGGTTTTGAGAACAGGATGAGCTTCAGGATCAAGCTTGCGACAAACTTCATAACAGAAAAATGCAAAGAGAACTGAAAAAGAGTAAACCCAATCAAGCTTTGTAAAATGATAAGTCCCATCCACCCTGAAAGTGGAAATGCAAAAAAGACAAAGTGAAACAAGAATGAGCTGATGAGTAAAAGCATAAAGAATGGGTTTACTATTGAGCCACTCCCCGACGTAAAATTCTTTATACATAAGCCAAAGATGAATGACCACAATTGTGTAAATAAATGCGGAACACTTCATTCCAGAGACAAATAAAAAAGCATCAAACGCCAGCATAAGCCCTACGCCAACTCCAATGGCCGTATTAAATTGCGGCAGAGGAATGAGACCGCGCGGAAGAGGTCTTGTAGGATGCGCAAGAATATCTTTTTCATAATCTTTGTATTCATCCATCATCCGCAGAACAATAAAAAAGAGAAAGAATCCTATAAACGCAATGAGTGGAGAATGGGCCTTTGCCGGAGGTGCCAGAAAATAACCGGAAAAAACAGGTCCGCACGTGATTAGCAGGTAACTGACCAGTGGTGTTCGTTCCTTAAAAAATTGAATCCATTTTTCCATAGAGACTTCCCTATTTTATTTTTTTCAAAGTTGCTTTGCGATCAATACGTGCACGATGACGGTTATCGCGAATTATTTTTGTTTCAAAAACATTTTCAATTTCTGGAAGAGCGGTTTTTATTTCCTGAAGTCGACTGGAAAAATCTTCGCCGACTAACAGCAATCTGTTTTCAGAACGATGGATAAATGCGCGATCATGGCCCAATAGTTGATACAGCTTTTGTTCCATTAAAAAATCTGAGGCAAGAAGTTGAGAACGCCCCTGATACCACCATGAGTTTTCAGAATCGATTTCAATCCTGTCTCCCATAAAATGCCAGATGCGACCGTCGCTGTCTTTTCTTTTATTGAGTTCATTTTCACGTTGATTATTGAGATAAAAAGGACAGACATGCGGTCCTGTTACCCACAATCCATCATTCTTATTTTCAAATTGAATTTCAGGTATAGGTTGTCCCAGATAAAGAGAATGAAAAAAATTTCTTTCTTCTGATTTTTGCACAGAAATTTTTGCATCCACTGTACACACAGGTTCAACTTCACTTGATCCATAAACATGAACAAATTGAGTTTCCGGATAATGATGAAAAAGATCTTTAAAAAGTTGGTTTGGAGTGAGTGCGCCGCCGATATGAATATCTTTTAAGTGCGGCAGCGGTTTTTGCTTCAGAAGCATGGAAGCAAAGGCCGGGCCGGCCGTCATCGTTTCAATATTGTATTTTTTGGCGGCCTCTGCAAGAAGTTGAAAATTTTTTGAACTCCACTGCGAGGGGAAAAAAACAGTGGGCCTTCCCTGAGCAAGATTTAACAGCGTCCAATTGGCAAAAATACACAGGTCGCTTCCTTCAAATTTATCTGTTTCAAGAGATTTTCTTAAAACATTAAACTGCTCAACCAGATAGCCCTGCTCGCGGACCACACCCTTGGGCGTTCCGCTGGTCCCTGAAGTAAAAGTCACAATACCGGGGGTTTTAGGATCGACAGAAACCATTTTCAGCCCGTCGCTTTTTTCACTCAGCAATTGCGAAGGCCTCACCCATTCAGGAATGTCTCGTATTTCTTTGACTCTCATGCCCCAGAAGGTTCCAAGTACTCCGCTGACAAAAATTTTAGGTTTAACCAGACGAATCACTTCAGCAATCTTTGCAATGGGCATCCAGGGTTCAACCAGTACAATGGTTCCTCCAAGGCCCAAAATGGCAATCACCAGAGCATAAAGATCCACTGAAGGTTCAGTGGCAACTAGGACTGCATCGCCCGTCTGAAATTTTCTTTTTAAAAGAGCAGACTGTACACAACTAACCCTTTCTCTTAATTCAGAGAAAGTCCATTCGCGACCTTTTAAAGTCGCAAAGGCGATCTGATCTCGCCGCTCCAACGATCTGATAGAAAATAATTCGATACAATTCATGATTTTATTTATCGAAGGAAAAAGAAAAAACGTGAATTTACTTTGTTTCCGATAACATTACTCGGACATTTCCTTTTCTTTTTTAATTTTTAACAGTTGCCTGTTTCTACCGATAAGAATTCATTCATTAAACACAAGGCCCTATTAAGGATAGATGACATGACAGAATCACGTCTGCTCACGGTAACTTCACAGAGTACTTTTCACTTCGCTAAAAAAGAATCCGGAGGTAAAGGTTTTAATCTTTATTTACTCAAAAATAATGGAGTGAGTGTTCCTGATTTTTTAACTCTCACCCCTTCTTTCTTTGATGTCTTTAAAGACAAGACTCAAGTCGGAGTCTATATAGAAAATATTTTTCTTGATCAGCACTTATCACTGCTTGAAGTATCTGAAAAAATCAGATTGAAAATAATAGAAACTCCTTTCCCGGCCGAACTGGAAACAAGGTTAAAATCGATCTACGAAGAGTTCGGTAAAAAACTCATTTCTGTGCGCTCAAGTGCTCATGATGAAGACAGCGCTCTTCATTCCTTTGCAGGACAACTTTCAAGTTTCCTCTACCTCGCTGATTTTGAAAATGTTAAAATTTCGATTAAAGAATGCTGGGCCTCAGCTTATTCAGAGCGCTCTCTCCACTACAGAACCATCAATAAACTTGAACTAAAAAACATAAAGGTTTCAGTTGTACTACAGGAAATGATTGATCCGGATAAAAGCGGTGTCATTTTCACATGCAATCCGATCAACGGAAACAACGACCATCTTTTCATCAACTCTGTCTATGGTGTCGGCGAAGGATTAGTTTCGGGGCTTTTAGATGCGGATACTTTTGTCCTTTCAAAAACAGAAGGAAAATTGATTGAAAAAACTATTGTGGAAAAAAATCGCAAACTCATTCGCGATCATCAAAATCAAAAATGCCTTGAAGTAGATGTCCCTCTTGAGTTGCAATCCTGTGATTCATTATTAAATGAAGAACTGAAAAAAATGCAGACGGTTTCCGCACGCATTGAAACGTTTTACGGCAGACCACAGGATGTCGAATGGGCCTTAAAAGATGGTGAACTTTATATTCTCCAGGCAAGACCGGTAACAACGCCAACAGAAAACAGCAAAGGCCTGCTTTATATCTGGGACAATTCCAATATTGTTGAAAGTTACGGCGGAATCACGATGCCGCTCACTTTTGGGTTTGCTCATTATGTCTATCATGAAGTCTATATTCAGTTTTGCGAAGTTTTAAATGTGCCTCAAAAAAGCATAAAGGAAATGGATCGCTATCTGAACAATATGCTTGGACTTTTTTACGGCCGTGTTTATTACAATATATTGAACTGGTATAAGCTTGTTTCCATTCTTCCGGGCTATAAAAACAACCGCTCGTTTATGGAACAGATGATGGGAACAAATGAAGCTATTCAGGATGAAGTGGCAGACAGAGTAAGACCTTCGGACTTCCAGAATGGTTTTGGAGCAGTCATTCGCCAATTTATCACAGGAATGAAATTCTGGTATTTCCATCTCACGATTCAAAGTCTCGTTGATAAATTTCAAAAAGATTTTACTGTTGTTTACGACAAATTCAGAAAAATTGATTACAGCAGAATGAGTGCTGATAAAGTCTATGAGCAATTCCAGAAACTTGAAGATGAAATTTTGAGAAAATGGCACGCGCCGATCATCAACGACACTCTCTGCATGGTTCACTACGGGATTTTCAAAAAACTCACAACAAAATGGCTCTCTCACCTCGGAGACGCTTTCTATAATGATCTTTTGGCAGGTAACGGCAACCTTGAATCAGCAGAACCGACAAAAAGATTGATTGTTCTTTCGGGTGTTGTTTCAAAAAACCCGGAATTAAAAAAATTAATCCTGGAAACGCCGAATGAACATTGCCTAGAAGCTCTTAATCAATCCATCCATCAGGACTTTTACAAAATGGTTCTCGATTATATAGATCGCTATGGTTTCCGATGTATGAGTGAGATGAAACTCGAACAGAAGGATTTGCATCAAGAGCCTTCCCTCTTTTTCGTTTTTCTTAAAAACCTGATCAATTGTGGGCAAACTGATATTCATGAATATGAAGAAAGAGAAAAATCCATCAGAAGAAATGCAGAAGCTCTTCTGGAAAAAAATCTCAGCGGTCTGAAGAAAATTGTCTACAAGTGGTCTCTGAAACACGCCCGCAAGGCGGTTATGAACCGTGAGAATACGCGTTTTGCAAGAACAAGAATTTACGGAGTCGTGCGCTCCATGTTCTACGCTATCGGTGAAGATTTCGCTAAAACCAATATCATCGATAAAAAAGAAGATATCTTCTATCTTTCTTTCCAGGAACTAAAAGGTGCAATGGAAGGAACAAATGCTGTCATCAACCTCCGTCTTCTGATCGACGTAAGAAAAAAGGAATACGAACGCTACAAAGACATTGAACCTGCTCCACGTTTTATGACGAGAGGGCCTGTTTACTGGAATAACATTCACACTGAAAAAGAAGTTGAAGTTGTTTTCGACGAGAGCACACTTCTTCCGAACCAAATGAAAGGAACTCCTTGCTCTCCTGGAGAAGTCATCGGCATCATCAAAGTTATTATGGGACCTGAAGACGATATGACTCTAAACGGAGAAATTCTTGTCACTGACAGAACAGATCCGGGCTGGATTCCGCTTTATCCGTCACTCTCCGGTTTATTGGTTGAACGCGGCGGACTTCTTTCTCATTCGGCAATCGTCGCGCGGGAAATGGGCCTTCCGACAGTTGTCGGAGTCAAAGGTTTAACCAAGAAATTAAAAAGTGGTATGAAAGTAAAGATGAATGGCGAGACTGGATTAATCGAAATACTGGAATAAAAAAAGGCTTCTTGCGAAGCCTTTTTTTTTGATTTTAAAGTTTGAAAGCAATTGGTGATGGAAGCGGCATCACAAGTTCTTTTGGAACCTGGAAGTATCTTCGCTCCATTGATTTTTCATTTTCAGTCTTAGCAAGAATATCATTTTTTGACTGAGCAATGGCACGGGCCACATCATATGTTCTCGTCAATTCAGCGGCGCGGATAGCGCGATCGCGGTTGACAAGACCACCAGTTTTAACTTTGCCGATTAACCATGGTTTTACATCAACAGTTTCCATAATGATTCTTTTGATGTCTCTGAAACCTAATTTAGGGTTCACATCTTTTACCTTTGCTGCAATGTTGGCAACATAAGGAGCTGCTTGTGAAGTTCCGCTGACAGCGAGGTACCCGCCCATTGGAATTGTAGAAATGATGCCAACGCCTGGAGCTGCCACTTCAACGTTTTTAGCTCCGTAGCAAGAAAATGTCGCCAGGGCCTGATCGCCAAGAGTCGCTGCAACCGAAATTTTATTTTCGGCCTCAACGTTCGTAGGTGATGAAGGAACTTCATCGTTGTTTGATCCTTCATTACCTGCAGCAAAGACAAACAATGTATTCGGTGCTGCCGACAAAAATTTCTTTGTTTCCTGAAGGTTCACAGTAAAGAAATGATTTGTGTACGTTTTAAGTTCTTCTGCAGTTGGATCTTTTTTGAAAAAAGTTTTGTAGAGTTGGGAGATAACACCTGAGATAGCATCATATGAAGTCCCGAAAGATCCGTTCATAACGTCTGCTTTGGTCCCGTTGATGTATCCACCAATTTCTACATAAACTTTAGTCTGTTGTTGTGCAAGGGCCGTTAAAGCTGCCTTGAGTAGTGTTTCTTTGATTCCGCCTTTGTCGCTGGAAAGTGCTTGTTGCACAAGTTTCGACTCTTTGCCAGGAAGTTTAACTTCAGTTGGAATGAGTTTAATCCCTACTGCTTTGACGTCAGCAGAATTTTTAACTGCAATCCCTGTCACGTGAGTTCCGTGCATCCAGTTTCCAAAAATCTGAAGGTTTTTAATGAATGCTTCGTCTTTAAATTTTTCGCGTGCCCAGTCGCGCTCAGCTTGAGTGACTGTCCCGAGAAAAGATTTCAACTGAATATCGAAAAATTTATGAGCATCTTCAGTATTGGATGAAGCATATTTGTAATCGATAAGCATGCTGTTACTTTCAGCGAAGTTCCAACCATTGACATCATCAGGATAACCGTTTTTGTCTTCATCGCGGTCATTGCCGGCGATTTCAAGAGGGTTTACCCAAGCTTTGCTCACCAGATCCTGGTGTTTAAAATCATTTCCTGAATCGACAACCGCAAGAACCGAGGCCTGCGACGCCTGAACAGATAAAAATAAAAGTGCTGCAGTAGAAACTAGACGTTGATTAAATTTTGTCATCACTGACTCCTTAATTACCTATCAATGGTAGTTGTTAAATGATGACGGCGGAATGTATTTTGGTCTACATCAGAATTCTGACTAAAACTTACCTGTGCAATGCCCTGGCAAGAGTGAAAAAACAGGCAAAAAAAAAGCGCCTCAAAAAGAGGCGCTTTACAGGTCATTTATCTATAATTTTAAATTATTCAAGAACAGGTTTTTTAATCAACAAGCTCGGACGAACAGGCTTGAAATTCATGTTGAAATTAAGCTTCTTTCCGAGAGTGAACGACTTTTCTACAGGAACATCCGCAATAGTAACTTTCGCCATAGAGATCGCTTTATCAACCGTCATTGTTTTTGCAAGTTCAGCTGCTTTAAGCGCGCGAGGCTTATTTACAATACCAGATGTTTTTACTTTGCCTTTTAACCAGTTCTTCACATCGACTGTTCCAAGAACAATGTCTTTCAGATCGCGGGCCTTAAGGGCCGGATTAAGATCTTTCATCGCTGCGATGATGTTTGTTACATAAGGAGTGGCCTGGCTTGTTCCAGAAAGTGGAATGTAAGCTTGAGTTGGCGCCGTTGAAAGAATAGCGACACCTGGTGCTGCTACGTCAACTTTTGTTCCGCCGTAGTTAGAGAAAGAGGCCAGTTGTTTATAGCCAAGAGTTGCAGCGACAACAATTTTGTTATCCGCTTGGATATCTGCCGGGTAATCCGGGTAAAGATCGTTATTAGACTCATCATTTCCAGCAGCGATTGTGAAAAGAGTTTCTGGAGCTGCCGAGAACATTTTAGGACCTTCCTGAAGTAGGCGGTCAAAGTATGTTTTTACCAAGGCACCCAATTCTGCGTTCGTCGGTTCTCTTTTTACTTCATCGATAAATCCAGCTTTGATGAAATTAACAGCATCGCCAAAACCAATACCGAATGATTGGTTTACAACGTCTACTTTATGGAAATTCATAATGCCATGAAGACCAACCATTTGCTCAACTTGTTGATCAGCTGATTGAATCAGTTCTGCTTTGAATTCTTCAATTGTTTTCGCAGGCGTTGTATCCGCAGGCGGAGGTGTTTGTTGCTGCCCGTTTGTTTGAACTGGAGCAACAGGCTCTTCGTAAACAGTCGGGATAACTTTCATTGCCAGAATTTTTGCAGCATTGACGTTTTTAACTGAAATACCTGCACAGTGAGTTCCGTGGATATATCCGCCGATAAAGTTTACTTTGTTCATGAACACTTGATCAGTGCCATGGCCTCTAAGCCATTCCATTTCTTGTTGTGTAACTGTGCCAAGTTCAACTTTGCTGTAGTAATTGAAAAAAGTTTTTACGTCAGCAGTAATGAATGAATTGTATTTATTGTTATAAACTTTTGGTGAATTCTCGATGAAGTCCCAGCCGTTTGTATTTCCCGGAAGACCGTCGCCGTCTGCGTCTACTTTGCTTCCAAATTTTTCTTTTTTATTTAACCAAGCTTTTGTTGTCAGATCTCTATGCGATAGATCTGTTCCTGAATCCATAACGCCGACAAGTGAAGCGTTTGCAGATGTAAGTTGTACAAGAGCTAGGATTGGTAATAAAATTTTCACAACATCTCCTTTTGAGTAGTGCCGGGAACCTAGCATTAATTGGATTTCTTGAATATAAAAATTTGAGCAATGCTCATTTTTTACTCACTTGTAAGGATATTTGTAAGACATTGTCAGAACTGAAGGAAAAAGGACAAAGGCCATGGTTTCAAAAAGGGTATTTATTACACGCTCGATACTTTCTGATGGCGCTCAATTGCTAAAGAAAAATGGTCTGGCCGTTCTAGAAAATTCCCACGATTCTCCCCTCTCACGAGAAGAACTTTTCCAGCATGCAAAAGGTGCTGACGCACTAATCACGATGCTCTCAGATCAAATTGATGAAACGTTTTTAAAAGAAAATACGCATCTTAAAATCATCGCCAACTACGCTGTAGGCTTTAATAATATTGATGTCGCTTGCGCCAGACGCCTGGGCATTTCAGTGACAAACACTCCTGATGTTCTGACTGAAGCGACGGCCGAAACAGCTCTTGGACTGATGCTTTCGGCCTCACGCCAGTTCCACGAGGCGCATGCAAGCATTTACTCCGGAGACTGGAAGAACTGGCATCCAAAAAAACACCTGGGGCCGGCGTTAAAGGGAAAAACATTAGGGGTCATAGGTCTTGGCAGGATCGGCAAACGCCTTGCTGAAATGGCCCGTTACGCATTTCAAATGCGCATTCTCTACACTGCCCATTCTGATAAACAGACCAGCTTCAAGGCGGAACGAACCGATCTCAATCGCCTGCTAAAAGAGAGCGATTTTGTGTCTCTTCACGTTCCACTAACGGAGGAAACACGCTTTCTCATTGGGGAGCGCGAACTCTCCCTGATGAAACCGGAAGCTGTTTTAGTTAATACGGCCAGAGGTGAAGTCCTCGATCAGGAGGCCCTGATCCGCGCTTTAAAAGCAAAAATCATTTTTGCCGCAGGTCTCGATGTGATGACTCCAGAGCCATTGCCTCTTTCATCAGAACTTCTGAGCTGTTCCAATGTTTTCCTCTTACCGCATATCGGTTCCGCTACTTTTGAAGCAAGAAGAGAAATGGCCTTAATGTGTGCTGAAAATATAATAGCGAAATTTGAAGGGAGAGAGCTTCTTTCTCCAGTGAATTAAACCCGAAGAAAAAGCCTCCATCCTTAGAGGCCAGTCTAAAACTAAAGGCGCCGAAAACAAAACTAAACGGCGCCTTTAAAAATTATCTTTTTGGAAATTTGATATTAGTGATACGCGTGACATCTTCGCCGCGCCCGCCGTCCTGATCGCGGTGAACAGAAACGAGGCAAGAGTCATTGTCGGCCTGCTGATAGTCTTGATCGCCACGAACCAGAATACCTTCTACAACGCCTGTTCTTGAGTCGACGACAGCTGAGCCAGAATTCCCGCCGTATGTATCAGCGTTTGTTCTGAAGTAGACAGGATTTGTATTGTCGCGCATATCCGCGGCAGCAGTAATTTTAAGTGGAAGACCAGTCGGGTGTCCGATCACTGTGAAGACAGCATCGTCTGCTGGTTTTCCGGCCGTTCTGAATTTCAGAGGCGTGCGGCCAGCTACGGGACGATCAAGTTTAAGAACAGCATAGTCATTCATTGTCGACGGATTTTTTTCGCGGCCAATGATCTTTGTACAGTGGTAAACCTGAGACTTATCGAATGAAAAATTGCCTTTTTCTTCAGATGTATTAGCGAAGTCAAAAACCCACGCATGATTTTCACAGTCGCTCACCTGGTTGATACAGTGTCCAGCTGTTACCAGCATGTCTGCGCCAACAAGGAAGCCAGAGCAATTTGCAGCTGCTGGTTGAGAAGAAAATCTTTCGCTTTTACAGATTCCTTCTTCTTCCAATGTTTTTGATTTGATTGTGTAGAGGTCGCCTTCTTGAACAATATTGTTGTTAAGAATTTGCGCTGCTGTCGATTTAGAAAGTTCTTTCATCAATGAATCTGAACTTTCAAAAACATCCATGCGATCGTCTTGTCCATAGATAACTTTTGGAACAATTTTAATCGGTGCCAGTTTTTTTGTTTTAAATCCTGCTTGAGCAGAAAAAGAAACCATCAGGGCCACAGACAAAGCGAGAGTTAATTTCATTCATTCATCCTTCTAAATTTTTCGAGAGCTTTTAATTTAAAAGGACTAGGCAGTAAATGGGCACTAACAAATACTTACAGTTGACTCTTTTTATCCATTATTCCATTAACACTTTTGACCGCGAAGGAAGACAGTTTCAACCGAGCCAGGAAAGGTGACGCCTAAAAAGGGAGACCATTGGGCCTTCGTTTTTAAATTTTCTCTCGTAATTGTGATGGGTTTTTGCATATTAAGAACGGTGAAAGAGGCCGAATATCCCTCTGCAATAAATCCCATTCCCTTCCCCCACTTCTTCATCAAATCAGACTTCTCATTGAGAGAAGAAAGAAAAGCATTGAAAAAACGACCAGGATTTTCGGAAGCAATCAAGGCGATGATTTCGGCCTTGACCCCTTCGTTTTTCATCAGCCAGGTTGTAAAGGGCGCAAAAGTATCAAGGCCTGGAAGACCACTCATACCTTTTTCTTTTTCCTCTTTTGAGTGCGGAGCATGATCTGTGGCAAGGTAATCAATTTCCCCTTTTTTTAGCGCATTTAGAAGAAGACGTGCATCTTCAAGGGGCCTGATGGGTGGATTCATCTGGTAATGAATCTGCTCTTTCTGGTCCATGGCGCGAATTTTTTCTTCACTTAAAAAAAGATGCTGAGGAGTCACTTCGCATGTCACACGCAGACCTTTCTCTTTTGCCCGCTTAATCGCCGCAAGCCCCGCTCCAGCACTGTAGTGACATAGTTTTCCGGTGAGGTCATATTTTTCAATCAGGTGAAGTGCTAAATCAGTGGCCATCAATTCCGCGTGAACAGGACGCCTGCTGAAGTGATCTTTTTCCTCTTTGTGCGCCTCGAGGACTTCGGGATCTTCACAGTGAAAACTCACCCATTGATTTTTATAGTGAACAAGCACTTCATCGAGATCTGAGTTGTTTTTAAAAAACAAGTCGCCGATGGAAGGCCCCATATAAACTTTGTAAGGAACTTTGAAAGAAAGCGGACGGGTTTTCGGACCGATTCCGGCATAAAGCAGAATGGGAACATCACTCTTTTGAGTGAGCGCCATTTTCGCGAGATAAGAACTGTCGTCGATCGGAGGAACAGGGTTGTTCGGCATATCTGCGACGTGAACCAATCCTCCGTTTTTAGCGGCCGCGCAGGTGCTGTGAAAATCTTCTTTGTAAGTATTTTTACCGCTCACATCTTCCCGGGCGTGAATATGAATATCTCCCATTCCGGCAAAGAGCAGACAATCATCACCGTAGTAATCATCAACTTCGTCAGTTGAAAATTTGTGATCGTCAACAGAAAGAATTAAACCGGATTGGGCATCATAGGAAATTTGTTTGCGGGAAACGCCCGCGCTGGTAGCGCAGAGGGCATCGATGATCTTGAAAGATTTCATTTAAAATTCCGGGCGATGATCGAGTTCAAAACGCCACAGGCGTTGATCGATATCCGTTAAAGTTAATGTTGTCGTCCGCTCGCTTTTTTCAAGGTCGACTTTCTCAAGTTCGTAAGGCCCCTGAGTCTTGCGGTAAAGAAAGAAATTATATTTGCTCATAATCTCCCGAAGCTCATCTTCACTGCGAACTTTAAACGAAAAGACGATACCTTTATTGCGGGAAAATTCATCTGTTGAAGATTGTTCACAAAGCTTGAGATAAAGAGGACCGCGGTGAACGCTGTCAGAGACACTGTCGACGTCAAATTCAAACACGTCGGAAAGAAAATCCATCATTCGGATTTTATCCTGACTGTACAGAAGAAGCGGACCGCACTCATATTCCATACTTCAATGTTAAGAGATGATAAGAAGGAATTCAACTAAAAGCGCGGAAAAAATTTGAAAGGCAACTCGGTTGTACGCATGACTGTCTCTCCTTTGCATTCATTGTTTGAACAGTGATAAGCGCGGTTGCAGCCCAGATCGAGATCCATCTGAAAATCAGAATCACCCCGGATAAGAATCCCTTCTACCTGATGCGTTTCCATATTGATGACCGGTGAGCCTGAATTACCGCTGAAAGTGTCAGCATTTGTGAGAAATGTATAAGGCAGATGATTCGTGCGGATTTTTGCTTCGCTGGCGATAATTTTTGGAAGTCCCATCGGGTGTCCGATGACAGCGAGATTGGCATCGCTGCTCACTTTTCCAAGTTTTCTGATCGTGAGAGGTTTTCGATCGCTGACCTTGCGGTTAATTTTCATCAAAGCATAATCGAATTTAGAATTTTCCTGGATCGAAATTAATTTATCACACGTAACAACTTTCTCTTTATCGATTTTCACTTTAGAGACTCCGGCCGAAAAGCCGAGCTCATCATCATAATCAAGAACCCAGAAGTTTTTCTGGCAATCAAACTTGTCTTTTAAACAATGGCCTGCCGTTAAAAGAAGATCCTCACCAATGAGAAAGGCAGAACAACTTGAAACGAGCGGAAGTGAAGCGAATTTTTCATCCGGACAGAAATTCATTCCTTTTTCAAGATTCTTTGTCGCAATGGTGTAAGACGTTTTGTCTTCTTCAGTCACCCGCCAGCGAGGGACCTGAGCAAGAACGGCGCGGGACATTTCTTTTAATTCTTCACCTGAATCCAATTCAGAAACCAGGCGTCTGTTATCTTCGCCATAAATTCCTTTATCAGTCGATGTTTGTGAATTTTCTGTATTCTCGTAAGTCATGAAATCATCCCAGATATTCAGTTGAATATCAGAAGGCATTGCCAGGACTGCTTCTTTTTTTGCCGCTGAGGCAGCAGAACAAAAAACGGCCTGGGTCGCTAGAATGAGTAAAAGAGTTTTCATTGGCCCAACTTTTACGCCAAATAAAAATTTTGTGTTAAGAAAGATCAAAAAGTGAAATTTTTACACGTTCTTTTTTATCAATCCTTAACGAAAAATAGAGAATCTCTTTAGTTGTAAAGCACACCTTTGAACAGTAAACATAAGGCACTATAAAAAACGAAACCTTATGTTAAAAACTATGAACAAGAGAAATCTTATCTGGCGCATTTCAGCTGCACTTTTAGTGTCGTTGATCGCTCTGTTATTGCAGGCGAAAGCTTCGCAATATATCCACAATGCCAAATTTCTCTTCCTCTATCCTGTTGTCTTTTTTATTTCCTGGCTTGATTTTCCTGCCGCCGTCGCTTCGATCATCTTTACCACGATTGTAGTATTCACCCACTTCTATGGAATGAATACGGAACAGGGAACACTGATTCGCATCGCCGTTTACTTCACATCCACATTATCCATTGCCTGGCTTATCAGCTATACCAAAAAACGCGAACAGGTCTTTGCTCAAAAGATGCGCGAAACCTCTCAACAGCTTTATTCAATTGTTGAAAATATGCAGGATGCTTTTTTTGTCGTCGATTCAAACTGGGTCATCGCCTTCGTCAATCGCAATCACGAAAAGATAACCCGCTCTAAAAAATTTGAGCACGTTGGCAAAAAACTTTGGGAAGCTTTCCCCATTCATGATTATAAGAAATCCGTTTACTGGCGTGAACTTGAAGGCGTCATGCAAACAGGCGTTCCCGCAGAATTTGAAGCTTATTTTGCTCCATTAAAAATCTGGACAGAAGTTCACGCCAACAAAACCGATGATGGCGGCGTCGCGGTTTTTTACCGCGATATTACGCAAAGAAAATTACAAGAAGAGGCCTTAGCGAGCAATGAACAGCGCTTCCGCGCACTCGCCGATTCAATGCCTCAAATTGTTTTTGTTTCAAATCAATTTGGAAAAATCATTTACCTCAACAAGCAATGGGAAGAGTTCACCGGACTTATTGAAAAAGATCTTTTCCAGTTTAATCTCAATAAATTTATTCATCCAGATGATCTCTCGGCAGTCATTGGCAACTGGAAAATGAGTATAAAACGGGGGATTAAATTTTCCATTGAATGCAGGATAAAAAACGTTGAAGGTGATTATCGTTGGCACCTGGTCCGCTCTGTTCCGATTACCAATGAACAAAAAATAATTGAAAACTGGTTTGGAACGAGTACCGACATTCACGATTTAAGATCGGCCCGCGAAGCTGTAAGAATTCACGAAGAAAAATTTGAAACTATTGCCAACAATATTCCCCCTCTTGCCTGGATGAGCGATGGCGATGGTTGGGTCTCATGGTACAACTTGCGCTGGCAGGATTACACTGGGCTCACTCAGGAAGAACTCGAGGGATGGAACTGGCAACAGGTACATCATCCTGATCACGTTGACCGCGTAGTTAATGGATTCAAACGCCATCTGATCAGCGGAAAACCATGGGAAGAAATTTATCCGATCAGAGGCAAAGACGGCATTTACCGCTGGTTTTTATCCCGTGCCATTCCTATTAAAAACGGCGAAGGCAAAATTGTCCGCTGGTTTGGAACGAATACAGATATTGATGAGCAAGTAAAAATCGAGGCCATGCTGAATGAAAGTCAGCTGCATTTCCGCCAGCTGGCCAACTCTATCCCGCATATTATCTGGACGTCGAAGAATGACGGTTCAATGGATTTTTACAACGATCGTTTTTACGAATACACAGGACTTTCTGAAAACGAAGAAATGCTTCAATCGTGGAAAGGATTAATTCACCCTGAAGATTTTCCACAAATGGTAAGCAAATGGTCGCACTCTTTAAAAACAGGAGAACCCTACCACATAGAATACCGCCTGAAGGATCGCCTGGGTGGATACAGCTGGTTTTTGGGTCTTGCTCTCCCAATGCGTGATCAACACGGAACAATCGTTAAGTGGTTCGGCTCGTGTACAAATATTGAGGACAGGAAACATCTTTCAGATCAGCTTGAATTAAGAAAGCAGGAACTGGAGTCTGCACTCGTCACACGCGATGAGTTTCTTTCCATCGCTTCACACGAATTGAAAACCCCACTCACCTCTTTAAAACTCAATTGTCAGCTCTTCCGTAGATCTATGGACAGAGGCCGCGAAGAAATGCTCAAACCGGAAAGAGTCACAGGGCTATGTGATCAAATTGAAAAACAAGTCGGAAAACTCAACAGACTGGTTGATGATATGCTGGATATTTCCCGAATCAGAACCGGCAACCTTACTTTGAGACAACAGGAATTTGAACTCAATGAACTTATCAATGAAGTGCTTGGCATGCTTCGCGATCAGTTTCGCACCTCAGGTTGTCCAATGCCTGAACTGGAATGCACAGACGAACCTATCTACGTGACATGGGATCGAGTCCGCATTGAACAGGTTTTAATGAATCTTCTGACGAATACCATTCGTTACGGAAACAACAAACCTGTAACACTCAAACTCACTCAGGAAAATGGACGTATTTTTCTTGCGGTTAAAGATAACGGAATTGGAATTGCTCCAGAAAATATCGATAAGATTTTCTACCGCTTCGAAAAAATTAAGAATCCGAAAGAAGTGGCAGGACTCGGCCTCGGACTCTTTATTACAAAGCAAATCGTCGAGGCCCATGGCGGACGTATCTGGGTTGAGAGTCAGTTAGGAAAAGGATCAGAGTTTAAGATTCAGATGCCCTGCTAAATTCCCACGTTTTTTCTTTTTCAAAGCTTGCCCCTCGTTCAGCAAGAGCATCACGCAAAGGAAAACTTTCTTCACATAAAAGCTTGATAGAAAAAGCATCGCCGTACAATTTTTTTAATTCTTCATCGACAACCGAGTATGGCGGACCTCCAGGCACAGATCCATAGTTGAAAACGACAACGAGAAGCTTCGTTAAATCAACGGCCACTTTTTTCAGGAACTCAGCATAGCGAAAACGCTCCATCTCATCAAAAGCAACCATTGAAGCGCGGTCGTAACAGGCCGTGATTCCTTTGAGGTGCTTTTCAGTCAATTGAAAAAAATCACCCTGATAAAGAGTTATTCCCTCGCCACGATAAACCTGAAAAGGCCCCTCAGACGATTTTGTTAAGGTAAGATTGTTTTCTTTAATAAAATCCAGAATGGCCAGTTCAGAAAACTCGACACCTACAACCTCGTAACCTTGCTGGCAAAGAAAAATCATATCAAGAGTTTTTCCGCAAAGAGGAACCAGAACTTTTTTGTGTCCTTTGAAGATATCGACAAATTTTACTAGTGACGAATGAGGTTTATTTTGATGAAAACCTATTTGATTGTTCACCCATCTTTCATTCCAGAATTGATAATCAGGCATAAAATATCCTCAGCTGTGTTGCAATTGTTTCAGGACCCGCTCGACGATTTCAAAATCGTGAACCCGAAAAAAACAATGTCCGTTAGTTGTCGAAAGAAAATTCTGTAGAAGCTTTTCGTGAAGTTTCTCAGCTTCGCCAAAAAGATCCGCTGTTTCCGGCAGAAGCGATTTGCGCAAAAAAGATTTTTTGGAAAGACCAATCAACCAGCTTCTCTCGGGAGAAAAAGCTTCTTTGAGAGTCTGGAAATGATGAATGAGTTCCCAGTTCTGCTCATAGGTTTTAGAAAAACCAAAACAGGGATCAAAAATCACTTCGTGATCGACACCCCATTCTTTGAATTTTTTTTCGGCGGCTTTAAAATGCTCAATCGCCAGGGCCATTCCATCGCCTTCTCGAAGAAAAGTCATGTGCTTTCCTGTTAGTTCACGGGAAGGAATATACGTAAAACTAAAAATGGCGCGAAAAAAAGGATCGTTCTTTTTGTCTTTCAAAAGAGTTTCCAATTCCTGATCAATAACTCCCGAGACATCATTAAAAATAAATCCCTGACCACGATAGCGCTCTTTAAAACGCGATTCAAAATAGCGAAAGCTTGAAGGCCTGTAAGTATCAAAGGAAATCCAGCGATCACTCAAATCAATATCTTTGATCCTTTCAAAAAAAAGATCAAAACGGGCACGCTCTTCACTGTCAGAAATTGAATCATTCATCGGTGCCGTCGATTCAAAACCAAAATCTAAAATGAGATCGCGACGGTTTTGAAGAGACTTCAACGTTTCTTCCAGTTGAACAGTGTGAAAGAATTTTTTGGGGTCTGAAAACGAATTGGGGGTTATATTAATAACCCCCATCGTATTTAGTGTCTTAAATTCAGGCAACATCAGTCTTAAGCGAGAACAGGATTCATTCCACCTGATGAAGACTCTTTTGTTTCATCATCAGATTTCTTTACCGGTTTAAGAGGCACGCCGATATCGATACCAGCGATGACATCTTTTACTTGTTGGAAGTCGACTGTTTCCCAAGTTACAAGAGCGTGGGCCAGGCGATCAAGAGCGTCTCTGTTTGACTTAAGAATATTGAGTGCAATCTTGTAGTTCTTCTCGACGATGCGGTTGATCTCTTCATCGATTTCCTGCGCAGTTTTTTCAGAATAATCTGTATTGTCTCCGCCGCCGGTGTAGATCGACATTCCCGATTTATTGTAATTAATCGGACCCATTTTCTCCGACATCCCCCACTTACAAACCATCGAACGAGCTAAACTTGTTGATCGCTCAATATCGTTTGAAGCACCAGAAGTCATTTGATTGTAAACGATTTCTTCAGCACAACGGCCGCCCATTAGAAATGAAATAAAGTTTTCAGCACGGTCATTAGTCAATGAAAGCATATCTTCTTGTGGAAGAGTTTGAGTCACACCAAGAGCACCGCCACGAGGCATGATTGAAACTTTATGAATAGGATCAGTGTACGGTAAATTCATCCCGACAAGAGTGTGACCAGCTTCGTGGTACGCCGTCATTAATTTTTCCTTATCAGAAATCACCAATGATTTTCTTTCAGGCCCCATTAGAACTTTATCTTTCGCTTGTTCGAAATCATCGTTGCCAAGTTTTTTCTTGTTCAGTCTCGCTGCATTTAGGGCAGCTTCGTTCACGAGGTTGGCAAGGTCAGCACCAGTAAATCCTGGAGTTCCTTTCGCAATAACTTCGAGATCAACGTTGTCTTCAAGCGGAGTTTTCTTTGTGTGAACTTTTAGAATCCCAAGACGTCCTCTGACATCCGGAGGTCCAACCATAACACGTCTATCGAAACGTCCAGGTCTCAAAAGAGCTGGATCAAGAACATCAATACGGTTTGTCGCTGCGATCAGGATAACGCCTTCGTTTGATTCAAAACCATCCATCTCAACAAGAAGCTGGTTAAGAGTTTGTTCGCGTTCATCGTGACCACCACCCATGCCCTGGCCTCTGTGGCGACCGACGGCATCGATCTCGTCGATGAAGATAATACATGGAGCGTGTTTCTTACCTTGTTCGAATAAATCGCGAACACGTGAAGCACCGACACCAACGAACATTTCAACGAAGTCAGAACCTGAAATTGAAAAGAACGGAACATCAGCTTCACCGGCAACTGCGCGAGCAAGAAGCGTTTTCCCTGTTCCTGGAGGACCAACGAGAATAACACCTTTAGGAATTTTCCCGCCAAGGGCCGTGTATTTTTTTGGATCTTTCAAAAAGTCGACAACTTCTTCAAGTTCTTCTTTCGCTTCCTGTACACCGGAAACATCGCCGAAAGTAATTTTCTTTTCGTGCGGGTTCAACATTCTTGCACGCGATTTTCCAAAGCTCATTGCTTTGCCGCCGCCTGCTTGTATCTGACGAAGGAAGAAATAGAAAATCACGATGAGAAGAATCATCGGTCCCCAATTCAAAAGAAGCGACGTAAAGAATGGTTGTTTTTCTTCTTCTTCATACTGCGGAATAATTCCGTTTTCGCGTAAGATATTAAACGTAGCATCTCCAGTATTTCCTGTGAGAGAAAAACGAGAACCGTTTTCATATCCAGCTTTGAATTTACCCATAATGGTGTCTTTGCCTTTGAAGACAACTTCATCCACTTGTTTTTCTTCAACCGCGCGAACGAACTCCGGATACTTGATAAATTTGTGGTTTGTCTTATCGACCATAGCGACTTTTGCAAGAAGGGCCATGAGCAAGATGACGACAATCCAGAGAGTGAGAGTTTTTTGTTGAGGTTTCATTTAATTCCTATGTCCTTATTGGTGAAACGAAAACGATCATCCTATTCTATAAACCCAGGATAGAAGAATCAAGTATGACCGCGTGCACGCGGAGCTTTTGTCTATTCTTTTTTGAGAGTAATGGATAAAAGTTGTAGGGAATTTTTTTATCTTTGAGCCATTGAGTAGATTTTGGAAACAAGGGATGAACCAGTTTCGAAGATTTGTCCATGTGACTCTTATTCATCAATGTTATAAATGGAAAAAAAGACTTCCCTTTTTTATTTCCTTCACCGGAAGTCATCTGCGTAACAGAGGTATGCTTCAGGTAACTAAGAATTTTTTCATCTGCTTCTTTGTAGTATTCCAGATGAGAGTCATTAGCGATTAAAAGGTAATTGTCCAAAAGAAAAATCTTCACTCCTCCGGAAAAGGCCTGCGGTCCCTTCATTTTGCATTTGTGAGAATTGAGTTTCAGATCCTGATGAGACGCGATCAATTTATCGACTTCGCGGTCGATTTCCCCTCGATGAGACCGTGAGAAAAAATGAATCCATTCCTTAATTTCTTCCTTGTGAAAACTGAAATCCCCCGAACGCAAAACAACCGCTCCGCTCGCTTCTCTTCTTTCCATCAGCAAAGTCAGTTCGCGAGGTTTTGATTCAATAAACAGCGACCGATGAAGTTCAAGTTTTCGGGCCAGCTCTGTTTGTCTGGCGACGTAATGGCGCAGGTACTGCGGGTAGCGGGCGTGAATGGTTTCTGTCAGAAATTTACGGAAAAAATTGCGTTCAAAACGCATATCGCGGTTGCTGCTGTCTTCAGCGTAATGAAGTCCAAGTGCTCTGGCGTATTTTCGGATGTGATTCTTACTCACACACATAAATGGTCGAACGAGACCTTTATTAAAAACGGGAATGCCCAGAGTTGAAGAAAGTGAGCTCTGTTTAAATGATTGGATCATGCTCCACTCAAAGGAATCATCCAGGTGGTGGGCCGTGTAAACCCAAAAATTATTTTGCAAATATTGTTTATAAATGCTCGCGCGAAGATTTCGTGCCACACCTTCAAAGTTTGATTGTTTTAAATCGAGCGAAAAGCGAACGATATCGACTTCGAGATTGCAATTTTTTGCGTGTTTTAAAACGAGTGCTTCTTCATTTTTATTTTCAGGTCTTGTTCCGTGATTGATATGAAGGACTTTCATATTTCCTTTTGTAATATCATTCAAAACATACATCAGGGCCACGGAATCGACGCCACCGGAGACGGCCACGATCACTTTTTTATGCGGATCGAGGAGCCTCATGGAATCCATAAAGTGTTCCACATGGCGGACAAACTGGCGGGAATTGAATTTCATCCTGTGCATAAGACCCCCATCATAAGGTCTATTTAGACCGATGTCTTTAAAATTTCGCTTTAAATTCTTGACAGATAGCTCATGGAATCTTAGGATGGGTCAAACTTTTTTAATGGCTTGGTAGCTCAGTTGGTTAGAGCGATGGATTCATAACCCATAGGTGGGCAGTTCGATTCTGCCCCAAGCCACCAAAAACTTTCCTGCAAAAAATCACCTTCATTAATCGCACAACTTATGAAATCCTCATTTCATGAATTTTTTAATTAAATTTGTTTCGTCTTTTTTTCTTTTGATGCTCTTACTTGTGCAGTCTTGCGCTCATAAACCGGAAGCGGCAAAGATCGGCGACGAACACATCAATGTTCCTCCAATGACAAATGTTTCCAAAGCATCAGGCGAAGCTTTAGGAAATCCTCATCCCTCTGTTCTCAAGCCGACGATCGATCCTAAGAAATGCACATGCGTTCAGTTGTGGATGCCAGTGTGTGGCGAAAATGGAAAGACCTATTCCAATTCCTGTTTTGCAGATTGCGCCGGTGTCAAATACAAACAGGGATCGTGCCAGAAAGATATTACAGACTAAGTTCTTTGAGAACTTCCCGGGCCGCGAGATGCGCAAAGGTAAATCCGTTCTTATAAAACCCGCTGATCATATAGATTTTTTTCTCCGCATCCAGGGCCTTATAAATCGGACGTCGCTGCCGGCCTTTATGGCGTAGACCGGTGACCATTTTAAAATCTTCCAGCTCACCAATATCTATTGAAAGATGTTTTTTAAAAAGAGCGATGAGTGCTTTCAGGCCATCAAAATCCCCAGTAAGAAACGCACCTTTTTGCGAAACACTTCCTATGCCCAGCTGTTTTTCCTGCGAACGATAAACACATTTATTTCCATCGAGTGTGAGAAAAAACGAAGGACGATTCAAATCCACTGAGCGCTCAAGATACGAACCAGCTAGAATCCCTGTCGGGGCCATTTCTTCAGTGCTGAAAAAATGCGCGAAGAGTTTTGAGTACGCTCCAGTACCCAGAATAAGTTTTTTGGTCGTGAGAATTTCACCGTTTAAAAGGGTAAGTTCTATATGACCACGATCATTGAACTCATACGAGCGGACAAAATTCTTTATCCGGGACAATTCAAAATTATTCAGATTATTTTCGAGCCATTTTTTGTAAACATCGGGCGAAATCTGGTACGAAGGCATCTCAATGCCGGTCATTTCCTCATTCAATAAATCAGAATGGATCGCGGTAAGCGTATTGTACCTGCGCGTGAGTTTTTCTTTTTCATCTTCTTTCGAATGAAGAATGTATTGGACAACTTCTTCAATTCCGTGCGGCCGGTGCTTTTTAAAAAATTCTTCAAACAAAAAATAAGATTCGCGAAGTTCATTTCCCAGAGGAGAAATCCCTTCTTCGATCCCCGAAAGGGCCACCGTTGCTGTCGTTCTTAAGCTGCAAGGAGGAGAAATTTCATCTGCGTAAACCTGACCAACGGAAAAATTCTGATTTTTTATTACAGCTGATTTCTGGTTAAATAATTCAAATAGAAATGTCTGTGCAGCAAGACCATTTCCCACTACTAATAGATCGTAGATCATCGATTTTCTCCCGTGAAATTATACTAGCGTATTGCCAACAGTTTTTAAAATGTTTATCGTTTTACCTCACACATTTTACGACCTACACAGTTATTAAGGAGATTCTATTCATGTCACTCGAACAAAATGCAGTCATCTTTGCCGCTCAAGAAACAAATTTGAATGCTAGATCAGTTCTCGCGGTTTTGAACCTGCTTATTACAGAGCAGTCTACCGTTCCGTTTGTTGCCCGCTACCGTAAAGAAGTAACCGGCGGATTGGATGAAGTTCAAATCAGAGCGATTCATGAATCGTACGAAAATTATATCGAGCGAGAAAAACGCCGCGAATACATTCTGGACGCTATCAAAAAAATGGAGCAACTGACTCCAGAACTTGAAAAGAAAATTAAAGCTGCTGATACGATCAATCAGCTTGAAGATCTGTACGCGCCTTACAAAGCAAAAAAGAAATCAAAAGGGATGATTGCAAAAGAGGCCGGGCTTGATCCACTGGCAGAAATTATTCTCACTTCTCCGGCAACAAAACAACAACTCAAAGATCAGTTCGGCGATAAATTCAATAAACCGGAATTTAAAATCAATTCATTTGAAGATGCGTATGCAGGAGCTTTCGATATCATCATCGAAACTATGGCCCATGATCCGGAAGTAAAAGAACAACTACGTAAAGACTACTGGGCAGACGCGCTTATCAAATCGACTAAACGTGATAAAGCAGAAGAAGAAGATAAAGACTGGATGAAATACAAAGACTATTTTGAGTTTTCTCAAAGAGCATCTGATCTAAAAGAACCGAAAGCTTCCCACCGTTTCCTTGCAATCAGAAGAGGAATGACTTCAAAAACATTGAAAGTTGATGTCGTCTTCCCGGAAGAAGTGGCCACTGGTCTACTTCGTAAAAAATTCTTCGACAAAGGCGGTCTTGGTTGTCAGTCCGATCTGGAACTCGCAGCGAAGAAAGCTTACTTAAACTATATTCACCCTAGTCTCGACCTGGAAATTAAATCAGAACTAAAAAGACTTTCGGATGAAACAGCGATCAACGTTTTCGGTGTCAATTTGAAGAACCTACTTCTTCAACCTTACCTTGGACCTAAGGCCGTTATCGGAGTAGATCCAGGGGTTCGTACAGGGTGTAAAATTGTCATCGTCGATAACACTGGTAAACTTCTTGGTGATTGCGTAATTTACCCTCACGAGCCAAGAATGCAGGTCAAAGAATCGGCCTCAATTCTTCAGGCCATCATTGAACAATTTAAAGTTGAACATATTGCCATCGGCTCCGGAACTTACGGACGCGAAACTCTGCAATTTATTATGGATAATGTTCCGGCGGTCAAAGCAGGAAAAACAAATGCTACTCTTATTTCTGAAGCAGGTGCTTCTGTTTATTCAGCAAGCGAAATTGCAGCAAGTGAGTTCCCGGATAAAGATGTTACAGTCAGAGGAGCAGTTTCAATTGCAAGACGTTTCCAGGATCCTTTGGCAGAACTTGTAAAAATTGATCCGAAGTCTATCGGTGTCGGTCAATACCAGCACGACGTCAACCAGGCACGTTTGAAAAAATCACTCGAAGGCGTCGTTGAATCATGTGTAAACTTTGTAGGTGTTGATTTAAATACCGCTTCAGCTCCACTTCTTGCCTACGTCTCTGGCATCGGCCCTGCTCTTGCCGGAAACGTCGTGAAGTTTAGAGAGACTAACGGTCAGTTTAAAACAAGAAAAGATATTTTAAAAATCCCAAGATTTTCAGCAAAGATTTTTGAACAAGCAGCGGGCTTCCTTCGTATCTACAACGGAGAGGAACCTCTTGATGGAACTTTCATTCACCCTGAACGTTATGAAGTCATTTCTGCCTGGGCAAAAAAGAACAACACGAGCGTGAAAGATTTGCTGTCTAACAAAGACCTGATCGCAAAACTGGAACGCGACCACGATTTTAAAACTGAAGTTGGTGAGTTTACTTTTAACGATATCGTGAAGTCACTCAAAGCACCTTCTCAGGATCCAAGAACAGAGTTTAAATCATTCGAATACAGAAAAGACGTCTCAAAAATCACTGATCTTAAAATCGGTGAATGGTATCCTGGACTAGTCACAAACATCACTCAGTTCGGAGCGTTTGTTGATATCGGGATTAAAGAAAACGGCCTTCTTCACGTTTCGCAAATTTCAGACAACTATGTTGACGATGCTATGACTGCACTCAAAGTCGGCCAGGAAGTAAAAGTTCAGGTTCTCGACATTGACTACGACCGCGGCCGCATCAGCCTCACAGCAAAACAAGGCCAGCAGGCCAATCGCTCTGCTCAGGCCACTCCAGGAACTCGTCCTGCAGGCAAAGGACAAGGACAAAAAGAAGTTAAATTACCGACGCAACAAAACTTGAAAAATAATGCCTTTGCCGGATTAAAAAATTTAAAACTGTAACACTGGAGAGAATTTTAACATGAAAACTGTGATCCTTTTAGCTGGTTTAATGACTCTTACTTCTTGTGCTCAAATCGAAAAGGCGACGGAAAAATGGAAAACTCCGGAATCAAATACGCCTGCTGCTGCAACGTCTGCGTCTGCAACATCATCTGAAACCAAAAAAGAAGAAACGAATGCCCAAACTACGACTAAGAAAAAGAAAAAAACAAAAAAAGCATCAGCTGAAAAAGTGAAATAAAAAAGGGCCCGGTAAGGGCCCTTTTTTTTGTCATATTTTCAAGAAATACTGCGAACGTGTGAAAGAAAATCGTGCTCTCGTTTAAACTGCGCCAGAGCGAATTTTACGAAGAAAAAAGAAATCAGATAAGGAACAAAAAAAGAAACGAGAAGCGCTTTTGTCGTAATCAGAATGGGAATTTTGCGATCAACAAAAACATCCGGCATAATTTCCGGGGCAAAATGATCGAACAAATAAAGAAAGATTAGTCCTGCCACGACTCCACTTAAAATAGAGAGCAAGCTCATGAGATGTAAAAAATATTTTGTTGAACGGTTAATTTTGTCGTGACTTGCCCCTAATATCCAGAAGCTCGATAAGTCTGTTTTAATTTTATTGAAGAAAATTAAAAGCCCCGAGGAAATACACAAAGACACAAGCAGGCTCATGGCCGCAAATAGAAAGACCATCACGGTGGCCTCAAGGTTCAGTGCCCATACAAGAGTCCGGTTTTCATCTTCCCAGGTCATGAGTCGAGCTTCTTTAGGAAGAAGAGGCTTAAGCGAATCAAAGTCCCCTGCTGAATAAATACGCAGGCGATTGATCATTCTTTTTTGAATTAAATTTTGAATCAACGGTAATCTGACCCACATATGATACATGTCGATTTCCGGAACATCCGAGCTGAAAGTACGATCAATGCGCACCGACTGACTGCGGGGAATATCGCCAAGCAGTTCATCCACATGCGACGGTGAAATCAGTTCAAGCGTTTCAGGAGGGGCCACACCGACTTTATAGGCGAGCTCCATCGGCATCATGGCCTCGAACTTGTCTTTGGTCAGAAAGGGCGGAATAAAGCCTTTCAGGTCAATCCCATGAACGATTACAGGTGTAATATATGTCTGATAACGAAGCAGCAGTTCAATTTCATATTCGCGGGTATAGTTAAGCTTTTTCTCACTAAGAATTTTTTCTATTTCTTTGAGAGAGGCACTTTGAGAATCACTTTTGTAGAGAATGGTCGCGCGACCTATCACCGCTTTTGATCTCTCCATTAATTTATTCTGAAGTCCGCCCATAGTGCTTTGAAGAACAATGAGAGCAAACGAAGAGATAAAAAGCCCAACGACTGCCAGAATCAGCAGTCGTTGTCTATTTTTAGCAGATATGATGAAAAAGAAAAAATACTTGAGATACGTTTTAAACATCAGCGGGCTTTTTCATAGAACGAGGTCTTACTCTCCACCAATTGGATGAGATAGTCGCTTGGACGGTATCGTTCAGCGTCTACAGTTTCGCTAAAGTTTTTGAGGGCGGCAAGGATTTTATCCAGACCTTCGCTGTCGGCATAACGGAGAAGTCCGCCTCTGAATGGAGGAAAACCAATTCCGAAGATAAGACCCAAATCAACGTCAGCAGCTGTTTCTACAATGCCATCTTTTAAAATGGCAGCGGCCTCATTAATCATAGGAAGGAATAAACGAAGCTGTAGATCAGTCTCGCTCATTTTCTTTCTTTCTTTTGGAAGAAGCTCATCTACTTCAGGGTTCGGACCAGTCACTTTTCCTTTCTCATCGTAAAGGTAGAAGCCTTTGCCATTCTTTTTTCCTAAGAAGTTTTTCTCAGCAAGCTTCGTTGAAAATTTTGAAGGATGGGCGCGTTCACCGAGACCTTCGTACATAACTTTGGCAACCTTGATAGCTACATCAATACCGACTTCATCTAAAAGACGGGCCGGGCCCATTGGCATTCCGAAATTTAATGCCGCCTGATCAAGATCTTTTACTGAAACGCCTTCTTCTAGAAGGTATCCGGCCTCGTTTAAATAAGGCATAAGAATTCTGTTAACCAGAAACCCTGGACCGTCTTTAACAACAACTGGAGTTTTTTTAACTCGCAAGACCCACTTATAAAGTGCTTCAACAGTTTCCGGATCAACTTTCGAATGCACGATGATTTCTACCAGCGGCATCAGGTGAACCGGATTGAAAAAGTGAAGACCTGCAAAACGACCTGGTTTCTCAAGCGCTTTACTCATTTCTTCTACTGACAATGACGATGTATTTGATGTCAGAAGACATTCAGGATGAACTTGTTTCTCAACTTCAGCGAAAACCTTTTTCTTGATGTCCATGTTTTCAACAACAGCTTCAATGACGAGATCCACTTTCTGGAAGCCACTGTAATCGAGCTGAGCTGTAATCGATCTTTGTTTTCTTTCAAATTCATCGACCGAAATCTTCTTTCGTTTTAAAGCACCGGCAAAGTTCTGTGACGACTGCTTTAAACCTAAGTTCAAAGCATCGAAAGAAAGATCTTTCATGATCGGATGCATGCCTGCATCGGCCATAAGCCACGCAATACCGCCTCCCATTGTTCCTGCTCCCAGAGCAGCTCCACGGTGAAGTTCAGGTAACGCTTTTGTTCCTTTAGGACCCGTATATTTTTTTGCCGCTTCCGACATAAAATAAATGTGCTGAAGATTTTTACTTTGTTCGCTGATAGCGAGTTCGCCGAAGGCCTGAGCTTCACCCGCAAGGTAGCTCGTGCGACCTTTCATCATTCCCGAGTCCATGACGTCTAGAATTTTTAAAGGCGCTTGATAAAAGCCATTTGTCTTTTTAAGAACAGACTCGCGAACTTTTTGAAAAATAATTTTTCTCGTTACAAAATTCTCTGTCGCGAGTTCTTTCATTGAATCTTTTAGTGAGTGATGAACTTCTCTTTTGACAAAGAATTTCGGCGCCATCGCCAGCAGATTTTCTTTCGGATAAACTTCCGCGACAAGTCCCAGGCGCTTTGCTTTATCTGCACGAAGAGTTTTACCGGTAAGAATCATATCGAGAGAATTGGGAAGACCAATTTTTCTCGGAAGACGATAAGTTCCGCCAAAGCCAGGAATAATTCCAAGTTTGACTTCAGGAAGACCTAACTGAGTTTTAGATGAATTTGAGGCAAGGATCGTTTTACACGAAAGCGCAAATTCCAATCCACCACCAAGACAAACTCCGTCAACACAGGCCACAGTTGGAAACGGAAGATCTTCCACTCTGTTGAAGATCATCTGACCTTGTTCACTTTTATCTGCGGCCTCTGCTTCCGTCGATAATGTAGCAATCAACGTGATGTCAGCACCCGCAATAAAACAATCTTTAATATGAGAAAAAAAGATCGCTCCTTTTAACTCACTGGCCTTGGCATAAAGTTCATCCAAAACGGCCGTGAAGTCATTCATCAATTCAAAATCGAGAGTGGTCATTGATTTCGGATTATTCAAACCAAAACCAACATAGGCGATACTGTCTTTATACTCGACACTGATTCTCTTAAAGCTCATGTTTTTCTCACTATTTAAAAAATTATCTGATTAAGTTTTCAACAATAACTGCCCCACCTTGACCGCCACCGATACAAAGCGAAGCAAGTCCGTAACGACCTTTTCTTCTCTTTAATTCGTGAATCAATGTGACGATCAGTCTTGAGCCCGTTGAACCGACAGGGTGACCGAGAGCAATTCCTCCGCCGTTGACGTTGACTTTACTCCAGTCAAGTTCTCCCCATGCTTTATCAAGGCCGAAGCGTGCCGCAACTTCTTTATCTTTCAGACCAATGCTTACGGCAAGAATTTGTGCAGCAAAAGCTTCATTCAATTCAAACAGATCAAAATCTGAAAGTTGCAGGTTCGCTCTTCTCATGACTCCGTCCATTGCTAAAAGCGGCCCCATTCCCATTCTTTCAGGTTCAAGGCCATGGAAGTGATAGTCCGTAAGTTTTGCGATAGGTTTTAAATTGTATTTTTTAACGGCCTCTTCAGAAACAAAAAGAAGAGCTGATCCGCCATCAGTAATCGGACAGCTGTTTCCAACTGTAACTGTTCCTGATTTCTTATCGAAATATGGTTTCATTTTACCAAGTCCTTCAACAGTTGAATTGGCGCGCGGACCTGAATCATCGACAAGCAGTTTATTTAAATTTCCACCAATAGTAATCGGAAGAATTTCATCTTTAAATCTTCCTTCTTTCGTAGCAGCGGTTGCTTTCATGTGAGAGTTGTTAGCATAAGTATCCTGCATCTCTCTGGTGATTTTTAATTCGCGCGCCAGAAGCTCTGCAGTCTGTCCCATGTTTAAACCACAGAAAGGATCTGTGAGACCTTGTTCAATGGCGATAACCGGAGTGAGGTAATTTGGTCTGAAGCTTGACAGCGCCGCAATTTTTTCGCCCATTGATTTTGCTTTCATCAATTTGGCAAACAGCTCAGTCATTTCTTTGTTATACATGAGTGGCATTTGCGACATCGACTCGACCCCACCCGCAACAATAACATCGCAGCGGCCGCTGGCAATTTTCAAGTAAGCTTGAGAAACAGCTTCCATACCAGAAGCGCAGTTTCTATGAACTGAGTAACCAGAAGTTTTTTTATGAAGTCCTGCTTCAAGAGCAATGACTCTTCCTACATTGGGATATTTCGCCGGAGTTCCTGTGTTTCCGAAGATAACTTCGTCAACCATGTCAGTGGGAATTTCGGTGTTGTCTATCAAGTGCTTCACAAGATAAGCACCTAGATAAGGGGCCGCTACATCCTTTAGATCAGTCCCTGCTTTTGCTTGTGGCGTTCTTTTACCATCGACAATATAAACGTCTCTCATTGACATAAATTCTCTCCATGAATTTTTGTGAAACAATATGTTTAAATTGTAAGGCAGGAAGACCTTTTTAGGAAGGAAGAAAAATTGGCCGACAAAACAAAACGGGCACCATTTGGTGCCCGTTTCATGATGAGGATTTTGTTTTTAGCGATTAGAATCTTACAACCAGACCCGCAGCGATTGTTGTAATGTCCGAATCTTCAATAGACTTTGTTACGTTCTGCAGTCTCACCTGGTCTGGGTTGCTGCTTGTTGTATCGGCCTTATTCGAAAGACCAGAACTCAAAGTTTTTGCATAAGAAAGATCGATGTTAAGACCTACAGTTTCACTGAAATCCACTTCTGCCCCAAGCTTCGCACTTGCTGCCATTGAAGTTGAAGAGAATCCTTCTGAACCGTAGTTAATTCCGTTATAGTTGTATCCGTTACCATTGTCGTCATATTTCAAGTTTGAACGGTTATAGCTCAAACCAAGGCCGGCAAATGGTTTTACTTTTGAATCAACAGTCAAAAAGAACTTCGAGTTAGCTTCAATCGAAAGTTTGTCGTAAGACATTTTTCTTCCGCCTGAGAAGCTTGAGTAATATCCGGAACCAATCACTGATCCATTATTCAGATAAGCATTTGCTGTATCAGTAATATCCATAGTTGAATAACCGATTCCTAGACCAGCTGAAAGTTGTGGCAACACAAATGTTTCAACAGTCGCACCGATATTCATTTTTGTTTCGAAATCTGTTTTGTCACCTTTAATCGACTGCGCGCCGATGAAAGGGATGACTTTGGATTTCTTTTCTTCTTTTACTACTGGTTTTTCAACTTCAATGATTTTCGTTTCAACAACCGGAGCTGGAGCGACTACTGGTTGAGGGGCAACCGGAGCGGCCTGAACCACTTTTACTTCCTGTTGGACTTTATCTTCATTCAAGTTGTTTAAGCTTTTGCCAAAAGCGTCCTGAAGTTTATTTGTGAGAGCAATTTCCTGCTTCACGCGAATATCTTCAATTTTCTTTTCGACCATAATCTTATTTCTTTCTTCAAGTTTCTCTCTTCTTTGACGAAGTCTTTCGCTTGGTGAAAGTTTTCCTTCTAAGTTGATGTCATCCATTTGAAGAGCGTCGTCTGCTTCATCAAGCATGTCATCTTGAGCGCGAAGCTGTGGTGAATGAATCCCCGCTGCTAAGGCAGTCGCTAAGAACAAACTCATGAACGTTAATCGTCTAGTTGAAATTGTCATAAACACTCCTCTAAAAAACTGCTTCTTCAATTGAGAGCAGCTTTAATCATTAAAACCTTTTGACGTAATCTGTTTCAGTGTAGCGGAGGTAAAAATTGTTCTCATTAGAAAACGTGGCGCTCTGTATAAATTACAACGGGTGGTGTCAAAATGATCACTTTTTGAACGGGAAATACTGGAAACGTTTTTCCGTTGGGAGGGGGCTTATTAAGCGATTGATTTTACAGAGAAGTGTCTTGGCCATGGCGGGGTTATCGCATTTGGTGGCATCGCCTAAGTAGCGGTTTTTTATAGTTACGATCAGGGAAGAAATAATGGTGGCCATGACCACCAAGAGCAGGAGGTATTCGACCACGGTCTGGCCTTTGTCGTTTTTCACCGCTTTCTTTATAGGGTTTCCCGCCATTTTTTTATCTCAATTAAAGAAGAAAATGTTCCTAGAGCGTCTTCATTATAGGGTCCGAAGTAAAGGACGTTTTTTAATCTCGAGAGTATCAACGGAGCACTGTCTTCGATGACGTGAATAAGCTTCGCAAAATTTCCGCCTAATCTTTTATAAGCTTGGTAATCTTTGTCTTCGATAAAGACATCGAGGGTAAAGCGCATGTCTGCATTTTCTAGTTCAAATGAGTGTTCAGGATACAAATAGGCCAGATCTTCAATCAAGAGCTGAAGGACGCGTTCTCTAATGAAGTCGATCTTTGTTCCTTCACGCTTGGCCATAATGATATTGAACGTGGCCTTGTTGTCTTCAAAGAACACTTCCCACAGCGGGCGATCTGTTCCAATTTTCATTGGAGAAGTGAAAAGAACTTTTTTCTGATGCAATAATGGGTTCACGTTCTCTTTAAATGTCAGAGTGACATTGAGACAGTTATAGCTCGTGCTTGCTGTTTTGAGCTTGATGGGAAGTCCTACCGGATAGCCGCCGATAAAGGCCATTTTTTTAGGCTTAATGAGTCCTTCAAAGCTTTCGAGTTCAAAACTTTTTACGAGTCCACTCTGAAATTTTAAATCAGCGAGATTGAGTTTTTTAAACTCTCCTCCGGCCTGTTCATGAACGGCAAGGAGATCTTTTATCAGCCTGTCGTGATCGAGTTTAAAGTAGGGAGAGATGAGAGAGAAAAAGAGATGCATGAGTTCTGAGCGGGAGCCTGTGGTCGATAAACGACTCTGGAAAAAACCGCGGGTCATATAAACGAAAGCGTTGAATTCCGCTTTCTCACTTTCTGTCATACTGTCTTTTTGCGAAAAATTTTTGAAGAAAAAATCAAAATGTGTCTGCAAATCAGCAGGAATCGACATTTCAAAAGTCTTGGCAAGTTTAAGAGGATTTTTTTCCGAAAAAATAGCCTTGGTGACTTTGAGGCAAAAATTATTATAACTGCTGTTTAACGCTTCAACTTCTTCTTCTGTTCTGAGACCATTGCTTTTGTCATTTAAAAACAGCTTGGGAAATTTGCGGCAGAGTTCGCGATAATTTCTCATCGCTGTGTCGCCTAGAACTATTTGCTTTTTTCCAATGGTAAAATAAACGGAAGCAGGGCCCAGGTATTGATCGATATTTTTCAGAGGAAGCAGATCGCTTGACTCCCCCCAGGTGCGAAGAAACTCGACGTCGAGAAGCGTAAGCGAACTTGTAAAAAAATCGCCATAATTAAAACGATCATCATCGAGAACAAGAACTTTCTTTCCACGGTTTAATAAACCAATTGAAAGTAAAAACGTGATGAAGTTATGCCCCACCAGCGCATAGTCAATATCTTTGTTCAACATGATTCAATCTCACTCATCACGGCCTTCATTTTCAAAGCAGATTCGGATTGCAGATTTTTTCTGATGGAAGAATCCGGGGCCGTTGCAGCTTTTTCTTTAAATAAAGTATAAAAGGATTCCGCATTATTGAGAAGTCGAATTTCATCAGGGGCGACGCCTGCCACATAATCGTACTCAGTTGAGCGATGCACCCGTGGCCCGCAAAAGACTTTTGCTCCACAAAGAAAGGGCTCTAAAACAGAGTGAATTGATCGACCGAATCCACCGCCGACATAAACGAGGTCAAACAGGGTGTATAATTCACAGAGAATGCCTCGCCAGTTAAGGATGACAATCCCCTTCGTAGTGCTTTCCCATTCATTTTTTTCTGCGCTGATTTCACAAATGGGAACACCTGAAAAAAGTTTGCTCAGATGTTGTTTCATAGATGCAAGAGCTGCGGGACTTAAATCGTGAGGGACGACCAGGAGATGGATTTCATCGCGGGCCAGGGCCTTTTTCCATTCCGGCGAAGCAAAGACGACAAGGTCGCTTTCCCACGCACTCCCCAGGATAAGAGTTGAACTTCGCGCTCTATGTTTTAAAAAATTGAAATAGTTTTGAAGCGGATTCAACGAAGGGGAAGAAAGCAAGGCCGCTGCTCCTTCTGCCCTTTGAAAAATTCGGGGAATGCGAAAGTCAATGCTCGATACTTTTTTGGAGCTTATGTCTTCGCGTTCAATAAAAATCCGGGCCTCTTTGGCATTGGCCGCCACGATGACATCAAACAATTGGTACACCTGAGATTTAAACCAGGAAGGTTTCTTTCCGGCCGCACCGGAAACAAGAAGCAGTTTCTTTCCCAAAAATTTTAAGATCAAAAGTTCCGGAAAAAAATCGTAACGACAAAAAATAATTTTTGGAGCAGTGATAAAACCACCTGCCGTCTGAATAAGAAATAAATGCGTAACCAGAGGTACTCGAAAAATGCGGACGAGATCCTTGTGATCGCGAGCGATTTTCTGGCATTTGGTTTCAACTGATGGAGAAGCAAAAAGAATCTCAACTCGCTTTTTCTGGGAAAGAAAATACTCAAGTATTGGTCTCACCTGCTCCAGCTCACCTTCAGATGAAACTTCAAAACAATAATCCGCCCGAAGCTTGTCTTTTCCAAAGGAGCGGCACTCTTCCTCGGCACTATTTTTACGCTCAAAATCAATCCGCGCTTTGAGCGCTGGAAAAAAGGGTCTTAACACAATCAATAAAAGAGAAATCGGTACGCGGATCAATTGCGCTAATAGCAAAAGAAGAATGAAAATGAATTTAGACATAATTGTTGAGAATCGCAGAGTAGGGCCAGCTTGTCACAGAAATTTCTCGCAATTTCTTACTTATTCTTACAATCAACCCTTTTATGGACAACTATTTAAAAGACCGTTGAATTCTTGAGCAAAAAACATAACAATAGCGTTTTCTATTTATAGAAAAAGATAAGTCAATTCATAGTAACTAACTAATAACGAGAGAACATACCTCACGAACTCAGCAGAAGGAGCCATTTCAATGTACGCAAAGATTTTACTTATGACTGCGGTTCTTCTTTCTGGTCAAGTTTACGCTCAGGCAACTGGTGCGCAAACAACGACAACAAAGAAAGAAAAGACCAAGAAGAAAAAAGCAGTTCCAGGCGCAACAAGTGCCACGACGACTGAAGCCCAAACGACAACGACGACAGCTCCAGCAGCTACACCTGCACCTGAAGTAAAACCTGAAGAGAAAAAAGCAGAACCAGTTGTTGCTCAGACGACAGGTCAGCAAATCCTTCAGTACATGAAAGATCACTTCTCTGCGAGCTACCACGGTGAATATTATTTCCAAAGAAGAATGGATGATTTCTTTGCAACAAATGATGAAAACAACAAAGACATCCAAGACATCAGATACATGCACAACCCTACAGTGATCTACAAGCCGACTAAAAACTGGCAAGTACTCGCTACAAGTGAATTTAAATACACTGATGCTCCTGCTGCTCAAAGAGGATCTTTCGTAAACGATTATTACAGATCACTTTTCACGGTAACGAGAAAAGGAATCATGAATGAAAAAGAATACGGATTCAATCTTGATGCCGGTGTGGGTAGAAGAGATTTCAACACAAGAGTGGCAACCGCTAGCTACGGTAACTACCGCGCCTTCTCTACAATTTCTAAAACTTTTGGAAAGCATAACGGTTCATTGTTTGTTCAATACCTTTTCAATGATCCTAAAAACGTAAAATCAGCGAGCCAATGGAAGCACGGCCTGGAATTAATTCCTACAGTGAATCTACAATTGACTGACAAACTTTCTTATTTGTTCAACGATGATATTGTTATCAACACTTCATACCTTGATACTAATGCAAGAGATTACTACATTTCTCACGAGATGAACTTGGCGTACGTCAACTACCAGTGGACTGATAAAATCAGCACATACTATCAGTTGAAGTACTACCACACTGAAGATTTCTCAAAAGCGTTCCAATCTAAAGATGATTTCATGGAACACTATGCAGGTGTTGGTTACGCTGTTACTCCAAAAATTACAATCACAGCAGAAGTCGGGAACGAAATTATTCACGCTCATGACAGAAGAGATTTCTTCGGTCAAAAAGCGGCCTACCCGGAATTCGCGCTTTACCTGGATGCAGCTCTTTAATCTTAAAGAGTTTCATCATTCAAAAGAACCAAGCGAAAAGGTCGGACATTTGTCCGGCCTTTTTTTTTATAGTCCTCCAAAACTTGTCCGATAAGCCAAAAGAATGCTGCCTTTTAAGGCATAAACCTTTTGGGATTTTTTATGGCACAAAGTTTAGCTGCAACAACACTCGTGACTTATCTAAAAGATATTTTAGGCACTGAGGAAGAATTAACTTCCAAAGTAGAAATGCGCGAACACATTTTTGAAATGAGAGATGGCGAAACAAGCCTGGGTTTCATTTCGCTTTATGATTTAAAAGCGTATGTCTTTGAACACGAAGAAGAAGCTAAACAATATCAGGTTCGCAATATTGATTCAGACGAATGGAAAAATATTTACGAGCATCCCTACTTTCAAAGAAGAAAACCTCAACTTATTTCAGCTGAAAATTTAAAAGATTCTGATGACCAGGAATTTTTTGTTTTAATTAAAGGACAAAAGGCCGGCCCATTTGAAAAGTATGAACTTTCAGACATGGTCGATCGAAAAGAAATACTTCTTACCGACATGGTCTCGTTTAATGGCGGACACACGTGGGTAAAACTTTATCAGGTCGATGGGTTCGACAGACGTTCGATGAGAGACAGCAGCGTTCTTCCGGGGATGCCCGATGAAGATATTATCAATAGAACAGAAACAACCGAGGCCGGAATTGGTGATACGACTGATGGTTTTATTTCTCTTGCTTTTTTAGGTAATCAGAAAAAAGGCAGACTGCTTGAACGCCAGCAGGAAAACACACTCGACGATGAGCTGAAAAAAAGTGCAGCACAATCGTCGCGCTACAAATGGCTTCTGATAGCTTCGCTTCTGGGAATTGGGTATTTCCTTTATAATATTAAAACGTCTCTCCAATCACCTTTTCTTGATAAACCTGCTTCGTCGGTCGGAGAACAGGCAGAGATGTTAAAACCAGTTGAGAATTTTGATCATCAAGCTCCAACTTTTAACTCGAGAAATGATGTCAACGATCAAAGACGCATGGGTAAATTTGAAACGAGAAAAATGAATCCTGTCAGGCCGGCCATGAGAAAATCATTTATGGAAACTTCGCAATTTAAAGAAGCGAATTCGGGAAATAATGATGGCGGTGAAGATCAAAATTATTACTATGATAACGCAACTCCAATGGAACTTGACCCTGTCAGGGCCCAGATTTCCAAAGAAAATTTTGATAACGGCGCAGAACCTGCTCAGGTGGAAAATACGGGAGAGCTTTTCAATTCAGAAGTATCGAATTAGACGCGCCCTAACCTCTCATTGCCTTGCTCAATCGTTTCTCTTGGTGGACAATAGCTCCTAAAATATACCAATTGAGAAAAAGCGAGAGCATAGTTCCATGAAAGAAATTACTCACGAACTCATCAGTTCGTTTCGCGCACCGGCCTTTCCGGGTTCATTCTTTTTAAGTTTTGAAGGCATTGAAGGCGCCGGAAAATCGACTCAGATTACCCGCTTAAAAAATTACCTCGAAGAAAAAAATTTTCGCGTCCTGGTTTTAAGAGAACCGGGCGGAACACCATTTGGTGAAAAACTTCGCGCAGCGATTTTGGAAACTAAAACGGAAATTACTCCACTTGCAGAAGCACATCTCTTTGCTTCTTCGCGCGCTCAGCTCTTAACTGAAGTTGTCATGAAAGAGCTTTCTGTTCCAAATACAGTGATCATCTGCGACCGCTATATCGACAGCTCGTTTGTCTATCAAGGTCACGCACGTGGACTCGGTGTTGCCGAGATCATGCAGATCCACAATATTTTTCCACTTAATCTGGTTCCGCATCTTACGTTCTATCTTCGCATTGACGTCGACATGTCGGAGAAGAGACAGAAAATCAGAAATGCTCCAAAGGATTATTTCGAGGCGAAAGGAATAGAGTTTTATAAAAAACTCGTTGTCGGTTACGATCTCATGGCCGAGCTATTCCCTAACCGCATTTTAAAAATCAATGCCGAAGGATCATTGGACTCAGTGACTTCACAGATTTTTTCTGTCGTAGAACGCATGATCAATCATCGCGGCGACACAGTGGAAGAATAATGCTCGATCTGGTTCAGACGGCCCTTTTAAAGAAATTAAAAGAAGAGTCTCTGGCCTCGCTTTACCTCTTTACCTATAACGCTGAAACAACGGATCCGGTCCATTGGGTTGAGTCTTTTCAAAAAGAACTCACGCCGCTGGCCGATCATCCAGATATCTTAAAACTTTCTAAAGGCCCTAAAGAGTCAGAATACAAAGTGGACTCCGCGGCCATTAAAGATTTTTTAGCTTTTATCAGCACACGACCGTTGCAACTTACAAAAAAATTTATTTTCCTTTACGATGCTCAGGACCTCTCAGTTATTGTTTCCAACAAACTGCTCAAAGTGTTTGAAGAGCTCGGATCGGATTATTGTTTAATGCTTTTTGCTCCCCGCAATACATCTTTGCTGGAGACGGTTTTAAGCCGGGCCGTAAAACTCTCTTTGCCAGATCAATCCGAAACTGGACTTACCCTCACAGATGAAAAGATTGATTTCAGCACTATTTCTTCACCGCAGGAACTCCTTTCAGTTTTAAAGGAAAGCGATAATGACCTGGAAGCCGAAAAAAAATATATTGAGTACGCCATTGATCAATGCCTGAAGAAAAAAGACTATAAGGCCCTAAGCGATCTTCTCCAGACCTTAAAAGACTACGAACTCCGTTCAACATTTAACAACTCGCGCTTATCGCGCTTAACTCCTTTTTTCTCCTGATTTTCATTGAGCGCTTTGTGCCACAGGCCGTGACAATAGATAGGAAAAACGAAATAATGTTCACTATTTAACATTACACATAACTAGTGATCCCATATGCAAACTCTTGAACTAAGTGAACTCGATGTCGAAATCATCGAGACTGATTTAAACGATTCCGAAAACTCCGACCTTCCCACGCGCGAAGAAACCGGCGAAGCTGATTACGATTTTGAAAACGAAGATCAAAAAAGTTTTGATGAAAAAGAATCAACTCGTTTTAAAGAAGGCGAAAAGCTTACAATGATCCGCGTTCGCTTTCCGGGCAATGCGCGCTCGTTTGCTTTTCTCGTAGGGAAAAGAAAATTTGCTTACGGCCAGAAAGTTGTGGCGATGTCCGACCGCGGAATGACCGTCGGTTATATCAACTCATTTCCTTACGAAGTGACTTTCAATAAACAAATGCTTCCGATCAGATCTATTGCTAAGGCAGCGACAGCGGAAGATATTCAGGCACAAATTGAATTCAGAGACTCTGAAAAAAAAGCAGAAGTTATCTGCTTAAGACTGATTGAAAAATATCAGCTTGATATGGTTTTGACTCATGTTGAGTTTACTCAATTTGGGAAAAAGGCCGTTTTCTATTTCAATGCTCCGGCGCGGGTTGATTTCCGCGACCTGGTAAAAGATCTGGTTTACGAATTAAAAATGCGAATTGAACTCCGTCAGATTTCTGTACGAGATCGTGCGGCCGCACTCGGCTCAGTCGGTGCTTGCGGGCTCCAGACATGCTGTTCATCCTTTTTAAAGAACTACGGCAACGTTTCCATCAAAATGGCGAAAAATCAAAACCTCGCCCTTATCCCGACAAAACTTAACGGCGTCTGCGGCCAGATCAAATGCTGTATCCGTTATGAAGACGATGTTTATACTGACAAGAGAAAAAATCTTCCACGCGAAGGCTCGTTTGTTTCCACAATAAATGGAGACCGCGGCAAAGTTCTTAAACTCAATATCCTTGTCGAACAATTCGAAATGCTCACTGATCAAGGAATAAAAAGAAGATACTCTTCTAATCAATACAAAGGTCGCGATGCGGATCTTGGCAGCGATTACCGATTCCCGGAAAGCTTCGACAATATTATTAACGAAACTCAAACAGTCATTGGTTTAACGGCAGAAGAGCAAATTCGCGCCGACAAATTTCTGGAGCACAATGCTCTTGCTACGGCAGAAAAAGTGCTCAATGAAGAGGATGCTGATTTCTTCAGAAAGAATCAGGACTTCGAAGACATTGAGAATGAGGAAGGCCAAACAGATAGCAAAGACGAAAGCAAAGTAGAAAGCAAGGCCGAAAATTCACAAAATAAAACTGAAGTAAAAGGTGAGGCCACTCAAACACCTTCACAAAACAATCGCCGTCCTGATCATCGCGATCGTCAAAATCAAAATAATCAAAGACGCGATCAACGTCCTCAGCACAACAACAATCAAAACCGCAGAAATGACGGGCCAAGAAATCAAGGGCAAGGGCAAGGTCAGCAACAAACTCGCGATCGTTCGCAAAACCGCCCTCAAGGTCAAAACCAGAACAATCCGAACCAGAACCAGAATCAGAACAGAAACAATAACCGCAATAATAATCGTCCGCGCCCAGGTCATAACCAGGGGAACAATCGCGGAGGACAAGGTGGAAATCAAACACCACCACCAGCTGCTGAATAATCCTTTACGATTTAAGCCAGATAAAAAAAAGGCCCTTAATATAGGGCCTTTTTTATTGGTCTTTAGAAATCACAGTTTTTAGGAGTTCGTGGAAACGGAATTACATCGCGGATATTGTTCATCCCCGTGATGTACATAATCGCGCGTTCAAAACCCAAACCAAAGCCGGCATGAGGCACAGAACCAAAGCGACGAAGATCGAGATACCACCAAAGCGGTTCTTGCTGCATATTCATCTCATCCATTCTCTTCGTTAATTTTTCGAGGTTATCTTCACGCTGAGATCCTCCGATAATTTCTCCGATACCAGGAACAAGAATATCCATTGCTCGTACAGTTTTTCCATCTGGGTTTTGCTTCATATAAAAGGCCTTAAACTCTTTTGGATAATCCGTTACAATCACCGGCATTTTGAAATGCTCTTCGGCCAGGTAGCGTTCGTGTTCAGTCTGAAGCTCACATCCCCATTGTGTAGGGTATTCAAACTTCTTCACTTGAGGATCTACTTTAGAAAGGATTTCCATCGCTTCTGTATAAGTCACGCGATGAAATTTTGAATCGCGAACATGTTTTAAAACTTCCATATGGTTTTTTGCGGCCGTTGACTCTTCTCTGCTCATTAAAAATTCAAGTTCTTTATGAGCATGTTCAAGCGCATACGAGATCAGGTATTTGATGTAATCAGCAGCAAGATCTGCAACTTCATCAAGATCCGCAAAGGCCACTTCAGGTTCAATCATCCAGAACTCAGACAAGTGTCTTGTCGTGTTTGAATTTTCTGAACGGAAAGTCGGACCGAACGTATAAATCGCTCCCAACCCCATCGCGTAGCACTCGCCTTCAAGCTGACCAGTAACGGCCAGAAAAGTTTCCTTTCCAAAATAGTCTTTAGAGAAATCAAAATTTCCTTCTTTAGTCTTTGGAGACTTTGAAGCGTGAGTGGCCAGAGTGGAAACTGTAAACATTTCGCCAGCACCTTCAGCATCCACCCCCGAAATAATCGGTGAGTTCAGATAAAAGAAACCGCGCTTAGAGAAGAATTCGTGAGTCGCCATTGCCAGGTGGTGACGAACGCGCATAACTGCGCCGAAAGTATTTGTTCTGATTCTTAAATGGGCCTGCTCTCTTAAGAATTCAAGAGATGTAGCTTTTTTCTGCAGCGGATAGGTTTCATCAACCTTGCCGATGATCTCAATTGATTTGGCCTGCATTTCAATACTCTGAACTTTTCCACCGCCTTTAACCAGACGACCTGTAATGGCAACGGCGGAACCAGAAAGAAGTGCGGCCACTTCGGCATAGTTCGGAAGAACATCGTCGACAACGATCTGAAGCGAGTCCTGGCATGAACCATCATTTAAAACGATGAAAGAAAACTTTTTAGAATTTCTTACCGAACGAATCCATCCTTTTACAGTGGCATCTACGTCCATAATGTTTTCAGCAATGATGTTTTTTACAAGTAATCGAGACATATTTTCTCCCTAATTAAAATGCTCTTGATTTAATATCCTGCGCCTGTTCTCTGCGCAGTCTTGCGCCAAACTGAGTGACAAGTTGTGAAGAGGCCATACAGCCAAGCTTCCCGGCTTCTGCCATCGTCTTTCCTGAATTGATTGCGTATAGGAAGGCACCGGCAAACAAATCACCTGCGCCGTTAGTATCCACAGCTTCAACTGGAGTTGTGACAACAAAAATTTCTTTTTCTCCGTCAAAAACGAAGGCCCCTTTAGGTCCAAGTGTCACCGCAAATTTCTTGGCAATTTTGCGAAGTTCTTTAGCGGCTTCCTGAATGGTTTTAGCTTGAGTGTAAGCAAGAGCTTCAGCTTCATTACAGAAAAGAAGATCCACTCCATTCCCCATCATTTCGCCTAGGCCGTCTCTGAAATAATGAACCATATTCACATCAGAAAATGTGATTGCTGTCTTTACGCCGTGAGATTCAGCCACTTCACGAGCTTTAATCGCCGCTGTTTTTCCAGTCGGACTCGCCACCAGATAACCTTCCATGTAAAGGTAATTTGAAAGCTTGATATTTTCTTCAACGAGTTCATTCACAGAAAAATTCTGAGTGATCCCAAGAAATGTATTCATCGTGCGGTCGGCATCAGGAGTAATCAAAACAATACATTTTCCTGTAATACCCGCTTCTAGTTTTTCTTTTTTTAAATTTGTTTCAACACCGTTTTCAAGCAGATCTTTAAAATAAAAATCTCCCACTTCATCGTGAGCGACTTTACATGAATAAAAACTTTTTCCTCCAAATTGAGAAATAGCAATCATCGTGTTGGCCGCTGAACCTCCACATGAACGCTTGTGTTGAATACCGTGAAGAGTATTCACGATTTCATGCTGACGATTTTCATCAACAAGAGTCATCAACCCTTTTTCAATTCCAGCTTCTTTTAAAAATTCAGTTTCGACTTCAAACTCCATATCAACCAGAGCGTTGCCGATTCCATAAACATCGTATTTTTTTCCATTTGCCATTGGGGATCCGTTCCTTTTAAAATTTCAAATTTTAAGATACTGAAAATAATAAACAAAAGACGGCAAAAATGAAACAAAATAAAAGTGAAACAAGGCTCGTGTACTCAAGTGACGGCTCCCATCTTAAACTTTGTAAAAAATGCGGTGAAGATCCCTGCGAGTGCTCGGACTCACCGGCCAGTATCGTCACAATTACACCGGAAAAAACAACTCTCAAAATCAAACTGGAAAAAAATCAGCGCGGCGGAAAACTCGTCACCGTGATTCACGATTTACCTCACAATCCTCCCTATTTCGAAGACCTTGCCAAGAAACTCAAAAACCATTGCGGAACCGGCGGAACTTTTAAGAAAGAAGGGAAAGGACAAATTGAATTGCAGGGGGATCAAAGGGAGAAGGTTGAAGCGTTTTTGTTGAAAGTTGGGTTTAAGGCCAAGAGATCAGGAGGTTGATCAGTTGGTTGTTGGATGTTGGATGATCCGTTTGACGTTTGTCGGTTGACGGATCAGTTAACAGGAGACCGTTGGCCGATCGGTGAACTTCCAACGTCCAACATCAAACAGTAATTTTGTACATATCGTAGCGGGTGCTTTTTCCTTCGTAAGTAGCGGTCGGATTTGGCCTGATTGGTTCAGCGGAGAGCGCTCTTTTCACCACGACTCTTTCTTTTGCGGTTTTTAACGCCCATTCCAAAAATGCACTGCTGTCGTGATCTTCACCAACGATATCTTTGAAGATGCGCATTTCTTTTCTTGGGAGTGCGGATTTTTTTGAACCTTTTTTCTCTGGATACATTGGGTCGTAGTAAATCACATCAGGCCGATCAGTCTCTTCAACAGTAAGCTGCGAGGCATCTCCGAAGACGATTTCGAAAGTGACGGGATATCTTCTTGCCGCATCTTTCAACAGTAGAAAGACGGCCGGATGTCGTTCAAAAGACTTTAATTTCGCGCCAAATATCTGGATGAGAAGAGAATCTTTTCCAGTTCCACAGGTGGCATCCCAGATAAAAGGTTTAGTTTCGCCTTTAATACCAAGAGCTCGCGCCAATGGCTCTTTTCTGAGGGCGTAATGCTGTCTTTCGTGATAGCGCAGACTCTCCTCAAAATCAAAACACATAAGACCGAGTTCAGCTGAATGAAATTGCAATTTTTCGTCAGCAAAAAAAAGATAATCGCAGTTATCACAAAGCTTAATCTCAGATTCAACCTCTAGACAAAAATGGTTTTGATTCGCCACTGCTTCCTCGAGAAAAGCTGGCCAAGACTGTCGCTCGACATCACTCATTTTTATCTTTATTAACTCATTCATTTTTGCAATTATACTCGCATAATTATTCTTTTAAAAGGAAACACACAATGACAGAAGTGCATTCTGAATCAAACTTTTCTCATCTGCCGTATAATCCAAAAACGCTTAAGAGAGAACTCACGAAGTACTATATTTCATCGACAAAACCTGAACAGGCAGAAATGCTTTCGACGATTAAACTAAAAGACCTGAAAGATCTTTACGCTCATATTCCGGACAATGTGAAATTTGACAAAGCTCCGTTTGTGACTGAAGAACTTGGCTACAACGATCTGATTGCGCATGTTGAAGCAGTGGCCGCAAAGAACAATCTGAAGACATGTTTCATCGGGGACGGTTTAAAGAATTACAAAGTTCAGGAAATTGTTCCCTACGTTTGTGATCTTCGCGGTCTGACAACGGCGTACACTCCGTACCAACCGGAAAGATCTCAGGGAACTTTAAACACTCTCTGGATTTATTCTTCAACTCTCTCAATGCTGACAGGATTTGAAGCGATCAATGCTTCATTCTATGACAGATCGACAACTCTTTTTGAGGCCATTCAAACGGCGACAAGAATTGTAAAAGGATCAAACACTGCTCTTGTTTGCGAATCAATTTATCCAGACGACATTGAAGTTTTAAAAACTCATGCAAAAGAAACCAACCTTAAAATCATCACAATTCCTACCGATAAAGAAACCGGAATGACTGACGTTGACCTGGCAAGAAAAATGGCAGGTGAAATTGGTTTAGGTCTGGCGTGTATTTGTTTTCCTCAAGTCAACAACTACGGAAACCTTGAAGATGTTCACGCTCTGACAGATCTATGTACGGAATTGAAAATCCAATCAATTGCCATGATCGATCCGATGTTGATTGCAACAGAAGGTCTTATTCCGCCGGTTGAATATGGAAGCAACAAGCAAGGGGCGAACATGCTCGTTGGAGAAGGACAACATCTCGCGATCGGTCCAAACTTCGGCGGCCCGGGCCTTGGTATTTTTGGTATTCGCTACAATGAAAAAAATAAAATGGACATCAGAAATACAGCTGGACGCTTTGTCGGAAAAGCAAAAGATGTCGATGGTAAAAACTGTCTGTGCATGGTTTTATCAACTCGTGAACAACACATCAGAAGAGAAAAAGCGACGTCGAATATTTGTTCGAATCAATCTTTCATCGCTTCTGCAGCAGGAGCTGCTATTCTTGCCAGAGGCGAAAACGGCATGACTGAATCGGCCTTGATCGGAAGAGATTTTGCTCTTCAGATGGCACAAGTCCTGACACAATTTAAAGGCGTCAACCTCGCTTTCCCTTCTACTCCTTTCTATAATGAATTCACCCTTGAACTTCCGATTAAAGTTTCGGAACTTCAAAAGAAAGCAAGCGCCGCCAACATTCAACTCGGTGTAGATGTTTCGGCCAGAATGAAAGATGGAAGAAATCTTCTACTTCTTTCTTTCTTTGATGTTCACACAGATGAAGATCTTGAAAAACTTGAAAACTTCTTCAGAGACAATTTTGAAGCAGAAGAAAATGATGATTTCCTTCCGGAAATTCCAGAGACAATGCTCAGATCAACTGCAGTTGGACTTCCAAATTTTGAGACGGAAGATTTAAAATCATTTTATAAAAAACTTGCTGACCTGAACGTGAGTCCAGACGACAACATCTACCCGCTTGGCTCTTGTACAATGAAATACAATCCGTACATCAACGACTATGCTGCGGGCCTCAAGGGCTTCACAGATGTTCACCCTCAAGCACCGCTTGAAGATGCGCAGGGCTGTCTTGAAATTCTTTGGAACATTCAGGAAATGTTTAAATCGATAACAGGTCTTCCTGCAGTTACGACACAGCCTGTAGCTGGTGCTCAAGGAGAACTCGTTGGTCTAAAATTATTCCAGGGCTACCATAGAAATAACGGCGAAGCTGACACAAGAAATATTCTTCTTATTCCAAGATCTGCTCACGGAACAAATCCTGCTTCAGCAACAATGGCAGGTTTTGAAACAAAAACAATCGATGGTGTTCAATACGGAATCGTGACAATTGAAGCTGACAACAAAGGCCAGATCAATTTTGAACAACTGAAAACTGAAATCGCTAAATACAATAAGCGCATCGCTGGTGTAATGGTGACAAACCCGAACACCTCGGGAATTTTTGAAACGCGCTTTAAGGAAATGGCGGATCTCATTCACGAAGCAGGCGGTCTGGTTTATATGGACGGTGCGAACATGAATGCGATTGCCGGATGGATTGACCTCAATAAAATGGGCGTCGATGCTGTTCACAACAATCTTCACAAAACATGGACAATTCCTCATGGAGGCGGCGGACCTGGTGACGGGATTGTGGCCGTTTCTCATCGCCTCATTGAATTCCTTCCAGGGATTCAGGTTGTAAAAAACGGAAATACTTTTGGGGTAGAAAAGGCACCTAAATCAATCGGAACATTCCATCGTCACTACGGAAACTTTGCTCATAAAATCCGCGCTTATACTTATATCAAGGCCCTTGGAGGCCAGGGGGTGCGTGAGATGTCAGCGATTGCTGTTCTCTCAGCTCGTTACCTGTATGAAAAATTAAAACCGACATTCCCTTCACTTCCGGAAGGATGTGAAAACGAAGTGCGCATGCACGAGTTTATTCTGACAATTACAAAAGATACTTTCGCGAGAATTGAAGCTGGTGGTACACCAAAATCAACAGCGATTGCGAAAGTTGGAAAGTTATTCTTGGACTACGGTCTTCATGCTCCGACAGTGGCGTTTCCTGAAGTTTATGGACTGATGATTGAGCCGACAGAGTCTTATAGCAAGGCCGAATTGGATCGTTTCGTAGAAGTCGTTAATGCCATTTTGGAAATGATTAATGAAACCCCACATGTCCTTCGCACGGCCCCGCATTTCACTCCTGTGAAAAAAGTGGATGAAGTTGAAGCAAACAAAACTCTTACATTTATGGAAGAGCTTCATCAATTGCCGAATCTCTACGCTAACGTCGTCGATCCGGTGAAGTTGTCCCGCATGTCGATTTCGGACGTCAATCACGCTATTTTAAATGCACACAATCAGTAGAAATAAAAAAGGCCCTCTTTAAGAGGGCCTTTTTTTTGTCTTCTCTTTTATTCTGGTAATTCCGCGTTTGGATTTGGCATGACGAGATCATGATTTTCATCGTCGCCTGTATTTTTCACATGAAGCATGTTCTTCACGTTCTGACCGACTTTCTCTTCGAGTGTCGCCCAGATTTTCTGCTTGGTATTTTTCGGGCTTCTTAAAAGGGCCGTCGTATAAGGCGAAACTCCCTGAGCTCCGCGTACAATTCCTTCAGTAAAGGCCACTGTGTAGTACTTGTATGGGTTAATGGTTTTTCCATTCACGCGAAGGTGTTTAATTCTGATTCCGTGTTCTGTGCGCGAGTACTCGAGTTTCATTCCCGAAAACGTCAGCGGCTGACCGAAGTGAGTAAGGGCCTCAAAAAGTAATCTCAGCCACACACCTTTAACTCTGGAAGTATAGATCGACCATCCGTATTTCTCTGAGAAGTCAAAAACTCTCGGCATCGAATTGATGATATCTCTTCTGCTTATAACACCAATAGGAAAGTTCTCGCCGTTCATTGGAGGAGTGTGAATGGCAATATCTGCTCCCGCTTTTTCTCTGATGGCATCTGTAATGAAGTAGGCCCATTTGCGTGAACCGTCTTTGTCATCTGATTTTAAATCAGAAAAACCAATCTGTTCATCAAGCCATTCTTTCCCGTAAAGATTGTCCAGATCGTTGTCTGCTTCTTCCACAAGGCCTTTGATTTTTGTGTCTGTCGCTTCGTATTTAACTGGAACAAGTTCATAGCTTACGAGTTTAAGTGGTCTTCCCTTGTCGACATCGACGACGAGGCGGCCAAGGTACTCAGTATGCATTCCGGCCTGGACAATCGGCACGCGAACTTTATTTTTGTTAATGCCAAAACTCGCCTGATAAAGGGCCGTGTGCGAGTGACCGCCGACGATCAGGTCGATGTATTTCGTTCTTTCAGCAAGCTTGATATCTTTTAAAACTCCGATGTGAGTAAGAGCGATGATGACATCATTTTTTCTGTTCTTTAAAATTTCTTCGTAGCGTTTGGCCGCTTTATATGGATTGGTGATCTTGCCGCCTTCAAGTCTCCAGCTGTAGAAAATTTCATTCGTGGTTAAACCCATGACCGCAATTTTCAAACCGTCGACTGTAAATTCTTTATAAGGAGAAATCTTTTCTTTGATATTTTTAAACTGTGATCCAATTTGCAGATTGGCCACAACCAGCGGAAGCTTGAAATTCAAATCGCCCAGAATTTTGTCTAGTTCAGTAGACCCCATTAAATAATCGTGATTGCCCAGGGCCCCGACGTCGTAACCCATTTCACTGTGAATCTCGAAGGCCTTGCGCCCCTGATCGGCCATATAATAAATATTTCCTTCAGTGAAATCTCCGGCATCCATTACCAGGGTCTTTACGCCTTCGTCTGCTGCCTTGTTCCGGTAGAAATCTATTAAACTTTTCAGTCTGGCGCTTCCACCTAAATCATTCTTGTGTTGGGTGTTGTTCAGGAAAGAATGGGTATCGTTGGTGTGAAGAATTTGTATCAACTTTGCTTCGGAAGTTGATGCGGCCAACAGGGAAAACGCACTCAATAATAAAACGTTAAAAAAACTTTTTTGCTTCTTGCTCATAATCAATGCACCTTGTTCACATTTAATTGTAGCAATTTTTCGGTTTTATAAGCATTTATTTTTAAATTATATGGCCAAGGTGATTCCTGAGGGTAATGCACAGGAAAAAGCTTCTCGATTTTTACTTTATTATCTGATAAATTTTGTCTACATCTCGTTAAATATTTTGAATTTTCAGAACCACTTTCAGGACATAATTTCATGCTCGACCATGCACAAAATGCTAAGCGCTGTACGTTTGCCATCATTTCACACCCCGATGCCGGTAAAACTACCATGACCGAAAAACTGTTATGGTTTGGTCAGGTCATTCGTGAAACAGGCAAAGTTAAGGCCAAAGACGGCAATTACGCCAAGTCGGACTGGATGGAATTGGAAAAAGAAAGAGGAATCTCCATCAGTTCATCTGTGATGAGTTTTCCTTACGCTGACAGGGCCATGCACCTTCTAGATACTCCTGGCCACAAAGACTTCTCTGAAGACACTTACCGCACGCTGACTGCAGTTGAATCTGTACTCATGATGATTGACTCGGCCAAAGGTGTTGAGGCCCAGACGATCAAGCTTATGGAAGTTTGCCGCATGAGAGATACACCGATCGTGACTTTTATGAACAAATACGATCGCGAGGCGATGGATCCTTTTGCTCTTCTTGAAAACGTCGAGAAAATTTTAAATATTCAATGTGTGCCAATGACATGGCCTATCGGTTCAGGTGTAGACTTCAAAGGAGTTTACGATCTTCGTTCTAAAAAAATTATGTCTTTCAAAGATGCGAAAGACCCTTTTAACCCAACTATCATCGACGCTTCTGATCTTGATTCTCCTGCTGTCGCAGGCTTCATCGGTGCCGCTTTACTCGCGACCTTAAAAGATGAATTGGAAATGGTGGAAACGTTGATCGGTGATTTTTCAACTGAAGAATTCCTGCATGGAATTCAGACGCCGGTTTTTTTCGGCTCTGCTCTTAACAACTTCGGTGTTAAAGAAACGCTCGACATGATTGCAGCGAATGCCCCGGGGCCAAAGCCAAGAGAAGTTGTCCTTCCACCATTTGAATCGGATTCCAAAACGCTTACCCTTGATCCTGAAACAACCCAGGAGTTCACAGGATTTATTTTTAAGATTCAGGCGAACATGGATAAAAAACACCGCGACCGCGTCGCTTTCATGCGCGTGTGTACCGGAAAGTTTGTGCGCAATCAGAAAATTTATCACGTGCGTTCAGAAAAAGAATTGAAAATAGCAACTCCGCTTATGTTCCAGGCCCAGGACAGAGAAATTACTGAAGAAGCTTTTCCGGGAGACATTATTGGTCTTCACGACACAGGAAAATTTCAGATCGGTGATACCTTCACTGAAAAATCAAAATATCAATTCACGGGCATTCCGAACTTCGCACCGGAAATTTTTAACAAAGTTCTTTTGAAAGACCCGATGAAAGCAAAACAACTCGATAAAGGCCTTCAACAACTTTCAGAAGAAGGAACGGTTCAGTTATTCGTCAGACACACAACCGGAGAAAAAATTCTCGGCGCGGTTGGAGCACTCCAGTTTGAAGTTGTTAAGTATCGTTTAGAAGACGAATACAACGTTCACGCTGATTACGAGGGCTACTCATTCGTTGGTGTGCGCTGGTTGAAGTTTGAAAACGAAAAGGATCAGGATAAATTCATCGGCAACAACAGTTCAAATATCGTTTACGATCACAAAAAACGCATTTGCTTTTCTGTGCGTTCTGAATGGGATCTAAAACTGGCGATGGAAAAGAACCCGACTGTCACTTTCTATAAAAATTCGGATTATAAATAATGAACGAAAACATCAAGGCGATTATCGGTGATCCTCACCTTTTCCTCGACGAGCTCTTCGGCATGCTTTCCGATATCGAGCTGAATGTAGAAAAATATGAACTTGATCACCTCTGTTACCGTGTCGCGAGTGCAGATGAATACACAGAGAAGAAAAAGGCACTCACTCCTTTTGGTGAATTGTTGATTGAATCAATGGTGAACGGCAGAATGATTTCGACTTTTAAACTTCATGAACCAATTGTTTATAAGAATAGAAAAATTGCTTTGCTCGAATTGCCTTCACCCAAACCCAATCATTCTTACAAGTCGGGACTCGAGCACGTAGAATTTGTGACAAAGGAACCGCTGCAGAAAATTATCGACCGCTATCCTCAATATTCTTTTGAAGCTTTTGGCATACACAAAAAGGTCAATGCAGATATCACGCTTAAGCTGGGTGACTATTGTATCCGTTTTCACAACCAAAGCCTGGAAGATGTCATCAAACTTGAAAAGAAACAGTTTAACGGTAAAAAGTAAATCATGAGCAATCTTCAAACCATTCAAAACCGAATTGAAAAAAACTATAAACACAGATCTAAGTGGGCCCGCCGTGAAGGACTGGAAGCTTACCGCATTTACGAAAAAGACATTCCGGAATTCCCTTTTATCGTGGATATGTATAAAGACTTCGCCGTTATCTTTGAAAAAAGAGACGAAGAGATTGATGCAGAAAAATTTGATCATTTCAACTTCATCATTTCTGCAGTTAAAAATGTACTGAACATCGGTGAAGAAAAAATCATCATCAAGTCGCGATTTCGCCAGAAAGGCAGCACTCAATATGAAAAACTCGAAGAAAGAAATGAATTCTTCCCGGTAAAAGAATATCAGGCTGAATTTCTCGTCAATCTCTACGATTATCTTGATACAGGATTATTTCTCGATCACCGTCCCATGAGACAGGTCATCTTTAAAGAATCCAAAGACAAAAAAGTTCTCAATTTATTTTCCTACACTGGTTCTGTCTCTGTCATGGCCGCTCTGGGCGGGGCCAAGCATGTCACGAGCGTGGATCTTTCTCAAACTTACATGGATTGGGCCAAAAAGAATTTTGAACAGAATAAAATCTCATTTAAAGAACATAATTTTATCGTTCAAAGTGCGCTTGAGTATCTTGAAAAATCTCAGGCAAAATTCGATCTTATTTTTCTGGATCCTCCCACTTTTTCCAATTCAAAGAAGATGACGGATGATTTTGAAGTTGAAAAAGATCAAGAATTTCTTGTAAAAAACTGCCTCCGACTGCTCTCAGATGATGGAGTCCTGTATTTCTCGAATAACAAAAGAAAGTTTAAACTTTCTCCGGCGCTCAATGAGTATGCAACCGTGATCGATATCACAGAGAAAACAATTCCTCTGGATTTTAGAGACCAGAAGATTCATCATTGTTTTAAAATTACAAAAAAGAAGTAATCCATGGAATTTCATCCTCTCATTCAAAAGGCCCTCACCGAAGATCTGAAAATTTCTACGTTTACGGAAATTCAAAGAGAGGCCATTCCTGCCATCTTAAATGGCCATAATGTTATTGGGATTTCTGAAACGGGATCCGGAAAAACTCTTTCCTATGTTCTTCCATTACTCAATCAGATCGTCGGAAGCGCAAAGAAGCCGACTAAAGTTCTCATTATCACTCCCACAAAAGAACTTTCTGAACAGATCCTTGCTGTGGTCAAAAAAACAGCGAGACATACGACTCTTTTGTCGATGAGTCTTTACGGTGGAAAAAGTTTCAATGAACAGACTTTGGATTTAAGAAAAGGCGTACATGTTCTCGTCGCCTGTCCTGGAAGATTAAAAGATCATATTGAAAAAGAAACTGTAGATCTTTCCGGGGTTGATTATCTCGTCCTGGATGAAGCCGATCAGCTTATGGACATGGGATTTCTTCCAGCTGTCACCGAGGCCATCAATGCTTGTTCTCAAAGAAAACAAACATTGCTTTTTTCTGCGACTTTATCAGAAGAAGTCCAGGGACTGGTTAAAGAATTTCTTCCTGAAGCAAAGCTCATAGAGCTTCACAATACAAAACCAAAAGAGACAATTGCTGAAACGTTCTGTCCGATTTCTGCTGAATTAAAATATCCATTTCTTCGTTTTTTATTGAAACATAAAAAAATGAAGGCCGCTCTGATCTTCACAAGAACAAAAGAAGAAGCGCAGGCCCTAGGCCAGGCCTTAAAAGAAGACAACTACGACGCTGAAACTCTCCAGGGCGATATGACCACTCACCAGAGAAAAAAAGCTCTCGATGCTCTCAGAATGAAGAAGGCTTCTATTCTTGTCGCCACTGACGTCGTCGCCAGAGGAATTGATATCCCTCACGTTGCTCATGTCATTAACTGGAATCCACCCGAAAGCCTTGAGTCCTACGTTCACCGGATTGGAAGAACTGCCCGCCACGAAAAAAGCGGCGAGGCCTTTACTCTCTATACACCCGAGGAACTTTATCAGTTGGAAAAAATTTTTGGAGAAAGAACATTTACTCCTACCAAGCTGAAGGAATTTAATTACCAGTTAAAATTAACCAAAAAACAGATTAAGATTTTCTAATGAAGGAAAAATCCCGCTGGTTTTACACCACAGAGACAGCGCAAACCAAAGCAGTTGTGTTGCTGGCCCACGGTCTTAATCTGCATCCGAAGAAAATGGATGTCCTGGCAGAATTCTTTACCAATTCTCATTGTGATGTTTTGAGAATCTCCCTTGGTCCTGATCCGTTTCAATGGGAAGAAAAATTTAAAGATGATTATGACAAGGCCCGGGAGCACGCAGAAGTGCTGGGGCTGCCTTTATACTTTGTAGGTTATTCATTAGGCGCTTTAACCGGGCTCCATTATATGATGAAGCACACTGATCATGAGTTTAAAAAAATGGCGCTGTTTGCTCCCGCCATTCAAACGAAGGCCTTTACAAAATTATCCGCCTATTTATCATTTCTTTTTCCGCGTGGCTGTCTGCCGAGTTTAAATCTTCGAGAATACCGCGATCGAAATTTTACAACGCTTGCGGAATACAAAGTGATGTATCAAATGCAGCATGAACTGCAGATGCATTCATGCTTTATTCCCGCCCTGATCTTTGCCAGTACTCAGGACGAGCTTATTCATTACGCTAATCTGGCAAAATTTGCAGGGGCACAAGAGCACTGGAAAATGATCACTATATCCAACCAAGACAGTCCACTTCCTAAAAAATATCATCACTTGATGATCGATGACCAAAGTCTGGGGCAATCTGAGTGGCAAAAAATATTAAAAAATCTGACTGCGTATTTTGAACTCTAAATTTATGTTATACTAATACGGATGAGAACGTTGCTCTTAGACTGCAACTATTTTCCGGTTAAAATAATATCCTGGCAAAAGGCGATGATTCTCTACTTGTCTGAAAGGGCCGAAGTTGTAGATCATTACGAAGATAAGCTGATCAGGACTGTTTCCAAATCGTTCAAATTGCCAAAAGTCCTTCGTCTGTTTCAAACTCACAAATTATCCCACACTGTAAAATTCACTCGCATGAATGTTTTTTATCGCGATCAGTTTCAATGTCAGTATTGTTCCATCAAACTCCCACCGGGAGAGCTGACTTTTGATCACGTTATTCCCGTCTCACAAAAAGGGGCCACGAATTGGGATAACGTCGTCACTTGCTGTCGATCATGTAATACGGCCAAAGGGTCAAAGACGTTAAAACAATGTGGAATGACACTTTTAAAACAACCAAAAAAACCGCGCTGGTCACCAGAGCTTTGCTTGCGGCTTTTAGACGACGATCCTGTTGAGTGGTGGACATTTTTCCCGACACAAAAACTTGCCTCATAATCTTGTCGACTTTTACATTCGGTACACTCTGTTTACATATAGAAAAGACGGCCAACCCCTCAGATTTCAACATTAAGAAAACTTGATGTGGCCCAGAGGAAAATTCGTTTATAATCAAGTTCTATGGAATTTGATATCAAGAATAATTTGCTGAAGACCACGGTTGGAGATAATCGTCTCGGGCAAAAAAATATCAAGTCCACCATTGATGATTCGCTCGTGACAAGTATGGGCCAGAAAAATCTTGATATGGATTTAGATGGTGAAGCTTCTACGAAATTGAAAAAAGAAAAACAAGAACAAGAGAAAAAGAAAAAAAATCTCAAGCTCGCCGAAGATGAAAAAAAATCGGCCACTCAAAAAAAACAGGAAATTGTTCGCGATCCAATGAAATTACTAAAACTTTTGTAACCCGTAATGGATTAAGGGATAAAGTTTATGCTTTTTAAAAGTCTTACTTTCGCTTTTATGTTGTTATCGTTTCAAGCGAAATCAGAAACGATCATACTCACCGCTGACAAATGGTGCCCGTTTAATTGTGACCCCGGAAGCAATAAACAAGGTTACATGATCGAGGTTGCAAAAACTGTTTTTGAACGCAAAGGTCACAATATTGATTATCAAGTTCATCCCTGGATAAAATCTATTGAGAGCGTAAGAAACGCGCGTGCGACGGCACTCGTGGCGACAACAAAGCTCGATGCACCCGATTTGATTTATCCAGAGAAAAGTATGGGAAGCAATAAAGATTGTTTCTATGTTCGAACTCAGGATAAATGGGAATACAATACACTCTCAGATTTAAAAGATCGCAAAATCGGCATCGCGGAAGCCTATGCTTATAATCCCCTTCTGAGCACTTATTTTTCTGAAAACAGCAAACAAACGACTATTGCTTCCGGAAGCGATCCTTTGAAATTAAATCTGGAACGCCTGGATAATAAATCGATCGATACACTCGTTGAAAATCCGTTCGTCTTTAATTACATCACTGCACAGGAAAAAATCCGCGATAAATACGAAGAGGCCGGCTGTACAGATGACAATGATTTGTATATCGCTTTTTCACCAAAGAATCCCCGTTCAAAAGAATTTGCAAAAATGCTCAGCGATGGCATTGAGGAATTGAGAAAGGACGGAACTCTCGATAAGATAATCTCCAAGTATGCACTCAAAGACTGGAGATGAAATGAAGTATTGGCTGATGAAAAGCGAGCCGGATGTTTTTTCTATCGATCATTTAAAATCAAAAAAGAAATCAGGATGGGACGGGGTCAGAAATTATCAGGCCCGCAATTACATGCGCGATGATATGAAAACCGGTGACATGGTTTTATTCTATCACTCAAGCTGTGAAGTTCCCGGAGTCGCAGGCCTTGCGCGAGTCTGCAAGGAAAGTCACGCCGATCCTTCGCAATTCGATTCCAAAAGCGAATACTACGATCCCAAAGCAACCAAAGAAGCGCCCCGCTGGTTTATGGTGGAAGTGGAATTTGTGGAGAAGTTTGACCGTGTGATTACGCTTTCTGAGATTAAAGAAAAGAAAGAATTGTCAGCTATGCCTCTTGTGCAGAAGGGGTCGAGGCTTTCGATTAATCCTGTGACTGAGAAAGAGTATAAAAGTATTCTTGATTTGAGATAACTGGATTCAGATCGGTTGGTAGTTGGGCGTTGGATGTTGGGAGATCTGTTTTCTGTGACAGAATCGGATCGGAATCAGAAGACTGTATACTGATCAGCGAACGTCCAACAACCAACGTCCAACTGATCAGCAAGCCAGTTTATTAGATTCTTTTCGGATAAAGATTCATCGGCTGGTTAACTTCAACCGTTCTTCCGCCTTTAGGCGCTGGAAAACGAATTCCATGCAGAACGTTCTTCATACAATCGCGAACAGAGTCAGATTTAATTTCATCTGATGTGATTGCAGATTTTTCAACACGTCCTTCTGAGCCGATGATAAATTTAAAATTCATGACACCCTGGAATCCGTCAGCTTCTGCCGTGCGATCAAGCTCTTTTTGGTAGCATGATCTGAATTGTGGAATGTGATCGCGAAGAAGTCTTCTGATGGCATCAGGATCAATTGTCGAGACAGCGATTTTTTCCGTCGGAACTCCGGCCACACTGATCGTTCCTTTTGTTGCCAGGCCATCAAATCCTCTTTGAGAATCGATTTTCCCTTTAGCTGCCCCTGTGAGGCTTCCCACGTTTGTTGCAATCTTTTTCGGATCTGGTGTTCCGTTTGGTGAACCTGTGATAAATCCATCACCGCCGCCGCCGCCGACACCGTCACCGATTCCGCCGCCGCGTCCGCGTCCGGCCCCACCATCATCTGGTCCTTTTTCAGCGTATCGCTTTAATCCTTTTCCTTTCGCCACAATTGAATTCGTCACGTTTGTGAAGTCTTCACCGTGATAAACGTTTCCTGAACCACCAGTATTGTCATTAGTCGCCTTCACTTGCGAAGGAGCTGATCCTGAACCAATCTGTGTCTTAGATAGTTTTTTTACGTCAGTGCCAGGCTTATAGGCTTCTTTCTTCTTCGACATCGGATCACCCTTTTGAACTGGGTCCGTGTTCTTTGAGAATTTGTTACCGAGACGGTCAGCGTTTTTGACAACTCTGTCCGTTCCGTTTTCAACTTTTTTCGCCTCAGGCTTTGGAGGCGTTTTTACAACTTCCGATTCCTGTGCAGTCACTTTGTTTTTCACGATAGCGTTCTTCGACGGAGGCGTAACCATTTCCATCGTAATTGGAATAAGTTTTGGCTCGTCGTGAACTTTATGGGCCATCTCAAGACGAGGAAATCTAAGCAGAAAGAAGAAAAGGTGAATAATCACACTTCCGATGAGCGCGCGTTTGTTAAAACGCTTCGTCTCCTGCTCCATTTTACTTTCACCCGGAGGTGCTATGTGAATCTGCTTCTTGAGTGCACTCATAAAATTAACCCTGCCTGCGGCCTATCTTTTATTTCTTTTTATTTGGATCTTCTTCTGCAGCGATTGAAAAGTTTTTCGCTCCTGCATTTTTTGCGATATCCATCAACTCAACAGCTTTCCCTAAAAACGCTTTTGTGTCGCCTTCAAGAATAACTGATTCTGTATTGAGTTCTTTTAACGTCGTCGCAATTTTTCCCGGAAGATCCGCTTCAGGAACAACTTTGCCCTGAATAGAAACTTTCCCTTCGCGATCTAAAGATACAATGAGAGTCTCTTTAGGTTTTTCATTGGTCACTTGAGTCTTGGGAAGTTCAATATCCATCCCCGATTCCAGCGCTGCCGTTGAAGTCACCATAAAAATAATCAGAAGAACGAGCATGATATCGATCAGCGGAGTCATGTTGATCTCTGCGACGATATTTTCATCATCTCCCGAATTTTGATTCATATTTCCCATGGCCATAAGGCACTCCTTTTACAACTTAATTACTTCTTAGCAGCGTTGAATGATTCAGAAAGATCGCCAAGACCATTCTTGAATTCACTTAGAGCTTCAGTTACTTTTACCTGGAGATAGTTGTAGAACATAACTGCGAAAACCGCGACGAGAATACCTGCAGCAGTAGCAACAAGTGCTTCTGAAATTGTTCCGGCAACAACCGCGAAACCAGATTTACCAGCAACACCGATTGCTTTAAATGACCCCATGATCCCCCAAACAGTTCCGAATAGACCAACGAAAGGAGCTGATGAACCGATTGTTCCTAGCACCCAAAGATTTTTTTTCAGACCCATTGTTGTTTCATTCAGACGTCTTTGCATTCTTGCATCCCACTCTTCAGTTGAAGAAGCATCTTCAAAAATCGCCGAGTGAGGTTTTGCAATAATTTCAGGACAGTTTTTATAGAGCCATTCCATTTCATTGAAACGTTTCGACTGAACGATTCTCATTGCTTCGTCATAAAAGAATTTTGACTGCTTTTTGAAGTTCATCAAAAACCAGATTTTTTGAATTGCTACAGTCCATAGTACTACTGAGAAAACCAGTAGCGGGTACATGATGAAGCCACCTTGCTTAAATACTTCGACCAAATTCATGAGAAGACTCCTTGTCTTTTTTTGCGGGCAAAAGGTTTATAATTACTTAACGGATGTTTTTTTTATTCTTTTAATATTTTAGCGTAGTTTTGCTTCTATGCTACCAAGAAAAGTATAAAGAAAAAATTAAACCGACTTTTCTTGTCCGGAAACATACCCCGAAATATTCGGTGAAACATTAAAGATGAAAGGGAATGTCGCTGCCTTTAACAGGACAGTTTTTATTTAAAATTTCGACAAAAGTTTTATCGTCGTCGCTTAGGAGCTTTCCGTTTGCATCCCAGATTTTACCTCTCGGAACTTTACACAGTCTCGTTCCTTGTCGAACTTCAGCTGTTTCTGCTCCTCCGGCCATTGTTGGATATTCAAAACGGTGATTGACTCTGATACTGATTCCTTCACCTGTGTATTTTACATTCGGAGGTTGTCTCTTAAATCGATCAGTTGTCAGATCAATTGGCCCTTCAGAAAGTGCTCCACTTTTAATGGCGTGGGTTTTCTTGTCAAAAATAACTTTTTCACCAGTGGTCATGGTCACAATGACATCCTCGCCTGAAACTTCAGTATAAGGGACACCTTTTCTCGGCAATAAATACATGACCGTTTTAACATCATGTGAATCCGGTCCACCGGCCACATCTGTCAGGTAAAGAAAAGTTTCATTAGAAGCATTGTCTCTGCTCACGAATTCAATTCGTCTATTGGGAGGTCCCCCGTCTTCATATAAACTTTTGGCGCCGTCGAGATACGGATGCCCGGGATAATTCGGAAATCCAAAACCGCCTGCGTATTCTTCATTTGTTTTACAATCAATTTCGTGCTGAATATCTATTCCATTACTATCAGTGCGGGAACCGCCGCACGCAACTGCAATTCTGGCCGTCACTCTTTCAAATGGAGGCATCAACGCTGACGTTTGAATTGATTCAACAGTGCCGACAAATGCAGGAGCTCTGCCGAAGGTCTTAGGTCTTTCCTGACAATCCTGGCAGTCTTTCACTGGAGTCTTACCTACAGTGAGAGTGATCTTCTGAACTTCTTTTAAATTAGTGACCACAGATTTAGCGCGTTCTTCCAGTGATCCTTTTTTTAAATCTTCCAGATCAGCGAGAAGAAGTTTGCACATTCCAGTACTCGCCTGTTTGCCGGTCTTGCAGATCTTTTCTGCGAAATCAAAAAGAGAAAGAAGTTTTTTCTCTTCATTATTCTTTAAAATGGCCTTCACGATTTCTGCAGAAGAAGCTCCACTTTCTTTGAACTTTTTATTGCAATTCTTAAAGGCCGATTGTCTTTCAGATACTGAAGATGTCGGAACACAGAGGTTTTGACCAAACATCAGCGGCTGACACTGCATGGAGTTCGCTCCACAAGCTCCCTTTTCGTATTGTGGATTGCCTTTCACAGGAGAAGTACAGACACCGTTGACCAATACACTCGGCCAACCGGCATAAAGACAATTCATCACTTCATCCGCCCAGGCATCGTTAAGGAAGGAAAAAGAAGATTTGACTGATGTCGAGGCCACTGGTGAAAACGGTGAACTCTCATAACGAATGAAAAACTTTTTATAAGTCTCCATTACGCGAACCTTGCCGGGAATGTCCGATTTTTCCCAAAGGGCCCTGCCTGTTCCGGCAAAGGTTTGAGTGGAAAGAATGAGGAAAAAGAATAAAAAAGTGTATTTCATAATATTACTCCATCGGACCCATCGGCAAAATGGGTTGGAAAAGAAAATAAAAAATGATGTATAAGAAATTTTATTCCTGAGAAAAATACTTTGGCAGGATTAATGATATACTAAAACTATATAACAAAATGGAGAAACAAATGAGTTCAGTCAAATCTATTCAGCTTTTGTGCTTATCAGTTCTTTTTTCTGCCGGTTTCAGTAGTGCAACCAGTGCAAAAGTTATTACGGACTTTGACGAAACAAAAATTCAGGCCCCTTTGAAAGAAAGCAATGAGCAATCTTTGACTGGAACTATCTGCAGAACAAGACAACATACGAGATGGGATGTTTGTTTTAACAAATTTGAAAATGATGAAGAACAGATGAAAAGTTTTAACTTCACCAACTGGGGTGAAAATAAAATTGTTCCAAAATCAGGCTTCGGTGTCGGAAGAAGTTTTGAATTTCAGTTTGAAGATTTCGCCCGTTCCGATCTCGGTCTTCTTGTCTGGGACAGCCCGGATGAAGTGGAAAGCCACGGTCATTTAAAATTAATGATGTTCTTTCCACGCCATATTCTTCCTTCAATCAGATACGTTTCAGACGCAGAAAAAGATCAAGTCATAGTGACTCTGCCAAATAAAGAAGAACTTATTTTTAACGGTAAATCCTATGAAGTGGAAGGCGGCGTTCTGGCAGAAGGACCGATTAAGCAGGACGAAGAAGGAAATGCACTGAACCCTGAACTCGTTTACAAAGGCAATGGTGTCGTTGTTGAGGCCGATCGTTTAAATGATTATCCGGTTGGATTAAATGCGCAGACTGGAAAAAATAATTTAGCGACCATCAGAAAAAAAGGATTCAAAGATTGTAAAATCCCCGTTAAGGATCTTTGGTATACAGATGATGCAAAAGGCGGAAATGTCTTTTTCAATAAAAAGTACGTTACCGACAAGGCCTTCGATGTTCTTTTAAAAGCGAAATGCAAATTTTCAATGTTCAATTAACTGGATTTTTTTGTCACAGCGGGTTTTATATTTCCCGCTGTGATAAACTAACTTCTAATGAAAGATATTCTGATATTGTCTGAAAACAAACACTGGAAAGCGGAGCTTGCGCTGATTCTTGGTCCCGAGACCAAAAAGCATCCTTTCAAGTGGACGTTTATTTCAAACCGAACCGACACTATTTCAGAACTCTCCATTCGCTACTACGATGCTATTGTCCTTCATTCAAACTTGCCTGTTTCCCATCTGGAAATTATTTTTAAATATCTCGCCTCTACTGACTACAAAAACGCTCCCATTTTTTTTATCACAGATCATTTCGAAGATTTCAGGGCCGTGGTCGAGCAACAACATTTTTCCAATTTGATTTTGCTATCAGCTCCTGTCGAGGCCGAAGTCATCGCTAAAGAAATTATTCATCGGCTCTTTCCGAAAAAGACAGAAGGACCGGCAGACAAAAACATAAAAATCAATCTTGAATTCTTAAAAGTTTTTATTGATTCGACAAAATATATCCTGCAAAGTTTTTGTCAGTTTAAAAATGTCCAACACGGAAAACCTTATCTCTACAATGACAAAACTCCTCCCGATCTCGCCCTTGAAGGGCAAATAGAACTCACCTCAACTTTTTTTGAAGGCAAATTCATAATTGGATTCCCAGAAAAAGTTTATCTGGAAATTTTAAAACTTGTTCTTGCTCAGGAAGACTCGGCCATCACGAAAGAAAATGCGGATTTTGCCGGAGAGATTGTGAACATGGTTTACGGCCAGGCAAAAAATATTTTAAATTCCTCAGGCCATAATTTTGATAAGGTCATTCCCACTTATGAAATAAATCCACCTACTCATAAGACCGCTAATCCAATTGTCATCGTGCCGTTGTTAACCGATGCAGGAACAATAGAGCTGCTGGTTGAAGTGAAGAAAATAAAAACATAATTAAACCAGGAAGGCCGTGGCCTTCCTGGATAATATCACTTGCTTAGTTTTGAGTCGTGATGATTTCTTTGTTTGAAACAGCGCTGATCATTTGACCATTAAAGGGAGTTTCTGCCGTATAGTAAATTGTATAGCGACCATTTGGAAGTGTATTTGTTCTGAAACCAAGTCGCATTTGCTCAACAACTTCATCAGTTTCTCTTTTTGCAATAATTTTTCCATTTTGATCTTCGACAATAAAAGTTACTTTTTGCGGAATTACCGGAGAAGCTTTTACATCGATATCAAATTCAATTCTTCCAGTTTGAGGTTTTTTAAGATCAACACCTTTGGACCCTTGAAACGAAATCGTTGTCGCAGGTTCATGATTAATAACAAAAAATTCTCTGACTTGAGAACGCTTTCCGTTTGCTCTGGCATAAATTTCATAACGGCCATCTTTCAGTGAACTTGTATCAATTGAGAGTTCGCAATTGGATTTAGCGCTTTGACAAGCTACCATGTTCAAAGAGTCAGCTTCACCTGTGATAACAACATCACTTGGAGCTGGTTTGGAAAGAGCAACTTGAATTTTCTTTTCTCCGGAAACGTAATCACGTCCGGAAGGTGATTGAACCGAAATATAATTATCTTCAGCTGTCGTTTGATATGCCCAGGTACTGTCGCCGATTCCTGATTTATCATCATAAGAAATTCTGATGAAACCTGCTTCTCCCCAATCTGTGCCCCATGAGTTGCGGACAATCCAATATCTTCCTTCATCATTGAAACCGATGAGAGAAACAGCATGCCCCCCCACTGACTTTTTACTGACAGATTTATACACACCGGAACTGTAGACAAGAAAATCATCATAGACTGTCATCGTTGTCACAAGAGGACCTTTTTTTAACGCCTCTTTTACTTTTGTAGCAGAACCGCCCCACGAGCTGGGTTTTGTCGATCCGGCAATTTTGTAAGTTCTTTCAGTTTGATTTTCACAAAATGTTTTTTTGCATTGAACATCTTGTCCCGTTGATCCAGATTCATAAGGAGCGCAGGCCGAATCCACCACCCCTTTGCTTTTCAAGGCACTCGCTGCCGATGCGGGTTGCCAACCATAATCACAAGCACCGCCTCCGCAATTAAAAAGCTGCTGAGGGGAAAATGTAGGGGCCAGCCATGGTAAAGCGGCATTGATCCGATAAGTCGCTTCAAGAGTCGCCACAGCTGCGAAAGCGACGCATGAACCACAGTTCCCCTGATTCATTACAGGACCCAGCCAGTTCTGACCTTTGACATTGCGCCAGTCAATTGAATCATTTCCTTTTGTCCGGTCCTCAAACAGAGCATTTCCAACAGGTCTGTCAGTTGAACCAAGTAATCTTTTAATTTCGATATCACTCATTCGTGAAACTGAATTTTCTTTGGCAATCCAGCCGGCCTTATTTTTTTTAATAAGTGCATTGATGTCTGAAACGTTGATTGAAGCCATGGCCGAAAAGGCCGTTAGAAATAGCGGAACAGCTATAAATTTTTTCACAATATCATCCTTGATAATAGAAAATTCTATTCTTTCATTACATGGGATGGATGAATTTAGCGCAATCAAAGGATAGTTATATAAACTTACATTGCATTCCATCCAGACAATACCCGTTCTTTTTACTTGGTCATTGATAGATTTTTCTTAAGCATTTAACTCTTTCATACTAAAAATCACTGGAAAATAATAAACCAAAGAGCTACACTACTCTCGCTGGCAGTCCGCTATTTCTGCAAATATTCGTCATACATTCAAATCTTTTGGGAGGGTCCGTCTCATGAATCGTCTAGATCAAATTTCTCTGGGGAAAATTGTCGTTATTCGCGAAAAACTTTTGAAAGCTCAACGAGAAGGAACCAAGATCTACAGATTCGAATCAGGTGATCCAAGTTTTGATGTCCATCCAGACGTTAAGGCAGCGATGGAGAAGGCCTTAAAAGAAAATAAAACACATTATATTCCCAATAACGGAATTCCTGAACTGCGCGAAGCTCTTGCAAAAAAACTTCAGACACAAAACAAATTAAATATTGAAAGCAAACACATCTCGGTCACAAACGGGGCCATGCATGCTCTTTATGTCCTCTATCAATGTATTGTTGAAGAAGGAGATGAAGTTATTGTTCCGGATCCGATGTGGACTGAAGCTGTTGAAAATGCCCGCCTGGCGGGTGCTAAAACAATTGGTGTGGAATTAAGACCTGAGCACAACTATATCTACCGCGCGGCCGATATCGAAGCGAAGATGACCTCAAAAACAAAAGCCATCTTCCTCAACTCTCCTCAAAACCCGACTGGCGCCATTATTCCAAAAGAAGAATTACAAAAGATCGCTGACCTCGCAGTGAAAAATAATCTCTGGCTTGTGAGCGACGAAGCTTACGAACACGTTCTTTTTGATGGAGGCGAACACACTTCCATCGGCTCATTGATTCCAGATTATGATAAAACGATTTCTGTCTATTCATTTTCAAAATCATACGCCATGAGCGGTCTGCGCCTTGGCTACTTTGCTTGTCGAAACGAGCTGTTTAACGACCGCGCTGGAAAACTTCTTCGTTGTACAGTCAATGGAATCAACAGCGTCACGCAATGGGGAGCAATCGCGGCCCTCTCGACTCCTTCAGATTGGACCAAAAAAATGAATGAAGAGTATTTAAAACGAAGAGATCTTTTTCTTGAAGCTCTGGCTGGTAATGAGCTTCTCACACCCTATATTCCCCACGGTGCTTTTTATCTTTGGTGTAAAGTTAAAGATGGCATTGATGTCAGCAAACTGTCTGAGGCCATGGCCCAGGCGGGTATCGGGAATGCTCCGGGAGACTGTTTTGGAGAAGCAAAATCCACAAATCAATCGCTCAGACTGGCCTTCAGCTGCTCGACTGAGATGATTCTGGAAGGTGCAGGTCCTTTAAGAGAATTCTTAAAAAACTATAAAGGTTGATATCGTGCTGGCCCCTGGGAACAGGGGCCCACATTTCCGTCTATTCTACTAAGGCAAATTCTCCCCTCACTGACCAAAGAAAACAAAATTCATTATAATATCCTTATGAAAAGCATAATGATCTTTCTTTTGGCCATTCTCTTTTTTTCCACTCCAGCGTCATCAGTTTATGCCGTTGAACCTGAATCAAAAATTCTCTCCAAAAAAGATTTGAAGAAAATTGAAGATCGAGTTCAGCAGGAACTGAAAAATAAAAATTTAAGCGAACAGAAAAAGTTTTATCTCAATCTACTCGCGGGTCGCGAACTTTATCAGTACCGTTTTTACGATAAGGCCGCTCGCTATTATCAGAACGCTTTGGATATGAAAGTTTCAGAGAACAAATCGGAAGCATACATAAATCTCATGGCCATCGCCATCGACAAAAATGATAAAGATAAAGTTCGAACTCTTTATCAGGATAGCAAATCGTATTTTGAGAAAAACCCGCAGTATAAGACGGCCGATATTGAATACTATTTTAAAACGATAGAAAATTATCTGCCTTCAAAGGATCAGAAAAATCCTCCGCAAGTTACCGGGTTTTATGGTCGTTTTGCTCATGAAGAAAATCTTATTAATCTTCTGAAGGCCAAAGAATATCACAAGGCCTTCAGTCTTTTAAATCCGCAAGGAATGGCCCAGTCAACCAGCGACTTTAATATTACAGTTTATGATTCGTTGAATGTTTTATTAAATCGTAAAGATGTAAAAACTCTTTATTGCAACAAACAGTACAAGCAATATCCCGATTCATTTGCAATGAGTACGATCATTTGTTCTCTATTGAATGATTTTCTCGACAAAGGAAAATTTGAAGAAAAACATTTAAAAACGGCCGATCTTTATTTCAAAGAAAATAGTGAAAAAAAATACATCTTCGACATGGTGAGCGAGCTTAATGAAAAGAAATAATCAAATCCATCTTCTCATTTTATTTTCATTAACGTTGATGCTTTCATCTTGTGAATCACAAATTGGAACGGCCGTTGGGGCAGCCTTCACTAATTTACTTACAGGGGCGGGATTCAGAAGTTCTTCAGGAACTGAAGCTTATGAAGCTTTAAAAAATGAAACTCTGGGACAATCCGGACAGACGGAATTCGGTGGTGGTTGCAAATCGCCTGATGATGCTTTAACCGTCATCGGATCAAAAGATTCAAAAAACATGTCAGCGATTAAAGATAAAATCTGTACCTGTGAAGCTTGGGGAACTTGTGATTCAAAATCCTGTTCGTGTCAGATGTTGTGCCCAAAAAACTTTAATATCCTCAACCGTTCTAATACGGCAATGGATGACAGTACAGAAAATTCACTTTCATTCACCAATTCGGACAGTGAGTTTTATTCTAAGTACAGCGACTATACCGGTTTCTGCTGGGGACACGCAGTGATTACTCAAAGATTCAATCGATTGGCAAAGTTTAAACCGGATGAACCACGCCTTGGTGCTAATGATCCTATCATTCGCCAGAGAGAACTTAAAGGGATTATCAGCAAGATTAATAACAACGAACCAGTCGATATCAGCGGCTATAAAAATTTAAAAGATTTTTCCACTGATCCTGAAGTCAAAGAACTTTTAGAAGAAACAGTAAAGAAAAACTGGGCGAGAAATGCCATGAGCACACAGGGATTGCATATCGTGGCCTCAGGTGAACCAAACCCGGTAGATGAAACCAAAAAACTTTTTGATGATCTGGATTTCAGAGTTAAGCACAATCAAATGCCTGCTGTGGTCGTTAACGATATGAACGAGTCGTCTTACGCGCATACAGTTCTTGTCTCAGGAACAGGCACAACAGACGATGGAAAACGTTATTTGTGCATCAGAGACAACAACTATTCACCCGAAAGAAGTTACAACTGTAAGAATAAAATGTTTCTTAATGCCGACGGTTCGCTCAATTACAGCGCTTGGCCTTACAGAAAAATTGGAAAAATCGAATTGTCTTACACAGAAAACAGCAACACTGTCGAACAAATCAACAATCTCCAATCAAAATGTGCAACGGACAAAGGATGTAACGGTCTTTTTAATTAAAGACCGTTCAGAATTTTCATGACAACCGGAACCTGATTCAAATCCAATTTTGCTCTCATAATCAACTTCACAGCATCGGTCTGAGAAAGTTTTCCTTCAAGCATTCTCTGGCAAAGAAGCGGCTCAACAGGATCCGTCTGCTGATAAACAGACTTATGTTGTGGCCATAGATTGACAGGATCATTCGATCCACCTGCACACAACGGAATAAAGTGATCAATTTTGAAATCCATACGATTCATCGTCTGAATATGATAACCAAGTTTTCTGTCATAATTTTTAATTAAAAAATCTTTCGTTTCATACGTCACATCTCTCTCACAGTAGGCAATATTCTCAGGATATCTGAATCCTGATGGTCTATCGCAAAGTTTCCCTGGAGTTAACGTTGTATTTGGTGTCGTCGGATAATTAGGTCCATAAGCAAAGGCCGAAGCGGCAATAGTCATCAGTGATAAAATTACTAAAATTTTCATCGGCCTTCCTATGAATAGTTTGTTTCATCAGTTTTAGCAGAACCTGGAAAATTCTCTAGGGAACTTATAAAATTTACTATCAAAATACATTTGCTTTAAGGCCACTGATTGCAGCTAGTTGGAAGATCCTATCCTGGCGTAATGAAAAATTAATGCTTTTTAGGTCTCAAAGGCAGTGAGCTTGCCGGAACCCAATTCGGATCAGTCAAGGCCTCTTTAAGAAAAGCTTCCAGCCACCCTTTTTCATCTTCACTCAAATTGAGTCCTTTTCGAAGAAAGGGCGCTACCACTGAACGGAAGATCTCTGCCTTAGAACTCTCATCGTTTAAAACCTCAACCTCTACAGGCAGTCCGGCCTTCGTCGCAGGAGAAAGCTCAAACGTCTCAAGGGAATTTTTGATGTTGCTGTAATGATTGATGACTTCTTTTAACGTGAGAAAGGCCCCATTATGCATATAAGGCGCAGTTAACCTCACATTCAAAAGGCTCGGCGTTCTGAAAAACATCTTTCTAAAAGTTTCGTTATTGATGTCACCTCTGCCTGAATCTTTCTGCATGGGTTTAGCACCCCATTGAGGAACACCAACCGAAGCAAAAAACGTATTTAAACCGAGTTCACTTCCCTGATGACAGGCAATACAACCGCGGTCCATAAAAACCATCAGTCCTTTTTTCTGCATCGAAGTCATCGCCTCATTATTTCCCTTCAGATATTGATTAAAAGGGGAACCTGTCGATTGAAATTGTTCGCTTTCAAAACGACCGATTGCCTCGGCCACGTGACCAATATTTATTTTCTGAACAGGAGTTTCCGGATAGGCGTCCTTGAAAAGTTCGCTATAACTCTTTCCTCTGCCTTCAATTTTCTCATTCTTTAAACGAATGACAATTTTATCCCAGGCTTCAGCGTTCGATTGAGAATCAGCGATTTCATTTTCCCCCGGTCTCCCCTTCATTTCCTCATTCGAAACCATCGGAAACAAGGCCTGGGCCGAAAGCGCGCTCGTTAAAACACTGGTTATGTCGTTGCTTAGATTTTTTTCAGGAGTCGAAAATGTTTTGGTGGACTGGTCAAAATGAACTCTGCCATCCCAAAACATAAAAGGATGTCCAGGTCTGCCTAAATTGAAAATCGCCTGTGAGTTTCTCTTCAAAATCCCTTTGCGATCATGAGTTCTTGAAAGCGGCAATGCATCGCTCATGCCTTTCATCGGATGATGACAAGACAGACAACTGATATTTCTATTCCCAGAAAGCGCAGGCTCCATAAAGAGACGTCTGCCTAATTCAATTTGAGCGCGGTTTGATTGCGCCGGCATAGATTCCATTGGTAGAACGCGAAAAAAAGCGAGCTTTTGTCTTAAAACAGCATCAATATCTTCCGCCTGAGCGATGGCCATGAGAGTAAAAAACAGTAGAATTTTCATCCCGACAATTTAGTGAAAATGAAAACTTTTGACTATGACAAATGTCTGCTTTTTTCTTTCTTTCAAAAACTCATTCACCCTTTCGCAGATTTTTCGATCTCACTAAAAAAAAGGGCCGTCCATACTGGACAGCCCCCATTAAGAAATTTTTTAAAGCTAAGAATCAGCCTAAAAGTTTTAGAGCTGCCTGGCCTTGTGAGTTTGCTTGAGACAATACTGAAGTACCAGCA